>BNJT01000992.1_pt1 | contig 404472 bp, 448 predicted proteins | sample 8540491 | NCBI WGS metagenome assembly BNJT01 (sample SAMD00202455, study PRJDB9452) | human saliva metagenome | host: Homo sapiens | reverse complement strand
AGAGGCATTGTCAGCGCTTCTCAAGGTGTCCCTTAATTTTTTATGTTGGTTTAAGGGTTGAGGAGTGACTTTTTCCAACTTACCGGCTTGCAGGGTTGGTTGTCAACTCTGTGTTGGGTGCTGGTTGTTGGTGTCAGTGTTGTTGCGCTGACGTTGTTCTAATATACAGAGTGGTGTGTGGTGTGACAAGTGTGGTGGTCAGGGCACTTTTCTCGCACCAGCAGACGGCACCTTTCACATCGTTGCCAAACATTGTGCACATTTTTAGCATAAGAATCAGATTCTTACCCTTCACCGCCAAGGAGACTTCATGAGCCAGGCCAGCACACCACATATAAACCCACAAGGAGTCCCAATAGCCGAGACCGTGCTTATGCCTGGTGATCCACTTCGAGCACAGTTCATTGCCGAGACGTATCTAGAGAATCCTGTGCAGTTCAATTCAGTGCGGAACATGTTGGGTTTTACTGGAACATATCAGGGCAACCTGGTTTCCGTGATGGGCAGCGGCATGGGTATGCCATCGATATCGATATACGCCTGGGAACTCATTCATGTTTTTGGCGCAAAGAGGCTGATTCGTGTCGGTTCGTGCGGGTCACTGCAGCAAAATCTTGACCTTTACGATGTTGTCATTGCACAGTCAGCGTCCACTGATTCCAACTTCTTACAGCAATACAAATTGCCCGGAACCTATGCCCCAACCGGTTCATGGCCGCTTATCTCCGCTGTGCTAGAGCAAGCACAGCGCCAGGGAGTCATCCCACATGTAGGAAATGTCCTGTCTAGTGATGTTTTCTATAACGCCGACTCCGCCTTCAATGAGCGCTGGGCAAGCATGGGCGTTCTTGCTGTGGAGATGGAAACTGCAGCACTCTACTCGATTGCAGCTCATGCAGGCGTTGAGGCACTGGGAATTTTTACTGTCTCTGACAATATTGTCACCGGAGCGAAAACCACACCGGAAGAAAGGCAACATGCGTTTACAACGATGATGGAGCTCGCTCTTCCACTTGCTCAGCAGTAAGAACAGGCTTAAGGCGGACGATATGTATTGTGACCAGCGTCGCGATACATCCAAGAATGACAATCACAATCGGCTTACCTGAAAGAAACATGGACAGTCCAATCCCCAACCACATCACCGTCAACGTCCGAACCTTGTGAGGAGTCGTCATCTCCCGTTTTTCGTAGTTACGGAGATACTCTCCAAAAATCCGATGGTTATACAGGTAAGCGTGCATTCGATCAGAGCTTCGCGCAAAACATGCTCCCGCGGCAAGAAGGAACGGCGTGGTAGGCAACAAAGGCACCACTGCGCCTATTGCCCCAAGCACAAGGAACACCGTTCCCAACCCGATCAAGATTCCCTTGAAGACAGTCACACCCCCACTGTAGGGCAGCCTGACCTCACGAGCTATACTTAAATTTATCTGAGTTTTTACTTACGTTCAGTCGTTTTTATCGCAAATGCTAACGACCCTCACTATTGTTATCCGTGAGGGTCGTTAGCTAGCAGCCAGCAGTCTTCTAACTGCCAACTCTATCCCAGTTCAGCAACGCGACGCGCAACAGTGGAGCGCAAGAGGGCCAAGTTGCAGTTATCGCTACTGACAGCCACATAGAGGAACAGCTGAGAGTCAAGGAGGCGTACAAGGTGGAGCTGATTTTCCAGGGTGAGAAGCATGTCCACCAGGTTGACCTGAAGATTCAGCGCACGGATGGTCTTGAGCTTAGCTTTCACCATTTCACTGTTGTATGCAGAGGCAACATCCAGGTCAAAGTCGTTGATACGCGAGACACTGGCGAGAGACATACCGGTTTCAACATCTACCACCGAGGCCCCCATGAAGCCTTCCAGGTCAGAGGCAATGTTATTGATCAGACGATTAAGTTCTTCTTGGCGTGACATTCACGTTCCTTTCAGTTACTTCTTATCTATACAATCATACCGTTTAGTAGACATGCAAACAAATTGTGATAATTTGTTTCAACTGATGGAGGAAAAATGACTGAACACCCGATTACTAACGAACAACCGCGACGGTCACGGCGTCGAAAAGCAACGGTAGAGGAAGAAATCGCTAATGATGCGATCGTCGGCTCCCCTTCTGATGCCGAGGTTGTGTTCATTGGCCCCGTTGGTGTGGGCAAAACCACTGCGGTACAAACATTGTCGTCTGTGCCACCAATCAATACTGAAGTCATGATGTTTGAAGGGGCGGAGGAGTTTTTGCACACGTCAAAAACCACCACGACCGTCGGCATTGACTACGGAATGTGGGTACGTCCAGACGGGAAAGTCATCGGATTGTTCGGAACAACCGGACAGATCGGTTCACCGACTCCCGCACTCCCCTACTCAACCCCGACGCGGGAATCGTGATCTGGCTCTACGGGGACAGCGACACACTAGGTACTGATTTGGGGTCGTGGATCACCACAGCAGGCGGCCCGACCAACAGCCACCGCATCCTCATCGGCGTGAACTACCCCACCGACGAAGGTCTGAACGAGATCAAAGCAACCCTTGAACAGCTCGAACTCGGCCATATCCGCGTCACTACCGCCGATCCTCGAAACATTGACGATGTTCGCCGCGTTGTCAACGACGTTTTACAGTTCAACGGAGTTTAAGCCATGTCAAAGTCCACACAAACAGCAGAAACCGGCGCACGTCATCGCAAAAATCCGTGGTCGCGACCTGAACACTAACGACATCGCCGCTGCTGCGCTGCCATTTATCACCAGAATCCGCAGAGAACTTCCCGGCATCCGTGCCGTACTTCTGGGAACCCGCGACGGCATTCACATCTGTTCCGTCGGACTCAGCAAGGCCGAAGACGCCGCCCGCCTGTCCGCCCTAAACTCCTCCATGTATGGTGTTTCAGGCGCTCAGGTACAGCTCATGGGTCATCCTGATGCCGCAGGCGGGGAAACCGTCGTCGCCGTTACCATGCCCGACGAAATCATCATGGTGGTCAGCGTCGACTACGAACCAGTCAACAATCTCCTCCTCTGGGTCTCCGCCGAAGACACCCAACTAGGAATGGTCATCCACCACATCCGAAATGCCGCCGACGAACTCGCCGAATGGTTGGTTGACGACTAAGGCATTTAACACAACGCACGCAGTTCCACCGCAGCAAAGCCCCCAGTTCAAACCATAAACTGGGGGCTTCATCTGTGGAGCTGCCGGGAATTGAACCCGGGTCCTCCGTCACTTTGCCAGGGCTTCTCCGTGCGCAGTTCGCGCGGAATCTCTACTCGGCCCTCTGGATCGGTCGAACACGTCCAGATGATGGGCCCAGTTGGCGGTATGAAGTCCCACCCAACCCCGTCAACACGGCTGGGCAGCAAGTCCCTTAGTCGATGCCGGCTGCCAGGTCAGGGACAAACCTGGGCCGACAGACACGCGGTCGCTGTATTAGGCAGCGAGGGCGTAGTCGCGCTGAGTATTCTCGGCGCTTATGAGTTTGCTACGACGCTTACGGTGGTCTCTAGCCTGCACCGGCACGCTTCCCCTGACTCAATGTACGAAGTCGAAACCATATCAGCCCCGTGCATCCTTCACGCCGGGTCCCGTGCCAGGACTGCGTGGAAGGACTTCCTACTGTACTACACTTTGGATCAGGAGGGATAATCATGAGTGATAGTTCGGTGATCATAGTTGACCTGGATGTTCGCGGTGAGCGAGAGATCACTCGGCTTGCCGACGCCCTGAAGCGCTGGCTGCATCAACAAGAACTCACCGCCGACATTGACACTGGTCGGCGGGTTTTTACGCCGAACGCAAATTGCGGCACCATCGCCGTCTGCCCGAGATGCAGCAACAAGGTATCCGATTGGGTCGACATCGCAAACGATACTCTCACCGCTTGGGTCGAGTACCGCGGCGAGGACGGTGTGGCCTGCCCTCACTGCGCGCACACCAGCCGCGTTTCGGAGTGGGCATGGCGTGACGGCGAACCGTGGGCGCTCGGAGAATTAGCTATAACCTTTCACAACCCAGAACACAGCATCACCGAATCATTTCTCCCCCGTCTACAGAAACAACTTGACGGCCACGAGTTAAAAGTTATTCACTCCCATCTTTAGGCGCAGACAACCATTCTTCTAAAACAATCGCATGGTTACAGGTACGGGAATGCGCTGCGTACACAAGCACCACGTCGCCGGACTCCACAAGGGACATCAACTCATGAAGTTCCTGACTACCCGCAGAGTATGCAACGTCAAGTTCCGCGAGGTACCGTTCCCGAAATTCTGTAAAACGCGCTGGCTCATGGCCAAACCACTTTCGCAGTTCAGTTGAGGGTGCCACGTCTTTAAGCCAATAATCGGGTGTGAACTGTGTTTTTGCCACCCCACGTGGCCAGAGTCGGTCAACGAGGACGGTGGCCCCCACGACGTCGATAAGTGGTGGGTCATGGATAATGTCGTGGACTTTAACGGCGGTAACAGTCATCCTTTAATTCCCTTCACTCTGCGCCCAAGTTCGCGGGTAATATCGCGTTCCTCGGCGCGACGTTTGAGGTCCTGGCGTTTGTCGTAGTCCTGTTTACCCTGTGCAAGACCCAGTTCCACTTTGAGGCGCCCATTACTGAAATACAGTCGCAACGGAACGAGGGTTTTGTTTCCGTCGCGGACCTTTCCATGAGGGAATCAATTTCCCGGCGATGCAGCAGTAACTTGCGGGTCCTGCGAGGGGAATGATTAGTCCAGGAACCCATGGAATATTCGGGAATGTGAAGATTACGCAGCCACACTTCGCCTTCGTCAATGGTGGCGAAGGAATCCACCAGGGAGGCCCGGCCCTCGCGAAGCGACTTCACCTCTGTGCCCACGAGCACAATGCCGCATTCGTAAGTATCAAGAATGGTGTAATCGTGCCGTGCCCGACGATTCGTGGCAATAACCGGGTTGTCGTTACCTTTTTTCTTCTTCGTTTTCTTAGCCATAACCCGGTCAAGTGTACCGAAACACTACCAACGTTTACGGCGCTATCCCCCACGTGTGCAGCAGCTCTTCCGCCTGCTGTTGTGTCTCCACGCCCTCCACAACCAGCGTAGATGCATTACTTGGCCGTCAGAAGCGATGACCTCGCGGGATTCGTCGAGAAGATACAACACCGGGTGCTGTTCACTCGCGCAGGTACGCTGCAGCGCAGCCGAAAAACCGTCCTTTACGGCCACTGGATCCGCAGTGCAACCAGAGTTGTTCAAGTCGGCGCGATAGACGAACCCCAGGTAGGTGATCGACCGCCCTTCACGCTCCTGGATAGCACACATGTGGCGGGTGCCCTCAGGCCGTGGATCCGTCGACAGGTCTCGGCACTGTGCGGACGGTGCCGGACCAGCGGCCTCCTCCAGAGGAAGCGCAGAAAATTCCTGCACAATTCGGTTGAACATGTGAGCAGACGGGGTATCAAACTCCGGCCCAGGTGCCGGAGGTGCCGACGTATGATCCACAATAGCCGGCAGCCCGTCGCCCGGAAGCTCCGTATTCTTCAGCCACCAGACCACACCCGCGACTCCACCACCAATCAGCCCCAGGCACACCGCCAGCACTACAAACAGCCCTGTTATCCGCCATTTCGGCTTCTTGGGTTTTGCATCGCTCACTGTCTTAATCAACTCACTTATCGACGCCGCTACTTCCGCACATACAGCCGCAAAGTAACAGCCGCAGTGATTGCAGCAAATATCATACCGGCTAGCGCTACGACGGGGAACACCACGCCAATGTCCTGAGTAGTCACTGGGGCTACCAGCTGGGAACGATACAGGCTTTCCAAGGCCTTATCCACCACAAGCGATTTACCCATGATCAAACCAAAGACAGCCAGCAGCGACCCCACCAACACCGCGAACACAGCCTCCAGCACAAACGGAGCCTGTGTGAACCACCGAGACGCACCCACCATGCGCATAATGGACATTTCTTCCCGACGGCTAAACGCCGCGATCTGCACCATGTTCACAATTAGGAACATTGCAGCAATCGCCTGAACAGCGGCGAGAATAAACGTGGCGTTACGGATCGCATCCAGATTTTCCGTCGCTCCATGAAGATCCTCTACCTGATCAATCACGTCACTCACCTGGGACAGACCCCGCACAGCATCCAGCGGAGATGTGTCCAGCGGATCCTTCAAGCGAACATGCAGAACCGCCGGTAATGCATCTTTGGAGGTTTCCTGCGCCAGCAATGGATCAGAGTCTTGGAAGAGTTCCATGAAACGCTGATAGGACTGTTCACGGTTACGATAGGTCACGCTTTCCACCCCCGAGGATTCCTCCAACAGCTTATGCACCTCACTGCATTTCGCCGATGAGCAGTCCTTATCGCTGGCAGAAATATCTTCGTCCAGCTCCACCATGACCTCAACACGGTCAAGGTAAATTTCTTTAGTGCGTTCCGTCATACCGGTAACAAGGAAACCCGTGGACAGCAAGGCCAGCGAAATGGCCGTGGTAATGACCAACGCGATGGTCATGGTGATGTTCTGCCCCAGCCCGCGCAGGCCCTCACGGAAACGAATGCAAGTCTCATGAAATGTACTTTCTCCTTGTAGCGTCGGCGTTGGTTAGCGTCCGACGCCGTACACGCCGTGGGCTTCGTCGCGGACTAGTTTGCCAAGCTCAAGCTCGATCACGCGGCGTCGCATAGCGTCCACCGCCGAATTGTTGTGCGTGGACATAACAACGGTAGTGCCCGTCTTGTTAATGCGGTTGAGCAAGACCATGATGTCGTTGGCTGTTTCCGGGTCGAGGTTGCCCGTGGGTTCGTCGGCAAGTAGCAACAACGGTCGGTTCACCGAAGCGCGGGCGATGGCCACACGCTGCTGCTCACCACCGGACAACTCGCCAGGCATGCGGTCACCTTTGGCTGCCAAACCAACCATGTCAAGCGTTGCGGGAACCTGTTTATCAATCACAGACCTCCGCTTGCCAATCACCTCTAGGGCAAAGGCCACGTTCTCGTACACCGTCTTTTTCGGCAAAAGCCGAAAATCCTGGAACACATAGCCAATGCGCTGGCGTAGCTTGTTCACCTGCGACCCGCGAAGTCGATTCACATGATAATCAGCAACGTACAGATCACCCGACGTTGGAGTCTCCTCTCGAAGCATCAGTTGCAGAAACGTGGATTTGCCTGAACCAGACGGACCAATGAGGAAGACAAATTCCCCCTTCTCAATGGTCACCGAAATATTATCCAGCGCTGGGCGCGTTGATGTCTTATACGTTTTTGTTATCTGGTCGAAGGTGATCACTCACATCACACTAGTTCACTCTCGGCCCTAGGCGACGCAACCCCGCTGAGGTTTTGCCAACTTTGTTGGGTTAGGAATTTTGCTGCTCCTCGGCCATGCGCCACCGAATCCCCGCTTCAAGAAATCCATCAATCTCACCATCAAGAACCTGAGATGGGTCGTTGACCTCGTACTTGGTGCGCAGATCCTTCACCATCTGGTACGGGTGCAGCACATACGACCGCATCTGGTTACCCCACGAAGCATTGCCGCCCGCACCCAGCGCGTCTAGCTCTGCCCGCTCTTCCTGCCGTTTGCGCTCCAGCAGCTTCGCCTGCAGCACACGCATCGCGGACGCTTTGTTCTGAATCTGGGATTTCGTTCTGGCAGGTCACCACAATCCCCGTCGGAATGTGCGTGAGACGGACCGCAGAGTCAGTGGTGTTCACTGACTGCCCACCCGGCCCGGAGGAACGGTACACGTCCACACGGATTTCAGAATCAGGCACCTCAATATGGTCGGTCTGCTCCACCACAGGAAGCACCTCTACCTCAGCGAAGGACGTTTGCCGCCGCCCCTGATTGTCAAAGGGGCTGATACGTACAAGGCGATGCGCCCCTTGCTCAACGGACAGGGTGCCATATGTGTATTCACCATGCACTACGAAGGTGGCCGATTTGATGCCGGCTTCCTCGGCATAGGAAATATCGTAAATGTCAACGCTGTACCCTGCTTTTTCCGCCCACCGGGTGTACATGCGCAGCAGCATTTCAGCCCAGTCGGCCGCGTCCACTCCACCAGCACCGGAGCGAATATTGATCAGCGCTTCCTGGCGTCGTACTCCCCCGACAGCATAGTTTTGACTTCCAGCGTTTCAATCTCAGCACGGACGGCGGCACGCTCTTCATCGGCGGCCTCAATGCCGTCTCCCTCTTCTTCCGCGAATTCATACAAGATGGGAAGGTCGTCGAGCCGTTGACGCAGCTCCGTCACGCGGCGTAACTCTGCTTGCACATGGGACAGTTGACTGGTCACCTGCTGCGCATTGTCAGGGTCGTCCCAGAGTGAGGGGTCGGAAGCTTGGGCTTCAAGCTCGCGCACTCGCTCTGCCATGCCATCGAGGTCAAGTACCTTTTCAATGGTGGTCAGAGCGGCATTGAGATCATTGATGTCTGCAGTCACGTCTGGTTGCACAGTGCATAAGCCTACCGCATGCATATCCCCGCTGTGCAGGGCACAATAGGGATCATGACAGCTCCGAAGAACCCGACCGAGTTCAACACCATGATCGATGCAGTGACCAAAACCTTTGTGATCGCCCACGACCAGGATACGGACGAACACTTGGCACAAGCACTGGTGTTTAACGCTGGCCGGTTGGCCTGGCGGATGCGTGAAGCGGGGGTGCAGACAGAGCAGAAAACGTCCATTTCCGACGTGGTCACAGATGCCGACCACGCCGCCGAGCGCTTCGTTGCTGGCGCGTTGGCGGCCTTACGCCCCGAGGACGGCATCGTGGGCGAAGAGGGCACGAACGCAGCGTCGACAAGCGGGCGAACCTGGGTGGTGGATCCAGTGGACGGAACGTACAACTTTAGCTGCGGCTCCGACTACTGGTGTTCAGCGCTGGCGCTGGTCACCGGCGACCCGAGCAACCCCGAGCAGCTGCATTTCGGCGCGGTGCACCGCCCAGCGATGGGTTACACCTGGTTCGGCGGGCCGGGCATTCCCACCACCCGCGATGCCAAGCCTCTGCCAGAGCTTCACGACGTCCCCCTGTCCCACACGGGCCTGGGAACCTACCTGCACCCCACGTACCTAGGGCAGGTGGAGGTTAGGAACGCATGGCTGTCCGTGTCCACCCGCTGCGCATCCATCCGCATGCTCGGGGCCGGCAGCGTTGACCTGGCAGGAGTGGCGGAAGGAACTTTAGGCGCGTGGATGCAACATTCCGTGGCTGATTGGGATTGGCTGCCCGGCCGCGCACTGGTGGAAGGTGTCGGGGGCACCTGTGTGACCATTCCCGCAGGCGGCGTGAACTGGCATATTGCCGGAAATGCAACGGTTGTTTCAGAGATTCAGCACGCCCTGTCTGAGAGCATGGGTGCCGTAGAATAAGCAGGCATGAGTGATTTTTCAACAGATCTAGCCTTTGCCCTTCAGCTAGCCGACACGGCTGATGCGATCACGCTCGACCGTTTTGAATCCTCAACACTGCAGGTTGATTCGAAACCCGACATGACGCCCGTGTCAGACGCGGATCTCACCTGTGAAGGTGCACTACGCAACCTTATTGAGCAGAACAGACCCGACGATTCCATCCTCGGCGAAGAATTTGGTGGCGACGCCGCCACACATGGCCGCCAGTGGATCATCGATCCCATCGACGGCACCAAAAACTACGTGCGCGGCGTGCCTGTGTGGGCATCACTCATTGCGCTACTGGAAGATGGGGTGCCCGTCGTCGGTGTCGTCTCCGCGCCCGCGTTAGCGCGACGTTGGTGGGCCAGCAGTGGCGGGGGTGCCTGGCGCAGTTTTAATGGTGGAAAACCACGCCGCCTTCAGGTATCAAAAGTATCAACACTTGCCGACGCCTCCCTCTCCTTCTCCTCCTTTGAGGGTTGGGAGGCCCGCGCCATACAAGAACATTTTCTGGGAATCACCAGGGACATATGGCGGCTACGCGCCTTCGGGGATTTCCTCTCCTACTGCCTGGTCGCAGAGGGCAGCGTGGACATTGCTGCCGAGCCAGAAGTCTCCCTCTGGGACTTGGCCCCTTTAAGCATCCTGGTCGCGGAGGCAGGCGGGCGTTTTACTTCCCTGAAAGGCGAAGAGGGCCCGCATGGTGGCGATGCTGTAGCCACCAACGGGCTCCTCCATGATGAGGTACTCCGCCGCCTCACCCCCTAGCGGCGGCATCGATTCACAACGGGTTAGCGCAGGTTACGTTATGGCAGGTGGAAACCTGCCCCCACTCCCCCACTAGCGTTCAGATCAGCCAGAATCACATCGGCGATCGGCCCACTAGTCGGAGAATGCGCGGACCCCTGCAGCGGCGTGCGGCACGACCATTCTGGGACGGGCAACGTACCACCGGAAATCAAGCCGACAAAACGATCCCCAATCAGCAGCGGGGACCCTGAGTCACCCTGCATAGCACACACTTGAGACGTGTTGTAGACACTGCCCGTCTGCCACGACGGACCGCACGTCCACCCAGATGCGACGCCCTGCTTACACAATGTTTGCTGATTACCAATGGGCCCACCTAGAGCATTGATGGTGACACCGTTATAGCTGCGAGTCACTTCTGCATTAGACCCAAACTCGATGACCGCATAGTCCAGCTGGGGGTTCACCTTCACCACAGTGCCAGAGACGCCAACCTCCCAGGAGTCTGCGGAAGCTACGGCATCACCGACGCCCCCGCAGTGCCCTGCGGTGATGCCCACCATACGCCCTTGTCCATCAATGCCTGCTACAGCCAAGGTGCACAGCGTTGAGGGGCCCACAAAAAGCGGCGTACCGGGGCCGTAGAGGGATTTACCACGCGCCTGCGCATCCTTCGACTCTTGCGGGATGTCTGGGGCGTTAAACCAGCTTCCAGCGACGCGATGCAGAATCGCGCCGGCACGGCCAGCCATGATTTGGGACTGCAAATCTTCAGTCCAGTGATAGTTAGGGCCAGAGGCTTTATCCACATAGGCTGTGGCGTCCTGAGCCATGGAATGGGGCGCACTCATAACTGCGGCTATTAAGACTCCTGTTGAGGCAACAGACCGCATAAGGTTCCGAAGGTGCATGAGGCAGGGTTACCTACTTTCTTGCATGAAAAAACTTAAGCCCTGCCTATCATGCCACAAGATTTAGCATCATAGAAGCAAAAATCCCCCTGAGCAAAGAAATAACTCAGGGGGACGTTTTTTTAGTTGATCTCGACCAGAGGCTGACCACCCTGCACGGCGTCGCCTACCGCAACGCTGATACGGGCGACGGTACCCGCATTCGGGGCAGTAATCTCTGTCTCCATCTTCATGGCTTCCAGAATTAAAAGCACTTGACCTGCTTCGATTTCGTCACCTTCATTGACCAAAATCTTAAACACAGACCCGGCTAGCGGAGCCACAACAGCATTGGCGGACATGCCCTCCACGCTGGCGGTGGTCGGAGCGGCGGGGGTATTACTTTACGCCGCCGCCACCCCCCGTGATGATGGAGCCGAGCTTGCGCTGCTCCTCTTCGACCTCGACATCGACGCTGTAGGCGATGCCATTGACGGTCACTTTAAGTTTCATGACTTTTCCTTCGATCTTCTACAAGCGACGGGTTCGGACCTGCACGGCCTGGCGACCCTGCGCAGCCCAGGTACGGTGGCGGCTGAAGTGCACAGCTCTAACCTTGCCCTTGTTGCCCATGTACGCGGACACAGCGGCACTGATGGCAAGCAGCACATCCTCAGAGATTTCGGAATCGGAGCGTGCCTTAAGATCGGCGAGTTCGCTTTCCACGGCGTCGAGACGCGTAGATAGTGATTTCACCAGCTCAAGCAGCTGCTCCTGAGATAGTTCCTGCATGACCTTACTCCTTACACCGGCCCCAGACCATGCTTCTTGGCCGGGCGAGCGACACGCTTGTTCGTGAGAATCTCCAATGCCATCGCGACCTCGCGGCGGGTATCGGCAGGATCAATGATGTCATCCACCAAGCCACGTGAGGCAGCCATGAACGGTGTAGAGAATGTCTCCTTGTACAGCTTGACAAGCTCTTCACGCTTGGATTCCGCGTCTTCCGCTTCGGCGATCTCGCGGCGGAACACCACATTGACGGCACCGTCGGCACCCATCACAGCAATCTCAGCGGTCGGCCATGCGAACACGCGGTCTGCTCCCAAGTCTTTCGAGCACATGGCTAGTATGCACCACCGTAGGACTTACGCAGCACAACAGTGACCTTCGGGACGCTTGCGGCGGAGTAGGCGTACAGCATCTTCGCACCGTGGCGAATGATGCCACCGTGCTCCTGAGCAACGCCTGGCATGAAGCCCGGCACGTCCACCAGCGTCAGCAGCGGAATATTGAAAGCGTTGCAGAAACGGATGAACTGGCTGCCCTTGTCGGAGGAGTTAATGTCCAACACACCCGACATCACGTTCGGTTGGTTGGCAATCACACCCACGGTGCGTCCAATGAGTCGACCGAAACCGACCACCAGGTTCTGGGCGTAGCCAGCTTGCACCTCAAGGAAATCACCATGATCTACAAGGCGGCCAATGACTTCGCGAACGTCATAGCCCTTCTTGCCTTCCACGGGAACAATGTCCCGAAGCTCGGGATCTGGCTCAACAATTTCGTCAGGATCAACGATCGGTGGCTCTTCCGTGTTGTTCTGGGGCAAGAAGCTCAGTAGCTTCTGCGCGATCAGCACGGCCTGCTCGTCATCGTCGGCAATGAAGTGAATGTTGCCGGCTTGTTCATATGTGCATCTGCACCGCCCAGCTGCTCCGCGGTAACATCCTCACCAGTCACGGACTTGATCACGCCGGGGCCGGTGATAAACATATTGGCGTTGCGGGTCTGAATGATGAAGTCAGTCAGCGCCGGAGAATAGGCAGCACCACCAGCACAGGGGCCGGCGATGATGGAAATCTGCGGCACCAGACCGGACAGCAGCACGTTATTGTAGAACACCTTGCCGTAGCCAGAGAGGGAATCGATACCCTCCTGGACGCGGGCTCCACCCGAGTCATTGATAAAGATGAACGGCGTGCCCGTGTGAGCGCTAGCCTGCATCATGGCAGCCACTTTGTTCGACTGGGTTTCACCAGCGGAACCGCCCATCACAGTGAAGTCCTGCGACGCAATGTGAGCCGGGCGACCGAAGATGGCACCCGAACCAGTCACCACACCGTCAGCAGGCGCATCGGCCTTATCCATTCCAAAGTGCGTGGTGCGGTGGGTGGCAAACATGCCGGTCTCTTGGAACGTATCTTCATCCACCAGGGCGTTGATACGCTCGCGAGCGGTGAGCTTGCCGCGCTCATGTTGTTTTTCAATCTTGTCCTGGCCACCGCCAAGGGAAACGCGAGCCTTCTCTTCGGCGAGCCGGTCAAGGCGCTCCTGCATTGTGGGTTCAGTAGACATGTGTCAATCCTCCTTAGGCCGGTTCGACCTTGACGGTCTGAGAGCGGCCACCCACAGTGACCTTGTAACTAATCGGTTCGCGCACAGCGTTGGCGGAACCCGAGGCGGCAGCCTTCTCGCGTTCCAGCTGCTCAGCGGTCTTACCCACGTTCTTCGGACCCTCGCTACGGGTGCTGAAGAAACCGGGTGCGACACCTGGGAAGAGTGCGTTGGTGAGCACATCCTCATCCGTGCCGTCGTAGCCTTCGAGGTTGCTGGCCTCCTCAACAAGCTGATCCCACTCTGGTTCCAGCAGGTCGGCGGGACGCACGTCAATGGGCTTTTTCTTGGTCTGCGCTTCGGCTTGCTTGACCAGCTCTGGGTCGCGCTCGCCAATGCACTCGCCGTAGTAGCCCAGCATGAGGTCTGCAAACTCGGCGGTCATCACCTTGTAGCGGCCCATCAATACGTTAAAGACGGCCTGAGTACCCACGATCTGGGAGGACGGGGTAACCAGCGGCGGGTAGCCAGCGTCCTTGCGGACTAGCGGCACCTCCCGCATCACCTCATCGATCTTGTCACCAGCGCCTTGAGCTTTCAGCTGGGATTCCATGTTGGACAGCATGCCGCCCGGAATCTGGGAGAGGAAGATGTTGGTGTCCACCAGAGTTTCCGACTCGAACTCGGCGTACTTCGGACGAATGGTCTTGAAGTGGTCACGGATAGCAATCAGGCGATCCATGTCCAGGTCAGTGGTGTAATCGGTGCCTTCCAGCATTTCCACCAGAGACTCGGTGGGGTTGTGGCCCGGACCCAGCGACATAGAGGAAATGGCGCTATCCACCACGTCAGCACCAGCCTCAATGGCCTTCATCAACGTCACCAGAGTGACACCCGTCGTGGAGTGGCAGTGCACGTTGATCTGAGTGTCATCACCGTAGGTGTCTTTGATACCACGGATGATGTCATACGCCGGTTGCGGCTTAAGCAGGGCAGCCATATCTTTCAGGGCAATCGAATCTGCACCCATGTCAAGCAGGCGACCAGCTTGTTCAATGTATCCTTCCACTGTGTGCAGCGGGGACACGGTGTAACAAATGGTTCCTTGCGCATGCCCACCCACCTTCTTTACGGCGGCCATGGCATGTTCAAGGTTGCGGGGGTCATTGAGAGCGTCGAACACACGGAAAACGTCCATGCCGTTTTCCTTCGACTTCTCCACAAATTTGTCCACCACCATATCTTCATAGTGGCGGTATCCCAGGAGGTTCTGGCCACGCAGCAGCATCTGCAGCTTGCTGTTGGGCATCAGTTTGCGGAATGTCCGCAAACGCTCCCAAGGATCTTCATTCAAAAAACGGATACAGGCATCGAACGTCGCGCCACCCCAGCACTCAACACTCCAGAAACCTGCTTGGTCCATGTCTTCACATATCCCAACCATGTCTTCCATAGCCATGCGTGTGGCCATGAGGCTCTGGTGCGCATCGCGCAGAGCGACTTCCGTTACGCCAATTTTTCGCGGACTCATACATCCAAATCTATGTGATCTTGTTGGTATATGCAGGCAAAAAACCGGTACAGCTGTCCGGTTTACAACAGCCTTTTGCAGAAGCACCTCGCCAAAAACATGCCCGAACGGGCATATATGCACGATAATGAAAAAATTAGGTAACCCTGGTCAGGTGCGCAAGAACCGCGTCAAACCGCTGGCTAGTGAAAAATATCGCATTTTCAGAAGTAAAGAATCTGCGACTGAACACTGTTATTCGGGGGTATCCGGGTGTATGTGACTGACAAAAATACTTGTGTCGCGGGGGTGAAAAAGGCACTGCCGCACCGTCATCGGCACAAGCGATCCCCCAAGAAAGGCGTATAGTGACACCATTATCGCACTCTGGACGGCGCGTAATGGTAGTGCGTGACGACGCCCTAGGCCCACCGTAGTTCCAGAAAGGACATGCCCATGGAACTAGTCAACCTCGGCAGCATGAGATTCGGCGACATCTTCCCCGATTTTCAAGCCTGAGTCCAGGACCAGGACACCGCACGCGACGTCATCAAACATGTACTCGCACGGCACCAGCGAAGAATTCATCAGCCGCTCACTCAAACCTGGGGTCCCGCGTGATGACGTCGCGCTCGCCTCCAAGGTGTACTTCAACGACGGCGCACTCTCCGCTGAGGCTATCGCCCGTGAGATCGACGGAACCCTGACACGGCTCGGTACCGACTATCTAGACCTGTACATCATCCACCGATTTGATTACTCCACCCCCATTGAGGACACCATGGAGATACTGGACTCCCTGGTCAAGGCCGGGAAAGTATGAGCCCTGGGTGTCTCAGAAATGTACGCTTACCATCTACACAACATGGAGATCGTGGCTGAGCTAAGACGTTAGAGGTTACGGAAGATGAAGTAGCCCGAGCCAGGAGCAGGCAAAACCGTGTAGTCATACTTGGCATCTGCGATATATGACTGCCAACTGAATTAACGTTGCACGACTTCGGGGCATGAATTGACTTCTTCGATAAGGTCACCAGCGAGGTTGCTGTAGAAGTAGTCATGGAACGACTCATACTCACCCATGTAGGCCTCCAGGAAACGACTTGGGATCGGCAGGCCGTCGGCGTCCTCGTCACCGTTGTCGTCATTGGTGTGCGCCAAGAACGCTGGCCACAGTGTCGGCGACACTTGTTCATAGATGTCCTTCCACGCCTCGAACGCGGCGACGACGGTGGGCAGTTGATGTAGTCGTGTGGGAAGTATTCGTAGTCGACGATCATTTCGGTGCGCTCGTTGGGGTCGAGATCGGCCAGGTTAACCCAGTGGCCACGGATGTCGTAGGGGCGTGGAGACACACCGCTGGGGCCATTGCTGAGGGCTGAGAAGTCGTGCGGGGTTGACAGATGTTTATAACAACAGTTAGTTCTAGGCAGTCTCTACCAGTTGCCATACTCCAGAGTCATTGATTAAGTGTAGCTCTGGTTTTATCCACGCTCTTTCGTCGAGCTTATACAGTTCCTCTAGAAGACTGAGACCGAAGCTCGGCCCCCAGGGGTTCTCTAAATTGTGCTGTAATTTGCTCCACCCGGACTCTTGGATTCGTACAGGAATCTGCCATGGCAGGTCTTGCCCCCTGTATCTCACCAAAAGCGCATCACCGTCAGATCCAATAAAAGCAGCATGGTCGGCATCAGCAGAGTTATCTGTATTAAGAGCATCGATAAATTCTTGCGCAAGACTCATATCATTTACACTTCGAGGTATTGGTGGGGAAAGCCGTGATGACATGATGTCCGTGCTCTGCCACAAAAATTGAAGGTTCAAACGTCTTAACAATCGTCCCACGAATTTTTATCAACCAAGTAAATCTGGGCTGAGGCGCAGAAACTTCCATCACGACCTGGTGAGGACGGCTGATCTCGTCTCGACCAGGTGGTGTTCTCCAGCGCAGCATCAGTCGCGATATGGATCAGAGCATCCCCATCCTTTCCTTCAATGGCTGCGAGCGTTGACCATTCAGGATGACGCAGGCGGATGTGCTTTAACCCGTGTAAATCGTCTCCACAGCGCAAAGTTACCTCGTTAGCATGCATAAAGTCTTGAGATGATCCTAAGGCAACGTACTGCCAGCTTGCTACAGTCTTCAGGGTGTCTGTTGCTGGACCACACGCTGCAAAAAGGGGAGTTCCCGAATCGGGATTCCATGACGTGGGCACAGATTTTAGTGAGTTCTAGTTGGAGACATCAGGGTTGACTCGCCACTCCAAAACGCCTTGCTTCGTTAGCTCTTCAAGATTTTCTACAACATGTGCCGGTGCTGCTAGTTGAACAATCGAGAGAGAGGTTATTCCAATCCCAACCAGCAATCTGGCAAACTGACTTCGAATCGTCTTGAACATAGGCAACACCCTTCCAATACATATGCGTAAGTCACAGGTGCATTTAAAGTAAAATATATATTGAATCAGACGGCCTCTCGGTAAGTGAACTCAGCAGCATTACCTATTGTGACTGGATCGCCCAGAGGGTTGCCGAGTCTGCGATGGACGACCGGGTAACCGATCTCGACACGTTGCGGGATGTGGCCTTAGAAAAAGGTATCTCGATCCAATCGAAGACAATGAAGGTTAAAGACTATCTGACCTACGCCATTTGTGACGACGACGGCAAAGTCGTCAGAGTCCCCAAGTGGCGCGGTAAAGGAACTGTCAAAGCCGCGACCACAGGGACGAAGTTAGGCGAGGACTACTGTACCGAAGCAGTCGTCGCCCTTATTGAGCGCAACCAGGCGGAACTGGCACAACAACGAGCACTGGCTTTCGACCTTAATGAAGAAGACCTTTTCTTCGACGCCAGCGGACTCAGCGATATGACCGAAACAATCTAGCCGGGAAGGGCGAGGACAATGGCACGGGTATCCCTCATGAAGAAGGCGTCGACGACGCAGGAGACTACACGGCAGACGACACTAGCCGACGCCGTGAAGACACTGACGGAAACGGAGAAGTCGAACAAGGCTGGCCTGGAACAATTGAAAACGTCGCAGAAGGAAATAGCGGAGTTTGCTGGGAGTACGCACACCGACTTCGCAAATTTCAAGAAGTACGCCAAAGGGTAGATCAGCAACGTCAAGAGCAATCTCGGCGGCATGAAGCAGGAGTTCGAAAAGCTCACGACGTTTATGGAAAATCACTTCGATTCGATCGAGAATTCGCTGACGGCTTCGGAGCGAGCCTCGACGGAGGCCTTGGAGTTCGTGGAGAAGACCCTGGGTTCCATGGAGAAAATGGTAAGGAACGCCAACGACGCCGGTCAGAGCATCAGCGCCGAAACCACGAAACTGCTCAACGTGCTGGCGACGCTCATCGAGATCAATCGCAAGCCGATGAAGCTCAGCGATGCGAGCGTGTCCGAGATCAGCGCAACAATTCGCGGTCAGGTCGAGGATCATCTGAACGAGAACTTGAACTCGATTTCTGATGATGTTTCAAAGAATGTGACGGCAGCGATCGAAAACGCGGCCGAGCGTGCCGAGATTGCGACACAACGCTCGGAAAACGCTGTGAAGTATCACCGCGAGGTTGTCAAGGAACTGCGAGAAGAGCGGGAGCGCTACGCAGCAGATATGGAGGCAGAGCGGTCGTGGCAGCAGGCGCTATGGCGGGCAGTCGGCGGCTTCGGTCTTCATACTTCTGCCCTACTGCTATCGGCCATGTGGGTCTTGCTACCTCTCGACGTGGCTGCTCGCGCTCTCGGTATCGGCTTCTTTTTGGGGATTGGATCGCAGGTGTGGCCACTGACGGCTTTGGTGGCTTTGTATTGTCGGTTTTTGCGGCCATTGCCTACATGATCGCCGTGAGCGCTGCCGTCTTCGTCTCCTATGAGGCTATGATGCTTTCCCTGGCGAACATTGATGAGATGGCCGAGAAGTGGAACGCGGCGTTGATGGCCGCGTTGAAGAAGATTCTCTTCGTCCGCGACGAGGACGATGAGAAGTATCCAAATTCTTCAAAGAGGTCACCTAGCACGTCTGAAGCAAAAAAATAAACCCCCTACCAAGGTGTTTTTCCTTGGTAGGGGGTTTACTTAGTAGCGGGGGCAGGATTCGAACCTACGACCTCTGGGTTATGAGCCCAGCGAGCTACCGAGCTGCTCCACCCCGCGATGGGTGTTTATTCACCTTGCTGCCATTAACTGGCAACGAATGAATACTTTACATAGGTTCGGCCTAAAACACCAATCGCGGCGCTGAACTGGTAAAACTCGACCAACTCACGATAGCTTACTGCCCACCTCCGTCTTTGATCTTGCGGTACTCGTCCACCGCGCGGTCCAGCTCGTCGATGGCTTTGCCATATTCCTCGAAGGACTTGCCTTTGGCCTCTTGAAGCCCGTCAAGGGCCTTGTTCACTCGGTCCAGCGCCTCACCTTCAGAGCTGGCTGCGGGAGCTGAGGCCGGTTGCTGGGTATCGTTGTTGTTGCCCTGGGCGTCGTCACCCTTGTTGGCGGTGGTGTCTGCACCTGCGGCGACGGCATCTTCAACATCGCTGGCTTCGCGGGGGTCAATACCAACCTGGCTGAGTGCTTCCGCAATCGTGGGTGCGTAGCCGACCTTGCCGTTGTAGGACACCAGCACGCGCAGCAGCTTCGGGAAGGCGGAGGTTTGGTCGCGACGCTGCGAGTAGATCGGCTCAACGTAGAGGATCTGACCGCCGCCCACCGGCAGGGTGAGCAAGTTGCCGTTCTTGAGGTCGTTGGTGCCTTTCCACAAGCTTCGGTCGCGGGCGACCTGGTCGGAGGACATCATGGTGTCCTGAGCTTGCTTTGGCCCCTGGGTTTGGGTGTCGGTGGGCAGAACTCGGACGGTGATTTTGCCGTAGTTGTCGGGGTCGGAGGACACAGACATGTGCGCCGCGAGGAACTCGCGCTTCAGGCCGCGGAATGGGGTGATCAGCTGGAAACTAGGTTTTTTGGTTTCCGGGTCGGCGGCCACGATGTAGTACGGCGGCTGGTTCAGGCTCTGTCGGTTCTCGTTTTCCACGGTCGGGTCACCAGGGACAGACCAGAAGGCATCGTTGGTAAAGAACTGCCGCGGGTCATTCACGTGGTATTTGGTGATCAAGGAACGCTGCACCTTGAACAGGTCTTCTGGGTAGCGCAGGTGGTCGCGCAGTTCGTCAGAAATTTCGCTCTTGGGTTTCACCGTTCCGGGGAACACGCCTTTCCAGGCCTTGAGCACTGGGTCTTGCTCATCAAACTCGTAGAGTTCCACCGAACCGTCGTACGCGTCCACCACGGCTTTCACGGAGTTACGGATGTACCCCACCTGCTCGGTGAGCATTTGTTGCGTGGTTCCGGTGGGGTTGATGGCGTCCTCGGTGGCTTCGGTCAGGGAGGTGCGCTGGGAGTAGGGCAGGCTCCCTAACGTGGTGTAGCCGTCCACGATCCACTTGATCCGGCCATTGATCACGGTGGGATAGGTGGTGGTATCGGTGGTCAGCCACGGTGCCACCTTTTCCACGCGGGCGCGCGGATCACGGTTGAAAATAATCTTCGAACCATCACCGATGCGATCAGAGAGCAGCAGTTTCATTTCCTGGTACTGCAGCGCAAACGCCGCGCGGTTGACCGGATTGGAAATATTCACACCACCGTTACCGTCGTAGGTGAAGTTGGAGGTGTCTGTATCGTACTCAAAGGAATTCTCGCCACCGGCCTTGCCGACGATCGCATAATCCAGGTTTTCAGGCACGTTCGCGATCACCGGACCAAAGTACATACGCGGCTGGGTGACGTTAATGCCTAGCTTATCGGGGGATTCCGCATCTGGGCTGCTGGCGTTGCGCTCGATGGACTGTAGGTCAGAGACCGTGTACACGGGGAAACCACCGCGAGTGGAGCCGACATCTCGGGCGACTTCGTCAACTTTGTTGGCCGGGGCTGCGATGAAACCGTTGCCGTGGGTGTACACGGTGTGGCGGTTCACCCAGTCCCGCTGGTTGTCGCTCAGCGCCTGCGGATCCATCTCGCGAGCAGCGACCACGTAGTCACGGAATTCGCCATCCACGTTATAGCGGTCCATGGTGAGGCTCTTGGGGAAGCCGTAGAAGTTCTTCAGCTGTTGCTGCTGCGTGAACGTGGGGCTCAAAATTTCTGGGTCGAGGAGGCGAATATTGGACAGCGTGTTGGCATCGCTTGCTACTTCCTCGTCGGTGGCCCCTTGAGCACCCCAGTTGTTCATGTAGGTGACTTTGTCGTCAGTAAGGCCATAGGCGTAGCGCGTCGCCTCGATATTGCGGCCAATGTAGGGGGTTTCTTTTTCCGCGCGGTTAGGCTGAACAGAGAACTGCTCCACCACATAAGGCCAGGCCACACCGATAATCAGGGAACTAAACAGCATCAGCACTGTGGCAAGAGCTGGAATGCGCATATCACGCAGCACAATCGCTGAGAAGAACGCGGCTGCTACCACCACGGCAATGACCATGAGGAGGATTTTCGCAGGCAAAATCGCGTGAATAGAGGTATATCCGGCACCAGTGAACATAGCCTGCTGGGAGCTTAAAAGGTCAAAACGATCCAGCCAATACGAGACCACACGCAGCAGCATCCACAAGCCCAACACGACCATGAGCTGCACCCGAGCCGCGGTGGTGATGCTACTTTTCACGCCCAATGCTTGATTACCCACGCGAATGCCACCCAGTAGGTAATTGCCGATCAGCATAATCACAAATGCGACAAGCAGAAGCACGGAGAATGACCCAATGACCAGCCGAAGCATAGGAAGCGTAAATGCGTAAAAGCCGTAGTCCATATTAAACTGCGGGTCACGCTGGCCAAACGACTGACCATTCAAACATTTGAACGGTCTGCCATGAATTTTGACCAATCGCACCCGCGACGGCACCCGCAATAATGGGCAGCGTGACCAGTATTTTCCTCACGCTGCGTTCCATAATCCTGCGATATTCCACGATGGGGCTGGAGACCCCAAATTCCGTCATTAAATCAGGGCGATTCCTGTATGCCACATACCCTGCTAGCCACACAATCGCGGCCGTGACCAGTGCGAAAACAAAGAACAAGACAAGGCGCGTGACCAGCACTGTGGTGAACACACTCCTAAATTGCACTTCGCCGAACCACAGCCAGTCCGTGTAGTAGCTAACAAGCAAAGGTCCAACCAGCCCAATGACAGCCACCACCGCGATGATGATAGTGAGGATGCGTGGTGGCCGTTTAATGGAGGGTGATGGTGGTGTTAGGCCGGTAGCCAACTCCAACTCCTTATATAGTCGTGATGCCAAGTAGTTTCCTACTTTACGGACATTTATAAGTGTAAGGACAACCATGACCAACTCCCCCCTCACCCAACAAGCCCTCAATAAAGCCATGATGGAGGCCGTCGACTTCATCCATGCCGAGGGCTGGGACGCCGCACCAACGCTGTTTGCGCTGGTACCAAGCTCTCTGCTTATCGACGCCCTGCCATCCACTGACGGCGATGACGACACCGCGCCACTCACCCTCGTTGTCCAAGATTCGCTGCCAGCGAACCTGGGAGGCGGCTCAGAAGAATTGGAGGATTATATTTCGCGCCTCGCCTGGCCTGCCGATGTGGCTGGGGTGATCCTCGCGCAGGAAATCATGTTCCGCGACTCCCCTTCCCCATCCAACGAACCCCGCCCGGCGCGCTTATTTTCGGGGGTGCTGCGTGGTGGCGAGGAATTAACGCTGCTTCAGATCAGGCCAACGGAGGACGAGCTGGCCGCTCAGGGCCCGTTTGCAGAGGATAATATTGAACTGCGGGGCGGCCCTCAGGTGGCTCCCGGCGTTATTGCTGCACTTCGGTATACCTTGGAGCAGGAAGCCGAGTAAGTTGTATTGTGTCGTTTTCTCATACGTTTCTGGAGGCTCGTAAGGTGTTGTCCTCACGTTTTTCTTCACGGCACCTAGTGCTGGGTGCCGTCTTGTCCGCCAGTGTGGTGGTGTTAGCGGCATGTGGTGGGCAGTCCTCCCCCCAACGACTCGGATGGGTCGAGTGTGTCGGGGACGGAGACCTCAACGGTAGAGTCCACGGCGAGCAGCAGGGCGTCGGCAAGCGGCACGACCTCCAAGGATGCGAAAAGTGTCGCGGAGGCACAGAAGACGTTTGGGAGTTTGGCCCCAGAGTCGTTGTTCCAGCAGTTCGAGTCGTGCATGCCTAACGGTGTGGCGGATTCGGTAGCCTGTTCCGGGCTGAAGGTGGGGCAGTTCCAGTTCTTTGCCAACGAGTCGAAGGCGGCGTCAACGACGCAGTTGCTGACGGAGCTGCGGGGTTCGCGGATTGTGGAGGACAAGGGCGACCGTATTGTCGGGTGGTCGACGTTAGGAAACACCGCAATTGTGACGGTGGTGGACAACAACAAGGGCCTGGTGATGCAGCAGATGATTTCGACTGATAAGCAGGATCCGAGGAAACGTATTCATGAGCTGGGGTTGACGGAGAGCAAGGAGTCAGAGTCGATGTCGGAATCTGACACCAGCACCTCAGCAGAGCCGGAAGCCTCCGAGGAGTCCAAGGCTTCAGCTGAACCTACATCAAAGTAGACCTGTCCTAGCCACAGGTGGTGTAGCCGTCACCACGGTTGTAGGCGTCCAGCTGATGGATGGCGTCCTCAAGGGACGTCACCTTGAGGACGGTCATATCCTTGGGGTGGTTTGATGGCTTCTTTGCAGTTATCAGCCGGAGCGAGGAACACCTCAGCACCCAGGTCTTCTGCGGACTTCACCTTGTGCTCTATGCCGCCGATGGCACCGACTTTTCCGGTGTCATCGATGGTGCCGGTGCCCGCAACGAACTTACCGCCGTTGAGTTCGCCGGGACTCAACTTATCCACCACAGCCAATGCGAACATCAGACCAGCACTGGGGCCACCAATGTCTTCCAGGTTGTAGTCCACTTTCACGCCATCTGAGGGGGCGGCACCCATGGTTACGCCTAGGAGCGGCGTATTCTCATCATCGGGGTGTTTGCCCAGCTTGATGGCCTTATCTTCAGTTGTGCCATCGTGTTTGACGGTCACGGTGATCTCGTCGCCGGGTTTCTTTCTGCACAATCTCCCGAACCTGGGCTGGTTCGGTGACAGTTGTACCGTCCACCGCTGTGATCACATCTCCCTCAGAGAGTTTCCCCGATGCCGCCGAATCGGGCACTAACTGCATGACCTCCACTTCAACGGGGCGCTTGAGGTAGTTCATCGCCGCCAAAGTGGCCGCAGATTCTGATGTAAGAAACGCCTGTTGGTTTTCCTGTTCCGTCTGTTCCCTGGACTGTCCGCGCGGAATAACTTGGTCAATCGGCACAAAAGTGTCACTGCTGCTGATCCAGCGGGATACGGCCTGCGCGAGCGACATATTCTGCCGCACCGCCACTGTGGTCATGTTAAAGTTTCCGCTTGTTTTATCTACCTCAGCGCCCTGAATATCCACCACTTGTTTGCCGTCAAAATCGCCGAGTGTATTGAAACTCGGCCCCGGACCCATTGCGGCAAACGGCACCGCGAGGGAAATATTCGTGCCCGGAATGCTGGACGATGTCGCAAGAAGTGTCAGCAGCAAAACGGGGAGAGCTCCAAGGGTCACAGTACGTAAACGACGATTCACGACAGTTAGGATACAGGAGGCATGGCGGGATGCTAGCACGCCGGGTTGGCGTGCGGGGTGCGGAAGTGTGGGGCATCAACACACCGCCAACGTGTTCGCTCACAGCGTTGGGTTGTACATGGCTAGGTTCGGGGACGTACCGGTAGGTTAGAGCCTATGAGTCCCTAACAATTTTGGTTTTTCCGCACATAACAACGACGACGATGATAATGACGACGACAACCGCCGCAACAACGACAACCAGGATAACCACAATCCCTTTGGTTTCTTTAGCTTTGGCGGACCCGGATTCGGCGGAGGCTTTGGATCCGGTTTTAGCAGCGCCTTTGGTGACCAAGACGGCTCCGGCGCGGGAGGGGCGTCCAGTTCCAGTGGCGACGGTACTGGTGGATTAGGCGATATTCTCAGTCAATTTGGGCAGATGCTTTCCGGTATGGGTTCCAGCATGAACTCCCCTGATGCTCAAGGCCCGGTGAATTTTCCCCTCGCTGAGCGCATCGCCCGGCAAGCCATTACCAGTTACCACAGCCAGCACTCAACTGCGGCGGGCGTCCGCGACCACGACACCAAGGCCGTTGAAGAAGCAGTGCGGCTGGCAGAACTCTGGCTGGATGACGCCACCAGCTTCCCCACCGCTGGTCATCGCGTTGTTGCGTGGGATCCCGACACCTGGCTGACCGAAACGCTGCCTATGTGGAAACGGCTCATCAGCCCGGTTGCTGAAGGCACTGCCGAGGCCGAACTCTCGGGGTTGCCTGAAGAATTACAAGGCGACCTGGGCCCCATGAAGAACATGATCGAACACATGTCCCGCATGCACCAGGGCATGAACCTGGGCAACAGCCTCGGGGACCTCGCACCCCAAGCACTTAGCGGCACCGATTTTGGCCTTCCTCTCGCTCCGGCTGGGGTCACCGCGATCATGCCGCAGCGCCTGGCGGAACTGACCTCGGGGTTGAACATTCCCACACAAGAAGCACTCGTGTACCTATGCGCCCGGGAAGCCGCACGCCAACGACTCTTCACACACATTCCCTACCTGACGGAAATGTTCGTGTCCTCCGTGGAGGAATTCGCTGCGGGCCTAGTGGTGGATAAAACCGAAATTGACGATGTTCTCCGCTCCATGGACATCAACCCCGACGATCCCATGAATATCCAAGACCTCATCGGGCGACTCCAAGAATCCGACCTGACCCCACGCATCACCTCCAACAACGCCGCCGCCATCAGCCGCCTGGAAACACTGCTGGCTCTCATTGAAGGCTGGGTTGATCTTGTAGTCACGGAAGCCATGGGCGAACGCATGCCCTCCACCGCCATTATGAACGAAGCCTGGCAGCGCCGCCGCACTTCCGGCGGATCCGCAGACAACGTGCTCAAACAAGTTGTTGGCATTGACATCAGCGCACCGCGTGTCGACGCCGCTAAAGAACTCTGGCGCCGTGTTGGCGTTGCGGTGGGTACTACTCGCCGCGACGCAGTGTGGAACCACCCCGACTTCCTGCCCGTCGCCTCCGACATTGACAGCTCCGCAGAGTTCATCGACGGCCTCCTCAGCGAAGGTGAAGTCGATGGGTTCGACCCCATTGCTGAAATCGATGCACTAGAAAAAATGCTCGCCGAGGAAGCCGAAAAGGCAGAGGGTGAATCCGGCGATACTGGCGACGACAAGAGTAAAGACGACGAGGAGGAACAGTAATGTCTTTCACTCCCCACGAACGCGAGGCGCTGCTGAGTGCCCGCTTTGTCGGACCGACCGTGGTGCAGCGCTTAGAAGAAATTGGATTCGGCGATATGAGCAATCTGGCGGCGGCATCTGTGGATGAGATTGTCGACCGCGCCGCCGCACATCTAGGTTCCTCCTGTTGGAAAAACTCTCCACAATCGCGCACTGCAATCGCCAATGCCATCGCAGTGGCACACGAACAATTGGGCTAGGGTTTTGCTGTGATCCCATAAGGTGGGTTCGACCCCCGCAAAATATGCTTATGCTCAAGCACGAAAATGAGGTGTTTTTCGGCTTGGGGATAAGCATATTTTCACGCTTGTCATGTAGGTCCATCGCTGGGTACGAAAACAGGGTGTTTCCGTACCTGGCGGTAGACCTTTTTCTATGCAAACGTTTGCACTAACGGTGTTCACGGCTTTCCTGCTCGCCGTGCTCTATCACACTGCCATTTTTCCTAGGGTTTTTGGCAGTTTGGTAGATCATCGCCAACCACGTAGCCGCCGTGCTCTATCACACTGCCCGCCCCCGCCCTGGGAAAATTCCTGATACGCCTCCAAGTAGCCCCTGGCACGCTCGGCTTTGGGCGCACGGTTGGCCCATTCCCAGAATTCCGCGCTGTGGCCGCCTCGTATGAAGGTGTGAACCAGTTCGTGCACGATCACCGAATCCAGCACGTAGTCGGGAACGTTCTGCAGCCGATCAGAGATGCGAATGGCTCCTGTGCTGAGTGTGCAGGACCCCCAGCGGGAGTTTTGGTTGCTGACCCATCGGATGCTTCCGGGGCGTGCGCGACCGTCGAGAAGCGTGCGGTTGAGGCGCTCGGCACGTTCGGCAAGCTGGGCGTCGGAAAGCCTGCGTGGGGTGGTGCGCTTACGGACCTTCGCCACGAGTTTCTCCACCGTCTCGCGTTCCTGTTCCTCACTGAGCCACGCGGGTATGCGGACCTGAATGCGGCCTTCGACAAGCCGTGCGCTGCTGGTTCGGGTGCGACGAGCTGAGCGAATCACATCCACATCAGGGGCGTAAGTAGGCATGACAACAAATATTAGCTAAAGTGTGAACCATCAGCGCGGGGATTCAGGGGGAACCATGAATGATATTGTTGTGCGCCTATCACCTGCTGCGCACGTGTTTGTGCGCCCAGGGCCTGCCCTCCAATTCGGGGTGGATGCCACGCGCGCCGGGGTGATTGACGGCATAGACGAGGAACACATGTCGGGGATTCTGCGCACGCTACTGCGGGCTCGCACTGACATCACGTGGAGCGAGTTGAGCCGCTCGCTGGTAGAGGCGGGCCTGCCCCGTTCTGTGGCCGAAACCCTGCTGGAAGAACTCTTCGATTATCGTGTGTTACGACCCGCCCCAACAGGCACACAGGATGTGTATGTGCTCGGGCATTCGCCCTTAGCAAGCATCATTACTTCCGCGTTCACCACGTGCGGCTTTCGAGTCTATCCACTGATGAGCGGCGAAACCGATGAGGAGTTTCCTCCGTTGCCCCGCCGACACACCCCTAATCCTTGTAGACAGGATGCCCCACGCCCGACGCCTCTCCACACCGCTTGTCCGCCGCCGAGGCACCTTCATCCCCATTTCGCTTATCGACGGCCGCGGAACCATCGGCCCCTTGCACATCAATGGCGCGGGTCCGTGCCCACTATGCATGGATCTGCATCGCATGGCTGTCGACGAACATTGGCCCACCCTCTTGGCGCAGGTCGCAGCTGCTCACACCACCCACGACCCAGTGGTTGCTCACGCAACAGCCGCACGACTACTGAGCGTGGTAACTACACTGCAGGGCACGTCCTACGAACCTCCTGGCACCCCGCTATTACAATTTCAGCCCGGTGACCTGCTGGAAGTGGATCCTTATCGCCTTGATGTCACACTCATGTCGTACGAGTCCCACCCCAGTTGCCCCGCATGTTGGCAGATGAATAATTGATCATAATTCCAGTTAGCTACGCAAAAGCACCTGTTGCTCTTGATATATATCAAGAGCAACAGGTGCTTCAGATGAATTTCCCTTCTGGGAAATACGATTACTTCGGGAAGCCGATCAGGGTGCGAATGAAGTTGAAAACGCCCCAGAAGGTGTTGGATGCGAGAGTAGAAAGCATGTCTGCTCCTTACGTAGTGGATGAACAATTACAAGAGCGAGTGTAGCGAACAATCCCAGCAAGATTCAATTACAAAACTGTAAACTATTTCACATCATTTGACGTAACACTTTGTTCTTATTGCCATTTTAGGCGATCCGATACTGCACGACTTTATCATTTCCACCTGGGGTTTTATAAAACACGACAGGAATGACATGCAAGAAAACTACGGTTTGGTAACAAAGAAATATAAGATTTACATAATTTTTTGCTGATGTATATTTTTGCAATATTCTATGTTCGCACCAGCTAAGTTTCAGGGCATATCCACCCCACAGCAAGAAAGCAGAAACACTACCAGTATCCTCTGGACAAGAGTGTGCGCCAGTGGACACGGCAGCACAACGCATCGGGGTACAACAATGCAGCTCGCGGCATGAGCTACACCAAGACGTAGATGTCTATGAAACGTCCGATGCTTCAGCACATGTTCGAACGACAGCCAGCAGCTCTTCCCCGAAACGTTCGACCTTCACTGGCCCGATACCAGAGATACCCAGCAGTTCCTCTACAGACGTTGGCATCGACTCCGCCACAGCCATGAGCGTGGCATCCGAAAATACAATATATGCGGGTGTCTGGAGTTCCCGGGCGACCTCAGCGCGCCAGGAGCGGAGGGTCTCAAAAACCTCGGAATCTGCATCTGAGGGGCAATCCTCACACCGCATCAGAACTTTCGCTGCGGGAGTCTCTAGAGGCTTCCCGCATACTCGGCATTTCTTCGGACGTACCTTTTTGTTACGCGATTGTTCCAGTTCCGTGTCCGGTGCAATCTGATCCAAAAAGCGTGTGCGTTTCCTACTGGCACGGCCGCCTTCCTGGCGTGCCAGCGCCCAGGAACAGCGCAGATGTTCACGGGCTCGGGTAATGCCCACATAAACAGTCGACGTTCTTCCTCAATCTGCGCGTCTCCTGCCTTGATCGCATGGGAAATAGGCACGGACCCATCAACCAGCCCGACCAGGAACACTGCATCCCACTCCAAGCCTTTCGCCGCATGCAGCGAGGCCAATGTCACTCCCTCCATGGTGGGTGGATGCTTCGCCTCGGCGCGTTGCCGCAGTTGCACCAACACACCACTCAGGTCGATGTCTGGCGTGGCAGTGCCCAATTCTTGAATCAGATCCACCAACGCCTGCAGCGACTGCCACCGCTCCCGAGCCTGCGCGCCTTCCGGCTCCGTGGGGGTCAACCCTAAGGGGGGCCAGCGCCGAGCGGGCGATGCGGTGTACTTCCGGCCCCATCGCATCCTGCGGAAGATCAGGGCGCTGAGCAGTGCGGATCAGCTGTGTGATGGCCTGACGAATTTCCGGCCGAGTAAAAAACCCTTCGCCGCCACGAACCTGGTACACAATCCCGGCATCGGAAAGTGCCTGCTCAAACACGGCAGATTGCGCGTTGATGCGGTACAGCACGGCAATTTCCGACGCCGGTACCCCCTGCTTGAGCAGGGCATCAATCTGCGCCGCCACCTCTCGTGCCTCGGTGGGTTCGTCGGGGTACGCGTTATACACAGGATCCGGCCCCGCTGGACGCATGCCCATAAGTTCCAGGCGAGTACCCGCCATACGCCCGGACGCATGGCCAATGACGGTGTTAGCCAGCGTGGTCACTTGAGGCGTCGAACGGTAGTCCCTCTGCAGGCGTGTGACCGCTGCGTGCGGATACGTCCTGGAAACTGCAGTAAGTACTCCGGGGTCGCACCCGTGAACGAATAAATGGTCTGGTTGGCGTCCCCCACCACGGTGAGATCATCACGTTCCCCCAGCCACGCCTCCAGCAGGCGCTGTTGCAGTGGGGTGACGTCCTGATACTCGTCCACCACAAACGAACGGTATTGTTGCCGAAACTCCTCCGCAATCGCAGCGGAGTTTTCCAGTGCACCCGCCGTATGCAGCAGCAGGTCATCGAAATCCAGTAACATGCCTTCATCAGTGGTTTTCATCGCCTCATACCGGCGATACACCTCCGCGACCTTATCTGGGGTCACTGGCGGAGTGCGCTTGGTTTGGGCCACACGCTCGGCGTACATATCCGCCGTGACCAGGGACGCCTTCGCCCACTCTATTTCCGAAAGCAAGTCTCGCACGTTCTCCGTGGTTGACTCTACCCCCACCGACCGGGCAGCCCTGCCTACCAACGGAAACTTATTGTCCAACAGCCGCCACGGCAAGTCACCCGCCACCTGCGGCCAAAAATACTGCAATTGGCGACGCGCCGCCGCGTGAAACGTCCGAGCCTGCACCCCGCCAATCCCCATCATGTTCAGGCGATGCCGCATCTCCCCCGCAGCCCGGGCAGTAAACGTCACCGCCAACACACGATTCGGACTCACAAAACCCTGCGCAATCAAATGCGCAATGCGGTAGGTGATGGTGCGGGTTTTGCCCGTGCCCGCGCCCGCGAGAATGCACACCGGCCCCCGCGGTGCGGTAGCAGCGAGCCGCTGATCCGGGTCTAGATCATCAAGACTAAACATCACTCCCCCTTATGTTTGCGCAGCTTGCGCATGTGCCCACGAATATATCAGGTGATGTGCGATCGACCCCGCTGGCGCCAACTTCACCACCCCGTCCAGGATTTCCGGAGCGCTGAGCCACCGCACCTCAGCCAACTCACCGTCGGTGGGAGCAATGGCATCTAAGTCTGTGCTGTAGCCGTGAAAACCCATCATCAGCGACGACCCCAGCGGCCACGGCTGACTGGAAACGTAGCGCACGTCCGCGACACGACGTCCCGTCTCCTCCATCACTTCACGCACAAACGCCTGCTCCAGGGTCTCGCCCACCGACACATAACCCGCCACCAGGGAAAGTACTCCGGACGCGTGGCGTTCGACCCCAGCAAAATGCGTTGTGATTCTACGTGCTCCACAATGCCGATCACCGCAGGGTCAATGCGTGGAAACACCTGATGCCCCGATTCGCCCGTTGCATACTCCCCGGAATCCGCGTAGGTCAGTGGAGTTCCGTCCATGGGGTCAAAGCGGTACCGTTCCCGATGCCGCAGCAGCGCCACCGCGCGATACACCAGTTGGGCCACATCCTCATGAAAGACCACGTCACGGGGAGTTAGCAGTACCCCGCCATCCGGCGTCCCCTCCGGACCACTCAGCAGCGGTGCGCGCACGGCCCACCTGCGGGAGTCCGGGGCGTCGATAAGCACGCGGGCCGTCAGGTCTGCCCCCAGCGTGCGGGCAGTATCAGCATCAAGCCACAGCACACCATCGCCAGTTGCGGTGCACAGCACCTGGTCAGCTGGGCTAACGCAGGCGTAAACTCGGGGATACTAGCCACGTGCCTGGTCCTCAAGGTCCTCACGGAACACGCGGCGAACATATAGCAGCCGGTCACCGGGCTCCACGGTTTCTGCCTCTGGCGAATCGATGCGGTACAGCTCACCGGAACGCACCACACCCAACACAATGTCAGCCAAATGCCGGGGGTTCGCCCCAACCTCGTCAGCCTCCACCAGGCGTTCCGCAATGGAGAACCCCTCGCCTGGGGAAAGCAAATCCTCCATCATCTCCACCACCGACGGGGTGACCGTGGCCAACCCCAGCATTCGACCCGCCGTCTCGGAGGAAATAACCACTGAATCTGCACCCGACTGCTTCAGCAAATGCAGATTCTCCGACTCGCGCACACTCGCCACAATCGTCGCGCTCGGCGCAATCTCACGCACCGACAACGTGACCAACACCGCCGTATCATCCATGTTCGGAGCGACCACCACCGCGCGGGCACGCGTCACACCTGCAAGTTTCAGCACATCAGCCTTAGTAGCTGAGCCATGCACCGTGACCAAACCCTGACCGGCAGCCATGTCAAGCGAATGTGTGTCAGTGTCCACCACAACAATCTGGCTGGGGTGCACCCCATCAGCCAGCAGCGCTGACACAGCGGAACGACCTTTAGTACCGTAGCCCACCACAACAGTGTGATTACGCATTCTTTTCCTCCAACGCTGAATCTGCAACGTACGTCGCGTCTCTTCCGTCAGCACCGACAAGGTCGTACCGACCAGCAAATCAGGAACGCAATTCGGATCGGCGTGATCAGAATAATGTTGATCAAACGCGCCTCTTGGGTCACCGGAGTAATGTCACCATATCCAACGGTGGACAGCGACACGGCGGAGTAATACACCGCATCAATGAAAGTAAGCGGCTCGTTGTAGCCATCCTTATCCAGGTACACCAGCAACGACACCCCGGTGAGCAACAGCAACGCGTAGAAACGCGCCGGGTAATCAACGCCCAAGGACTGACCTGCCGCTCCCTGGGGATCTGGATGATATTCAGTAGCGCGTGATCAGGGAGATCATCAAGCTCCATGTCACTTTGGAGGCGCTCACGGAAAGCATCACGCATCGTTCCTCCTCTGTGTCTGCGTCTGTGGCGAATCCGGGGTTGCTGGGCCAGATGCCGATGGCTGAGCTGTCTGCTGCGGAGCCTTAATATCAAGCAAGTCAGCTAGCTCCTCGGCGTTAGGTAGTCTACTGGGTTCAAAGGTGCGATCTGAAGCAATGTAATGAAACGCAGCTCGAACAGCATCTGGATTAACGCTACGCCCCAGCGTGTGTGACAGCAATTGCGCCCACGCGACACGGTACACCGCCAACTGAATCTCCGCTGCCCGCATCTCCTGGCCTTCGGGGGGTCGGCCCGTCTTCCAGTCCACGACCATCCACCCGGCCTCGGGATCATCGCCCTCATGGAACACCGCATCCATGCGCCCGCGCAGCACTCGACCACCGACAACAATTTCAAACGGTTGCTCCACATGGGTCGGGGTGCGGTCCGCCCACTGACTTGCCAAAAACGCCTTTTTCAGACGCTCAAGCTCAGCCCCTTGCGGATCCTCGTCCTCCCCGAAACCTGGCAGTTCATCCTCATCAAGCAGGGAACTCGCGCCAAAATAGTCCTCCAGCCACTGGTGCAGGGCAGTACCACGCTTGGCGTACGCGTTGGGTTTAAACGGCACGGGGCGTCGCAGCCTGCGGGCGTACTGCTCCTGATTGCGCGCGATGGACACCACGTCCGACGCCGTCAGCTCCTGCCCCAGCGGCACGTCCACCACCGGGGCTTTCGTGCGCTCATGCTCCTCAATGAGCGCCGTGACTTCCTCCTCCCACAACGCCTCCACATCGTTATCAGCGCTGGGGGTGGGCAACTGCTGCATAGCGCGCCGCACCAATTCCGCCCCCTGCTCCACCGCAGGACGACGCTCCCCCAAAAAATCCTGGGGAAACACACCCGTCGCAGGGGAAACATCAGGCGCTTCTGTTAACTCAGCATCGGCATTGCTCTCATCCCACCACTGCTCCACAGAATCTGGCTGCCGCTTACGCAACAAATCCAGCATGGAATACGGCTTGGCCTTACCCCCCTTGTCGTTGCTTTCCGACGCCGTGACGCACAAGGTTTTTCCGCTCGAGTCAGCGCCACATAAAACAGGCGGCTGGCTTCTTCAATCGCTGCCTCCTTGAAGGCGGCCTTATGTTCATTCATCGCCACCTCAAACTGCTTGCGGTCCTCCACCTCGGACACGTCCAGCACCGGGCTGCCCACCATGTCGCCCTCCTGTTCCTGGGCATCGCCACGAAGCGTTGAGGGAATCTGAGTCACATCCGACAGCCACGTTGGGACCTTCAACTGCTGACCGGGGGTGGTGGTATCCGCGTAGGTGACGTTATCTGCGTGCAACACCGCCACGACCTTCCACTCCAGGCCCTTCGCCTTATGCACAGTGAGGATCTGCACGCAATCCCCCTTCACCCGCACCTCGCCCGGCGCGAGACCACGGTCATGGGTGCGAGCAAGCCGAAAATAATCAAGAAGCGATGCAAGGGTTGAGCCGGGGATGGTGGAAAACTGTGCTACTTCTTCGTGGAAGCGGTCGAGGTGAACGGTACCGGCTGCGCCGTCTGCCTGCGGGTTTTCCCTGGCGAGAACTTCCGTGCGGATTCCCAGGACGCGTTCAATGTCGGCGAAAAGGTCAGGCAACGGCTGCATGAGGCTACGGGTGCGCAGGTGCCGAAGTTCCGCAGAGAGTTCGCTGAGCCTGCGATAGCCTTCGGGACTGTAGGCTTCGGGTTCCCCGAGGTCACCGAGGGCGTCGCCAAGCCCGACTGCAGCTTCGGGGACGGTGGAGGTGGCGTCGTCGATGATGTGTTTCAGGTGTTCGAGCGGGTTAGTGGGATTGGTGGCATCGGGGTCGTCTGCCGGGATGTCGAAAAGCGTGGGTTGTTCTGTGGTGTCTTCGGGGGTGGTGACGCGGGCGGCGAGTGTTCGGGAACGCTTGTACAGTGCCTGCAGGTCAGCGATGCCGAGGTTACAGTGAGGCCCGCACAGCAGGCGGAGAGCGGCGGTGGTGTTTTGTGGAGAGATGAGGATGGTGGCACAGGCAACCATGTCGGCGACTTCTGGAATGTCGAGAAGCCCAGATAAACCCACAATTTCCACGGGTATTCCCAACGCCCGAAGTTCCTCAGCGATGGGGCCGGAGTCCGCATTTTTGCGCACCAGCACCGCACCCGTGAATTTCTCCCCGCGCTCGCGGTAGGCGTGAAACTCGTCGGTGAGGCGGCGGGCCACCCAGGTTCGTTCCTCGTCGCGGGTGGGGAAACCACCCCAGAGCCACCTCACCGTCGCCCGCGCCGGGACGCGGGGTGAGGGGCTGCACCGTGCGCGTGGGGCTTCCCGCAGGTCCCAGCACTTGTTCGGATACCGTGTTGGCGCAGTCGAGAACGAGGCCGGGGTTGCGCCAGCTGGTGGTCAGCTCTTTTTTCGGCGCTGGGGTGGGAGTCTCGGCATGCTGAGGGAAGTCGGTGACAAAACGTTCCAGGTTCGCTGAGGTGGCTCCGCGCCAGCCGTAGATGGCTTGCATGGGGTCGCCCACAGCAGTGACGGTGACGTCAGGGGCGGTATCTGGCGCGCCCGCCTGTGTAGACGCCCCGAAAAGGCTGCTGAGCAGCACACGCTGGGCGTGGCTGGTGTCTTGGTATTCGTCGAGCATGACCACACGGAAGCGTTGCCGCTGGCTGCGCCCCACCACGGGATGCCGCTGCGCTACTGTTGCGGCCAGGGACATTTGCTCACCAAAGGTGATGACCCCGCGTTCCGCCATCTCCTCTTTCAGCTGTCGTACAAGGGGAAGATAGTCGAGTCGGGCGAGCTGAGTATCCCGGATTTTCAGCATGGCGGCGTTGAGTTTGTCGCGCTGCCGAGGGCCTTTGGGGAGTTCGTCAAACAAGCGGACAAACGGCTCTGTTTCGGCTTCGATGTCGGCGGCGCTGACCATGTGGCCGTCCATCTCGCTGACCAGGGAGATGAGACGGTCAGTGACGGTGCCATGCGTGACGGTTGCATCGACATGCCCCGTGTAGTTTCCCACCACGTCCCAGGCGATTTGGTACAGCTCGGCGGTGGTGATCATGCGGGAGGATGGTTCCACGGGGAGAAGCAGCCCGTACTCGCCGACGATGCGCCCGGCGTAGGAGTCGTAGGTGGAGACCGTGGGGGTGATAGCCTGCAGGCTTGTCTGCAATTCACCCGTGGGATCAAGGTCTGCAAGCCGAGGGATTCCCGCCAGGGTGGCCAGGCGCGCGCGGATGCGTTGGGAAAGCTGCTGCGCAGCTTTTTTGGTAAACGTCAGCCCCAATATCTGGTCGGGCGTGGCAAAACCATTGGCCACGAGCCACACCACACGGGCCGCCATGGTTTCGGTTTTCCCGGCCCCCGCACCTGCCACCACCAGCAGCGGGCCGGGCTGGTCACCGATCACATCGGCTTGCTGCTCCGTGGGCAGATGCTCTTGGCCCAGCCACCGCGACAATAATGCCGGGGAAATGGGGTTACGAGCCATTGGTGAGCATCCTTCCGGTCGGTTGGGCGGGGCAGATGGACTGCAGCCGACAGTTATCACAATTGTCGTTGACAATGGCCGTCAGCGCGGGCCCCCGGATCGCCGCCGCCACCCCGGGCAGTATGGCGGCCAGTTCCTCCAGTTCTTCGGGGGTTTTTGCGGCTTGCTCCCGGGTTGTGTACTTCCAACATCTGTGGCACTGGGGTACACCAATACGCCACCGCCCACAGCCTCGGGGGTTTCCCCAGGATAGGGATCCCGTACACTGTCACCGTCCACGACACCCCGCGACAGCGCCAGTTGGTACGCCGACAGCTGCGCATGCTCACCCATGTTCTTCTGTGCAGGCTTAGACGAGCCTGTTTTCACATCGACCACCACAAGCTCACCGTCGTTGTTGCGTTCCAGCCGGTCCATGCGCCCTTTGATGCGCAGCGGAGCGCCGCTCTCCGTGGTGCCGACGCTCACCCGCATGTCCATTTCCACCCCCACCTGCTCAAACTGGCCACGAGTGTTCTCCAGCCACCGCTCCAGATTATCGATCAGCGTGTCCCACTCCCGCAGCGCCGTATCCCGCTGCCACACAGGAACATCTAGCAACCCAGCGTACGCCTCATACACCAACGCACTCGCCGCGTCACTGTCCGCGCCGCGCGCAATCGCCTCCGCAAACCCATGCGCCAGCGTGCCCCGCACCATATGGATCGGCGTATCCGCATCATCAACCAACCGGTCCAGCACCGACCGCAATGGGCAACGCAGCGTTGACTCGATCCGTGACGGCGACAACTGCACCGACCGTCGGGGCTTCTGCAAAGGTTCGCGTGTCGACGCCCCCCGCATCCCCCACCACTCCTCAGGATCCGCGCCGTACACCCCGGCGCGGGCAAGTCGGGCCAATTGGCGCGCCGCCTGCTCCCTGCGCAGCGGCCGCTCCGCCGGGTCGCACACCACGCGACGCAATTCCGCCACAATCGCCGTCGTGGACAACAACCGGCGATCGTGCCGACCACCCGGGGTACCTGCGATGGAGGTTTCCTGCTCCTCAACGCGCTCAGCCTCAATGCCTCGCTCCGAGCACAATTCCTCCAGAAAACGAGAAGGCTCCAACGCGTCCTCCGCATCTGGGGCGTCCACCGCGGTGACGAACAGGGAACCTGTGGCCCGCGACGTCGCTAAGCGGAACAGGCGACGCTCCTCAGCCAAACGTTCCACCGACCGGGAGATGGGAATGTTTGGATCGATGCCATCGTCCAGCACATCCACGAGCTCCTCCTGGCCGAACAATGACCCCGTCTCCCCCAATGTTGGCCACGTGCCCTCCTGCACACCCGCAACCACCACCGTGTGCCATTCCTGACCCACCGCAGCGTGCGCCGTCAACACTCGAACCGCATCCGGGAGAACCCCACGGCGATCGCGTGAACCAGTGGGCAACTGCTGCTCTGCAATATGTCGAACAAAACTTTCAATACTGGCGGTGGGGCGGCGTTCAACATAGTCACCCGCTGCGTCAAACAACGACATCATCGCATCCACGTCCCGGTCAGCCTGCGAACCGGCCGCACCTCCGCGCAAACTCGCGGCCATGAGGCGATCCGACAGACCCGTGGCCTCCCACAACGACCACAAAATCATCTCCACGCTATCCCCCGCAGCGCGCGACTGAAAACTGCATCCAGGACAGCGCGGATGCGCGTGAGCACGTCTACTTCGCGTTCCGTCAGCCGCGCCGTCGCGTCCTCATACTCAGTGGCGCGCTCCTCTGGTGGGGTGTCACGCCACGATGTTGGCAACACCAGATCCGCCAACACCTGCACCGCGCGCCGGGAACCACCCCGCATCATCTCCGCCTGACGCAACCCCCGATACAAGCGACGCAGCGTCACCGGATCCGCACCACCAATAGGTCCAAGAACCAGTTCCTCCAGCTCCGCAGAATTCAGCGGCTGCGTCAACGCCCGCACGCCCAACATCATGGACGCAACAATGCGTTGCTCCGCCAACACCACATCCGTCGGATCAAGATGAACCGGCACTCCAGCCAGCAGCAATGCCCGGCGCACCCCAGCAAGCTGACGCACAGAACGTACAATCACCGCAATATCCGACCACAGCACCCCATGCAACAGGTGCGCGCGCCGCACACGATTGGCCACCACCAGGGCATGCTCCGAAGCCGTGGGGGCCACCACAACTGAACAATCCTCTGGATGCCGGAATGATGTATTGAGCGCCACCTCGTGGTTGGCGGGATACTTGGTCAAAAACTCCGGCCGGGCACCACGGAAACGAAACACCGACTGAGCTGGATCCCCCGCAATAACCCCCAGCTTGGCGCTGGGCAGAAACAGGCTCACCAAACGTGCCGACTGCGGATCCAAATGCTGGGCATCGTCTACCATCACCGTCTCCCACTGCTCCTGCAGCATGGTCAACAGCCCCGGATCCAGGGACAATGCCTCCAACGCGGCGGTCACAAGTTCCGACGCGTTCAAACTATGCGCCCCGCTCAACGCCATCGTCTGCTCATACTCCCGCAGAAAAGCACCAGCACTCACCCACAGGGGGCGGTCATAGCGACGACCCAGCTCTTCCACATCCTCCGGTCCAGCACCACGCTCCACGGCACGCAACAAAAAAATCACGCAACTGCCTGGCGAAACCCACCATTCGCAACGCCTCCCGCTGCTCCGGCGGCCATTCCCCCCTGCCGTCTGCGGCATGCCCCAACAATAACTCCCGAATCACCGCATCCTGCTCCGCGCCTGTGATCAACCGGGGTGCCGGTTTCTGCGCGCGTATCGACGCCGCCCGCACAATCGCAAACGCAAACGAATGCACCGACCGCACCAATGTCCCCTCCGCTACATAGTGAGAGTTTTCTAGCTGAGACGCACGCTCCGCCAACACGCGGCGCAGCCTGCCCCCTGATTCCTTTGACGTGGCAATCACACACACCGACGACGCTGGCGCGCCACTACCCAGGCGTGCCGTGAGGGCATCTACCAGTAGCGACGTGACTCCCGACCCCGCAACACCCGTGACGCGCCACACCCCCGACGGCGCGGAACTCTCCGCTGCGGCCACCAGTTCTGCCGCCTGGCCCTGCCACGTATGCGGGGGTGCCGATGCGGGTCGACTTACCAAGCGAACCTGTGGATGAGGCGGCACTCCGAACGCTGGGCTGGTTCACTGTCGGTCATGCCCTACATTGTGACACGCGGGACAGGCACAGCCCTCACCCGACATCGAATTGGTGTGTGGTGGCGCGGTGTAGAGGAGGGCTTGCGTACCTGGCAGTGGACCTACATGATAAGCACACTGCGCTAGACCCATAAGCGACGCACTGTGTTGGCAGCAAGCCCTTATGCATCCTTGCCGATGCGGGCGATGAGCAGGTCGGCAACGTCTTCCATGGTGGCACGCACTGTTTCGTCATGTTCCTCGCTGAGTGCGTGAATATAGATGCGGTAGAGGAGGCCGCGCAGCATGAGCTGGTCATTGTCAGGGAGATGGGAGAAACGGTCGGTAATGCGCTCGTCGACAACTCCGGCTATGAGGCCGTCCACCATCACCTGCGCCGCCGTGTACCCGTGGGGGTGGGCCACTCCCACAATGTCGGTCACCACCGGCGCCTGGGTGCCGTGGAAAATGGTGGTGGCGAGCATGTCGGCATGACCGACCTGGTCGGGGGCGTCGATAGGCTGCCAACTGTGGCGCAGACGATTGCTGAAATCCAGTGCCCACGCCCATTTTTCGGTGGCCTGCACCTCGGGCGGAACTGTTGTGTTGAGCATGAGGGTAGGGTCCTCGGACCAGGCTGCTCGGTCAGCAAGAACAAAGTTATCCTTCGGCGATGCCTGCTTGGTCACGTGGGCGACGGCGAAGTTGGGAACCTCAACGGATGCCAGGGCGTCGGCAAGCCGGAGGGCAGCGCCAACAGTTTCATCGACACGCTTGGCCACAGCACCGTCAACATAATGCGAGGCACGCCATCCTGCCATCAGGTAGCGGCCATCAGTGGTCCGAACGGGTCGAGCGATACGCAGCCCTTCAGGTTGCAGGCTTTCTCTAACCTTTGCCGACCACGCAGCCACCTCCGAATCCGCCACTTCAGAGAGGGCCAGCTGCCCAACCCTGTAGCCTCGATCCCAGGCCGCAGACAGCGGAATGGGGGTCCCCTCCACCACCTGGAAAGCGACACGCACATGCTCAGGAATCACACTCATGCCCGTTAGCGTACCCACCGTCAGTGATGGTGTGAACAATGCACCCCACTTAACAACAAAACCCATAGAAATACGCTGACAAGACAACAAAACCCCCGTAGCCAGCAGTTTCATCATTGCCAGCACGGAGGCTTAGAGTGTTATGCAATTACGCAAATGGGTATGGCCACGGATTCAATGAACAGGTGAGATTATTGTCTGGATACACTTCACCCGGGTCAATTTTGTACAACTCGGAATTATTCAAATTAAGGGTTTGCTGCATCATCACCGGGGCCAATTGCCCTTGACCACCGCACGGCTCATGTTTGGCATACCCAATGGAGTGCCCCACTTCGTGATTAATCAGGTACTGGCGGTACAGGCCCAGGTCCCCCTGGAACGTGGTCGCGCCGCGGACCCAGCGGGATTCATTCAACACCACACGGTTTCCCTCGGAGGTGAAACAGCTGGTCTCCATGGCAATATCCGAACCGCACGCCGCGTGAGTGGCGGCGGGTGAGGACAGTTGGATGCGCAGATCAGGGTTAGACACCACCGCAGGGTCTACACGTTCAAACGCAAACTTGCGGTCGTGAGTCCAGCTCTTGGGGTTGGACAGTGTGGCATCAACCATTTTGGCAAAGGAATCGTCCCCACCGTAGACAGAGGTGTCCACCCCGTCTTCGACCTCAATGACGTACTTAAAGGTGCGTTCATCCCCAGCCCCCACCTTCGGCATCGTGCCAGGAACCAGGTGATATGTGCCCTGGCCTGTTTCCGTGAAACTTCCACCCGGGGGAAGATCGCCAACGGGAAGCTGGGCCCCACGATCAGCTTTCGCAGGGTCGGGTCCTTCGGGCTCACTGGTCGCGTTTTCTCCACCATCATTTGCCGTTGACGCAGCTTGCATTTGTGAAGAGATGGCTCCATTATCCGGCATAATGAAGACATCAACGAGAACCCACAGCGTAATGACCACTAACGCCGGGATCGCATAGGCACGCCACCCGTAGTCACGGGCGAGGCGCACAAGCAACGGTTCAGAGGAAGACACTATCCGGCAAATCCTACGGCACGTGGAGTATCGTTATCGACCTCAACAAACGCGATCTGCTTTGACCGCACAAGGTAACGACGCCCCTTGTTGTCAGTAAATTCCACGACTGCAGCATCATTTTCCATCGCGCCATCAATAAGCGCGACGGCCTCGCTTTGCTGACTGACGGACACGCCCTGAGACGCGCTCCACGCCAGTAATGGCCAGCTCCCGGCCACTGTCAACAAAACCGATTCTTATGTCCATACTTTTCTCCTTGAGATCAACAACAATGATAGGGTTTTCCCCTATCATAGTGAGGCAACGATAGTATTATGGCGTGTCCAAACAAAGCAGCACTCCGACATTCGCGCAACTCGGCGTCGCCATTGAGATTACCGATGCCCTCGACAGCTTCGGCATCCAGCACACCTTTGCCATTCAGGAACTCACCCTTCCCCTCGCCCTCGACGGTATTGATCTTATCGGACAAGCCCGCACCGGGCAGGGAAAAACCTTGGGTTTTGGAGTGCCGCTCCTTGACCGCATCTTCGACAGCGCGGACATCGCCGAACTTGATGGCACACCCCGCGCGCTCGTGGTAACCCCCACACGCGAACTGGCCATCCAAGTCGCCGATGACCTTCACCGCGCCGCCAAAAATCTTCCCGTGCGCATCCTCACCATCTATGGCGGCCGCCCCTACGAAGAGCAAATCAACGCCCTAGACAAAGGCATTGACGTGGTGGTGGGTACCCCCGGCAGGCTCCTCGACCTGTACCAGCGCGGCTCCCTCACCCTCGACCAAGTGGCCATTCTGGTGCTTGATGAAGCCGACGAAATGCTCAACCTCGGCTTCCTTCCTGCCATTGAGAAGCTCCTCAAGGCACTCACCCACAAGCACCAAACCATGCTGTTTTCCGCGACCATGCCGGGACCCATTGTCACCCTCGCGCGCACCTTCATGCACAAGCCAGTGCACATCCGCGCCGAAGAACCCGACGCTGCACAAACCAACCAGGACATCCGACAAGTGGTCTTCCAAGCACACCGCATGGACAAAGTTGCTGTGGTCTCTCGCATCCTCCAAGCTCAAGGGCGCGGCAAAACCATTATCTTTGCGCGCACTAAACGCTCCGCCGCTGAGCTTGCCAACGACCTTGCCGCAAGCGGCTTCCTCGTCGGCGCGGTCCACGGTGACATGGGCCAGCCCGCCCGCGAAAAATCACTCACCGCCTTCCGAAGCGGCGACATTGAGATCCTTGTGGCCACTGATGTTGCCGCCCGCGGCATTGACATTGACGACGTTACGCACGTGATCAACTACCAAACCCCCGATGATGAAATGACCTACGTCCACCGCATCGGGCGCACAGGGCCGCGCCGGGCACACAGGAACCGCCGTCACCCTCGTTGGCTACGACGAACTGCCTAAATGGCAACTGATCAACAGTGAGCTGAACCTCGACAACCCGGAACCCCCACAGTGGTTCTCCACTTCACCCGAGCTTTTTCGACGCCCTGGACATCCCCGAATCCGCATCCGCCACCGTGGGACCCGCCCGCAAAGTCTTCGGCGGCGCGATGGTCACACGCCCGGCACAAGCCCGCAGCCTAGCGCGAGGTGGACGGAAAGAGGGGCGGTCGGGGCGTCGAAAAGCAGACCCGCGACGGAGGAGTTAAGCATGACCAAGGCCCCTATCCTCCAGCAAAGCCGAGCGGACATCATCGTGGCGAGTGTGCTGTGCTTTCTTACCGTGTTCGCGGTGTCGGTCGTGTGGCTGACTGCTCCGATCCGGAAGGCCGAGCTCACCCCGGCGGACGGCACCTTCACCGCCGCCGACCCCCTTGTGCAGGCACCGGATAGACTGAGCGAAAGCTGGAGGGTAACCGTCGACCCCATCACCGGGCTACACCGCCCCCTGAGCGTCGCGGGGCTACTGATCCAACCAGACGGTGGTGATGTGCACGCGCTTGATCCCACAACCGGGGAACGCGTATGGACCTACCACCGCGATAATGACCAGCTTTGCTCGCTGTCCGTCGCCTTTGAATCCGTGATCGCCACCTACAACACCAATGTCGGCTGCGGCGATGTTGTTGCTATAAACGCAAACACCGGCACATATAAGGCAACGCGGAGTGCCATCAACAGCTTTAATACAGTGCCCATCAGCTCCAACAGCGCCGTGGGAACCCTCAGCCGCGACCGCCTCGAACTGTGGCGCAGCGACCTCGTGCGCACCATCGAATATGGGCATGTCGAAGCACCCCAGGAAGCCGACCAGCAACCCCACCCTGACTGCGCTCTTACCTCTGCGCTGACTCGCATGGAACTCCTCGCCATCACCGACCTCTGCCCCGACTCCATCACAGACGGGGTGGCCTTGCGTTTCATGGGCACCACACCAGAAGATTCCCGGCAGCCAGAAATCAAACAATCCATTGACCTTGAACCGCACTCCACGCTTGTGTCCATAGGGCAGACCGCAGCCGCCGTCTACACCCCCACAACCCCCGCAGGCACCGCGCGCATCACAAGCTTCAACCAGCAAGGCAAGGAACTCAACGCAGCAACCGTCCCCAGTTCCCCGCTTCTCGACGGCACTGCACCCACCCACCACGAAGACCGCACCGGAGTCGACACGCCCCAGATCGCAGACCTGCCGCACCACATGAGCTGGTTCGACGGCCAACGCCTCTACCTTTTCGAACCAGAAAACCTACTCATCTCCCACATCTTCGAAGGTGCCCTAGGCACCGGCATCGCCGTGGGCGGCCAGCTGCTCTACCCCAACCGCGAGGGCATCGCTGTCGCCGACTGGAACACCGGAAAAATCCTGCGCGTCATCCCCGTTGACCGCCAGGGTTACGACGGCCCCGTTTCCCTCAACCAGGCAGGCCACACCATCATCGAACAACGCGACAACACCTACGTGGCGCTTAACTAGGGTTCTTGTTGTGATTGTTTAGTATGTTTGCGCAGCCCACGCCAGTGAACGCGGATGAAAAGACAACCCCAAACCGACAAGCGCGATCACCCCGACCGGAATGGCCCACAACCACTGCCCCGCGGAAAAAATGTAATACGCAATGGGAAGCAGCAACATCTGCAGCATAATCACCGGACCGCGACCCCAGCGTTTACCCCGAAGCATGTTCACGCCCGCAAACGCGACAACGCCAAAAATGACAAAAAAGAAAACGGCGGTCCCGTATCCCAGCAGCGGGCCACGCCCCTGCTCGCTGAACACCGCGCCCACATCGTGGGAGAAAAACGCGTTATACACCACCAAAAACACGGCATAAGCAATGCCTGCGAGGCTTTCACCAATACCAAGCACCCCAGCCCAACGGACAGGTTCTGGAGGGACAGTGCTGGCGTGGCCACTGGTTTGATCATGTGGAGCGTTGTTCACAAAAACACAGTCTATCCGATGGGCCTGACGGCCCTTTTGTATCATTTCTGCAACGCTTTCCGGCATGTCAAATACCACTGGTTTGACTAAAACAGTTTTTAGGTACTCACTATATTTTTTCCGTCATTTCCGCAGTTCAATGGCACAATAAGAACATAGAAGCAGAGTAGCAAATTCTCTTATTTTTGCCCTTATCGACTAAGCCACGCGCACTTAAATTTGTGAATTGCAACACATTTGTTACCGAAACCCTAGCCAAGCAGCGAGGCGCGTGTCATGATTTGTCGGTAGCAAAGATGTCCGACATTTGAACGGACACGATTCAGGCGCGGCATTAAGTCCATACTTAATGCCACCAGAGAACCACTACTCATCCGCCTTACGGCATTCCATTGGCTTCCCCTGCCACAAAGCATCTGGGTAGTTCTGCTCAACCGCGCCACCAGCCCGTTAGTTTTAAAAATTGAAAAGGAGAATGTACATGGACTGGCGCCACAAGGCTGTTTGCCGCGACGAAGACCCTGAGCTGTTCTTCCCGGTCGGTAACTCCGGCCCCGCTCTCGCACAGATTGCCACCGCAAAAATGGTGTGCAACCGGTGCCCCGTCACCTCCCAGTGCCTCGCATGGGCACTGGAAACCGGCCAAGATGCCGGCGTGTGGGGCGGCATGAGCGAGGACGAGCGTCGTGCTCTCAAGCGCCGCAAGAACCGCGGCCGCGGCCGTACCCGCGCAGCCGTCTAACCCAATCGCGCGACCAGCGATGCTGGACCCGACGGTTTGGCTGCCGATTGGAACGGCACACTGACAACACGATAAGGTTGTCACGATATGGTTGTTGTCGGTTGACACACCCCGGTTTCGGATAAAGGAGCACAACATGAGCAAGCGTGGCCGCAAGCGCAAGGACCGCCGCAAGAAGAAGGCAAACCACGGCAAACGCCCCAACTCTTAAAACATCGCAAACCCCCGAATTGTACACACAGTTCGGGGGTTTACTTGTGTATGGGGGGTGGCGTGAAGTGTGTATACGCTCCGGTCAAAGGTGTTGTTGGGCCTTGGCGGTATACACACTGTGCGGGAGCGGGCAGTTTGATAGGGCGCGCCAGCTGTGTGGCTGGCGATGATCTACCAAACTGCCAAAAAATCCAGGAAAAATAGCAGTTTGGTAGGGTGTGGCGGGCGGAAAAGCCTTGAACATCGTTAGTGCAAACATTTGCATAAAAATAGGTCCATCGCTGGGTACGGAAACACCCTGTTTTCGTACCCAGCGATGGACCTATATGACAAGCACGGAAAATATGCTTATCTCCAAGCCGAAAAACACCCCATTTTCGTGCTTGAGCATAAGCACATTGTGCGCAGGTCTAACCCACACTGTGGAATCACAGCAAAACCCCAGAGGCTCGTATACTACTTCTTCGCCCCTCAGCCGTCAGTGCGCGTGACGCGGATGGAGATGGTGATCCTCTCGCGAAGTGCCCTCGGCGCGGTGGTCGAGCAGCAGCGTCGCAGCATGGCACGAACTTCCTGTTCCAGGCCCAGTTTTTCAAAGCAGTGTGGACAGGTGTCGAAGATATGTTGCAGTTCGCTGCGGCGTTGTGGTGTCAGTTCATCGGCGGTGTCGAGAAGCTCAAACACTGAACGGTATACGTCGTCGCAACCGCAGTGGCAGGATTCGGCTCCAGTGCTCATTTTGTGCCGCCCTTCTCGTAGTCCAGTCCGATGCCTTGTTCGTGGGCTACTTCTTTTAACAGATCACGGAGCTGTTTTCTTCCACGATGAAGGCGGCTCATCACAGTACCGAGTGGCGTGTCCATTATTTCGGCGATTTCTTTGTAGGGCAGCCCCTCCACATCGGAGTAATACACCACCATACGATAGTCTTCGCTGAGCTGGTTCAATGCTTCGGTGATTTGGAGTCCGGCAGCAGTTTCAACGCCTCGACTTCTGCAGACTCCAAGCCGGAGGAATCATGGGACGCGTGGGAAAGCAGCTGGTAGTCAGTGATCTCTTCCGTGGGCAATTGTGAGGGCTGCCGCTGTGCTTTGCGGTAGGAGTTGATGTAGGTGTTGGTCATGATGCGGTACAGCCACGCTTTTAAGTTTGTCCCCGGTTTGAAGCGTTCGAACGCCTGAAACGCCTTCACGTAGGTTTCTTGGACAAGATCCTCCGCGTCGGCAGGGTTGCGGGTCATGCGAAGCGCTCCGCCGTACAGCTGGTCTAGCAGCGGCAACGCATCCTGTTCAAAGCGTTGAGCCGGGGTTAATTCTGCGGCGAGCTCCGTCATGTGATGGGTGCTTCCTTCTTTACGGTCAGGGGCATTTATCCCATTGTAAAGGACCACATATCCCCACATTGTGTACCGCAGGCAGTTCTGGGGCGGTAACCAGCACGGCGTCGATAAGCAAAAGTAAGATGGTGGGCGTGGAAGAGTTGAGTTCAGAGACGCTACCTGTGTGGCTAGCCCCGCACACGCGTACCCCCATTGATGGGGTGATTACGGTGCCCGGTTCCAAGTCCATTACTAACCGTGCGTTCATTCTGGCGGCGCTGGCGGATGGCCCGTCAGCTATTGTAGGGGCGCTTCGCAGCCGCGACACTAACCTCATGCTTGCTGCGTTGAAGAGCATTGGTGTGGGTGTGCGGGACCAGGGGTCGGAAATCCACATTGAGCCCCGCCCCCTGCGCGGCGGCACCATCAACTGCGGACTCGCGGGAACCGTGATGCGTTTTGTGCCGCCCGTCGCTGCGATCGCCACCGGAACAGTATTCTTCGACGGCGACCCGCAGGCCCGCACACGCCCCATGTCCACCATGCTGGACGCGTTACGTGAACTGGGCATTCAGGTACAAGGCGACGCCCTGCCCTTCATCATCGACGGCGTCGGCACCCCCACCGGAGGCACCGTGGATATCGACGCCTCAGGATCCTCCCAATTCGTTTCCGGCTTACTACTCGCCGGGGCTCGGTTCAGTAACGGGATCACCGTCCGCCACACCGGCGGGAACCTGCCCAGCATGCCGCATATCGAAATGACCATCGCCATGCTGGCCGAGGCCGGGGTAACCGTGGACACCAGTCGCGCCAACGAATGGACCGTCCTGCCGGGCCAATCAGCGGGCGGACCTGGCGTATCGAGCCAGACCTATCCAACGCCACTCCCTTCCTCGCCGCAGCCGCCGTCACCGGCGGAACCGTGCGTATCCGGCACTGGCCACAACGCACCACCCAGCCCGGTGACGCCATCCGCGGAATCCTCGAACGCATGGGGTGCACCGTTGACATCACTGCCGTTGGCCCCAGCTACGACCTCGTGGTCACCGGCCCCGCCGGGGGTGTCTACGGCGAGCACGGACTCAAGGGCATCTCCATCGACCTCTCCGACGTCGGCGAACTCACCCCCACCGTCGCCGCGCTGGCAGCGTTGGCCAACACCGAATCACGACTCACCGGCATCACACACCTTCGTGGCCACGAAACCGACAGGCTAGCTGCACTGACCAGGGAAATCAATAATATCGGCGGGCAGTGCACCGAACTGGCCGATGGGCTACGCATTTCACCGGTCCCCCGCGAACAGCTGCACGGCGGCCTTTGGCACTCCTACGCGGACCACCGCATGGCCACCGCTGGTGCCATCATCGGACTCGCCGTCCCCGGAATTGAGGTCGAAGACATAGCCACCACCACCAAAACACTCCCCGACTTTGCGAACATGTGGACAAAGCTGGTGGCGCATGGCTAAACGCGCGCACCGCGACTGGGACGAATCCGATGTAAAAATCCGACCAGGAAAAGGCTCCCGCCCCCGAACCAAAGACCGCCCAGCCCACAACAACGCGCAGTACGGCATGGTGGTCACCAAAGATCGAGGTCGCTGGGGCGTAGTGCTTGACGACGCCCCCGCAGGCCAAGCCCCCACCGTTTGTATGCGCGCCCGCGAACTCGGCCGCACTGACATTGTGGTCGGCGACCGCGTGGGAATAGTAGGCGACACCTCAGGACGCCCCGGAACGCTCGCGCGCATTGTCAGGCTCGACGAGCGCACAAGCGTCCTACGACGCACCGCCGACGACACCGACCCCTACGAGCGCATCGTGGTTGCCAACGCCGACCAGCTCCTCATCGTCTCCGCCGTTGCCGACCCGCCACCGCGCTCGGGATTCGTGGAACGCGCCCTGGTTGCGGCGTTCGTCGGCGGACTCAACCCCGTTATCTGCCTCACCAAAACAGACTTGGCCAGCCCCGATGCCTTCGCCGCAAAGTTCGCCGACCTCGACGTCCCCGTGATCACCTGCGGCACTCACGACCCTATCTCTCACGTGCACGATGTTGTTGACGGCCACATCACCGCACTCATCGGGCACTCCGGCGTAGGAAAATCCACGCTGGTCAACAGGCTCGTTCCCGATGCCGACCGGGCCACCGGCGAGGTCTCGGGGATAGGCAAAGGCAGGCACACCTCCACGCAATCAATCGCATTACGACTCCGCGCAGGCGGCTGGATCATTGACACCCCGGGAATCCGATCCTTCGGGCTCGCACATGTCGACGCCGACACCGTCATCGCCGTATTCGACGATCTCGCCACAGCCGCCGACAACTGCCCCCGCGGCTGCACACACATGGGACCACCAGCAGATCCCGAATGTGCACTTGACGAACTCGCCGGCGCGAGCGCACACCGCACTCACGCCGTCCGCGCACTCCTGGGCGCGCTACGCACCAACGAAGAATGGATGTAACCGCCCATGGGAGGAACAACTGAAAAGGGAGCTTCCGCCGGAACTGGTCATACCAGACCGCACATGACAGAAACACCGCTGAACAGGCTCGCAGTGCTGGGAGTGCTCGCAGGCATAGGAACCGGCCTGCTTGTTGCGGCGCTCAACAGAGCTATCGTCACCACTGAACGGCTCGTTTACGGCGTTGACCACCTCAAGGCACTTGACCCCGGTTCGCAGGTGACACCCCTGCGGTTAGCGATCACACTTGTTGTCGTTGGGATTATTACCTCATGGTCGTGGTATCTGCTCAACCGGTTTGGACGACCCGCCGTCTCCGTGCCAGGAACCATGAACGGCACTCCCATGCCCCTGTGGGAAACCCTCTGCAGCGTGTTCCTCCAAGTCATCTCCGTTGCGGCAGGGGCACCCGTTGGACGTGAAAACGCGCCCCGCGTGGCGGGTGGACTCTCCGCATCCTGGATCGCCACAACATTCAAAATCGACCCCCAAGCGCGACGCATCCTCATCGCCTCAGCCGCCGGGGCAGGACTAGCAGCATCCTTCCACCTCCCGCTCGCAGGGGCGCTCTTCGCCCTCGAACTACTCCTGGTAGAAATGACCACCCGTGCGGTAGTCACCACCATGCTCACCTCAGCCATAGCCGTTGCCGTAACCAGCATATTTATCGAACCCCACCCTATTTTCAGCACCGTCGAACTCAACGAAACCCCGGCGATGCTCGGGGCCGCGCTTATCGTAGGAATCATCGCTGGAATGCTCGGGCACTGGTTCGGCATCGCCGCCCGCAAAGCAGTAGCAGCACGACCGCGCGGTGCCGCCATACTCTGGCAGATGCCCCTCGCATTCACTGTGGTAGCCGTTATTTCCTACCTCGTCCCTGGCGTAAGCGCCAACGGGCGTTGGGCAGCCGACACCATCTTCACCACAGGACTCCCCGTAGCCACACTGCTTCTCTTTGTGGTTCTGCGCATGGGAATCGTGATCATGTGCTTCCGTGTAGGCACCGTCGGCGGAAACCTCACACCGGCTTTTTCTCTTGGAGCCACGACGGGGGCAATCATCGGAATAGCACTAGCCGGACTATTCCCTTCCCTAAGCCTCAGCGCATTTGCCATTATGGGGGCCGGCGCATTCCTCTCCACCACCATGGCCGCGCCCATGTTTGGAATGATCGCTGCCATTGAGTTCACCGACATGCCTGCGCAAGGCTATCTCCCCATGTTTGTTGCCGTCGTTGGGGCAGCGCTTGCCGTACGCCTATGGGGAATAATCACCAACAAAAACCAACGCATCCAACCTTTCACTTCTGCGGCATGGACCGGCGAGGCAGAGGTGAAGCCATAGATGCCGGGGTTCGTGATGACGTGGCGATCATGGAGAAAATACCGAATGAAAACGAAAACAGCTTTTCTTATTAGCGAGGTATGTGCGCCGTGGGTGACAAACCTATGGTTTTTTCTTGTATTAGGTGCCACATCCCACGCATGGCCTGCAGCGATAACAGCAATCCTAGGCACATCAATCATGCCAATGGCTGCGATTAGGGTACTGACACTAATAGGAAAAGCAGAAGGGCGCCACGTTCAGAAACGCGAACAAAGATACATAGTTTTTGCAGCGATTTGCGCTGTTGGGTGCAGCACTCGCGGGATTATGGCATCTTCATACGCCAAGAGTTATATGGGTCTCTGTGCTATCAGCCGTCATGTTCATTGCAACCTTCGCCGTAGTAACTCGGTTGTGGTGCAAAGCATCAATCCATACTGGTTTATGGGTATGCGTGACCATTTTTCTAGCCTTAACAGTCTCACCTCTATGGTGGGCGGCGCTGGTTGTAGCCCCAGCTATTGGCTGGTCGCGGGTCGTGCTAAAAGGCCATTCGTGGGGAGAGGTTGGCGTCGGTATCATCGCCGGGGCAGCGGTGACGGCAGTGTCCTATCAACTCTTTCTAACGTAGTTGATAGAACTTGCCTGAAGCCAAGGGAAGCGGTCGGCAACCACAACGGGGCGTCGATACGCGCGGGTATCCGTGGCAGCGCGGACAGCCCACTCCCCCTCACTCACCCCTCCACACCAGCCCCACAACCTAATCCTGAGATTTTACTTATCAGCAGGTGAGCTATCTTTTCAGGAAACGATGCGCGCTAGATTCCTCAATAGCTGCAGGTCAGGCCATTGTATCTAATCTGCAGATAGTTGACGTGCTAACAAAAATGGGAATATTCTTACTTCTTGTCAATCATATTCTTCGGTAAAAGCAAGCTTTTCTTGGTCTTGGCCCATGGATGTCGGCCAAGACCAAGAATCAGCCTCCGCTTTCCACGGAACACAAGGAGTCCCAATGGTATTACCCTCCTCGTCGATAGCGCTCCCGCGCGCATCGGCTCCGCGGGTAGCCGCAGCCATTTCTGCAATCCTTACGCTGTTATTGTCACTGGTAACAGCCATTCCTTCGGCACATGCCACCGCCAACACGGACATCATCATGGACGAGATGTCCCTCATTTCCTCCGACGCCAATGGCGTTGAACAGACCCAGAAGATTTACGTCAGCGGTGTCGCAAAGCTGAAATTTAAGTTCCACACAGTTAAACCTGAAGCCGTCGTGCATCCTGGGGACCACTTTGTTATCGGCTTCCCCGAACAATTCGAGGGCCGCGATAGTGCCGGGCACCGCTTTGACCTGAAACGCGACGGCACCAAAGTCGGCGAGTGCGAAGTCCAAAACAAATCCCTCACCTGTACCTTTGGCGACGAGCTCAATGCCATGGACAAGAACGAACTGAGCAACCTCACCGGTAGCGGCGAGTTCCTGCTCAGCGCCACCGCCGAATACCAGCAGAACACCATCAACTTTACGGTCAACGGGAAAGAGACCGAGGCGAAGATTCCTGGCGGCATCATCACCCGTTCGCCGCAATACAGCGCATTTGACCTGAACAAGTACGCAACTCCCATCGGCCCCAAGAATGCTGCCATTCCCTGGTACATCTCATTCAACACGGAAAACCTGGCTAAAAAGGTTGGATCTGAGTCCAAAGGCAAGAGCGGCAAAAGCACTATTTTTGACGGCCGCACCGAGCAAACCTTGACCTTCACTGACCGTCCCGGTCCTGGCATCACCCACGTCAAGGACCCCAAGGACTTCAGGCTGTTTTTCAAGCGCAGCAAAGACGCCCCTGATTCCGAGCAGAAGCTCATCGTCGATGGCGCACAGCACACTGCAAACGGCTTCACCATGGAAGTCCTGCCCTCTGACACCGACACCATCATCAGAATCACCGGCCCATGGCAGGCGAATGCCTCCTACGTAATCACCGCCCCCACCACTGTTGAAGGCGGCAACGCCAAGCAGGGCGTGATGTACACCAACGATGTTGATCTAGACATCAACGGAACGCTGCAGACCGCCCACGCCGAAATTCATTACACGGAAACCGGCCGCGTAGACGTGAACCTGGAGCCTGGTTTCAGCTCCGTGTCTGTGGAAAGCGCCTTGAAGGCGATGCCACGAGCCTGGTTCCCGCCGACGCAAAGTTCAACGTCACCGTTGACTACAAACTCCCTGAGGGCCGCACGTTCAGCGATTACCCAGGTTGGAAGCCTGTGGGCACCCCGAACGCCGATAAAACCGGCGGCACTGTGACCCTCGAAGCAGCTCTGGGCAAGACTGAAGCCCTCATGTCTCCCCTGCCGAAGGGCTCCGTGGTCACCCTTTCTGAAAACCTGGACAAGGCTCCGGCTTCCGACAAGATCGCTTGGGACAAGCCGAAAGTTTGCAGTTGGTAACAACACCGGCGAAAAGATCAGCTTCACCACTGAAGGCGGTAAAGTCACCGCCGCAACATTGACCAACCACGCCAACAAGAAGGCTCAGACCAAGTTCAACCTGGTTAAAAAGATCAATCCAGCTGGACTTTCCCAACGTCAGGTGGATGCACTGAACAATTCCGATTTCGCACTCACCTACCGCTGTGTTGCGCCGCAGGGCTCAAACGGCAAGGAGATCACCAAGACTGTTACGGCCAAGCCGAACACTCCAGTGGAAACTGAAGTCATTCCTGAGGGTTACACCTGTACTTTCAGCGAAGACATGGCTAAAGCTGCGCGTGACGGTTTCGCCGAGCCGAAACTCACCATCAGCCAGAATGACGTCAAGGTTGGTGCGGACACCAAGCCCGAGGTTGAATTCATCAACAGCTACACCAAGCAGGCTGTTGCGCTGAAGGTCACCAAAGACGTGCGTATCGACGGCGCGCTCAACGACACCGACAAGAAAAACCTCGCCGAGTTCCAAAAACAGCAGTACAACGTCAGCTACCGCTGCGTCGATCCAGCAGACGACAAAGCTCCGGCCGTGGCGAGTGACGTGAAAGTAGCCGGCAACGGTCAGGGCGTCGATACCCTGCCCATTCCGGTTGGTTACACCTGTACCTTCAACGAGGACCTGCGCAGCGCCGCACGTGACGGCTACGGTGAACCCAAGCCCACCATCCCCGGCCCGATCACCGTCGAGGCAGGTAAAAAGGCTGAAGCAAAGTTCGTAAACACCTACCCGCGCCTCACTGGTGACATCACGCTCACCAAGACCGTCACGGGTATCGACGCCGCGAAAGCCCCCGCTTCCTTCACCTTCGCCTACAAGTGCAGCGACGGCACCACCGGCACCAAAGACATCAAACCAGGCGCACCTGTTCCTCTGGGCATCGCTGTGCCCTACGGCACCACCTGCGACATCACTGAAACCAACGGCGCTGTTGCTGGGTATGACCTGAAACTGGCTCAGGCCCATAATGTTCCGGTGAACGCGCCGAAGGTGAACGTTGAGGTGAAGAACGCTTACAACAAGCAGCCTTTCAGCCAGTTCGCCATCACCAAGAACGTTGAAGGCGCAGAAGCTGCCAAGAACAAGACCTACGAATTTGATGTCACCTGCGGCGACGAAAAATTCACCATGAAGGTTCCTGCCGGCCAAACCGTCACCTACGAAAAGGAATTCAAACCCGACACCAAGTGCACGGCAACCGAGAAGACCGAATCCGCCGACATCCCGGGATACAGCCACACCGTTTACCCGCAGAAAACACAGGAGATCACCCTTGGTGTGAACACCATCTGCGCCGTTGAATTCATAAACAAATACACCGAGCAAGGCAGCTTCACCCTGACCAAACAAGTCGGCGGCACCGCAGCCCCGCTTAATGGTGGAAAGAAATTCAACTTCACCGCAAGCTGGATCAACCCCGTGACCAAGCAAACCGAAACCAAGGACTTCACCCTGGGCGACGGTGACAAGGAGGAATTCAAGGGCTTGCCTGTAGGCACTGTAGTCACCATTCAGGAAAAGAAACCGGACAACACCATCGTTTCTGAATGGAACACCCCTGGTTTTGCCACAGACAACGCTGCCGCACTTGTCGATAACGGCAACGGCACCGCAACCATCACTGTCCAAGCAGGAAGCTTCACCACTCCCACCCCAGTGAAAGTCACCAACACTGCCAACATCCCCTGGTGGTGGCTGCTGGTGCCGCTAGTTCCCCTGGCCATTGGTGGCGCAGCCAATGCTGCCGGATCCAGTGATGGAAACTACACAGCTCAAGCTGGGCAACTACCGCCCAACTCCCCCAACAGCCCCGCAGCAAACGGGAATGAAAAGGGAATGCCCAAAGCATCCGAGCAAGCACAGCCGCAAGCAAAGAAAGAAGGCGGAGTGCTCGCCAACACCGGCGCTAGCGTGATCGGACTATCCCTGATCGCCATGCTGGTACTCGCACTAGGTGTTGGCCTCATGATCGCTGCGAAACGGCGCAAAAACTAAACAGTAACTACGCCGCGTAACAGCACACCCCCTGTTCCTTGTCTGACAACCGCAAGGAACAGGGGGTTTGGCGTTGGTCGGGTTATTTTACACGATAATTTTTACTTGCTATTTTCCCGATACCATTTAAAGCGATAGTCAAGAAGATCGTGCACCTGTTCTCGATCCACACCAGCAAAATCAGGCACCTGGACAATTTTACTATGCATACCTTTAAGAAAAATAGTTACACCAGTATTCCCTAGTGAAGTCTCACGAACGTCATGCCAGGCTATGCGCTTAGCACGAGCAAAACCTTCACGGATTTCCACTCCGGTCTCATCGATAGTCAACACCAACGGTCTCACAATGCACACAATAGAACCTATGCAAAAAACGAATCCAAATATAGCGGTCATTGCTCCGCCGATATTTTCATCATCAGAATCCGGTCCCGTAATAAACGTCGCAGACAAACCGACCAGCATTAAGAAAAATCCGATTAAAACCCACCACAAATAGGGAGTTCTCTTCTCAACCAACTTTATTTTGCCATAATTGCGCAAACCAACACTCCCCTAACATGATCATCCACCTATACTTACCAATATTTCGACCATTTTCTTCGCCGCCCCCAGACATGCACATATTTATAGAGCCCCACACTTCTCAACTGAATTGATTCAATTTGACCCAAACCCATTTTCATCTACACACAAGTAGTCAGGTAACGCCGAAGAATAGAATCCCAGCCCCCGGTCCCCCGACCTGCTCGAACTACCCTAAATAACCTACATCAACTCAACCAGCACGGCGAGTTCAACCGGGTCGTACCAAGCCATGAAATTATCGTCAGCATCACCAACAGTGAACTCGGCATCTTCATCTCCAAGGTCCGCGGCGTCAATAGCTTCAATAGCGGCAGCGGTGGCGGCTTCAGAGGACTCAATGTCCACGTGGATGGCCGCAACAGCATCGAGTTCTACGTGCGCGGGGCTGAGTTTCACCACTGATTCCCCGTTGTGGGGCTGCAACTCAACCAGGTTGTCGTCGATATCCGCAGAGATGACCACGCGACGGTGTGGGAATGCTTCGTTGTCGCCAATGGCTAGGAGGCGGAGGGAGGCCCGGGCGGCGTCGATAAACGCGAAATGCGCAACCTCCTCGGGGTCGCCAGAGACGAAGTAATCATTAAGTGCGGGGGTGACGGCAAAGCCGTAGCCAGACCGCACGGTGAACCCTCCGGTGTCGCTTAATTCTTGAAGGGTGTTAAAGGTTGCCGGAAGGTAGACTCGCATGTTTTAAAATTCTCCCTCGATTCCGAAGAGACCGGTCACTTCCACCACAGCTCTATCAAACTGCTGGTAGTAGACGCCAACCATGCCGCAGTCCACGGCGGCACGGACATTCAGTATTGAGTCATCAACCATGACACAGTCTCGCATGGGCAGGTCAATGGTGTCTGCGGCGATTCGGAATGCTTCGGGGTCTGGTTTGTCCGCTCCGATCTCCCCAGAGAGCACCACGGCGTCCACAATACCGTGGTATTCCAGTTCACGGATCGGCTCGGCACCGGGACCGCCCGGGTCGTTGGAAAGCACTGCGGTTGCTACCCCATTATTGCGGGCGGCGGACAGCAGGCTACGCCACCTGGCCTGGTCCTCCTCGGGTCCATCTAGGACTCCGCAATAGTCAACGATCAATCCGCGCACGCGCCACCTTCCTTATTACGTTTTCAGTACAACCGAGCATAGATGTTTTATGTATCGCCTTCATTTGTGACATAGTAAAACCTAGCCCGATTTCCTCTTTTTGTCGCGCACCCCACGCGATAGAATATGTGATTCAAGCCTGCCGTGGAAAGCACGACACAAAGGAGCACATATGCTTACTGTGATTCCCGGCATGAGTTACTTAAAAACGCTGGTGCCATGCGCGCCGATGGCGCCACTGACGCATACATCAGACACATCTGCGCGGGAGATGCGCGTCCCGCCCGACCTCCACCACGCTACAGTGCTTTTAGTCACAGTAGCCCTGGGAGTGGCATTCGGCAGGCGTCCACTGGCACATATCACCCCTCAACGCTTCAGCTCGGGTGTACGCATTCATGTCTCAGCGCGCCTGCGACAATCCACTGTCCGTGGGGCTGCCAGGTTACGGTCACTGCATATTTTTCCGCTGGTTGTGCCATCTACGCCGCGTGACGACGCCCCTCCCCCGCCAACTTCCACGAACACTGAGGGCACTGCCCCTCAGAACGCTGCCACCGCCGCTGAGGTGTGTGGCACATGCGTCGTGGGCGATCATTCCTTTGCTTTTGCCGCGCGGCTGCAGCGGCGTCGGGTCATAGAAAAATCGGAGTGGACCATGGTCGCACTCCGAATCTTCTAACTCGCCTATTTACACCTCAGCGGGCTGCGTTGGCTGCATCTGCTGACGCAGCAGGAACAACTGACGGACGGTTTCTTCCTTGATGCCGTCTTTCATCGCGTTGAACATGTCGCCGCCTTCTTTTTGGTATTCCACCAGCGGGTCGCGCTGCGCCATGGCACGCAGACCAATGCCTTCTTTGAGATAGTCCATCTCGTAGAGGTGTTCGCGCCATTTCTGGTCCACCACGCCTAGGATGACCATGCGCTCAATTTCGCGCATTTGAGCATCGCCGCCGATGCTGGCAACTTGCTCTTCCAGCTCTTTGTACTGGGCTAGGGCATCTTCAATGAGAGCGTCGCGGAGTTCGTCGGCGGGTAGTTCGCCCGGTTCGCCGAATTCGCTGCCATCCAGCAGTGACTCCCAGGTCATGGTGGGTCCGTAGAGGCCGTTCAGGGCATTCCAGAGTTCGTCGAGGTCCCAGTCCTCCACATAGCCATCGGCGGTAGCACCGGCAACGTAGGCGGCGACGGTTTCCTCGATCATGCTTTCCACCTGGTTGGCCACGTCGCGGCCTTCGAGAATTTCGCGGCGCTCTGCATAGATGACTTTGCGCTGTTCGTTCATCACCTCGTCGTACTTGAGCACGTTTTTGCGCACCTCAAAGTTTTGGTTCTCCACCTGGGTTTGGGCACCTTTGATGGAGTTGGTGACAATCTTGGCCTCGATCGGGACGTCGTCAGGCACGTTGAGGCGGTTCATCATGTTTTCCATGGTTGCACCGACGAAGCGGACCATGAGTTCATCGCGCATGGATAGATAGAAGCGGGTGGCACCTGGGTCGCCCTGACGTCCAGAACGTCCGCGCAGCTGGTTATCAATGCGGCGTGATTCGTGGCGTTCGGTACCCAGCACGTACAGGCCACCGGCTTTGCGGACCCGCTCGGCGTACTTTTCGGAGCGTTTACGCATGCGGTTGATCTCGGCGTCCCAGGCCGCTTCGTATTCCTCGGGGGTTTCCACCGGATCAAGTCCACGCGCACGTAGGTTGATGTCCGCAAGAATGTCGGGGTTGCCGCCGAGCACGATGTCGGTACCACGACCGGCCATGTTGGTAGCCACGGTCACGGCACCGGGGAGGCCCGCCTGGGCGACAATTTCGGCTTCCTGTTCGTGGTGTTTTGCGTTAAGCACGTGGTGTTTCACGCCACGGCGTTGCAGGAGTTGGGAAAGGTATTCGGAGCGTTCCACAGAGGTGGTACCCACCAGCACTGGCTGGTTTTTGGCCACGCGTTCGACAATGTCGTCCACCACAGCGGCGAATTTGGCTTCCTGGGTTTGTACACCAGGTCGGTGAGGTCTTCACGCTGGTTGGGGCGGTTGGTGGGGATGGTCACCACGTCGAGTTTGTAGATTTGGTGCAGCTCGGCGGCTTCCGTCTCTGCGGTACCAGTCATACCTGCGAGTTTGTTGTACAAACGGAAGTAGTTCTGCAAGGTGATGGTGGCCAGGGTTTGGTTTTCGTTTTTGATCTCCACGCCCTCTTTGGCCTCAATGGCCTGGTGCATGCCTTCGTTGTAGCGGCGACCAGCGAGGACACGACCCGTGAATTCATCCACGATGAGGACTTCCCCACCGCGAATGATGTAGTCCTTGTCGCGGGTGAATAGTTCCTCGGCCTTGATGGCGTTGTTGAGATAGCTGACCAGCTGGGAGTGCTCGGGGGCATAGAGGTTTTCAATGCCCAGCTGGTCTTCCACAAAGTTGACGCCTTCTTCCTTGACGCCGACGGTACGTTTGCGCTCATCTACTTCATAGTGAACGTCACGGGTCATGCGGGGAACGATCTGCGCGAACACGGTGTACCACTGGGAGGAACCGTCCGCAGGACCGGAAATAATCAGCGGCGTGCGGGCTTCGTCAATGAGGATGGAGTCCACCTCGTCAACGATGGCGTAGTTGTGCGGACGCTGCACGAGTTCGTCGATGGAGCGCGCCATGTTATCGCGCAGGTAGTCGAAGCCCAGTTCGTTGTTGGTGCCGTAGGTGATGTCGGCGTTATATGCGTCTCGACGCTCTTGCGGGGTCATGTCCGCAAGAATCACATCGGTGGTCAGTCCCAGGAAGCGGTGCACACGACCCATCCACTCCGAGTCGCGCTTGGCAAGGTAGTCATTGACGGTGACCACGTGCACGCCTTTGCCTTCGAGGGCATTGAGATAGGCGGGCAGCACACAGGTGAGGGTCTTGCCTTCACCGGTACGCATTTCGGCGACGTTGCCAAAGTGGAGTGCAGCACCACCCATGATCTGCACGGGGTAGTGTTTCTGGTCCAGTACTCGCCAGGAGGCTTCACGCGCCACGGCGAAGGCTTCCAGCAGAATATCGTCAAGCGTTTCGCCCTTTTTCAGGCGTTTTTTGAACTCCGCCGTTTTGGCCTTCAGTTCCTCATCGCTGAGATCAGCGTATTCCGGCTCAAGTGCGATCACCTCGTCGGCGATCTTTTTCAAGCGCTTTACAGCGCGACCTTCACCGACGCGGAGGATCTTGGACAGTCCAAACACAGGCGTTCGTCCTTTTCTAACTTTGGCTTTCGCGTTTACAGTCTTGACTAGTCTACTCTGTTTGCCACACGCCTTAAGAAACCGCCACCGTGGCTAGCTTCGGTAAAGCTAACACGATGGCGGTGTAAGGACTATATGCCGGCTTTAACCGGCGGAAATGCGCCTATTCGGCAAGGCTGATCAGCCCGTAGTCAAAGGCATGACGGCGGTATACCACGGACGGGCGCCCGGTTTCTTCATTGACAAACAAGTAGAAATCATGACCCACCAGTTCCATTTCAGAAAGAGCATCGTCCACACTCATCGGCGTGGAGGAGTGTTCCTTGGTGCGAACAACCTGACCAGGCACAACGTCGGTGACGGAATCTTCGTAGGGATCCACATCAAACTTGCCCTCGGGTTGCTGTGCTACCGCAGCAGTTGCATCTGCCACCAGATCCGCTGCGACCTCCCCCACGCCTTTGGGGGCGCGGTGCCCGGAGCGGCTGATGCGTCGCCGTGCCTTCACTTTGCGCAGTGAGCGTTCCATGCGTGCGAGGGCTGTTTCCAGCGCTGCATAGAAACTGTCTTCCTTAGCTTCAGCACGGGCAATGTGACCTTTACCTGTAGCTGTGATCTGAATCTTGTCGCTCTCGTCGGCGCGACGCGGGTTAGGCTCATGTTGAAGCTCAACGTGGAAGAACGTCAATGTGGGGTCGAGACGCGCAATTTTTGCCAGTTTGGCGTGCACGCGCTCGGCAAAGTGGTCGGGAACTCGACGTTGCGTCCGGTAATAGTCACCTGGGTGTCCGGGCGCAGGACATCGTTGTTTTCAGCAGGTATGGTCACTTGCTCTTACCTCCCGGTTGTATCCACCGCACAATGTGAGCGGGATTACTCACAACGTCCGCGATGATGTGAATTACTACACCTTAAGGATACCTCTGGTCATAACCTCTGCGCTACATAACCCCACCTCTCACGCAGCACACACAGCCAAAACTCCACTGACTTCTACCCCCGCGCTAAACAGCACGGCACAGGTGGCCTCCACCGTCGCCCCGGTGGTAACAACATCGTCCACCAACAACACCGGCGAGGACGGCACTTGAAGCAAGTCCACGCCTTCCGCCAGGTTTCGACGCCGCGCAGCAGCATCAAGCCCCACAGAATCCCGCACTGAACTGCGGTGTTGCACGCACGGGACCGTCGATAAGCCTGAGGACGCACACACCGCCGTGACCGTGTCGCCACCCCGTAACCGTGCTGAGCGAGCGCGTGTTGGGGCCGGCACCAGAGTGAGGTCGACTGCGAATGGAAGTTCGCCCCGCGCGGCAAGGAAATCCACCGCTGCCCGCACCGCCGCGCCAACATAGGCACATGCGTCTCGACGCCCGCGCTCCTTCATGGAGATAACCAGCTGGCGATGCGCCCCTGCGTACGGACTCAGCGCCCACACCGGCACGCGCGGATCCACCGTGCAGGACACTCGATGCGGCACCCGCCGAAGCTCCTCCTGGCAGCTCGCACACAAACTCACCCCTGCCGCACCGCATCCAGCGCAGCTCTTCGGAAACAACAATTCCAGCATGTCCCCCCCTCTTTTCCTGTATCTCTAGTGTGCCACCACCGGTGCCGCACGTGTGCCCTGAAGAGCAGGAACTTCACGCCAAAACGCTGACGACGGCCCGTTTGACGGCAATTGCAGCACCGCACGGGAATCCGTCACGTAAATGTTGTTCGTTGACGATGCCACGGCCACCACCGGCGCGGTAATGTTCCCCGCCGACAGCGGCGTGACTTCCGAGCCGTCCAGCTCTACTCGCCGCACTGGTGTGTCCGGTGACGACGTCCCGACCAACAATGAGCCGTCATGCTGCCAATCCAAGGTCAGCGCCGTGTTCCCAATGCTCGGTGCGATCTGAACCAGGTTGGTGATCTTCCTCTCCCCCGGCGCGGGCCGCGAGACGGTACCGAGGTAGACGCGGCCGTCGATAATCATGGCCACCCGGACACCGGAATGTGACAGCCGCAGCACAGAAATGGCGCCCGTGGCGTCACCGAAGGCATCTTTATCCACCTCGATTTGCGACATTTCCCCGGTGGCGCTGGATCGGGAGACGCGCGCGATGGTGGTGCCGTCAAGGACTGTCCAGAAGGCGGAGGCGTCATATTCCAGGCTGGGGCGAGAAAGGGTGCGGCGTTCTAATGCAGTGGTGGTCTCACCGTTAAGCGGCCCGAGCAGCACTTGAGATTTCTTGTCGTCCCCTTCGCCTGTGGTTTGCACCGCTGCCACAACGTCGCCGGTGGCAGAAATGTCGGCCGATTCGAGTTGCGCGTCCTGCGCACCCCACCGTCCGGGGGCGAGATCAACGCGGTCGGAGGACACCACATACAGCTGTCCGTTGCTCAGCGCGTACAGCGGGGATAGCGACCCCACGCCTACGTTGGGGTTGAATTCCGCAACGTCTTCGACCGATAGGCCAGCCTGGCCTATTTCCAGGGGAACGCCGTCAAGGGTGACTCTGTAAGGGCCAGCCACCCCGGCGCGGGCAAGCGTCCACACCACTTGGGCGGCGAAACGGTGCCGCTGGTCGGCATTAAGTTCGCCAAACCCAATGAAGGTGTAAGCTCCGTCTTTCATGCCGCTGAACACGGCCCCCCTCGGGTACTTCGTTGACCACACCCGGGGCGATGCCACGCTGTGGTCCCTCCACCATGAGGGAGAGCAGCGCCGAGCCGGTGGAAGGCTGACCGTTGTAGACCCACCGCCGGTCGCGCACCAGGAATCGCCCGGTCGGGTCGAGGAAATACAGCTCGTGGGGCTGATAGTTGTTGCGTAGTTCCACCTTTTCCAGGATGACTCCTGGCGGCAGTGAGGTGATGCGCCATTCGCCGTTGATTTTTCTCAGTTCGATGGAGGCTTCGTAGTCGCCGTTTTCTGGGGCGTACACACCGCCAGTGCTCATGTTGCCCACCACGGTTCCTCGCACAATGTAGCTGATACGGTCGGCAGTGGCACCCGCATTGGCGTTGAGATCAATGCGGTCGAGGATGAGGGTGTTGGATTGGTTATCCCACTGTGACGCCATGTCAGGGCTGAGGAAGGAACGGGCTGCCTGATAGTTTTGGATGGGGTTGGCGGACGCGGTGAAAAAGTCCCTGAGCAGCAGGTCGGGTTCCCTGCCGGGGACTGGGGAGGGAACGTCAATGTTGCTTTGTGCGGGCGCGAAGGAGCGAAGCGCCTGAGGCGTGGAGTCCCCTGGCACTGTGGTGCACCCGGCGACAAGACCCATGATGGAGACGACGGCCAGAGTGGTGGTGACAGTTTTTCGTGGCGTGGTGTGCGTTGGCACCGATGTGGATACGGGTGTCACTGTGGAGTGCCCTCCTCGTCGCGAATACCGCGCCCGCTGTCTGCGAGGCTTGTGTCACTGGTGTCTGCGTCGGAGGAAAGTCCTGGCACAACCACCGGAACCACTGGGTCGGTGGATAGTTCAACGGAGTACGACGTGCGTGTTGGTTCCTCGGCTTCGCTAGCATCAGCAGGCTGAGCGTCACCAACCGCATCAACCGACAGCGCTGAGGGGGGTTCGGCTTGGGCATCTAGTGTCACAGCATCATCCCGGCGGGGGGCGCGGTAGTTGTGGTGGTTCGGTCCCGTCAGCACCACGTCTGCCTCGGTGAGTGGCTCCGGTTCTTCGACTACCGCATCCACATCATTGTGCTGCTCCCACCCTGGGACGGCCAGTGGCAGTGGGCTGTACTGGAATTTCGCCAAGGGAGTTCGCGGAATGGTCAGGCGGAAGCATGATCCAATGCCAGGGATTCCTGTTGCGTCGAGGGAGCCGCCGTGAATTACTGCGTCTTCCCGGGAGATGGCCAGCCCCAGACCAGTGCCACCGGAATGGCGTTTGCGGGAGGGGTCGGCGCGCCAGAAGCGGTTAAACACCAGGTCTTCTTGCCCGGGCTTCAATCCCACACCATGGTCAACAACGGTGATGGCCACCGCGTCGTCAGTGGCAGCCAGGGTCACTTCCACGGGGTTGCCTTCACTGTGGTCGATGGCGTTGGCGATGAGGTTGCGCATGATGCGTTCGATGCGGCGGGAATCCACCACCACCGACACAGGCTCGTCTGGTTCGTTGAAGGACACCTCCACGTCGAGTTCTTCGGCGAGGTGTTGCACTTGGCTCCATGCGGCGTTGACGCAGGTCCGGATGTCGATGCGGTCTTCCGAGAGATCGGCCACGCCGGCGTCGTGGCGGGAGATTTCCAACAGTTCCGCCAGAAGTGATTCGAACCGGTCTAGTTCGCGCACCATCAGTTCGGAGGCGCGCTGGGTGTAGGGGTCGAGGTCGTCTTTCTGGTCGGCGATCATGTCAGCCGCCATGCGCACTGTTGTGAGCGGGGTACGCAGTTCGTGGGAGACATCGGAGGTGAATTGCCGCTGTAGGTTGCCGTATTCTTCCAGCTGGCGGATCTGTTTGGACAGGGATTCCGCCATGGCATTAAAGCTGATGGCCAGGCGGGCCATTTCATCTTCGCCGTCCACCACCATGCGTTCCCGGAGGTGACCTGCGGCGAAGCGTTGGGCAATGCGGCTGGCGGATCGCACGGGTCCGGTGACTTGTTGGGTGGTCAGCCAGGCGATGCCCATGAGCAGCACAATCAGGCACACGCCACCGGCGGAGAGCAGGCCGCGCATGAGGGCGAGCGTGGCTTCTTCGTTGTCCAGGGGCATGACCAGGTAAAGCTGCAGTCCGGGAATGTCGCTTTCGGTGGGCGTGCCAATGATGAGTGCTTTGTAGCGGGAGCCGTCCACGCGATCAATGGTGGAGAACTGGTAGGAAACTTGGTTTTGGGAGACGAAGTTTCGCAGGGGTTCGGGAATGCGGTACCCCTCTGGCGCGGTGGTGATGGTGCCGTCGTTGTTGTTGACCAAGATGACTGGTTCAAACACGGCAGCGCTGTCCTGCCCCGTTGAGGAGTCCCGCATGGAGATGGCCGACCGCGCGGAGTTCAGCCGGACTTGGAGGGAATTGGAGGTGTCTGTTTCCGATATTTGGCGTTCGACGGTGGTGCGGGCGCGATCAATTTCGGAGCTTGCGACATCAACTTTGGCGTCCACAAGCCGCTGGGTGACCACGTTGATCATGGAGAAACCAAGAAGAAGCACCACCACCACTGACGACGCCAGGATGGAACCAATGACACGCACCTGCAGGGACGTGCGCCACTGTTCCAGCGACGTGTCCCGCAGGCGAAGAAAATATTCCCTAAAAACCGTTACTCACCGCATCCTGTCTTGTAGCCCACTCCCCGCACGGTCACGATGATCTGCGGGTTTTCGGGATCTTTCTCAATTTTCGCCCGAAGCCGCTGCACATGAACATTCACCACGCGACTGTCAGATGCGGAGCGATAACCCCAAATGCTGGTGAGCAGCTCTTCACGACTCACCACCTGGCGGGGTTTCCGTGCCAGGAGAAGCAGCAATTCGTATTCCAGAGGCGTGAGGGGAATTTCTTCGTTCCCGCGCCGCACCTGATGGCCCGCCACGTCAATGGTGAGATCGCCAAGTTCAATAACGTCGCTGACTTCGTCTTCCGTCCGGCGCAGGCGGGCGCGAATGCGTGCGACCAGCTCTTTGGCCTTAAACGGCTTATTCACGTAGTCATCCGCGCCGGATTCAAGCCCTAACACCACATCCACGGTGTCGGTTTTAGCTGTCAACATCACAATAGGCACGGTTGATGTTTCGCGGATGGTACGGCACACATCAATGCCGTTCATGCCAGGAAGCATCAAGTCCAGCAGGATCAAATCGGGCTGCTCGGCCTCGGCAGCCCCCACAGCATCTGCACCGTCAGCCACGGCAACCGTGTCAAGCCTTCCGCCTGTAATACAAGGGTCAGCATTTCAGAGATGGCTGGATCATCATCCACAACAAGAATCTTGGCGTTCATAAGTTCTATGGTGTCATAGTTATGAAGAAATAACCTGTATGATGTGTTCACTCACGTCGTCCGCGTCACTGCTAGTCAGCCACGGACTGGCCCACTGTTTCGTGGCTAACTGCTGGTAGGCGGCAAAAGTACGGTCCTGCAGTTCGCCATCTTTTTCGTAGGCATCCCGGGTGCGTGTTGCGTCGTAGGCTTCCCGCTTTTGGGCACGTATCGACGCCTCGTCCACCGACGTTTCCAACAACACCTGCAGGTGCGGCACAGGCAAGCCCAGCTGCCCAAATTCCAAGTCGTAGACCCAATCGAACGCCGCATCGTCTTTCAAGCGGGCCGCTGTGTAGGCCGCATTGGAGGCGACATAGCGGTCCAGCAGTAACACCTCATCGGAGTCGGCGTAGCGATCCAACACCTCGCGCGCACCATACCGATCTAACGCGAACAACGTTGCCATGCCGTGGGCACTATCCACCAAATCCCCCATCTGCCCGTGCAGGGCGCGGGCAGCTAGCTGAGCATGGATGGAGGTGTCATAGCGTGGAAACGTCAATGTCGCGGCGTCGATACGCGAGGTGAGGGCGCGGACAAGGGTATTCTTGCCCGCGCCGTCGATACCTTCAATGCTGATGATCATGATCAGTAGCGGTAGTGCTCGGGCTTGTAGGGACCCGCGACGTCCACGCCGATGTACTCTGCCTGTTCCTTGGTGAGTTCGGTGATCTGGCCGCCCAGGGCCTCAACGTGGATGCGGGCCACCTTCTCGTCAAGGATCTTGGGCAGGCGGTACACCTCGTTGCTGTACTTGTCGCCGTTCTGAAACAGCTCGATCTGGGCGATGGTCTGGTCTGCAAACGACGTAGACATGACAAAACTCGGGTGACCGGTAGCGTTACCCAGGTTCAGCAGACGCCCTTCCGAAAGCACCACAATGGAGCGGCCGTTCGGCAGCGTGAACTCATCAACCTGCGGCTTGATCGTTACGCGGCTGACGTCATCGCGGTGCAACAGGGAGTGCATGTCGATCTCGTTATCAAAATGCCCAATGTTGCCCAGAACGGCGTGATCCTTCATGGCCAGCATCTGATCGAAGGTAATGATCCCCAGGTTGCCGGTGGCGGTGATCACGATATCCGCGTCGGCGATGGCCTGGTCGACCGTGACCACCGGGAAACCATCCATGAGTGCCTGCAAGGCATTGATCGGATCAGCTTCCGTGACTTTGACACGCGCACCCTGGCCCGCCATTGCCTCGGCACAGCCCTTACCGACGTCACCATAGCCGCAAATCAGCACGTTTTTGCCGCCCATCAGCATGTCGGTGGCGCGGTTGATGCCGTCAATCAAGGAATGCCGGGTGCCGTACTTGTTGTCGAACTTGGACTTGGTCACCGCGTCGTTGACATTCATCGCGGGGAACGGCAACACCCCTTCCTCAGCGAAGTGGTAGAGGCGGTGCACGCCCGTGGTGGTTTCCTCCGTCACGCCCTTCACGGCCTTGCCGATTCGGGTCCAACGGCTTTTATCCTTGGCTACGGAATCGCGCAGCATGCCCAGGAAGGCGATGTACTCATCCGAATCGTCGGGCTGTGTGGCGGGCACAACACCGGCTTCCTCGAACTGCGTACCCCGAATCACGGCCATGGTGGCATCCCCGCCATCGTCCAGAATCATGTTCGGAAGGATCTCGTTGCCCTGATCATCAGTGCCCCAGGTGAAAATCTGGTCCAGGCACCACCAGTACTCGTCGAGGGTTTCCCCCTTCCAGGCGAAGACCGGCACACCCTGCGGATCCTCGGGCGTGCCCTGCCCCACCACCACGGCAGCCGCAGCCTCATCCTGAGTGGAGAAATATTGCACGACGCCCAGCGCACCTGCGCCCCCAACGCCACCAGCGTTTCAATCAGCACGGCCGTTTGCACAGTCATGTGAATGGAACCCGCGATGCGCGCCCCCTTCAGTGGCTGCTCAGGACCATATTCCCTGCGCAGCTCCATCAAGCCGGGCATCTCATACTCGGCGAGTCGGATCTGATGGCGGCCAGCATCGGCCAATGTGAGGTCCGCGACCTTGAAGTTCACCTGGGACTCCTTGAAACAGTGGGAATGGATTAGGCATGTACGCAGCCACCATCGTAATGGAAGCCCCAGCGGACGCTAGGTCAGGGGCTAGGTGAGGGCCTCAATATACACATCCAGGTCTTCGTCCACATCCGCATTTTCCAACACATCCAACGCGACTTCGCGCAACTGGTCGGAACCCGACCCTCTCATTTCCCGGATAAAAGTGTACGTGTCAGCAACTTCTCCCGCCGAAAAAGGCGCACCCGCCCAAATAGCAGCAATTGTTGCAGCACACAATGCATTTTTTACTTCATCGTCGCTGACAGAATCCTGTTTTACCGCAACGGTGCACGCATCTTCCACAGCTTCCAGAACGTCCTCTTCATCGAGGTTGGCCAGCTCATCAAGGAAGTCAACGTTGACTTCCTCGGAAAGATCGCGTCGTCCCACGCTCCCATCATTTCCTCCTGTAAACTAGTTAATCTTCTTAGTGTTGCTCTACCAAAAACCTACCCGGCCGTGCTATTGTCAGCGCTAATGACTGTGATTAGTTAATTGCGAATGTAGTTGAGGAGACAAACTGGTGAAAGCAGACACTCGCGGCTTTGTCATATTCACCACCGTTGGATGCATAGCCGCAGGCGGTGTCGGATATGCTGTATGGCAATCTACTAGCCCCGATGCTCAAAAAGCTAGCGACAGGTCTTCCATTCCCTCAACAACTTCCTCATCATCCACCAAGACAACATCCAGTTCATCGGATATTCCGGCCCCGCCTACGGCCGTGGCCTCCCCTTTGATGGGTGACCCTCTGCTGCCACCCAACGCATTTGTCCCCCGGGATACGCCTGAAGTAGCGCCGACAAAACTGTACCGCCCCCAAGCACAGGCCAGCAGGAATTTTGCTGAACCAAACCCATTAAACGCTCCGGGTGCCCCAGGTCCTGTTCGAGGAGGAACCACACCCAGGAATAACAATCCTGATAACAACCCAGCCAATCCTGGCCAGCCCAATACTGGTGGCGGCAATACCCATCGCAGGCCGGATACTCAGGAGCGTGGCGACAACAATGTACCCGCCCCCAGCCTGGCAGGACCATCAACCAATACACGGCCAACTCCCGGCTCGGGTAACGACAATTTCATTGAAGAAGAAAGCCCCTCGACAGGAAACTCGGGAAACGACACGAGTTCGCAGGAACCGTCGGCGATTCCATCACGGCCGCATTCACCCAATCAGCTTCCTGGCCAACACCTACCCAGCTACCCATCTCCCCAGGGCAATGGGCAGCAGTCGGGGCAGTCTCCCGCCACTGCATCGAACACGCCTACGCCTAGCGACCTCACCAGCGGCGAACATACCAGCACAGGACAACAGAAAACACGCGAATTTAATGGCATGGGCGGCCCCGATGTCCCCATCGATGCCTCCGGCAGCAACGCTTCTGGCACTCAGCAATCCAGCGACAACACTGCTGAAACAGCTACCCAGAACGAGCAACCCACGCAGCAGGGTTCCGCAGGCACGCAAAGCCAGCAGTCTGAGCAGGCCGCCCCATCTTCTTACAGTCCGGCTGACCAGGCAGCAGCCAACGAAAATAACACCACGACGGTGCATGGCCAAGACAGTATGCCCAACGCAACGAGCTTTAGCACTACATATTCGGCCGAGCCAACAGACTCAGCTTCGACAGAATAATCTGCCAGGCACAGCAACACCCCATTTTCAAACCTGGCAGTGGGCCTACCTTGCGTAAACGCTGCTCAAGGCGTTACACCGTTCACGTTTCGGCAGGCCCTACACAGATCACTGCGACACAAATCGCTCCGGCCTACACCGATGCCACAAATGCCTGCGCAGCACCACCACCTGAGCGAATAGTCACTTGGTCATTGGCGGCAGGGATCCACACGGACTCCCCCGGGTGTATGACTAGTTCAGAACTCGAGTCGGTAAGGTGCAGCTCACCACCCGTACACAGCACAATGCTGGGGCCATCGCTAGACCACTCCACCGTCTCCTCGCCCGAACCATCAAAATTCAGCGCAGAGAGCGCGAACTCGTTGATGGGCACCGGGTAGGTAATTCTATTTGCCGTTGTGGTCTCAGCAAGGTCGGATTCCCGAATGCTGGGGTCCGTCAGCGGCGTAAAGTTGAGTACCCGCACCAGTTCTGGAACGTCCACGTGTTTGGTGGTCAGCCCACCGCGGAGAACATTGTCCGAGTTGGCCATGATTTCAATGCCCAGACCATGCACATAGGCATGCAGCTCGCCAGCATCAAGATAGATGGCTTCACCAGGTTTCAGGTTGATTTTGTTCAGAAGGAACGCCCCGAGGACACCGGAATCTCCCGGGTAGCGTTCATCCAGCAGCAGGATATTGTTCAGGGTGTCGGCAATCCAGTCCACGGCGTCGGGGCGCGCAACATAGGCGCGTGCGGCGACAGTCATGGCGTCGATAAGTTTGGTGCGGTTGGCAACTGGAATGGCGATCCACGTGGTGAACAGGGCGCGGATGCTGCTGTCCTCATTGTCTACATCCAGCATGGAGATGTAGCGGTCGAGTTCGGGGCAGTTCAAAGCTGCAGCAATCTCAAGAGTGCGCGCGAGGGGCCTGAAGCCTGTCATGGCTTGGAAGTCGGTGAGGGCGACGATCAACTCGGGCTTGTGGTTGTCGTCCTTGTAGTTACGCTCCGGGGCATCAAGGCTGATGCCCGCAGCATTTTCCCGCGCAAACCCTTCCTGGGCCTGTGCGCGGGAGGGGTGCGCCTGCAATGACAGGGGCTCACCGGCGGCGAGGATTTTCAGGAGGAACGGCAGGGTGTCGCCAAACTCTCGACGCACCCGAGCTCCAAGATGGTACTCAGGGTCTGCAGCAATTGCCTGGTCAAGGGGCTTAGTGTCCTGCGGTTCACTCCCGTGAAGGGTGGAGGGATCACCGGGGTGGGCACCGTACCAGAGCTCAGCTTCAGGGCTATCCGATGGGCTGGCGTGCCCCCGTAACTCAGCTATCGCTGTGTGCGATCCCCATGGGTAACTGCGCATGGCTCCACTGAGTAGTTGCATAGATGTCCTCCGGTGTTGATAGATAATGTTGATAGGCGGTTTAGTCGGTCGTTGGCTCAAAAATCGCGGCGGCCCACGCTCGGGTGAGCACAATCAGCGTTGCCGCGAGGGCGCTGGTGTTCGGGCTGTCACTCCGCTCAATCAGCGTGTTTGGGGGAAGCAGCTCGGCGGGCGGCAGCTTATCGACGTCCGCCGGGGTCACCCACATCACAATCCTTAAGGGAAGCGGCGGGGGCGCCGTGTCTTCGTCTTCATCCAGGAACGGGTCGTAGAAAATGTCCCGCTCCGACCCTTCCAGCGCGGGTAGCGCCTCCGTGAGGTTTTCCGCAGACAAGACGCTGCTGACCAGACCATGCTCGGCCCACAACAGGGCCGCTAAGGCCGCAATGCGTACACCCACTGCCGACGATGAGCTGTGCACCACCCGCGTACCATGCGCCCAATTACGCAGGCCCCGCGCCGGGTTGACTAGGGCGTCGCGCTGCGGCGACAAGGCATGCAGCTCCTCATCCACAGATTCGGCGCAGTGTGCAAGCGTCTCCCCCAGCGCGTCTTGGGGTGTGTCCAGCGCCGCAACAATCGCCCACAGGGAGGTGATCACCCGTGCTGCGGAAAACCGCCCTTCCATTCCTGGGAGGTTCGGCAGCACCGTCATACCTCTCGGAGCGTCCTCCCACTGGTGCGGCGCGCAGCAGAAAGTGAGACTGCCGCGTCGCGACGCCTCTCTGGCCACCGTTTGCACGAATGCCTCCGCACCCCATCCTGTACGCTGTCCGGCCGACTGGGTGACAAAAACCACATCCAATGCGCCACAAAATACTGGCAGCTGGTCGGTGACCACAACCGGGATCGACAAAGGACCACTCAATGCGGAGACAATCTCCGCAGCGTGACGGCTAGCATCATCGCCGCAGACAGCGACGATAGAGCGAGGAGCGAATTCACGAAGGTCACTAAACACGCCGTTGGCGACAGCCTCAGCCATCGCCCGGACAAAGGCACCTTCGTGGGCAACCTCAAAAAACTTCAGTTTTTCCTGCTCCTGCATGGCATCAATTCTAGCGACGAATGATACCCAGGATTTCGTCCACTAAGGCGTCCACCTCCGCGCGCGTCGGAGCTTCAACATTCAGGCGCAACAGCGGCTCAGTATTCGAACCCCGTACGTTAAACCATGCTGGAGTGCCCTTCAGCTGCACGGTCACGCCATCTAAGGTGTCGATGGAGTCGATGCGGTCGGCAAAGGCATCGAGCACCTGCTGGGTGCTTTCCTCCTGATCAGCAACGCGGGAATTGATTTCTCCTGATGCCTCGTAGCGATTGTAGGCCGCCATCATCTCGCTCAACGGCTTATCCTGATGCCCCAGAGCAGCCAGCACATGCATGGCGGCCAGCATCCCAGAATCCGCGTTGAAAAACTCGGTGAAATAGTAGTGTGCGGAATGCTCGCCACCAAAGATAGCGCCGGTCTCGGCCATTTTCGCCTTGATAAACGAGTGCCCCACTCGCGTGCGTACCGGATTGCCGCCGTTTTCCTCAATGATCTCCGGGACAGCCTTCGACGTGATCAAATTGTGAATGATTGTCCCACCCGGCTTCTGTGCCAGGTAACGCTCCGCCACAATCCCGCAGATTGCTGAGGGGCTGACCGGCTGGCCTTTCTCATCCACCACGAAGCAGCGGTCAGCATCGCCATCAAACGCCAGACCGATATCCGAGCCGGTCTCCACCACGAACTTCTGCAGATCCACCAGGTTCTTCGGCTCCAGCGGATTCGCCTCATGATTGGGGAAACTACCGTCCAGCTCGAAATACAACGGCTCAATATCCAGGGGAAGTCCGGCCGCGCCCAGAACCGCCGGCACCGTCAACCCACCCATGCCGTTGCCTGCGTCCACGGCAACTTTCAGGGGGCGGATGCCCCGCAGGTCCACCAGGTCGCGTAGAAACTCGCCGTAGCCGTCGAGTACATCACGGTCGCTGATCGTGCCGCGCGCGCCGTCATACGTGGGAACCCCGGCCACCAGGTCGTCGATAATTGTGCGAAGTCCCGATTCCTGCCCCACAGGGCGGGCACCCGAGCGGCACATTTTAATGCCGTTGTATTCCGCCGGGTTGTGGCTTGCTGTGAACATGGCACCTGGACAATCCAGAACGCCCGAGGCGTAGTACAGTTCATCCGTCGAAGTCAGCCCCAGATAGAGGACATTCAAACCCTGATCCGCGACGCCATTCGCAAACGCGCGCGACAACCCCGGCGAGGAATCGCGCATGTCATGGCCAATCACCACAACGTTGGCATCCTCGCCCCGCATGAGTCGCCCAAAGGCAGCGCCGGTTTCCTGCATAAACTCGGCGTCAAATCCTTCTCCAACTATCCCCCGAACATCATATGCCTTAATGACAGCTTCAACAGATTCACGAGTGCGCATGATGTGGGTTTATCTCCTTGCCGCTTTACTATGCCGTGTACCACCACACGCCGTGCGTGATGGTTGTGTAACGCCACAAGGGGCTTACATCCAAGGGCGTGGCTCCCCGCAGCGCGAGGACTCTCCGCCTTACTTTAGGGCCCTACAGGGCAAAAATTCTAATCTTAGGAATCATCATTTGTTTCGTTGAGATCCGGCACAACGAAAAGATGACTGCGGCGCTGCGCACGATGCGCGCGAATTTCCTTAGAACGACGCACCGGATGGTTCGCGCCGTCCGCACCCTGGGCACCGTCACCGCGGTGCTGGATCACTGGTCGTTGTTGGGGCGGTGTAGCAGGCTGGTCATCAACAACAAGCCCGCTAGAGTGTCGCCCCGCTTCACGCACCGCCTCCGCCAGAGCTGTGAGGTCATCATCCTCATCAGCGTCTGGGTAAATATCATGCACGCGCATAAGCTCCCATCCAAGAGGAGCTGTGATTTTAGCAGCATGGGCCTCACACAAATCCCAGCTATGCGGCTCACTCGCAACGGCAAGCGGACCAACAACAGCGGTTTGATCAGCGTAGGCGTAGGTCAATGTGGCTACTGCAGGCTTGCCACATCCTGGGCGGGAACAACGACGAAATTGACTCACGCCACAAAGTCTAGACCCGAACTTTAGGTTTGTGTAGTTAAGATGCCACGGCGCGCCCCCACCACCAGCCTACAAACCCCGGCTATGCTGTGGTTTTATGCACATAAGATCTTTCGAGATCGTCGCGGCCGGGGGATGCGTGGCACTGTTTACCCCCGCACGGTGCGTCGTTATCGCAACCGCAGTCAACTTTTCGACGCCGCCCTGATTGAGGCTTATTCCCCCATTCAGGCCGCCTTTCCCGACGAGCTTGCCAGCATCGACATCGCCGTAGACACCGTTCCACGCATGCGACTCAACCCAGATGTATCTCACTACAGCGACGAAATAGCCGCAGATGGCCCCGTCCCCTTAGGGCGGCTCATCCCCGCCGGAATTGATCAGCGCGGCAGGCCAACGCGTCCGCGTATTGTGCTGTTTCGCATGCCCATTGAGCAACGCTGCGACGACATGAAGGAAAAAGTGGAATTACTCCACACAGTTCTTACGTCACTGGTTGCGGCTTATTTGAACATTGAGCCAACAACCATCAATCCGAATCATCCGTGGTGACGCACCCCGACACCACGCAGATGGTTAGCTGATTTGTTTCTTAAGGCGGCGGCGTTCACGCTCTGAAAGTCCGCCCCAAATACCAAAACGCTCGTCGTGCTCCAGTGCGTATTCCAGACATTCATCGCGAACACTACACGCCTGACAAATGCGCTTAGCCTCACGCGTAGAACCACCCTTTTCAGGGAAGAATGCCTCAGGATCCGTTTGAGCACACAGAGCCTGTTCCTGCCATTCCTGCTCTACAGCGCTAAACAATGCATCGAAAGAGAATTCGACTCGATGGCCTTGCTGCGAAGATTGCAAACCGGAGTTTTGCTCCCCATCATCGGACTTTGCGTTTCCGCGAGGCATTGCGTCGCCTGCAATGTTTTCCACGCTACGCTCCTGTTCTCCGATAGTTTTTGTGGGCAATTATTTCTTGTTGATAACCAACACCGTTGATCACACAAGCCGATTACACACGCTATCACTAGATACAGTCAACCTGGCTCAGAAAAAAATAGCCCCCTCTAGCCCTATTCCCAGCAAGCTAGTCACACAAGCAACATCAGCCCCAAAAGGACTCAAACGGGGGTAATAGTCGGGGGTACTATATGTAGTAAATATGCAACCAAACTCACAGGTAGCACATGTTACTTAAGCTTTACTTACACATCAGGGTCTATGCGTCGGTGGAGAACCGGATACCACCATCAGGCAGCACGACGCCCGGCCAAACCCGCAAACCGCCCTTCAGCTCGCAACGGGCACCAATCTGCGCACCTTCACCGATGACACAATCCTTGATCCTGGCATTAGCGCCGATGTGCGCGCCCGAGGCGATAATCGAATCCTCGATAATCGCACCCGGCTCGATGGTCACCCCTTCAAACACCACCGTGCGGTCCAAACGGCAACCAGCACCGATCTCCGTGCCACGGCCCACCGCCGTGCCACCCAGCAAAATCACGCCCCCCTTTCACACCCGCAGTAGGGTCAGTCCACGACTCCCCCACCTGGCCCGCCAGCAACGGCGATGGCGCGATGCCGCGAACCAGGTCAGAAGAGCCGTGGACGAAATCCTTTGGCGTGCCCATATCCCGCCAATAAGCATGATCAACGTGGCCGTAGACGCGCAGTCCTTCCTCCAGCAGGCGCGGGAAGGTCTCCCGCTCCACGCTCACTACGCGACCAGCTGGGATGGTGTTAATGATCTCCTTGCGGAATACATAACACCCCGCGTTGATCTGGTCAGTGGGCGGATCCATGGTTTTTTCCAGGAATGCCACCACACGGCCATCCTCATCAGTGGGAACACAGCCAAAGGCACGCGGATCCGCAACCCGCACAAGGTGCATGGTCACGTCCGCTTGCTTTTGTTCATGGGTCTGCAAAATAGCGTTGAGATCCGTACCGCCCAATACGTCACCATTGAAAACCATGGCGTTATTGTGGCGCAGCTTATTCATCACATTACGGATCGCACCGCCCGTACCCAGGGCTTTTTCTTCAAAAACATACTCGATCTCTAGACCCATCTCTGAGCCATCGCCGAAGTATTCTTCAAATACCTCGGCTTGGAACGAGGTTCCCAACACCACATGCCGCATTCCAGCACTTTTGATGCGCGCTAGCAGGTGCTTCAAAAACGGCGCACCCGCGGTAGGCAACATCGGCTTCGGAGTAGACACCGTTAATGGGCGGAGGCGAGTGCCTTTTCCGCCGACAAGAATAACGGCATCAGTGTCGTGGGCAAGTGGGTGAATTTCAGGCATTTCCTCAATTCATATTGGGCTTTATTAATTAATTTAGCTAGCTTGTCCGCGACGTGCAGAATACACAGCGATACATGCCCGCATTTTGAGTCCAATACGTACCACCAGTCGCAGTGGTGCCTGCCACCACGCAGCATGCCTATCCGCAATAAAACGATAGGCACTGTCGTGATGTGCAGGCAGCATCGCGGCTGGATTCTCCCCCGCAGCATGCCCCTTGGCGTGGGTAATTTCCGCCGAAGGGCACAGCACGTTGGAGTAACCGGCGCGACCGAAACGGTCACCTAAATCAACATCCTCCATGTACATGAAGTAGCGCTCGTCAAAGCCTCCGATGGCATCGAAGGCATCCCACCGCACCAGCAAGCAGGAGCCGGAAAGCCAACCAGCTGGGTGTTCTGTGGTGAGATCGTCATCATCACGATATGCCTTGGTCCAAGGGTTCGAGGGCCAGATGGTCCCGAACAAGGCATGCCCAACACCGTTACGTATGGTGGGCACGGTACGTGCTGAAGGATAAGCGGCCCCGTCGGCTTCCCTAATGCGCGGGCCAATGGTGGCAGCGCCTGGCCAGCGCTGCGCACACTCAAGCATGGCGTCGATAGAACCAGGGTCAAAGACGACGTCAGGGTTGGAGACAACAAAGAAGTCTCCGTCTATATCCCCGCGCTCTTTGCGCTCCTTAAGGTGTTGCACAGCCCTATTGATGGCCGTGCCGTACCCCAGGTTTCCGCCGGTGGCGAAAAACTCGACATTCTCACGCTTATCAGCTTGCTGTTCGGGAACACCGTCAGTGGAACCGTTATCGGCCAACACGACGTACGCAGCCCTTTCCGTGGCACCGGGTATAGAATCCAAGAAGGACTCCAGGTAAGTGCCTGGGCTGTACGTCACTGTGATGACGGCTATAGGAGTGCTCACAATTGTCTGAGTGTACCTTGGGTAGCCCTCGCAACACCGCTGCGCCACTCCGGCAACGCTCTCAGCCCAGCCTCAGTCCAGCTGGAGGTATCTAAGACGGACCATTCCGGACGTGCCGCTGGCCGGGGAAAATCGGCCGTTGTGCAGGGGCGAACTCTGTCAGGATCCGCGCTTATATTTTTAAAGACTTCACGCGCCACGCCATACCATGTTGTCTCCCCAAAACTAACCCCGTGAAGAACCCCCGTCGGCTGCACATGACATACTTCCCACAGTCCGAGTGCCAGATCAGGGGCAAAAGTGGGGTTACCGTGTTGGTCATCCACCACGGAAATGGTGTCGTGCTGTTTCTCCAAAGCCATCATCGTCGACACAAAATCGCGATGCGTGGGCAAGACTGCACCAGAAAAAACCCATGCCGTGCGCACAATCACACTGTTCGCCCCCGAGTCGAGCACCACACATTCACCGGCACGTTTACTCTCCCCGTACACCGAGGTGGGGTGCGTAGGAGTGTCGGGGACGAGGGGGCGTCGATACGCAACAGTGCCAAAGACATAATCTGTGCTTAGGTGCACCAGGTGTGCCCCGACCTCGGCGGCGCGGCGGGCCAAAAACCCCGGTGCGCTGGCGTTGAGCACCCATGCGGCATCGCGGTCGGTCTCGGCAGCATCGACATTGGTGTACCCGGCTGTGTTGATGATGGCGTCCGCCCCCTCAAACGCGGGGTGTCGTGCCACGGCTGCCTCGTCAGTAATATCCAGGTCCTTGTGGCCAAGCCAGACCGGCTCGATATCCGCCGGGCAGGTGAGTTTCAGAGCCGAACCTAGCTGCCCTTCGCTTCCCGTCACCACCACGCGCATAAAAATAGACTCCTTGAGTAGTGTGTCGGTTCTAACCATACCGACTGAGCTAGCATCCACAGCTACCCACAGCTGACGAAAGACGACCGCCGTACGACGCACTGGAGAACCACCGTGGCCGACAAGTATCGCCGAGGGCGCGACATCAAAAGCAGCACCCACGCAGACCGTAAACCTGCGACAAAAAGGACCAGCACCGGTCCGTGGGTTGCTGATATTCCTGTCGGTTCTGGTACTGGGGCTCTCTGGGGCCGGATACTATGTTGCCGGAAATACTTTCAGCAAGGGTCCCACAATCGGTGGCGATAAAAGTACATTCGGCCAAGCCGCCGACGGCGCCACCGACATTCTGCTTGTCGGCTCCGATTCACGCTCTGACGCCGAAGGGCAACGCCCTCACCCCCGACGAGATCAATATGCTGCGCGCTGGCGATGAGGAAAACGACAATACCGACACCATCATGGTGATCCGTATCCCCAACGATGGTTCCTCCGCAACCGCCGTATCCATTCCGCGCGATACGTATATTCACGACGCCAAAAACGGCAACATGAAAATCAACGGCGTCTACGGCACCTACAAGAACGAAAGGAAAGCAGAGCTCTCTCAAAAAGGCGGCATAGAAGGCGCGAAACTGGAAGAGGAATCCAAAAACGCAGGCCGAAAAGCCCTTATGGATACGGTCAGCAACCTGTCCGGCATCAAAATCGAGCACTATGCCGAGGTGGGTCTCCTGGGATTCGTTCTGCTCACTGATGCCGTGGGTGGTGTTGACGTCTGCCTTAACGAAGCCGTGGACGACGAGTTCTCCGGTGCTAAATTCAAGGCCGGTCGACAAACGTTGAACGGCCCGGATGCCCTCTCCTTCGTCCGCCAACGCCACGGCCTCCCCCGCGGTGACCTCGACCGCGTTGTGCGCCAGCAGGTCTTCATGGCATCAATTGTGAACAAGGTGCTCTCGTCCGGCACGCTATCCAGCCCCTCAAAGTTCGCTGACCTCAGCGAGGCCGTGCGGCGTTCAGTGAAACTGGATGCCAACCTAGACCCAGCGCAGTTCGCCATGCAGATGCAGAACCTGGCGGGCGGCAATGTGCAATTCAGCACTATCCCTGTCACCTCCATTGACGGCGTGGGCGACTATGGCGAATCTGTGGTGACCATCAACACCAAAGATGTGAACAAGTTCTTCCAAACCCTCCTCGGAGAAAAATCCGAACCCTCCAGCAGCGCCCCACCCAGCGATAACCCGAAGCAGGCGCTTCTCGACGCCACGCGCAACACGTCCATCAACGTACTCAACGCCACTCAAACCTCCGGTCTCGCCGCCGCTGTGGCAGGTGCGCTCGGTGATATGGGCCTGAAGATCGATCAGGTGACCAACGCCGAACCGGGCTTGTACAACCAAACCACCATCATCGCCTCGCGTGCCGACGACCCCGCCGCCATCGCGCTCGCAGGCGAGCTCGGCGGACTGCCGATCCAAGCCTCCAATAGCCTCAACGCCAATGAGGTCGCCGTGGTGGTGGGATCCGACTACGACGGCCCGAAGTCCAACAGCCCCATCACCGAATCCCCCGAAGAAGTGGGCCAAGCAGGCAGCGACAAATCCTCTGACGCAGCAAAATCTCCCAATATCGATGCAGGTGGCGACGGTCCTCGCTGTGTGAACTAAACATAGCTAGAGCGCATCCAGGCCGGTTTTCCCCTACCCTGGATGCTATGAATTTGCTGAGTCACCTGCTTGAGGCCGATGCCGCGAAGCCCCGCTTGACCGTGTACGACGAGGCCACGGATTCCCGATTGGATTTTTCCGCAGTGACGTTGGATAACTGGGCGGCCAAAGTGGGCAACATGCTCATTGAGGAGTTCGATCTTGATGAGGATTCCCGCATCGCCATTGACCTGCCGGTGAGCTGGCAGGCCGTCACCATCGCGTTGGGGGCGCTTGCTGCACACGTCGATTTCACATTCGGCACCACTGACGATGCTGACGTGTTGTTTTGCTCCCCAGATCGTGTAGATGCAAGCTTTACCGGCGATATTGCGCTGGTGACTACGGATCCTTTTGGTCGCGGGGTCGTCGAGACGGGTGGGTCTGTGCCAGATGGTGTGGTGGATTTCGGTCCCACGGTCCGGTTCTACGGCGACCAATTTCGGTGATACTCCAGCATTACCTGCGCTTTTCGATGCCGCGGTGATCGAACCGTTGGCAGCCTCCCGGGTGCTCAGTGCCGGGTGGCGGGATCGCGCGAGCTTTGACACAAACATTCTCGCCCCACTTGCTGCGGGAGGATCGGTGGTTGTGGTGTCAGGGCTGATTGATAGCGCCCGCGTCGAGCAGATTGCTAAATCAGAACGGGTTACTGTGACTTTGCTTCCAATTTAGCAGATATTTCACCCCCGAAAAGGGGTTACCAATGACACTTTTGTTCTACTTTCATTCGATTGTGACCTCCATATCACTACATTCAGTAGAGACGCCTACAACACAGACGCCTGCGAGCGTCTACGAGATGTAAGGATTCTCTCATGAAGTTGTACTACACCCGCAAAGCGGCTACAGCTCTTGCAGCATCGGCACTGATTGCTGGAATCGCCTAGCTGGTTGTTCCTCTGGTGGCTCCTCATCGAACGGAGGAGACAACAACACGGACCACGGCCCCATCACGTTTGCGATGGGCAAAAACGACACCGACAAGATCAAACCGGTGATCGAAAAGTGGAACCAGGAACACCCCGATGAGAAGGTGACTCTGAAGGAACTGGCCGGTGAAGCCGACGCACAGCGCGAGACCCTGGTGCAGGCGCTGCAAGCGAAAAGCAGTGACTACGACGTGATGGCACTGGACGTCATTTGGACCGCAGACTTCGCCGCCAATCAGTGGCTCACCCCGCTAACTGGTGACCTGAAGGTGGACACTGACAAACTGCTGCCCGCAACAGTTAAGTCCGCCACCTACAAAGACACCCTCTACGCAGTTCCCCAGAACACCAATGGCCAGCTGCTGTTCCGCAACACGGAACTTGCTCCTAATGCTCCGAAAAACTGGGGTGAACTAACTGAAAGCTGCCACCAGGTCCAGGGCAAAGACTGCCTCACCCTGCAGCTGAAGCAGTACGAAGGTCTGACGGTGAACACCGCTGACTTCATGTCAGGCTGGGGCGGCGGCGTCCTCGAATCCGACGGCACCACTCCCGCAGTGGACTCCGCTGCATCCAAGGAAGGTTTGCAGGAACTGGTCAAAGGTTACAAGGACGGTGTGATTGCTAAGAGCTCCACCTCCGCCACCGAGGAGGAAACCAACCTCGCTTTCGTTGAAGGCAAGACCGCCTACGCCGTGAACTGGCCGTACATGTATGCCAACGCCACTAAAGAAGGATCCGCCGTGGCCGGCAAGGTTGAGGTGCAGCCTCTGGTGGGCAAGGACGGCGTGGGTGTATCCACTCTTGGTGGGTACAACAACGGCATCAGCGCATTCTCCAAGCACAAGGGCACCGCTCACGACTTCGTGGAGTTCGTGATCAACGAGGAAAACCAGACATCCTTCGCTGATAACTCCTTCCCGCCCGTGCTGGCATCCATCTACGATAACCCAGAGTTAGTGGCAAAGTACCCGTACCTGCCCGCTCTGAAGGAATCCCTGGAAAACGCCTCGCCGCGCCCGGTCAGCCCGTTCTACCCGGCCATTTCCAAGGCCATCCAGGACAACGCCTACGCAGCGCTCACCACGGACAAGAGCGTTGACGCTGCCACAGCCGACATGAAGGCCGCCATCGAAAACGCATCGAAGTAGTTCCTTTATGTCACTGAAAGGGGAGCCGCTTACCCTTGGTGAGCACTCCCCTTTTTGTTCTTTCCGCTTTACCCCTACGTGTCTTACCGTTTGAGGAGGTGATGGGCCGAGTGTCCACACCCAAACAATCCCGCGCGGCGGCGCTGCTTATCGCGCCGACGATGATTGTGCTGGCCATTGTCATCGGCTACCCCATTGTTCGTGCGATCTGGTTATCCTTCCAGGCCGATAAAGGGCTCGACCCCACCACCGGAGTATTTACTGACGGCGGTTTTGCGGGCCTTGAACACTACCTGTACTGGACCACGCAACGATGCATGTCCCCCAGTGGCGCTGTCTCAACATGTCCGCCGGGAGTACTGGCCACAGACTTCTGGCCCGCATTACGCATCACGCTGTTTTTCACTGTGGTCACTGTTGCATTGGAAACGCTCCTAGGCATGTGGATGGCCACAGTGATGAACCGCGACTTTAAGGGCAGGGGCATGCTCCGCGCAGCAGTGCTCATCCCCTGGGCGATTCCCACGGCCGTGACCGCCAAGCTGTGGCAGTTCATTTTCGCCGACCACGGCATTATTAACTCCCTACTGGGCACTCATGTGCACTGGACAACAGACCCCTGGGCCGCCCGCATTGCCGTGATCATTGCCGACGTCTGGAAAACCACCCCGTTCATGGCGCTGCTTATTCTTGCCGGGCTGCAAATGATCCCCAAGGACCTGTATGAGGCCGCGCGTGTGGATGGTGCTTCCCGCTGGCAAATGTTCACACAGATCACGATGCCGCTGGTCAAACCAGCATTAATGGTGGCAGTCCTGTTCCGAACCTTGGACGCGCTGCGCATGTACGACCTGCCTGTGATCTTGATTTCCTCCTCCTCGAACTCCCCCACCGCCACCATCTCCCAGCTGGTGGTTGAAGACATGCGTCAGAATCACTTCAACTCCGCGTCCGCCCTGTCCACGCTGGTGTTCCTGCTGATCTTCTTCGTCGCTTTCGTGATGATTCGCTTCCTCGGCGCTGACGTGAGCGGCAGCGGCGACCAACGAATCATGAAACGCGCACAAAGACGGGCGCAGAAACAGGCACGGAAACAACAAGCACAAACGCGCCCAGCACACGCGAAACAACGCAAGGAGGCCACCCGATGATGCAGGCAGTACGCAACTATTGCGGTGTTGTTGTAATCCTGGTGTGGGGTTTGGCCCCCTTCTACTGGATGGTGGTCACCGCGCTGCGCAACAAGGACCACACCTTTGACACCACACCGTGGCCCACGCACGTCACGCTCGACAATTTCGGTGATGCCCTAGCCACGGACAAAGGCAATGACTTTTCGGTGCCATCGGAAACTCGCTGCTGGTGGGTGCGGTCACCACGTTCCTCGCGGTGCTGGTTGGTGTGTTCACCGCCTACGCCATCGCACGCCTGGACTTCCGCGCCAAAGGCATCGTCACCGGCATCGTCCTCGCCGCCTCCATGTTCCCCGGAATCGCCCTGGTCACACCACTGTTCCAGCTGTTTGGCGACCTCGGCTGGATCGGCACCTACCGCGCCCTGATCATCCCCAACATCTCCTTCGCGCTCCCCCTCACCATTTACACACTGGTCTCCTTCTTCCGGCAGCTGCCCTGGGAGCTGGAGGAAGCCGCGCGTGTCGACGGCGCGACCCGAGGCCAAGCATTCCGCCTTGTGCTCCTGCCACTTGCCGCACCGGCGCTGTTCACCACGGCGATCCTAGCGTTCATTGCCACCTGGAACGAATTCATGCTGGCCAAGCAGCTATCCAGCAATGCCACCGAACCCGTCACCGTGGCCATCGCGCGTTTCTCAGGTCCCAGCGCCTTCGAGTATCCCTACGCCGCCATCATGGCCGCTGGCACGCTGGTGACCATCCCACTGGTGATCATGGTGCTAGTGTTCCAGCGTCGCATCGTCGCCGGACTCACCGCAGGCGGCGTGAAAGCCTAGAAAATGGCCGACCACACCAATCACCGACCCGGCGAGCAGCAACGCAGAAAACTCATGTGGGATACGCTCGTCGGGTTCGTCGGCTTCTTCGCCTTCCTCTCCGTCATCCAGGCGGTACTGAACCTCCTCTCCCCCGAACCCGCCGTCTGGCCAGCGGTACTAGCGTTAGTTCTAGTCATCGCGGCGGTAACTGTATGGCGGATTGGGAGGTCGCGGTAATAGGGTTTTGCCCATGTGCGCCTACGCCGCGTGAGAACTGCTTGATGGGGTCACCACATGGCCATCTGAATCAACCCGTACCCCAGCGTTTCGGCATGAAATGAATGTTTAACGTCTCCGCTCAGTCGTAATTAATCAACTTGTATTCCGCAATGGTCCGCAGGGATTCCTCCGCCTCCTGCTCGTCCACAATGCTCATGGCAAAACCGTTCTGGATCAGCACATAATCCCCCACCTGCGCCTCCGGCAGGTAGGCGAGGCAGCAGGTGCGTTGCTGCCCGGCGACGTCAATCACCGCGTTCGGCAGCACATCCCCCTCAATGGAGATGATGCGCGCTGGAATGCCGATACACATCGCTACAGCCTTTCTTCCTTGATCGTCACGTTCATCTGCCCGGGCGGCGCTGAGCTGCACGGCAGGCACGGGTCGGCGGTGCGTATCGAGGACTCCACATCAACCATCTCTCGCAGCATCCCGGCCAGCCACCATTCGTTTTGCGCCGTCGGGGTGAGGATCTGGCAGTCCACCAGCACGCCCGCATCATCCACCGTATACACATGCACCAGCAGCCCCCGCGGACCATCCACCACGCCCACCCCGACACCTGCACGTAGATGCCCTTCCGTGGCCACCGCGCCGTCGATAAGCGCGGGGTTGTGTGTGAGTTCGGCGATGGCATCAAGGCTGCGCTGAATCATGGCCACGGTGGGGTTACTTGTCGACGCCGCGATACGTTGCTGCGCCCACGGACCCACTCGGTAGGGATCGTTCCCAATAACGGGCCTGGGGGCGGGCGCGCCGGGCTGGGTTTCGTGGACGCGGCGGGGCCAGTCCTGGATGGGAAAGAGTTCGGTGCGTCCGCTGCGATGCATGGCGATATGCGTGCCCAGGGGGTCGAGCTCACCGTTATCGCTGGTCACCGCGAGGTCGTAACCATCGTAGTCTGGTACGACGGCATCAGCGGCCAACGCCTCAGGGAGTTCAGGAATCACAAGCGCCGCGACAAGGTCGGGGTTTGCGGCAGCACGAACGCCACCGGGTATGGCAACGTCGGGGAAATGCCTGGGGCACCCAGCGGCCGCCATGACGGCTTTGCCGAAGCGTTTGAGCTGGATGGCAAGTTCCTGGTTGGTGGAAAACAGCTTGGGTGCGGCGGCGTCGATGAGCGAACCGTGGTGCAGGAGTGCGCGAACGGCGCGCGCGGTGGGTGTGATGGGGGCGTCGATAAGCGCATCGAGGGCACGAGTGCCCGCCAAGTGGTGAGTGACGGGGCAAATGCCACAGAGTCGTTTGACGATGTCGGGAACGTCAGCGGCGGGGCGGCCGATCAGCATGGGGTCGAGGCGCGGGAGTCCAGAAAGGTCGAATCGGGCGTCAATGATGGTTCCCGACTCGTCTCGGGTGTAAATGACGGTTGCTTCGTTGGGGTCCACGAACTGGTCGAGACGGAGCGTTGTACTCACCCGCAGCTCCTTCCTACTGATGGGCGATAATGGGAGTGTGCATGAGTTAGGTTTGCTGTCCGGCGTGGTTGATGTGGTTGTTCAGGCCGCTGAACAGCGTACTATTCGGCGGGTGGCGTTGCGGGTGGGCGCGCGATCCGGGGTGGTTCCCGAGGCGCTGCATGCGGCCTGGCCGATCGCTTCCTTGGGCACCGCCTGCGGCGACGCGGAACTCACCGTGGAGCATATCGAGGCAACGGTGTGGTGCCCGACCTGCGCAGCAGAGCAGCCGATCGACGAGTTTTTTGCACTGACCTGCCCCGTATGCGACACCCCGACGGCGGATCTGCGCCACGGCCGGGAATTCGAGGTCGCCTACATCGATGTGGAGTGACATAGCCATTCATCCAGCAGTGTTCGGGCTTCCGCCACGGCACCTGGCAGGGCACGTGTGACGGTGGGGGTCAGCCCAACATGAAGTTCCGTCGATTCGGCCACCACCCCCACCACCGCAACCCGGCGCGGCTCCGTGCCAAGCAGGCGCGCGGCCGACAGCAGGTCCAGAAGTCCCACCTGGTGCGGGGAGAGTTTCGAGTTCAGCAGGCGGGGAATCTGGTCGCCGATAAGCGTGACGACGTCCCCCGGGTTACTGTGTGCCGTCGGCGCGAGGGCGTCCAGCACGAGGAGGGATTCGGCGTCCTGGATTGTGGGCAGTAGCTCCATCCCAGAGGTTCCGCCGTCGACGAATTCTAGGTGCTGCTGGTCCGTGTAGTGTGCGCGAAGCTGTTCGAGGATTTCTAGGCCAACGCCATCGTCGCTCATGATGGGGTTGCCAATGCCCAGTACGGTAATAGGTTCCGGCATGATGCTAGGCTCCCTACCCGATTTCCGGGGCGTCGACAGGCTTCGCCCCACGCCGCAGCCACACGCCACCATTGACCATGGAGGACACACCGCCGTGGCGTTCCAGGGCGTCCGCACGGGTAGCCAGGTATACGTGGACGATCACAAAACTCCACAGCACAAACATGATCAGGGCGTGGATCATGCGGATGGTGGACACCCCCATCCAGTGCATGGGGTAGGCCACAATGACCCAAAACCAGTCTGTTTGGTTGTACAAACCGTAGAGCACTATGCCGCTGAGCATTTGGATCAGGCACATGACGTAAATGCCGGTGTAGGCGAACTGCTGCAGTGGATTGTGCGCGAGGTAAAGCGGTCCTTCTTTCTTCAGGAACAGGTAGTACTGTATGGTGCCCCACAGCCCTTTGACGTCCTCGTGGGAGTTGAGGGGCCAGAGGCTGCGCCATCGAAGCTGGCGGTCTTTGGCGGTGAAGGATAGTACGAGGCGGGAGAACCCGAGCCCCAGCCATAGGTAGGCCGAGACATAGTGGATGAGGCGTACCCAACCCATGAGGTATCCCACGTCAGGGGCCGGTTTCGGCTGCGGGGCCGAAGAACGGGTTCATGATGTAGTAGCCGCTCATGGACATGATGACGATGAGCGCCATGTTGGCCCAGTGCTGGAAACGCAGCGTGGCCGACCAAATGTTGATGCGGACCCATTCGTTGGGGTTGCTGGAGAATTTCTTGGCCACCTGGGAGGGTTTCTCCAGGACCATAGCCACGAACCCCTCAACAAAGAACTCCCCTACTGTGCCGTCTTCGGCGATTTCGGCAGACGCGACGGCCAGGCAGCGCTGTCCAGACATGCGCATCACTTCAGCGTTGCGGATAAACAGGGTGCGTTCCTCGCGGCTGATGGTGGCCTTAGCCAGTACGGATTCCATGTCTCCGCGCATGATCATCACGTTTTTCGGCACGTCTTCCACGGGAAAATCATCGACCCTGACCAGCGAGTATTTACGTTTCGGGGTGGCTGGACTGAACTCATCTGCGGGAACCCTGATGGGAACAATATCGGGGCGGTTGACGCGCAGCGAGGCGTGCAGCGCTACGTCCACTGGGTCTTCCGAATCAAACGGCGCCACCGCAGCCATTGCGAGTAGTCGGCCGGGGCTGAGCTTGCGCACGCTGTAGGCTCGCGCCACGCGGATGACGCGCTGTGGGGAAGCAACGTTTGTCATGGGGTGATCACCTGAACCTGAATGTTGCCGTCGGGATCAAAAACATGCACCGCACAGGACATGCACGGGTCAAAGGAGTGGATGGTGCGCAGCGGCTCCAAGGGTTGCTTCGGATCCGCCAGGGGGGTGGGTTCCACTGCTGGCCAGCGCCGCCTCGTAGGGGCCGAGATGTCCGTTGGGGTCACGTCCACCGGCGAGCCATGTGGTTGGAACCACAGCCTGGTAGTTGTCCACCTTGCCGTTTTTGATGGTCACCCAGTGGGTGAGAAAACCACGCGCCACCTCCATCATGGCGAAGCCGCTTGCCTTTTTCGGCCAGGAACTTGGCTCCCACTTGGTGGGGTCAAACACGTCGTAGTCGCCGTAGCGCAAGCCATCTTTGAAGGCTGGTAGAAGCTCGTGGGCTAGGTGATCTGCCGTGGTCACGGCCTCTAAGGCGCGGGCAAGTGTGCGGCCTGCGGTAGAGTTCATTTTTTCCAGCGGCACGTCCACCGCGTCGAGGGCATCGTTGAGCAGGGATACGGTCTTTGGGTGTCCTTGCAGTAGGCAATGAGCACCCTGGCGATCGGGCCGACCTGAGCCGGGCGTCCGTCGTAACGCGGGGCCTTGGACCACGTGTACTTGTCGTTGTCGGCGAGCCAATCATACGGGGGTTTCGGGCCGGTGTAGCGTACCGTTGTTTCGCCCACGTCGGGGGTGACACCGGCATCATCGCCCTCGGTGTAGGTATACCAGGCAGAGGAAATGTACTCCTTGATTTTCTTTGGGTCGAGTGGATGGACGGTGGTGTAGTCGCCGTCCATGATCACGCCGCCCTTGACGTCAGTGTGTCCAGATGAGACTGGGCGTTCAGTGCCACCCTCGTACCGCGCGCCTCCCATGCCCGCCGCGATAAATGTTGGCGAGGAGGCACCAATGTCAAAATAGTCTTTATAAACAGACATGATCGCTAACGCATCGGGATAATAGCAGCCGTTAATAAAGTCCAGGATTTCATTCACCCACACCCCCATCTGATCCAGCTGGACCTGATTCACCGTCTCCGACTTATCCGGGTCAATGGAACAGGCCATGCCGCCCACCAGGAAATTCGGGTGTGGGTTTTTCCCGCCAAAAATCGTATTAATGCGGATAATCGACCGTTGAAACTGCAGCGCATCCAGGTAATGCGACACAGCCATCAAATTCGCCTCAGGTGGGAGCCGGTAGTCGGGGTGATCCCAATATCCTCCAGTGAAAATACTGAGCTGCCCGGAGTCCAACACGCCCCGAATAGTGTCCCGAACCTTGGCAAACTGTGTCTCTGTGTTGCCCTTCCAGGTGGAATTAATAGATTTAGCAAACTCAACCGCCTTAGCCGGATCCGCATCCGCAGCGCTCACCACGTTGACCCAGTCCAGGGCATGCAAATGATAAAAATGCACCACGTGGTCGTGGATTTCCTGGGAGGCCATCACGAGGTCGCGGATCAGCTGAGCCTGTTTAGGAGGATTGGACCCAATGGCATCCTCCACAGCCGTCACCGATGCCACCGAATGCGTTCCAGTACACACGCCGCAAATACGGCCAACAAAAGCCCACACATCCCGGGGATCCCGCCCCTCCACAATGGTTTCAATGCCGCGGAATTGTGTGGATTCGCTCCAGGCGTTTTTAATCTGATTGTCGTCGCATTCCAGCTCGATGCGTAAGTGCCCCTCAATGCGGGTCAGCGGATCAATGACAACCCTTTCCGTAGCCATGTGAATTACTCGCCCTTCCCACTGTTGTTGGTGTCAGTATTTGTATTGTCTGTACTGGTAGCACCACTATCTGTGCCAGCAGTAGCTGAGCGTGGTTCCTCAAACACCTCATGGCCCCCGGCCAGTAGATTCCGACCCACCAGGCCACCCGCATGGTGATGGTCATCCACCTCACCGAAGGCGGCAAGCAGTTCCTCGTCGTGGGCGCTTCGGCGGCGCGCCATGGATTTCACGGTGGTGATACTGCCATGGATCGCGGTGCCCACAGCGGCGACCCCAATAAGACCCCAACCAACCTTCTCCGCCGAGGCTTCAATACCCAGGCCTTCCACATCCGGCAGGGTGGAGTAAAACGGCGTGAACCTATCAAAAAGTGCTTCTCTGTGCATCCAATACACGGGTGACCAGCACCAATGGGCCACCCAGATTTCATATTCCACTGAATGATAGGACACGGACTGAAGGTGGAGGGACCCTTGCACCCCACCTCATACAGGCACCAGCCGCTGCGGGCACCGGCATCATCAAAGGAGCGCACGAACTGCCCGGCGTCGAAATGCGCGCGGCGCGGGCAGGAATCGTGAATGCGCTGGTCGTAGGCGAACAGTGGGCGCCCTTCCGCATCCACTTTCGGCGGGGCATCGTGGGTGAGAATGTAGGAGATGGTGGCCGTGATCACCTCACCGATAGGTGGGCACCCGGAAACGTTGATCACTGGTTTGTCTTTGATGATCTCATCCACTCCCACCGCGCCCGTGGGATTCGGCTTGGCGGCCTGCACTGATCCGTAGACGGCGCATGCCCCCACCGCCAAGATCATACTGGCGTGTTCCGCCGCCTCTAGCAGAATATCTTCCGAGCTTTTGCCACCGATGGTGCAGTAAACACCGTTTTCCGCCGTGGACACGGAACCGTTGACCACAAGAATGTGCGGTTGCTGATTCAGCTCATGCAATGCGTGTTCCGCCGCCTCCCCCCGACGCGGCCATGACCAGCTCATTATAGTTTACGGACAGCAAATCCAGCACGGCATCTTCAACGGTAGTACCGCCCGAGCGCAGCACCGATTCCATGCAACCGGTGCATTCCTGCAACTGCAGCCACGCGACATTGGGTTTGGTTACGTTGCCCAGCCGTTCAGCGATGAGGTTGGTGCTTTCCTCCAGTTCCTGCGCCGCCGCAGCCGGGGCGCGCTCGGGGGAACCAAAGGCGAACACCGCCGCCAGACCACCGCAGAGTTTCATAAAATCTCGTCGCGATACTCCCCTCCGCTCAAGGTTGTCGCGCAAGGTCTCCCCCTGCCAGCTTCCACCTAAGTTCATTCGAACACGCCCCATCATCTCGGGTGACCTCGATTTCAGCCTTCATGCGCCAAAATCATCTTTAGTTGAAGCGTATCAACCACGCCCCTCCCTGCGGGTGAAGTTCGGACGTTCGACTACCCCCAAATGTAGCCATCCGACCTGCTACTTCCTGCCGTTTAGCACGCCGCATCACGCGCCACGTGACACGCGTGACGACGCCCAGGCTCACACCGTTTCCACTGCAGGTTAACTGCTCCGGGGTTAGAGCTCCGGTTTCAGTTCGGGTGAGAACCAGCGCAGCAGTTCAGCCATGCCCTCCCCAGTTTTCGCCGACACCTCAAACACCGGAACGCCCGGATTAACTTTCTCCAGGTTGGCGAGGAACAGCTCCCGATCAAAGTCCAGGTAAGGCAGCAAATCCACCTTATTCACCACTACCGCCCCCACAGAGCGGAACATCACCGGGTATTTCAGGGGCTTGTCTTCCCCCCTCTGTCACCGCGTACACCATTAGTTTGCGATGCTCCCCCACTTCGAATTCCGCAGGGCACACCAAGTTACCCACGTTTTCGATAAGCACAAGGTCCAGCGCGGAAAGATCCAACCTGGACAGTGCCGCCGCTACCATGGGCGCATCCAAGTGACATTCCCCGCCGAAGCCATTGCCCGTGTTCAGCAAGGAAATCTGTGCCCCATAACCACCCAGCCGATCAGCATCCAGCGAGGTTTCAATATCCCCCTCAATCACGCCGGTTCTTATTCCCGCAGCCTGCGCCGCTGCCAACACGTGCTGCAGCACTGTGGTCTTACCCGAGCCGGGGGAGCTCATTACGTTGATGGCCTGCACGTTATGTGCATCGAAAGCGTCCCGATTGTGTGCGGCACAGTGATCATTCTCCGCAAAAATATCCTCTAGCACCTCAATGCGTTCCCGCCCGGTTTCGTAGCCGGAATGGTCGCCGTGGTCGTGGTGACTGTGATCGTGGGGGTGATCCCCGTGATGGTGCTCGTGTACCGTTCCGTCGTCGTGGCGGTGGAACCGACCCATGATGATCCTCCCTTGGATTCAACTAGCTTCAACGTCTATATCAATCACTCTAAATTCTTCACCGGTGACCACGGTTGTGGAGGCATCGCAGTAATCGCACCCGAATCCCCACCCTTGTTTCTCTGTCACATGACCCTCCGCGCAGCGCAGCCGCACAGGGACCCAGGCCACATCCAGTTCGGCACCCTCTAGCTGAGTGTTCTTCGTGACAAAACCCCACGCATACACCAGTGTTTCTGGCACCACCTGCCGCAATGCCCCTATTTCTAGGCGCACGGTGAGCACCCGTCTCCCCTCCGCAGCCTTGCTGACTAGGCGGGCTAATTGAGTACTCAACGCTACTTCGTGCACAGACTCGAATCTAGCGCCTAGCCGGGCAGGGGTGGCAATGTGGAAGACCGCGACTGTGCTTGTCATGTAGGTCCATCGCCAGGTACACAAACGGGGTGTTTCCGCACCCGCCAGTAGACCTTGTTCTATGCAAAAGTTTGCACTAACGCTGTTCAAGACTGTTACGAGCGCCATGATCTATCAAACTGCCATTTTTCCTGGGTTTTTGGGCGGTTTGATAGAGCGCAAGAAGCCCCGCATGTGTTGTGCTCTATCAAACCGCCACTTCCCCACCCAACCAGGCTCACCCGCTAGCATGAAACCCTATGGATGTGGTTCGACAACGCGTGGTGCTACGCGGCGTGGTGCAGGGCGTGGGTTTCCGGCCGCATGTGGCGCAGGTGGCAGCCCGCCACCCCATCACTGGCTTCTGCGGCAACGACGCCACCAGCGTTTTCATCGAAGCACAAGGCACCCGCGATGCCGTTGAGGCGTTCATCACCGACGTGTTGGCAACACTGCCGCCGCTCGCCCACGTCCTCGACCGCACCGACACCAGCCTGCCCGTCACCGAGGAGGAGGGCTTTAGCATCACGGCGTCGATAAGCACCTCGGGCGAACGCACACTGATCCCACCGGATGTGGCCACCTGTGATGAGTGCCTGGCGGACATGGCAGACCCCTGGCAATCGCCGCTACCAGTACCCCTTCACCACCTGCACCAACTGCGGCCCGCGGCTCAGCATCATTGAAGACCTCCCCTACGACCGCCCCAACACCACCATGCGGGTCTTCCCCATGTGCCCCGCCTGCGAGACCGAATACACCACCCCCACCGACCGCCGCTTCCACGCGCAACCCATCAGCTGCCCCGACTGCGGGCCACAGCTTTCCATGAGCATCGCCGCAGCTCGGGCGCTTATCGACGCCGGGCGCATCCTCGCCGTCAAAGGCATCGGCGGCTTCCACCTCATATGTGACGCCACCAATGAGGACGCCGTCGCCGAACTACGCCGCCGCAAAACCCGACCTGATAAGCCCTTTGCCGTCATGGTGCCTGACCTGGACTGGGCACGCCGACTGGTCACCCTCGCCCCCGAGGAGGAAGAACTACTTACCTCTCCGGCGCGACCCATCGTTATCGCATCGGCGCGCGGGGAACTCCCCGGCATCGCCCCTGGCCTGGGCGATATTGGCGTGCTGTTGCCGTACTCGCCGTTGCATTCACTGCTGGTGGATCGCCCGGTGGTGGCCACATCCGGCAACGCAGCGGGCGATCCGTTGTGCTTCACCAACGACGACGCCGTGTCCAAGCTGGACGCGCTCGCCGACGAGTTTGTGCTGCACGATCGCGATATTCACATTCCGGTGGAGGATTCGGTGTTTGTGGGAACCATGCCGAGCAGGCGTTCCCGGGGGTACGCGCCCCTGCCGATTCCGGTAACGCCGGGTCCGACCGTCTAGCCGTGGGTGGCGAGTTGAAAAACACGTTTGCTCTGGCACACGGCGACTGTGTGCATGTGTCAGCGCATGTGGGTGACATGGGGTCGCTGGCCAGCCAGCAGGCGTTTGACCGTGGGGTTGAGCAGATGCTCAGGATTCAACGCGCGGAACCATCGCTGGTGGTGTGTGACCTGCACCCCGGATATGCCACTACTGCGCTGGCGGAGCGCCTGGCCGAACGATTCGACGTTGACGTGATGCCTGTGCAACACCACTATGCGCATGCGTTGTCACTGCTCACAGAGCATGGGATTGATGAAGGGCCAGTGGTGGTCGGCACTTTCGATGGCACAGGCTACGGCCTGGACGGCACCATCTGGGGCGGGGAAATACTCACCATTGCGGAAGATTACGGCTGGTCCCGCACCTGGCAGGTACCCTCATTTCCGCTGGTGGGTGGAGATCGCGCCGTTCATCACCCCTGGCGGATCGCCGCAGGCATCAGCCACGCCTGGGACCTGGACATTCCCCCTCCCCGACTCCTCGGAGGCTGCACTAGTGACCTCACAACTGGAATCTGGGTTCGGGGTTGTGCAGAGCAGTTCGCTCGGAAGGCTTTTCGACGCCGCGTCCTGGCTGCTCACTGGCATCACCCCGACGTTTGAGGCGCACGCAGCCATGCATCTTGAATACGTGGCGAGCCGAGTCAATCACGCCCATGGCACAACAAGCGCAGCAACATCATTTCCAGATTTATTCATGGAATTACTTTCCCCCGGTGACATATCAGAGCGTGCTTTACGGTTCCACCACGGGGTTGCACGGCTCCTAGCTGCGCAGTTACGAGCCGCCGCCGAGGCCGCCGGAACCCACACCATTGGCGTCACCGGCGGGTGCGCACTGAATCGACTCCTGATGCGGTTTCTTCAAGACGAGTTGGCGGAGTACCACTTACTTACCCACCACCATGTACCCGCCAACGACGGCGGGCTGAGCCTGGGACAGTGATGGCGGGGCGTCGTTACGCTTCCAACCAGTGACTTTAACCATAGTGCGGGGGCACGAAGCACCAGGTTGAGTGGGATCCATGGAATTCATACCAAATGCTGGCGGGTGCCTAGCTACGCTCAACGTGATTAACAGAACGGGTGTTGTGCGGTGGATGGTTCGCCTCCCATCTCAGATGCCCGCAGACAATGGATGGCAGATCATGAGCCACCTGGACACCACCGAGTATCTCAATGATCCTGCCAACTGGCGGATTGTTGACTTCAACGATCTGTGTGCCATCGAACCCGCCCTGATTGGCATTTGGGATATGCCGGTCGGCTCCGACTTGCAGATTGTGCGTGATGATCGTATACGCATCTTCGATACTCCGACCGGTCGGGAAATCCCCGTGGAAGCATGGTACGTGCCGCCGGACAAACGTGCTTAAGAAGTCCGCGTCAGCAAATCCTCGGCAGCGGGTCGCCCACCAGCATGTCCACCATGCGGGTGCCACCAAAGCCGGTGGTCAGCACTACAGAGGAAGCGGGTTCTTCCACGATGCGTCCGATACTCACCGCCTCTGGGCAGCCTGCAGCGCGTAATGCCTCCAGAGCCGCGTCCGCCTCCGCGTCGCTGACGACCGCCACGAAGGTGCCTTCATTGGCCACGTAGAGGGGGTCAATACCTAGCATGTCGCAGGCCCCACGGGTGAGATCGCGGACGGAAATCGCGGCGTCATCAAGCACAATGCCCAGGCCGGTGTCGCGGGCGAGTTCGTTCATCACGGTGGCCAGGCCGCCACGGGTGGCATCACGGAGCCAGTGGGGCGAGGCGGCGTTGAACAGCGCGGAGGTGTAGTGGTTGATCGCCTGCGTGTCGGATTCGATGGGGGCGGCAATGGCCAGGTCGCCGCGGGCAAGCATCACGGCCATGCCGTGGTCAGCAATTGGGCCAGACAGCAGAATCCTGTCCCCCACCTGTGGCTTCTCCGTCAACCTCCCGGCGGGCACCATGCCCACCCCGGCGGTGGTGATGTACATCTTGTCACAGGCACCCTGAGGAACCACCTTGGTGTCCCCGGCAACAATGCGCACCCCGGCACGCTCAGCGGCGGCGCGCATCGCCTCGGCCTGGCGGCGCAGTTCCGCGATGGGCAGCCCCTCTTCCAGAATGAATGCCACGGAAATAACCGCAGGTTCCGCACCCGCGACTGCGAGATCGTTCACCGTTCCGTTGATTGCAAGTTCGCCGATGCAGCCGCCGGGAAAGTTAATGGGGTTGACCACGTAAGAGTCGGTGGAAAACGCCAGGGACGCGGCGTCGGCACCCGAAGCACTACCCGATGCGGAGCCAGCCGCAGCCAGGTCCGTGAGCGCAAGCACCGCCGAATCTCCGCGCGCATCCAGCACCTCATTGCCGTAACCGCCGTAGAACACGTTCTCCACCAGCGCCGCCGATGCTTTGCCGCCGGAGCCGTGGGCGAGGGTCACATAATCGTCGGTGAGGCGGAACGGCCGCGCACGCACACGATTGATGTTGGTGTTGACGGTATCTTCGTTGTCGTTGAGGCGATTCTTCGGATCCATGTGAACACATGGTAGTCGGGTACCCCCCTGCGGGTGCTGGTAGTGTCAAACACGTCAGAAGGAGTGAAACATGTGCCTAGGGGTACCAGCCCAAGTCGTGGATATTCACGACACAGCCCGAGCCACAGTGAGCATCAGTGGTGTCTCCCGCATGATCTCCACCGACCTCATGATGGGTGAAGAACTCGCCGTTGGCGATTGGGTCCTCATCCATGTGGGTTTCGCGCTCGGGAAAATCGACGAAGCCGAAGCCACCGAAACGCTGAAACAAATCAAACAACTCGGCGGTGGCACATTCGAAGACGAATTGGAATCCTTCACCTCCTCACAGATTGAGTGACTTGAACTATGAAATACGTTGACGAATTCCGCGACCCCGACGCCGCAAAAGCCCTGCTCACCCGCATCCATGACGACGCCGAGAAACTAGGCCGATCCATCTCCCTCATGGAAGTCTGCGGCGGGCACACCCACACCATCTACCGCTACGGGTTGGAAAACCTACTGCCCAGCTCCATTGAACTGGTGCACGGCCCCGGCTGCCCGGTATGCGTACTGCCGATGGGTCGGGTTGACGACGCCCTGTGGCTCGCCCAGCAGCCCAACGTCATTCTCACCTGCTTCGGCGACATGATGCGTGTGCCCGGCTCCACCGAATCCCTCATGCAAGCCCGTGCGCGGGGTGCCGACGTCCGCTTCGTCTACTCGCCCCTCGATGCCCTCAAGCTCGCCAAAGAAAACCCCTCCAAGGAAGTCATCTTCTTTGGCATCGGCTTTGAAACCACCGCGCCCTCCACCGCCGCAACGCTGGAGGCGGCCCGCGTAGGCAATGTGGCCAACTTCTCTGTGTTCAGCAACCACGTTGCCATCGAACCTCCACTCCAAGCGCTCATCAACGGCGGCGACACCAACGTTGACGGCTTCATCGCGCCGGGGCATGTTGCCACGATCGTGGGCACGAAGGCTTTTGACTTTCTGCCCACACAGCACAACAAACCCACCGTCATCGCGGGATTCGAACCTTTGGACATCCTTCAAGCCGTGGACATGCTGCTCACGCAGTTTTTGGCACGCGACCTCTACGGCAAACCCGCCCGCGTGGAAAACCAATACGCGCGCGTGGTTTCCGAACAAGGCAATGCTGTGGCTCTGAAACTCATGTCGCGTGTCTTTGAAGTGCGCAAGACCTTCGAATGGCGCGGACTTGGCTGGATTCCCGAATCCGGCCTGGCCATTGCAGAGGAATACTCGCAGTGGGACGCCGAGAAGCGCTTCACCATCCCCGGCAACCGCGTGCCCGACCCCGCAGCCTGCGAATGTGGATCCGTGCTGACCGGCAAAATCAAGCCCTGGCAGTGCCGCGTCTTTGGCACCGCCTGCACGCCCGCAACACCCATCGGCACCTGCATGGTCTCCCCCGAGGGTGCCTGTGCCGCCTACTACAATTTCGGGCGCATCAACCGGGAGGCTGCTGCGGCTGCAGCTGGGGCACTGTAGTCATGATGCTGCTGTTTTCCCACTTTGCTCAAGCAACATCGATTGCGCCAACGGTGCTAGGTAACAGCACCGTTGGCACGCAGGTGGTGTTCATTCCCACCGCCGCGTTAGCGGAGGCCGTGGACATGTCTGAGTACACCGCAGGAAACCGGCAGGCGCTTGAAGGCTTGGGGTTCGCCATTGTTGAATTAGAACTCTCCACAGCTACGCCTTCAGAGATTGAACAGACTATCACTCAGGCTGATGTCCTGTTCATTGACGGCGGAAACACCTTCTACCTGCTCCAAGAACTGAAACGCACCGGCGCATATGAGCTGGTCAAGAACCATATTCACGCCGGGAAGCTCTACATGGGCAACTCCGCAGGTTCCATCATCACAGCTCCTGATATCGGCTACTGCACCGCAATGGAGCATATGGATTCGAACAAACTCAACGGCAGTGTTGATACCCGTGGGCTGGGCGCGGTTGATTTCTACCCTGTTCCCCATGTGGGCAACCCCATGTTTGATAAGGCAGTGCACACCATCATCGCTGACTACACGGACCGATTGAGTCTCCTGCCGCTGACCGACCAGCAAGCAGTGCATATTCACGACGGCATAGCCACGACCTTAACCGCACAGTAACCCCGTTTAGGGGTTACATGTAACCGAACGCATGTATGCGGGAACATTCTCCACCGCAGCGCGCATTCCTATAGTGTAAAAGTTGATAACGGTAGAGGTATTTTCACATGCACAGATCGCGAATACTCGCAGCTCTCGGCACCATCATCGGGCTGGGACTGGCGTTGATGCCGCCCGCAGGGGCCACGGAAAACCTGAAAGCCACACTCACCAAGGCCGCCACCCGCACAGCCGTAGGGTATCAAGCAGCACAAAAGACCATCGAATTCACGCCAAACAAAGGCGACGCCCAGACGCTTGAGGTAGGCACCGTTGATAGTCCAGCCAGGATTTCCGCGAGACCACCAACAATGCCCACGCCCGCGAAAAGCTATGTCAAAGTGAACTTCCCCAACAACCACCGCCTCCACGTGGGCTACACCACCGTACCCAACAAGATTGGTACCGAGATGCTGAGGGAGGCATACAGCCTGCGTATGGGTATATACGGGCCAGGAGCATCGAGTCCTTACCCCTGTGGGTATACTGACGAAGATTACGCGGTCAGCGCCGGTAGTACTAAACCAGAGTTCGGCTGGCTGATGTCAACCAAGGAAGACAGCAAAATCTGCCCACCAGACAAACTTTATCTTGGCGTACGCACACAAGACGCCCCGCACACTATGGACATGACCGTCGCAGCCGTACCCATCCCCAGCGACAAAGGAGATGCATTCAACGAATCCCCCAGCACAGCACGCACCAAAACCGACGTTGTACCCTTCGCCGCCGGGAACACCGCAGAAGTCAAAGGCGGAACCCAACCAGACAACGCCCCCGAGGTCAAGGACACCGCCATCTCTGAAATTGTGGAGGGAGAAACCCAATACTTCGCAGCACCCGTGGGCTGGGGCCAAGCGCTGGACGCAACGGTGGAAGTCCTTGACGACCCATCAGACAAAGAAAAGAGCGTCTTTGATAAAATTGGACGTGCCCTTAAGTTCAGTGCGGTGAACTCCCTCGGCGAGGAACAGCACCTCATCAAAGGCACCGACACACTCGAAGTGGCTGACATCAGAAAACCCGTCGCAACTGGCACCATGTACCCCATTTCCTATGCCAACGTTGATGTCAACGACGTGCAACAACAAACCGCATGGCTCGGCGGGAATAACTACTTCCGGGTCGGGTTTGAACGCCCCTTCAGCGGCACCGACGAACACACCCAACTCAAACCAGTGAAATACCGCGTAACACTCAGGCCATCCGGCAAAGAAGTTTCCGGTCCAAAGTTTGATAACACGGCGATGAACAGTTCTGGTGGGGCCGATTCCCGTTCTTCGAGTATGGCCGCACCAGATTCCACAGCTCAGGCGCAGAATACGGCACTGAGCCGGTGGTTGTATGTGGGTGTTGGCGCACTTGCCGTGCTGCTATTAGTTGTTGTGGGCGTAGTCATGTGGGTTGTGAGGAGGAGTAAGGGGTAGGGAAGAAGAAAGTCACGCACCCACAAAAGCAGTTCGCTTCATGATCCCTCCAATTGGAATCGTTGCCGCTATTGCATGCGTTGGCGGCATTATCCGGGAATGCACGTTACACTATCGTGAAACTAAAAGCACGACGACATAGAAAAGGTGACGCTCCCAATTGGAACCACGCAAGAATGATAAGCCAGTATCCACATGGCTCGGTTTAAACAGTGACGATGGCCCGAACATTGACGGACGATCAGATATTCCTCTTGCAAAATCGATGCCTGTCATTCAAAGAATACTAATCCTTATTATTTGGGGTTTCGTTTGCTTGGGTGCTTTTTTCTTCTTTAAAGAGATGAAAATTAATGTCGCTGCCGCTTTGCTTGCAGTGTCGCTTTTCACCAATGGCATAGCAGTGATGTCCAATACCACTAGGTAAAGGAGATCCTCCCTACGTCTTCAGCTACCCTAGTCACGTGACTGACGACGCTAACCCCACAGACACCGACACTCCGCAAGCACTCCCATGTCTCCCCCGGCTTCGCCGCGGCAAAGCTTTCTTCGAGGCGGACAGCATGGCTCGGTTGGGCTTGCACATCAAGCTCGCCGAACAGGCCCTCATCGCGGCAAAAACCGAGGCGCTGAAGCCTTTCGGATTGCCGGTCGCACAGTATGCGGTGCTTGCGGCGTTGTACTACCACCCGGGGCAGTCGTCAGCGCAGTTGGCACGAACCGCCGCTGTCACTCCGCAGACGATGGCGAGTGTGTTGGCGCGGTTGGAGGATAAGAAACTCATCAGCCGTACCCCCTCGGAGGCACATGCGAAGGTCCTGCTCACCTCCCTCACGAAAGAAGGGGAAGAACTTGTCCTCCAGGCCGACGAGCACGCGCGCGCGGTGGAGCAGCGCCTGCTGGACGAGTTCACTCAGGCGGAACAAGAGCAGCTAAAAGACCTACTCACCCGCGCCAGGGAACTCCTCCGCACCCAGCCCAAACGGCCCCCTACCCCATAAGTTTCTTCCGCAGCGCCTCATCCTTGGCCAGCACCTCATCACGCATACCCTCCTGGTAGGCCACCATCTTGTCTAACAGTTCGGGCATGCCAGCAGAAAGAACTCGAACGGCCAGTAGGCCAGCGTTTTTCGCGCCACCGATGGATACGGTGGCCACTGGCACGCCGCCCGGCATTTGCACGATAGAGAGCAGCGAGTCCATGCCGTCGAGGTCTTTCAGCGCTCGCGGGATGCCAATCACGGGCAGCGGGGTGGCTGCCGCCACCATGCCAGGCAAGTGTGCGGCCCCACCGGCGCAGGCGATGATGCATTTCAGCCCACGTGTGTGTGCTTCCTTGGCGTAAGTCAGCATGCGTTCGGGAGTTCGGTGCGCAGAGACCACCCCCACTTCGAACGGAACGCCAAAGTCGGCCAGCACCTCGGCGGCGGGTTCGACGGTGGGCCAGTCGGAATCGGACCCCATGATCAGGCCAACAAGCGGGTTCATAGCAGCACTCCTTTGTGAAGTTAAGACACGTATCCATCAGCCCACACGGCATGGACCAGGAAATGGGCCGCGAGCTGGGCGCGGCGTCGTAAAGCGGCAGGGCTGTTACCGGAAACATTGACGTGCCCGATTTTACGTCCCGGACGCCAGGTTTTGCCGTACAGGTGGATTTTCGCATCGGGGAACCTGCGCCACACCTCGGCCATGCGCTGCGGCATGGGCATGTCGGGGTCGTCGGGTCCGCCCAGCACGTTCGCCATCACCGTGGTCTCGGCGAGCATGTCTGTCGAGCCGAGTGGCAAATCCAGCACGGCCCGCAGGTGCTGCTCAAACTGGCTGGTCACACACCCGTCCTGCGTCCAGTGGCCAGTGTTGTGGGGGCGCATGGCCAGCTCGTTGACCCAGATGCCCTCGGCATCCTCAAACAATTCCACCGCTAGCACCCCCGTTACCCCCAATTCAGTAGCAATCTGCACCGCCAGTTCCCTGCTTTGCGACGCCCGGTCCTCCCGCAAGTCCGGTGCCGGAGCAACTGCCTCCGCACACACACTCCCCCAACCTGTACGGATTCCACCACCGGCCACGATGCCACCTCACCTGACGGGGTGCGAGCCACCATCGCGGACAGTTCCCGCACGAGCTCAACCTTCTTTTCCGCCATGAGCGGCACGCCCTGGCCGAGCAAATCCTCCACCAGCTGTTCTAGCTCCTCAGCGCCGTGTGGGAACCACACACCCTTGCCGTCGTAGCCACCGCGTCGGGCTTTGAGGCACACCGCACCATCAACCTGCCGGTAAAAATCCAACGCATCCTGCGCAGTCTCAATGGCTACGAACGGCGGCACCGGTGCACCCATATCCTGGAGGCGCTCACGCATGACTAGTTTGTCTTGGGCGTTCACCAGCGCATGCGGCCCAGGTTGAACATTAATCCCCTCCGTTATGAGGGTTGTCAGGTGTTCAGTGGGCACGTGCTCATGGTCGAAGGTGACCACGCTGGCACCACGAGCGGCGCGGCGGAGGTCGTCAAGGTTGGTGTAGTCGCCTAGCACCACGTCTGCGGCCACTTGAGCAGCGGACGCATCGAGTGTTCCTGCCAGCAGGCGTATCGATTGCCCCAGCTCGACAGCTTCGGTCTGCATCATTCGGGCAAAGTTGGCCATCGCCCACCACCGCCACAACGGGCATCCCGGGGGCGTGTGCGCTCACATTGTCAACAGTGTTCGGGAGATTAGTCACGCGCTCAACTATAGCGACACGTACCCGGCGCGTTGATCAGCGCAATGGTTGGTAGCGGTTCGGGTACTGAGGCCCACCAGCTGGCCCACCTGAACCGCCGTAGCCCCCACCAACCTGCCCTGCAGCGTTGTGGTGCGCCACGGCAATGGCATCGTTGATGGTCTGCGCTATTTTCTTCGTTCGCGGCATGTTGCGGATCAGGATGGGTCCGAAACCGTGGGTGTTCACGATCAGATGGTTGCCGCGCCGCGAGGCGTTGTAGATTCCCACCAGGGGAATGGTGTCCAGGCTGGTGGTCAGCCCAGGGGCACGCAACAGTACACGGCTGGTGGTCACCACAAGCCGCGAGCGGCAGGCGCGCACGAGCGGAAGCACGAAACGCAGGAAGCCCAACACCATCCACGCCACCACCAGCATGTTGCGACCTTGGACGCTCAGGGTCAGTCCGGTTTGCACGCCAAGTTCGTCGTAGGTGGGAATGCGATCAAAGTACCCAATGATCATCCACCCCAGCCCTGTGATCAGCAGCAGCTCCAGGGTGGGAAACAGCATAGCGCGCATTGTCGCCGTCACGTTGACCAGGATGTGTTCACCTGGCGCGAGTTTGGGGTTGGCCATGTTATTGCAACCTCAGGTGTGTCACATCGCCTGCGGCAAGAACGTGCTCAGATCCCTGCTTATCGACGACCACCAATCGGCCATCGTCGGCAACATCGCGGACGGTGCCCAACAACTCTTCATCGCCGGGGAGCAGGACTTTCACGTCAGCGCCAATGCTGGAGCACACGGCACGATAGTCGGCCATGAGCTGCGGGTCCGCATCTACCCACTGGTTGATGCGGTGATGCAGTGCCAGCAGCACGTCAGCGGTGAGCTGCGCGCGGTCAATCTCAATGCCAGGGGCTTCCAGGTCGAGTGAGGTGGCGTGTGGGACGGGCAGCTCCTCGGTGGTGATGGAGACGTTCAACCCCAAGCCGATGACCACCGCAGGTTCGGGGCCTAAACTGACCGCCTCGGCAAGGATGCCGCAGAGTTTACGCCCGTCGATGAGCACGTCATTGGGCCATTTCAGCTGGGGTGTGAGTTTGTCGGTGGAATCGGGGTGGCGTGCTGCGGTGGCGGTCAGGGCGTCGATAATGGCAATCCCCGAGACCAGCGGCATGGTGCCCAAACGTTCGATGCTTTCGGCGGTGGGACGGATGAGAATGGAGAGGGTGACTTGGGAACCTTTGGGGGCGGTCCAGACGCGCCCGTGGCGGCCACGGCCGGAGTTTTGGTATTCGGTGACTGCTGCGGTCCATGCGGGGGCATTCTGGTGGCCCGCTGCAACGAGGTCCGCGTTGGTGGATCCGGTGAAGGCCGTGTAATCCACCCGCGCGTAAGGTCCGTTGGGGTTGGCAACGGCGGCGCGGATCGCCGCAATGTCAACGGGTTCACGAGAAGTCATAGAACACACTCTAGCGTTTTTCTTGGGTGTGAAATATTGTCGCCACACCACCATCACATCAAAGCCACAGGCAGGCGGACAGATGCTGGCCGCAAATAACCTCGGATAGCGCCGAAAAGACATCGAAGTGTTATCAAACCGTGTCGTTCGGCCGCCTTTACCAGTGTCATGCACCACATTTCATGACCACACCCACACGATACATTTTTGTTTCTGTCCGGTTAGCACGGCTGCAACCTGCGGATTTGTGGGTTTAGCGGACTAATAAACAATGTCAGTGGCCCAAATCACGCCTCTTTTGTTCTGGAAAACAAGGATGGTTTGGTCTAGGCTTCCAAAACATGACCATTTCCTCACCTTTGATCGACGTTGCTTCCCTCCCCGACATCAACACCACAGCCGGCAAACTCGCCGACCTAAAAGCTCGTCGTGCTGAAGCCACTTACCCCATGGGCAGGCGCGCCGTTGACAAGGTGCACCAGGCTGACCGCCTCACAGCCCGTGAGCGCCTAGACTTCCTCCTTGATGAGGGGTCCTTCATTGAGACCGACCAACTTGCCCGCCACCGCACCCACGCATTCGGCATGGGCGCCAAGCGCCCCGCCACCGACGGCATCGTTACCGGCTGGGGCACCATCGATGGCCGCGAAGTATGCGTGTTCTCCCAAGACGGCACCGTATTCGGTGGCGCCCTAGGCGAAGTTTATGGCGAAAAAATGGTCAAGATCATGGAACTGGCCGTACAAACCGGCCGTCCTTTGATCGGCCTGTACGAAGGTGCCGGCGCCCGCATCCAAGACGGTGCCGTCTCCCTCGACCTTATTGCGCAGACCTTCTACCACAACATCAACGCCTCCGGCGTGGTTCCACAGATCTCCGTGATTATGGGCGCCTGCGCGGGCGGCAACGCTTACTCCCCGGCACTGACGGACTTTGTGGTCATGGTGGATAAAACCTCCAAGATGTTTGTCACCGGCCCGGACGTTATCAAGACCGTGACCAGCGAGGACATTAGCCAGGAGGACCTGGGTGGTGCCTCCATCCACATGGAAACCGCCGGTAACTCCCACTTCACCGCAGAATCCGACGAGGAAGCCCTCGAATGGGTCCAGGAGCTGGTGAGCTTCCTTCCCTCCAACAACCGCTCCTACGCCCCGTTCACGGAGTTCGAACGCGAAGAGGGAGCCATCACCGACAACCTCACCGCAGACGACCTGCGCCTTGATGAGATGATCCCGGACTCCCCCACCGTCCCCTACGACGTCCGCAACGTAATTGAGTGCATCACCGACGACGGCGAATACCTGGAGATCCAGGAAGACCGCTCCCCCAACGTGGTTATCGCTTTCGGACGCGTCGAAGGCCAATCCGTGGGGTTCGTCGCCAACCAGCCACTACACTTCGCAGGCTGCCTGGACATTGACGCCTCAGAAAGGCCGCCCGCTTCATCCGCACCTGCGACGCCTTCAACATCCCGATTGTGATGCTTGTCGACGTCCCCGGCTTCCTCCCCGGATCCGGCCAAGAGCACAACGGCATCCTCCGCCGCGGTGCCAAGCTCCTGTACGCCTACGGCGAAGCCACCGTTCCGAAGATCACCGTCACCATGCGCAAAGCCTACGGCGGAGCATACTGCGTGATGGGTTCCAAGGGCCTAGGTGCCGATCTCAACCTCGCATGGCCCACCGCCCAGATCGCCGTCATGGGCGCCGCCGGTGCCGTCAACTTCCTACACCGCCGGGAAATCGCCGACGCTCAGAATAAGGGCCACGACGTTGAGGAACTGGTTAAGTCCTTCGAGCGCGAGTATGAGGACTACATGCTCACCCCGTACCTCGCCGCCGAACGCGGACTTATCGACGCCGTGATCCTTCCCAACGAGACCCGAGGCCAGATTGCACGCAACCTGCGACTACTTCGTGACAAGAACGTACACCGCCCGGCCCGCAAGCACGGCAATATCCCGCTGTAAGATTTAAGGCTCGTACCTTATATTTAGGCAGTCCCTGTACCGGGACTGCCTAATTCTTTGGCTACCCCCAAATATGTGTGGTTACCCACCACTTTGCGTAGCCACTTTGCCCACAACGGGAAATTTTTCTCCCCTACCCTTTACACTTATCCCATGACGACTGCCACACAGAATCATACTGAGGGCACTACCGCCCCCGATCTGACTACCACCGCAGGCAAACTTGCCGACCTGCGCTCCCGCCTGGCCGAGACAAATGCCCCGATGGGGCAGGCCGCCATTGAACGTTCCCACGATGCGGGCAAGAAAACCGCACGTGAACGTATCGAATACTTACTAGACGATGATTCCTTCGTTGAAGTTGATGCCCTTGCCAGGCACCGTTCCAAGAACTTTGGACTTGACGCAAAACGCCCCGTGACTGACGGCGTGGTTACCGGCTACGGCACCATTGACGGCCGTAAGGTGTGCGTCTTCTCCCAAGATGGCGCGATCTTTGGCGGCGCATTAGGTGAGGTCTATGGCGAGAAAATCGTCAAAATTATGGATCTGGCCATCAAAACTGGTGTGCCACTGATTGGCATCAACGAAGGCGCGGGTGCCCGCATTCACGAGGGTGTTGTGTCCCTGGGCTTGTATTCCCAGATTTTCTTCCGCAACACGCAAGCCTCCGGCGTTATCCCCCAAATTTCCCTCATCATGGGTGCCTGCGCGGGTGGGCACGTCTACTCCCCCGCTCTTACAGACTTCATCATCATGGTGGACAAGACCTCCAAGATGTTCATCACCGGCCCGGACGTTATCAAAACCGTCACCGGCGAGGAAGTCAGCCAGGAGGAACTGGGTGGCGCTAACACTCACATGAGCATGTCCGGCACCTCGCATTACACCGCGACTGACGATGCCGACGCCCTCGACTGGACCCGTGAACTTGTGTCCTATCTGCCATCTAACAACCGCGCCGAGGCTCCCCGCGCGGAAGCAGACATCATGGTCGGTTCCATCAAGGAGAACATCAACGACTCCGATCTGGAATTGGATACCCTCATCCCAGATTCCCCGAACCAGCCGTACGACATGAAAGACGTGATCACCCGCGTTGTCGACGATGGTGACTTCCTGGAGATTCAGGAAGGTTACGCCGAGAACGTGCTCATCGGCTTCGGCCGCATTGAAGGTCGTTCGGTGGGCATTGTGGCCAACCAGCCGATGCAATTTGCAGGCTGCCTAGACATCAAGGCGTCGGAAAAGGCCGCGCGTTTCGTGCGTACCTGCGATGCCTTCAACATCCCGATCATCGAATTTGTGGACGTCCCTGGCTTCCTCCCCGGCACCTCCCAGGAATACGACGGCATTATCCGCCGCGGTGCAAAACTGCTGTTCGCCTACGCTGAAGCCACCGTGGGCAAGATTACTGTGATCACCCGCAAGTCCTACGGTGGTGCGTACTGTGTGATGGGATCCAAGGATATGGGCGCCGATATCGTGTTCGCATGGCCCACCGCCCAGATCGCCGTCATGGGTGCCGCCGGTGCCGTCGGCTTCATCTACCGCAAGGAGCTGAAGCAGGCCGCCGCCGAAGGTAAAGACGTGATGGCGGTGATGAAGGAGTACGAGCGCGAGTACGAGCAGACACTAGTCAACCCCTACATGGCTGCTGAACGCGGCTACGTGGATGCGGTTATTCCGCCATCTGAGACCCGCGGTCAGATTATTGAAGGCCTGCGGCTTTTGGACCGCAAGGTTGTCAGCGTGCCCGCCAAGAAGCACGGTAATATTCCGCTGTAGAACCCACCAATAACGGGAGTGTACACATGTCCGAATCCACAAACAGCGGGGCTAACCAGGAAAAGCCCGCGAAGCCGTTCCTTCGCATCCTCAAGGGCAACCCGGATGCTACACAGGTAGCCACCCTAACCGCGCTGTTTGCCACCATGGCCAGCAATGCGGCAGCCGCTCAGGAACAACAGCGTGACCGCAACCTGTGGGGCAACCTGGACGAGCGCCTACGCCGTCCCATGAGCTACAGCCCCTCCGCGTTCCAAAACGTGAGCTTCTACTAGGGGTGTGAGTTTCACAGAGGTCTATCTGCAGGCACAAAGCCTGGCAGGTAGACCTCTTTTCTTTTGTTGGAGTAGCGGTTTCCCGCGCCCTGCGGTTGCACCTTCTACTTCCCTGGGAAATGGCTTCTCAGCAGTTCAAGATTATTTTCCACGGTGTGGCGGAGAAACACCGCCGGATCATCCACCACGCCGACAAGGTGTCCGAACAGTTCAAAACTGATCACGCCGTAGATGGCCACAAAAAACGATGCCATGTATTCCGGCAGGTAATCCATTGGGTCGTAGACTACACCGTCTGTAAGGTAGACACAGCTGGCAGCGAAAATCCGCCCAACCCCGGCCGCAGGAGGAATGGTGTCTTGGGGGGCTTTGTACCCCGGCACGGGCGTGCCGTAGATCAGCGCGTATTTATGAGGGTTGTCAAGCGCCCACTGGCGCAACGTCATGGCCAATAACACCACCAATTCAACGGTATCGTCCCAGGTGGTGGGCGGGGGCGTGGCGTGGGCATCAAACGCAGCTTGAACTGCGGCGGTTTGTTCATTGAAGGCGCGAATGATCATCGCGGTGTAGAGCTGGTCAATCCCGTTGTAGTAGCGGTATAGCGCAGAGGGCGCCATGCCCACATCTTGAGCTACTTTACGGAGACTTATGCCGCTAGCCCCAACTTCGGCAAGTTGCCGCTCAGCCGCCTCAATGATCTTTTTTTCTGTCGCAGCACGGGCAGTGGCTCGTTTTCCTACGGCTCGCTTTCCTTGTGACTGCGGGCGGGTCGGGCTCATGTGATGCATTATCTCACATCATGTGATCTTTCACCACAAAACGAGAACACTGTTCTCACTATGCTACAGTAAAGAGAGAACACCGTTCTCGAAAGGATCGTCATCATGGCACGCCACCTCATCATTGGCGCAGGCCCCATTGGCCGCGCCACCACCACAGCCCTACAGAAGAGGGGCCACACTGTCACCATCGCCACCCGAAGCGGAACGCGCTACGGTAGCGCAGAGAGTGTCACCCTGGATGCCACCGACACCCCAGCACTCACCCGCGCGGCCACAGGATGCGACAGCATCATCGTCTGCACCAATCCGCCCTACCACCAGTGGGCAAAGGAATGGCCTCCCATCATCGACTCGGTGGTGCGCGCGGCCGTCGATACGCAGGCACGCATTGTGCTCATGGGGAACCTCTACCCCTTCGGGCGGCCTACCGGCCCCATGACCAACGCAACACCCGAAAACCCCACAGAGACAAAAGGGCAGGTCAGGGCCGGACTATGGAAAACCCTCACCCAGGCCGCCGAGCAACACGGCATCCTCGTGTCCGAGCTACGGTCAAGCGACTACTTTGGCGACGACGCCGGGCCTGTCACACACCTCGGGGACCGCTTCATCACACCCGTCCGTAACGGTAAAACCGCACGAGTCATCGGTGACCCCGACGCACTACATTCTTGGTCCTACCTCCCCGACATCGGGGAATGCCTAGCCATCCTCGCCACCACACCCGAACTATCAGGCAAATACTGGGTTGGGCCATCCTCAGGCAATGCCACCATGCGGGAGATCGCACGTCGCATCAACCCCAACGCATCCGTCAAACAGCTCCCACCAGCAATGCTCAAAACCATTGCGCTGTTCTCACCCATGGTGCGCGAAGTGCTGACCATCCACTACCAACACACCGACACCTACATCCTGGACGACTCCGAACTCCAGCGCACTTTCCACTTCACCCCGACCCCACTCGCCAGCATCTTCCCTAATCCGTAGGCTAGATGCATGCGCATCGTCCTCGCCTCCGCCTCCCCTTCGCGGCGCTTCATCCTCGAATCAGCCGGGGTAGATCCCATCATCCACCCCGCCAACATCGACGAAGACGCCCTCATCGCCTCGCTTAACGACGCCCCACCACGCGAGGTCATCCTTGCGCTCTGCGCCGCAAAAGCAGAGGCAGTGGCCGCTCAGTATCCCGACGACATTGTCATCGGCTGTGATTCCATGCTGCTGCTTAACGGGACTCTCCAAGGAAAACCCCACACCATTGATGCGACCATTAACCGCTGGAAAGCCCAACGCGGCAAGACCGCCGACCTTATCACCGGGCACTGCATCGTCGCGCCGGGTGGTGAACAGCGGGTACTGGACGCGGCGTCGACAAGCGTAACTTTTGGCGATGTCAGCGATGCCGACATTGACGCCTACGCGCGCAGCGGCGAACCACTCAAATGTGCAGGCGCTTTTACCTTAGAAGCGCTGGGAGGCTGGTTCATTGACCGCATCAACGGCGACCCCTCCAATGTCATCGGGTTATCGCTGCCACTAGTGCGGCGCGCGCTGTACAGCTTTGGCATTGATGTTGCCGACGTGTGGCGCTAGCTAGATGGGGCTAACGGTTCTCAGCCCTTCCTCACCTAGAGCGACGCTTCCCTACCCCACAACAACGCGGTTCGCACAAGTGCAGCCACACGCAGTGCTCATGAACTGACCGACAGTGCACCGGTGAGAGAGGTACGTATCACGGAAGCAACCGTTTCGGCAGCTCAGTAAATTAAATATAATTAATAGCTGAAAATTGAACAGGAACGGGACTGCATTTTTTAGAAATTCTTGATATTCTCACAGTATGCAGTCCTTCTTTGTGCTCCTCACCGCGCTTGGCTCCGTGGTTGCGATGCTCACTCAACTGCTGTCCGGTATCCCAGCCGAAACCGGCTCACATGGCGCATCGCAGGTCACCAGCCAAGAATCCGTGCTGCGCAATGTTCAAGGCGACATCGTTGTCAACGGCATATCCGTTGGAATGCCGCGTGACACCGTCGAAGGTCTGAACCCTGACTTTCCCAAGACAAGCACCGATTCCCACAGCGAAACCGGTCAGCACCTTGCGGAAGTGAGCTACAAAAACTCACGCTTCTACTTCACGCCCACTGAAAACGGGTCAAAGGTAGAGCGCATCAGCGTGCAACAAACCCCCGACGGGATTAAAATCGGCTCGCCGATTCTCGACGCCTCGGCAAAGTACAGCGCTCCCATCCACGCCTACCGATCCTCCAACGGACACACCTACGCCGTCTATGATGCCAACTCAGCACTTGATCTGGCCTGGGTCTTCGCTTACGACAACAACAAGATCACCGAGGTGATCATCACCTCGGGTCTGGAAAAATACAAAGCCGACGCCAAAGCCGCAAAAAACGGCTCCTAGTACAAGGTAGCGCCAACACAAGACGCTGGGCCACTGAACGTTATCATCCGTTCAGCGGCCCAGCGCTTTTATGTGTGTTATGCGTGCCCACTCCCCTCAGCGCCTGCGGGGATAATCCGAAACGGACCGCACCCCAAACAACGCGCCCGCCAACCAGGAAAGCCCAACGATAAAGAGCAAAAACAGGCCATACACTTCGATGTACTGCGGATCCCAGTGGACAAATCTACCGAAAAGCTGCGCGTTGCTGAGGTAGTTGACTGTACCTGGAATCACCAGGCACAACGTGCCTGCCACCGCACCAGCGAGACCAACAACCATGCCCTGGGCCCCAGCATATCGCCGCACTAAGGACTTCGGCGCGCCCAACGCTGCCATCGCTTCCATGTCACTGCGTGATTCCGCAGCTGCAAGGAACACGATGAGCAGAACAACCCCAATGGTCAACGCACCAGACATAGCGACTTGCGGCAGCAGAATCACGAGGTTTTCAGGTTGAGATATCCAGGTAGCGTGACCGTCATATGTCGCACACCGTGAGGCGCGCCCAGTTCTACACGTATCAACTCAACTAGTGATAAGGGTTCCGACAGTTCAAAAACGCTACCTGCATACACGATGTCAGCTCCCAGTTTTCGGGCGGTCTCGGGTGTGATGAGTATAGGCGTGCCCCACCTGGTCACTGGAGATGCATTGTTGTTGAGTGGCGCGGCGTCAAGAAGCGTCGTGCTTTCAGGCTCTGCATCTGTCTTGTTGACCGTCCAACCGTCATCAGCATGGAAAGAAAACTCATACCCTGTTGCTATGTCGCTGTTGTGATACATATCAACGCGCACCTTGCCGTCGCGGATGTAGTTTGTATTGTCTACCACAGCCTTACCGTCGGCTAGTGCCTGCTTCGCCGCCGCAAGCTGTTCTGGAGTGACCTGATCAGGATGCAACGATGCCACAGTATCCAGATAGTCCGGCTCAGCGATCACCATGCAGCTGTCGATCTTGGTTATGGGACTGAACAAAATACTGTCTTCAGATCCTGTCGATGCCTCTACCTGAGGCAGATTCGACTGGTCACCATAAGCGCACGTCAGAAGAGTACGAGCCTCACCATAGCTGGTGGACAGCTCATACACATCAGCCTGATGATTCACATCGTAATGCTCACGGATGGCACGCACATCTTGTTCATAGGGCCGTGGTGTCGCAGTATCCACCGTTGTCTGCACAACCATCTGCGTTGCGCGGGCCGGATTTTTATCAGCGTCACTAGTAGCATCCACTCCATCCATTCCAGAACCCATCACTCCCAATAGCATTGCGCAGCTATACACCGTCCCCGCCACCGCCGCGACAGCGGGTGCGGTTCGGTGAATGTTCCGCAACGCATCACGCGCAGCCAGTTTGCCAGGAAGAGGCAGGACAGTACCACAGCGCGCCACCACCCACACCATAAGCGGCGCACACAAAATCGCAGCAATACCAGCCAGGTTCCACCACACTGAGGTGAGCGCATGCTGAGGCAGTGCAGCAAGAATCATAATGGGGATGAACAGCAACAACGGCAGCGCCATCATCCAATGGAACCGACGCATGCGTCTCGACGCCCCGTCGGCCAGGGCATGCACAGGATTCTCCGTGCCCACCCACACTGCAGGAATCAATGCTGCACCCACACCGGACACAAAGACGGCCGGGAGCAGCACCAACGCGACATCCCATGCCCACTGCAGGTGAATCACGCCAATACCGGGAAGCAACGTCACAGCATAGAACACGGGCAGGGAAAGAACCAGGCCCAAATATAACCAATGCAGCTGACGATAATGCCTTCCATCAGCACAGTATTGCGCACGTCACTCGGTGATGCCCCGATGGATGCGTACAGCCCCAGCGTGCGTCGTTTTCTGCGCGCCGACACGGCAAAAATCGGGCCAATAATGGCAGCCACCAGCAAAAGAAGCAGCACAAGAACAACCACACCGACAACCATGTTCTCGGGAGAACTAAACAGACCCCTGCGCCTCGCCCACGATTGTCCCTGAGCGCGAACCCCGCTCAGCTGACGAAACTGAGATTCCCATTCCAGGTTCGGTGGTTATTGACATACGCTCATCGGAACGCCAGCTCAGATGCGCTGAGCGCCCCAGCTCTGAGTCTCGAGCCGAATCAGTGATGCCGATAGCACGTGATAGATCCTCATAGTTTGCAACGTTTCGTTGTGTCTGTGAGAAACCAGCCACTACGAGCGAGAGCTCCTTCTGCTCCTCTAGATTGCCAAGCACCGGAACAGTTATAGTCACCGTATCACCTGGTGACACCCCCAAAAGTTCAGCAAAATCCTTATCTAGGAGCACTTCACCGGGCTTTGGCCCGGAGGGATTCACTTCTTTGGACACCATGTCAGAGGAAGCCTGCTCACCGTTGGCACTAATGGTGGCGTAGGTACTGAGGCTCGCGTACACCTTCGAGATCAACTCTGGGTCATGCCCCAACGCGTCGCTAATGCGTTGCTTATCTGAGAGGTCGGCACGATCCGCATGATCTGGGCTTAGGCACCAGTCTTTGTTCTTCGCCCACGAGTCATAATTGCAGGGCGTATTGGTCAGGCTTATCGACGTCGCCGGCTCCCCAATGTCTGGATACTCCACGCGCTCACTAGAAATAAGCGTAAAGAAAGCAACAATGCAGGCGATAGGCAGGGAAAACAGCGCCACCGACAGCGCGAAGCGGCGGCGGTGCCCCATCAGGTCACGCCACGCCAGCCGTGCGGCTATTGATGCTCTAGCCATTGTTATCCGCCTCATCCACAATCTTTTTCCATCCCGCAGGTACACCACTCGATCAGCCCACGCGGCAAAACGTGGTTCATGCGTGACCAGCACGCATGCCGCGCCGTCGTCAACGCGGCGACGCAACAATTGCATGACGGATTCCGCCGTGGTGGTGTCCAGAGCGCCGGTGGGTTCGTCCGCGAGTATGAGCTGCCGCACCCCCACCAGCGCCCGGGCAATGGCGACGCGCTGGCGCTGACCACCGGAAATTTCCGAAGGATAGCGGTCCGCCAGATCAGCCTGGTTAATGTCCTCCAGCGCAGCGCGCCCCTGCGCGCGGGCTTCTTTGGTCGGCATTTTCCCCAGTTCCAGCGGGAGGGACACATTTTCCAAGACGGTGAGAGTGGGAATTAGGTTGAAGTCTTGAAAAACAAAACCTACGTGGGCGCGCCTGATCGTGGCGCGGGCTGTCGGCGGAAGATACCCACTATCATTACCTGCGATAAAAACCCTTCCTGAAGTTGGGGCATCAAGCGTGCCAGCGATGTTCAGCAAGGTGGTTTTGCCGGAGCCGGATGGACCCATGACGGCCACCAGCTCACCTGGCATCACGGTGAGATTCACATGATCAAGTGCGGTGATGGTCGTTGGCCCGTCTTGGTGAATGCGGCATACGTCCTCTAAAACTAGGGCTGGGACGTCATCAGATGGAGTTGTCATCGTGTTTCCTTGGGGTAGCAAGTGTTTCTACATGGTCGAGCCAGCGGGCTTCTGCCTCAAGATCAAAGATGCGGCGCTCGTACAGCAACCGTTCCGCGGATTGTTCGGCAGGCGTCTGCGCTTTGAGCCGTGTGATTTCTCGAAGTTCACTCATGGTGGCGCGGCGTTGCGTCTGAATAAGTTCTCGTAGATTCACCATGGTGGTGTGTGAGACAGCAAGCTGAGCTGCGATGGCGATTTTTATCACGAGTTCATCTCGGTCATCGCGTGGCGCATGCTGGCGGTGGTTAACCAGTCGTGGACAACATCCCTCCCCGCCTGGGTGATGGCGTAGATCTCTGCGGATCTGCCCGTTTCACCAATTTCACTGCCGTGGTGGGCAATAAGGCCGTCACGTTCCAAGCGCTGGATGGTTTGAAAAACCTGGCCAACGTTCACAGGCCACGTGTGCTTGGTGATGTCCTCAAAGTCGTGACGCAGCTGCCCAACACCGCGGGGATGGTCAGCCAACAAGCTGAGCAAGGCAAGTTTTATTGACATTTTGGGTTAACCATTCATCATTCAGGTGTGGTTACTCGGTAACCATCACTATAGGTTACCGAGTAACCACTGACTACCCCTTGCTGTGAAGAAGGACAAAAGTGGCGCACACGCCACACAGCGCCGCGCCACTTCAGCTAGAAACAGTGGTGTTTAGCTAGCGTTTTTCGCCTCCACACGGGAGATAGCTTCCTTGGCCACCATCTCCTGAATACCCATGTCGAGCTCCGACGTGAAGCCGACGCAGGAACAGTTGATCTCGCCGAGGACGTAGGTGTCGCCGCCTCCCGGGGCGTCGTCAAGCATGAAATCAGCAGTCCAGATGAGCGGAATGTTGTCACCACCGAGTTTCTCGGCGATCACTGGGCGAACCTCAGCGAACATGTCCACCAGTTCCTGCCACTTCTCTGGGGAATCGTAGGTGTACTGCGCACCAGAGAACAAGGGTGGCCGAGAAGTTATCCCCACCAGCGGCAGGCTTCTTGTGCACCACGAACACCGGGTGCGGACCAACCAGCAGGATACGAATTTCACCCTCAACGATGCGGGGCATGAATCGCATGTCCACCAACATGCCGTTGTCACCGATGATGTACTGGTCACAGAAGTCCATGAACTCGCCGAGTTCGCGAACCTCGGTATGGTTGTCCACGGCCTCCGTGCAGCGCAGTTTCGTGTCCAGCGGAAGAGTGGTGCCGGGCTCAATGCTTGCAGCAAGTTCCTTATCCTCCAGCTGCACACGCCAAATACCGGAACCAGTGGAACCACGGTTCTGCTTGAGCACGCGCTCACCGTACGACAGTGAGGAGGGGAACGTCTTATGGAACGTGTCAACATCGTAGTAGGCGTAGGTGTCGGACGGCACAAGGTCAGTGTCAGCAAGCTTGACCAGGGCGTCTTTCGCACCGTAGGACATCATCTCATCGGGACGAGACATGCCCACAAGACCGGCCTCATCAGAAAGTCGGGTAAGTAAATCAAAGTAGCCTTTTTCACCACCAGGAATATTTCCTGGGTTCACACGTGAAATATAGGCATCGAAATTGTTGGAGACGTAGTCGTAGAGGTCGTCGGACCACTCAGGCCGGTAATACACAACTTCCGCATGCCATCCCTGATCCTTGATGGCATCAACGATTGGCATGGTGTCCTTGCGGTGACCGTTGAACTGCTTATCGCTGCCGCCTTCAACCTCGAATACAACGATGCTTTTATGCACGTAGGTTCTCCTTACATGAGCTGGTGTTTCCAGCTGTCTTCACAGTATGTGCAGGGGCGTCGCACAGTCAGCACTCCCCATCCTTTATTGAACCTCATGGATGCAACAGAAAGGGCGTATTGAGCTCAGCAACCCCGACCGGGGCAAAATCTCATCACATTCTCAAACATTGTGAAGAATCAAATGCGCGCGAAGTTACACCCATCGGTAGCCCCGACACTAGGGCATATACTGTAATAGCACACACCTTTTTGCAACAACGTAATTAATACCACACCTGAATGGGTTTATGACTTCCCCTGCCAATCATCTCTATGCTGGTTCTTGGCCACTATTTTAATAACAGGTGACCGACACCACCGATGCCCACGCTCGGGCGCATCATTTTCCTACAAGGTTCCACAACACCAGGGAGAGCACAGGTGGAACAGTGCAGTCGTGGCCCTACAACCACGACGCCACGCACGAGACCGCGACAATACACAGCCCGCCCAACACAGGAAAGTACGAAGAGTCGCACGAAAGGAAGCACCATGCCAGTACCCAATGATCCAAGCCCAGAATTTAAGGATTATGCACACCCCGAGCGTTTAGTATCCGCCTCATGGTTGAGCGCACGGCTAGGGAAGCCCCTGGTCTCCGCGTGGTGGAATCCGATGAGGACGCGCTGCTCTACGACATCGGCCATGTACCCGGCGCGCTCCGCATTGACTGGCGCACGGAACTCAACGATCCCGTGATACGTGATTTTATTGGGCCGGAGGACTTTGCGGAACTTATGCGTTCAAAAGGCATTAACCGTGACGACACTGTAGTGATTTATGGCGATAAATCCAACTGGTGGGCGGCGTTTACGTTCTGGGTTTTTGAATTGTTTGGACACCCAGATGTGCGACTACTCAACGGCGGGAGGGACGCTTGGATTGCGGAGGAACGCGATACATCATTTGCTGTGCCGGAGTATCCGCGCACAACATACCCTGTGCCTGAGCGTGACGACGCCCCGTCGCGCGCCTTTTCCTCGGATGTTCTTGACCACATTGGTAAGGGCACGATTCTCGATACACGCACACCAGAAGAATATGTGGGCAACCGCACGAGCTTCGGTAGCGCCTCGGATTCCGCTATTGCACGCGGCGGGCATATTCCCACAGCGGTGAATGTATCGTGGGATCGTTCAGTACACCCAAACAGCCGCTTCCGTTCCCGTACTGAACTGGAGGAGATCTACGCTGGCCTCGATCCACACTCCCCGACTGTGACGTATTGCCGTGTGGGTGATCGCTCTGCCCATACGTGGTTTGTACTGAAATACCTGCTTGGTTTTGAGAATGTACGTAACTACGATGGGTCGTGGGTTGAATGGGGCAACATGATCCGCATGCCCATTTATGTGGGTGACGAGCCGGGCGAGTTCGGGCAATAATAACAGCAGACCTCCACCCCCAACTCCCCCCCAACATAGGGCGAACATTGTTCAATCCTGCAGTTGAGGGGCAATGTTACCCAATTTTAGGTGTAGTTTCCTACCCCCTAGCACCCATTTTAAACCCATCAGCCCTTTGCATATGCGGGCTATATGTAACAATGAGTGGTGTCAATTGCTCTGCAACAGTGTTGTGGGGCACAGCGCATACTATTTTGGACGGCGTCGGACAGTGAACCTACTGACGTCAACGTGTAAAACTCAGGAGGGTTTTTAGTGACCGTCGAACTCAAGAAGATCACCAAGGTTCTCGTGGCAAACCGTGGTGAAATCGCGATTCGCGTTATTCGTGCTGCGCGCGATGCGGGCATCGCCAGCGTCGCCGTTTACGCAGAACCAGATGCAGACGCACCGTTCGTCTCTATGGCGGACGAAGCTTTCGCCCTTGGCGGCCAGAACTCGGCGGAGTCTTACCTGGTATTTGACAAGATCCTTGATGCTGCAAAGAAGTCCGGCGCTGATGCCATCCACCCGGGTTACGGCTTCCTGTCCGAAAACGGCGACTTTGCTGAGGCCGTTATTAACGCAGGTTTGACCTGGATCGGCCCCTCCCCCCCAGTCCATCCGCGACTTGGGCGACAAGGTCACCGCCCGTCACATCGCGCTGCGTGCCGAAGCCCCAATGGCCCCCGGCACGAAAGAACCCGTCAAAGATGCCGACGAGGTCATCGCCTTCGCTGAGCAGTATGGGCTGCCGATCGCCATTAAAGCCGCCTTCGGTGGCGGCGGACGCGGCATGAAAGTCGCCTACACGATGGAGGAGGTCAGGGACCTTTACGAATCCGCCACCCGTGAGGCTCTCGCGGCCTTCGGCCGGGGCGAATGCTTTGTGGAACGCTACCTGGATAAAGCCCGCCACGTGGAGTGCCAGGTTCTCGCCGACCAACATGGCAACGTTGTTGTTGCAGGTACCCGCGATTGCTCACTGCAGCGCCGCTTCCAAAAGCTGGTGGAGGAAGCACCCGCCCCGTTCCTCACCGATGAGCAGCGCGAACGCTTGCACTCATCCGCTAAGGCGATTTGCAAAGAAGCAGGTTATTACGGCGCAGGCACCGTTGAATACCTCGTTGGATCCGACGGACTGGTCTCCTTCCTTGAGGTCAACACCCGTCTGCAGGTGGAACACCCCGTCACCGAGGTGACCACCGGATTGGACCTAGTGCGCGAACAGTTCCGCATCGCCGAGGGCAAGGAACTTCATATTAAAGAAGACCCTACCCCGCGCGGCCACGCATTTGAGTTCCGCATCAACGGCGAAGACGCAGGCAACAACTTCATGCCCGCCCCCGGCAAAATCACCAAGTACATCGAGCCTGCGGGTCCGGGCGTTCGCATGGACTCCGGCGTTGTAGAAGGCTCTGTCATTGGCGGACAGTTTGACTCCATGCTGGCAAAGCTCATCGTCTTTGGCGAAACCCGTGACGAGGCCCTGCAGCGGGCACGCCGCGCCCTCGCAGAGTACATCATTGAGGGCATGCCCACTGCCATCCCATTCCACAAACACATCATTGAAAACCCAGCCTTTGTGGGCGACGGTGAGAAGTTTGATGTGTACACCAAGTGGATTGAAGAAGAATGGGACAACCCCATCCCCGCCTATGTCGATCCCGCCGATGTTGAGGACGATGAGGAAACAACACCAGCGCAAAAGGTCGTTGTGGAGATTGACGGCCGCCGCGTCGAAATCGCCTTGCCTGGCGACTTGGCACTAGCAGGCGGCAATGGTGGCGCAGCCAAGAAGAAGGCCAAGAAACGCCGCGCAGGCGGCGGCAAGAAGGCTGTTTCTGGTGATGCTATCGCAGCCCCCATGCAGGGCACCGTCATCAAGGTCAACGTCGAAGAGGGACAGGAAGTTGCCGAAGGCGAAACCGTGGTTGTCCTTGAGGCCATGAAGATGGAAAACCCGGTCAAGGCCCACAAGTCCGGTGTGGTCACTGGCCTCTCCGCAGCAGCGGGTGAAGGCGTGACTAAGGGTTCCGTTTTGATGGAAATCAAGTAGCAACTCAGTCCCCGGTTACAAGTAGTCCCCCCAGTGAGCTTTTCCGCTGAGGGGACTACTTTTGCACCATGTCCCGGCGGTCTAGCCAAATTTCCTTTCTCCACGCCGTCATAACCACTGTGTAGCTACACTGAAACCTATGGATGACGATCACTTCAGAATCGGCGATAACGATCGCCGCCGAGCACTCGAATCCCTCACCTCACTCGCGGCAAGCGGGCATCTCACCGTTGACGAATTCGACGAACGCTCAGCAGCCGCAGCAATCGCCCGAACCAGAGGTGACATTAAAAGACTCTTCGACGACATCCCCGGCGTTGATTTCACAGCCTCTGATGACTCGGCTGATGCATCAGAAGAAGCTGCAAAACCAATGTCCCTAGAATCGCCCGACGCCTATGACTACACCATGCTGCCTGATGCCACCCAAAACCGGGCATCAGGCTTCCAAATTCGTGTCGGAATCATGTGCATCACCGCCATCTTCGGGATTACCGCAACCGCAATCACAGCAAACCCACTATTTATAGTCGTCTTAAACCCCATCGTGGCGATTCTCCTCTTCGTCCTCAAAGTCGGCCCTGCACGCTGGTACGTTCCCTCCGCAGGAGAACTTGAACGCCGACAGCTGAAACGACTACGCCACCAGAAAAATCTCCAACAAGAACTAGAGGGCGACGCCAACCCTTAAACTGGGTTTTTATGGAACCCATGGACATCAACGGCGGCCGCTTCTACGTCCGCCCACTTCACGACGACAACCGTATCGACGACCGCCCAGCCCTCAGCCTCATCCACAACCACCCCATCCCGGAGGATTATGTGGAGAAACGGCGGCAGGAATGGGCGTCGGAAAGCACCTACAGCTGGGCCGCATGCGAGCAAACCAGCGTGGAGATGCTGGCGCTGATCACCCTCACCCCGCAGGGAGACGGCACCGCGCGCATTGAAGCCCTTCCAGCCGGTGACCCTGAGCGTCAGCTCCCCAACGATCCGGTGCTAGAGCAGAAAACTGTGGGCGATGCCGTCGCCGAAGGGCGCGACACCGTGCAGCGCTGGGCGGAAAGCTATCTGGGGCTGAAAGTCATCTAGTATGCCGCGATTCCCACGACTACGGCGCCCCACCCGCCGCGGCACAGGAACCTTGGTCGCGGCTCTTGACCAAGGCACCACCTCCACACGATGCATGCTTTTCGACGCCTCGGGAAACAGCCTTGGCACTAGCCAAATGGAACACAATCAGGTCTTTCCCCGCGCCGGGTGGGTGGAGCACGACCCCATGGAAATCTGGTCGCACACCCGCCGCGTCATGGCCGATGTACTGGCCCTCAGCGAGTACTCCGGCACCGACATTGCAGCGCTGGGCATCACCAACCAGCGCGAAACCACTGTTGTGTGGGACCGCACCACTGGTGAACCTGTCTACAACGCGATCGTGTGGCAAGACACCCGCACTTCAGACATCTGCTCCGAGCTCGATCCGCATCTTTTCGAACGAACCGGGCTGCCAGTGTCCACCTACTTCTCCGGCCCGAAAATCGCCTGGATCCTCGACAATGTTCCTGGAGCACGGGCACGGGCAGACGCCGGTGAGCTGGCGTTTGGCACCATTGATTCCTGGCTGGTGTGGCGGCTCACCAAGGGGAATGTACACTGCACGGACGTCACCAACGCTTCCCGCACCATGCTGATGGACCTCAACACGTTGCAGTGGGACGCTGAGCTGTGCGCGGCGCTGGGAATCCCTCAGTCCATGCTCCCCCGTATTGTCTCCTCCTCCGAAGAGATCGGAACCGTCGCGCAATCCGGCGAATTCAACGGGGTACCCATCACCGGAATCCTGGGCGACCAACAGGCAGCCACCTTCGGGCAAGCCTGCCTGGAACCCGGGGAGGCGAAAAACACCTACGGAACAGGGAATTTTCTCCTGCTCAACACGGGCACGGAGCTGCGTCGCAGCACACACGGACTTATTTCCACCGTCTGCTACAAACTGGGCGATCAACCCACTGTGTACGCCTTGGAGGGGTCCATCGCTGTGACAGGGTCGCTCATACAGTGGCTGCGCGACAACCTCGGCATTATCCGCAGTGCGCCAGAGGTGGAAACCTTAGCAAACACCGTGCCCGATAACGGAGGATGCTACATCGTCCCTGCGTTCTCGGGACTCCTGGCACCACACTGGCGTGACGATGCCCGCGGCATTATCGCTGGGCTGACGCGCTTTAACACCAAAGCACACATCGCCCGCGCAGCTTTGGAAGCCGTGGCCTACCAAACCCGGGAGGTCGTTGATGCCATGAACAACGACTCCGGCATCCCACTCACCCGACTCAAAGTAGACGGCGGGATGGTCCGCAACAAACTACTCATGCAATTCCAGGCCGATCAACTTGGGGTGCCCGTGATCGTCCCCGCCATCACCGAAATCACCGCCCTCGGGGCCGCCTACGCAGCCGGACTCGCCGCTGGCATCTGGTCCTCCACCGATGACATCCGCAGGCTCTGGCGCGAACAACACTCCTACCAGCCGACCATGCCACCACCGCAACGCGACGAGCTGTACGCGGGGTGGAACAAAGCCGTCGAACGAACCCTCGGGTGGGCGTAAACGGACTCGCTTCACGCGTATCCTTAAACCCGTGCCTACACCACGCGCTTTTATCATCGGCTCCGGCCCCAACGGACTCAGCGCCGCCATTGTGCTAGCGCGCGCGGGTTTTCGCACCACAGTCTTCGAACAATCTGACACCCTTGGGGGCGGCTGCCGCAGCATCACGCGCCAGGGACTCACCATAGACACCTGCGCCGCCATCCACCCCACCGCCCTCGCATCCCCCTTCTTCCAAAGCCTGGACCTCCCCATAAGCTACGCCCAGCCGGACATTCTACTCACTCACCCCCTTAGTGACGGCGACGGCCTCACCCTCCACCGGGACATCACCCACATGCCCCGCTCATGGCAACGCATCTTCCGCCCCCTTACCTCACATATCGACGCCGTCACCTCCCTCACCTTCAACCGCCGCAACACGCACCTGCCCACCACCATCCATTTCGCGCGGCACGCTGCCACGCCCGCGTCCCGTTACAATCCTCTCTTCCAAGGCATCGCCGCGCACGCCTTTACCCGACTCGACACACCAGGCAGCTCAGCCGTGGGACTGGCCCTTGGAACATACGCACACACTGTTGGCTGGCCCATCATCGTCGGCGGATCGGGCGCACTCACCGCCGCACTTGTCGAAGCATCCACACGAGCAGGGTCAGGGGTACAATTCACCACCTCAACCCGCATCACCTCACTCCGCGACCTCGACGCACATCCACAACGCGACGTCGTCATCCTCAACACCACCCCGCGCTTCGCCGCCGACTTCCTGGCCACATCCCAGCAACCCCGCCGCATCGCAAAGCGCTACCGTCGCTTCCGCCACGGCCCCGCCGCCTACCGCATCGACATCGCCCTCCGCGGTGACATCCCCTGGCTTTACGACGACGCCCGGCGCGCCGGTACTATTCACCTCGGCGACCCCGTGGCCACAGAAAACGACATTGCCGCAAGAAAACTCCCCGACCTGCCCTTCACGCTTGTGGGGCAGCAATACCTCGCAGACCCCACCCGAAGTACCGGAAACCTCAACCCCATCTGGGCATACGCCCACGTTCCCGCAGGATACCGGGGCGATGTGACATCGCACATCCTCACCCACATCGAGCACCACGCCCCCGGATTCCACGACCAGATCGAACAGGTGTGGAGCCGATCAGTACAACAGCTGGAGGACGACAACCCGAACTACAGCGGCGGCGACATCGCAGGCGGGGCAAACACACTCCGCCAGCTCGTGGCTCGACCCCGACTCCGCGCCCCTTACGACACCGGCGTGCCTGGGGTCTACCTCGCCTCTGCCTCCACACCACCCGGTGGTGGTGTTCACGGCATGGCAGGTTACCATGCGGCGCGCCGGGCACTGGAACTGTACGGGTAGGCGTGGGGCGTCGATAAGCGGCGTGTTAGCCGAGGTCGTCGTGCTGCACCAGCTGGCGGGCCGCCTCGGTGATGGACCCGGACAAGGTGGGGTACACCGAAAAAGTCCCAGCGAGGTCAGACACGGTGAGGCTGTTGTTCACGGCAACAGCGATGGGCAGAATGAGCTCTGACGCGGTGGGTGCCACAATCACACCACCGATGATAGTCCCTGAGTGGCGGCGGCAGAAAAGCTTCACAAACCCGTGCCGTAAGGAACGCATTTTTGCGCGCGGGTTTGTCGCCAGCGGCAAAACCACAACCCGGGCAGCCACCTCGCCGGACTCGACCTGCGCTTGGGTGACCCCCACCGCCGCGATCTCCGGGCGGGTGAACACGGCCGTGGCCACGGTCTTCAAGCGGATAGGACTCACTCCCTCCCCCAACGCGTGATACATGGCTATGCGCCCTTGCATCGCGGCGACCGAGGCCAAGGGGAAGAGGTCAGTGCAGTCACCAGCGGCATACACCCCGGCCACAGATGTGCGTGACACGCGATCAACTTTGATATGCCCCGACGGCGTGGTCTCGATGCCGACAATACCCAGTCCCAGGTCATCGGTGTTGGGTACAGAGCCGACCGTCATCAACGCATGCGAACCCCTGATTTCCCTCCCGTCCGTGGTACGAACCAACACTCCGCCATCATCAGTGCGTATCACGGAATCGACGCGAGCATCCTTTCCAAGTTCACACCACGCTCGGCCAGCACCGTCTCCAACACATCGGCGGCATCAGCGTCATCGTGCGGGAGAATGCGGTCACGCGACGCCACCATCGTGACCGGAACGCCAAGCTCAGCAAAGGCGGACACAAACTCCGCACCGGTCACGCCGGACCCCACCACGATCAGATGTTCCGGCAGCTCATTAATCTCATACACCTGCCGCCATGTGAGAATGCGCTCCCCGTCCGGCTGCGCACCGGGCAGAATCCTTGGCGACGCCCCTGTTGCTATCAGCACCAAATCACATTCGATGGTCTCCTCGCGGCCATCCGCATGCGTCACCTTAATGTAGTGCGTGACCTGCTTGGGGTTGTAGTCGTCAAAACATCCCCGACCGTCAATCACACGAACGCCAGCGCGGTCCATCTGTGCACGAATATCCGTTGTTTGGGCCTGCGCCAGCGCTTGAACGCGAGCATTGACAGCCTCAAGTTCAAGAAGTTTCCCCGCGACCTCAGGGCGCTGGAAACCCATGTCGTCGACGCGGCGGAGATCCGTAGCAATCCCCGTTGCGGCAATAAAAGACTTAGAGGGGACACAGTCGTGAATGACCGCCGCACCCCCAAGCCCCTGGTCCTCCACCAAGGTAATGTCGGCCCCATACTTTGCGCCGGCAAGTGCGGCTTCGTATCCGGCTGGGCCGCCGCCGATAATAACGATTCGCTTGGTCACAAGGTCTCCTCTGCTGGGCTGCTCAAGGGTGGCGGGGTAAGGATCACACAAGATAGTGTAATGCACACCCCCCTGCTTTTCACTCAGCGCGGGAATACTCCTCCACAACGGATGCAAAAAGCCGAATGCCCACGTTGATGCATCGTTCGTCTATGTACAGGTCAGCCTGGTGAAGGTCTTTCGGCTCACCCTCCCCCGACCAGCACCCCAATCGGGCCATCGAACCCGCGATATGTTCGAGATACCAGGAGAAATCCTCACCCCCGGATGACTGGGGCGAGTGGACAAGCGCATGCGGATCAATGGCTCGGGCGGCGTCGGCAAGCAAAGCAGTGGCAACGTCATCATTGACTACAGGGGGTACCCCCTTGATGTAGTCGATGGAGAAGCCGCAGCCGGTGGGGGCGATGATCTGTGCGATGAGCTCTTCCAACAGCGGCTGCACGGTCCGCCATACCCCAATGTCGGCGGTGCGAATGGTTCCGGACACACTGCCAGTTTCTGGAATGGCATTCGGCGCATGGCCTGCGTTGATAGCCCCGAACACCAGCACGGTGCCAGTACGCGGATCCAGCCTGCGGCTGAGCAACGCGGGAAGTTGCGTGACCACGCTGGACAGAGCGTACACAACATCGGTGGTGACTTGTGGCCTGGAGGTATGCCCACCAGGGCCATGCACATGCACATGAATAATGTCCGCAGCCGACGTGATCGCTCCAGTGCGCAGCCCAACCTTGCCAACCCGAAGCTTCGGCTCCGTGTGCAGGGCAAAAATGCTGCTCACATTATTCAACCCGCCCCAGGTGATCACATCTGGCGCGCCACCCTCCATGACTTCCTCCGCCGGTTGGAAAATAAAACGAAGCCCAACGGTGAGCGGATACGTATTCAACGCACACGCCAGCGCCAACACAATCGCGGTATGTACATCGTGCCCACAGGCGTGCATCACCCCAGGGGAGGCGGAGCGAAAAGCCACGGGTGCGGTTTCTTCGATGGGCAACGCATCCAAGTCAGCACGAAAAGCAATACGCGGACCGACACCAGGGCCAATATCCACCATCAGCCCTGTGGTGGGAAACAAGGTTGGAGTCATCCCGTGCTCGCGGAGCACAGTCGTAATGAACTCGGTGGTGTGGCGCTCCTGGTGCGAAAGCTCAGGGTGAGTATGAAAATGCCTCCGCCAACCAATCACTGTCTCGCCATGCGCGGCAAGCCATTCATCAACGTGCTGGCGGATACCCATTAAAAAATGCCCCTTTCCTGGCAAACTCTACTCCCCCGATTCTATAGTTATGCCATGACAGGCCATGCATCACCCCACAACCCACCACGTGATTCAGCACAGACACATGAGCCTCACACCCACACCTGTGGACTTCATTTTGGGACGGCAGGAATGCGCGCTCCCGTCGGCCCCGCCGAAGGCCACATGAACGTGTTGCAGTGACTCGCATCAGCGCCGGCCTGGCCAGCTGGCTGGCCGCCCACACATCGCAGGAACTGTCACAGGAACGGCAAGACGACCAGTCGCATCCATTGCCAGACAGCGTGTTCAGCAGCGATGTCACGCCATCAGTAGTGATCGGTTACGACGCCCGCTACGGCTCACATATCTTTGCCACCACAACGGCCGAGGTATGTGCGGGTGCCGGTTTTGAAGTCACGCTCCTTCCCGTCCCCTCACCCACGCCACTCGTGCCATGGATGGTGCGCAACAGGGGATTCGATGCCGGCATACAAATCACTGCCTCGCATAACCCGGCACCTGACAACGGGTACAAGATCTACGCTGGCGACGGCGCGCAGATCTCCCGCGTCCACGAACCCAGTATCGAAGCCGCCATAGCAGCCGTGGGCGACCCACTCAACGTCCCACGCGTCACGGTGCGCCCCACCACTGACCAAGTGAGACGCTACATCGACGCTGTGGTCAAACTCGTCGAGCCCAGGCAGGGAGACCTCCTGCGGGTTAACAACGAGCGGGCCGCATTGAGAGTGGCTTACACCGCGCTGCACGGCGTCGGTGGGCGCACTATGAACCAGGCATTACAGGCAGCGGGATTTGCCTTGACCTGGCCGGTGCTGGCGCAGCACTATCCCGACCCCACCTTTCCTACTGTCAGTTTCCCCAACCCAGAGGAAGCACATGCCACCAAGCTGGTCCTAGAGCTTGCCGCCGAACAGGATGCCGATATCATCATCGCGCTCGACCCCGACGCTGATCGATGCGCGATTGGCTACAGAACATCCGATGGTTCGCACCGCATGCTCAGCGGCGACGAACTAGGCGCTTTACTTGCAGTTCGACTCGTGCCCGCAGGTGGACCGACAGGCGATGCTGATCCCCGCCCCATCGTTGCTACCTCTGCCGTATCATCCCAATTGCTTCGCGCGATCGCGGCGGATCACAACTGGGACTATCGTGAAACCCCCACCGGCTTTAAAAACCTCTCACGGGCTGCAGGACCTGATGAAAAGCTCGCATTCGCCTACGAAGAAGCGAATGGCACATGCCCCGCCCCTGACCTGGTTCAGGATAAAGATGGCATCGCCACAGCACTCATCACGTGTGCATGGGCCGCCGAACTTAAAGCACGCGGCATGACCCTCGCCGACGAGCTTGATCGGTTGTACAAAGATATGGGTATTTTGTTGGCACCCAGATAGCGGTTCGCACCACCGACCCGAACGCTCTCATCGACGCCCTCTCGGACACTCCTGCCCCCGCAACCCTTGCGGGATGCACGGTCACGCCGTCCACGGTGGTCGACGGTCAGGGGCTTCGTCTCACCGGCTATGATGCCACCACTGGTGTGACTCTCCGTGTGTCCATTCGCGCATCTGGGACCGAAAACAAAGTCAAAATCTATAGTGAGGCGATGCACCCGACCGACCGTGATAAAGCACAATCGGTCTTGGACGCAGCTACGTCAGACATACGACGCTTTGTCGACCGGGTCTGATCCCTAAAGGTCAATATTGCGTGGGCCATAGAGCCGGTCCCCCGCATCACCAAGTCCAGGAACAATGTAGGCATCATCATTAAGCTGCGGGTCAATGGTGGCAGTAACCAGGCGCACCGGCAAACCGGATGCTGCCAGGGCGTCGACACCCGGCTGAGCGCTCACCATACAAATGGCGGTGATGTCGGTGGCACCTCGTTCCGCAAGCAGCTGAATGGCGTGCAGCAATGATCCACCTGTCGCAAGCATCGGATCCACCACGAACACCGTCTGCCCCGCAAGTGTCTCAGGGAGCGCCTCAAGATAAGGCACGGGTTCGTGGGTCTGTTCATTACGCGCCAACCCAATAAAACCAACCTGAGCATCAGGAATCATAGACAATGCCGGATCCACCATACCCAAACCAGCCCGGATCACTGGAACAATGATCGGCGGATTCTTCAGCCGTGTGCCCTGAGCTATTCCTACCGGGGTTTTCGTATCGAAATGCTCAACATCCAGGTGTCGTGATGCCTCGTAAATCAGCATGGTGCCAAGGTCAGCCAAGGCGGCCCGGAAAGTAGCATTATCGCTGCGCTCATCGCGCATAAGAGTTAACCGTGATGCAGCAAGCGGATGATCAACAACAGTGATGTGCATAGCTTTTATCGTAGGCATATTCCTCATTGAGTTCTTTAACGAGGGAACCTTGTGGGGGCATTGCCAGTCCAAAGCTGTATGAGCGATCTTGATATTGATATCCCACACGCCCGAAAACTCGTATCAGATTTATTCCATGAAGCATCAGAAAGCCTGCCCGCGCCGTCAGTGTCTTTCCCCGACAGTCCTGGAGTGCGTGATTTTAACCATGCGCTTTCAGCAGCGCTAGAAGCCAGCAGAACCCGCCACCGCCAACTTGTGGATGACATTTCCACTATTGTCGACGCCTCGCTGGCCAGCATCGACAGTATCCTCCATGCGGACTCCGAACTAGGGCACAAGCTAGAGGCGGTACAGCGATGACCATGTTGCAGACCCTCGCTGTACTACGCGACAACACCCCCATGCCCCTCCCACAGGTCGATCTGGGGAAAGTGCCAGATGCCAGCGCCGCCGGGCCGCTCGCCAACTACTTTGGTGTATCCACTCCAACCATCATGGCCGTCGCTACAGCCTTAGACGGCGATATGCAGCGCACAGCAAAAATCGTGGCCGATGCCCTCGCCCCCATCTCAAAAGCCCAGGCAGACATGGTCACGATGGGGGTCAACTACCTTCGTGAAGCGGGCAAGCTTGCCTCGCAGTACCTTACATTCGTTCCCGTGACCATGGCGGCAACCACTGCCCAGATAGAAAACCTTTCCCAACAAACCCAGAAAGCAGCGGTGTCCCGCAGCAACCAGCTCATACGCGAGCTGGAGCCACTGACCAAACAACTCAACGACCTCGCGGCTGTGAAACCACAACCCAGCAACGTTGCTCAGTTTAAAGAGCCGAAAACCGCAGACGGCGCACCACGAGGCGACAAGGGCGACCCGCAACCGCCACAAGCACACATGGAAAAGGCAGGTAACAAAAACGCGCCCAGTGATGCCGGACAAAAAGCAGTCAACGCTGCACTCAGCCAATTGGGAACCCCCTATGTGTGGGGAGGAACCACCCCTGGAGCAGGATTTGACTGCTCAGGGCTCACGCAGTGGGCATGGAGACAAGCCGGGGTAGAGTTGCCAAGGCTCGCCCAAGAACAAAACATTGGTCGCCCTGTCAGCGCTGAGGAACTCATCCCTGGTGATCTTCTTGTCTGGGACGGCCACGTGGCCATGTACAAAGGCGACGGTCAAATCATCGAGGCAGGTGATCCAGTGCAAACCGGCCCATTGCGGACCACCAACTCTGGAATGGCTTTCAAGGGTTACTTCCGACCAACGGGCTAAACCAGCTAGTATCTAGCGTCATGGCACAACAAGGAATTATTCCCGTCAAGCTTTCCCTCACCGACGGTGACTTTTACACCCTCTGGGCACCAAGCTGGAAGGAACACGGCCAGGAATGGCAAGCATTCCTGGGTGGCGACGATAACGTCTACTTCTTCCACTCCCCAGCAGAACTGTTGGCCTTTCTCTCCTCCGATCAGGAGCACGACCTGCAAACACACCCCAAGTGGGGGGGCGTTTAATTCACGCGATGCGGCACGGGTCGTGCCCACCTCAAAGGAAACGATGGACCTTGTTGGGGTGCCAGGTTTCCTTGCAGGGCGACCCTCGCATGAGAATGTCTCCGGGGTTGCTCGCAGCTTCGCCGTAGCCCGCAGCCTCGCAGGCGTATGTGCGCTCACCGATGTGGAATCCTTCTTTAACAGCCACAGCATGCTCATGAATGTGCAACGCGGCAGCGAGCATTATGCAGGCGAAGGCGGCATGTCCGAATGGACCTCGGTGGGGCACGCTGTGCTAAACAACTGGGACAAAATTCTTGATTCCCTTGATGACATCGTCTTCGTGCCCGACACCGATGCCGACGCCGTCAATACCGCCCAATCCGACATTGATGCTGCTAACATCGCCGCCGAAAAGCGCCGCGCCGAAGAAGCGGAAGCAGCCAAAAAAGCCGAAGAGGAAGCCGACCCCTACGACGCATCAGTCTGGGGCGAAGCAGGTATTGACCCCATCAAAATCGCCATTGACGGCCGCCTCCTATACTCCCTGCGAACCTACATCAACGGGCAACCAGTATTTAGGGCGTTACGGCGAAATCTACACCTTCAACAACAGGCGTAGCCTGGTCCGGTGGCTGGTGGAGCACTCTGATCATGACCTCGCTTCCGTATCGACATGGAGCGACATCATGGAGGCTGCAAACGGCGGCACCCTGGAGGTACAGGTCCACTCCGATAACGCCTATTCCTTCACTGGAATCGCGGATGATATTGCCAAAGGCCCCCAGGCTGTCGATACGGACCAAATGCGCCAAGCCTATGAGCTATTGGCCGACGCCGCAGACTGGGCTGCTGATGATGCCGTCAACTCCATCCTCGTCGCGGACCCAGCGCTGCAGGAGTACATCGCCTACATGCTGGGTGCGACCTCTGGTTATGTTCCGTCAGCACCCTACACCAACGAGGTAGAAGGCTGGAAGCAACTTGAGGAAAGCCTCACCAAACGCTTCAGCAAATTCTGAGTAACAAAACGGTCACCGGGTCACTCTCGGTGACCCACTCTCAGTGACCCAAGTCTTTAGGATCAATCCCCAGTTCTTCCAGCATCTGGGGATCAATCATGGCGAGGGTTTCCTCATCTAGGTGAAGATCAGCCGCGTTGATTCGCTCATGATCGTGGTTAACAGTGTGCCCAGCCTGATGGTCCTGTTCAGCTGCAAACTTGGCGTAGCCGGGAACAATGAGGGTGTCGTAAATCTCACGGCGCTGCAGAACAGGGAGGAACGCGGCGTCGATAGCCGTGGTGGTGAGTTCAAACAACCCTTCAAGATCGTAACCGAACACGTCGACCAGCACCATCATCTCGTCGGTCATGGTGGTGCCAGAGACGAGGCGATTGTCGGTGTTCACCGTGCAGGCAAAACCAAGCTGATGCAGAAGTGGAAGTGGGTGGTCCGCAATATCATCAACTACCCCGGTCTGTACATTTGAGGTGGGACATAGTTCCAGCACAGTGCCGCGATCACGGATGAAACTGGACATGCGGCCTGGCTGAATCCCCACGTTCTCTGCATCAACGCCGAAGTCCTCGTATACCCGAGCGCCGTGCCCAAGGCGGCATGCCCCCTGGCGCATAGCCGCAGCAATGGACTCCTCACCTGCAGCTTCACCTGCGTGAACGGTGAAGGGCACGAAATTATCACGTAGCAGCGTAAATGCTTCAGCATGCTGGTCAGGGGAAAAACCGTCTTCAGCGCCAGCGATATCAAAGCAACCACATACGAATCGGGAGAATCCGGGCCACAGTTCTGGACGGTCAACTCTGCAATTTCTTGAGTACGCGCTGCGTGCCGCATACCGCACAGTATGAGGCGAGCGATAATCACATGCCCCTGTTCTTGTGCGGATTGTTCACCCGCCTTACATCCACGAACGGCAGCATCCACAACCTGTTGCAGTGTCAAACCTTGCTCCTGGTGCTGCTCGGGGGCGAAACGCAACTCCGCGTACACCACACCGTCTGCGGCAAGATCTTCTACGGCCTCCCGCGCTACGCGTTCAATAGCGTCTTCTGTTTGCATGACCGCGCAGGTGTGGGCGAATGTCTCTAAATACTGTGGCAGCGAGCCTGAATTTGCAGCATCAAAAAACCATTGACCCAGTTTTTCTGGATCAGTGGTAGGGAGTCCGCTGTACCCTGATGTTGCAGCCAGCTCCACGATGGTGGCTGGACGCAACCCCCCCATCAAGGTGGTCATGCAACACAACTTTTGGCAATTGGTGCACAACCTCGCGGGATAGTGACTTGTACTCTGGGTTTATCTCGGGGAGATCATGAGAATGACTCTGCATACCCCACAACACTACCCGGAAATCTACAATCACCTGGTACAAGTCACATACACTAGTTCCCTATGGCAAACCTCTTGTCGGTGTCTTCCTCGCGCACTTCATCCTGCTTTCGCATACCTGCCCTTCATGTGCTTACCATCACTGCAACTACGGTTGCCGCTTGTTCCTTAGCTGCACCACTTCCGGTGGTGCACGCGCAAACCACATCTACAACCACGCGGGAAGCGCCACCCAACACCAATAACTGCCCTCAGGCCTACCAGCCACCACAGGTAGACTCCAGCTCTGAGTCTCCCAAACCTGGCGTGCCAGCACTGGCACCACTACCCACCGCAGAAACCAAAGCCGGTGGCAACCGCATGTCAGAGTGCGGAATCATCGCAGCTTCGGACTTCACACTTCCCACCGAGGTCAGAGCATCCGCCTGGCTTGTCTACGACCTTGACACCGGCGAAGTTCTCACTGCTAAGGATCCCCACGGGCGTTATCGGCCAGCCAGCATTATCAAGGTCTTGCTCGCAATCGTATCGATCAAAGAGCTTGACCTTCATAAAGAGGTCACCATTTCTCATGAAAGCACTGAGGTCGAAGGATCTGCCGCAGGGATTGGAGATGGAGGCCATTACACTGTGGAACAGCTTCTCTACGGCCTGCTACTGTCCAGCGGAAATGACACCGCCCATGCGCTTGCCCAAGAACTCGGTGGCGATGAAGCAACACTGGACAAGATCAATAAGCTTGCGTTGTCTCTAGGCGCCCAAGACACACGGCCAGCCAGCTATTCGGGATTGGATGCCCCAGGCATGTCTACATCGGCATTCGATCTTGGCCTCATTTACCGGCACGCCTGGAGCATTCCGGAATTTGCGAAAATTGTCGCCACATCGCAGTACGATTTCCCCGGCTGGGGCGATAACCCTGGGTTTCAGATGTGGAACGATAACCAGATGCTGCATGAGGACCCGACCAGTATCGGTGGCAAAACCGGCTTCACTGACGCGGCAAACCACACATATGTGAGCGCCGTCAACCGAAATGGGCACAGGACGGCGGTCATACTCCTTGACGCCACCACCGATGCCGCACCAACCTGGCGGCAAGGCCAGTTGCTTATCGACGCCGCTCTTGCCTCACACCCCAGTAACCTGGGGGTTGTACAGGCACTACCTGGCGCGGCATCTGCTTCCCGTTCATCAGACTCTCATGCGGATTCGACGGAAACCGTCACACCACCTCCAGTAAATTCGGCATCCGAGTCAGGTGGCCAGGACTCAGACCGTGTTGCCACCTGGAAGATCCTCACACCTCTTATTATTGTTGCCGGTCTACTCACCGCAGTGTTGGTGTGGGCAATGGTGCAGCTTCGTCTTCACCGTCGGGACGACTAACCATTCTGGGGATTTTTAACGCCGTTGTGTTCGTGTCACGCCCCGCCACATCGCGCTCACGACGAGACCTAGCGCCGCACCGATACCAAGCATTTTCGCAGAGGTTGCTGGCTCAGGAACCAAAGCCACTTCTTGTCGGATTCGGATGACCGCAGGTTCGGGAGCGTCAACATGGGCAATCGCCAGCGATTCCTCCGTGGTCGCAGCCCATGCCGAGCAGTACAGCAGGATTTGCCACAGAATATAGAGCAGCACCATAACGCCAATAATCGGCCCAAACGTGGCTCCGGCGGGATTGGTGAGCGCGCTGCTAAAAAACATCGATCCGACCTGTTTAAACACCTCAAACGCAACTGCGGCGATCAAAGCGGCATGGAAAGCGGAACGCCGGGGCACCTTGGTTCGTGGAAGATACGCAATCAACCAGAAACAGAGCACAAAGTTAGCGACCACGCCCAGCAGGATCGCAATGATCTTTAACAGCGGCGCAAACGCTGGACTTTGGTCAATGCGCAGAAATATCAGAACCTGATGGCTCACTCCCGATGAGCCAAGAACAGATATTGCCGCAGCCAGGACAAAAATAAAGAACAGCAGCACTAAGCCAAGCAGATCCTTGAGCTTCATCATCACGGCACTTCCCCGAGTGGGGTCAATCTTCCACATCTTGGACACCCCGTACCGCAGGTTATTCAACCATCCAAGCCCCGACCATACCGCAGTAAAGGCACCCAAACCCGCAATGGTGCCACGTTGTGAAATAGCGACCTCAATGATACTGTTCACCGACTCCCCCATCTCACCATTGACCATACGGGAGATATACTGTTGCACTTGCTCAACATAGTCGGGACGCCCCGCCAAGATGAACGCAATCACGGCGAAAGCCAGCATCAATATGGGGAACATAGACAACACTGAAAAGTAGGTGATGCCTGCAGAATACTGGCTGCCGCCCATCTGGGAGTAACGCTCATTCATGCGCATAAGGTGGTCAAACCAGGGCCACTTTTGGCGATAACGGTCAACAAACCCTGGATCGTCCTGAGTGACACGCTCGATCCCAAAGTCGTCTGTGTCTCGGGGATGCGGGCGAGTTGTCGGGGTCATACCATTCTCGTTGTTCGAGGTCACGGCGGCCATGTCCTAACGTGATGTGGGTGTTGTTGCTAGATCGCGGATGAAACGTGCGGGCACATGTTTCATCTAACACTAGCGTGCTGGAAACGGGGTTCAAACTGTTGTTCAGAATCTCGCCTTACACAGTACGCTGGAACAGCAGAGCGCCAGGGTTAGGTGAATCCCCCAAAGAAAGTGTCAAGTTGTGCCACGTCCTAACTGATGCGTGTAGCCAGACTAGCTAAGCTAGCTAGGTCACGCGCACCAGCGGACATGCCCCTCCCTTATTTGCCCCTTCTCACTTGTTCACCCAACCCCAACAAGTCCTCAGTGTAGAGCATTCGCGACCCCGCCGCTAGCCCATGGCAAAACGGGCACATTTTCCACCCCAATTTGGGTAGCCATTCGAACAAAACACACACAGATAGAGCATATTGGCAGCACAAATGACACATCCGGGCATATGGTACGAACATCTAATTTCCCTGCATATACCGCATACAGCCAGCCCACCTGCTTCAGGTGTATATACTGGGGGCCGAAATACTGCAGTGCACTCTATACTTTATAAGGCTGAAACATAATGATCATGACCATTCTTATTGCCCTTGTTGTGATTATTGGCGCGATTCTGCTGGTTGTTGCAGTATTGGCCATGAGAAACCGTGATCCTTTAGCAGAAATGCGTAATAACGCGGCGTCGGCACCCCAACGCGATCCTTTTGACGAGGTGACTGGTGCCGCAGAGTTCGGTCCGGACAGGCTCGCTCCTGGAGCGATCATTGTCTATGGCGCCACGGATTATGTGGTCCGCGGCACACTGGTTGTGCAGCAGGGACCGTTTACGTGGTACGAGCATTTACTGGACGGCGGTGATGGTGCAAGCTGGCTGGGCGTTGAGGTTGACGAGGGGCAGCTTGAGCTGGTGTGGTGGACCACCCGTAAGCAGGCGCTTCACCCGCAATCCCCTCTTGATTTTGAGGGCGTCACCTACCATGAAGGTGAGCGTGGGCACGCGCAGTATCGTTCTATCGGCACGACGGGGCTGCCACAGTCGGGCGAGATGCGGTATATCGACATGGCAGATAGCACCGGCGAGCTTCGTTTAGGTTTTGAGGGCTGGGCAAATGATGATTCGTGGGAAATGTCCACCGGTCGTGTGGTGCTTCCCGGGGAGTTCACCGTCTACCCGGCACCGAAATAGCAGGTAGTAGCGAGGATGCATCGTATTAGCTGCCCAATTAAAGATGTCAGCGCTGCCGATCTGGGGGTGCGGTGGAATGGACCTCTGCCGGAGGTGCTTGCTGACGATACCGTCATTCATAATTCATACCGGCTACATCTTGGCGTGATCGGCGCGTCGCATGTGGTGACGGTAACCAGCGTATCGGCACCGGACCAGCCGCTTTTTCGGGAGGAAATTTCGTGCACGGCCCGTTCGAAAGGCCAGCCGCTGCCCATGTACGCTGAGCTGCCGGGGTACCGGTTACAGTCAGCCATCAGCACGCTTGACGACGCCGCGTTCCGCAGCCAAGCAGAGCACATCGCAGCGCTCGATACACTGGTGGTTCAATTCCCTGGTGAGGGCGATTTCACATTACGGCTCTTGGCGGCGCTCCGACCGAGGACGGGTTGGAATGGGCGTCGTATCATGTGTATCCGTCGGAAAACACTATTGTGACGACGTGGAGTAGGTTCAACCTCGCATGACGGACAAGACACCACCCTCACAACCCAGCACGCCCATTTGGCGCTGGTTACTTCTCGTTTCTGTGGCCATTTGCGCAGCATCGGGACTGGTCTATGAATTGGCTTTGTTGACTCTTTCCGCAAGTTTGAATGGCGGCGGCGTGGTGGAGACGTCGTTAATTGTGGCGGGTTATGTGGCGTCGTTGGGCTTGGGAGCGTTGCTGGCCAAGCCTTTTTTGAAGGCACCGGCGCAGACTTTTCTCGTGGTTGAGGCGTTGTTGGGAGTGGTTGGCGGGGCGTCGGCACTAGCACTGTATATTGTGTTCGCCACCGTAGGACAGTCGCTGGTGGCGTTGGTGATTTCAACGTTGGCGATTGGTGTGCTGGTGGGAGCTGAATTGCCGTTGCTGATGACCTTAATCCAGCAGGGCAAGATGACCGATGCCCGTGGGAGCGGTTCATTACTGGCCACCCTGAATTTTGCCGATTATGTGGGCGCGTTGGTGGGCGGGCTTGCGTGGCCGTTTGTGCTGCTCCCCTGGCTGGGCATGGTGCGTGGGACGCTTGCTGCTGGCATGGTCAATATTGCTGCGGCGCTCTTTATCGCTGCAGTGCTATTGCGGCGCTCCATGCCCCGTGTGCATGTGTTTGTCACCATTACGGCGCTGGCGACATCGGGGGTGGTGTTGGTGAGCACATTGGTGTTAAGTTCATCAATTTTGCATAGCGCGAAGCAGCGACTTTATCGTGATCCTATTGTGTATAGTCACCAATCTGATTACCAGGATATTGTGGTGACAATTCAGGGCAAAGACCACCGTTTATACCTCAATGGCGGGCTACAATATTCCAGCCGCGATGAATACCGCTACACAGAATCCCTCGTGTACCCAGCAATATCCGAAAAAACTAAGAATGTCCTGGTCATTGGCGGCGGTGACGGACTCGCAGCCCGCGAACTCATCGGCATGGATATTCATGTGACTCAGGTTGAACTGGATCCTGAGGTGGTACACGTGGCAAATACAATTCTGCGCCAAGATAATGGCGGTTCTATGGAGGATCCCCGCGTCCATATCATTAACACGGATGCATTCACATGGCTGCGGGAAGGTGGCGACGGCACGCTTTTTCGACGCCGTGATTATTGACCTCCCCGACCCCGACAACAGCATTCTTGCCCGCCTGTATTCGGAGGAGTTTTACGTCTTAGCCAGAAAGCAGCTCGCCCCAGAGGGGACGGATGGTGGTTCAAGCCTCCAGTGCCTATTCCACTCCCGATGTGTTCTGGCGGGTACAGTCCACGTTGAAAGCCGCCGGTTGCCCGAGCATCATTCCGTATCACGTACATGTACCAACATTTGGCGATTGGGGCTACGCATTGTGCGCGCCTGAAGGCACGCGGTTAGAAGTCCCCGAACGTGCACCACAGTTACGGTATGCCTCCACAGAGGTGTTGCAGGCCGCTGGGGTATTTGGGCGGGATAACCAGCCGCGCGACCTACCAGCGTCAACGCTTGATCGACCGTATATTGTGGACGATCTCCGACGCGGCTACCGGCAGGCCGGAGACTAGCTATCTACCCTGGGTAGGCAAGAAAACCCACACGATCATAAACGTCCGCGAGGGTGCGGGATGCAATTTCCCGGGCGCGGTCGGCCCCGCTTTTCAGCACACGTTCCAGCTCTGCGCGGTCTGACATGAGTTCTGCGTAACGAGGACGCAGCGGTGCCGTGAATGCTTCGAGGGCATCAGCAGTATCGGTTTTGAGTGCACCATAGCCCTGGCCTTCGTAGCCTGCTACAAGATCATCAATGCTGCGACCAGTCAAAGCCGATTGGATAGCCAAGAGGTTGGACACACCCGGCTTGTGTTCTTTGTCGTAACGGATTTCACCATCATTGTCAGTCACCGCGCTCTTGATGCGCTTGGCAGATACCTTCGGATCATCGAGCAGGTTGATCAGGCCCTTGGGGTTATCCCCTGATTTGCTCATCTTGGCGGTGGGGTTCTGCAGATCGTAAATCTTGGAGGTGCCGTCGGGGATGATTCCCTCTGGCACGACAAAGGTTTTTTTGTACCGCGCGTTGAAACGCTCCGCAAGGTTGCGTGTCAGTTCGAGATGCTGGCGCTGGTCCTCCCCCACAGGCACTACCTGCGGCCGGTACAGCAGAATATCCGCCGCCATCAGCATGGGATAGGTGAATAATCCAACGGAGGTGCGGTCGCCCTGTTTGACTGATTTGTCTTTAAACTGCGTCATGCGGCTTGCTTCACCATAACCAGTGAGGCAGTTCAGCACCCATGCGAGCTGCGCATGCTCGGGCACCTGGGATTGGACAAACAGGGTGGACTTGCTGGGGTCGATACCTAAGGTAAGCAGTTGAGCCGCGCCGGCGATAGTGCGTTCGTGCAACTCCTTCGGATTTTGATCAACAGTAATGGCGTGCAGATCCGGGATGAAGTAGAACGCCTCGTACTCGTCTTGAAGCGCAATCCACTGCTTCAAGGCACCCAGGTAATTTCCCAGGTGATAAGAATCAGCAGTGGGTTGGATGCCAGATACGGCGCGTTGTTTCTTCGCAGAAGTCTGTTCGCTCATAGTCCACTAGTGTAACCGGTGGACAGCTAACTGTTGGGCACTGGCTGAGCTTCCTCAGGAGCTTCAGGTTGCTCGGGCTCTACCGTCTGGGGCTGCTGCTGTTGTTGCTGTGGCAGTTGCTGCTGTTGTTGCTGTTGCGGCGGCAGTTGCTCCTCCACAATGTCTCCGGTGCGCGAGGACGACACAATGACTTGGCCCGTGGGGAACAGGACTGCTCGATCACCTATTCCCTGGTATTCAGCGGAAACATCAATTATGTCGGATTGCGGGTATCCAAACTTACTACTGGGGCCGCCATGCTTTTGCCAGTATTCGTAGATGCGTCCGCCAATGTAGTGCACGCCCCCTTTGCTCGACGCCGTGAGATAGGTGTGTCCTTCAAAGGGCTGGATAGTGCCGTTATCCTGCTTCTCTTCACTGCCTGTGGGGTAGCCCAGCACGCCACCCTCGAACTTCAACAGCGCGTATTTAATGAGGTTTGCCCCCGTGACTTCGTGTGCACCCGTGGTAGGTGAGTAGAACATCATGCCTCGCTGGAACACGGCACGGGTACCGTGGCCATCCTGGCTGAGTACTTCATTGCTCATGGGACGACCCAACACACCATCAACGCCACCTAATTCCTGGTAGCGCTTATTCATGGCCCCGCAAAGGGTAAAACCATCGTACGTGGCGCATTTACCACCAGCAGTGGGACGGTCCCCTTTCTGCAGCCTTGGCCTGGCGATCGGCAAGTCCAGTGATGACCTTGTTAATGTCCGATTCCGGAGGAAGCCCCTGGTCCAGTGGCGTCGGCTGCGATGCCGGGACAGCTTGCACTTCTTTGTAGGAAAACTCAGGCCCCTTGGAGTGCCCAGCAGTAGAACTCAAGTACACGCCGCCAACGGTTAAACCCGTGACGGCAATAACTGCGGTAATAAGGGAAAGCGGAAGCAGGCTAGATTCTTTCACGCTGCCCATGCTACCGGGTTTTCCTCATTTCAACACCCTTGTTCGAGCGGCTTCGGCGACAAAACACAACCATGAAACAGCCGTTACAGCGCGCCTGAGGCGGGAGCTGACCCCTACGACGTATTTTGTATGGTGGAACTATCAAGACCCCAGGAGTCCATGTTGCAGAACCCGCTCAGTGCACCAAAGAACTTTTTTCTCCTTGTGCTCCTTTTGTGCACGACCGGCATCTACTTCATTATGCTTCTGATCACGCTCCCCCATCTTCGGGACGCAGCAGGTGGAATGTATCCCCTTGACATGCGGTCCCTAGGGTACGATTCCACCTACATCAGTTCGCTGTTTGATGCCTTGGGGGACGACGGCCGCCGATATTACCTCACCAAGCAGCTTCCTCTTGACATGCTCTACCCAGGGCTTTTTGCCCTCACGTATACACTTTCTATTGCCACGTTGCAGACGGCACTACGGTGGGATTCCCGGCCAAACAGAATCCTGCGGCTAGCACCTGTATTGACCGGCGTGTTCGACTACCTTGAAAATTTCACCACGCTTCTTCTCCTCGCACTGTACCCCAAGATCCCCGGTTTTATTGCGCAGGCCGGAAGCGCATTTACCCTGCTGAAATCGTTGTGCGGTGGGATATCGTTGTTTCTTTTTTGCGGCATGAGTCTCATTCTCATCCTGCGTTATGTTCAGCTGCAACGCCGCGCTTAGGCCGCGGCCCAGCGTTTAAAGCCTCCCCCGCTAGTTGGTGGTGTAGGTGACGTTAAGCGGCGAATGGTCTGACCATCGCAGCTCATACGCAGAGGCTTTGTCCACCCAGGTTTTTTCCGCTCGTTCCAGCATTGCCCCCGTGGCCGCTTGGTAATCAATGCGCCACCCAGCGTTTGTGTCAAAGGCTTGCCCCCGGTAGGTCCACCATGTGTACGGCGCATCGTCAGGGTGAAGACGCCGCGCCACATCAAACCACTGCGGATGGACCGCCGCTTGTCGACGCCCCTTCGTCCCCACGTAGTCAACCGCACCCAGGAAGTCCCCATGGTCAGCTACCTGGGATTCTTCGTCAGGGAAGGTGCCAAAAACCGCATCCATAAATGCGCGTTCATCAGCGAGGAATCCAGATTTCTTCTGGTTGGCTTTCCAATTTTTCAAATCCTCGCGGCGATGGCAGATGTTCCAATCGCCCCCGATGGTCATGTGCGAGTATGAGTGGCTTTCTGCTCCAGGATATCCTCGAAGATGTCCAGGAACCTGTACTTCTCATCCTGTTTTTCAGTGTTCGCAGCCCCGGAAGGAAGATACAGTGAGGCGACGCGAACGTCGGATAACGGGGCGTCGACAAGCGATGCCTCGATGTAGCGGCCTGCGTCTTCAAACCCGGGGATGCCGACCTGAACGTCAGCGAGCGGGAAACGGGAGAGGACCCCCACCCCCGCGCGGCCTTTCGCGGATGCCTCAGCGCCAATGTAATGCCAACCCGCATCAATGGCTGGGGCAAGCGCATCGAGGGTTTGCTGCTCAGTCGCGCGAACTTCCTGCATCAGCACAACATCGGTAGAACTGCGCCGAAGCCACTGGTGGAAACCACGGTTTTCTTCGCTTCGCTGCCTCACCGCAGCTCGAATGCCGTTGACATTAACAGTTGTGATGGTCAGGCTCATTCACACCACACTACTTGCCAAACAACCGGGCCAGAAAACCTCTCTTTGGCGGCTCTATGACCTCACTGTAGGGCATGTCGCTTTGCAGCTGGATAACAGTCTTTTCCGGGTCGAGTAGCGATACCGCATACACCGCACGGATTGTTTCCTCGTCGGTTTCTTTCACCGCATCGCCGTCTTTAATCACAAGGCCATTGGTGAGCAGATAATCTGCGACATCCACGAGAAAAGCCACAGTCTCTTCAGCGGTTTTAGGTGTTTGCGGAATTTCAATATCCATCAAGCCCACAGCATCAAGGCCAACAGTATGCCCCGTCATCACACCATCAGGGCGCTCCCCCACGTTGATGGCAACCCACAACAGCAACAGCGGATTCGGCAACGCCTCCATCGTGATCTCACGAAACAGCGGAGGATAAATCAGGTGATTTGCGGAACCCCAATACACAGCAAAAGTCTCAGGCGAAATGGCCACCAGCGAAGCAACCACCTTGGACAGCAAAAATGTGTCATCAAGCCCCGTGAGATCCTCCCCAAATCCCGTCACCGTGACCACGGCATGCGCCTGATAATCACTGTTGAACGCTTCCGTCTCCGGCCATAACCGACTAGGGCCTACAAGCTCAACGGTATCGTCGCCAATAGGAGCCGGGATATTCATCACCGCGATGTACGCTTCCCCGTAATCCAGCGCCACCACATCATCCCCATTGTCCGCTGAGACGGTCAGCAGGTCAGGTTCCAGTTCCTTCCAGTCCTTGAGCAGCTGCTCCCGCAGGGTCTCCGCAGTAATGGCATCGTCAACCTGATTCTGACACAACATAGCAAGCGATGGCATGAAAACTCCTTGGTGTAGCGACTACCACATGGGTCATGCCCCAGGAAACTATTTTCCTGTAAAACATTCCCTGGCGAAAGCCTAGCACCAGTCGCACACCACATGCTCTACTTTTTGTGGCTTTGTCACTCAAGATTTATTTGAGCATGCCCGAACCCATACGAAACGCAGAGAATACGCCTCCTACACCAAGAGCCACAGAGTGGGTTCGTTACCTCTTGACCACCTCCGCGTTAGCCAGTCGATCGTGTGAGCCACGCATCTGACTTGCTTCATTAATGGTGGTGAACACCACGATTGCCGAGATGGCTGAAACGAGTCCACCAACCCACGGCACAATGCTCACGAGGCGCCACCAGTTACGTTTGAAAGACTGCTCCCAGCTAAGGGGTTGGCCAGTAGTGGCATCCTGAACCTTATAACCAAAGATTAACTTCGCTGGGGTTGAACCCAACAGCACCTCACACCCCACGTAATACACGACCAAGAGTAACGCACCCATCAGCGAACCCAGGGTAGTGTTATCAGAGGCAATATACACAGGGAATGTAACAATACCGGAGAGAAGGCCGCCGATTATTAGATCCACGATCGCCATTCCCGCTCGGGTGCCCGCAGTCGGCCTCTCGCCACTTTGAGTTATACCGCTACCAGCCGCTCCATAGACATTGCTGGTGGGATAACCGCCCGTACCATAGGAGCTGCTGTCACCATAGGCGTATGTTTGCGCTCCACCCTGTGGCGCTGCCCCAGCATGAGGAAACTGTGACTGCTGCGGGTCTTGGTAATACGCGTACTGGTTACCAGGTCCTACCGTAGGCGGCGTCACACCGCCCTGTGCTGGTGGTGTCTGCGGATTAGTCTGGAACGGGCTCGCCTGACCCTGCACAGGAAAACGCCCAAAATTAGCCAGGTGACCCAATTCGTGCCATGCAACCTGCCGAACCTTGATGGTCTCGTCATAGATTGCTCGGTGGGACACGTTACTGAGCACGCCATAAGCGATCTGGATTTGCTGTTGCTGTGGCGAATTCGCCCCCAGACCCGTCTGTTCAAGCTGGCCAATACGTTCAGACAGTGTCACCCCTAGGACATCGCTGCTTTCCTGGGGATTCAACCCAAAGTACTCATACAAATTGGGGGCAAACTCGTTCATCGTGGTTACACGCCTTCCTCGTTGATTTCTGTATCCAGCGTAAACGATCAGCACTTCCCCTGCCATCAGGGATGTCCCTGATTTTTCTCAGGGTTGCGCCACCACACGCGTAACGACGCCGCGCTTAACGACGCCCCCGACGGAACCACGAACGCTTGGGTTTGCCGTTGCCTTTGTCAGAACCAGATTGCTCATTGCGCAGCTGAATGACGGTCTTATCAGGGTAGAACATCGATTCCGTGTATACCGCGCGGATCCGCTCGGTTTCACTCTCCCCGACGGTATCGCCATCAGCGATGACCGGGCCGTTTTCTAGCAGATAGATCACAAGGTTAAGAATAAATTCCTGAGTGTCCTCAGGCGTCTTGGAGCTGTCAGGAATCTCTATGTCCATCAGGCCCAACGAATCCAACCCCACCGTCGTTGACGCAAATTCGCCGCCCTCACGGAACCCCGCGTTGAATGCTACCCACAGATAAAGAGGCGGATTGGGAAGAATCTCCTGAGCCATCTCTCGGAACAGCGGAGGAATAATCACATGATCCGCATCACCCCAGTACACAGCGAAAGCCTCGTTCGACACCGCAATTATTGACGCCATAGCTTGCGTTAGCAGGGCACGAACCGCAATGTCGGCAGCATCGTCATCCTCGAAGTACACAGCCACAATGGTGGTTGCTTGATAATCAGTATCAAAAGTGGCTGTGTCTGGCCACAACCTACTACCCGCACACAGTTCGGCGGTATCATCTGCGAACTGAGAGTCCATGGTGGTCACAATGATGATCGCATTCCCGCATTCCAAACTGAACTGTGCGACTGCGCCATCCTCATCATCCATGTCCGACGGCGGCATCACAGTAATCGGCCCCAGGTCCGGCCAATCAGCAAGCATCTGATCCCGAACCGCCTCCGGTGTCACCCCCGCATCCACATGATGTTGAAGCAGCATCGCAATTCCACCAGGCATGATAGCGTCCTCTCTGTCGCCTGTCTGTGACATATCATCCTACGTGCGATAGCAGATTAACGACATTTCCATCAGTATCCCGCACAAAGAAGCGACGTACTCCCCATTCCTCAACGGCGAGATCGTGCACAATCTCCCAGCCATTGTCCTGGGCAATCTTGTATGCAGCATCAACATCGTCAAGTTCGATAGAGGCCACCGGGTTGATGGGCGCAGTGGGGTCAGAAGTAATCAGGCTGATTTGGATGGAGTGATCTTCCGGAGATGCCAAAGTGGCAATCCAACCATGGTTCATGATCACTTTCATTCCAGTAAGACGGCAGTACTCCTCAATCGCAGCATCAAGGTCACGAACAGTTACGAGTGGCATGGAACGCTGTACAGACATGGGGCCAAACTACCACTTGTCATGTATTCAAACTATAAGCAAAGACAGCGTCTTCATCTGCACTTTTTCAGATCTGCCGCTACACAAACGCATAGATTCCAGCCCCAGCCATCAGTAAAATACCGACAAGGATCACGCAGAAGAAGTCAGGAGCGAAGCGGTAGATCCAGGCCGTCGGGGTGCCGCTGAGCAGTCGAACGCCACCAGCAATAACAGCAGCACATCCAATCCCCACTAGCGGCAGATTCCAGTGCACAGATGTCGCCCCCACCATCATCGCAAAGACCAAAAAGAGCGCGTATCCCACGGTCAGCCGCGTTCGCGCAATCACACGTTCACGCTTGGTGGGAAGATCACCATGTTCCCCCATAGCGGTCAGAATAAGCGCCTCGCCCAATTTTTCAATGAGTGGAGTGCCCACAAGAAAATCACCAGCAGGCACAAGTAGCGCTACACCCACATCACGGTCGGGAACAAGCGCAAACAATGTTGTGACACCTGGGACTTTTCCAGAGTGCAGGTATATCCGGTGGCCTGAGTGTTCTTTTTCAATCCACCCGTAACCATATCGGCCCTTGTCTCCAAGGACACCGGAAACTGCGGGGGAACCGTCGGCAGGCGCGGCGTCGATAAGCATGTGCTCAAGTGAAAAGTCACCAACCAGGTAAGACTGCAGGTAGTGTGCTGCATCCTGGATGTTCATGGCAATACCTCCAGAAGGCGGTTGAATCCAGGATTGTGCAGACAGGTCGAAGGGGGTTGCAGGGAAATAATGCCCAAGAAATGCCACGTGCCCAAATATCACTGGAGTGTGGTGCTGGAGGTCAATAATGTTGCGCTGCACGTACTCCATGAACGGCAGACCGGAGATCTTCTCAACGAGTTCACCGAGAAGGTTGTAATTACGGTTGGAGTAACGAAACTTCTTGGTGCGGGCACATGTTGAATCGGACCGGAGCCCGCTGCAATGCCTGGCAACGTCATGAACAGTGGCGTCAGGAAGAACATGGGCGTTGGGGAGGTAGTGTGTGAGGGGTTGTTGCACGTCAATAAGCCCCTGATCAGCCAGCTGCGTCACAGCCAAACCAGTGAGCGACTTACTTGTAGAACCGATGACAACGGGGGTTTCACTATTCATATCGCCAACAGTCGCGCTATCAACAATGCCCTGAGATGTAACCACCACTGCGGCCCCGGTTGGACAACCAATGGCATGCAGACCTTGCTCAAGAATGCCTTGAACAGTATTGGGGTCCATAGTTTTCATGGTAGTTGTTTTTGTCTCTGAGCAGGCCACCACCATTTCCGCTGTCAGCGGATCCGCTGGGAGCGGATTTCATTGCCGTGTGCTGCACCGATACTGGAGCATGGATACATGTCCGAACAATCAGTTGATGTGACGCAGATCCTGGATCAGCACATTTACCGGGAGCTTTTCGACCACCGCATTATCATCCTTGCTGACGCGTTGGAGCAGCATAATGCAAACCGCTTATGTACCTCGCTTCTTCTTTTGTCTTTCCGCGATCCCACCGCCGATATTGTCTTTTTGATTAATTCCCCAGGTGGGTCCGTGCCCGGAATGTTGGCGATCCGCGATTGCATGAACGGCATTCCCAACGACGTGATCACAGTAAATCTAGGCATGGCGTACAGCGCAGGACAGTTTTTGTTGTCCGCCGGAACGCAAGGCAAGCGTTTCTGCCTTCCCCATGCCAAGGTGTTGTTGCACCAGGGTTCGGGTGGAATTGGCGGCGTGGCGCAGGATATTGAAATTCAGGCTAACGATATTCGCCACACGCGGGACTCGGTGTTGGAGTGCATTTCGGAGGATACTGGACGCAGCCTCGCGGAGGTCACCCACGATTCCCTGCGTGATCGTTGGTTCACCGCCGAGCAAGCTTGGAGTACGGCTTCGTTGATCACATCACCTCAGATGTCTCCCAGTTTCTTCAACGTCCCGCCCGGGTCATGGGGCTTTCAGCGAAAGGACATGCGCACTCATGAGTTCGACGTACACAATCCCCTATGTAACAACCCGCAGTGGCAACACCGAAAAGACGGTTGACATTTATAGCCGCCTGCTTGATGAGCGCATCATTTACATTGGCACGCCCATTGATGATGGGGTAGCCAATGCCGTTATTGCCCAGCTATTACATCTGGAAAACGACAACGCCGACATGCCCATTTCCCTATACCTCAATTCCGCTGGCGGCTCCATGTCCGCGACGTTGGCAATTTACGATTGCATGCAATTTGTTCACCCCACCCTTGAAACAACATGCGTCGGCCAAGTTGTGTCGTCCTCTGCGTTGCTCCTTGCTGGAGGCACGCACGGGCACCGACTGATCCTGCCGCACGGCCGGGTGGTACTGCATGCACCCGTCACAGAGGGCGGTCGTGGCGCGATCCCAGACCTGATCATTGAAGCCGAGGAAATTGAGCGTATCCGCAGCATGCAGGAAGAAATTCTTGCCCAGCACTGTGGCGTTTCCGCCGAGCAGGTCCGCAAGGACACCGAAAGGAAACTGGTGCTCACCGCACAGCAGGCCGTGGACTACGGCCTGGCGGATAATATTGTTGCCGCTTCTCGACGCCCCGGTAGTTAGGCCGCCAGCAACAACACCGGCGTGCTCGCGGCGTTATGGATGTCGCCCTTCTCCACCACGGATTTCGCCAGGTCAAGCGTAGACATTCCTAATGCTCCAGCAATGGCATCAATCATTTCAGAGGACGGATCTTTCATTCCACGCTCGATTTCGGACAGGTACTGAGGCGAAACTCCCGAACGTTCAGCAAGGTCAGAGAGACGATCCCCGCGCTGCGTGCGCGCTGATCGGATTTCTTTGCCAAGCATTTCCCGCCACAACTCACCAGTGATACTGGTGTCCTTGGTGGGTGGCGTTTGCGGTTCGGAGCAGATGACGTACATGTGGAAAGTGTACACGCGTATTCGGGGTTGAAGTCGGGTACCCCTGTGGGCGTCGATACGCGAAAAAAGTGGTTGCAGCGGCATAAACAGGGGTATCCTGGTGTGCCGTATCGCAAACTTTTTTCTTGCAGGGAGCAACATTGGCAAAAATTATTTACACCCGCACCGACGAAGCACCGTTGTTGGCCACGTACTCACTAAAACCAGTTGTTGAGGCATTCGCAGCCACCGCCGGAATTGATGTTGAGACCCGTGATATTTCCCTCGCGGGCCGCATCCTGTCTCAGTTCAGCGACTATCTTTCTGAAGAACAGCGTGTGGACGACGCGCTCGCTGAACTGGGAAAACTAGCCCAGACCCCCGAGGCGAACATCATCAAACTTCCCAATATTTCGGCATCCGTCCCCCAGATGAAGGCCGCAATCGCCGAACTGCAGAGTCAAGGGTACGCGCTGCCCGACTACCCGGACTCCCCCAGCACCGATGAAGAGAAGGATGTTCGCGCGCGTTACGACGCCGTGAAGGGTTCCGCAGTTAATCCGGTGTTGCGCGAGGGTAACTCCGACCGCCGTGCCCCCATCGCTGTGAAGAACTTTGCCAAGGCACATCCACACCGTATGGGCGTGTGGTCGCAGTCCTCTAAGACCAACGTGGCCACCATGGATGACCACGACTTCCGTCACAACGAGAAGTCGGTGATTATTCCCGCTGACGATGTGCTCACGATCAAGCTTGTTGGTGCCGACGGAACTGAGACTGTTCTCAAGTCTGATTTGAAGGTGCTAGCCGGTGAGGTCATTGATGGAACCTTCATGTCGGCAAAAGCACTCGACCAGTTCCTAGCTGCGCAGGTTGCACGCGCTAAGGAAGAGGGTGTGCTGTTCTCCACACACCTGAAGGCCACCATGATGAAGGTGTCCGATCCGGTGCTGTTCGGCCATGTGGTGCGCGCTTATTTTGCTGATGTGTTTGATCAGTACGGTGACCAGCTGAACGCGGCTGGGCTGAATGGTGAGAACGGCTTGGCCGCCATTTATGCCGGCCTGGATTCCCTCGATAACGGTGCCGAAATCAAAGCCGCGTTTGATAAGGCCCTGGCCGAGGGCCCAGCGTTGGCCATGGTCAACTCGGATAAAGGCATCACCAACCTGCATGTTCCTTCCGATGTGATTGTGGATGCTTCCATGCCAGCCATGATCCGGACGTCCGGTCACATGTGGAACGCCGCTGGTGAAGAGCAGGATACATTGGCTGTTATTCCCGATTCCTCCTACGCAGGCGTGTACCAGACGGTGATTGATGATTGCCGCGCTCACGGGGCCTTCGATCCCAGCACCATGGGCACTGTTCCCAACGTCGGCCTCATGGCACAGAAGGCTGAGGAATACGGCTCCCATGACAAGACCTTCAAAATCCCGGCCGATGGTACTGTCCAGGTGGTTAATTCCGCTGGCGACGTGCTGATTGAGCACGCCGTGGAGGCTGGCGATATTTGGCGCGCCTGCCAAACCAAAGACGCCCCCATTCAGGACTGGGTCAAGCTCGCCGTCACTCGCTCACGGTTGTCTGGCATGCCCGCTATCTTCTGGCTTGATCCCGAGCGTGCGCATGACCGCAACCTCACCGCGTTGGTGGAAAAATACCTGAAGGATCACGACACTGAGGGGCTGGACATCAGCATCAAGTCTCCAGTGGAGGCAACTCAGGTGTCCATTGACCGCATCCGTGAGGGCAAAGACACCATCTCCGTGACAGGCAATGTGTTGCGTGACTACAACACCGACCTCTTCCCCATCCTGGAGCTAGGGACATCTGCGAAAATGCTATCGGTGGTTCCCCTGATGGCTGGCGGTGGCCTGTTTGAAACTGGTGCCGGTGGCTCCGCCCCGAAGCACGTCCAGCAACTGGTGGAGGAGAACCACCTGCGCTGGGATTCACTGGGGGAGTTCCTGGCATTGGCCGAGTCCTTGCGCCACTTTGCCAACACCGACGGTAATGCCAAGGCCGCCGTGCTTGCCGACGCCCTGGACCGCGCCACCGAAACCCTGCTCAACGAGGGCAAATCCCCCTCCCGCAAGGCCGGTGAAATTGATAACCGCGGCTCCCACTTCTACCTGACCTTGAACTGGGCTAAGGAACTGGCCACCCAGACCGAGGACGCGGATTTGGCTGCGGTGTTTGCTCCGGTGGCAGAAGCACTGGCCGCTGCAGAATCAGAGATCACCGCAACGTTTATTGACGTTCAGGGATCCCCTGCGGACCTTGGCGGGTACTACAGCCCCTCTGAGGAAAAAACCAACGCTGTGATGCGTCCTTCCGCAACGTTCAACGCAATTATTGATGGTGTGAAGAAGTAACTCTGCTTTTTCACGCAGCACAACCCCTGGCACGCACTACCCCTAGTTGTGTGGTCAGGGGTTGTTGCGTTACTTGTGTCTGACATGATGTGAGGGTGTGTGATGAAGACATGAGTCACCAGGACAATGGCTTACTGCAGATAGGAACGTTTTCCACGCTATCTAGGATCAGCATGCGGATGCTGCGTCACTACCAGGAACGTGGACTTCTCATTCCCGCGCGTATTGACCAGTTCAGTGGATACCGGTTTTACACAAGCGACCAGCTTGGCACAGCACACTTGATCGTCCAGTTGCGTGAGGCGGGTTTTTCCATCGACGCAATGTCCGATGTCCTTGATGCAGTTGCAGAGTCTTCTGGTGGTTCCGCTCGTATTGAGCATATTCTGAGCGCCCAACGCGACCTTCTCGCCCAGCATCGAGCTGAACTGAATGCACAGCAGGCGGCGCTTGACCTCGTCACCACCACCCTGAAAGGACACCCTGAAATGACTGATGTCATCAGGACCACACTGCCAGCACTAACCATTGCTAGTCTCCGCCATGTCGTACCCAGCTACCACGACGAAGGCATCCTGTGGCAGGAAATCATGCCCCTGCTCCAGGAAGCTGGAGTATCCTTCCCCGCCGGAGGCATCTCTGGAGCAACGTTCTACGACCCCGAATTCCGCGACAACGATGTGGACATTGAGGTGTGGATTCAGGTAACTGAGCCATTCACTGGCACTGCCCGATTGGAGTGCCGCAGCGTACCCGAGCGCGATGTTGTCATGGCCACGCTACGTGGCGATTACTCTCAGATGCCAGCTGTCACCCAAGCGATTGGCGCCTACATCGCTGACCATGGACTCACCACTGGCCCCATGTTCAATATCTATCGCGTCAGCCCAGCCCAGAATCCAGACCCCAGCAGCTGGATCACTGATGTGTGCTTCCCAGTAACAGAAGCATCACTGTAACCGCCTACCATACGGGTGTGCACCAGAACGTGTGCACCCATTATCTTTTTACCCCGATATCGAACTTATATACGAAAAATGAATAGCGATGTCCACCATAGCGGATTTACTACAGTTATGCACTGAGCGCCTGGACGGTCCGCGGTATCGATAGGCGTTACCGCAGAAAAAGGCACCGATTCAATACTTCAAGTAGCAATAGTGCATACTAGTAGAGATTGAGCTACTTCCGCATGAAAGGACACATATGGGCATCCCTTTTGTCGACCTCATTGAATGCCTTGACCCAGATCCGCAGCTTGTTATGTGGAAATGGCCTGTTGAAAACGGGCAAATCAAAACGGGTGCCCAACTTATCGTCCGCGAAAACCAGATCGCGTTGACACTGGCACACGGCCAAGCAAGCGCGGTGTATGGCCCCGGCCGCCACACGCTTCCCAGCGTGAACATACCGGTTTTAGACCAGTTGAAGGGCTGGAAATACGGGTTCGCCTCACCCAATATTTACGACGTATTTCATGGTCACGCGCCAATTCGTCGACCTGAAATGGGGCACCCCCGCCCCCGTCATGATGCACGACCCCAAGTTCGGCCAGGTTCGCGTTCGAGCTTTCGGTTCGTACAACGTCCGCATTACCGACGCCGCGCGGTTCTTCCGTGAATACGCGGGCTCATACCCATTACTGTGCATCCGCGACCTTGAGATTCAGCTACGCGACTACATTGCCGCAAAGTTCGGCGAGATCATGGCCACCTCCGGCATCAGCGTCATGGATTTCGCCGCGAACCTGTCGATGGTAAACGCACGCCTCGCCCCCGCCATAGCCCCATACTTCGAGGACCTGGGGGTTTCCGTCACGCAATTCAGCATCGCTTCCGTCACCCTCCCCGACGAGGTCAACGAATACTACGACAAAGTCACCGGTATGAACATGATCGGCGACATGGACAAGTTCCAGCGATTCAACACCGCGCTCGCTACTGGCGACGCCCGGACTGCCGCAGGTGCTGGCGCGCAAGACGGCATGGCCATGGGACTGTTGTTCAGCGAGATGGCGGCGACCCAGCAACAGACACAACAGGCGGCGCCGGCGCCCGCTCCAGCGGCAACACCTGCGGCAGCTAACCCCATGGAGAAGCTGACCACATTGAAGCAGATGTTCGACGCGGATCTCATCACCGAACAGGAATACGCCGCCAAGAAAGCCGCGATCTTGGAGGAGATGTAAATGGCTGAATCGATCGTTGAGCGCATGCGCCGGCAGGCGTTCGCCAGCACAAAACGTGACGTGCACTACGAGGAGGAACAACTCACCACTGAAACGACAGTGTGCCCCGGGTGCGGCGCCGGCCGTGCGGAAGAACACGGCGTTAAGGAATGTCGCTACTGCGGGTACGTGTTTATCAGCGCCGACCTGTAGCAGCACAACAAACAACACACTTTTCAAGAAGGATTGAAGGACATTATGGGGCAATCTCTCCAGATGATTACAGAATTACGGGAACGCCTTGACGTATTTCTGGGCAAGCTCCGGCAGCGCGGCGAAGAAATCGCCGCCGAAGCCCGAGCTACGGCACCAGAGATCAAAGCAAACGACACCGATGAGTACAAACGCTCATTCCTGGCTTTTCAAACTGGAATTGGCAACCAGATGCACCAGTTGGTGGAGAAGGCAGAGCAGGTGTTCCACAAGCAGTTCTCTGTGTATATGAGTGTTGAAGACCAGAACGTCCGCGCCGTCTTCTTAGAGGCAGAGGACGCCGTTGAGGACTTCAGCGACTACATTGACACGCTCACCGAATCCATTTTCATGGAGTCAGAAACCGACGACGCCGAAAAGCAGTACAACCAGGCTGTTGCCGATTGGAAGGAAGCTGCTGCACGTTTTACCTGTTCGCAGTGCAGTGCCCCGATTCCGGTCACGCAACTGTACTACCAGGCACAATACCTCACCTGCACAGGATGCGGAACGCAAACAACATTCATGCCGTCAACGGCAATGCGGAACGCACCACAAGCGGCGGAGGCACTCGCGGAACTTCGTACTCGTCATATAGAGGAAGAAAATTACCGCATTGCCACTTCCCCCGGTGGCTGGGTTGGTCAAGTTATCATGCTGCACATCAACTATGAACTGGCGCAGCATCGCGAGCTTGTGCGTCTACTGCCAGCATACGCAGAAACCCGGGTTGATTTCCTCCGCAAATCCATTGTGGAAGAAGCAAGAACCAAGGGACACACGAAACTTGAACCAGCAGGAACTCGCGAAGCTGACGTCACCTACTACAACGTGATGGGCAGCCTCGGCGACACGATGCGCAACCTACGTGCAGCACAGGACACGCAGTTCGCCAACATTGTTGAACTCATTGTCCGTGACCTTGCGCGACCTGGGTGCGAAGTCGCAAACGCCATCATCAACGGAACATACACGGACGAACTGTGGGAAAAATACGCCGCTATAGCGTCCCGCAGTCCTGAGGACTACTAACCCCTACTCAACCCCAGCAAAGGACACATACATGTTTGATTTTCTGAAAAAGCTCTTCGGTGGCGCTTCCGAGGATGCTCCCTCTTCTACCGCATCTTCTGGGCGCTCCGCCGGTGGATCCCGCGCAGCCCAAGCAGCAGGCGCCAACCCTGGCAAAGCACCCGCTGCCGCCTATAATGCACGCCCCAACTCCAAGGAAACCGGAGTTCCGAATCCGGACGGCTCCACCTTCGGATACCGACCGAACGGCGAACTGTTCTTTGTGCACCCCTTCAGCGTTGCCATCACCGGAGAGTTTCTTCATGACAGCTTCGATGAGGAAGCACTCGCATGGCTGCCCAAACCACAACCCCCGGCAGGCTTCCCTGCAGATGCGTACGAGTACGCAGATAAATGGCTTGACCTGTGGGAACGTGCCCTGGAGCCGCAGTTCGAGTTTATGAGCAGATCGACACCAATAAGTCTGTTCCAGGAGCCCAGGATGCACTAGAGCGCTGGGAGGGGGTCTTGCGCGCCATTGATACTGAGGCCACCCAGCTCGGCGATTTCAAGGGCGCTCGCAACCTTGTGCTGGGCAACAGTGACATGCACGAATCTGTGGACACCTACATTGAGGTATCCAGGGATTACCTGGCCAAGCGCATCGACTGGGACTCCCTTGATCAAGAAGACAAGCAGGAGATCATCTACGACTGCATTGGTACATTATTTGGGTTCTACACGAGGCGTAATGAAATTCTCGCTGGTTTCTACCAGGATCCCAGCGGCCAAGCTGCGCGACAGGCGGAGGAAGAGGCATTTGCACCGTTAATGGCCATGCGCAACGTGGATACCTCCGCACCCGAGCTCCAGCCAATTGCTGGCGTGAGCCTGCACGACTTCGTTGCTGGTTCACAGAGGCTTCACGCCAACGCGCCCATTGAAGAAGTCACCACCATACTGGGCATTGAGCGCCCGCAATGGGATCAGGCAGCAGCGGAATGGCAGCATCGCATTGGTACTCACCCGATGACCGTGGGGGTGGAGTACAGCAACCTTATGTCGCAGCCGCATCCGCTGTTCAGTGGGGCAGCTGGGGCCGGCTCCTCCCAAACGGGGCAGGCCGGGAATAACTCGGCTCGACTGAGCACCGACCGTAATTTCTACGTTGAGGTTGCTGCAGCTATGGGTGCAGCTGGTGAAGCTGGCATTGACACTGACGGCTACCTTCATGAGCACTACGGCGTCTCCATAGCTGAGGCTGGGGCCGCAGGCGTGACGTGGATGTCTGATTTTACTCAGGCGGGCGAACTCACCACTCTGATTCAGTCTCGACAAGCAGAGATAGCCAAGGAGATTGCACAACTTGCTGGCCCAGGTGCCGCAGATGATATCGAGTTCTAGTAACACATAAAAACGGGGCGGCAGTTCACCTTTCTGCCGCCCCGTTTTCCATGCCACAGTGGCTCAAAAACTCTTGCTTAGCGACGCCGCGTACACCCGCACGTCTGATAAGCCCATGCACATCAGCTCAATAGTGCCATCAATAGAAAAATATTTCCACTATGAAAATGCACGAATTATATCATCACATGCATTTCCATAATGGAAATATCATTTGCAGAGATTCCCCCGAATCTCCACGGTCCGCGCCACACCCCTTATGTGTTCAGCAGATTTAAAGAAAGGTTAACACTTAGCATGGATAATCGGGAAAATTTTTGCATAACAATCATCCACCCATACCCCCGCAACTGGCCTTGAACTGGGATTTTAATAAACTAGTCACACGAATTAAAACACCCCCGACGCCCCCATAATAGTACGCAATCCGCCCGTGATCCCCGCCAGATAAAGGCAAATAAAACCAGGGCGGATGGTTTCAGCTGTTTTCCTCTAACAGCACCGTCCTTTCGGATTGAGTTCTTGCTCAGCCCACCGCATACGCCAGTATTCTCGCTCGGTGGGTATGGGTGCACAAGGGTGGTGTTGTTGTAGGTACGTGACGTATTTTTCATAGTCACGTTCCCCCATCACATCACCGATATACACCCAGCAGCTGCGCATGAGCTGCCACACCTTCGCCACTGCGCTCACAATGATGCGATTAGTGGTGAGCATGTGCTGTTCGTTCCGTCGGCGGCGCCTCTGTTGCCCACACCTGAGCAACGCTCTTTTCTATGCTCGTCGCCCCCAAACCACTAGGAGCAAAAAACGCGGACGGGCTGAAGGGTTCTTCGCTCGTAGTGATCTCTTCGCCCCGCTGGCGTGCAACAATGGCTTTGTAGCAGGCTACTGCAGCCGCAGCGATAACGATAAGCACAAGCACCGCGAAGAGTATGGACAGCACGCCTTGGATTGCGGTATTGCGAACCACGGCGTCGATCTCCGCTGGGGACTTGGCACTCTTAAATGTGGTGAGTCCTTGAGCTGCAGCTTCTTTAAAGCGGTTGTGCTGGGCCCAGTACCCAATGGATGGGTTGCTGGAGAATACCTTCTCCCACGACGCAGTCATAGTCACAATCACGTCCCAGAACAACGGAATGGCAGGGATCCACGCCCACTTGTACATACCTTTCTTCACCACAACCACGAGGACAAGGGACAAGGCGATGGCCGCAAGCAACTGGTTTGCAATGCCGAAAAGCGGGAACAGGACGTTGATGCCGCCGAGCGGATCAGTCACACCCATGAGCAGAATGGCTCCCCACAAAGCACACACCGCAATGGTGGAAATCCAGTTGCCCACAGTCCAGGTGGGATCTTTGAAACGCGCGAGGCCGGGCACGTTGGCGAGGGTGTCGGTCATCATGAAGCGCGCGACACGGGTACCGGCGTCCACGGTGGTAAGGATGAACAGTGCCTCGAACATGATGGCAAAGTGGTACCAGAAGGACTGCATCTCGGGGTGCCCGAAAATGTCGGTCAGAATGTGCGACATACCGAACGCGAGCGTCGGCGCACCACCAGTTCTGGAAATGATGGTGTGCTCCCCCACCGCCGCAGCAGCACTGGTGAGTTGTTCGGGCATAAGGTTAGAGCCAGGAAGTCCCAGGGAGTTCACAAACTCAGCAGCACTTTCGGGTTTTCCACCAGTCATGGAGGCTGGTGCGTTCATCGCGAAGTACACATGACGGTCCAAAATAACGGCGGTGATGAGAGCCATGATGGCCACGAAGGACTCCATGAGCATGCCGCCGTACCCGATCACGCGCATTTGGGTTTCTTTTTCCACCAGCTTGGGCGTGGTCCCAGAGGAAATCAGCGCGTGGAACCCAGAGAGAGCACCGCAAGCGATGGTGATGAAAAGGAAGGGGAACAGATTGCCGGCAAAAACTGGCCCGTTGCCGTTTAGCAAAGTTGGTGATGGCGGGCATGTGCACCTCGGGGCGGTCAATGAGAATACCTACTGCAAGCAGCCCGATCACGCCAACCTTCATAAAGGTGGACAGGTAATCGCGTGGCGCAAGCAGTAACCACACGGGAAGAATGGCTGCGACAATGCCGTAACCAATAAGCACCCAGGCAAGCACGATCTTGGACCAGGTGAACATTTCCACACCCCAGGAGGTATCAGCAACCCAGCCACCAGCGACGATAGACAGAAGCAGCAGGACAACACCGATGACGGAAACTTCACTCACGCGTCCGGGGCGCAGATAGCGTAGGTACACGCCCATGAACAGCGCAATCGGCACAGTCATGGTGATGGAGAACACACCCCATGGGCTTTCTGCAAGGGCGTTGACCACCACAAGTGCCAACACCGCAATGATGATAATCATGATGGTAATCACGGCGAGGATGCCGGCAGTGCCACCAACGACTCCCATTTCATCGCGGATCATCTGCCCCAGTGAGCGACCTTTCCTGCGCGTTGACACCCACAAGACCAGGTAGTCCTGCACGGCACCAGCCAGGATAACGCCCACGACAATCCAGATAGTACCGGGGAGGTACCCCATCTGGGCTGCCATGACGGGCCCCACCAGCGGGCCAGCACCCGCAATCGCAGCAAAGTGGTGCCCGAATAGCACTCGCCGGTCAGTTGGCATAAAGTCCTTGCCGGTCAGTTGGCATAAAGTCCTTGCCGTCGTTGGCGTATTCGGCGGGGGTAGCGCGATCGTCGCGAGGCTTCACCACCTTGTATTCGATAAACCGCGCGTAGAACGTGAAGCCGATGATGTAGGAACCAACTGCAGCAAGCACCAACCACACTGCGTTGACTGTTTCGCCACGGGATAACGCGATGGTTCCCCACCCGGCTGCTGCTGCGATGGCCACAAGGAGAAGCACGATCTTTTTCTTCAACGACATGCGTCTGTGGTCGTGGACACCAACAGGCAGGTCACACGCATCTGAATAGACCAGTTCCACTCCGTCAGGAACCGTGAGTCTGTCCTTGACATCCTGTTTTGTCATGACAGCCCTTCCTTTCCAAACTCCAAAGAATATGAGGTGAGTCATACTTGGCTCAAAATTATGTGCCTGGTCACACGGTATCCCGAATGATGGGACTTTAAAAGGGGTTTTAGGTTACTGCTACTGAAAAAATCCACCAAACCGCGCATAAACACTGCTCAGCCGCACGGTGCGAGGAATAAATCACATAGCCAAACCCACAACGTAGGCTTGTGTTATGAGGTTTTCTTTTCATCAACCACCCCTACTACCTCCCCCCGTCACCCGCAGGCCCATCGTGACAACAGTGGGTACGGCGGCCGTCGTTACGCTTGCCGCACTCCTAACGCCGCCAGCAAGCAGCGCTTTCACGGTGACAGCCGACACAGAGAAGCAGCTGTGTCGGGTAGACCCCAACTCCCCCCTCGCAGGTGCGGGACTTCTGGAACAAGCTGGAAAACGACGTCCGCAAAGCACGCATAGCAGAAATCGACAAAGCCTCCCCAGGGTTTGCCGCCGACCTGGCCGCCTACGAATCAGGCGCGAAAGGAGCGCCAACTGTCAACGACCTGCAACAGCGCATCACCAATACGGGCGGACAGGAAGGCTTAGGTATGCTCACCACACAAACCGCGGCCGATGCCGGAATTGATGCCGCTACCGACCCCGGTTTTAGAACCGAATACACCGAACAGCAGGCACGCACCGCCGCACAGGACATCGGCGACAACCCCGCCGCAGCCATTTCTGGAACCCTGCAGAACCAAGCATCCTCCGGCATGCGTATCGACGCCCTCCGATCCGAACTTTTCAGCACCCGTGCTGCCGACTACAACTCCGCACAACAAACCCTGAAGACCAACCTCACACACTGCGCCGATGAACTCGCTGACGCACGCCCCATGCCATGGCAACAAAAGGCACTCATCGCAGCAGCGATCGTCGCAGTCCTCCTTGTAGGGGTAAGAGCCTGGTTTAATTCGAGAAAACCAAGCCGACACCAGGCACAACGATAATGGACAGACAGAGCGGTTTGCACTAGACCGAGCTGTTCACTATGTTGGTGTAAAAATCATCGATACTAAGGATTGCTACCCATGCCACAATACGACAACAGCAATGCAGCCGACTGGGGCTTTGACACCCGCTCCATCCACGCGGGTCAAACAGTCGACAGCGATACCAGTGCACGCAACCTTCCCATCTTCCTCACCTCCTCTTACGTATTCGACAACGCCGAACACGCGAAACAACGCTTCGCCCTCGAAAACCTCGGCCCGGTATACAGCCGCCTCACCAACCCCACCGTTGAAGTCGTAGAAAACCGACTCGCTTCACTGGAAGGTGGCGTGCATGCTGTCCTCTTCGCTTCCGGACAGGCGGCCGAAACAGCAACAATCCTCAATCTCGCCCGTGCAGGCTCCCATATCGTCTCCTCCCCGCGGCTCTACGGCGGCACAACCACGCTATTCGCCGTCACCCTCGCCCGCCTGGGAATAGAAACCACCTTCGTGGACGACCCCGACGATCCTGCCTCCTGGCAGGCTGCCGTCCAAGACAATACCGTCGCCTTCTACGGCGAAACCTTCGCCAACCCCCAGGCCGACATCCTCGACATTCCCGCCATTGCCGAAGTGGCACACGCCAACAAGGTTCCGTTCATTGTAGACAACACACTCGCCACCGCGGCACTCGTCCGTCCCCTCGAACTGGGTGCTGACATCGTTGTCGCATCCCTCGACCAAGTTCTACACCGGCAACGGCTCCGCGCTCGGCGGTGTCCTCGTCGATGGTGGACAATTCGACTGGACCGTTGAACGCAATGGCGCCCCCGTATTCCCAGACTTTGTCACACCCGACCCCGCCTACCACGGCCTCCGCTACGCCGACCTCGGCCCCGCTGCCTTCGGGCTCAAAGCCCGTGTCGGACTCCTTCGCGACACTGGTGCAGCCCCCTCGGCGTTCAACGCATGGGTCACGGCCCAAGGCTTGGACACGCTGTCCCTGCGCATCGAACGACACAACAGCAACGCCGAGAAAGTCGCCGAATTCTTGGCACGCCACCCCAAAGTCGCCACTGTCAACTATGCCGGACTCGAAACATCCCCCTGGTACAGCATCAAAGAAAAACTAGGGCTCGACTACACCGGCTCCGTCCTTTCCTTTGACATCAAAGGCGACAAAGATGCAGCATGGGCGTTTATCGACGCCCTGAAACTCCACTCCAACGTCGCCAACGTCGGTGATGTGCGTTCCCTCGTCGTCCATCCCGCCACCACAACACACTCGCAGTCAAACGAGGAAGAACTCCGCCGCGCCGGGATCAACCAGTCCACCATCCGACTCTCGGTGGGCATTGAAAACATTGATGACATCATCGCCGATCTCGAAGCAGGCTTCGCGGCCATCAACTAAGACACCTGTTAGCAGAACGTAAAAATCCCTCGTCCCTGGTGCTGGGAGAGGGATTTTTACGCTTCAACGAAGAAGACTAGATGCGGAACGGCAGCGGAATGTTGGAGTGCTGCAAGAACCCAAAGATAGCCGCGAGGATCGCGCCAGCAACGCCCAGACCTGCAAGAACTTTGATAAGCTGAGAGTTACTGCTGCCAGGTGCGGTAGGCTCACCCGGGTTCGGGTTGGGAGCAGGTGCCGGAGCAGCAGAGCTCGTTGTTGAGCTGCTGGGCTTAGAGACACTGGAGGTGGGCTTGACCGCACTGGAACTCGGCTTTGCCACCTCGCTACTGGGCTTAGCAGCGCTAGAAGTGGGCTTTGTTGGCTCACTGCTGGGCTTTGCAGAGGTCGACGGTACCGGAGGACATTCCCGGGAGACCTTCACCTTGCCGGTAATTGCGCCGGTGTGAACGTCGTCTTTATAGAAGTCACCCAAAGCGCTGATAACGTCCTGGGAACCAAACTTGCCTTGACCATTGGAAGCAAATGCAACATCACCGGCCTTGAGTGCGAGCGGTTTCTTCAAGGTCCACTCGGAGACCTTAATTTGCTTTGCGTCCTGCCATTCCCCGGCAGTGTTGTTATCTACATACTTGCGGTAGTGAACGTCTGCGTACAGCTCAAGCTTGCTTCCCTCAGCCTTGAGGTTGAAGTTGCTGAACGTATTGTCCAGAACATAGTTATCACCATGTTTATGTCCCTGGTAGTGCATGGTGCCATCCACATTCAGTTCCACCTGGTTGGCGCTTGTGGAAGCCCCCTTAGAGGCAACAAACTTGTAGTTACTTTGGGCTTTATTGGCCTCGTTCAGGTTGGTAATTCCGCCCGTGAGTTCTGATGTTCCTTGAGCGATCTTGCCATGGATGTACTTGTTCCAACTATCGCGGAAATCCCACTCAAATTCGCCACCAGTGACTTTGAAAACAGCCTTGTCATCGGTGCAGGTTGTTTGCTGCTGCGCGATTGCAGTGGTTGGGACAACTACTGCCCCAGCAGCGATGGATGCCGCCATAAAAGCGGCTAGTGAATGCTGGAAACGACTTGCGCTTGTCATACGAGACTCCTGTATTAAGCGGGCGTCAATCACCCGGAAACCGATATTTAGGATAGGCACACCTTAACTCAAAAACTTAGCAAAAATCAAGCTTTAGAGCTGTATTTATTAATGAAATATTTAGTTAAATGTAAGATTGAACAGCTCGCCGAGGGTTTCCTGTAGATCATCATCTACCCCCGCTCCCCGCCCCCGCTTTGGGAAGACTTGAACATCTCCTGCGGGTGACGGCACGACCTGGATATCCCAGCCATACACCGCACTCAGCGTCTCTTCGGTGTACACCTCAGCGACAGTTCCCTGCGCCGCCACAGTACCGTCAGCGAGGCACACAATGCGGTCACAATACGCAGCAGCGGCGTTAAGATCATGCAGCACCACAATCACGGCAGCACCCTTTTTCGCGAGCGCCCGAACCAAGCCCAACGCCTGCTCTTGATGCCCAATATCCAGGGCAGCGGTGGGCTCATCAAGCAGAACAACGGGTGTTTGTTGCGCCAACACACGCGACAGCGCCACCCGTGCGCGCTCCCCGCCCGAGAGTGTCATGATGTCACGATCCGACAGGTGATTTACCTCAGTCGCAGCGAGCGCGGCGTCGATAATCGCATCATCGCGCGCCGATTTGTCCGTGCGCGCCCACGGACGCCTACCCATGGACACCACATCGCGAACCAAGAAAGCAAAAGAAACAGACACATCCTGAAGCATCACCGAGCGCGACTTCGCCAACTCCAACGCCGATGCCTGTGCAGGATCGTATCCACAGATAGAAACCGAACCTGAGAAAGGAATGAGATCACCACTCAGGACAGACAGTAGCGTGGATTTTCCTGCACCATTCGGACCGATGAGGCCCAGCACTTCACCGCGGCGAGCAACCACCGAGACGTCATTAAGCAGCGTTTTCTCCCCCATGACCACCGTAATACCAGTGGCAGAGAGTAAAGCCTCAGCAGGCATCAATGCCTTCCTTTCATCAACATCCGGCGAAGCAGGATAAAGAATGTTGGCCCACCCACCAGGGCAGTGAAAATACCGATGGGCAAATCGGCAAAGGGAATAAGCGTGCGCGCAGCAATATCCGATAACCCAATGAGCACCGCGCCAGCCAACGCAGACGCGGGAATGAGAGCCTTATTCGCAGTCCCGTAATTCCACGGAGCAGATGCGGAACAATTAGACCAACAAAGCCGATAAGTCCGGCGTAAGCCACGGCACCAGCTGTGAGCAATGTGGAGGCACCAATGGCGGTAATGCGCAGCCTGGAAACATTGATGCCAATGTGTCCCGCAGCTTTTTCACCCAGTGCCAATGCATCAAGCTGCCCACCAATGTGCAGCGAAATAGCCGCACCCACAATAATGATCGGTGCGACCACAATTACATGCTTCCATTGCGAACCGTTCAGTGACCCCATTTGCCAAAAGATAATCTGCTCACGCGATGTCGTGGGAGCAAGGTAAACGAGGAAGGAAATGATCGCACCTGCCACGGCATTAATGGCAATGCCTGTAAGAATGAGGTTGATCACGTGCACGCGGCCGTCGTGACGCGCCAGCTGGTACACAACTGCGGTGGTCGCTACAGCAGTGATAAACGCCGCAACAGGAACAGTGGACGTGCCAAAAATCGTAATGTTGAAAACAATAACCAGCGCGGCGCCAACGCCCGCGCCGCTGGTCACGCCAATGACACTCGGTTCCGCCAGCGGGTTAGCAAAAACCGCCTGCATCAACGCGCCGCTGACTCCCAGCGCGGCGCCCACCAGTAGTCCCAGTACTAGGCGCGGCAGCCTAATCTTCCACACCACAGATTCAGCAAGGCTAGCACCCTCTGGACCTGCGATAAGGATACGCGGCACGTCACCAACAGGAATGTGGTACTGCCCCACCGACACAGAAAACAGCACAACACCAACTAACAGCACAAGGAGCATGGCAAACAGCACTACTCGACGCCGCGTTCGGGTGCGGAACACCTCACTCGCAGCGGGTCTTCCTGCCTTCGCCGTATCCCGACTGTACTCTGGGCGCTGAACGATACTCGTGTTCGTCACTGTCAGCGCCTTTTACTGAGCCTGATCTGGGTTATACACTGCCTGCGCCGTTCGCAGTAACAATTCACCGGTTTGCGGACCAAACGCCAGCGACTGCCCATCCGGCAATGCAACAACGCGTTGATGCTGCCCAGCCGTGGTCTGCTCTACGCCAGGTCGCTGCATCAATCCTTCAATGCCGCCGGTGGATTTCAACCCCTCCGTCATCATGATGAACACGTCAGGGTTGAGTTTGGCCAGTGCCTCAGCGTTTGCCGGGGCGGCATCTTTCAAACCGTTTTCTGCGGCCACATCCACCGCACCAATGCCCTCAATCAAATCCTGCGCACCAGTGCCTTCGCCCAGGATGAAGAACACGCCACCGTTACCACGCGCGTACAAGAACGCCATACGTAGCGGCTGGTCTGGTGCAAGTTTCTTTACTGCTTCCATGTCGGCATCAAGGTCTTTTTGCTGCGCTCTGCCAGTTTGTCGGCTTCATCAGGCAGGCCGACCACCGAACCAAGGTTCTTAATGTCATCGCCGATGGAGGCGATGTTTCGAGTCGGCTCCATGACAACCACGGTCACGCCCGCATCACGGATCTGATCGATAGCCTCGCGGGGGCCAATGCTGTGGTCAACAATCACCAGGCTTGGGGACAGTTGGAGCACAGCTTCAACGTTGATGTTGTGCCCACCCTGAGTGACCACGGGAAGATCAGCCAGTGCCGGTTCGGTTGAACTAACTGTGCGGCCAACGATGTTGTTCTGTAGCCCAAGGCCCATGAGGGTTTTGGTGTAGGTTCCGTACAAATCGAGGGCAAGAATGCGCGACACATCCTTGACGGTGACGTTATAACCATCAGCATCGGTGAGTTCAACAGGGAGCTGAGGCTGAGCATTATCGGTCACAGGAACCACGTCACCCATGTCTGGAACAGTTGAAATTCCGGTAAACGTGCGCGGGTCTTTCAATGAAGCACGGTCGGGTAACGATTCCCGGAGTTCCTGATCGCTGGTTGTTGCCTGGCTGTCCCCTAAGGCATTCGTGGACAACGGCGCGTTGCATCCGGCGAGCGCCCCGGTGAAAGCTAAGGCAGCACACATGAGCACTGCTGTGAACGTAGTACGCATAGTCGCTGCTGGGATCACAAGCGGACCTTTCCTAGTGGTGTGGTGAATGGTGAAACGCACGGGTGGTTAACGGCTGTTGGGATTTCGGGAAACAAACTGGGATAGGGTGGCTCCGGCAATCACAAACGCACCCAGGATCATCAGGATGGGAGTGGTAAAAGGCGAACCGCCAGTGCCTGCACCATCAGCGTCCGCCGCTGCGGATTTGATTTTGAACGAGCCTTTGCTGTCAAATCCTGCTCCCTCGGAGGAATCTTGTGCCCCATTGGTCTTCACGCCAAGCTTCGCTGCGGCAGCAGACCCCGGCTTGGCGTTGGTACCGCCAGCGGCATTCCCGCTTTTTGCACCGTTTGCGCCGGACGAACCACCGGCTTTGGTTGCAGCGGCAGCCGCAGCATTGCCGCCGGCACCGGCAACTCCCCCACCAGAAGCACCAGACCCCTGCCCCGCAGTACAGCTTGCTGCACCACCAAGAGATGCGGTGAAACTAATTGGGTCTAGCTGGGTGCCTTCAGGGTAAAAGTCGGCGAACGCTTGGGCACCGGCTTGAGTCAGCGACGCTGTGGCAGAACCTGATGCTGCATTGTCACCTACGTTGAGCTGGTTGAAGGAAAGATTCGCCAGTGCAACTCGCCCAAAGTCCGTGTTTTGTCCCTCCATATTGTTGGAGGAAACGGTAGCCACCAGGGAACCTGAGTTGCCGCTCCACTGAATTTCCATGTTGGACATGTTCAGTTGAAGCACCCCTTTATGACCTGTGAAGTGCATGGATCCAGGGAACAGGATGGTACCCGTGTTCGCCTTTGGGTCCACGGCCCCAGAGTTACCGGCGAAGTGAAATTCGCCATCGCTGTGGGACACACCGCTCAGTTCCCACGAACCCTTCGCGATGGAACCAGTGATGTAGGACTGGAAGGACTGCTTAACACCCCAGGCCGCGCTAGCTTCCGTCACGCTAGCGAACTTTCGGCTGTACACACGGATCCGGCACCGCCACCGCTTGTCGACGCCGCGCCTCCTGCGGCACCTTGGTGACCTCCACCCGCAGTCCCTGCGGTGGCAACGGCTCGCCCAGCGGTATCCCCACCTTTTGCGGCTCCACCACCGTTCCCGGTGCCGGACGCACCGCTAGTCGCACCGCTTGCGCGGTTAACTGTGCCACCGCCAGGGCCATTGACGGACGCACCGTTCTGGTTGAAACGGGCACCCAACTTATCAATGTTGGTGATGATCTTATCCGTGGTTGACAGGAGGTTGTTCACTGCGGTGCCGTAGTCATTGACTGTTTTCAGGGCATCGAGACCCGGGGCGTTGTTCTTCTTGGTCGAGGTCGTCTTGGAACCACCGCCGTTGCCACGTCCGCCGCTGCTATTGCCGTTGGTGACGTTAGCCACACGAGCTGCGCATTCGGCGCCAAGGTTGATGTTGGCGTTCAGCGGATCCATCTCGCCGCCGGTGCCGTAGTTGCCTAAGAAGAGCTTGTCGCCAATATCGGTAAGGGTGACGTCACCGCTCAAATCAACGGCATCCGAGGTGAAGTCAGGTGTACCGTTCAAGGCAACCTCGGCGATAGCAACGTCGTCGCCTCGCACAAAGTTGTCCGGGGAATCTGCACTCATATCATCCGGCAGGTTGGCATCGTAATCCACCAGAATCTTGGCGGAGCTTCCGTTGACCGCAATCCTAAAATCTTTGAGCGTCATGTCGAGTTTGGGCTTGTCGTTATAGCTGTGCCCATAAAAGCGGATGCCGTTGTCCTCCCCAAGGGGCACGATGGTAGTGCCGTCATCGGTGGTTTCAATCGGTGGGAACGGCTCGTTGAACACGAACTCATCGCCGTTGTAATTGACGGTCCCTTCCGTTTCCCAACCGCCCTTGGCAATCCTGCCTTCAATGTAGCTGCGGAAGGACTGGCGCACGCCCCAGCCCACCTGCGAGACCGCACACTTCTCGCCTGCTTGGGCACCTGCCGACCCCACCAACGCGTTGTGGGGTGACACGATAGGAGTGACAGTCAGACACGCCGCAGCCGCGATGGCAGCGGCTGCGAGGGGGCGTCGGAAAGCGTGTGCCGTGCGACTCGCAGACAACATTCGGGCAGTCTCCTTAAATCAAGATACTCAGCTTCTCTAATCTCATTCTCAGAGATCAGTCCATGTATCCTTTTAATTTAGCTCAAGGTTAGACTAACCTAACCTAGAGAAGATTCATAAGAAACCATTTGTCTAACCCCGCCCGTACCCCCTATCCACGACAGCAAAGGACTGGATTTCAGTGCCATGACGACGGCAAAAACACCCTCGCAAACTTCCACAATCTTTACCCAGAGATTGACCCCACCACGCCCATCCGACTCGGCCGGGGAGAGCACTTAGCCATCGTAGCCTCAACCGGCATTCTTGTGTTTGGCGCAGCCGCCGGGGACCTCCGAGTCACAGGAGCAGGTTTTGCATTATTCCTGCTCAGTATTATCATTACCGCCTCTAAAGCGAACCGCAGAATCCGACACGAAGCACGATCACGCTTCCCCGGTGAAGACTGGATTGAGTACCGAACCGCCCGTCATTTACGTACCGATATCATCGTTCCCGTTGGGTGGCTTATTATCAGTGTGATCACTGGCGCATGCCTCTGGTATGTCCCCGCACAATACACCTACTGGGGAGCCGGCGCGGCAGCCGTAGTCGCATGTGTGATTATGTTGCTTTTACCCGGCCTCTCCCCTCTATGGGGTGAACCGACCAACACATCAGATGACACAGCTTTTTATGAGGTTGATTCAGTTTTTTCTGAGGAAACTACGTCTACACACCCTCACCCCAACATTGCGGATACCGCCGAGTATGGCATCACGGGGACCTATAACCACAGCAACTAGACTAGACAGAGCTGTACGTCTACAATTTCGAGAAAACCACGCCCCCTACGATCTGAGGTGGATGCATGCAACCACTCGTTGAGGAGAACACTCTCGGCCACCAGCGCATTGGCACGGTACGCACCGAAGCGGGGGCAGAGATCGCCGACGTTGTCATTGCTTACCAACGGTGGGGGGAACTGCGTATCGACGCCTCGGGAACCAGCAACATCATCCTCGTCGAACATGCCCTCACCGGTGATTCCAACGCAGTTGCGTGGTGGCCAGGCATCATCGGCCCCGGCAAAGCGCTAGACACCGACATCTACTGCGTGATGTGTACCAATGTCATTGGCGGTTGCAGCGGCAGCACAGGCCCCAGCTCGATTCATCCCGACGGTGCGGCGTGGGGTTCGCGATTCCCGGGAATATCCATCCGCGACCAGGTATCTACTGAAAAACAATTTCTTGACTCACTCGGCATTGATGCCATCACCGCCGTCGTGGGTGGATCCATGGGCGGGGCGCGGTGCCTCGAATGGTCGCTTCTCTATCCCTCCGTTGTACGATCCGCACTGGTGATGGCCGTATCCGCTAGGGCGAGTGCGTGGCAGATCGGCATTCAGTCCTCGCAGATCGCCGCCATTGAGCATGATCCTAACTGGCAAGGCGGAGATTTCCACAACACCGGCCGCACCCCAGATCAGGGGCTGGCCACCGCGCGTCGCATCGCGCACCTGACCTATCGCGGCGAGCAAGAGGTTGATGAACGGTTCGGTGCGGACGCCCAACCCGGCGAAAATCCCCGAGGTCAGTTCCGCAGTTCCACACAGCGCTTCGCGGTGGACAGCTACCTAGACCACCAAGCTAAGAAACTAGTGGAACGCTTCTGCGCAGGTTCCTACGTGACGCTCACCGACTCCCTCAACCGGCACGATATTGGACTGGGGCGCGGTGGCTTGAACAAAGCGCTGGCATCCTCCACGGTTCCCACCATGGTAGTAGGCGTGGACACCGACATTCTGTACCCGTACCACCAGCAAGAACACCTGTCGCGGAACCTGGGAAACCTCCTGGGAGTAGCCAAAATCATCTCCCCCGTCGGACACGACGCCTTTCTCGCCGAAATACGCCAAGTGGACCGCATCATCCGCAGGTTCCGCGTGCTTGCCGGTATTTAACTAGCTCCCCAAGGAATCGACGGTGCCCGCCACAAACATCATGCTGACCCCCAGCGTGGTGGTAAAGGCGGCGTCGAAACGCCGCGACCTCACGCCCAAAACACCCATGACACGGCTGTCACACACCAGCCGCAACCCCGCAAGCCACGTCAACGCAACACCAAGGGCGAACGTGGCGCGCCGCCAGTGATCCGTCACCCCGCATACCAGCGCAAATACCAGCAGCGCCCCAAAGATGCCCAGGCCACAGTACTGCAAAACTGGGGGCAGTAATGACGGGGGTGCACCGGCATCGTGCGGGTTGGCTAGCGCCCGCTCAAGCTGTGGATCCTTAGCCGGATGCTTAATTCCCCTAATTCCCTGCAGCACGCTGTTCCGCTCGTTCCACGACATTGCGCACCAAAAACGCGCGGGTCAGGGGCCCTACCCCACCGGGGTTGGGCGAGACATAACCAGCAACATCCCACACATCGGGGTGGACGTCGCCAAGCAGCTTCCCATCCCGGCGCGACACTCCCACGTCAAGAACAGCGGCACCAGGTTTGATCATGTCGGCAGTCAGCATGTGCGGCTGTCCCGCTGCGGCGATAACCACGTCAGCGGTCTGGGTTTCCGCCGCTAAGTCCTTGGTACCTGTGTGGCACAACGTGACGGTGGAGTTTTCACTGCGCCGCGTCAGCATGAGTCCGATGGGGCGACCCACGGTCACACCGCGGCCGATCACCACCACTTTCGCGCCGTTCAGCTCAACGTCGAAGCGCCGTAACAAAGCAATCGCGCCGTGGGGGGGTACAGGGCAAGGGGGCAGGTTCGTTCAGCACCAGCTTTCCAAGGTTCACCGGGTGGAGGCCGTCGGCATCTTTACTCGGATCGATGTGCTCCAGCACCGCATTTTCATCCAGATGTTTCGGCAGTGGTAGCTGCACGATGTAGCCGGTGCAGTCTGGGTCCGCATTCAGTTCGTCGAGTACCCGAAGCAGGTCTTCTTGACTGATGTCTGCGGGAAGATCTCTACGAATGGACCGAACGCCAATCTGTTCACAGTCACGATGCTTCATCTTCACATACGCGTGGCTTGCCGGATCATCCCCCACCAGAACTGTGGCCAAACCAGGGGTTATTCCCTGTGCCTTCAACGCTGCAACCCGCGTGGAGAGGTCGGCAAAAATTTCGTCGCGGTAAAGATTTCCATCCAATTTGATCGCAGTCACGCGCCCATTATTGCACGCATACCCATGCCTGTAACATCCTGAACATGCCATTTGCGCACATTATCTTTGACCAGCCCTGCATACCACCTAACACTGGTAACGCCATCCGCATGTGCGCAGGAACAGGGGCTCACCTGCACCTGGCCGGGCCACTGGGGTTCAACCTGGAGGAAAGAACCTGCGTCGCGCAGGCTTGGACTACCATGATCTTGCGGATGTGACGGTACATGCAGATCTCGACGCCGCCCTGGATGCACTTCCCGGCGCGCGGGTCTTTGCATTCACAACCGGGGGTATGGTTCGTCACACCGACATCGCATATGCGGAGGGGGATGTGTTGTTGTTTGGCACGGAACCCACAGGATTGTCGGAGACTGCGTTGGCACATCCGCGCATGACAAAGCATGTACGCATTCCCATGTTGCCGGGTCGACGGTCCATGAATTTGTCTAACGCCGCTGCAGTGGCAGCTTATGAGGCGTGGCGGCAATTGGGTTTTCCTGGTGCTTTATAGCGTGTTGCTTATTACGATGAGTTCATGACACGCAAGGAGATTGTCTTTGTTGTTTTAAGTCTCGTATTGGCGTGGTTGGTGGCCCTGCCTTTATGGCTGTCGCAATCGCGACCCTCTTGGTTGTTGCAGGTAACCGCGCTTGGGATGATGTTAATGCCAACATTGGCTGCAATCATAACGCATCGCATATATCGCTCTGGTAAACCGTTTATCGACGTCGCAGCGTTGCGGGGTGGAAAGCCATTGACAGTGTTGTGGTGGTGTTGCGTGGCGTCGTTTTCTCTTGTTATTCAATTGATAGCAACGATTATGGTGGGGGCATTATCCGGTGCTGGTAACTTTAGCTTTTCTGACGCAGCGGTCCACGCTCGGGTGCTTGATGCTCCAGGTATCTCTTCAGAGTTGGATCCTTCGACATTGCCACCCGCCTGGGTGTTGCTCGTCATCGCACTGGTCAGCGGTATTGTCGGAGGATTTTCGTTAAACGCAGTAGCAGGGTTGGGTGAAGAAGTCGGCTGGCGCGGCTGGTGGGCAACTCAACGCCAGGAACAGAATTTGGGTAAATACTATTGTCATTGGAACGATATGGGGGTTGTGGCACCTACCGATCAATATGGTTGGCTACAACTACCCTGGAGTCAATCGCGTGGCTGCTTGCAGCATGTTTGTGGTGTATTGCATATGCGCAGGGGCGCTACTGCTGGAACTGCGGAATCGTAGCCATTCTATTTATCCCGCTGCCGTTGCGCACGGCACGATCAACGGGCTTGCTGGAGTACATGTTTTGCTCATGGATTCCTCCCCGACAATGTGGTTGGTGTATTCACCGACTGGGGTAGTGGGGTGCGTCATCTTGGTCGTCATCACGCTAGTGCTGCGGCGAATACCGGCACGACCGCCACAAGCCTCAAGCATGAACGTTGATCGCCCACAGGCTGGAATGCGCGAGCGGCACTGATGCGCCAGTACCGTTAACATGCACCACGCGCATTCCCGGAAAATTGTCGGTAGACACAGTAATGCGCACGCCAGGGCCAATGTTATGTTCCGCAAGGTAGCGGAGCAGTTCGGGGTCGCGGTCATGGATGCGGTCAACGGTGACGGTCTGCCCAGGTTCAATTTGGCTTAAGTCAAGTTCAGCCACGGTTTCGATGCTGCCGTGCACATCAGGAATGGGGTCACCGTGGGGGTCGCGGGTAGGGTGACCCAGGTGGGCGTCGATACGCGCAAGCAGGGTGTCTGAAATCGCGTGTTCGAGCAGGTCAGCTTCGTCATGCACTTCGTCCCAGGTGTAGCCAAGGGTGGTGTAGAGAAACATTTCCACAAGTCGGTGGCGGCGCACCATGGCCATGGCGAATGCGTTGCCCTCTGGGGTGAGGGAAATGCCCCCATATTTTGGATGCACAAGTAACCCACGTTCGGTGAGGCGTTTAATGGCCTCGGATGTGGTGGAGGTTTTCTGGCCCATTTGCTCTGCAATTTTACCCAGCGCGGCTGGGGCACCGGTGCGTTCGCAAATATCCCACACCGTTTTCAAATAATCCTGAGTTTTTCAGGCAAATGGGTTACATGCATAGAAATCAGTCTATCCAAGAGGCGCTTTTCCCGCCGCTAGACACGTGTATAACGTGTGCGGTCATGACGTAAAAAGCACCTTTCGCAGGCACCAACATCCGGCGTAGAACACTCCCGCTAGGACCGCGATGCAACCGCCAACGGAAAGATGCCACAACAGCGCACACCCTAAACCGACGACGCCAATGAGTGCTCCTGCTAGCGGAGCCGCGACAATCAGCGCTGTGGAGTTCTTCATCAGTGGTATCAGCCCCGCTGCGGGTGCCGCGATCAGAGCGATGGACAGCACCGTGCCAATGGCCGGAATGACAGCAACCACCGTGACCACCACCATGCCGAGGATGAGCAATTCCGCGCGGGACGCACTGAACCCGGCTGCCCGAAATCCCTGCTCATCAAAGGCATAGAACACGAGTTGCTTGCCGTAGCCCACAACGATCACCATCACCACGGCCAGCACTGCAAACGCGACGCTCACATCCAGCACGTTGACATTTAGCACTGATCCAGCCAGAAATCCCTCAATTTTCAGTGGCAGCGGGGCAAACCAGGTGTTTAAGAAGTAACCGAGCGCAAACCCCACCGTCAGCACAACCCCCGCCGCTGCCTGGGACGATTGTCCTGGGATGCGCGCCAGCGCGTACATCACACCAGCGAGGGGAACGCATAGTGCGAATGCCCCGGCGAACAGCCACAGCGACAACACATGATGATCCCCCTGAGACAAGGAACTGCCCACGACGACACCGAGGACCGCGCCGGGGAACGTGCCATGTGTGACCGATTCGGCAAAAAACACGCGGCGTTTCAGCACCGCGAATACGCCAACAAGGCCCGCCAACGCGCCCACGATGCATATTTCTACAAGGGGAAGTCTGACAATCTCCCACAGTGACGTGTGTACCAGCGATGTGTCCATTAGCGTGCCCCGATCCTGCTGCGCACATAAGCGACTGGAAGCGCGGCAAATATGCCCCTATCACCGACAATGCCACGGCCGCCTGCGGCGATACGGGGTGCGGAGTGTCCGCGAGCATGATCTTCATACCGATCAGACCACCCGCCACCCCCACGACGATCGCGATAATCACCATGGTGCGGACCGTGCGCGCCAGCAACCGCGCTGTTGCTCCGGGAACCACCAGGTATCCCACCACCAGCAGCACCCCCACTGCTGATGCCGCCGCGATCACCACCGCAGCAATAGCAATATTGATAATAAGGTCGATGACAAGCACATTGACGCCCTGTGCCTGCGCTTGAGCACGATCAAAAGCAACAAAAATCTGCCTCTTCCACGTCACTGCCACCATCAGCAACGCGACCGCGCACACGATCAGCGACTGCTCAAGACGTTGATTGGTCACCTCCAGCAGCCGACCGAACATCAACGCCTCCAACTGCCCAGACTTGTCACCCAACCGTAGGGACAACACAATACCCAGCGAAAAAAACGAGGTCAGCACCACCGCAGTGCCAGCCTCAGAGGTATGTACCCCACGCTTTCCGACGACCGTGAGCACGACCGCCACGACGATCCCCACTAGTCCAGCACCGGGGATGATCATGTCCAGCCCACCAAACACAGCCCCCGCAACCACGCCCGGAAACACCGAATGCACCATGGCCTCAGCATTAAACTCCAAACGACGCAGATTCACCACGACGCCCACCACCCCAGACACCACGCCCAAGGTAACAAGCATAAGGAACGGGCGAAATAGAAACGGTGCCTGGGTGAAATCGCCGATGAACGGGGCGTCGAGAAGCAATAACCGGATCTGCTCAACCCACATGAGGCACCCGCCCAAACGCGCGGTCCAACAACTCGGGCGTGAAGACCTCCTGCAGCGGACCAAACGCCACTTGATGCCCAGCAAGCAACGCCACCTTGTCGCAAGTCTGCTCAGCCAAATCAAAATCGTGGGTGGATATAACGAGCGCGACACCACGGCCTTTTACCCACTGGATAATTTCCATCAAGGCGGCACGGTTGGGCTGGTCGAGGCCGTTAAAGGGTTCGTCAAGCAGGATGATCGTTGGATCCGCAACAATCGCCCGGGCAAGCAACACGCGTTGACGCTGACCACCCGACAGCGTCCCAAAATGAACGTCCCCCCTATCAGCAAAACCCACGCGATCCAGAGCTTGAGCGATGCGCTCCTTATGCCGCCGACTCAGACGCTGAAACCACCCCAGCTCGCCGTACAACCCCATGCCCACAACCTGAGCGACCGTAACAGGAAAAGTTGGGTCAAGATCAGCCACCTGCGGCACATAGCCCAAGGCGCCGCGACGATCAATGCTCATCGTCCCATCCGCAAGCACGGTGGATCCCACGATGCCTTTCAGCAATGTGGTTTTACCAGCACCATTAGGACCGATAAGCGCGAGCGCTTCACCCGGTTCCACTTCTCCCGTCACACCAGTAAGTGACGGCGGGCCGCCGTAACTGAACGCAGCGTTATCAAAAGCAAGTGCAGCAGACATAGGGCTTCTTCCTGTTGTGTGGTGGGGTTAATGCAGGTCAGCGGGCAACTCGGCAGGCGTACCACCCCAGGCATCAACCAAGGTGGACACATTGTGCACAATGGAGCCTACGTACGTCTCCCCAGGACTTCCCTGCGGGCCGAGAGAATCCCCGTAGAGGGCATCATCCCCCACGATTGCCTTCACACCGGCAGCCTGCGCAATCGCCTCAATTGATTTCGAGTTGTTGGAGTTCTCCGCAAAAAGCGCTTTCGCGCCCGACTTTTTCACCTCATCAGCGGCAGCACGGATATGCTCAGCCGTGGCATCTTGCTGCTCGTTGAAGTCAGACAAGGCCGCGCCGATGAACGTGACATCGTAATTGTGGGAAAAATACCCAAAAGCATCATGCGAGGTAAACAGCACCCGGCTGTCCTTCGGAACAGACTCCAGCGACTGCCGAGCCCAATCGTCCAGCTTAGTGAGACGATTCTCATACTCAGTGACATAGGGCTTGAGAACCGGCTGCTTATCGGTCAATGCCGCACCAATGTTGTGCACTTGTATCGCGGCATTGGCGGGACTCGTCCACACGTGAGGGTCGTACTGGAACTCGGGGGTGTCGCCGTGTTCCGGCGGGAAAGGCCACGGGGCGACCTGCACTTTTTCGTCCCCTTCATCAAGGGTGTACGCAGCGTCCTTTGCCTTGGCGTTGTTGGCACTGGCAACGCCGGAAGAAACCACCATGGTGCCGTGGAAACCCGAGGACGACACGGCGTCATCAAGGAAGTGTTCTAGGTCCACGCCATTCACCAGGAACAGGTCGGCGCTGCTCAGTGCCTTCATCTGATTCACAGTCATCTCATGACTATGCGCGGAGGCGTTAGGGGCAAGAAGACACGTTAAATTCAACGTGCTTGCACGTGTGCCACTATCCCCACCGACGGTTGTAGACGTCCCCGCAGCATCCACTTTGGTGAAGGACAGTGAATCTTCTTTCTCGGCAGCCGCCCGACCGATCTGGGTGACATAGTCACAGAGTTGAGTCGTTGTGGCCACAACGTTGAGGCCATCTGACTTTTCACCAGTACTCGACGAACAACCTGCTAACAGCAACGACGATGCTGCTACAGCCCCCAAGATCACAGCCCACGGTTGTCTAGATTTCATGAGTTCCTCCACATCAGAAAACGCTCTTGATATTCAGTCTTCATTAGCACCATATACAGAGTTCATGTGTTTGAACAATGAAAATGGCGTAATTCCTCCACGGAGCACCCCTGCAAACCCCCATACAAGCGAGAACTAAAGTTTTATGGTCAAGGTCACAATTGAAGGTGAAGCGTTGTGTACCTAACATTCCGGGAATACCATGAAGCGCAATTTAGGTGTTATTAAAGATCCCATATTCGGAATTTGGAGGACCATATGGTTGCGATTATCATCGCGGCTCACGGGGAATCAGCCCCCGCACTACTCGGCTCCACCACCATGATCGTCGGCGATGTCGACAACGTCCACGCCGTAACCTTCGTCCCAGGCCAAGGCCCCGACGACCTCCTGGAAGCCTACGGCAACGCCATCTGGATCATCTTCGGCATGTTCGCAATCGGCATCTTTGGATACTGGGGCGGAATCCTTGCTCCCGGATCCTGATCACACACTGATCGCCTGCAGTCCTGCGCTTCTCCTGCACTAACGGGGAAGGAAGAAAAGGTAGTTGATGCATCATGGCACCAGCCGTCATAGCTGTCGCCATATGCATCAGCTCCCTGTACTAGTTTCTTGCACTAGTTCCCAATGCTTTCCCAGGGCATAAGCCTTCACAACCACAGCACATAATCTTAGGAATACTGGAATCATGGCACCTATCAAGCTCCTCAGCAGTGACCTTGACGGCACCATCATCTTCGACCGGGCCATCGGCCCCGACAGCATTCAGGCAATTCACCAATGGCAACAAGCCGGCAACATCGCGGTGTGTTCCACCGGAAAGTCTATTGAAGCCACCCGCTTTGCACTCCGCGATAGTGGCCTCGAATTCGACTACAACGTGCTCTACACCGGGGCCGTTGTTACCGACAAGCACTACAACGTGTTGATGAGCCACACCCTGCCCAGCGCACTGGTCTCTGAGCTTGTGCAAAAACTATCAGAGGAACAAGGCATCAGCGTCTTCGCCACCACCCTGGACACCAACGATGTACGGCTCTACAGCAGCATCCCACCCGAGCTCAGCACTGATATTCTGCAGTATTTCGATCCCCTAAAGTACGAGGACATTCCCCACCACACCTTCGTGGGCATTCCCATCTGGGTCAGTGCTGGCGACGAGACAGAAGAGACCATCCAACGCCTGCATACCTGGATTCTGGACACTTACGGAGATGTCCTCGACTGCCACCGAAACCAGGATTTCCTGGACATTGTGCCACCGAACTGCACAAAAGCAACTGGGCTTGCGTGGCTGATGAAGCACCTGCGAAGCACCACCAGTGCCACATACGAAACCTATTCCCTCGGTGATTCCTGGAACGACATTGACATGCACCACTGGGCCGACCACTCCGTCTCATTCCCACACTCCCCCGCAGAAATCCAGGAACTCACCGAAACTGTTGCCCCCACCGCCGCCGACTACATCCAGAGCGTTCTTGCCCATGAATAACACCCCAGAAAATGACCGACCAGGTTTCAAAGACACCTTCATTGCTGTTGGCCAACAAACCCTGTCCAAGCGGCGTACCGACTATGTGTACTCCGTAGGTGTCCTTGTCACCGGCCTGATGGTGCTGGCGGGCCTACTGTATTTTCTCACCCCCATCGCCTCCATTGTGGCGTTGGTGTGCGCCATCATTGTGATGTGGGGCCGATGGATCATCCTGCGGCAAGTCACTCAGGATTTCGCCGACATGCGAACAGCCAAAGAAGGCTACACCGCCACAGAAAACGCGGAATACCTGGAGTTTATCCGCCTCCGTGGTGAGCAAATGCTCAACGACAACAAAGCACTCACCCCACTAGCCAAACAAGAAATCACACAACTTATGGACTGGGCAGCGTCGCACACAACCTAGCTACCGAAATCACGCGACCCACCAGCAAGTGCCTCAGCAACAGCAAGCGGCTCCAATTTATCGGCAATGAGCGTTGGAGCCCCCGTTGAATTCCGAATTATTCCGCGAATAACCAGTGCCTTTGCCGTTCCAGCCACACGCTGATACCTCGCCCACAAACCAGGAGACACCAGCACATTCATCAAACCCGTCTCATCTTCCAACCCCATGAAGGTCACGTCACTGGCGGTCTGCGGCCGCTGTCGGTGGGTCACCACTCCCGCCACAACGATTCGGGTCCCGTCGGCAACCTCAAGCAAGCGCGCAGCGGGGGTGATGCCGCGGGCGTCGAGAAGCGAACGCAGCAACGCCATCGGCTGCTGCGTGGACGTTACCCCTGTGTGTGCCACATCGGCGGCCAACAGCTCAAACGCCGACATTCCCGGTAGGGATGGCACATCCACCGAGCTCAGCCCCGGAAGCATGTCCGCACTCTCCGTCGCCGCAATCCCCGCCGCCCACTGCGCCTGCCGACGATCCACCCCGAAACACTCCAGTGCCCCAGCCCTCGCCAATGCCTCAACCTGGCGGACGCTTAACGACGCCCTCCTCGCCAGGTCCGCAATCCCGCTAAACGGAGCTTCCGCTTCAATCCGCTCGGCAGCCGCATCACCAACACCTTTAACCAGGTTCAATCCCAATCGGATCTGTCCGCTGGGACAATCCGATTCCTTCTTCGACTGGTTCACGCACACCGGCAGGATCGTCACCCCATGGCGGCGGGCATCAGAAATAAGCGACTGCGGAGAGTAGAACCCCATGGGCTGTGCCCGCAGCAATCCCACGCAAAACTCCGCCGGATAATAGAACTTAAACCACGCAGAGAAAAACACCAGCGCCGCAAATGACTGTGAATGCGACTCTGGAAAGCCATACGCCGCAAACGCCGTCATCTTGTTCCACAGCACATCCGCCACCTGGCCTTCGATGCCATTGGTCTGGAACAAACCGTCATAGAACCTTTTCTTCAACGCCGCCATACGCGCCGGGGAACGTTTCGACCCCATGGCCCGCCGCAAATTATCTGCCTCCGCCGCGCTAAACCCAGCAGCATCTTTGGCAATCTGCATGAGCTGTTCCTGAAAAAGCGGGATACCCAGTGTTTTTCCAACGCAGGTTTAAGGCATGGATGGTCAAACGTCACGAGATCAACACCATTGCGGCGCTTAATATACGGATGCACACTTCCACCCTGGATGGGGCCTGGACGGATCAACGCAACCTCCACCACCAGATCAAAGAAAGTCCGTGGTTTGAGCCGCGGCAACGTTGCCAACTGCGCCCTCGATTCCACCTGGAATACTCCCACCGCATCAGCGCGGGACAACATGGCGTAAATATTGCTGTCAGTGAGATCCAATTCCCACAAGTTAATGGTTTTTCCATGATGCTCTTGCACCAGGTCAACCATGTGGTGCAGCGCCTCCAGCATTCCCAATCCCAGCAGGTCAAATTTTACTAACCCAGCGGAGGCGCAATCGTCTTTATCCCACTGCACCACACTACGGTTTTCCATAGCGGACCATTGCACGGGCACAACATCAGCAATGGGGCGGTCACATATCACCATGCCACCTGAATGAATGCTGAGGTGCCTGGGGTGTCCCCGAAACTGCTCCGCCAAGCGAATAACCTGCTCAGGCGGATCCGCAGCCCGGCGCGCCCAGGCATCAATGCTTCCTTGTGGATAGCCTAACGCGCGGGCAGCATCGCGGATGGCACCGCGGCGTCGATACGTATTGACGTTGGCCACCTGAGCGGCGTAGTCCCGACCGTACCGGTTGTATACGTACTGTATGGCTTCTTCCCTGCGCCCGGATTCAATGTCAATATCAATATCGGGCGGGCCGTCACGTTCTGGGGAGAGAAATCGTTCAAACAGCAGGCCAGCGGATATGGGTTCCACGTTGGTGATCCCCAGGGCAAAGCACACTGCGGAGTTCGCGGCGGATCCGCGTCCTTGGCACAGGATATTGTTGCCTTTGCAGAAATCAACAATGCCGCACACGATGAGGAAGTATCCGGGGAAATTGAGCTGCTTAATCACGTCTAGTTCGTAGGTGATTTGTGCACGGGCTTGTTCCCAGAGTTCGGGCGTGCGTGTGGCGTACCGCGCCTCTGCGCGCTCCCATACTGTGTGCTCCAGCCAGGACATTTCATTGTGTCCAGCGGGTACGTCAGTCGTGGGAAGCTCGGGGGCAATGAGGTTGAGGGTGAAGGCGCATTCACTGGTGATGTGCACTGTATTCGCAATCATGTCATCACTGTGCGGAAGGGGCGGGAGGGCCGCGCGGATGTGCGCCCCGTTGCGGAGCCATGTGCCCCCGAGGGGCGGGCAGTCCGCTTCCGCATTGTTCAGGTCACGGCGGTCACTGAGTGCATGTTTTGCCGCCGCGAGGCGCGCATCCGCACGGGTTGCAGCGTTGGGGGTACAGCTAACAATGGTGATCAGCCCCCAGGTGGCAGCCATGTCTGTGACAAGGCGAATATTATCGGCGTCTTCTGGGATGAATCCTATGTGGCATTCTGCGATGACGTTGTTGGCACCAAACGCAGTGACGATATCTTCGGCATTGTTGGCAAGTGCTGCATTGAGCAGCACGTACCAGTGGTTATCGGCGACTCGCGCTAACTCTGTGAAATCCGGATAACGAGGTTGCCTGTTGTGGTTTCCTTGCTGCATGTGCGCCGCCGTGATGACGCGGCTGAGCCTGCGGTAGCCTTCAGGGCCACGGCACAGCACGGTCAGAACACCATTGTCTGTGCTGAGTTCCGCACCGAAAATGGTGCTTAATTTTTCTTCGGCGGCCGCTTCAGCAAAACGCATGGCACCATAGAATCCATCACGCTCTATCAAGGCCAGTCCGCTCAACCCGAGGCGTTGTGCCTGACGCACCATGTCCTCTGCCTCTGATGCTCCATTGAGGAAGTGGTAGTTGCTGTAGGCATGGAGTTCCGCGAAGGGGATGTTGGTTGTTTCTGGGGGCGCTGCTGGCATGTCCGTGTCGCGGACAAGGCTCAGGTGCGGTCTAGGCTGCGGGTCTGTATCCATCTCTGGCGCTTCACGTGCAGGTGAATGTACAGATGCAGCATCGTCAGCTGATGGTGCGGATCCTGACAGAATCTGCTCCAGTTGCGACCACCGTAGCTTTGTACCATTGAAGCCGCGCCCGGCACTATCCCACTCCATGCCTACCTCCCGCAGTAACGATCACATCTACACCTTACTCGAACACATCAGCGCATAGTGACCTAATGAACATTCCGGCAATAGCATTCATCACCGCTACAAACACGAGAAATAATCCCCCACGTCCCCAGCCATCAGCCAACGGATAACATACATAATCGAAAACATGGACACCCTTCCCCAAGTAAGTCCACTATAGTGATTTATCCCACAATGAGGCCAATATAATATAGACCGAGCTGTACATATAACCAACACAATGCTACGGTAGACAACCAACTAGAAAGCTCTGTCTATATCGCTAACCGCGCACGATCCAACCACCCGCACAAACCTTAAGGAATCAATCATGTCTGCACGTCGTTTCCTTCGCCGCGCCGCCGCCATCACCATTGCTAGCGCCTTCGCCGCTGCTACTTTGGTGGCATGCTCAGGCGGATCCACCGACAGTTCCACCATCCGCATCGGTACCACGGAACCACAATTAAAGTCCTGGAAAGTGTTGGAGAAAAAAGCCAAAGACAACGACATCAACATCAAACTCCAGGCATTTAGCGATTACAACGCCCCCAACCGCGCCCTGTCCGAGGGACAATTGGACGCCAACCTGTTCCAGCACCTGAAATTCCTCGCCGAATACAACACAGGTGCCGAAGACGATCTCACACCCGTCGGCTCCACGCAGATCGTGCCGCTGGCCATCTATTGGAAAGACCACTCATCGCTCGATGGAATTGACGGTCAAGATATCGTCATTCCCAACGACCCTTCTAACCAGGGACGCGCCATTAACGTTCTTGTACAGGCGGAACTTGTGAAACTGAAGTCCGAAAATATCGTCACTCCCACCCCGAGCGATATCGATGAAGGCGCCTCTAAAGTCAAGGTCACTCCAGTTAACGCCGCCCAAACCACATCGGCATATGGCGAGGGCCGCCCCGCGATCATCAATAACTCCTTCCTTGAGCGTGCCGGAATTGATCCCACAACAGCAGTATTCAAGGACAACCCTGATTCCCCCGAGGCCGAGCCCTACATCAATGTGTTTGTCACTAAGGCCGATAAACAAGATGATGAGAAATAGCCAAGCTTGTGGAACTGTGGCATGATCCCGAAGTCATTGCCGCCAACAACGAAGATTCCAAAGGCACAGCCATTGAGGTCAACCGCCCCAAAGCAGAGCTGAAGGACATTTTGAAGCGCCTCGAAGAAGCGGAAAAGAAATAAAGCTGCTTAAACCCCGCAGCTCTCCCCCGCGCCCGCCGCGGGGTTTCCGCATTTCACTCACGCCTCATGGCTGCTTATCGACGCCCCGATAGACAGCCAGCCTCTCCCCCTACAGGAAAGAATCCCGTGACGTCTCCAGATACTCCCCAAGGAACCCGAGTCGAGTTCCGCAACCTATCCAAGGTGTTCAACCGCACCACCACCGCACTGTCCGATGTAAACCTCACCATTGAACCGGGTGAGATTATTGGCATCATTGGCTACTCTGGCGCAGGTAAATCTACCCTCGTGCGCATGATCAACGGCCTAGACACACCCACCTCAGGCGATGTACTGCTGGACGGCGTCAATATCGTGAACATGCCCGAGCGTGAACTGCGTGGCTTGCGCCGCAAGATTGGAATGATCTTCCAGCAGTTCAACCTATTTTCCTCACGTACCGCAGCTGGAAACATTGCGTATCCGCTGAAGCTGGCGGGCGTCGATCAGCACAAGCGTGAGCAACGCGTGCAGGAACTGCTTGAATTCGTGGGCCTGGCAGACAAGGGAACAAGCTACCCAGAGGAATTGTCCGGTGGTCAGAAACAGCGCGTTGGTATCGCCCGAGCTCTAGCCACAAACCCCCGTCTCCTCCTTGCAGACGAATCCACCTCGGCCCTTGATCCTGAAACCACGCACGACGTGTTGGAATTGCTGCGACGAGTAAACAAAGAGTTCGGCATCACCATCGTGGTGATTACTCACGAAATGGACGTCGTGCGCTCCATTGCTGATCGTGTTGCCGTGATGGAAAGCGGCCGTATCGTCGAATACGGCAGCGTGTACGATGTTTTCTCCAACCCACGCACCGATGTAGCCAAGAAGTTTGTTGCCACCAGCCTCCGCAACACCCCGGATCTGGTAGAGGCGGACGATCTTCTCATCCATGAGGGACGGTTATTCACCATCGACCTCAGTGAAAATTCTGGTTTTTTCGCTTCCTCGGCTGCGGCCCGTGAAAAGGGGGTAGGCATCAGTATTGTCCACGGCGGTATCACCACCCTTCAAGGGCATTCTTTTGGCAAAGTCACGGTCCGCCTGACCGGACCGGACGATGTTATCAACGAGTTCTACGAGCGCATTTCCCGCAACACTGACATTGAGGAGATCGTACGATGATCAACGACATTCTGGAGGTTTTTTCCGGCGAAGACTTCAGCACAGCATTCGGGGAAACACTAGTGATGGTGAGCCTCACCATCCTCATTGGCGGCATAGCTGGCTTAGCACTGGGAACACTGCTCTACACCACGCGTGAAAACGGCGTACTGAGCAACAAGTTCGTCTACACAATCCTCAACATTCTGGTGAACTTTGTTCGTCCCATTCCGTTCATCATTCTGATTGCTGCCATCGGCCCCCTGACCCGCAGCGTCATTGGTACCACGATCGGTACTGAAGCCGCCATTTTCGTCATGTCCATCGCGGCCACATTTGGTGTCGCCCGCATCGTGGAACAAAACCTTGTGTCTATTGACCCTGGGGTCATTGAAGCGGCTCGTGCCATGGGCGCCTCCCCCTTGCAGATCATTGTCTCAGTGATCATTCGTGAAGCGCTCGGTCCCCTGATTTTGGGCTTCACGTTCATCTTCATTGCTGTGGTTGATATGTCCGCCATGGCGGGCTACATCGGCGGTGGCGGACTTGGCGACTTTGCCATTACCTACGGCTACAACGCATTCAATCCGACAATTACGCTTGCCGGCACCATCGTAATCATCCTCATTGTTCAAGTGGCGCAGCTCCTAGGCAATTTCCTCTCCAAAAAAATCATGCGCCGCTAAACCGCTCGATGCCCCTCCACCGGCTGTACGTCCACAACCACCCACGTGCTGCCCTGTTTGGGAGCATCCCCGCATGACGCCACAACGCCCTCCACAGGGCGTTGTTTCAGTTGTACCCGCCACGCCCTCCCATCTGGATGGGCCACACGGCGCACCACCACTTCATCAGCCGCCATTCCGTCAACGTCCCCAGGCTCGTTGAGTTCCGCGTCCACTCGCAGAGTCCCCACGTCCAACGAGCCTTCAGCGCTGATCACCCTGTCGGCAACTACAAGCTCTGCAACCTGCCCAGGCGCATCAAAACAGCCCCGTCCGCGATTACCAGGGAGGAACATCTCACCACGGGTCGCGTGCTTCAACATATCGATGGCAGCGGCAGAGTTGAGCCTGCCATAGGAGTATCCCCAGGGCATGAGCAGCATGGATGCCGCAAAGCGATGCCCCTTGGTGTGGGAGGATTCCCATATTTCATCACCGTAAAAACAGGTCTGCAGGGCGGCTGCTACGGGACGTCCTTTGAGGGCACAGCAGGTATCGCGTTTGCCGTGAGAACAGACGAGCAGGATGGGGTGGTCCACAGGACGCGCACCAAGGCTAGCATTCGCGCCGGGACCGGAAAGATCCAGTTCAAGTATTGTTTCCGGCCCATCTACATCAAGTTCTTCCATGGCGGGCGGGGTGTCGCCATCGCCGGTGTAGATGAGATACATCTTTCGGCGGGGTCGATGTTGCCCCGCCCGCCCGGGTTTGCGGATGAGCTGCAGGCTTGCACTCCATTTTTTGAGGTGCGCCGCCACGAGTGGTGTGAGTTCTTCCCCTAACGCCTCACCGTCCAGCACGTCCCTGCCCCAGCCGCGGAGGTGTTCGAGCGCCACGTAGGTCGTCCCAGTTTTTGCCGTTCCGGGAAGGGGTTCACGCACCACTTGTGAGCAACGAGTTTCAGGTGTGGTTGTGGTCATGGTGTCCACAATAGTGTGCGTCGCAGGCCGCTAGAAATCTTCCAGAAATCTGCTACAAACCACCCGAAAACCACCCGAAAATCGTCCAAAAAACACCGAACGCTCACGTTTTTATCACGTTTTGTTAAAGTTTTCTGTTTTTGTACCTTTCTGAGTTTTCTCCACAATTATTTGGTACTACGGTTGGGTGCATGACCGCATCCCCGGCTTTTGTTTTTGGTCGTGCTGCAGTTGCCGTCGTGGGCACTATCGTTTTTGCAGCCTGTGTGACCGCCTGTGTTGATTCAGGCACATCTACCGCCCACAGTGGTTCCGATTCTGTTGCTTCTACATTGTCCGCTTCTTCCAGTTCCGGCAGTTCCGAAACCACACCACCAGCCCCCGATGCCGGCATGCGTTCCTTGGGAAGCGCTAATACAAACCTTAAAACTCAGCGACCGGGCGCCCCGGCACAGTTAGTCGTGACGAATGTGCGCGTGGGTACTCATGAGGGGTTCGAGCGTATCGTCTTTGAGTTCCATGGGTCAGGCGACCCAGGGTGGTTCATTGATTACTCGGATTCCCCTACCCAGCAGGGCAGCGGCAGTCCCGTGGAGTACACGGGTGACACGGCATTGAACATCAATATTGATGGCACCGCATATCCATTTGAGGTGGGTATTCCTGACCCGCGGCTCAACCCCGTCCCCGGCTCAGGTGGGATTGTCACGGAAGTGGTGAGCGCAGGAACGTTTGAGGGGCGTTCACAATTCGTGGTGGGCATCAAGGGTTCCGCCAAGCCGTATTCGGTACAGGTGCTGAAGGATCCTGTGCGCCTAGTGTTGGATATTTCCTCTTAACTGTAGCTTCCTTCTATCCCCCACCGGCCTGCGCTCCACACCAGGAGCCAGGCCGTTTCACGTTTCTGTGGCGCATCATCACCCGTTTCTGTCCCCGCAACGTGCAGGCGTGCGTATGTCTTTCCGTGGGGCGTCCACCAGCGTTCATCCACTCCCCATGGCCCCGCCCATCCGCATATGTCAAAGCGACGCTGGCCCCACTGCAGCGTTGCAGGCTGGGCACTCAGTTGCACGTCTTGGGTCACAATAATGGCCCGGTCATGCTGGTCGTACAGTGCCACGCATGAACCGCCGGGTTCCGCAGTTGCATACCCTTGTGCCGGGTGTGGTGCCGGTATCCGCCCAGGCCACGCCCCGTCAGGATCACGGGGGTAGGGGCGTTCCTCGCCAAAGGGAACATAGTCAATACGTTCAGCAGGACCTCGCCCACCGACATGCCGTGGTTGCAGCACCGCGTCCGTACCCAGTGTTGATTGGACTCGGGCGACCACACGCTGCACCGCCGCTTCACGCTCTCCCCGTGCGCCCCACAACCCTGAGGCATCCTGTTGCGGCGCAACGCATTCGATGGGGTCAAGCTCTAGGCGGACCACACCGTCATCACTGCTTGTCGACGCCCAGTCGCCCCCTGTACGCCGCGTAGTCAACCATCCATCCAGTTGCCACCGCACCCGATCAGCCGTGGCGTGTTCTGTGAGCGCATCGCGAGTGCGCCAGGTCCGCTCCACGGTGTCACCATTCGCCATGGTGGCGCGCACCGTCAGCAGGTGGCATACCACCCCGGCGCGCGCAAGGCGTGCGTGCAGAGCGGTGGCTAGTTGGCGTGCGAGGAAGGCCGCGACGTCGACACGCGTGATGGGGTCATCGGGTTCGTGCATGACGCGCAGATCATCGGTGGGAAGCGGCGGTGCGATGCTACGACTGGGATGCGCATGGGCAATATCGTGGCAGCGCTGACCCGCCTCTCCAAAACGAGTGACCACCTTCTTGTAGGGCAGGTCCGCCAGTTCCCCAAGGGTGCGGATGCCAAGCTGCTGGAAGCTTGCCACGGTTTCGGGATCACAGCCCAAGGCTTCTTCCGCTGACAGCAGGGTGATGGACAGCGGGCGGAGGAAAGCCTGCCCTTTACCCATCCCAGGGGGCACGACCGCGCCGACACGCGCGGCAATGAGTGCCGTGAACAGTTCTCCGGCAATACCCGCGCAGGAATCGATGCCTGCGGAGGCGGAGGCGTCGATAAGCAGCTGGGCCGCCGTGTGTTCCGAGCCGTGGTAACGTGCTGCCGCCCCTGCATCCACCACCGCCAAACCAGGTCGCAGTACCTCCACACCTGCGGCGATCTGGTCCAGACCTGCGAGGATAGGTTCAAACATGCACGCGTCGCGTTCCTGGTCGTAGCCCGCGATCTCCAGGTTTGGGCAGAGCGCCTGGGCGTACCGAAGCTTCATGCCACGCCGAATCCCCATCGCCCGCGCCGATGCTGAGCACACCCACACAACGGCGCGGTTTCCCCTCACCTGTCACCACTCTGGGGGTCTGGTTATCGTGATGGTCTGCACACGCCACCGCCTGGGCAGGCCAATCGGGAAACCACAACGCCAGAAAGCGCTGCTCTGATGTTACGGTCATGACACCGCTTGCAGTCCAGGCCCCGGCGATGGTTCCATCGGGGCGGCTTCCCCGCACCTGAGAAGCGTGCGTATCCGCTGATGATCGGCGCTTTTCGACACCGCCTCCACCTCCACGTCCAGTCCCCGAATGCGCCCGCCCCCACGGTGAAGTCCATAGATCTTTGTGACCTGCGCAGACACGGTGAGTGCTGGGCTGGGAACACTGATTCCCGCAAGAGCATGGCCGCCGACCCTTGACGCACTTTTGCCAGGAAAGGCCGGGAATTCGTGGGAGTGAGCCGACGGGGCGCGGCTGAGCGACACACCACCATATCCATTCCCTCTGCGAACACTGCGGCAATAGGCAGGGCGTCAATTCCTGGATCGGGTACCGACACAATTTTTGATACATCTCCACCCGAATCGACCACACCAGCGAACAACAGATCAGCCCACCCCACCACGGCAACATACCCGCCCTGTTCCGTCACGGCCGAAATAATCTCTATCGCCAACGTGGCACAGTCAGATACCTGGCTCACCGCCTTACGTGGCAAACCACCCCCAGGAAAACATCGCGCTAGACGTTCTGGCAGCTGAACTACATCGAAAAAGCGCTCCGGCGCTCCCCTATCCAGTCGAGCCGCAGCCATATCCGCCCCCACCGCAGCACCCATGACAGCCATTCGCTCGCGTAAAGCGGCGATACGCCGCTCCTTTGGCAAGTCGCGCAGAGATTCATCTGGCTCGCAATTTAGTCGAAACTCTGTTCTAGACACACCTTCATTAAAATAGATCGAACAGACATGCGCAACACCCTTAATCCAAGTCCCTGGAATGAGCCCACCGAGTCAATGCATGGCGGTTAGATTGCTGGGTCTTGCGCAGAATGTTCGAAGAATGCGTCTCCACCGTCTTCACGGAAATAAACAAATCCGCTGCAATCTCCTTATAGGTGTAGCCGCGGGCAAGCAGCCTCAACACCTCCAACTCCCGGCGTGTGAGGGCATCAAGAACATCATCGTCAGGATCTTCCATATCCTCATGTGCAGATTCACCAGCAGCGGCTCGCTCTTCTACAGCCGCATCTTTCTCTGGAGCATCCACAACCCCCACCCCCACGTGCTTGTCCGGCGCACAAAAGGCATCCAGCACAAACCCCGCAAGTCGCGGTGAAAACACGGCATCACCGTCGTGGACGCGGCGCACAGCGTCGATAAGCTCAGGCCCAGAAATGGTTTTGGTCACATACCCCCGGGCACCGGCACGAATAACCGAAATGACGTCTTCAGCAGCGTCAGACACGCTTAACGCCAGAAACGTCGTCGGCGTATCGACGCCCTGGATCACGGCTTGTCCTCCACCATCCGGCATGTGCACGTCAAGAAGCACAACATCGGGATGTGTTGTGCAAATACCCGCGATAGCTTCCGTGACACCACCCGCCTCACCAACAATGTTGACGGCTTGAGACAATTCCGCACGTACACCGGACCGAAAAACAGAGTGGTCATCGACAAGGAAGACAGAGAGCATACCTTCCATGCTAACGTTTCTCACCCCCTCATGAATCCAGCATCATGCGCGGTTTAGCATTGTGCAGCATATACGCTTCCATGCGTGGTGAACATAACCTTACACCGGCATGTCCACCACAATTTCCGTACCTTGACCAACGCCTGTTTTCACCTCAACGGTGCCGCCCGCGCGCTCGACTCGGCCGTAAATGGACTCCCGGAGACCATGCCTATCCTCCCCCACTTCATCGGGATTGAAGCCTGCTCCCCGGTCACGAACGTAAATCTGTATATGCTCACCCAGGGATTCTGCGTACACATTGATCTCAGCCACACCCGCGTGCTTCGCAGCATTGACCATAGCCTCGCGCGAGGCCAGCACAGCGGCCTGAGTGTGGTCATCAAGGGGATGGTCCTCCCCCACCAAAACCGGCGCGATGCGCAGGCCAAACAAGTCCTCCACTTCGCCGCACGCCAACTCAACGGCCTTAAACACAGTGGATGCCCCGCCGGAGAGATTGTCCTGCGACCCAAAAAGCCACTGGCGTAGTTCACGCTCCTGGCTTCGCGCTAAACGGGCAACCTCACTGGGCTCCTCGGCACGTTTGAATCAGCGCCAGGGTTTGCAGCACCGAGTCATGCAACCTCGACGCAATCTCCTCGCGCTCGGCTGCGGCGGCAATTTCAGAACGCTCCTTGGTCAAGGCATCCCATGTGCGCAGCCACAACGGTAATCCCAGTGCAGCCACACCCAACAGGGTCAGCACGACAGCCACAAGAGTGGATCCGAATACCTTTTGGCTTTCCCAGTTTATGGTCACCAGCACAACGCCAATGCCCATGAGTAACACGCCCGCCACAATGAGAAGGGCATTATTGCCGTTCCATAGTCGGTCAAGGCCACGGTCGTAGGTGGTCCACACGACAAGTGCACCCACCCCCACCACCCCAAACGGCACAACATTCGCCCCGGCGAACCCAGTGAGGGAACTAAACGAAAGCAGCGCACCCGCAATGGCCACAACAACCAACACGAGGTAACCAGCACGATTCAGGGTGTGTTTAGTGCGGATACGCACATCATCCTGGGATATGTAGGCATTCCCGTCTGAAGTATCTCCTGGTTTGGTCCAGATCCATAGGCAGGCATAAAACAGTAAACCTGCACCACTGAGAAGGGCGAAAAATACAAGCACCAGCCGAACCAACAGGACGTCGACACGCAGTTGCTGACTCAGTCCAGCCGCAACCCCCGCCACCACGCGATCCTTTTTTGGACGTGTGAATGTGCGGTACGGGTACTGAACAGTCTGCACAGAGTTGGTCATACTCCAGATACTCTCATGCCTTCATCCCTGATGGCATCAGGGTTATCCCTTATTTCCCACAGATCGGGGAAAAATCGGGGTTTTCCCTGATGTGCAACCAGACCCCGGCAGGCCACAATAAAAACCATGAGCGATACATCAACTGCAACAGCCTCCACCACACTCCGCGACATGTGGGCCACCCGACCCGTGCGACTCCCCTCTGACCAGGGCGGGAAAGGGAAATCGCTGGCGTGTGTGAAGGCATCGGTGTCCGTTACAACATTGACCCGATCATTGTGCGGGTGCTGTTTGTCATCGGTGTGCTCTTCGCCAACTCCACGGGCATCGCACTATACCTATTGGCCTGGGCGTTCATGCCTCGCTATTCCCTGCCGATATCACCCGCCGAGGCGTTATTTGGCAACAAAAACAACAACCCTCAACTGAGAAAAGAACGCAACCTAGGAATTGCTCTTCTCATTGGATTCCTGATCTTCAGCTGCGGCAGCGGAGGCACCTTTACCACCATCTTCATCGCCCCAGCCTTCATCGCCTACCTAGTGTTCTTCGGAGCGTGGTACTTCCTGCACACACAACACCCCACTCCACCTGCAGGATTGTTAATTGAGAAAGATACAAAAATGGACGTCAACAGACCAGAAGACCTGAAAACCTACCTCTCCACACTCCAGCCTGTTGATGGATTTACCGCACCTTACTCCCCGTCCACTCCACCCGCGTGGGATCCGCTAGGAGTCGCACCCTTTGCCTGGGATCTGCCAGAACCTACCCCAGTCGTCCAAAAGAAGCCCAAGAAGAAAAAGCGCAACCCCTTTGTCGTGATCATCGCAGGCATCGTCGCTGTGTGCTCATTGGGAATCGTGGGCATCATCATTGCCACCGGCATGTCAGAAGGTGACGGTAGTTCCGCAGGTGGCATGGGCGATCGGCATTACGTTGCCACTAGGGCCACCGACCTCCAAGACCTCTACTCCACAGGTATTGGCTCTCTTGACCTCAACCTGCAGAAGCTGGAACCCCTGCCCGAAGACAAGAAATCACCATTGATACTGGCATGGGCGATACCGATGTGTATCTTCCCAGTACCATGCCTGTCACTCTAACCTGCGACAACGGTATCGGCGACACCAACTGCATCGCCGGAACTTACAACAGCAAAGCACAAGGAAAGACCCTCACCATTGATCTCAAATCTGGGGTTGGAACGACCACCATCCACTACCCAGAAGAGCAAAAGCCGGCGGGCAACTAACACCAAACACAACTATGTAAGTCACACGCATAAGGCATAGGAACCCCATCATGAATTCCGCAGCAGTCACACAACCCCGCATTTTGGCACCCGATGTCGCCCGAGGATTCACCATGCTCGGAATCGCCGTCGCCAACGCCACCACAGCCTGGTTATACATCTCACCCGACACGCCTGGATCAACAGCCGGCGGTGTTGTTAATAACAGCATCCTGGACAAAATCGCCATCATTCTTGGTTCCATATTCACCCATGTGCGTGGCCTACCTATGTTCGCTACATTGCTGGGGTACGGCGTGGGCATGATCGCCATGAGCCTGCAACGCCGCAACTACCCACCCAAAAAGGCACGACTGGTACTGATCAGGCGCTACTTTTTCCTAGCGATATTCGGCATACTTCATCTGAGTCTGCTGTTTTTCGGCGACATCATGTTCGTCTACGGGGTGATGGGCATCATCCTCGCACTGCTCTACCGTTTCAAAGATAAAACCCTGCTGATCATTACTGGCGTTTTGGGCACCCTTGGCCTCATACTCACCGCCATTATGACGATTAACATATCAGCCGGAGGTGGATCATCCAGAACCGAGGTAATTATCTCGGCTATGCAAACCCTATCAGCACCAGATAGCTATGCTACGTTGGTCAGCCATGCCTTTACCGCATTGAGTTTTCAAATTGGCAATCTATTAACAGGATTCCTTTTCTTTTTCCCTATCATGATTCTGGGCATGGTGGCCGCTCGCCACAATGTTTTGGGACAACCCGAAAAATACAAGAGATTACTCATAAGCTTTACTATTGTCGCAGTCATTATTTCTTTCGGTGTGGGAATTCCTCTTGGACTCGCGGAAATCGGCGTCCTGCCAGAAAACACCGTGCTGCATCTCCAAAGCCTTAACCAGGTTGCTGGCATATGGGCAGGCCCAGGAATCGTCGCATCCATCGCTCTGGCCACCCTCCCCCTGCAACGACGTATCGACGCCGCCCACACCAACAACACCGAGTACATTCTGCCTGTGCCGCTCCAGGCACTTATCGCTTTGGGCAAGCGGTCTATGACCGGATACCTGCTGCAATCCATTCTCTTTGTCCTGCTGACCTCTACCTTCACCGTTGGCCTGGGCAGAGGCCAGGGAGCTTGGGAGGCAACGCTGATCGCCATCCTCATCTGGGCCATCACCCTGGTCATCGCCTACGTCCTCGAAAAAGCCAACCTACGCGGCCCCTTCGAATCCGTGCACCGCAGACTCTCCTACGGACGCACAGGACAACTCAACCAATTCACACCCCAATAATGGACGGTAAAGACATCATGAGCTCTACAGCAGTGACGCAGCCCCGCATCCTAGCACCCGATGTCGCCCGCGGATTCACCCTCCTTGGCATCGCCATCGCCAATGCCACCACGGCCTGGTTATACATCTCACCCGATACGCCTGGATCAATGGCCGGCGGCATTGTCAACAACAGTATCTTTGACAAAATCGCCATTATTCTTGGTTCCATATTCACCCATGTGCGTGGCATGCCTATGTTTGCCACACTGCTGGGGTACGGCGTGGGTATGATCGCCATGAGCCTGCAACGCCGCAACTACCCACCCAAAAAGGCACGACTGGTACTGATCAGGCGCTACTTTTTCCTAGCCATATTTGGCGCTCTCCACATTACATTCCTATTTTTCGGCGACATCATGTTCGTCTACGGGATAATGGGCATCATCCTCGCACTGCTCTCCCGCTTCAAAGATAAAACCCTACTCATCATTACTGGCGTTTTGGGCGCCATCGGCCTCGTATTCGTCTCGTTGATGACAATCAGAATAACATCTGGAGACACACCCACTAATAGCGATGCACTACTCTCATCCCTATCAACACCGGAGAGCTATGCCACGCTGGTCAGCCATGCACCTGCAGCATTTTCATATCAAATTAATAGTCTACTATCGGGACTCTTTTTTGTCCTCCCCATTATGATTTTGGGCATGGTGGCCGCCCGTCATAATGTCTTGGGACAACCTGAAAAATACAAAACACTACTCATACGCTTTACCATTGTCGCAGTCATTATTTCCTTCGGCTTAGGCATTTCCCTAGGACTCGGAGAAATCGGCGTCCTGTCAGAAAACACCACACTGTATCTTCGAATACTTAACCAAGTTGCTGGCATATGCGCAGGTCCAGGAATTGTCGCATCCATCGCGCTGGCCACTATCCCCCTGCAACGACGTATCGATGCCGCTCATGTCAACAATTCCGACTACCCCCTACCCATACCGCTCCAGGCACTTATCGCTTTGGGCAAGCGGTCCATGACCGGATACCTCCTGCAATCCATCCTCTTTGTCCTACTGACCTCTACCTTCACCATTGGCCTGGGCAGAGGCCAGGGGGCTTGGGAAGCCAGCCTTGTCGCTACCCTCATCTGGGCCATCACCCTGGCCATCGCCTACGCCCTTGAAAAAACCAACCTGCGCGGCCCCTTCGAGGTGGTGCACCGCAGACTCTCCTACGGACGCACCGGCCTCACTACTTTTACTCCCACTCAATAGTTCCTGGGGGCTTGGGAGGTGCAGTCCAACACAACGCGGTTCACGTCGGGGACCTCGTTGGTGATGCGGGTAGAGATGCGTTCCAGGACGTCGTAGGGCAGACGCGTCCAATCCGCAGTCATGGCGTCTTCAGAGGACACCGGCCGCAACACGATGGGGTGGCCGTAGGTTCGTCCATCTCCTTGCACACCAACGGAACGAACATCAGCGAGCAACACCACCGGGCATTGCCAAATCTCGGAGTCCAAGCCCGCTGCGGTCAGCTCGGTGCGGGCGATAAGATCGGCGGCACGCAGTGTGTCCAAGCGGTCCTCGGTCACCTCGCCGATAATGCGAATCCCCAGCCCAGGGCCAGGGAAAGGCTGGCGGTTGACAATTTCCTCCGGCAGACCAAGTTCACGACCCACCGCACGCACTTCGTCTTTAAATAGCAGGCGTAATGGCTCGACAAGGTCAAATTCCACATCATTAGGCAGACCACCCACATTGTGGTGGCTCTTGATGTTGGCGGTACCGGACCCGCCACCGGATTCCACCACATCCGGGTACAGCGTTCCCTGCACTAGGAAGTCCACGCTGGAGTTTTCCGGGGCGTCGGCAAGCACTCCGGCAACGGCGCGTTCGAAGGCACGAATGAACTCGTGACCGATGGCCTTACGTTTATCCTCCGGGTCAGTTACCCCGGCGAGTTTGGCTAAAAATGCCTTACGCTCATCCAGCGTCACCAGTTTTGCGCCGGTGGCGGTGACGAAATCATTCTGCACCTGCTCGCGCTCGCCTGCACGCAACAGGCCATGGTCAACAAACACACAGGTCAAGCGGTCACCGATGGCGCGCTGCACGATGGCGGCGGCGACGGCAGAATCCACCCCACCCGAGAGGCCGCAGATCGCGCGACCGTTCTCGCCGACCTGGGTGCGTACGGCGTCGATAAGCTCCTCAGCAATGTTCGCCGGGGTCCAATCCTGCTCCAACCCGGCAATCTGGGTGAGAAAGCGGACCAGCACCTCCTGGCCGTGCGGGGAGTGCATTACCTCAGGGTGGTACTGCACCCCAGCCATGCGACGTTCGAGGTTTTCAAAAGCAGCGACAGGTGCACCCGCCGATTGAGCCGTCACAACAAACCCTTCGGGAGCGGTGGAAACGGCATCACCGTGACTCATCCACACCTTATGCGTCTGCTCAAACCCCTCGTGCAGCAGACCGCCGTCAATAGTCATGTCAGTGCGACCATATTCACGGTTACCCGTGTTAGCCACCGTGCCGCCCAGCGCATGCGTCATAGCCTGGAAACCATAACAAATGCCAAAAACCGGAATATCGAGATCAAAAATCCCGGCATCAAGCGATGGTGCACCCTCGGCATAGACAGAAGAAGGGCCGCCCGAAAGAATCAGGGCAGCCGGGTTTTTAGCTTTAATATCCTCAGCGGATGCTGTGTGGGGAACAACCTCAGAATAAATCCGGGCTTCACGCACACGGCGCGCAATAAGTTGTGCATATTGCGCGCCGAAATCAATAACAAGAACGGGGCGATGAGTCTGCTGTGTCACGCTACACGATTCTACTTCATCACCCCGCAGCCACCACTACTACTCAGCGATAGTGACGGGACCGTTGTTGACCTGAACGTTCAGTGTCAGCTTCTTGCCAGAAGCGCTCTCGTTGTAGGTCTTGTGGCCGGGGGTCGTTAGCGTCACGGAATCCTTCGCGGTCATCTCCACCGGAACATCGTCTGGCAGCGTTACCGATACAGTCCCCACGTCCACGTATACGTTGACGGTCTTGTCTTTATCCAAGGGTTTTAGATCCTGCAGGTTCAGTGTCACCTGGCCGTTGGAAACAGCGTAATTCTCATCCAAGGCATTGGCATCACTGGTGCTCACATCAATGGAACCCCTGGAAACACTGTGCCTGTGCCCAGTGGATCGAATCCGTTGGTAGCAGGAACATCAACACCAACGGCGGTGGCAGCGCTATGGGAACCTGACGACGACCCACCCGACGCACTCGCGCTAGCACTAGCCCCAGAAGAACCAGAACCGCTTGAGCTGCTAGAACTGCTGCTTTCCGAGGTTGACATTGAGCTGGAGGCCATGGCACTGCTGGAGGATCCTGATCCTCCTGAGGAGCTTCCGCCACCGCCACATGCCGCCAACAGCAGTGCAGCAGAGGCAATGACACCTGCGCCAAGAATCTTCTTAGTCACCGATCTTTTCCTCTCTGAGGCGAATGTCGCCCCTATGACGGGCGACATGGTGTCGCCCTGACATCTATGAGCAGTCACCGCAAAGAACTTTTGCTACAACTACTTCTTTGCAATAGTAACCCGAGCGGTGTTGCTTGTGATGTTGAGTGTGAAAATACTTCCCGGCGCGTCGGAATTGTATTTTTTGGTCTTACAGTTGCTTTTTTCCGAAGGAACTTTACAGGTCAAGTCCACGGGAACGTTTTTGGGCATTTTGAGGTCAAAATGCCCCGAGTTGATGTAGATGGATACGGTTTTTGGCTCGGTCAGGGTTTCCATACCAGAGAGATCTAGGTAGATCTGACCACTGTCTACCACATAGTCGGGGTTGAGGTCACGGGCGTTGGTGACCACGCCCGCGATCTGCCCGTTGAACATATGTCCCGTGTTGAGTGGATCATAGTCACCGGCAGTGCCGTAGATGCCTATTTGTTTGACCGCTGGCGTGGTGCTTGTGGGGGTCTCTGTGGAGGTCTCAGACTCACCCGTTGCGCCACCTACGCCCCCCCTCAGTGCTTCCACCTAAGGATTCCGCAGCCGAATTCACGTTCACGGCAGTTGCTGATGCCGTGCCGGTGGCCGCGTCAGCGGTGGAGCGTTGTCCAGCTTGGGTACAAGAGGTGAGGAGCAGTGCCGAGACGATGGTCGCCACTGCCAAAAGTTGCTTGCGCACCCAAAAATCCTTCCCATACAAAACACTAATTTCATCTACAGTACAGAATTCATTCAGGGTTTCCCTATTTTTGAGACGGCTTACACATCTTTCTGTGGGTATAGCCATAGCGCTAAGGCATGAAATCTACGGGAATCCTAGCGCGCCACCGCTTGGCTGACCACCAGTGTGAGCGCTTCGGCAATGAGATGGGCGGGCACTGGCCCGTTGCACAACGCAGCTGCATCAGCGTGGACGCGCGCGGCCATGGCCACCATTACTGCGCTGGGTTCGTAGGCCACAGCGGCTCCAATGACACCTGATAAGACATCCCCCGACCCTGCTGTTGCCGCCCAGCTAGACCCGGCCTCAATGAGGTAGCGTTCACCTTCACTTACAACCTGCGTAACCCGACCTTTCAGCAGTACGCATACGTCCAGTTCACGCGCCAATTCTTCGGGGGTAGCAACACCAAAGCGCGCGAATTCGCCTGTGTGTGGGGTCAGAACAGTAAAAGCGGTTCTGCGACGCACCAGTTCTCGCAGCTCCTCCGATTCCGCCACGCGCGTCAGTGATGTTGCATCAATCACAAGGGGAAGGTTGCTGCGGAGTTGTTCGGCAAGCTGCGTGTCATCCTCGCTGCACCCGGGTCCGATCACAAGCGCCTGAACTCGCCCTTCACCCGCCACGACTTCGGGCACTGCGCGAATCACCTTGGTCACGCATGGCCCTAGATACCGCACCATAGGCGACGTCGCCCGTACTGCCCCCTCCACACATAGCACCGCCGCGCCCGGATATGCGACACTACCAGCGTAAATGCCGACAACGCCATCGGTGTATTTGTTTGAGTCCGCCCCAGGGCGCGGCCAGTTTTCCACGCGATCCACCGAATAACCCCACGGATCCATGCTCGCTAGTTCCTCATCAATGCCCAGGCCACGCAGCACTACATCGCCACAGTATTCCCAACCCAGCACATGCACAGGCTTCAAACCACCAAAGGTGACTGTGTTGGTGGCACGAATATAACTATCCCCTGGCACACCGGTCATGGGGTCCACACCGCTGGGAATATCCACGGCGACCACAGGACAAGTGGCGTGTTCCGCGATTATCGACGCCGCCTGCGCAGCCTCTCCACGCAAACCACCAGACGCCCCGATCCCCACAACTCCGTCAATGATAAGGTCCGCCCGAGCAGCGGCAGCAGCGGTGGGTTCTTCGGGGCGTCGATACGCGTGATGGAGACCGGTTGAGGTCTGCCACACAGTGATGTGTGCTCCGCGTCGTTCCAGTTCCTCTGCAGCATAAAGGGCATCGCCACCATTTCCCCCTGAACCGGCGAGCACCAGTACGCGTTTACCGTACGGGTGGTGGTCAAGCAGTCGGGCGCATTCCACAGCCACGGCAAACGCCGCCGACAGCATCAGCTTTTCCCCAAGTCGAGCAAGAAGTGGCTGCTCAGCAGCACGAACCTGGTCAGGAGTGTACATCGGAATCATACCTCCACGGTAGCCAAAATTGTGCTACGTGACCGCAGCCAGGGCAGGTGACTATACTTCCGACCCGTTGTCACACCCCTTTGGAGAAAGGCTCAGCATCGTTGTCTGCCACCATGTCTCTCATTGCGCTTATTTTTATCGGACTCGCCGCCTTGCTTCACGTGTTCATCTTTTATCTGGAAGCCTTTGCGTGGGCCAGCCCCACCGCCCGTAATATTTTTGGCCACGCCACGGAGGAAGAACTCGCCATCACTCGGTTTTTTGCCTATAACCAAGGTGTTTACAACCTCATGCTCGCCATTGTTGCGGGTATTGGGATCGCCATGTGGCTGGCAGGGCACCATAACGTGGGGGCCGCACTGATGTTTGCAGGCGCTGGTTCCATGATTATTGCCGCCGCTGCGCTGGCACTGAAATCCGCAGCACATCGCGGTGCCGCCGCAAAACAAGCAGCATTTGCCGTCATCGGTGTCATTGCGCTGGCCGTGGCTTTGTAACAATAGTGGCGTGAGGGTGGACACAACTGCCGTTGTAGTTGACAGCTGCAAACACAGTCGTACAAGACACCAATCCACTATCCTTGAGACTTGTGGCTGAGAAATTTAAAAAGCAGTTGTCCAAGCTCTCCAAACGTGGGCCGCACCACGTGCTTATTGGTGACCTCTCCTACGCAGGTCTGCCCGGCAAGGTGTACACGCCTGCCGAGGGTAATGGGGTAGCCGCCATTGCGTTTGGTCACGACTGGATGACCTCGGTGAAAAGCTACCACCAAACCCTTCAACATCTGGCCAGCTGGGGCATTGTCGTTGCTGCCCCCGCCACGGAGATGGGATTCATGCCCAACCACCAGGGACTCGCTGCTGACCTAGAGTCCTGCCTGCAGATCGTCGCTGGGGTTAAATTAGGAACAGGAAATGTCACAGTCTCCCCCGCAAAATTGGGGGTTGCCGGGCATGGCATGGGCGCAGGTGCCGCGATCTTGACGGCAGCGGGCCGCGACAATATCCACGCTGTTGGTGCCCTCTACCCCGCCGCCACGGCACCGTCCGCTGTGACCGCAGCCGCCCACACCACAGCCCCGGGACTGATCATAGGCCCTGGAAAAGCCACTGATTTTGACTCGAATGAGTCTGTAAAAATAGCAGCACAATGGGCTGGCCCGGTCACCTATCGGGAAGTGTCCAAAGGCACGCAATCCGGCTTTTCTGAAGGTGCCGTGGTTAAAGCTCTTGTGGGCATGGGTCGACCACAGTTTTCCGCACAGGAAAAAGCCCGGGGGCTGCTCACGGGCTTTCTGCTCTATCAACTTGAAGGGGAGAAAAAATACGCGGCGTTCGCCCAGGAGGACGTTCACGCCCGTGGTTTGTCCTCCCTCACCAAAGCGGAACTGCAAGCGAAAGAGCAGGATAAAACCTTCACCAGCCTGCCGTTTTAATTCCCCGAACAGGTCGCCGTCGGGAGGGTTGCCGCAGGGGTGGCGGCTGAGGTGTCTTGTGCGCGGGCACCGCCGCCTGCACTTGTTCTCCGTTGTTTTCCTGGCGAGCATGCACCCACCGCAACTGCTCGTCAAGCCCTGAAGCCTCGTGTACATGTTGGGCGTGCGCTGTGGTTTCTCCCTTCTTGCGACGCTGCTCTAATTCTTTTTGTACCGCACGTATCGACTCATCAAACTCAGCCACATAACGCTCGGCACGCTGTTGAAACTGCTCTAAAAACTGGTCGTAACTTTGCATCACCATGCACCTGCCTTCCGCGCCCGACCACGATTACTGCTTGTCGACGCCCCGCCTACCGGAGCATCACCTGATCCACCTGGCGCTGGCACGCACACTGGTGGTTGCGGTGCAGGTTGGGGTTGTGGTGCAGGCGCTTGGTGTACTGGTGCTTGGTGTTGAGGTACTTGATGTAGAGGTGGTGCGGGCTGTGGATGAGACGCTGGTGCCGGTGCCGGCCCAGCAACATGGGGCACTGGCTCCGGGGACGGCTTCACAGGTTGTGGCGCTGGTGGTGGCGCATGATGCTCCTGCGGAGGTTGAACCGGAGGCGCCGTACCTTGGGTACCTTGGGTCCGCGACTCCACATGTGATTCCTGCGGTTGAGGCGACTCTGGGTGATGTGTTTCCCCATGGTGGTTCTCCGCTACATGATTGGGGACGTCATGCTGCGCCGAAACATCAAGATTCATGTTGTGCATGTCAGCAGATCCTGCCCCTGCCTGTTCCAGGAATTGAGCAAGGTGGTGTTCAACCTGATTGACAATTTCTCGAACCCCAGCGGTGACCAGAGTGACAAGAACTGGACCCACCGCGTTTCTGATAATGTGCTCAACATCAAACAGCGGCTGGCCACTACCATAGCCACCACCTATGGTTGAACTCATCAAATTCGAAGCATCCAACGAGGGCGATGGTGTGCACGTATCACCATATCCTTGTTGTGGTACTGACTGTTGATAATTGGGAGGCAGCGGAGTTGTCATCCGCGCCGTGTTCTGCGGCAGTACTTGCGACTGCGCTACCCGCATAGCCGGGGATGGAGACTGTGATGGCACGTTCTCACGGCGAACCGGTTCCACGCACGGGGCATGGCGTTGTGGTGTCGGCTGTTCAGTGCGAGTAGTAGTGGCAGGTTGGACGATGGGTTGGGCAACAGCATGGTCCTCATGCATGGGCATGTTGTTCGAAGGTTGCGCAGCACTGCTCTGCACAGCTCCCGCCATGCCTGTACTTGACATACCTGCACTTGCCGATGCCGCCGATGATGACACAGCCGAAGCCTGAGGCACCGGCGCAGCCGACGTATTTGGGCCGCCAGTGGAAGTCTGAGCGTGATCGTCGCGGCCGTCGTCAAGGAGCTTGTCGTAGCAGCATCTAATGGCCTTGTCGCGCTCGGCGCAAAGATTCATGAGGAGTTGGCTGAAGCTGTCGATATTTGAGGCACCCAGTTGTACCGTCTGCTGAAAGGCATCAGGATTCTTCTCTGGATCCGTCTTGTCCAGCCACGCGCACACGGAATTGACCAGGAAATTCGCGGCAGCTTCTGGGTCCGCTAACCGCTGCTCAAAGTCGTCGAGGACAGATTCAATTGTGCTCCCACATTTCTGTGAGGATTCCGATAGTTTCCTCCCCCGCTCTCGTTCCCACTGCCAGTTGGCTACCTGCTCCATGACAATATCCGCCAGCGTTCCGCCACTCACGTGAGCAATCACATTGGCGCACAGATGCGCTGCGGACACAAGGTTCCTCGTCATCTCAGCGCCCCCGGCTTTGTGTCCTTCTTGCTGCAGCGATGCCACCTTCAGACCTTCGGTGCTGTTGACCGCATTCTCAATATCCTTGATGGGTATCTTCGGGCCTTTCCACTGGCCACGCGAGGATTGCATCAACTGCGCAACCATGCCTTTAGCGGCCTTCACGTGGTCGGTCACTTGTTCAGCCTTCGCAGGCAGTCCGTGAAAAAGCCTTCCGCAACCGCAAAACGGTGAACACTCTGCTCTACCGTACCCATGACGCGGAGAAGCTGCTGGGTCTGCTCATCTGTTTGCCGGTGTATGCGCTCATACATGTCGGCAATAGCCCGACCTTGATCCTCAAACCCTTGACCAGCGGCGGATGACGCAAAACACGGTGCAGTTTGTCCGTGTCGATCTTGGTAATCTTCACACTGGCTTCGTGTTTCCGCGATGCCCGCAAAGGCCCGCTCAAAGTCCAGTGTGACTTCATCAGGTTGTGTCATTACTCCCCCGATCGTGGTTGTACGCAGTATTTTATCTGGTTAGACTGCGCACAACCCCACGTGGTTCCCTAACCACTCACTAATTTTTCTGTACTCCGGTTTCTAGAAGTTTCTAGACCTCAGCCACAACGGCAGCCAGCCTGCCAGCAACCTTCCTGGCGGTTTCCGCGTCGGCTGCCTCCACCATCACCCGGAAGAGTTCTTCGGTGCCCGATGCCCGGAGCAGCACCCTACCTGAGTCCCCGAGTTCTCCTTCTGCGCGCTGAATAGCTTCCACCACCACCGGGTGTTTTTCAATAATGGCTTTATCCGAGACCGGGACGTTGATCAGCACCTGTGGCAGTACCGTCATCGCCTGTGCCAGGGTTTTCAGTGGCAGACCAGTTTCCGCCATGCGGGACATCAAAGCCAATCCTGTCAACGTGCCATCACCGGTTGTGCCGTGGTCAGGAAGAACGATATGGCCGGACTGCTCGCCACCCAGGCTGAAGCCGCCGGCATTTAGATCAGCGAGCACATATCGGTCCCCCACTTTGGTGGTGCGCAGGTTAATGCCTGCTTCATTCATGGCGAGTTTAAGGCCCAGGTTCGACATAACGGTGGCCACCAGCGTGTTTTTGCGCAATTCGCCATTGTCTTTCATCGCAAGCGCGAGGATCGCCATGATCTGATCCCCATCGACAATATTGCCTTCGGCATCCACCGCCAGGCAGCGGTCGGCGTCGCCATCGTGCGCGAGTCCTAGGTCAGCACCATAGTCCAGCACTGCTTTCTGAATCACGTTGATGTGGGTGGACCCACAATTATCGTTGATGTTGTAGGCGTTCGGCTTGTCGTGAATCGCAATGACCTCGGCACCGGCCGTCCCGTAGGCCAGAGGGGCCACCTCAGATGCCGCACCGTTTGCCGCATCCACCACCACTTTGATGCCCTGCAAATTGTGGGGCATGGCCTGCGACAAATGCTGAAGGTATCGTTCCTGCGCATCCGTCGCTTCCTCGATAATGCGACCAATGCCGTGGCCGATGGGGCCGTTTTCCGGGAGGCGAGTCATCGCCGCTTCGATCTCATCCTCCACCTCATCGGCCAGCTTGTGCCCACCAGCGGCGAAAAACTTGATGCCGTTGTCGGGCATGGGATTGTGGCTTGCGGAAATCATCACCCCCATATCAGCGCCGTAATCGTCAGTGAGGAATGCAACCGCTGGGGTGGGCAGAACCCCGACCCGCAGGACGTCGACACCCTGGCTCGCCATGCCTGCCGACAGTGCGGCGGCCAGCATCTCCCCCGACACCCGCGGGTCACGGCCCACGATCGCCACTGGGCGCCGTTTCGACGTCCTATTTTCACTGGTCAGAACATGCGCGGCAGCTGCCCCAAGTTTGAGCGCCAACGACGCTGTCAGCCTTTCATTCGCCATTCCACGCACGCCGTCAGTTCCAAAGAGTCGAGTCATGGATTCTATTATGCCTGCCTAACGACGCCCTCCAAACACGGCACGCACAAAAGCCTGCCGTGCCACGGCTAGGTGCTGTGACTGCTGCGTGGGTTCGCCGGGTGCGCCCGGTTTTTGGGGTTCAGTGGGCTGCGTGCTGCTTGACGATGGCTCAGACTTCGTTGCTTTACCCAAGCCAATTAGCACCTTCTGCCCCTGGAAGATAGACTTCTTGACACCATCCTTCGGCGGGATGACAGTCACGGAAAATTCTTTCCCTACCTGCGCATTCTTTGGACCAGTGACGTGCAGCGGCAATGGTGATTGGGCTGTAGCGTTTTTCACCAAGCTTACTGTCCTGCCTGCACTTTTCCCGATAAACCTCTCCGCTCAAACACTGAGGAAAAACAAAACACCGCCCTTTTTGCACCCCTGAAAAGGTGAAAAAGAGACGGTGTTTGTGTAAAAACCAGAGGCTTAACGCTTGGAGTACTGAGGTGCACGACGTGCTTTGTGCAGACCAGCCTTCTTGCGCTCAACAGCACGAGCGTCGCGGGTCAGGAAACCAGCCTTCTTCAGCGCCGGGCGATCAGTCGGGTTGTAGACATTCAGGGCACGCGCAATGGCAAGGCGAAGAGCACCAGCTTGGCCGGAGGGGCCACCACCGGTGAGGTTTGCATGAATGTCGAACTGGCCTTCACGATCAATCAGTACCAGCGGAGACTTGATCAGCTGCTGGTGCAGTTTGTTCGGGAAGTAATCTTCCAGGGAACGACCGTTGCAGATGATCTGACCGGTACCAGCGGTCATGCGAACACGAACGATGGCGCGCTTGCGGCGACCAACAGTCTGAATCGGCTGATCCAGCTCGGCGGGAGCAGGAACAACGGTTTCTTCTTCAACTTCCACAGCCACGGCATCGGCGATGGTGTTGGTGAATTCCTCAGTCGCAGCCTGTGCGGCAGCGATATCAGCAGCGTCGGCTGCGAGGTTTTCGGTGTTGTTCGGTTCGGTCACTGGGCCACCTGCTTGATCTCGTAGTTTCGGGCTTCTGAGCAGCATAGGGGTGCTCGGGTCCGGCGAAAACGCGCAGCTTCTTCGCCGACGCACGCGACAGCTTGTTGTGCGGCATCATGCCCTTGATAGCTTCTTCAACAACACGCTCAGGGTGCAGTTCCAGCGAACGACCCAAGGTGAGTGCCTTCAAACCACCCGGGTAGCCGGAGTGGCGGTAACGGAATTCACGTTCACGCTTATTGCCGGAAACAGCAACCTTATCGGCGTTGATGATGATGACGTGGTCACCACAATCAATGTTGGGGGTGTACTGTGGCTTGCCTTTGCCGCGCAGAAGATTGGCGGCGACCACAGCAAGACGACCCAAAATCATGTCAGTGGCGTCAATGACGTACCACTTGCGGGTAATTTCACCGCTTTTCGGGTAATAGGTAGACAAAACGACTCCTTGTAAGTCTGTCTAGAACTGCCAGCCGTAGATCAATGCAGGGAAAACATACGGCGGCCGGTGGAGACCCGCATGTCTTTGCTGCTCTGGCCCTGCAACTGCATGCAGAGGAGGACCACAGCCCATACACAGATACACCAGCTTAAAGCATGGTGTATCTGTTTTCAAAATACTTCTGCAGTGCGTGCCCCGCACTGGTTGGCCACGTTGAATGAACTATCGGGGCAATGCCACACAATGCAGAGCCACACTACAGAGTCTTCATACATGGTTATCCTGGTTTCACACCACAGCGGACAAGCCCGAATGCCCTTCTACGTCCTGCAGCAAGCCTGCCGTGTTGGGTGGAAACCCACAGGAAGCAGTGTCGCGGTGTGAAACCAGAGTCTTTTAGCCCCAGCTTGCGGCTGCCATGCGATTGACTTCACTCATGCGGTCGTTACCTTCCTGCACGGTGGAAGCAATAGTTTCCAGGATGGTGTTCAGCTCTGCGGCTGCGCTATCCCACTTGGCCTGGGCTGTTTGGTAGGCAGATGCGGAATCGCCTTCCCACGTTGAAACCATGGGGCGCAGTTGCTGCTTCAAATCATCCAGCAGCGCGTTCATGCTGCCCGCAGTTGCCCGAATGTCCGCCGCTGCTGTTTCGATGTCCCCAAACTGGTACTTGATCTGATCCATGATAGGTCTCCTTGTTTTATATTCTGTCGCTGGTGGATGTATTAGAGAGCCAGGCCCTGACCAATGGTTTTAAAGGAACTGACGTTGTGCGCCTCCATACCTTCAAAGGACTTCGCGTTGCTGCGAATATTCTCGGCGATGCTATTCAGCGCTTCTCGCAGCTTGGTGGCCTGTGTGTTCCAGTTCTGCATCAGGCTGTCAAAGGACATTTGAGCCGAGCCTCTCCAGCTCCCCTTCAGCCCATCAACAACCCCGTGAAGCCTGTTGAGTTCCGATTGAACGTAATTGTTTGTGTCATCAACATGGCCCGCTGTGGACACCATGACATCGGCTTCAGTCCTAAACGTCTCAGACATGGGTTCGCCCCTCCTCGAACGAAATTACGTGCCGGCCAGAACTTTTCCAGCCGAACCCCCGAAAAGTATCCCGCACCCACCTTTGTCATGAGTGCCGAAAAAGCTTTTCACCACATTTGGACTAGCAAACCACCCATAAAGTTCCCTACACCCGAAAAAAATTTCCTAATTTTTCAGCTGGAGGGTTTCCACAGCCATTCGACACGCAGCTTTCTGTGGAATCGTGGCATTCGTTTTACTATGACATCCCACGCTTACCTGGTTGTTCTGCTGCACCCATGTCACCCACAGCACACTGGATCCATCCCCCGGATCTTCGCGGTAGGTTTGTGTCACAATCTCAGGCCCGCGCATCTGCTCGTCGCTTTGAGCCGTGAGCTGTGGGTCATGTTCCACCATTTCCTCCACTTCCCGCCGCACCGCCGCTGGATCCACATTATGAATGGGGTCGGCCGCCACAAGAATACGCAGATTTGGATCATCACCAGTGGCCACCAACAAACCGTCATCGCGGGGCTCAAGTTTAAAACCCTGCGGAACGGAAAACACCACGTTCTGGTATTCCAGAACACGCGACGGCGGCACTTCCTGTTTACGGCGGGTACTCGTCACGGGTGACGACGCCCCGTTCCCCAGGGCATGTGCTGCGGTGCTGACGGTTGCAGCATGGCTGTGTGCGGGGGCGTCGGTACGCACTGAGTTACCAACAAGCAGCGCTACCCCACCAACGATCACTACCCCGATACCCGCAAGCACAGCATGAAATCGGGTGAAGGGCAACTGCCGCGTATGTTCGGTGGGACGTCTGATCTGGAAAAGATCTTCATGGCTAGGTTGGCTGCCTGATTCCTGAATCACAGGATCGGTGAGCGCCTCAATGCTGTAGGCCGTCACGCCTTTATTCAACAACGTGCGGCTCAACATATCCGTGGCGGCTTCGCTACCATCGATGACTACCTCAACATCAGGCCACACCGCCCCATACATGTCACGGATCTGGTCGATCACAGCGTTGACGGCCCAGCCTTCTTCCACGCCTGTACCAGGCAAGTCATAGCGGTAAATCGTGTCAATACCCTCAAAAAGCGTGGCAGAATCCAAAACGGTAATTTTTACCGAGCTGAGCTACTCATGGCTGCGCCACCTGGCACACGCCGACAACAGCGCCCCGGTTCACTAATGTGCCACGGCCTGGAGGTTGCTGCACCGGCTTCACCCCGAACAACACGCCCTCTTCACGGTCAATGTTGAGCAACATCACCGCAGGTGATTGGTCACGTATTTCGCTGAGGAATGGGTCGTACAGCGCGCGCTGCGCACCACCGGACTTTCTAGACACCACCACATGGAACCCGATGTCACGCGCATGTGGGATGAGCGACTTCAGAGGGAGGAACGCCCCGTCTTGCACAAGATCGTAATCATCAATAAGCAGATAAATGTCTGGCCCCGTCCACCAGGACCGATCACGCAGTTCCTGCGCTGTCACATCCGGCCCAGGAAGCCGCGAGGTCAAGGTGGTCACCATGTTGGCAACCGCCATGTCCGTGGCCTGACTGGTCGCGCTGTACACAGCCATCATGGCTTCATCAAAAGCCCCCAGGTGGGTACGCCTATGGTCTATAACGACCATGCGCGCTGCATCTCGGCCTAGATCAGTGATACCAGCGGCCATGGTGGCAATAAATGTGGACTTGCCGGATCCTTGGCTACCCAGGCACAGCACATGCGGGGCGTCGCTTGGCACCCAGGTCTGGGGGCTGAGTTTAGGACCGCCAAGCCCGATAAGAATGCCCTTTCCGACATCAGTATTGCCAGTGCAAATCTCAGCACGGTGAATCTGCGGTGGCAGCACACGCAGCGGTGGGACGGGAGACTGCCCTTGTTGCTCCGCCGACATCCTCACATACTCAATGTCTTGGTTCGTGGACAACGCAATCAGCATGGGTTCACCATCGGTGGTTAAGCCCCGTCCCGGCGCGTGCGGAAGTTTCAGCTGGGCTTTTCGGTCGATCAATGAATCCATCGCTTCACCGAGCCGCAGTTCTATCCTATGGCTGATCAGGTCACGAATCGCTGGACGCATGGCAGTCCAGCGCTGAGTACTGGCCACAAGATGCACACCTGCGGCAAGACCATCTGCGGCGATGCGGTTGAAGGAATCAACCAGGTGGTCAAAGTCGGTTCCTACGGTGTGCCAACCATCAACGATGAGGAACGTGTGTCGATCGTCCGGCTCATCAATGAAACCGAGGACTTCATCAACGATGCGCTGGACTTTTTCTGGATCATTGCGGTGCGCCACCCCAGCAACGTGTGGAATCCGCGCGAGTGTGGCTAGGGCGGTTCCCGCCAAGTCAAGGACGTAAAAGCGAACGGCGCTGGTGGGGTGAGTGACTGCTAGGGATAAAACGATGGTGCGCAGTGCCGTGGTTTTCCCTGTTTGCGGCCCACCGCAAATCGCGGCGTGCCCGCCGGTTCCCGTAAAGGACAAGATGAGAGGATCTTGGCGCTGATGGTAAGGGCGATCAATGATGCCGATAGCTGCTTCCCAGTCACATGTTGCCGGGGTTTCCATTGTCGCATAGTCCGCTGCCGCATCTCGGGCAGCTATCACCTCAGAGAGAGAGGAATAGTATCAGGTAGCGGCGGTAGCCACACTGTGTGCGCTAAAACTCCTTGCTGCCGCCCAGCTTCTTGGGCAATGTCCACAACGGCGTCAAGCAGCGTCGTGGTGTCCTCGTGTGTGTCGCTGTGTTCCTCGTCGAGATTGTCATCCGAGTCGATGACCTCGGGCGGGGCTATGCTCTCCCAGTCTGTGAATACACGAATGCCACAGGTTTCCACAACCGCTGTTGCAGCTGAGCTGGGCAGCGGTCCAGAGACGTAGCTTGCTTGGAAGCGCGTGACCTCCTCAGCATCGGTTTTGATGTAGCCCGCGCCGGGCCGCGCTGGCAGATGGTAGGCATCAACAACGCCGAGTACTTGACGGGATTCCGCAGCCGAGAATGTTTTCAACCCGATGCGGTAAGACAGATGCGAATCCAATCCACGCAGGCGTCCCTCTTCGAGCCGTTGGCTGGCTAGAAGAAGGTGGATATGAAGGGAGCGTCCGAGACGTCCCACGGCGACGAAAAGGTCGGCGAAGTCAGGGTGTTGGGCAAGAAGTTCGGAGAATTCGTCGAGGACGATGAGCAGAGCCGGGAGCGGTTCAAGGTCAGGGTTGTCTGCGCGGGCTTTGTTGTAGTCGTGGACGTTGGCGTAGTTTCCGCTGGCACGGAGTACTTCTTGTCTGCGGTTGAGTTCACCACTGATGGCATCGTGCATGCGCTCGACCAGGGTGGATTCTTCGGCCAGGTTGGTGATGATAGCGCTCGTGTGTGGGAGCCGATCAAGCCCCAGGAAGGTCGCACCGCCTTTGAAGTCGACGAGCACAAAGTTCAATTCTTCTGGCGAGTGCGTGACCGCCAACGCAAGGACCAGGGTTTTGAGCAATTCGGATTTTCCCGACCCAGTAGCCCCGATGCACAAGCCGTGCGGTCCCACGCCGCCGTGTGCGGATTCTTTGAGGTCCAAGAGCAACGGCCTGCCTGTATCGCCCAATCCAAGTGGCACCACAAGACGCTGCCGAGCCGTCTCGGGCGTGGTGTGGGGTTGCCATAGTGTGCCGGGAGCGAGCTGGTCAATGCTGCCCACCCCGAGCAGAGACAGGAAGTCACCAGAAGCGGTAGCGGAGTCGGTGTCTGCGGGACGTCGATACGCGTTCATGGCTTTGGCCATAGCACGTGCTTGGTCTTCGGTGATCAGGTCGGGGCTGCCCAGCGGTTCTGGGCCGCTCATGGTGTGCGCGATCAGCTCATCACCTTCAACGCTGAGGCACAGCCCTTCGTCGCGGGCGCGAGCCCCCAGAGCTGTGTGTTCGTGGGAACCGACGTCAATGATGGTGGTCCAGTAGGGATCGTCAATGAAGGATTCCACTCCAGTGGTAGTCACGGAATCCACAATCAGAATGCGGTAGGCGGCGTAGTCGATGGTGCGTGTGTGTGGGGCAACCATTTCACCCATTCCCAACCACCACCAAGAACCTTGATGCCCACGCTTTCAGGGCCGTGATGAAACACGAGCTGCAGCACCAACGCACGCGCCATATCCGCAGCGTGGGGCCCGGAAATCCCCAGGAAGCGGAACGCTCGTAGTTGGATGGAAATGGGCATTTTCTCCAGCGTCCCTACGGATCGGACGGTGTGCCGCAGAGCGACAGCACACACCGGGTCAAGGTCTTCGGCCGCACCGGAATCCTGCACGTCAATGGGGGTGCACAGGCGCGTGGCACCAACGCCCATCCGAATTTCTAACGCATCAGGATCGTTGGCGTTGCGTTCCCACATGCGTCGCGACCCCACATGCGACCACATAAACGCCGGGTCGGGGTGTTTATGCAACTCATGTGTGCGCTGTGCTTTCCCGTTTCAGGGCTTTCGCACGCAACACACCAATGTGGCGCATGAAAATCCGGCGGGTTTCATCGGGATCATCGGCCTGCTGCGGGGCGAACATAGTGGCAACACTCATGAGCATCATCAGCGGAAACACCAGCATTCCTGGGTTCGCGTTACGTAACACAGCCCCGATACCACCGGAACCGTTACGGCTGTTGAGCACCATTAGCCCCATCATCCCGACGAACGCCAACACCATAACCAGCGGTAACAACAATCTAACCATCGGCACCGGTTGCGGTCGCACGGCGGCCGGAACAGGTTCCGCAGTCAAGGTTCCCGATGGTAACGGTGGCGCTGGTTCGCGTTCCGCGTACGCTAACGGCACCACAATGGTGCTCGACACAAAAGCATGTGATGCTGAAACATGTGGTGCTAACAACTGGGAAACACCCCCCTTTTTATGTTTTTCAACGCCGGTTTCCCCCACCGGCTGGACATAGCGGATATTCTACGCCATGCTTGTGATAGTTGCACGGGGGAGGCAGTGCAACCACAGCACATTCACACGTCACAAGGGGGTAATGGTGGCCACTGACAGCGCCTTGCGCATCACCATCCGTATTGATATTCCAGATAGCGCCTATCCCAGCACCTGCATTGACCTTGCAATTCCGCGCAACTCCAGCATCGCTGAGATTCTTGATGAAGTACTCACACTCGCCGATGCCCCACGCATCAGCCGCCCCTGGCAAGCCACCACTGCTGCGGGTGTGCTTATCGACGCCGCGCAACCGCTCGCCCACACACCACTCACCCACGGGAGCACCATCGTTTTATCACCACACCGCGACGTGGAACCACCCGTCCTGTGCGACGCAGCAGAATCCTTCATCGACCACGGTGCGACCCGTCAGCACACCGGGCTGACCACATTAAGCACCCTGGTGGGCATCATTCTCATCATGTGCTGTACCTTGTCACCACTGATGGGCATCATTCCGCTGGGGGCAAATTCTTGGTCGTGGCGCTCTTAACGCTTGTTGTGCTCACCCGCATGCGCTCTACGGCATCCTTATTCAACGATTCACCAGATGGCGACTCAATGGGGGCCTTAGCCGCGCTGAGTATCCTGTGCTTGACCAGTGTCATCTGCACGTGCCTCGGCGCACTCAGCTTCATCGTTCCGTTCCCCATCGCATCAAGCCAGCTCTCCGCTGTTCCATGGGCTGGACTGGTCACCGCACTATGCGGCGCAACCATGTTGATCACCTGCCACATTCTGGGGGCACCGCCGCTGCGGCTCACTGTGGCATGTGCTACCGCACTCACTGTCATCACGTGCACCAGTGCAGCGTTCGCACTCACCTCAACCCCCAGCAGCATTGCCGCCACCACCTGCGTCATTGCCACCGTCCTGGTCTCGTTATCGCCATGGCTGTCCCTCCGGTTCGCCGGGCTACGCGTCCCACAACTGCCCTCGGCGGGTCAAGACTTCAACGTTGCCGACATTCCCATTGACAATCCCGAGGCCAGGGCCGCCCGCGCCACCGCACTTCTCGACGGCATTCTTATCGGAACAGTGGCCTGCGCCATACCAGCCATGATTGTGCTCAGCCTCCGTGGCGACGGCTACACAGCAGCCCTCTGCGCAGCCAGCGCCGGGGCTGTCCTCGCCCACGCTATGCGACACCGCAGCATCCTCGCACTCTGGTCCCTCTGGTCATGGGGCATGACCAGCATCGCCGCTATCGGACTCTGCCTGCTCTTTGCGGGTAAAAACACGCCCCTGCTCTGCATCGGGGCACTCGGCGCACTCATATGCACCACCGCACCACTGTGGGCGCATCACATCAAAACCCTTTCCCCCACCACACTCAACTGGCTCGAACGCTTCGAATCTCTCGCCGTCGCAGCCACCATTCCACTCGCCGCGCATCTTCTTGGCATTTTTAGCCTGATCAGGGGACTCGGATGAGACGCCACCACGTCACCGCTGTCGCTGCCACAGCGTTGCTTCTGTGCGCTTCCGCTCCCTGTGCCGACGCCCAACACACCGCCGCACCACCACCCCCAGCATGCGCCCGCAGCGTTCCGATCGATCCGCCCCTGCGTGCCGACACCGCGCGGGCGGCGTCGAAAAGTGCCCTCAAACCAGCACACGCGATAGCCACCGGACGAAACGTCAAAGTCGCCGTCATTGATACTGGGGTTGCACCCCACCCGCGCCTCCTACCCCGGCTTGACGCCGGTGCCGACCTCCTCGGGGAACACAACCCCCCTCCACGACTGCGATGGCCATGGCACCATTGTTGCTGGTCTCATTGCTGGAGCCGCCGGACCTGATGACTACGTAGGCATCGCGCCGGACTCCACCATCATCAGCATCCGACAAACCAGCGCCCACACGCGTGACGACGACCACGGCGGCACCCTCGAATCCCTCACCACCGCCATCCACCGCGCCCTCGACCTTGGCGCGCAGGTCATCAACATCTCCGTGGTCTCCTGCGTCCCCGGCGCACTGCGCACTCATCCCGACGGCGCGAAACTCCGGCAAGGGCTTGATGCGGCACTCCGCCGCGCCGAAGAACAACGCACCGTCGTTGTTGCCGCCACCGGCAACATTGGCACAAACTGCGAACCTGACAGCATTGTCTACCCCGCGCATTCATCAACCGTGTTGGCTGTGTCTGCACAGGATGAGCCACACACCATCGCGGCCTATTCCATCCCACCCAGCGGGGTATTGCTGTCCGCGCCGGGCACAACGCCAGTGGGGCTCTCACCTGATGTTGGTGAACCCCCTGCCAGTGTTTTTGCAGCGGGGATGGTCACCGAGCAGGGCCCATCCTCATTTACTGGAACGAGTTTCGCCGCGCCTATCGTCTCTGGCACGGCGGCACTGTTGAAGGAACGCTACCCGGACGATACTGCACTGCAAATTCGCGCCCGGATTATTGAAAGCGCCGACCCTGGGACCGGGGCGGTGTCACCGTACCGCGCCCTGACTCAGGTTCCGGCAAAGTACAGCACCATCACGCATCGCCAGCAGGCAGTTGAGCCTGTCGCCACCAACGATGACATTATGCGTCGGTGCGAATTGCCGTGGTGGTGATCGTCATGGTGTTGCTGGGGTGGGTGATAGCAGCCCGCGTAAAAGGCATGCGGGCTGTGCCAGATGCACGTGAATGCTAGTAGGTGGGAAGCATGGCTTGCTTCTTGGCCAACTGGGAACCGCTGGGCAGGAGTCTGATAATCGACCAGGGCGCAGTCACGGGTGTGCGTACCCCTAACGCTTCGAGTTCTTCGTGGGAGGCCACCCGGTGCGTTATTCCCGTATCAGACACCACAAAATAACCGTGTCCCGAGTCCACCCCCACCCCGGTTCCAGGTCCAACGTAGGTGCGGGCGAGGCTGTCACCGCTTAAGGCAACACCACGTCGTGGTTGGGTGCTGTGGGCATCATCAACAAGGTCTTCAGCATCCACGCTCACCACGCCGTCCGCGTCTGTGGCGCACACTCGGCTTTCGGGGCGCAGATGAATCAACGTCAGTGGCTCGGTCGGAAGCGTGATAGGGGCGGGTGGAGCGTCGGGGTGCTCCGCCAGGATACCCGCGTTGACTCGTGTTTCTTTGATGTTGGCATCACGCAGAATGTCGTGTTGGAAGGATGTGATGGGCTGGATACCGTTCTCATAACGCACCCACGCACCGCCGTCAGACACCAGGACTTCACGCACGTTATTGGGGATGTGTAGGGGAGGCTGCTCCGCAATCACATTGAGGAGTTCACGCGGGGGCCGCCACACAAAAACATCTGGAGTAATGCCGAGTCTGCGGCGAATCACGCGTCCCTCAGGGGTGTTCTCGGCTGGTAATTGGGCGCGGCCCTTGTTGGTCACTAGGTAAAAATGCCCCGCAACCTCCGCTACAAGGGCTTCGTTATCACGAAGGTGCTCCGCTGGGTGGCCCACCTGCACGCTAACGTGCGGTAACGCCCCCAACACGCCCGCCTCGTGGTGACATGCGGACCAGTGTGTATCCCCCGGCGGCTCTGGGGCAATCATGCCTGGGGCGTCGGTAATGCCCACGGGTACTCCACGGGGAATAGTGGCCAGTACGGAGTCGGAAGCGCGTACGGGTTGCGTTGCTTCGCCGGTGATCAGCCTTGCGGAAGCGAGGTTGGTCACGGGGTGAAGCGTGGCGTCGATACGCACGTACAAAGCCCCCGATTCCGATGCCACAATGGGTGCTTCCCCGGGATTGATGGCCGGATTCAGCACCGCCATGGCACCTGCCCCCAGTCCCAGGACCGTAGCCATGGCGGCCCCCGCATAAAGCGCACGATGCCTGCGCGCAAGCGGATCATGAATCATGCGGATATCGCCCAGCACCACACCATGTTGGGCGCGGCGCATGAGAAATTTGTAGCCACTGACCTGAGCTTTTGATGTTGGCAATAGGATATTGGCCATCGTTCCCCCGAAATCCCCTGAACATGATTACAACGACAATGCGTTAGACCATATACTACCCTAGTTTATCTCCACCGGAACCAAGGGGTCAGTCACCTGAGTATCCTCACCCGTTCCATCCTTTGGGGGTATGGTTGGCGGGTCGTTCCGGTGCGGCAATTTCCAAGACCGATGGAAATAGGGTTCATTCCATTCGGACATCAACTCTGTGGCCCCAGCCTCGCCTTTAGTGCGCAGCGGCGGCAACGGCTCTGGAGAATTACCGGGTGCGCGCATCTGCTCCAACTCAGCATCAGTGAACTGGGCGTTCACAGCAAATGATGACCTGCTTGTTCTTGTAGATGGGTGTGAGTCCCGGCGCGTCCCACAGCCCAAACTCCATGTTGGGGTGGGGTTCCTGGAACGCCCAGAAGTTAGGTGGTGAGACGAAGAAGTAATTAACCCCAAGGTTCCTGGTCGCAAGGTCAATGTCGTTGAGGTAATCGGGGTCGTTGTAGTTGCCCTGGCCCACGAAGTTCGGGAAGTGGTACACCAGTGAGGTGTCCGTGCCGGCTTTGGCCGACGGCCAGGAGTAGTGTCGGAACACACCCGGCAGACCGTTGTAGGCGTACATCCAGCCGGGGCCTTCCGCCGGATTGAACATGATCGCGCCGTCGTAGGCATGCGGTTGCTTGGCGAGCCAGTCAAAACCTGCCCTGTCTGCCTTATCCACCATGCGGTCATCACGAGGCGAGAGAATAGACCAGTCGGAGGACTTATCCATCATGGACGGAATGTAGGACACCAGCACGCATGCACCCACGATGCCCGCGATAATGGACAACAGGTTAGAGCCGATACGCAGCGGTTTCCACCGCTGAATCGGCCCAAGAAGCACAAGCCGTCCCACGGCAGCAAGGCCCACGCCCGCTGCTGCGGCACAGAACATCGCCGCCGGCATGACCAAACGATGGCCTGTGTTGTAGTGCAGTGCCCCCACAGAACCAAGAATGTCTGCCCAGCCATCGCCAAAGGGAACCAGAGAGTTCGCACAAATCCAAATGCTGAGTGCATAGAACGCCGGCCCCCACAGGTTTCGGCGCCACAGAATCAACAACACACCACCCACAGCGGCTGTCCACAGAAGTGGCCAGTTCGTGCCGAAGTCCTCCGCATGCCGTGTGAGCATCTTAATACTCACCCACCACGAGTCGGTGCGGCTAATGTCCTCTTGGGCAGTAAAAGCCTTGACTTCTTCCGTCTGCCCGGCACCGGACAAATCTGCGGGAGCAACAACAACGTGCCCACGGCACCTGTGGCGGCCAGGATAAGTACATCGCTGAAGCGATACCCAATATGCTGCTTCCATCCTCGAGGTTTCCTCGCTGGTGCCCACAGCAGCCAGAGGAGCCACCAGCATGCCAGGCTCATCACCACGACGGTCGCGGCGGACGGGTGGGTTTGCACCATGCCGCCAAAGGCCAGAGCCGTGGCGAATGCGCGGCTAGGCACAGCGGGAACAGACATGAAGATGCCCAGCACAATGCCGCTCATAGCGATCGCAGCCAGATACGGCCATGCACCCACGTAATTACCAATCCACATGAGCACCGGCAGCGGCACCACTATCAATCCCGCAAGACCTGCGGCAATCTGCGCTGTCAGGCCGCGTTTGCCTACCAGCCGCCAGGCAATCAACCCCACAGAAGCAGGCAGCAGCAATCCAGGCAGCACTATGGAGGAAATGTTAATGGCCGCGATGGGGCTGATGTCCGCGATCTCTTTGAACACCCACACGCCGTCGTGCCAGGCGGCGGGATAAAACATAGTGTCGTGGGTCTCCAGGTTTTGCAGCTCGCCCATGCGGGTTGACGATGCCACACCCGTATCGCCAATGAACTGAATAACGCTGGCATGCCAGTGCACATCCCAGCCCTGGAAAATGTTCTCCATGCCGCCTTTGGCGGAGTCAAGCAGTTTCAGCCCACGGGCAATCAGCATGTAGCAGCCGGTGAGGATGCCCGCAGCAGGTAGAATCCACACGGGATCCAGCACGCTTCCCACGCGCCACTGGCCATTCCACCAGCGATGCAGCCTGGGAAAACGTGGAGGTTTGGGTTCTTCTGCTAGTTCTTCCGCATCAGGGTCGTCAGAAAAATCGGCAGGCTCATCAACGAGTTCGTCGTCTACCTCATCCATATCGACGGCGTGCATAACCTCGGTTTTTGCAAACCCGGCGTTAGCCACTCGCTCTGGCCCGTCCGGCAGGTCCCCCCTCCTGCAGGTCGTCGTCAAGCTCTTCCTGTGCTAGCCGCCACTGCTCTTCAAAACGGGCTTTGCGTTCGCGTCTTCGTGCTTGAATCACGCGGCCACGCCAGAAGCATAGCCGCCACAGCAGGGCGAGTGCGGTGAGAAAACCCCACATCACCCCAACACTATTAAGGTCAAATGCGTAGGATGTGGTGCCGTAATACCAGCCAGCAAGGCCATAAATACCAAAGCTGGCGGGAATGGACACACCTACTGCCCAGGGTAGTTTCAGACCGGAAATCCACGCAACGACGAAACCGGGTACGGTGAAGACCGCGATCGCGACATACGCTGCCTGGTAAATCTCCATCCGAAACCCACTCCCTGCAATCCGTGTAATGACAGACTCTCAAAATTCTACCCCCGACCCCCACCACCAAGGGCATTGGTAGCACAGATTTTCACTCACACGCGCGTATCACGCATGTTTCTGGTCAAAAGTGCCCGTCCAGCAAGCTGGTCATCCGCCGGGTAATCAACACCCACCAACGTCAACCCTTTCGCTGCCGCAACAGGCACCAACGACGACCGCTGTTTTTCCGCAAGCAACAGCTCCGCAAACGTCGCTTGTCGACGCCCCTCCCCCACAGCCAGGCATGCACCCACCAGCGAACGTACCATCGACCAGCAAAACGCATCAGCCGTCACGTGGGCCTCATACAACTGTGGTTCTGCATCAGTGGACACATCGTGCCAGGTGAAACTCTGTAGGTCACGCACCGTCGTGGAATTGGGACGAGCCTTGCAAAAGGCGGCAAAATCATGAAGCCCCACCAGGTAATTCGCTGATTCCTGCATCGCCGCCATATCCACTGGCTTCGGCCACGTTGCCGTATCCCGCGCACGTGTTGGCAATGCCCCACCGAGATGTGTGGTGACGCGGTAGGTGTAGTGGCGTCGTAACGCAGAAAACCGCGCGTCGAACCCAGCTGGTGCGAACGTGCAATCCTGAACCCGGATATCCTCCGGCAGAGGCGAGCAAGGCGGCGCACCATGCGCATCGGGTCACCGCCGATGGACCGTGTGTCCAGTGAGGCTGTGGGGACATCGACATGCGCCACCTGCCCGGATGCGTGAACCCCGGCGTCGGTGCGTCCTGCGACCGTGAGCGGCGTCGGCACCCGCAGAATCATAGACAGCGCATCCTCCAGCACCCCCTGAACCGTGCGTAGCCCATCTTGGCTGGCCCAGCCGTGAAAGTCTGTGCCGTCGTAGGCTACGTCAAGTCGAAGCCTGGCCATCGCTGAGGGAGTTGCTGTTTTTTCCGTCACGGCGCACTAGTTTACAAAGAAAAAGGGCCTGTGCCCTACTTGCAGTAGAACGCAGGCCCTAGAAGCCGGTAAGAATTACTTCTCCTCGGTGGCTTCTTCTGCGGCAGCCTTGTCAGCTGCGGTGTCCTCAGCAACAGCAGCCTTTTCGGCCTTCTTCGCGGCAGCCCGGGACGCAGCGGCACGGGTAGCGCGAGTGGCTTCGGTGGTCACCGTCTCCTCAAGAACCAGGGAAATCTGGGACATCGGAGCGTTGTCACCCTTGCGGTTTTCCAGCTTGATGATGCGGGTGTAGCCACCCTCACGGCCTTCAAACTTCGGAGCGAGTTCATTAAACAGGTGAGCAATGACCGGCTTGTTTGGGACCAGCTTCAAAGCGTTACGGCGATCAGCCAGGGTGCCTTTCTTGGCCTTGGTGATCAGCTTTTCAGCGTAAGGACGCAGCATCCTAGCTTTAGCGTCGGTGGTTTTGATGGCACCGTGCTCGAACAGCTGCGCGGCCAGGTTGGACAGAATAGCCGCCTGGTGCGAAGCCGAACCGCCGAGCCGCGGGCCCTTCTTGGGTTTTGGCATGTTGTACTCCTCGTGTACGTATTAGTGCGCGTACGTGATACTCGGGATCTACTCGGTATCTTCAGCGTCGAAGTCAATGAAGTCGCCGGTCTCGGCGTCATATCCCTCAATGGTGGAGGGATCGAAGTCCTCAGGGGCGTCCTTCAGCGTCAAGCCCAAACCAGCGAGCTTGATCTTGACTTCGTTGATGGACTTCTGACCAAAGTTACGAATATCCAGCAGGTCCGACTCGGTGCACTCGGCGAGTTCACCAACGGTGTGGATTTCCTGGCGCTTCAGGCAATTGTAGGAACGAACCGAGAAGTTCAGATCCTCAATCGGCATGCTGTAGGAGGCAATGTGCTCGGTCTCCACGGGAGACGGGCCGACCTCAATACCTTCAGCGGCAACGTTCAGCTCGCGTGCGAGGCCGAACAGTTCAACCAAGGGTTTTACCTGCGGAAGCGAGGGCGTCACGGGCGGAGATTGAATTCTTGGTTTCTACATCAATGATGAGCTTGTCAAAGTCGGTGCGCTGCTCAACACGAGTAGCCTCGACCTTGTAACTGACCTTGAGCACCGGGGAGTAAATCTGGTCCACAGGAATGCGGCCGATTTCGCCATTGGTGACGCTCATTGATGCGGGAACATAGCCACGGCCACGCTCCACAACCATCTCGATTTCCAACACGCCAGTATCGTTCAGGGTTGCAATGTGCATGTCCGGGTTGTGCACCTCGACACCAGCCGGGGGCTGGATATCAGCAGCGGTGACAACACCAGGACCTTCCTTGCGGAGGTACATCACAACCGGCTCATCGGAGTCAGACGAAAGCACCAAGCCCTTGATGTTCAGGATGATCTCTGAAAGATCCTCTTTTACCCCATTGATGGTGGTGAACTCATGCAGGGCACCCTCAATCTTCACGCTGGTCACAGCCGCACCAGGAATGGACGACAACAGGGTACGACGCAGCGAGTTTCCGAGGGTGTAGCCGAAGCCAGGTTCCAGCGGCTCAATGATGAACCGGGAACGAGCGGTATCGACGTATTCCTCGCGAAGGATGGGACGCTGGGAAATGAGCATTGAAAAAATCTCCTTGTGTGACGCCCGCTATTTGACGTCTATAGGCAGAAGGATGAACAAAAAGAAGACATCTGCAGGCCACGCATGGCCTTGAAAACAGAATTACTTCGAGTAGAACTCGACGATGAGCTGCTCTTGCAGCGGAACGTCGATCTGAGCGCGCTCGGGCAGCTGATGCACGAGGATGCGCAGGGTGGACGGGACGACCTGAAGCCAGGCCGGAACAATGGCGTCAACGAGGTTCTCCTGAGCCTCTTCGAACCACAGCATCTTCCGGGACTTCTCGCGAACATCAATGATGTCGTACTGGGAAACCTGGAAGGAAGGAACGTTAACCTTCTTGCCGTTCACGGTGAAGTGACCATGAGAAACCAGCTGACGAGCCTGACGGCGGGTACGAGCCAGACCAGCACGGTATACAACGTTATCCAGGCGGGATTCCAGCAGGATAACTAGGTTGTCACCGGTCTTGCCGGGAAGGCGGTTAGCCTCAGCGTAGTAGCGACGGAACTGCTTCTCCATCACACCGTAGGTGAAACGAGCCTTCTGCTTCTCCTGGAGCTGCAGCAGGTACTCGGATTCCTTGATGCGAGCGCGACCTGCCTGTCCCGGAGGGTAAGGGCGCTTCTCAAAAGACTTGCTTCCGCCAACAAGATCGACGCGGAGGCGGCGGGACTTACGGGTTGCGGGGCCGGTATAACGAGCCATATCTAGTAACCTTTCCTTTCCCTACTAGACGCGACGACGCTTCGGCGGACGGCAACCGTTGAACGGCTGCGGAGTCACGTCGGAGATCGAGTTAACCTCAAGGCCGGCAGCCTGGAGGGAACGGATAGCGGTCTCACGGCCCGAACCCGGGCCCTTAACGTACACGTCAACCTTCTTCATGCCGTGCTCCATTGCCTTGCGGGCAGCATTTTCAGCAGCCATCTGTGCGGCGAACGGAGTGGACTTACGGGAACCCTTGAAACCAACATGGCCGGAGGATGCCCAGGAGATCACAGCACCACTCGGGTCCGTGATGGACACGATGGTGTTGTTGAAGGTGGACTTGATGTATGCGGCACCATGGGCCACATTCTTTTTGACGACGCGGCGACCAGAACGGCGCGCGCCAGAGCGTGCTTTAGGAGGCATTTATTTACTTCTTCTTTCCTGCGATCGTCTTCTTCGGACCCTTACGCGTACGAGCGTTGGTCTTGGTGCGCTGGCCACGAACAGGCAGGCCACGACGGTGACGCAGGCCCTGGTAGCAGCCGATCTCAATCTTGCGACGAATATCAGCCTGAACCTGGCGGCGGAGGTCACCCTCGACCTTCCAAGTAGCTTCGATGACGTCACGCAGAGAGGACAACTGCTCGTCGGTCAGATTATCGGTACGCAGGTCAGGAGAAATGCCGGTTTCTTTCAGCAACTGCGCGGCACGGGCGGGGCCGATGCCGTAGATGTAGGTGAGAGCAACCTCCATGCGCTTATTGCGCGGAAGGTCAACTCCAGCAAGGCGTGCCATAGGGCAGATCCTTTCCGGTTGTTACGGTGGTTTTCTCCACATTCATCCCCGCCTACCAGCACTTTGACCGGGCGGACGCCGGACGGTGGGCTGAGAAATACGCAAGGCTCCGGCCACCGTTGCCGGAGGTAAACGAAGTACAACCCCACAAGGCGAGGTTGTACCGGGAATGTGAAGGCTTAAATGTTCTTACTTGTATCGGTAGACGATGCGGCCACGGGTCAAATCGTAGGGAGACAGCTCCACAACAACTCGGTCCTCGGGCAGGATACGGATGTAGTGTTGGCGCATCTTGCCACTGATGTGTGCAAGAACTTTGTGTCCGTTATCAAGCTCGACACGGAACATTGCGTTTGGCAAGGGTTCAATGATGCGACCCTCAACCTCAATAGCGCCTTCCTTTTTAGCCATGTCCTCCACTTTTCCTAGCTGCGATGAAACAACGACAGTGCATGCCGTGCTGCACCAGCAACCTGGTAGATGTCAACTGCATACAGCCTTTCCGTATACACGATGCGCGCCATACGACACACACCAGTATGGAAGAGTACCTGCATTGACGCTAAAGAGCAAGCGCAGGGCAAGCACACACAAAGTGCCGGGTAGCCCCACTGTTGCAGTAGGCTACCCGGCACTGATTTGTTCAGAGACGGAACTAATACTCGCTAACGCGACTAGTGCACACAGACTAGTACACAAAGACAACGTCGCCGGGCTTCAAGGAGTTGAAGTACGTGACGGCATCATCGTGGTTCAGGTGGATGCAGCCGTGCGACAACCAGTCCACACGACCAGCGTGGAAAGCAACACCAGTATTGGTGAAGTACACCGAGTATGGCATCGGTGCGTTGTGGAACTCGCGGCTAATTTCGTCCTTGACCTTGCGGGTCACCTTATGGGTGCCGCGGGGGGTCTCCCAACCCTGAGCACCGCTAGACATGGTGACTGGGCCGTATTCAACGTTGCCGTCTTTCTGCAGCCATGTGCGCTGACCTGCAAGATCAACGCAGGCGCGAGCAGTGGCTGGGCAGGGTCCACGGTCGAAGTCGGAAGACTGTGGGGCGGAGCTTTGGGCTTCCGCAGCTGCACGCCGCTCGTTTTCCGCACGGATGGCCGCTTCACGTTCCTGAATCAAGCCCGGGAACATGCCATTCACCGCACCGTCAACGGCACCTTGCACGGCTTGTGCAGCGTCTGGGGGCAGTGTACCTGCCTGGGAGTTAAGGGAATTACGGGTGTCCCATGCGCCCTGGCGTGTTGCCTCGCTGGAACCGACAGCAGGCTGGGCAGCTGCGGTGGCCGGGCTCAGCAACCCGGCGACTGCGACGCCAGAAGCGACGACGGCGGCTGCGAACCGTGCAACACCACGAAGCTTGGCGTAACGAAGTTTATAAGACATGTAGTGAAGTATACCCGGAAATCCCTGAGATTTTCATTAGCTTAGTGACGAACGTCGCGGAGTCAGGATCCGCGGTCCCCCCGCAGTAGCCGCAACAGTGTGCTCCCAATGTGATGCCCACGACCCGTCAAGCGTAACCACAGTCCACCCGTCTTCTTTCACCTCTGAACGGGTAGTACCCAAGGTCAGCATAGGTTCGATGGCCAAAACCGACCCCTCCTGGATGATGGGGCCACGTCCACTTTCCTTCGTTAGCAAGGTACGGATCCTCGTGCATGGTGCGCCCAATTCCATGCCCCCCGTACCCCTCCACGATGCCCAATGTCACCCCAAATTTATTCTCAGCCTGGCGTGTCGCGATCTCCAGCGCGTGCGAGACGTCGGTAAGCCGGTTGTCGGGAACCATCGCCTTCATCCCCTCCATCAACACCCATTCAGTGGCTTTATTGAGCTTGTCGACGTCGTCAGCTACCTCGCCGATGCCAAACGTCCAGGCCGAGTCTCCCACCCAACCATTAAGGGTGGCACCGCAGTCAATGGAGACCAGATCTCCCTCTGCAAGCACCGTGGCGGCGCTGGGAATGCCATGGACGATGACATCGTTGACGCTCGCACAAATCGACGCGGGGAAGCCCTGATAGCCCTGGAACGTAGGAATCGCCCCGGCATCGCGAATAGTCTGCTCAGCGACGGCATCCAGCTCCGCAGTGGACACCCCTGGCCCCGCCGCAGCCTTCACAGCTTGCAAAGCACGACCAACGATCTCCCCAGCAGCCTGCATCGCATCCAGCTCTCCAGGTGTTTTTGCCGCAATCTTTTTTCGCTTCGACCTGAACCCCATCACTGTTCTTTCTTGTCCTCTCTGCTGCTATTAAAAAGAAAAGGCCAGGTGTGCGCTCATAGTGTTCTGTGTAGCGCACAACTGGCCTGCCGCCAAAGGGGGTTTACTTCCCCACTGTCTCAAGTGCCTCAAGAGTACGAGCGTTGATGTCTTCAACACTCCCTTCTGCATTGATGGTGATAAGGCGATCACCGTAGTACTCGATCAAAGGCGCAGTCTCATCACGGTACACGCCCAACCGAGTACGAATCGTCTCCTCATTGTCATCCGCGCGGCCACGGGCAAGCATGCGCTCCACCACAACGTCCTCAGATACGCGGAACTCCACAACGCCATCCAGTGACACCCCAGCATCGGCAAGAATGTCTTTGAGAAGTTCGGCCTGTTCAACGGTACGAGGAAAACCATCAAGCAAGAAGCCATTGGCTGTGTCTGCCTCTGCCAACCGCGATGCCACCATACGTGCAGTCACGTCGGTGGGCACAAGCTTGCCAGCGTCAATGTACTGTTTAGCCTCCACCCCTAGCGGGGTGCCTTCGCCAATGTTTGCCCGGAAAAGGTCACCAGTGGAAATGTGTGGCACCCCAAGCTTGTCGGAAAGAATGGCTGCTTGTGTACCTTTTCCAGCACCAGGTGGGCCGAGAAGCACGAGTCTCATTTGAGGAATCCTTCGTAGTTGCTTTGCAGAAGCTGACTTTCAATTTGTTTGACTGTCGTCAAAGCAACAGATACCAGAATCAAAATTGCAGTACCACCGAAGGGGGTAGAGCTGGAGCTGGAAGCGCTCACACCAAGTTCCAGCATGATGTTCGGCAACACGGCGATGACACCCAGGTAAAGGGCACCAACGAACAGCAGTCGGTTCATCACGTAGCCCAGGTATTGAGCAGTGGGACGACCGGGGCGAATGCCTGGAATGAATCCCACCATATTTCTTCATGTTGTCGGCCTGCTCGTTCGGGTCGTACTGCACTGACACGTAGAAGTACGAGAAGAAGATGATCAGCACAAAGTACAGGACAATGTACTGCCAGGACGATGGGGTCTGAAGGTACTGGATCACGTTACGCTGCCACCAGTTATCGCTCGGCTGTGTCGAGCCGGACTGCACGATCTGTGTGATCAACACGGGAACATAAATCAGCGAGGAGGCGAAGATCACGGGGATAACGCCAGCCTGGTTCACCTTCAACGGCAGATAGGTGGAGGTACCACCATACTGACGGCGGCCGACCATGCGTTTCGCGTACTGCACAGGAATCCGACGCTGCCCCTGCTCAATGAAGACCACCCCCACAACGAGGACAACCACAGCAGCCATGACGGCCGCAAACACAACGCCACCGCTTCTGGTCAGGATGGAAATGCCGTCGGTGGGGAGACGAGTGGCAATACCGGCGAAGATCAACAGTGACATGCCGTTGCCAATGCCCTTTTCCGTCATCATCTCACCGATCCACATCACCAGCACGGCACCAGCGGTCATGGACAGAACCAACACGACGAGGTCGAAAATGTTGCGGTCGTGTTTGAGCACCTCAACACCGCCACCGAGAAGCTGGCCACGGTCAGCCAAGGCGACAATGCCGGAGGCTTGAAGCAGCGCCAGCCCAACAGTGAGGTAACGCGTGTACTGCGTCATCTTTGTCTGTCCGGACTGGCCTTCCTTCTTCAGCTCCTCAAAGTGCGGAATAACCACCGTCAGCAGCTGCACAATAATCGACGCCGTGATGTAAGGCATAATGCCGATGGCGAAGATAGATAACTGCAGCAGCGCACCACCCGAGAAGAGGTTAATGAGCGAATACACGCTGGACTGATCCTGCGTCAGCTCCCGCAAACGCCCACTAATCGACGCATAGTTGATGCCTGGGGACGGAATCTGCGCACCGATACGGTACAAGATGATCATTGCAATGGTAAACAAGATCTTCTTGCGCAGGTCTACGTCCTTAAAAGCCGAAAGAATGGCGGACACATATCCTCCTGTGCTCCTTGCTCACAAGCCAACAACGCTCACGTAAGCAAGAAATAGTAAAAGCTCTCACTGCACCAAACCAGCTATCCGCAGGCCAGCGCACAAAATATATACAACTCCGTTACCTTACCAGTTCGTGAGATCGCCGCCCACTCTGGCTAGAGGTTTTCACCCACTACAATCCTGCTACAACCCAATGATGCGAAGGAAACGTTGATAGCTGTCAGCGAACTCGTCGTGACGGTCCTCCATGTGATTCTGATACCCCAGAAACATCGCATATTCAACCCTCGCCAGGGCCAGCGCATCATCGTCATTGAATACACCCGTGGCCCGGTAAGACTCTGCCAGAAACTCGATCCGTCGATCATCCACATCATGCAGGACCTCAGCCGCGACATGGTCGCCCGCCGCCAACCTACGAAACTCTCGCTCCAAGCCATGGTCCAAGGACATGGCCAGCTGATTCAGCACGGCACGGCGCTCCTCTGGCTTTGCCCTTTCGCTCGCGTCAATCAACATATCCGTGTTGGTTTGCCGCCATCGTTCCCCCAACTGCCGGATAAAGTCGCTCATTGTGGGAAAGTGCGAATAAAACGATCCTTTGGTCTTTCCCACCCGGCGACACAGCGCATCAATCGTCACAGCCCCTACGCCGCCCTCAGATAACGCGCTTAACCCAGCATCCAACCAATCCTGTTGAGAAAATCGTTTCATCATATTCACGCTTGCCGACGCCGCATAGTCACTGAACCCACTATTCCCGCCGCCGCTATCAACAAACGCAATCCATTGCCCATGGATCAGTGGTGACAGATTGTTCAGAATAATCATCAGCACACTCCAACCAGCAAAAGCAATCGCCGTGATGGTCGCATACCACGCCAGTGCCACCCCACCACGATGCACCGCAAGAAGAATGTATGCGATCACCATCCCCATAATCGCAATAGTCACAAGATGCCAGCAGTAATACAGTGTGAACCGCACCGATTGATTCAGCTGATTAGAGGCAAGCAGTGGGCGAACAATTTCTGCCCCGCCTACAAAGACGTGAACTATCCAGGTCAGAAGCGACATGATCGCCGCCCCAATGAACCACCAATTTCCCTGCAAGTTTCTCACGTTTCCAAAGATACCATACAGTATGGTTTGGATAAAGGGGTTCGTCAGCACCAAACATGAAAAACACCCCTACCCTCCCACAAACAGGGAGAATCGGGGCGTCGATAAGCGATCAAACGCTGGGGACTTACACCTCAGTGACGGTGCCGCCAGCGGCTTCGATCTTCTCCTTGGCGGAGCCGGAGAACTTGTTGGCGGAAACGTTCAGCTTGACACTAATCTCACCGTTGCCAAGCACCTTCACCGGCTGCTTCTTACGAACCAGACCAGCGGCAACGATGTCGGCAATGGTGACGTCACCACCATTCGGGAAAAGCCTTTTCCAGGTCAGAAACGTTAACAACCTGGAAAACAACCTTGTTGTGCGGTTTGAAGCCCTTGAGCTTGGGCAGACGCATGTGAATTGGCATCTGGCCACCCTCAAAAGCAGCCGAAACCTGCTTGCGGGCCTTAGTACCCTTGGTACCGCGACCAGCGGTCTTACCCTTAGAGGCTTCACCGCGACCAACACGGGTCTTGGCCTTGTTTGCACCCGGAGCAGGGCGCAGATCATGGAGCTTAATGGGTTCGCTCATTTGTTACCTACTCCCCCCGCTACTTCTTCAACGTCGACCAAGTGACGCACCACGTTAATCCAGCCGCGCACCTGAGAATTGTCGGGGCGGACAACGCTTTGATGGATGCGCCTCAGTCCGAGGCAGCGTAGCGATTCCTTCTGGTAGTGCCGTGCACCAACGGTGCCCTTAACTTGAGTAATCTTCAGAGCCATGGTTTAAGCCTCCTGCCCTGCGCGAGCGCGCAGCATACGAGCCGGAGCAACCTCTTCAATGGACTTGCCACGACGAGCGGCAACCTCTTCAGGGCGAACCAGCTGCTTCAGGCCGTCCACAGTTGCGTGGACAACGTTGATAGCATTATCGGAGCCAAGGGACTTACACAGAATGTCCTGCACGCCAGCGCATTCCAGCACCGGACGAGCAGCACCACCAGCGATAACACCAGTACCGGGAGCGGCCGGACGCATCATCACGATGCCAGCGGCAGCTTCGCCCTGCACAGGGTGGGTGATGGTGCCACCAACCATAGGGACATGGAAGAAGTTCTTGCGTGCTTCTTCTGCACCCTTCTGGATAGCAGCGGGAACTTCCTTGGCCTTACCGTAGCCAACACCAACCATGCCCTGGCCGTCGCCGACGATCACGAGGGCGGTGAAGCTGAAGCGACGACCACCCTTCACAACCTTGGACACACGGTTGATGGTGACAACGCGCTCAATGTACTGCGAGCGCTCATCCTGCTGTTGGTTACGACGATCGTCGCGGCCACGGCCACGGCGCTCGTTACGGTTTTCGTTGTTGTTGTCGGCGGAGCGTCCGCCGTCACGCCGTTCACGTCCCGGCATTACGCGTTCCTTCCGTTGTTGAACTTTGTTGCGGTGATCATTAGAACTTCAGACCACCTTCACGAGCGGCATCAGCCAGTGCGGCGATGCGGCCGTGGTATTTGAAGCCACCACGGTCGAAAACAACGTTCTCGATGCCGGCTTCCTTGGCGCGCTTCGCAATGAGCTTGCCCACTTCAGCAGCCTTAGCCTTCTTCTCGCCCTCAAATGCGCGCAGCTCAGGCTCAACGGTGGACGCTGCGACCAAAGTGTGACCGATGGTGTCGTCGATGATCTGGGCGTGCATGTGGCGGGAGCTGCGGAACACTGCCAAACGGGGGCGCTCGGCGGTACCACGAAGGTGGTTCCGCAGACGATTGTGGCGGCGAATACGCGCCTCGCGACGACGGGTGGAAATGTCCTTGCCGATGGGGGTGCGCTTGACGCGCTTTTCTTCTGCAGTGTTGCTCATTTACTTACCCGTCTTTCCGACCTTGCGGCGGATCTGCTCACCCTCGTAGCGGATGCCTTTACCCTTGTAGGGATCATCCTTCCGCAGACGACGAATGTTAGCGGCGATCTGGCCGACCTTCTGCTTATCAATACCCGAAATGGAGAACTTGGTGGTGCCGTCAACTGCGAAGGTGACGCCCTCCGGCGGCTCAATCGGGATGGTGTGGCTGTAGCCGAGAGAAAACTCAAGGCCCTTGCCTTTAGCCTGAACACGGTAACCAACACCAAAGATTTCCATCTTGATGGTGTAGCCCTCAGACACGCCAATAACCATGTTATTGATCAAGGAACGGGACAGACCGTGCAGCGCGCGGCTCCTGCGGTTGTCATCAGGACGAGAAACCTTAATCTCGCTACCCTCAAGAACAACAGTGATGGGTTCCGGCACATCCAGAGACAGCGTTCCCTTGGGTCCCTTCACCTCAACATGCTGGCCATCAATCTTTGCCTCCACGCCAGACGGGATGGAGACTGGGTTCTTACCAATACGCGACATTGTTAGTCAATCCTCCCTTACCAGACGTAGGCGAGAACTTCTCCGCCTACACCCTTCTCGGTAGCCTGACGATCGGTGAGCAGCCCCTGGGAGGTGGAAATGATAGCCACACCCAGACCACCCAACACGCGCGGCAGGTTGGTGGACTTAGCGTAGATGCGCAGACCCGGCTTGGACACGCGACGAATACCGGAGATGGAACGCTCACGGCTCGGGCCGTACTTCAGTTCAATCGTGAGGGTCTTGCCAACCCTGGCATCCTCAACGGCGAAGTCAGCAATATAACCCTCTTGCTTCAAAATGGTGGCGATATTCACCTTCAGCTTAGAAGAGGGCATAGACACGGTGTCATGGTGCGCATTGTTTGCGTTGCGCACGCGTGACAACATGTCGGCAATAGGATCAGTCATGGTCATAAGGCGACCTTGTTGCCTTTCTCGTTGCGGTTCCATCCTCACCTGGAGTTATCACCTGGTGCCCGGCCACTGTCCGCCCTAAGCCGCTCAATAGCGGTAAAGCTCGCTGCCTTGAAAACAGGTGGACGCCAACTAAGGCGAGGGGCCTACAACAAAGTAGAAGTTGTTAAGTTCTTACATGGATTCTTGTGCAGAGTCCAAGCGGCAATAATACAGCACCCAAAGCGCACACACAACTTACTGTAATACCCCTCAACCCCCTCGCTTAACGACGTCCCGACCCACACAAGGTCAGCTGCCCACCACCACGCTTACACCACCGCATGATGCGCTTAACTACATAATCGTGAAGGCCTCCATACATAGAGAAAAGTGACTGAACACCATGCTTGTCGCACGGCGTCCAGCCACTTAAAGTTATGCAGTGTTAGCTACCGCTGAATGAAGAGGTAACTGCACGTGCAATGGAGCTGCCAGTCAGAAGGCTGAAGAACGAATCAAAGAGGAAGTCAATTGATCCGAAGAAGTTCCTACTGGAGCCGAAGTTGAATGCTCGGGAGCTGCCGCCAGAACTCAGCTCGGAGCTGCCTACAGAGCTGCCGCCGGAGCTTAGCTCGGAGCTACCCAGCAAACCAGAGCTGCCGCCGGAGCTCAGTTCAGAGCTACCCAGCAAACCAGAACTACCAAGACCACTGCTCAGTGCGGGTGCTACGGAGCTGCCCAGCAATGCAGCGCCACCCAGGATTGCTGCACCGGAAAGCAGGCCAGTGGTGTCAAACTGAGGAGCAGCCGGAGCTGGTGCAGGAGCGGCTGGAGCCGGGGCAGCTGGAGCATTGTACGCATTTCCATTCCCACCAGGCTTTGGCGCAACACCTTTCTCAGCGCCTGCAGGCTTTGGTGCAACGCCCTTTTCGTTTGGTCCGAGAGGAGCAACAGGTCCACCGACGCCCTCGTGAGCTACAGGAGCAATGCCCTTTTCATTGGTGGTGTTTCCACCGCCCTGAGGAGTCTCGTTGGTGGTGTTGTAGTTGCCACCGCCCTGAGGAGCCTGTGGAGCAGCAGGTGCTGCGGGAGCGGGAGCAGCAGGTGCGCCGCCACCTTCAGCACCACCAGCGTTAGGTGCAACCGGTGCAGCAGGGGCAGAACTTCCACCACCGTTAAGGATCAGATTACCCAGCAGAGCTGCGCCGCCTAGAAGAGCAGCACCAACCAGGAGGCCTGAACTACCAACAGCGCTGGAGCCACCTGCAGAGCTACCCAATGCACTCAGGGCGCTGCTTCCCATGCTCGATCCGCTGCTGGAACCAAGAATCTCGGAGCTACCTGCAGAGCTGCCCAGGGAGCTCAACTCAGAGCTTCCACCGGAACTGCCCAATGCACTCAGGGCACTGCTTCCCATGCTCGATCCGCTGCTGGAACCAAGAATCTCGGAGCTACCTGCAGAGCTGCCCAGGGAACTCAGCTCAGAGCTGCCACCGGAGCTGCCTAGGGAACTCAACTCGGAGCTGCCACCACCGGAACCGGAGTTGGAGGAACCGGAGCTTCCGAAGAAGTCCAGGATGCTGCTGCCACTGCCAGAGCTGTCGGAGCTTCCACCGCCAGAGCCGGAGTTACCGCCACCATTGGAGGAACCGGAGCTTCCGAAGAAATCTAGGATGCTGCTGCCACTGCCAGAGCTGTCGGAGCTTCCACCGCCAGAGCCGGAGTTACCGCCACCATTGGAGGAACCGGAGCTTCCGAAGAAATCTAGGATGCTGCTGCCACTGCCAGAGCTATCGGAGCTGCCACCGCCGGAACCGGAGTTACCGCCACCGTTGTCGGAGCTGCCACCGCCAGAGCCGGAGTTACCGCCACCGTTGTCGGAGCTGCCACCACCGGAACCGGAATCATGATCAGAGTCACGGTCCGAGTCGTAGTTACCTCCGCCATTACCATTGTGGTTGCCGCCACCATTGCCGGAGATATTTGCCGAAGCGTCAGCATTGGCGTTGGCAGATGCATCTCCGTTACCGGAAGCCTTAGCCGAAGCATCAGCATTAGCGTCAGCAGACGCATCACCGTTACCGGTCACAGAAGCGTTAGCATTGGCATCCGCGTTGGCATCAGCAGAAATGTTGCGATGGTTAGAAACCGAGACCTTTGTTGAAGCATCCGCGTTGGCATCGGCAGAAATATCATGACCACCGGTCACCCACCCACCGGGAGGGCAATCATTGGGGTCAAACGAATCCGAATCATCGCCACCGGAAACACGAACACTTGAATCACCGGAAGCCGATGCATCAGTAGACGCACCCCCGTTGCCAGAAGCCTTAGCCGAAGCATCAGCATTAGCGTCAGCAGAAGCATCGCCGTTACCGGAAGCCTTAGCCGAAGCATCAGCATTGGCGTCAGCAGAAGCATCACCGTTACCGGTCACAGAAGCGTTAGCATTGGCATCCGCGTTGGCATCGGCAGAAATATCATGACCACCGGTCACCCACCCACCGGGAGGGCAATCATTGGGGTCAAACGAATCCGAATCATCGCCACCGGAAACACGAACACTTGAATCACCGGAAGCCGATGCATTAGTAGACGCATCACCGTTACCGGAAGCCTTAGCCGAAGCATCAGCATTAGCGTCAGCAGAAGCATCGCCGTTACCGGAAGCCTTAGCCGAAGCGTCAGCATTGGCGTTGGCAGATGCATCTCCGTTACCGGAAGCCTTAGCCGAAGCGTCAGCATTGGCGTTGGCAGATGCATCTCCGTTACCGGAAGCCTTAGCCGAAGCATCAGCATTGGCGTTGGCAGATGCATCTCCGTTACCGGAAGCCTTAGCCGAAGCATCAGCGCTAGCGTCAGCAGAAGCATCCCCATTGCCAGAGGCAGAAGCGCGGCTAGAAGCGTCAGCGTGAGCGCTGGCATCACTTTGATAGTGGCCGGTAACAACGTCGGTGACGCCTACGTTGGTCGTAGCGTCAATGCCGGACATACCAGAGAGAGTTTTAGAGCTATCGTCAGAGGTAGTGTCGCTGCCGGAGTTGGTCGTGCTGGCGTCAGAACCCTTATCAGAGCTGTCGTCTGACGTTGTCGACGTATTATTCGAGCTGTCGTTGCTCTTGCTCGGTCCGCAGTCTTCAGATGCGACGGCAGACGGAATAAATGACAAAGTAACTGCCACTGTCGTTGCCCCTGCAATGACTGCAGATTTTACGGGTTTGCGCAACGTTTTCTCCTTTCGAGTGACGAACACGCATAACCCTACCGCTAACTGCTTTCGCCTATCGAATAAATTTATCCCGCGATGCTGTAAGGTTTTTCTTCGTTTGCTTAGCCCCCTTAAGCTGCATCATTGCAGTAATTGAATGTGCTTTCACCCACTAAGATCGTTATTTTTTTGTGATGTACATGTCAACGAACAAACCGTGCACAGGCGAAACTTTGCCGGTCATCAGAATAGCACTAGCGCTACAATGACAACTTGATATCGTAGAGTTGTTGATACATCCTCCGTCCGTACCCGAATATTTCCTTAAAGAAAACAAAGAGTAGTACCTATAGGATCCTCAAGAAAGTGACACACGGTACGTTTTGCATAAGAATTAAATACCCCCATCGAGGGGGTCTGAGTCATTTTCACAGCAAAAAAGTGAAATCGCTCATCATCGTTGCAGTTCATGCTCTAACGCACTAAGTTCTCCACCACCCGCCATTTGCAAAGCAAGGTCATCCACGCTAACATCGGTCCATTTGGCATTGAGCACCTGTTGACCCATGTTAAGCACAGTGAAATAGTCACCGACAAGGTGCGCATGGTGGGGGTTGTGCGTGATCAGCACCACTGCGATGCCCCGTTTACGTGCAGCATTAACGTAGCGGAGCACCATGCCTGATTGCTTCACTCCCAGTGCTGCGGTCGGCTCATCAAGGATCACCACACGCGCACCAAAGTAAATCGCACGAGCGATGGCGACGACCTGGCGCTGTCCACCAGACAAGTGTGAGATGGGGATGTCTACGTTGGGCAACTCCACCCCCATATCCGCAAGCTGCTGAAGCGTGATTTTGCGCATCTCGTCGATACGAAGCGTCTCCAAGAAACCATGTACAAGCTCCTGTCCCAGGAAGAAGTTTCGCCACACTGACATTTGCCCCACCACGGCAAGGTCTTGGTACACTGTAGCGATTCCCGCCGCGAGCGCATCGGCAGGCGCGGTGAAGGTGACCGGCACGTCGTCGATAAGCATGTCACCAGAGGTAGGCGGATGCAGACCCGCGAGGATCTTGATCAGGGTTGACTTGCCCGCGCCATTATCGCCCAGGATGCAGGTAACAGTTCCTGGCCTAATGACAAGGTTGATGTCCTGGAGTGCCTGAAAATCGCCATACGCTTTGGAGATGGAATCAAGTGTGATGATGGCATCGTCAGACATTAGTGAGCCTCCGTGTAGCGGGATACCGATTTATTGGTGATAACAGCGAAGAGCAGCATGGCACCCAAGAAGAATTTAAACCAATCTGGGTTCCAGCCGGCGTACACAATTCCCTGGCTGGTCATGCCAAAAATCAAGGCACCAATGGCAGTCCCAACAGCAGTTCCTTTACCGCCAGTCAAGGAACAACCACCAATAACGGCAGCAATGATGTACAGGAATTCATTACCAACGCCTTGACCCGCCTGAATAGAGTCAAAGGCGAAAAGGTTGTGCATCCCCACAAACCAGGTCGCAAACCCAACAAACATGAAGAGGATAATTTTCACCCTTCGGACCGGAACACCCACTGCATAAGCAGCGTCTTTGTCACCACCAACGGCAAAGATCCAGTTGCCAAAACGCGTCCGAAAAAGCAAATATGATGCCGCACCAACAAAGAGCAACCACCAGAGAACGGTAACCCGAAGGTCCATAGGGCCGATATGTAGCGTGCTGGAAAACACCTTCTGAGCTGAGGGAAAGCCCTGCATATCAGAGATAATTGGCGTTGCCACTCGCCCGGTGACAAACTTAGTCACTGCCAGGTTAAGCCCCTGCAGCATGAGGAACACGCTGAGGGTAATAAGAAAACTTGGAATTCCGGTACGTGTAACCAATACCCCATTGAGAGCACCAATAGTCAGGGCGGATGCAAGCGAAATAAAAAAACGCCAACCCACGAGTTCAGATGCAAATTGTAATTCAACATTGTTGCTATCAACGCCGTGCTTGTCACGGCTACACCGGATGAAAGGTCAAATTCGTCACCAATCATCAGAAGTCCTACCGCTAGGGCGACGATTCCCATCGTTGAGGATGCGTACAGGACTGTCGAAAAAAAGCATCAATAGAACGAAATGGTGGCGCTACCGCCACAAACAGAATAAAAATAACTATCGCGCCTACCAGACTTGCTAGCTCTGGTCGGCGAATTACATTGTTAAAAGTTTTGGAAAAAGCACTGTCGCTCATCGTAATCCTATCTTGGCTGCGTCAGCGATTTTATCCACATTGCTACGGTCCACAAACGATGGTCCGGTATAAACCGGTTGCCCACCACCAACAGTGGAGCCATTGCGCAGTTCAAGCCACAGTGAATCCACTGCCATATAACCCTGAACGTAAGGTTGCTGGTCAACTGCCCACTGAATCTCGCCTTTGTTGATGGCAGCAACAAGCTCCGCGTTTGTGTCAAACGTAGCAATCTTGGGTTCAGCGCCGGCATCTTTGGCGGCCTGCACTGTTGCCAACGCTACGGGAGCCACTAACCCCATCACCCAGTCAATGCTTCTATCCTGCGCAAGTTTTGCCTGCACAGTGGACGTTACTGCGGTGAGGTCCATGCCGTTGACATAGAGGACTTCCATCTCACCCGAATCGCCGAGGCCTTTTTTAATGCCTTCGCAGCGGCTTTCCTGAGAGGAGTTGCCTTGCTCGTGAATGAGACATAAAACCTTATGCGCACTGTCGTCTTTGAGCCTTTTTCCTGCTAGTTCACCAGCAACATTTTCATCTTGGCCAAAAAAACCACCAAGACCGTACCGCTTGTAATCAGTCATGCCTGCATTGAGGCCAACTACAGGAATGCCCGCATCCACAGCGCTTTTAGCGACGGGACCTATAGCATGGGCATTCGGAAGGGTGACAGCAATGCCGTCAGCATGGGCGTCGATAGCCGATTGCACCAGGTTAGCCTGGTTTGGTGTTTGAGGGTCGGATGAGTAACGCAGTTCAATGTTGTCTTTGCGCGCGGCATCTTCGGCCCCCTTACGCACCAAGTCCCAAAACGTGTCGCCCGGCGCACCATGCGTCACCATCGAAACAACGGCGCGGGGTGTATCAACACCCCTTCCCCCGACAGTGCCGTCCGCCGATTGCCGGGGAGCACCACCAGTGGACGAACAGGCAGCGACAACCCCCGCCGTTACAACGGCAGCAATGACCGTTAGGAGATGACGGAGTGACGCAGCACAACGGAGCTGCTGTGGGTTGCCGCAGTTTTCATTCACGAATGTTGATTCAACGCAGCACAAAGGAGCCTGTCAAGCTAAGATAGCTGCGAGTTTACCGATTCAGAGGCGTTATACTGGATTTTTAGCACATAGGTGAATCGCAACATCACAGGGAGGGGGTAGATAGCCTTAAACTGCGACACGCTCATTTTCTTTTATCTATGCCCATTCGCATAACGTTACCCAGGAAAAACAAATACCCCCAAGTTTTGACAAAACTTGGGGGCTTGCCGTATCTGCAGGTGATAGATACCTGCTAAGTTGATGCTACTTAGCCTCGTTGCGCTTGAATGGGAAGCCAAGCTCACGGAGCAGCGCACGCCCCTCTTCATTGTTTGTGGCAGTGGTTACTACTGTGATGTCCATACCACGGGGGCGGTCGATCTTGTCCACGTCGATCTCGTAGAACATGGTCTGCTCACTGAGGCCGAAGGTGTAGTTGCCGTGGCCATCGAACTGCTGGTCAGACAGACCACGGAAGTCACGAATACGCGGCAGAGCGACCGTCAACAGACGGTCCAGGAACTCCCACATGCGGTCGCCACGCAGGGTCACGCGGGCACCGATGGGCATGCCTTCACGCAGCTTGAAGTTAGCGATGGACTTCTTGCACGGCGAATCTGCGGCTTCTGGCCGGTGATCAGGGCAAGATCCTCCAGAGCACCGTTGATCAGCTTTGCTTCGCGCGCAGCTTCACCAACACCCATGTTGACAACAACCTTGGTTACGCCAGGAATCTGCATGACGTTTTCGTAATTGAACTCGTCGTTCAGTTTGGTGCGGATCTCGTTGCGGTAGCGGGCCTTGAGGCGGGGAATGTATTTCTCGCTCATGTTAGATGTCCTTCCCGGTACGGCGGGAGATGCGAACCTTCTTGCCATTTTCATCGAAGCGGTAGCCGATACGGGTCGGCTGACCATCAGCGTCGAGAATCATGACGTTGGACACGTGGATCGGTGCTTCCTGGGTGACAATGCCACCAGATTCAGCACCACGCTCAGGAGCGGAGTTAGCCACGTGCTTTTTGATCTTGTTGACACCTTCAACAAGAACCTTGTCGGTCTTCGGGAAAGCCTGAATAACCTTGCCCGTTGCGCCCTTATCGCGACCTGCGATGACGATGACGTTGTCACCCTTACGGATCTTCATTTAGATTACCTCCGGTGCCAGCGAGACGATCTTCATGAACTTCTTGTCACGAAGCTCACGAGCGACGGGGCCGAAGATGCGGGTACCGCGGGGCTCGTTGTCGTTCTTGATGATCACAGCTGCGTTTCGTCGAAGCGAATGTAGGAACCGTCGGGGCGACGGGTTTCCTTCTTCGTGCGGACGATAACAGCCTTAACAATTTCACCAGCCTTGACGTTGCCGCCAGGCGCTGCTTCCTTGACAGTGGCAACAATAACGTCGCCAATGCCAGCAAAGCGTCGGGTGGATCCGCCGAGGACACGGATGCACAGAATTTCGCGCGCACCAGTGTTGTCGGCGATCCGCAGACGCGACTCCTGCTGAATCACTATGGTCTCCTGACCTGGATTAATGTGTGCCGAATTTCCGGCCCAGACACACGTGGTCTACATACAATTACGTTGCACTCTTCCATGAAGCGACGAACAATAGTCGAAGGGTCTCGGTCCACGCTCGGAAACGCACAGCGGACCGACCAGCACACGCAACCAGAACATTTAACCATAGCCAGCATTCCAGTTCAAACCCAGGTCACGCATGGGCAGGCACCTGCGTATCGACGCCCGCCCAACAGCCTCTCAGCCGCCGCGACCTGGCCAGCAACTAATCGTGGGTCTGGATGTAGGTGACGTGGGTCTCCACGTATTCCATCAGGCCGTGCTTACCGTCCGCTCCCCCAATGCCGGAGTTGCGTCGCCCGGCATGGAAGCCCTGCATGGCCTCGAAGTGCTCACGGTTGATGTAGGTTTCCCCGTACTGTAGCTGCCGGGCAGCTTTGAGTGCGGCGTTAATGTTGTTGGTGAAAATGGAGCTGGTGAGTCCATAATCCGACTCGTTGGCAATGGCGATGGCCTCATCAAGGTCTTTGACTTTCACCACCGGCAGCACCGGACCAAAGATTTCTTCCCGCGCGATGGCCATGTCAGCAGTCGCCCCTGACAGCACTGTTGGCTGATAGAAGTTGCCTTCGCCCTTGTCCGTTGCACGGGCACCGCCAGTTTCAACACGGCACCCAGCTGCCACAGCGGCCTCGATCATTTCGTCGAGCTTGTCCATGGCCTCGGGGGTAATCAGCGGCCCCATGTCTAGCTCTCGAATATCCACCGGGTTTCCGTACTGCGTGGATTCCATTTTCTCGACGAGCTTGGCCAACAGGTCATCGTACGCGGCTTCTTCAACAAGCACGACCTCCGCACAGTTACACACCTGCCCAGTGTTGATCACCCGGGAGTTCCATATGGCAGTGGCGGCGAGGTCAAGATCGGCGTCGGCAAGCACGATGGCGGGAGCTTTGCCGCCGAGTTCCAGGTTCACACGGGTCAGCGTACTTCCGGCCTGTTCCATGATGCGCTTGCCCACGTCAACGGACCCGGTCATGGAGATCAGTCCCACGTCGGGGTGAGTGGTTAGGGCTTCGCCGATTTTGCGGCCGGAGCCACCCACCATGTTGAATACACCTGCGGGAAGGCCGACCTCATCCACAATCTTGCAGAATTCAAACGCATTGATGGGCGTTTCCATGCTGGGCTTGATCACGATGGTGTTGCCAGTGAGCAGGGCCGGTGCCATTTTGCGGGCGATGAGGAAGAAGGGGAAGTTCCACGGCAGGATGCCACCCACCACGCCAATGGGATCGTAGGTGAGGAAGATCATTTCGCCTGGTCGGTCCGAGGGAATAACCTCCCCTTCAAGCCTGCGCGCCCAGCCAGCCATGTAGTCGAAGTAATCGGCGGTGAAGGACACCTCCACTTCCGCAAGAGCCTGCACTTTTCCCTGCTCTTCAACAAGGTAGCGAGCAAAGCGGTCAACGTTGTCCCGGAGTTTCGCAGCAATGGCGGTGAGATACCCGGCGCGTTCAATGTTGGGCAGTTCCGCCCAATGAACTTGCGCGGCTTTGGCTGCTGCGACGGCCTCGTTGACTGCGGCGATGTCGGAGCTGGGTGCGTGGGCGAGCACCTGGCCTGTGGAGGGATTGATCACGTCGTGGGTGTCCGCGGCGTCGATAAACTTCCCGTTGATGTAGTTCTGGTAGGTGGTCATGATGGTCCTTTCGTTGTTATGACGGCGTGTAGACAGTGCGTACAGTGCGTGCTCGTTCGATGTCGAGGAGCGCGTCTCTGTCGTGGCCGCGGAGTTCAAGTTGTGCGAGCGCCGAGCCGAAGGGGGTGGCGTCTCGGGGTCCTGCTGCGACGGGGATGCCGCAAGCTTGGGCGGTGAGCTTGCAGAGAAGTGTGTTCTGCGCGCCTGCGCCGATGAGCCTGATGCTGGTGATGCGCTTTTGTATTGTTTGTTCCAGGTTTGCGACGGTTGTGGCATGTGCTCGTGCTAATGAGGCAATGACAACGCGCATGATGAGCGCCGGATCGTCGCAGCTCTCCCCCAGTCTATCCACGCCGTGGTGCCGCAGCAGCCTGGCAATGTGTTCTGGATAGTTGCTGATACCCGGCGCGGTGATGTCAATGGTGATGCCAGGGTCGTAGTGCTGAGCGGCTTGAGCGGTGAGAATCGCCACATCAGAGGCGCGTCCTTGGTCAGCGAAGACGGCACAGCAGTGTTCTAGGAGCCGCAGGCCGGGAAGCACTCTCTGGAGGCGAGTGTGTCCATCTATGCAGTTGTCATTGCTGAAGTGCGCGGCGAAGGCGGTGTCGCCGAGCTGCGGATTATCGGTGACACAACCAACGAGAGAGTCGGCATCGAAGGATATGAAGGCTTCGCCATCAACGAGTCCGAGCCCGTGCACTGCGCAGGCATTGTTGTCAGCACCACCACGCACCACGGTGAAGTTGTCTAGTCCGGGTACGGTGACAGCGCCGACAACCGTCATGTCTGGTGATGGTTCCTCCACGCAGTGCTGTGGAATACCCAGAGTGTTGAATACCTCGGGTGACCAGTGCTTACTTCCTGGTTGGGTGAGGCCAGTGCCGGAGAGAATGCTTCGCGACCACCCCATAACCCCCGTTAACTGGTAGACGATGTAGTCAGGGATGGAAAGGACGGCGTCGATACGCGAGCGGTCCTCCGGGTTGCTGTTCAGATGTGCATGGAGGCGAAAAGCCGTTGCAGTGGGTGCGGGCTGCACTCCAGTGAGGGTTGAAGAAGTCTCGTGGGTTGCAGGTCACCTTCCCGGGTTGAGCTGGATATGTGCTGGCAGAAACGATGTCACGCTGCGGGGTGAGGCACACGTAATCGCCACCGCAAGCACTGATAGAGACGGTGGCCTTCGCGCTACTGAGCTCTAGGTTGACGATGCGCAGGCCTGCGATGATTTCGGTGACAAGATGGTTAACGGAATGTGTGCTGTGGCGGTCCGAATGATGCTCAAAGCGGTGCACTTCTGTTGTGCTCAGACTCCCCCCGCTGAGAGTAACGATAACCATGCGCCCAGTGTCCGGAGTGATATCCACAACCACCACGTGGGAGGTTAGTGAGGGTGCATTCATAAGGCAACCCTTATGTGCCCAGTGGGCATTATTGTCTCTCTTTCACATTGTTCTAGTAGCTTGAGCTGAGTTTTTCACGGGTTAGCTAACATCGCAAGCACATGTGATAAATAATGAGGAGTTCGCCCGACACAACACCCCCAATAAGCGGTAGCACATGAGCGCCATAATCCGTTATCGATAAATCAAGATCTATAGGTGCGTCTTTTCTTTATATAAACTAACCTCGATAACATGGTCCGACGCATCACGACAATGCTGCTTGCCGCGCTGACGTTCATCGGAGCTGTGGCAACCACACCAACAGCCTCCGCTCAGACGGCCCTCACCTAGTAAGCACCGAGCGTATCGACGCCCAGTTCCTGCGCATCCACGTCTACTCACCGGCCCACAACGCCGTGATCCCCAACGACATTCTTGTCCCCGAAGGCAATGCGCCCCGCCCCACCCTCTACCTTCTCCCCGGGTACTACGGCGGAACAGATGGACTGACTTGGGCAAACACCACTGATTATCGAAGCTTCTTCCGCGACAAAAACGTCAACGTCGTCTCCCCCATCGGCGGCAAAGGCTCACTCTACAGCGACTGGTACCAGGACGACCCCATCCTCGGTCGCAACAAATGGACCACCTACCTCACCCAAGAACTTCCCTCCGTGATTGACCGCGAATTCAACGGAACCGGTCGCGATGCCGTTGCAGGACTCTCCATGTCCGGCGGACCTGCCCTTGATATCGCAGCCCACAACCCTGGCAGGTTTAAAGCCGCAGCCACATATTCCGGCTGTCCCATGAGTTCCGGTGTTGTTGGCTCACCTCTGGCTGCGGGTCTTGTTCTTGGCACCGGCGGAAACATTGGAAACGCGTGGGGACCACCCTGGGATCCCGCATGGGCCGACCACGACCCCAATGCCCAGCCAACCCGACTCCGCGACGTTGCTGTCTTCGTGGGATCTGCCTCCGGCGTACCCGGCGAGGTCGACGGAAACCACTACAACGTCGGGCTATGGGGCGGGCCGCTCGTGGTTGAAGGCGCAGCCAACGCCTGCTCCGAGCACTTCACCAATAACGCCCGCGCGGCTGGCGTCAACGTAGACCGCTTCTATGCCCCGAACGGTGCCCACACCTGGCCGCTTTTCGAACACCAGCTACGCACCTCCTGGCGAACCATCGCCCCCGCTATCGGCGCGTAGGCCAACCAGCAAGCACAAAAATGAGATGTTGTGTACCTGGGAGTGGGCCTACATGACAGGGGTAAAAGTGTGCTTTGAGCATAAGCACACTGTGCAGAACTGATCATTTTCCAGGGTATTTCTGGCGGTTTGGCAGATCATGGACAGCCCTGCCAAACCTACACCCCGCGAATAGCGAGCTGCACCTTCTGGAACTTCTTTAGATCGGTGTAGCCGCATTTGGCCATGGCACGTCGTAAACCACCCACCAGGTTCAGCGCCCCGAACGCGTCAGCGGACGGCCCATGAAGAACAGCCTCCAAACTGGGACGTTGATCAGCCTCTTCATACACACGACCTGGCGCAGGTTCCACAACACCGCGCGGGAATCGGGGATGCCCTGCCACAGCAGGCCAGTAATATCCTGGCGCGGCGGCCTCGCTGGCCTGTGCAAGCGGTACCCCCAACATCACAGCGTCGGCACCACAGGCGATGGCCTTAGCCACGTCGCCTGAGGTTTCAATCTCGCCGTCGGCAATAAGATGGACGTAGCGCCCGCCTGTCTCGTCGAGGTAGTCGCGCCGAGCCGCCGCAGCATCGGCAATAGCGGTGGCCATCGGGGCATCAATACCCAGCGCAAGATCGGTGGTACTGGTTCCGCCGCCGATGATGATGCCCGCAGCACCAGTTCGCATGAGGTGCAACGCAGTGGTGTAGTCGGTGACTCCGCCCGCAATGACGGGCACGTCGAGTGATCCAATGAACTCTTTGAGATTGAGCGGTTCCCCATCGGCAGCGACATGCTCTGCGGAGATGAGGGTTCCTTGAATGACCAGAAGTTCCGTACCGGCTTTGATTACTAGAGGTGCAAGCTCGCGAGCATGCTGGGGTGATACCCGCACGGCAACGGTGGCCCCGGATGCTCGTATTTCCGCGATGCGTTCAGTGAGCAGGTCTTCGTTGATGGGAGCGGAGTGAAGCTTCTGCAGCACAGCGACGGCTTTAGCGTTGTTGAAGTCGTAGCCACCGTATTCATCGACGGCGGCGTTCAGGACCTCGGCAATGGCGGCATCCAGGTCCGCATGCCTGCCCCACATGCCTTCCGCGTTGATCACGCCCAGCCCGCCTTGCCTGTGCATTTCCATCACAAACTCGGGGCTCGCCAAGGCATCGGAAGGGTGGGACATAAAGGGAATGTCAAAGCTGTAGGCATCAATATTCCACGAGGTATCCACATCTTTGGAGGAACGAGTGCGGCGAGACGGGACGATGGCAATCTCGTTGAGGGAGTAAGAGCGGCGGGCCTCGCGGCCGATGCCGAGTTCGACGTTGTTACGCACAGTGGTCCTTAATCAGCGCTGGTAGTAATTGGGGGCTTCGACAGTCATTTGAATGTCATGGGGGTGGGATTCGCGCAGCCCTGCCGCAGTGATCTGCACAAAGCGAGCGTCGTGAAGTTGCTCGATGGTGGCCGAACCCGTGTACCCCATCGCCGCACGCAGGCCACCAACCAGCTGGTGGGTAATGGCATCAATGGAACCGCGGAACGGCACTCGTCCCTCAATGCCCTCAGGCACAAGCTTTTCCTCGCTCTTCACATCCGCCTGGAAGTAACGGTCCTTGGAGAAGGAGCGCTTCTCGCCGGACAGCCCGCGCCCCTGCATCGCGCCCAGCGAACCCATGCCGCGGTACATTTTGTACTGCTTGCCATTTACGACGACCGTCTCTCCCGGAGCCTCTGCCGTACCTGCCAGCAGTGATCCCAGCATGACGGTGGAAGCACCAGCAGCCAGGGCCTTGGCAATGTCGCCGGAGAACTGCATGCCGCCGTCGGCAATGATCGGCACGCCCGCTTCCTTCGCGGGCACAGCGGCCTCCATGATGGCGGTGATCTGTGGTGCGCCCACACCTGCGACGACACGGGTGGTGCAGATGGAACCGGGACCGATTCCCACCTTCACGGCGTCAGCACCGGCTTCAATCATGGCTTTCGCCGCAGCGCGGGTGGCCAGGTTGCCGCCGATCACATCCACACGATCGCCGAATTCCTTCTTTACCTTGGCTACCATTTCCAGCACGCCTTTATTGTGGGCGTGCGCGGTATCCACAATGAGCACATCCACCCCGGCATCAGTCAGCGCGCCGGCCCGGGACCACGAATCGGCACCCGTGCCAATGCCAGCCCCCACCAGCAGCCTGCCCGACGCATCCTTCGAGGAATCGGGGTACTGTTCGGTTTTCACAAAGTCTTTGACTGTAATCAGGCCCACCAGCTTGCCCGCATCATCAACAATGGGAAGCTTTTCCACCTTGTTAGAGCTGAGCAGGTTCAGAGCGTCTTTCTTGGACACTCCCCCTCTTAGCCACAACCAGAGGCATGGCCGTCATCACGTCAGCGACCGTACGGGACATGTCCGGCTCAAAACGCATGTCACGGTTAGTGCAAATACCCACCAGGGTACCGTCGCTATCCACCACCGGCAGGCCAGAAATACGGTATCGGGCGCAGAGGGCATCCACCTCGCCGATTGTCATGTCGGGGCTGCAGGTAATCGGGTCCGTCACCATACCCGATTCGGAGCGTTTCACCAGCTCCACCTGCTGGGCTTGGTCTTCAATGGAGAGGTTGCGGTGCAACACCCCCATACCACCTTGCCGTGCCATCGCGATAGCCATGCGCGCCTCGGTCACGGTATCCATTGCTGCAGAGATCAGTGGAATATTCAAGCGAATATTGCGGGTTAACTGCGACGACGTATCCACTTCGCTGGGAATAATCTCAGATGCATCTGGAAGCAGAAGGACATCATCAAAGGTCAAACCAACCAGGGCAACCTTATTCGGATCATCGCCACCAGTGGGGACATGCATATCGGTCATAAAACCGTTTCCTCCTACTCAACAACACTATGTATTTAAAGAAATGCTCTTCAACGCCAAGATATTCCCGTTATAATCCCACGCGCGGAGGCATGATGTCATCTAGAGTAGCCGCAGCCACCCCGTTTGCGGGAACTGCAATACGGGAACTTCGGAATGATATTACTTGTTGCCCGGCACAGCCACAGCAATTATTGTTGCTGTTGTGAACTTCGACCCCCTCATGCCTCAGGATCCCTTCGCAGACGACCCGAATGATCCTGCTGCGCTGTTTGACACTGAGGAGCCCATGCCGCCCCTCAGTGACGAAGACCGCCGACACATTCTCGAAGACATGGAGCTGGTTGCGCAGTTCCGCGCGGCACTGGAACCCCGAGGGATACTTGGCATCTTCTTCATGTGTGAGGACTGCCAAGAAAACCACTACTACGGCTGGGACATCATGGAAGCAAACATGCGCGCCACCCTAGCCGGTGAACTTAGCCCCGTGCACGAACCCAGCGCCTGCCCCGCTGTTGAGGCATACGTGCCCTGGGATTACTGCCTTGGATACGTTGATGGGCTGAACGCTTCTTAAAAGAACTACCTAGAAGCTGTCCAGCCCATACTGCGGGGCACATTACCCATAAGCCTTGTGTTACGGATCGCTGCTTCCAGCGTTCGCCCCAGGTTGTGATGGCTCATTGCTGCTCGGTTTCGGCACCGAACTGATATGCCGTGGCGGCTGATTACTCTGGTTATTATTCTGCGCACCTCCGCCATCACCCGTGGTGCTTGCCGGTGTACTGGTAACAGCCGTTGAGGGAGCCGACTGTGGAAGCGGATTAGTCGTCGGAGCCACCTGCGAAGCCCCGCCGCCGCTTTGATTCTGGTTCTGGACCACACCATTTGGCCCAACCGTAGCCGTAACTGTCACCGTCACCGTGGGCACAGGCTCCGACTCAGACGGGGGTGGCGTTGTCGAGGTGGGCGGGGCTGCGGTCACCGTCTGCGTGGAAATGCGCTGCTCCGATTGATCAATGTCGCGGCGCAAGGTGGCACGGTCCTTAGAGTTAATCTCCTTGATCAGTGATTTTGCCTGTTCCAGCAACGCCAAAGCACCATCAGTATCGCCCTTGGCATTGAGGTTATCCACCTGCTCCAGGGTGCTTGCCAATTCCACGACCGCTGCGTGATCACCAAACAGCTTGGTGTTCAGCCCCCACAGGAACGATCCCGGCTGGGAGTTGTAGATAGCCGCACCACTGCCAGCAATCACCAAGGTTGCTGCGGCAGCACCGATCAACCCAGACATGAACGCGTTGATACGCGGTTTACGACGCCGTGATTCCAGCGGAACCACGTCCGCCACAGCACTGTCGTAATCGTCAACCTGATCCTTTGGTTCTGCCTGCTCAGTGCGGTCAGCGTACTCCGCTCCACCTTCAAAATAATCATCAGCGTAGCCGTCATCAGCAGAAAGGTCCGGCTGGCGGTCCAGCAGCGATGCGGCATCGGTGACTGGTTCGAAGATCTCCGTCGCGGCATCAAAACGCCCCATGAACGCATTGTCAATGGTCGGCGGCTCTGGTGCTCGTGAGTAAATAACCTCATCATTGAAGGAGAGGAGAAGCTGCGCGAGCGGGTCCTCTCCCTCGGAAGGGTCATGTCCTTTAGAGAGCTCGGTGAGGAAGACGTCGGTGTCGAACAACACATCATCAGTGTGTTCGGCAAACGCGTCGTGGTCCCCGCCGGGGCGGCGTTGATCCATACCTATCGCTCCTGCCCATCTAAATTTTTCCGGAGCGATGCAAGTGCTCGATGTTGAGCAACCCGCACAGCCCCGGGGGTACTGCCTACAATCTCCGCAGTTTCTTCTGCGGAGAGGCCAACGAAAACTCTCAAAATAATGACTTCTCGTGCCTTTTCACTTAATGAATCGAGAAGAAGTCGCACTCTGTTACTTCCATCGCTGACCAGTGCATATTCTTCTGGCGTATCATGTTCCAGCGCGGTTTCGGGAACGTCTTCGGTCGGATTGGACATTTCCCGCGACAACGCACGATGCGCATCCGCTACTTTATTCGATGCAATGCCGTACACAAAGGCCAAAAACGGACGACCGCGGTCAACGTAATTTCCCACGGACATTGCCACCGCCAGACAGATTTCTTGCGCCACGTCTTCAGCGGTGGGATGCCTCCCGCCACCGATTCGTGCACGTGCATAACGCAGAACAATTGGGTGAATAATAACCATGATGCGTTGCATCGCGGCGCGGTCACCGCCGGCAGCACGGGGAACTAGGTCCGCTAGTTCACGCTCCGACTCGTTCACCCTGGAACCTGTTCCCTTCACTCGCAGACTAAGATCTCCTATGCACTTGTTGAGAAGCATCTTAGAAGACCTGAGCACAGTACCTTAGATTGATCCTCCATTTTACAGAGACTTGACCCACGTTACATCGTTGTCGATTGGTTAATCGTTTCCGTTGTTCAACAACAATTCCATACATGAACAGGGAAACACCCATAATCCCAAGAAAATATAACATAAATCACATGTGGCACGGGTGGTGGTATGACGTTTCCTATATCCACTACATTCCCCACAGCAAAGGCCCCAGGCGGTCAATCCTGGGGCCTTTGGTCTATGCACTAGTGGTGATGATGTGCATGACCAGCGCGAGGTTCTTCCTCAGCCGGTTTCTCCACCACAGATGCTTCTGTGGTCAGCACCATACGCGCCACCGACGTGGCATTGACCACTGCCGAGTGAGTCACCTTCACAGGATCAATAATGCCCTGTTCAATAAGGTTCCCATACTCCAGGGTGGCGGCGTTGAAGCCGTCACCATTGGGCAGTTCAGCGGTACGTGCCACAACGACAGCACCGTCCACACCCGCATTGTCCGCAATCCAGTAGGTCGGCTTGGTCAGGGCGCGAGCCAAGGCAAGCACACCCACCTTCGCATCGCCCTCAAAGCCCTCAGCAAAGGTGTTGAGTTCTTGCGCGATCTGTACCAGTACAGATCCACCACCGGCGATAACACCCTCTTGAGCTGCGGCTTTCGCAGCGTTGATGGCATCTTCGACGCGGAGTTTGCGCTCCCCCACCTCAGTCTCGGTTGCAGCACCGACCTTGATCACGGCAATGCCGCCAGACAGTTTGGCCAGGCGTTCCTCAGCCTTCTCACGATCCCAGGTGGAGTCGGTCTTCTCGATCTCACGGCGGATCTGGTTGCGGCGATTCTCCACATCCTCAGCACTGCCCGCACCGTCAACGATCACCGTCTGGTCCTTGGTCACTGTCACACGACGCGCTGCACCGAATTCAGCGATAGTCACCTCGCTCAGGTTCACACCCACCTCGGGGTCCACAACAGTGGCATTGGTAACCACGGCAAGGTCATCCATAAATGCTTTACGACGATCGCCGAAGTACGGTGACTTCACGGCCACAACCTTCAGCGTCTTCCGAATGGAGTTCACCACCAGCATCTGCAGTGGCTCACCCTCAATATCTTCAGCCACAATCAGGACTTGCTTGCCGGACTCAACAATCTTCTCCAGCACAGGCAGGAAGTCCGGGAGCGAGGAGATTTTGTTGCGAACAAGAAGCACTAGGGCGTCGTTAAGCACGGCCTGCTGGGCATCAATGTCGGTGATGAAGTACGGGGACAGGAAGCCCTTATCAAAGGACACGCCCTCGGTAATGTCCAGAGTGGTCTCCATGGTCTGAGATTCCTCGACCGTGACCACGCCATCCTTGCCCACCTTCTCCATTGCGGCGGCAACCATGTCACCGATCTCGGGGTCGCGGGACGAGACCGTAGCAACATTAGCAATCTCAGTGGGGTTGGACACCTCTGTCGCACGCTTCAGAAGCTCCTCCACCGTCTTATCGGCGGCGGCAGCAATACCACGATTCAGTTCAATCGGGTTGGCACCGGCGGCTACGTTACGCAGGCCCTCTTTAATCAGCGACTGTGCGAGAAGCGTCGCGGTCGTGGTGCCGTCACCAGCCAAGTCGTTGGTCTTCACCGCAACGGACTTCACCAGCTGGGCACCCAGATTCTCGAACGGATCTTCCACGTCGATATCGCGGGCGATGGTCACACCATCGTTGGTGACAGTCGGGCCACCAAAAGCCTTGTCCAACACCACATTGCGACCACGAGGGCCGAGAGTGACCTTCACGGCATCGGCCAGCGTGTCCACACCGGCCTGGATGCCTTTACGGGCCTGCTCATCAAAGGCGATCAACTTTGCCATATGTGAAGCCTCTTACTTCTCAACAATGGCGAGGATGTCACGCTGAGCCAGGATCAAGTACTCCTCACCCTGGTACTTGATTTCAGTCCCGCCGTACTTGGAGAAGATCACCACGTCGCCTTCCTTGACATCCATAGGAACGCGCTCGCCCTTCTCATCGAAGCGGCCAGCACCCACAGCAATGACCGTAGCCTCCTGAGGCTTCTCCTTCGCGGAATCCGGAATAACCAGGCCGGAAGCGGTGGTGGTTTCAGCCTCATTAATCTGGACGAGGATCTTGTCCTCAAGGGGCTTAATGTTAACGTTCGACACTACAAATTCCTCCATGTGATAGTTGCCATCATGTGATGGTTGGCATTGCGCCGGTTGCATCTGCCAGCACAGCTGTCGTCGCGGGTGAACAGCTGCCCTGTTTCACACAACCTCTTAGCACTCTACCCCCGCGAGTGCCAGCCCCTCAACTATTTACGTACTACCCACCTGCATGTTCGCTAGCCGCAAACACGCGGGACGTGGACCTCATGGAAGTTCATTAAGCGGGGTCCAGCAGTGTGCCCTGATGACACCCCCAACCCCTCCAACACAGCTGAGGCCATGCCTAACACCCCCACAGCACCGAAAAGAATAGCCACTTCATAAGTGAGACTTCACTAATTACTCATGCAAAATCCATGCAATAATCAGATCAACAACCTTGTTGCATAAAATAATATACTGCCGTCCGTAATTTTCCATTTAATGTTGATACGTACATCTATTTCTACCTTGTGATTCCTGGCATCATTTCCCCAGTTCAAAAGCGAAAAATCCCCCTTATCCCCGCGACTATAACGCCATTATTTTTCACTAAAACGAGCATACCAATAAGGAAAAAAGATCCCACCTACTATATGCCAGACCCCACAAACACAAACAACATAAAAGCTGGTAGCATGACTACTACATTCTGTTTTTGATCACTAGGAGAAACCGTGGACAACACCGTGTTAACCGTAGACCTCACCCCCGAATTTGCGCCTTTCCTCCCACTGCTCGAAGGGACTGCCCGCCGGACCACGGCCCTTCACCTCACACCCAGGCACGACGCCAATCCCCACCTCACAGGTTCCCGAGTGCGCGGACCGGCCTTTATCAGTCCGTCCTACCCGTGGCCCACCGATGGTTGCGGCAATCCGCTGTTCTTCCTCGCCCAAATTAACCTTGCTGAACTTCCTGAACGCGACGGCATCCCAACCAGCGGCCTAATCCAGTTTTTCATCGCAGACGACGGCGACATGGGACTCGGCGGCTACATGCTCGATGCAGAACAGTGGCGCGGCCACCTCGTGCGTTATATTCCCGCCGACGAATTTTCCAACGGACATGCAGAAACAGACTCCCCCGCTGAGGATGGTGTTATTGACTCCCGCGGCTATTTTGACCTGCACGGCCAGCTCTACGACCAGCTGCCCACCAGCCGCGCCTACGAGTTCATCGCCCATACCCGCCGCCACGGTTTCGACTTTGACACCGATGACGGCCTGGATCTCTCCGAGCTCCTGGACTCACAACACCACACCATCTTCGGCGGCGGCTGGATTTACCTATGCGAAGACCTTTTCCAACAGACGCATCACGCGCCTGCACCCACAGACCCCCACCACCCCGACTCGGGTTACATAGTGCTCTTCCAGCTGGAATCCTACTTTGGAGACCACTCTGACGCGGCCTTCATGCTTGCCGACGGTGGCGTGGCTCGCTTCTACATTCATCGCGACGACCTGGCCGCCCTGGATTTCAGCAAGGTCATCTACGAGTGCGAGTCATCCTAAAACCTCACAACTGAGGCACTTCAACCTCCAGCGAGGAATCAGTCCCCACGCTCAGGCTGCTGGGTTCCGCCCCTGCGGCCACGCGCTGAGCCGCCAACGCGGCGACCATCACGCCGTTGTCGGTGCACAATCGGAATGAGGGCACGCGCAGTTCAATCCCGGCGCTGCGACAACGATCCTCCGCCAGCTGACGAAGTCTGGAATTCGCCGCCACTCCCCCGCCGATCAGCAGCACTTTCGCCCCTACATCCTGACAGGCCCGCACCGCCTTGAACGTCAACACGTCGCACACGGCTTCCTGGAAGGACGCGCACACGTCCTCCACGGAAATCACCTCGCCAGCGCGCTCGGCAGCCTCAACATACCTGGCCACGGCGGTTTTCAGACCAGAGAAGGAAAAGTCGTGTCGGGAATCATCGCGGCGCATCAGGCCGCGAGGAAAATTAATTGCTTTTCTATCGCCACGCTGCGCCAACCGATCCACAAGTGGACCACCGGGGTACCCCAACCGCAGCAGACGTGCCACTTTGTCGTAGGCTTCGCCCGCGGCGTCGTCAAGTGTGGACCCCAGTTCCTTCATCGGTGCACCCACCCCGTCCACCTCAAGCAGCTGTGTGTGCCCACCCGACACCAACAGTGCCACAGCGTGCGGCAGGGGCTCACCTTCCAGGTTCGCCACAGCAACATGCCCACCCAAGTGATTCACGCCATAAAACGGCACGTCCCACGCCGCCGCATACGCCTTCGCCGCGCTGGCCCCTACCAGCAACGCACCCGCCAAACCAGGTCCAACTGTCGCTGCCACAACATCCGGCTTATCGACGCTCGATTCCGCAAGCGCCGCCCGCATCACCGGCCCCATCGACTCAAGGTGCGCTCGTGACGCGATCTCTGGGACAACCCCGCCGAAACGGGCGTGCTGCTCCATCGAACTAGCCACCTGATCAGCCAAAATCTCCAACCGGGGTTCTTCGCCATCGCCATAGGTGACGCGGACAATGCCCACGCCTGTTTCATCACACGAGCTTTCCACGCCCAGAACGACCTTACTTGGCATGCTCACAACCCCAACTATTCAGCACCAACACCAACGGATGAACGATACCATCACTTCCCCTGCGACGGCCTATGCATAGTAAACGCATCTGCACCCGATGGTTGGTAGTAATTCTTGCGTGTGCCCGTCACCACGAAACCAAGCGACTCATACAGGGAGATAGCGGGGGTGTTATCGGTGCGTACCTCCAAAAACACCGGACCGTTATGCCGATCCGCCACCGCCATCAACTGCTCCATCATCGCGCGGCCAATGCCCTCACCCTGGTGCGCGGGATCCACGCCAATGGTGTGAATTTCAAACTCGGGGTCATTCCGAGGGCCAACCATAGCCAGCCCGCGTAACCAATGAGGCGGTCCTCGTGGTCAAACGCGCCGATATACAAGTTCGACGGATACGCAAACTCGCTATAAAACGCCCGCTCAGACCACGGATCCTCGCCGGGGAACAGCACTTCCTCCAGCTCGGCGCAGCGCACCGCGTGAGAATTCTCCAGGCGACGAAGCTCCATCACTGCCACTCCACATCCGGAACAGCCGAGTTCCGTGGTTTCGGCTTCGGTTCCTTCACGTCGGGGCGTCGCAAATACAACGGCACCAACGGCTGCGGAGAACTATCCAGATCCGCCACAGACACCAACGACGCAGGTGACGGATCCAGATCCACCCGCTGGGCGCCTTCTATTGAGAGTTTGTCAGCCAGGTGCTCAGGTACATTCACCATGTGGGCCTGCGGAAACGATTCCGCAGGGGACTGCACGCTTGGCCCCTCGACACGACGCCCATCCTGATACCACGCCCAATACACCTCCCGACGGCGAGCATCCGTGGTGACCAGGACCGTCGGGGCGTCGATACGCGCGGCAATGGCATCCAGCGAACACACACCGTGCACCGGAACCCCCAGTGCATCACCGAACGCGGCGGCCGTGGCCATACCGACGCGCAACCCCGTGAACGGCCTGGACCGCAGCCCACCACAATCGCGGTGACGTCCTGGAACGTGGCATCCGCCTCCACCAAACACTCCTGAACGCACGGAACCAGACGTTCCTCCTGCTCACGGCACTTCGGAAGAATACGCTCGGCCACCGTCACGCCGTCGCGGACAAGCCCCGTGACCAGAGTGGGCGTGGACGTATCGATTGCAAGGATCAGCACAAGATAGCAATTCTAGTCGTGTTATGAGCTGACGTAATGATGCCAACCTGCTTCCTGTGGATAACCTAAGTTCTCCACAGATGTCGCACACTACTGCAGAAAAGCTATTTCTATACGGGGTTTCATGCGCACAACATGGGCTGGGATACGCTCCGCATCACACATGGGATGCTCTACAACGCCCGCGAACTGCAACGCAACATTGCGGCAAGGATTAATTTGAGGAAAGGCATGCCCTAGGACTGGTTGTCATGTCTTCCTCGAGCTGCCAGATCGGGTTCCCGTAGTGTTTGCTCATCAAACTGCTGCTTTTAGACGCTAAGAACGACAGTTTGATGAGCAAACATTATGGTCAATTAGCGTCTACCCCTCAACCCACTCCCACGTAATAATGCGTGCCTCCGATTCGGGGTTATCGCGCACGGCGGTTTCCCTATCAAACATCACTTTCAAATAGGAGGACGATAGTTGTTCAACAAGCCCTCCGCCCCACTCAGCAACAACCACAGCATCGTCTAGCTCGGTGTCCAAATCCAGGGAATCCAGCGCCCCCAATGGATCAGCATCCACAGCGGAAGGGTCTTCCCCCAAAAGCCGGTAGGCATCCACATGAATCAGCGCAGGACCACCCACCAGGGAACGGTGTTCGCGCGCGATCACAAATGTTGGGGACGTAACCCGGCCTTTGACGTTCAGCCCCCGCGCGAGACCTTGCGTGAATGTCGTTTTGCCCGCACCGAGCGGCCCATCCAGAATCACCACGTCGCCTGCTTCCAGGGCACAGCCCAGTTTCGAACCGAAAGCCTGGGTGTCAGCAGCCGTTTCAAACCGCCGCTCACCCCGAGCCGGAAAATCAGCTTTCATAGCCATCCCCTCCCTTAAACTTCCGCACCGTTCTCCCACTTGGCCTGCAGATAACCTCATAGTTGATGGTGCCAAGCCCTTCGGCAAGCTCGTCGGCGGTCATTTCGCCCTGCTCACCGGAGCCAAAGATCAACGCTTCATCCCCGGCACGCACGCTGGCCTCAGCGCTAGCCACACAACGATTTGATCCATGCAGACGCGCCCTACCTGCGAGTATCGCGCACCACCAATGGTGACAGAGAGCGCATCCTGCGCAGTCCTGGGCAGGCCGTCGGCGTAGCCAACCGTAATCACAGCGGTGTATCCGTCGGTGGGTGCGTGCCAGGTGTGCCCGTAGGACACCCCCTCCCCTGCTGTGATTTTTTTCACTACCGACACGCGCGCGGCCCACGTCATGGCGGGGCGCAGGCCAACATCCACCCCTGGAATGGGAGATAGTCCATAGCAGGCGAGTCCTGGTCGGATCATCTCAAAGTTCAGATCTGGTCGGGTGAGCGCTGCCGGAGAGTTGGATAGGTGGTTGGTGGGCACGTCTAATTCACAGTCACGCGCCACCGCAATAGCGCGTCGGAATACGTCTGCTTGCTCGTCTACGCTGGGATCACCTGGTTCATCGGCACATGCGAGATGGGAGAACAGGCCGGTGACGGCAATGTTCGGGGCGTCGTGAAGCAGCCGGAAGGTGTCGGCCCAGTCGGCTTCGTCGATGCCGGAGCGGTTGAGACCGGTGTCTATTTTGGGGGTAACCCGCAGATCCAGCCCCGAGTTGATGGCGGCGCGGGCGTGCTCGGGGCTGGGTATGCCGAGTTCGATTCCTTTGATGAGGGTTTGTTCCGGCCGCCACATCCACGCGAGGATGGGTTTGTCAATGCCCCCGTCCAGCAGCTGCTGCGCCTCTGCCAGCGTTGCCACCCCGAACTGGTCCGCACCATTGCGCGCCATGACCTGCGCGGTTTCGACGGCACCATGGTTGTAGCCGTCGGCTTTGACCACGCACATGAGCTGCGCCGTGCCCGCGAGTTTTTTGAGCACGCGAGTGTTGTGCGCAATGGCGTCAAGGTCAATGGTGGTGGTGAGCAAGTCCATGGTTAGTTATTGTGCCATTTCACAGCGGATTGTGATGCACATTCCGCTAGTCGGGGTCTGCGGGCAGCATTTTTGCTAGAAGGCGGTTGAGCTGCTGAACTTCCTCCACATCAAGGCGCTCTGCGACAGCCCGGCAGTTCTCAAGGTGGGTTTCGAGGGCGGTTTCCACGCTGTGACGCCCCTGATCGGTGAGGGCGATGAGGACGCGGCGTCGATTAGCGGTGTCGTGACGGCGAGTAACCAGGCCCGCAGCGACGAGGTTATCCACACGGTTGGTGAGTGCCCCCGCACTGACCATGACCCAGCGCGCGAGTTCGCCGGCGGTGAGCGCGCCAGCCTTCCCCGCAGCGCGGTAGATCGTCGCAAGAACGTCGAAATTGTCCGGGTTCAAGACCGGCGGCGGTGAAATTACTGGTCAGCTGCTCGCGGGTAAAAACGGCAGCGCGTTGCAATCGTCCTGTGAGCTCCATGGGGGACGGGTCAATGTCGGGGCGGGTATTTCGCCACTGTTCAAGGATCTGGTCCACGTCGTCGCTCACACATTGATTATCCCATATCATTTTGACATCCCATATCATAATATTTTAACGTCAAACTATTCAATATAAGACGTAACAGAAACATGATGAATAACGATATGAACGCAAATGTCATTGCCGCCAGAACCGCACTCACCCCCATTGTCTGGGGTACCACATACGCAGTAACAACAACCTGGCTTCCGGCGGGGCACCCCGTCACTGCCGGACTACTGCGGGCCCTCCCAGCTGGGCTTATCCTACTTCTGATCACCCGAACCCTTCCCACCGGCTCGTGGTGGTGGCGGTCAGCGGTACTCGGAATACTCAATATCGGATTGTTTTTCACGCTGCTATTTATGGCCGCCCAACAACTCCCCGGCGGTGTCGCCGCCATCCTCACAAGCACCTCCCCACTTGTCGCAATGACCGTATCTCCTTTTCTATTAGGAATTAAGCCCACTCGCGGACACATTGTCGCCGCCATACTTGCACTCCTCGGCGTTTCCGCCATCACGCTCACTCCCGGCGCCCGGCTCACTGTCGTCGGCGTGATCGCTGGTCTTGGTTCCGCCATCAGCATGGGTTTCGGCATGGTCCTGGCCAAACGCTGGGGACAACCCGCAGGCAGAAACCCCCTAGACACCACCGCGTGGCAACTCATCGCAGGCGGAGCGGTACTCATCCCCTTCGCCATCGCAGAGGGGCCACTCACCGACGTGGACCTGCCCGCCGTTGGTGGCTACGCCTACCTGTGCATTTTCGGCGCAGCGCTGGCCTACCCCAACTGGTTCGCGGGCCTCAAGCGCCTGGACGCCACCGCTGTCCTGCTGCTCGGTGCCCTCAGTCCCGTGACCGCTTTGCTTCTCGACGCCGTGACCCACACCGCCCCCACTCCCCTACAGCTCTGCGGGATCATTGTGGTGCTGGTTGCCATTGTGATTGCCCAGAAAAGCCCGATGCGGGCTTCGGCGAATGCGTCATGATGGGAACTACGCTTGCGCATCCCCCTGCATGGCCTCTGATAGCCTCGGGCACGCAGGCCCTTATGACAGGTTGCCCCACAGCTCCCATTTTCGACTAGTAAGGAAATGACATGAAAGGTCGGTCGCGAGTAGTTGTCATCGCCATGATGCTGTGGTGGGGGTTCTTTGGTTTGGTGAGCGTGTCGTGGGCACTGGGTTCCCATGGCTAGTAGATACAGTCCTCCAGGGCGACGGCCAACGGCTTGCCCAAGAGCGACCTCCCTGGTTCGTTGCAGTTGTGCTCATCTCCGGGTTAGTGAAACTAGGCTTCGTCATTTTCGGGTTTGCACTCCTGCGCCCAGATGTCATCAGGGTACCGCGCTGGCTGCGCCTGGCCTTCGGCTGGGTTTCAGGAATGTTGCTCATAGCCTATGGACTGTTTGGTTCAACCCAGGGAATCGTGCGACTTCTGTCGAATCAACCGATCTCGCGCTACGGCTGGTGGCGGCTATTCCTGTGGATGCCCCACTTCTGGGTGGGTGGAATCCTGGTCGTGGCCGCAACAGTCGCATACCTGCGCTGGAGTCGGCCCGATGCCGTCAAGGCGCGCTAGCGTAACGACCCGGCGGGTTCGAAAATTGGGGTGTTTCCACAACCACTAGAACCCAAGGGGAAAGTTTGCTTATCCCCAAGCCTGAAAACACCCCATTTTCGTGCTTGAGCATAAGCACACTTTACAGGGCAGAGACCGCCCGGACAGGAAGCTTCAAGTGCCAAAACACTTCAGGCATCCCCCCTTCAACGCACTACCTGGCACCGCTCAATCATGTCCCGCGCAGCCTGTTCAGTGGCAGCGAGGCGCTCCTCCACAGAGCCAGTGACCACGATGAAAGGCACACCCGTCGCCGCAATGTGTTCCAGGAACCACTGGTGCATCTCGTGCCGGATGTGTTCGCCGTCGCGAATGCCGTCCTGTACGAAGGGAATCTCGTCACCAGTGATCACATACAGGTCAACCTTGTCCTTGCTGGCTATCTCATGCATGTGCGAGGTTGTTTCGCCCAGGTAGCGGCGCTGCCATAGCTCGGTGGCCACGGTGTTGGTATCGCAGACAATCACGCCGCGCGAGCGCACCGCAATGGCCGCCTCGTAGGACTGTTGCAGGTGAGCAATCCGGTAGAAATCTTCGTTGCCCCAAGCACCGCCGTCGCTCAGGATAGATTCGGTGTAGAAACGCCCAACCTCTGGAACCCATGGCACGTGCAGGACGTCGGCAAGCGCACGAGCGAGCGTGGTAGTGCCAGTGGATTCAGCGCCGACAATGACCACACGCAACGCCAGTCCAGCGCGCACCGAAGGGCTAAGGTAATCCCAGGCTGCAAGGATGTCCCGGCGTGCGATAGTGCCGGACATGGGCACCACCTGGCGGGGCTGATCCACCATCACATGCTGGGCGCCCATGTAGTGCGCCCAGTTCGGGCCGTAGTCCTCGCTGCTGTACACCACGTCCGGTGCATATCCGAGGAATTGCATGGCGTGGGCCGCCCAGGCAACGGAATCGTCATCTTTCCCAATGTCGGGAATGATGTGCACTCGCGCGCCGGGATGTTCGGCTTGGAGCCACTGCCTGCGCAGTTGCGCGGGTATGACGTAGTCGGGGTTGTCTACGACCAGCACGTCCACTTCTGTGCAGTCGGCAAGCGCGGTGTTAATCAGGTGATGGTGGCCTTTATGCGGTGGGTAGAATTTTTCCTGCTATAATGCTGCGAGCTCCGGTTAGGCTTCGCACAGCTCAGGTTCTTTCTCAGGGGCAGCTTCCTTTACATTTGCGCGAGCTGCGGTGTTGTCCCTCCAGGTGTACCAGCCGTAGATCGCGTTGATGAGGAATGCGGCGTAGAGCAGGGCGACGAAGGGCACGCCTTTGTACCAGTACAGGCCAACCGCCACGATGTCGACAATGATCCACAGGTACCAGCTTTCAAGCTTGCGGCGCATCATGAGGAACTGCGCGGCGAAGGCGGTCATGGTGGAGGCGGCGTCGAGAAGCGGTAGTGATGCTGGTTCCGGGAACAGGGTGGGTAGCCATATGTGCAGGTTCGACACAATCCATCCAGTGAGTAACGACGCCCCGGCAATGCCCGCAACCCAATATAGGTTGCTGCGCAGACTGTTGGTGGTGATAAGCACTTTTTCGTCAGTGTTTTTGTTGGTGCCCACTCGTGCCCACAGGTACCAGCCGCTAATACCGGTAATTAGGTAGTACACCTGCTCGAATACGTCCGCGTACAGGTTGATCTGATAGAAGAGAACACCGAACAGCATGACGCCAATGAGCCCTATAGGCCAGTTCCAGATGTTGCGGCGCGCAGCGAGGATGACGCACACGAGATTGAAAATAGTGCCAACGAGTTCCAGCCAGCTAATGGAATAGCCGAGGATGGTGAAGGCTATGGTGTTCACGCTAAAGAAGGCATTGATCACGTCCATGAGACACTCCCACAATCGGTAGTTAGTGTTTGAATGACACTAACTATAAACCGATGCAACGGTCAAGTCAACATTGCTACCATAAAATTATGGACCCCCTTCGCATCACACCAGCCACAATCGAACACTTCAACGACCTCGAACTTCTCCTTGGCCCCAAGAAAAGCCCCACCGCACAAGCCTGCTGGTGCCTCAGCTATCGGCTCGGCTACAAGGCCTCCGCCAAACTCGATGCAGCCGCCCGGCGCGCCGAAGTCCAGCACCTCTGCCGAGCGGAACCCGCTCCAGGAATCCTCGCCCACCGCACCGATGACGACGGCACCAGCACCGTCGTCGGCTGGGCCGGCGTGGCACCCCGCGCCGAAGTCGCTGAGCTAAGCACCGCCGCCTACCCACACATCGCCGACGACAACCCGTGGTCTATTTTCTGCCTACGCACCCGCGCTGGAATGCGCAAACACGGCATTGGACAGCAACTACTCACCGGTGCCATAAACTTTGCGTTTGATAACGGTGCCACGGTTATTGAGGGCTATCCCCTGGATACCGACGATAAAGTCGCCCCCATTTTCGCCTATCCCGGTTTCCGCAGAATGTTCGAACGAGAGGGATTTGTCAAAGTGGCCGACACAACCTCAGTACTGGACGGCGTACCACGCATCCTCATGCGCCTCACCCACCAAGACCGCTAATGCACCTACATTCCCGCGTCAAACTCCTGCAAAGTGCGGCTATTGAAGGCATACAATTTAGCGGGCCTGTGTGCGCCCTCCCGCCACAAGCCCCCCGTCTCGTGAATCACGCCAAGACTTAGCAACTTTTTGCGGAAGTTACGCTTGTCCATCGGCCGCCCCCGCACCGCCTCATAGGCCGACTGGACCTGCGACAAGGTGAACTCTTTGGGAAGCAAACCATACACGGCCGTACTGTAAGACATTTCGACGCCAACCGCTCCCGCGCGTAGCGCACAATCTCACCGTGGTCAAAAGCCAACGGCGGCAGCTCATCCACCGACCTAAATTCGTGTCGATTATCCCCCTCAACAAGATCATCGAGACCAAAGCCACACCCCAGGTACACCACCGATACAGCATGCCCCCGGGGATCACGCGCGGTGGTGTCAAACGTGTACAGCTGCTCCACAAACCCCAGGTCAGCCTGAATATCCACGCCAACTTTAGTGCGCGCCACCCGCGACAACGCTTCCATCGTGGTCTCGCCTTGAGCGTTATAGCCACCCGGCAACGCCCACTCCCCCGCAAACGGCTCATTACGACGCTGCATCAACAACACCTCCAGCACCCCGGCGCGCAGGCGAAACACGACAAGATCCACCGCAAGGGTGGGCGGGCGATACCCGGAATGGTGCTGCATAGTCACGGCATCACCCTACCCCAGATGGAAACGGCGGGTAGCGGGGCGTCAATAAGCAGGTGAATGGCCCTACCTGTTGTTGGCGCGCCATTCGCGGGCGATATCCACCATGCTCGTCACATGCAGCTGTGGAACGTAACACCGCCCCAACGCCACGCCAATGGCCGGGAGTGATAATTCATCGCGGTAGCACAGAAACCAAGACTGATACTCCGGATAAAACTTGTGCTTAAATGCAGCCAGGGAACGAAAACCATACAGGGGTTCAAGCGCCAACCCGACGCGATCCAAAGCGGTGCTGAGAAAACTATCCGAGTCTTCCGCCTCTGAGGTTCCTGAGGAATGCGCAAGTGGCGCACCTGACAGGGAAATCCACTCAACATTCCTATTGGCGGCCATCAGCATGGTTTCCGCTATAAGAAATTCGATGACTGGCCGGAAACCCGCAGGATCGCGACGCATGAAATCCAGAATGTAGCCCACCGCCACGCCATCGCGAGTACACCGGCAACCAGCTAGTCACCCCGTGAACATGCCCTTCCTCGTCGAGCGCCAGCATCAACAACACGTCAGGATCATTCAGCTGCTCCACACCCCCGAGCGTGAACCCCATTTCCGGGAGAGACTTTTCCGACACCCACTCCTCACTCAACGCGATGATGCGCTCACGAGTCACCGGACTCGCCGTCTCCCAGGTGGTGAGTTCCGTATGAATCCCCTCCTTGGCCGCACGGTTCCGGGCCGTACGAATATCCTGAAAACGCTTGCCCTTAAATTGCACCTCGCCGGAGGTATCCAACACCGACTCCTCAGCCACCTGCAGTTGGTTCCAGCCTCGTTCCACGCGACCGTCGGAAAACACATGCCCCACCGAATACCAGGCGGTACTCCACCCAGCCGTGGTGGCGGCGCGCTCAAATCTATCAGCAACATCCTGCGGATCAATCCCCGGCACCACCACCGGTTCCCCCACAGTCACGGCAACACCCGCATGCACACGAAACGCCACAAAACCGCGCGCGAGTTCACCGTCTGTGTCAGGCACGGTGTCAAACCAATACCGATTTCCCGGCCACAACGTCATCCACGACAAATGCCCGCCAGTACCCTGCTGCAACAACGCACGTGCCCGATGGCGATCAGCCACCGCCACCGGATTCGGTACCGCCACCATCGCCCCCGCCAGCGCACCACACACAACCACCCCCACAACAACCCCGACCCAATCCGTGAGCACCCACGCGAACCATTTCTCGGGAACAACCTGCGGATTCATCACCTCCGACAACACCGGCGGCAGCAACCGCAGGGGGTAATCCTCCGCGAAATCCCTCAGCGTTGGATGCCCGTGGAAACCAGATTGCAGCAGCCAGCCACTGCCACACCACACCACCGCGCCCCCAGCCACAGCCAACACGACACGACGCACCAGCCGCATCACCTCCTTCGCACCCACCGACACCTGGAAAAACCGGCGCGTGAACAGCAACACCACAAACGTCACCAGCCACGGTGAAATAACCGACAACACGTCTGCCGCGCGATCAGCATCATCGCCATAGTGACGGATCAGGTGCTCCATCTCCCACATCAACGCCACCACAACAACCAGCTGCATACACAACGCCGCACCCCACGCTAAACGACGCCCCCACGCCAACCCCACCGCAATAATCCCCACCACCAGCAGCGGAATCTGGCCCGCGAAGCGAACCACAACACTCGTATGCCCCAGCGTGTTCGCGGCGTGGGCCTGCCAGGCTACCACAGCAATCTCCGACAACGGACCAGCCGAATACAGGTTCACACTCGCGAGAAACGGGCCCGCCGCAACAGCCACCACCACAATGGCAACCAGCACCCGCCCTTCACGCAGCGAAGGACGATGCAGTCGAAAATCATGAGCTATGCCGCTCCACCCCCTTACGCGCGCCTCACCCCACACCACACCGATCAGAAAGGCTGACAGCCGGACAAAATCGACAATCACACCGTCATACAGCAGCAGCGTGGCCGCCATCACCAGCAAAACCAGCCGGGTTCGACGCCGCCACAACACCGGCATGGACGCGCTCGCAAAGGCCGTCACGCCGAAAATCCACGGAGTTGGACTGAGAAAAGTCTGGGCGATCAGTACGTCTCCCCACCAATCATCCAGCCGCATCACACCCCCGATACACACGAAACCCACGAGCACGCCGACCACATGCAGCACGGCCATCGCTGCCGCAAATACACGCGACCCCAGTATGTGCTCCGCAGGGATCGCGAACACCAGCAGCGCCGCCGTGGCCACCATCGTCGCGGCACCATGCTCCCCCGTAAGCCCTGACATAGCCACGCGGCGTGCGGTATCGCCAACCGAGGACCAGTAATCCACCCACGGCAACCCAACACTCTGCTGAAGACGCCCCACCTGAAGCACCCACATCACAACCAACAGGGTCATCGACACAGGCACCAACCGCGCCATCTTCGCCACATGCACGATGCGGCTCCCGCCACGCTTGTCGACGCCCGCCACCTTCAGCTCTCCCATAACACTCGCTTTTCTTCCTGTAACGAGGGTATCCAATGCTGCCACAGAGTGCGCTACATGACGGGAAGCACACAGACACATCATGCTGGGATGCTTGGAAAAGGCGAATAGAAACCAGGAATGTAATCGCGGCGTCGTTAATTGATGTTGGCAGTGGTGGGCGCAACAGAAAACCCCCGCCAACTCCCCAGAAAAGGGGAACGGGCAGGGGTTTCACCTTGTGCAGGTGCACTAGGTCCAGCTTCTAAGGAAAACTAGCGAGCCTTCTCGATGATTTCCACGAGACGGAAGTGCTTGTCCTTAGACAGCGGGCGGGTCTCTTCGATGCGAACCAAGTCGCCGACACCGGCGGTCTCGTTCTCATCATGCACCTTGACCTTGGAGTTGGTGCGCATGGTCTTCTTATACAGCGGGTGGGGCTTGCGGTCTTCAAGCTCCACAACAATGGTCTTCTGCATCTTGTCAGAAACCACATATCCGGTGCGTACTTTACGTGCGCCTTTAACCTTCTTGTCCACGTTTGCCTCACTCATGTTTAAGCCTCAGCTCCCGGAACTACGGACAGACCCAGCTCACGCTCGCGGATAACGGTGTAGATGCGGGCGATGTCGCGCTTGACCGTGCGCAGGCGACGGTTGTTGGTCAGCTGTCCGGTGGCCATCTGGAAACGCAGGTTGAACAGCTCTTCCTTTGCTTCGCGAAGGCGGGTGGTCAGCTCTTCGGAGTTGAGCTCACGGAGCTCATATGCGGGGGTACCGGCTGCCATCAGAACTGGTCCTCCTTCTTGATGATACGGACCTTGCAGGGGAGCTTCTGACCCGCACGGCGAAGAGCCTCAAGGGCCATTTCCTCGTTCGGGTAGCTCATTTCGAAAAGGATGCGGCCGGGCTTAACGTTAGCCACCCACTTTTCAACGGGGCCTTTACCGGAACCCATACGAACGCCAAGCGGCTTCTGGGTCAACGGACGGTCCGGGAAAATCTTGATCCACACTTTGCCACCACGCTTGACGTGGCGGTTAATGGCAATACGCGCGGATTCAATCTGACGGTTGGTGATGTAGGCCGGCTCCAGAGCCTGAATGCCGTAGTCACCGAAGGAGATGCGGTTACCGCCCTTTGGACACACCGCTACGGTGCGGGCGGTGCTGACGGCGGTACTTGACGCGCCTGGGGATAAGCATTCTTAGCCCTCCTGCTTCTGCTCTGCGCGTTGACGACGCTGACCACCACGGCGGGTGCGCTCGCGACGGTCACCGCGGCCACGGCGCTCAGCCGGTGCGTTGATTTCGCTTTCACGACGACCACCAACAACGTCACCCTTGTAGATCCACACCTTCACGCCAATGCGGCCGAATGTGGTGTGAGCTTCGTAGGTGCCGTAGTCAATTTCGGCGCGAAGGGTGTGCAGCGGAACGCGACCCTCGTGGTAGCGCTCGGTGCGGGACATTTCGGCACCGCCGAGACGTCCAGAACACACAACCTTGATGCCCTTGACCTGCGGCTGACGCATCGCAGACTGGATAGCCTTGCGCATAGCGCGGCGGAAAGCAACACGGTTGGACAGCTGCTCGGCGATGGACTGAGCCACCAGCTGAGCGTTAGCGTCGATGTTCTTCACCTCAAGGATGTTGAGGGCGACCTGCTTGCCGGTGAGCTTCTCCAGCTCGCCGCGAATGCGGTCAGCTTCGGAACCACGACGGCCGATCACAATGCCCGGGCGGGCGGTGTGGATGTCAACGCGAACGCGGTCACGGGTACGCTCGATCACGACGTCGGCAACACCGGCGCGGTCCAGGCTCTTGGCCAGGAAGTCGCGGATCTTGATGTCCTCGGCGAGGTAATCAGCGTAGTTCTTATCGGCGTACCAGTGGGACTTCCAGTCGGAAGTAATGCCCAGCCGGAGGCCGTGGGGGTGGATTTTCTGGCCCACTACTGAGCACTTCCCTTCTGGCTCTCGACGACAACGGTGATGTGGCTGGTGCGCTTGCGGACGTGGAATGCACGCCCCTGAGCGCGGGGGCGGAAACGACGCATGGTCGGTCCCTCATCGGCCCAAGCCTGAGAGATAACCAGGGTGTCGCGGTCCAGACCGAAGTTGTTTTCAGCGTTGGCAGCTGCGGAAGCAACAACCTTGGCTACCGGCTCGGAAGCAGCCTGCGGGGCGTACTTCAAAATGGCGAGTGCCTCGGACACGGACTTACCGCGAACCAGGTCCACAACGCGGCGGGCCTTCATCGGGGTAACCCGGACGAAGCGCGCGGTAGCGCGGGCGGTGGTGATTTCTTCACTCATCGCTTATCGACGTCCCTTCTTGTCGTCCTTGACGTGACCCTTAAAGGTCTTGGTCGGTGCAAATTCGCCCAGCTTGTGTCCAACCATGGATTCATCCACGAACACCGGCACGTGCTTGCGTCCATCGTGGACAGCGAAAGTGTGGCCGATGAAATCGGGGAGGATGGTGGAACGGCGAGACCAGGTCTTAATAACCTGCTTGGTGCCTTTTTTTCGTTCTGTGCATCAACCTTGGCCAGGAGGTGCTCGTCAACGAATGGGCCTTTCTTAAGGCTACGTGGCATTCTCTGTTACCTCCTTTAGCGCTTCTTGTTCTTGTTGGTGCGACGGCGACGAACGATCAGGCGATCGCTCGGGCGATTGGGCTTGCGGGTTCGACCCTCGGGCTTGCCCCACGGGGAGACCGGGTGGCGACCACCAGAGGTCTTACCTTCACCACCACCATGCGGGTGGTCAACCGGGTTCATCACAACACCACGGACGGTCGGGCGGACACCCTTCCAGCGCATGCGGCCTGCTTTACCCCAGCGAACGTTGATCTGGTCGGCGTTTCCGACCTCACCAACGGTTGCGCGACAGCGAATATCCACACGGCGGATCTCGGTGGAGGGCATACGCAGCACGGCGTAGCGGCCTTCTTTACCAAGCAGCTGGATGGATGCACCGGCGGAACGAGCCAGCTTGGCGCCTGCACCGGGCTGGAGTTCCACACAGTGGATCATGGCACCAGCGGGGATGTTGCGCAGCGGCAGGTTGTTGCCGGGCTTGATGTCGGCGTTCGGACCCGATTCGATGATGGTGCCCTGCGTCACGCCTTTGGGGGCGATGATGTAGCGCTTCTCGCCATCACGGTAGTGCAGCAACGCAATGTTTGCGGTGCGGTTCGGGTCGTACTCAATGTGAGCAACCTTGGCCGGAATACCGTCTTTGTCGTTACGACGGAAGTCGATGAGACGGTAGCGGCGCTTGTGTCCACCACCCTTGTGGCGGGTGGTGATGTGACCGTGGGAGTTACGCCCACCGGTCTTGTGCAACGGGCGCAGCAGAGACTTTTCTGGCTTGGAGCGAGTGATCTCGTCAAAACCAGAAACGGAGCTGTTGCGGCGACCCGGCGTAGTCGGCTTGTATTTACGAATAGCCATACGATTTAGTCCTTACCTATCCGGCTCGCCTTACGCGGCCGAACCGCCGAAGATGTCGATGGTGCCTTCACGCAGCGTGACAATAGCGCGCTTGGTGGCCTTGCGCTGACCATAACCGCCGGTGCGGGTGCGCTTGCGCTTGCCCTCGCGATTGATGGTGTTCACGGAGGCGACCTTCACGTCAAAAATCTGCTCGATGGCGATCTTGATTTGAGTCTTGTTTGCTTCGCGGTTGACGAAGAACGTGTACACGTTCTGCTCCATGAGCCCGTAGGACTTTTCGGAGACAACCGGTGCAATGATGATGTCGCGGGGATCTGTGAGGTTAGCCATTACTTCTCCTCCTCAGCAGCAGCTTTCTTGCTGGCGTGGTTGATGAAGCTAGTGAGAGCCTCAACAGAGAACACAACATCGTCAGACTTCAGGACGTCGTACGTGTTCAGCTGATCGGCGACCAGGATATGGACGTCGGGCAGTTGCGGGCACTCTTCCAAGCGGTCTTGTCCTCACGTCCCAGGACGAGGAGGACAGACTTGCGGTCAGTCAGGCGCTCAATGAAGGCGCGAGCAGCCTTGGTGGACGGATTCTGGCCGGGGACCAGTTCTTCCACCACGTGAATGCGGCTGTGGCGTGCGCGGTCAGTAAGGGCACCACGCAGTGCAGCAGCTTTCATCTTCTTGGGGGTGCGCTGGCTGTAGTCACGGGGCTTCGGTCCGTGCGAGATGCCGCCACCGGTGAAGTGGGGTGCGCGGATGGAGCCCTGGCGTGCACGGCCAGTGCCTTTCTGGCGGAACGGCTTGCGGCCACCGCCGGAGACTTCACCACGAGTCTTGGTGCTGTGGGTGCCTTGACGCTTTGCAGCAAGCTGAGCATTAACAACCTGGTGCATCAGCGCAATGCTGGCCTCACGGTCGAAGATGTCAGCAGGCAGCTCAACCTGGCCGTTGGTGCCACCATCAGCGGTGTGTACGTCGAGCTTCAGATTGGTCATGCTCGTTCACCGCCCTTCACTGCGGTTTTCACGGTTACGAGGCCGCCGCGAGCACCAGGGATGGCACCCTTGATGATCAGCAGGTTAGCCTCAGTGTCAATCTTTTGAATCTTCAGATTCTGGGTAGTAACGCGGTCGCTACCCATGCGTCCGGCCATGCGGGTGCCCTTGAAGACGCGACCCGGGGTTGCACAGGCACCGATGCCACCGACGCGGCGATGTGCTGCCTGGTTACCGTGGGATGCGCCCTGGCCGGAAAAGCCGTGGCGTTTCATACCACCGGCGAAGCCCTTACCCTTGGAGGTACCGGTGACGTCCACGAAGTCAATGCCTTCGAAAATGTCGACGGTGACGTCCTGTCCAACCTCGTAACCAGAGACGTCGTCCATGCGAATCTCGGCCATGTGGCGGCGGGGGGTAACGCCAGCTTTCTTGAAGTGACCTGCCTGCGGCTTCTTAGCCTTGCGGGGGTCAATCTCGCCATAGGCGATCTGGATGGCGTTGTAGCCATCGTTTTCTACGGTGCGAATCTGGGTAACCACACACGGCCCAGCTTCGACGACGGTAACCGGAACAACGCGGTTGGATTCGTCGAAGATCTGAGTCATGCCGAGCTTGGTGCCCAGAATGCCCTTGATCTCAGTTTCACTCATTAGTTATTCTCCGCTGCCAAAAATTCCGTCGATCACTGAATATTCACATCGACGCTGGCCGGAAGATCGATGCGCATCAGGGCATCAACCGTCTTCGGCGTCGGGTCGAGGATGTCGATCAAGCGCTTGTGAGTGCGCATCTCGAAGTGTTCGCGAGAATCCTTGTACTTGTGGGGAGAACGAATAACTGCGTACACGTTCTTCTCTGTGGGCAACGGCACTGGGCCAACGACACGGGCACCCGTACGGGTAACCGTCTCGACGATCTTGCGTGCAGACGCATCAATCGCCTCGTGGTCGTAGGCTTTGAGCTAATGCGGATCTTTTGTCCCGCCACGCTTATCCTCTTCCTACGCTGTCCCACATCGCAATGATTGGTGGGAATCGCTGTTGTCTCTATAACGTTGTCCGGCTTCAGGCCACGGCTCAACGCCAGTTTTCTCGTGCATGCTGGTATTTCCCTCAAACAACTGCGGATGTGAGCGTGGCATAAACACACGCCATTGATCCGCAGACATCAGGGTCATGCTTTACCCCCTGCCGGAAATACCAACCGCAAGGTTCAAACACGAAACCATATGTCACGTCGGAAGAGGCCCCGCCGAAGCGATGCTCTTACCTACTGCCGCTGTTTATTTGCCATGCCCCTTCTTCACCAGTCCCCCACGCACAAACGCGGGGCACCAACTCTGTGCGATACCCTGATCAAGCAGGCGAGTCGACACTAGAAGGTGGTTCATGTTTGCCACACCACCACACACCCTCAAAGGCATGCCGTGTTGAAGCAACCCTGACATTTAACCACACGTTTCCCACCAACACAAGTTATCTTTCCCACGCTTATCGACGCCCGCCCCTACCGCAGCCAGGCATCAACATCACACCGCCCATCGTCGCGACTACCTGCACTGAGCACAGTTCCCATCGACACGCAACCCGAGCGTATGGGTTGAGCCAGCAGCAACCGCAACAATATCAGTCCATGCTGCGACGTCACACTGTCCATAACCGTTGTCGCCGGTTGCCAGCACCCTGCCGACTGACGTGACAGCCACCGTGTGATTGCTTCCCGCATCCACGCTGACAACATCCTCCCACTCCCCCACGTCGCAGGCACCCGCAACTGCCGAGCCAACGGCAATGACGCGGCCGTCGATACGCAATCCAACAGTATGCAGGTAACCTGCGGAAACAGCAGCAATATCCCGCCAGCCTTGCACTAAACATTGCCCCTTGCTGTTATTACCAACCGCAAGCACCGTTCCATCGCGCTTCAGCCCCACCGAATGCCAATCGCCGCACGTGATGCCAACAATATCGCGCCAAGACTGCACGTCACATGCACCTTCCTGCATGCGACCGGTCGCTACAACAGTGCCATCATCAAGAAGTCCAAGCGTACGACGCCACCCCGCAGCAATCGCGGCGACATTGCGCCACTCGCTTACTGCACACTGGTTGTAGGAATTCCAGCCCGTGGCCAGCACCGTGCCATCCGAACACAACCCCACTGTGTGCGACCTACCCGTATTCGCCGCAGTATGAACATTGCCGACGGCCACCCCAACCACGTTCCGCCAATGCTCCACGTCGCATTCACCAGCACCATTATGCCCGGTGGCCAACACGGTACCGTCTGTGCGCGCTACCACCGAATGTCGACGGCTTGCTGCTAGGTTCATAGCGTTTACTATGCAACCATATTCACGATTAGTAAACACCCTGGGAAAAAGAAACCACCCCTGCCTCACAAGGAGGCGGAGTGGATTCTTGGTGATCCTAGTGATCAGTGATTACTTGATGATCTTGGTCACGCGACCAGCGCCAACGGTGCGGCCACCCTCACGGATAGCGAAGCGCAGGCCCTCGTCCATAGCAACCGGCTGGATCAGCTTGACAGACATGTCAACGTTGTCGCCAGGCATAACCATCTCGGTGCCCTCAGGCAGCTCCACAACACCGGTAACGTCGGTGGTGCGGAAGTAGAACTGCGGACGGTAGTTGTTGAAGAACGGGGTGTGGCGGCCACCTTCATCCTTGGACAGGATGTAGACGGAACCCTCGAACTCGGTGTGCGGGGTGTAAGCGCCGGGCTTAGCCACAATCTGGCCACGCTCAACGTCTTCACGCTTGATGCCACGGAGAAGCAGACCACAGTTGTCGCCAGCCTCGGTGTAATCCAGCAGCTTGCGGAACATCTCGATACCGGTAACGGTGGTGGTGGTGGACTTCTCGCGGATGCCCAGGATCTCGACCTCTTCGTTCACGTTGAGCTGACCGCGCTCAACACGACCGGTGACCACGGTGCCACGGCCGGTGATGGTGAAGATGTCCTCGATCGGCATCAGGAAGGGCTTGTCGGTCTCGCGCTCCGGATCCGGAATGGACTCGTCAACGGCCTTCATCAGGTCAACGATTGCCTGGGTCCACTTGGGATCGCCTTCAAGAGCCTTCAGAGCAGAGATGTGAACGATGGGAGCTTCCTCATCGTACTCCTGCTCAGCCAGCAGCTCGCGAACTTCCATCTCGACCAGCTCGATGATTTCCTCATCATCAACCATGTCGCACTTGTTCAGAGCGACGAGGATGTAAGGAACGCCCACCTGGCGGGCGAGAAGAACGTGCTCACGGGTCTGCGGCATGGGGCCGTCGGTGGCGGCAACAACGAGGATTGCGCCGTCCATCTGAGCAGCACCGGTGATCATGTTCTTGATGTAGTCGGCGTGGCCGGGGGCGTCAACGTGTGCGTAGTGGCGCTTGTCGGTCTGGTACTCGACGTGAGAAATGTTGATCGTGATACCACGCTCTTTCTCTTCCGGTGCCTTGTCGATGGCATCGAAAGCAAAAGCCTGGTTCAGCTCCGGGTATGCTTCAGCCAGAACCTTGGTGATGGCTGCGGTGGTGGTGGTCTTACCGTGGTCAACGTGACCAATGGTACCGATGTTAACGTGCGGCTTGGTACGCTCGAACTTCGCCTTTGCCACTGTATGTCCTCCTGGACTTCGCGGTGGCTACGACTTTCGCAGCCACATTGGTGGTAATTGCCATGTCAGGTGACACGGCTGGTTCACTATGCCAGTTACTTGATATTAGGGGTAGAGGAAGACTTTTTCAAACCCTTCTCCACGTCCTGTTTTTCACGCGGGTAACGGCCGGCTGGGCAACCACATCAGCAGGTGGTTATCCAGCGGACCGCTACCAGCATGGCACTCCGCTCCCCCGCACTGGCGGGCGGGGGACGAACACGGGGTTTAGTTGCCGGTGCGCTCGGCGATGATCTCGGTTGCTACGTTGGTGGGAACCTCAGCGTAGGAATCGAAGATCATGGAGTAGTTGGCGCGGCCCTGGGTCTTGGAACGCAGGTCACCAACGTAGCCGAACATCTGGGACAGCGGAACCTTAGCCTTGACCAGCTTGGCACCAGCGCGGTCTTCCATGGCCTGCACGTGGCCGCGGCGGGAGTTGATGTCACCAATAACCTCACCCATGTACTCCTCGGGGGTGGTGACCTCAACGGCCATCACGGGCTCAAGAAGAACAGGTTTTGCCTTGGCAACAGCTTCCTTCAGTGCCTGAGAGCCAGCCACCTTGAACGCCATTTCGGAGGAGTCAACCTCGTGGTACGCGCCGTCGATAAGCGTGGCCTTGATGTTCACCAGCGGGAAGCCGGCGAGGAAGCCGTACTGCATCGCGTCCTGGATACCAGCGTCCACGGAGGGGATGTATTCCTTCGGAACACGGCCACCGGTGACGATGTTGTCGAACTTGTAGGTTGCGGACTCGCCTTCCTCAAGTTCGTCAGCGGACGGAGCGTAAGGCTCAATACCGATGATGACGCGGGCGAACTGACCGGAACCACCAGTCTGCTTCTTGTGAGTGTATTCCAGCTTTTCAACCGGCTTACGGATGGTCTCACGGTAGGCAACCTGAGGGGCACCTACGTTAGCCTCAACCTTGAACTCACGCTTCATGCGGTCCACCAGGACGTCGAGGTGCAGCTCACCCATACCGCCGATGACGGTCTGGCCTGTCTCTTCGTCCAGCTTCACGGTGAAGGTCGGGTCCTCTTCAGCGAGCTTCTGAATAGCGGTACTCAGCTTCTCCTGGTCAGACTTGGTCTTCGGCTCAATGGCCACCTCAATCACCGGATCCGGGAAGTCCATGGACTCCAGGATGATCTGGTCGTTGAGGTCACACAGGGTGTCGCCAGTGGTGGTGTCCTTCAGGCCGATGAACGCGTAGATGTTACCTGCGCGTGCCTCATCAACCGGGTTCTCCTTGTTGGCGTGCATCTGGAAGAGCTTGCCAATGCGCTCGCGCTTGCCCTTGGTGGAGTTAGCCACCTGGGCACCCGGCTCAACGATGCCGGAGTACACGCGCACGAAGGTCAGCTTGCCAAAGAACGGGTGCACAGCAATCTTGAAAGCGAGAGCTGAGAACGGCTCGTCAATGGACGGCTTGCGGGTCATCACGGTGGACTCGTCGCCCACCTTGTGGCCCTCAACCTCGCCGATGTCTAGCGGGGTGGGCAGGTAGTCCACCACGGCGTCGAGAAGCGGCTGCACGCCCTTGTTGCGGTATGCGGTGCCGCACAGCACCGGGTACACCTCAGAGTTGATGGTGAGCTTGCGGATGGCACTCTTGATCTCATCAATGGTGAGTTCCTCGCCACCGAAGTACTTTTCCATCAGTTCTTCGTCGGTTTCAGCAACAGTGTCGAGCAACTGTTCGCGGTACTGTTCAGCGCGTTCCATCAGGTCAGCGGGGATCTCTTCGATGGTGGGCTCAGCACCAACCTCGACCTTTCCACGCCAGGTGATGGCCTTCATTTCCACCAGGTCAACAACGCCGTCGAAGTCGTCTTCAGCGCCGATGGGCAGCTGCAGAACCAACGGCTTTGCGCCGAGGCGGTCGATGATGGTCTGAACGGTGAAGTAGAAGTCAGCGCCCAGCTTGTCCATCTTGTTCACGAAGCAGATACGCGGGACGTCGTACTTAGCAGCCTGACGCCACACCTGCTCGGACTGGGGCTCCACGCCTTCTTTGCCGTCGAACACTGCAACAGCACCGTCCAGGACACGTAGGGAACGCTCCACCTCAACGGTGAAGTCCACGTGACCGGGGGTGTCGATGATGTTGATCTGGTTACCCTCCCAGAAACAGGTCACAGCAGCGGAGGTAATGGTGATGCCGCGCTCTTTCTCCTGCTCCATCCAGTCGGTGGTTGAAGCACCTTCGTGGGTTTCACCGACCTTGCGGTTGATGCCGGTGTAGTAGAGGATACGCTCGGTGGTCGTGGTTTTACCGGCGTCAATGTGGGCCATGATGCCGATGTTGCGAACCTTGTTCAGGTCCTTAAGCACTTCTTGTGCCACGGTTTTTCCCTAACTTGTGGGTTCCGGCAACAAACACGTAGTGCGCTTGTTACCTGTGGATAAGTTTCCTTCAATAGAGCACTAATGACCCCATCGCCTGCGGTGACCACGAGGGCGTTCCGCAAAGCATGTGTATCTAAGCAGAGCCTGTCTGGGATGCCGGGCAAGGGGTCATCATCAAGATGCGTGCGACTACCAGCGGTAGTGAGCGAAGGCGCGGTTGGCCTCAGCCATCTTGTGAGTGTCCTCGCGGCGCTTCACAGAAGCACCCAAACCATTAGCGGCGTCCAGAATCTCATGGGCAAGACGCTCGGTCATGGTGTTCTCACGACGCTGACGGGTGAAGGTCACCAGCCAACGAAGCGCGAGAGTGTTAGCGCGACCCGGACGAACCTCGACCGGAACCTGGTAGGTTGCGCCACCAACACGACGGGAACGAACCTCAAGATCAGGCTTGACATTGCCAAGAGCCTTCTCCAGGGTCAGAACCGGATCGGTGCCGGTCTTCTCGCGGCAGATCTCCAGCGCGTTGTACACAATGCGCTCTGCAACAGACTTCTTACCGTCCAGCAGAACCTTGTTAACCAGCTGGGACACAGTTTCGGAACCGTAGACCGGATCCTTGACGACGGGGCGCTTCGGCGCTGCTCCCTTACGCATTGCTTACTTCTCCTTCTTAGCGCCGTAGCGGGAACGGGCCTGCTTACGATCCTTCACACCCTGGGTATCAAGGGTGCCGCGGACAATCTTGTAACGAACACCAGGAAGGTCCTTCACACGACCACCACGGACAAGCACCATGGAGTGCTCCTGGAGGTTGTGGCCCTCACCGGGGATGTAAGCGGAAACCTCAACGCCGGAGGTCAGGCGCACACGGGCAACCTTACGCAGAGCAGAGTTCGGCTTCTTCGGAGTGGTGGTGTACACGCGGGTGCACACACCACGGCGCTGAGGGGAACCCTTCAGAGCCGCGGTCTTCACCTTGGCAGTCTTGTCCTGGCGGCCCTTGCGGACCAGCTGCTGAATTGTGGGCATGAACCGTCTTTCTTGTTTGATCGGTGTGATTATCGGTGCGCTTTCCGCGTGTTCCATGTGCACTCCACTAGGCACACACCAGATACACACCGACCTGTTGTTGTAGTTTCAGCCCGAACGGCACGAAACGCTAAGTGCAAAAACACAGAGTGCATATGAACGCGCGAAACCCAGTCAGCCGCTTTCGCTGGCCTACCGGGGAATATCGGGCCCCCACCATGGAGACGTGGGACTAGCTAGACAGAGTACACATATCCCGAGACGAATCCAAACCCACCCCCCGAAAAGGCAGGTTAAGACTCATCTTTCTTGATGCTCGCCAGTTCACGCACGCGTTCAATGTGCGTCATCAATTCATCCGTACTGGGAGCATTCACATCACTGACTTCTTCGGCCAGCTTTTTCAATTCAGCAATGGCCGCATCAGCACCAGAGGTAGAAGAACTGACGGACTGGTACAACTCGGCCAAGTCGCCGGTCTTGTACTCTTTCTTTTGCTCACGCCAGTCCACCATCACTTCAAGTGGCTTTTCCAGCTGCTTCACCAAGTTATCAATATCTGTATTCACAGTATCCGACAACGAGGTCAGCTTGTCGGCTGTCTCCCACATGGTGAGAATATCCGCATCCAGTGCGTCCGCTAACAGCCGAATGCCACGTTGAGCGGCCTCATCAATAGTGTCCATGGCCGCTAGTTCATCGATAAACTGCGCGACCATAGTGGTGTGCAGACGCGCAAGCGCAATGGTAAATCGCGACTGCTCAATCTGCTCGTCGAACTCTTCCAACTGTCCATGCAGATGGTCGATGGATCCGAGGGCATCGCTACGCATCTCCGCCCATTCCTTGAGCGGTGCCAGCACCTGTTCGTAGTCGGTGTCGGAGCCGTCCTGCTTCAGATCCTCCAGGTTGTCCACAATGGAGGCGGCGCTTTCAATGTCGCGTCCTAATCGACGCCGTGCGCGCCGCAACAGCATGGACAACCGTTCCAGGGGTTCCAGCCCGTCCATCCACTCATGCAGTTCTGTAAACACGCCATGCACTGAATCCTGCAACTCACCAAGGTCGCCGCTGGCGGTTCGTTCCATGGTCAGAGGCGTCGTTTCAGCCTCACGAGCCAGTACTTCCATAGGCAAAATGGCGTTCTGAAACTCCGCGTAGCTGGAAAAACCGGCTTCTTTGATCAGTTCAAGCAAGTGATCCGAACCAGAAGCGGCCACTTCCCTGCGGTTAGCTTTTTCTTCTTTGACATGCGCTTCGTGCTCAATGGTGGATTCGTAAATCTCAAACACCACGTCCCGCACGTCCACACACATGGGGCGGGAGCGTACAGAAAGGTACCCCCCATTGGGGAGAGGAGTGACTGTTGCATAAACGTCATACCTGCTGCCGTCCTGAGCCAGGTTTTGGACGTAGCAACCGAAAGGCAACCCCGATTTCAATGCGTTCCACATAGCGTGAAAGGCGCCACCCGGCATGTTCGGATGGCGGATGACGTTGTGCGGAGCGCCGATGAGGTCGCCAAGCTCATACCGCGACAAATCAACAAAAACCTTGTTGGCCTCGGTAATCACACCACGATCGTCCGTGACAGAGAAGAACAGCTCCTCCGCCTTGACCTCATGAGTGGCTCCAGTTGCTTCTACTTTGTTCATAGGTTGTCCTGCCTTAATATGCCGAACGCGACCACAGCTCTTCTTGGCACCCCGCCCGGCACAGGAGTTGTGATGACCTACCGTACAGCAACGCACGCCAGTTCACCACGATGTGCACATGGCAAAGCAAACCGCCAAGAAACTCGCGATACAACATATGCTAACACGTGACACGTCAATCACGGTCACAGGAGCACTGCATTCGCGGCGATTCACCACCATTCACTGTCTCTGATACTGGACAAGTGACCCCAAAGACCCTACAATTCAGTGCCTTTTTATAGTTTCTCCATTGCTTGATGTTACAAATTCCCCACCGAAGTCTCTCGCTCTACTTGATCAATTTTTCCGATAATTGTGGAAATATCAAACCCGCGACTTAGTTGACCAATGTTTGTCACCAGTTCTTTAAGGTTCGCAATGGCTATAGTGGCACCTTCAATCGACCCGGACACCAGCCTCAGCAATTCCGTCAAATCGCCGGGAAGCTGCCGCTGTGATACCGCCTGCCAGTCGGTAATCAGCTGCTGCGGAATCTCCATGAGAGAAATCACACTTTTAATAGCGGTTTCTACCGCCTCCGCCTGCCGCCGATGCTCCATCGTCTGTCCTTGCATCGCCTCCACCCCGTCGCGAATAGCTTGGGCAAGCATGCATATCGACGCCGCAGAATGTTCGTCCGCCTCACCATCAATCAGCTCCGCGACAAAATTCGCCATCATGGTGGTTTGCAGACGAGCCAGAGCTACCCCAAAACGCGTTTCCGCACCCGTTCTATCCAGGGCAGCAATACCATCCACCACGTTGACGATTTTCGCCGAGATAATGCCACGCATCTGAACCCACACACGCAACGGCATCAGAATGTCTTCGTAACGGGCACCCGACTCACGGTTAAGCACTTCAATCTGAGCTGTTAGCCGACCCGTGGTGTCCAGCTCCTGGTTGATCTTTTCACCTGCATTTTTGAGTTGCGTAGACAACTCCCCCAGCCGTTCCAGCTCCCCCATCCACTGATTCAACTCATCGTAGACGCTGTGCACAGCATCATGAATGATGCGCAGCTCGCCCGTAGCTGTGTCACGGCGAGGCGGTTTTCCATCGACCTGAGCCTCGCGACGCATCACCTCAGCAGGCAAAACGGTCCACTGAAACTCGTCGTAGGAGGGGAAACCTGCGCCGTTCAGTTTCTCAATGATGTTGCCTGCACCTTTTTCGGCAGCCTCTCGACGATTACACCCCTGCGAAATGTACCCATCCTCCAGCTCCCGAACCTGCTCGTAGATGCTGCTTGCAGCATTAAAAATATCGGTGCAACATGCACGCATGCGAACAGACAAATAGCCTCCGGCCTTGAGTGGAGTAACCGTTGCCAGCACATCATATTGGCTGCCATCCTTGGCCAGATTATGCACGTAAGCGACAAAAGGCTTGCCTGCGTGGAGCGTATTCCACATCGCATAAAACGCTCCTCCAGGCATGCAAGGGTGGCGAATTATATTGTGGGGAGCACCTGCGAGTTGGTCCCTGCTATAACGCGAAAGTCGAATAAAAACGTTATTCGATTCCTGGATAACACCGCGCTCATCGGTGGTCGAGAAAAACATGTCATTGATGCCCACTTCGTGGTGTGCGCCAGTTGGCCGCACCCTAGTCATACCCACTCCCTCAATTGGTGATTATCGCGTGATAATGACAAATTAAAAAGTATTTTATATGCGAAATTATCTCATTGACGCAAAAGTACTATCAGCGCTTGTGTGCGACTCTACCACGCGATTTTCAACAATCCAGGTCTCAAAGATTAATTTTTACTCACCTAATTCCCCCGCCCCATTCCTCCCCCGTGAGACTCGATTCATGGTGCCAAATGCCCCCACACACAACGAGCATGCTCACTTAAGCACCGTGGATCGCAGCAATCCCCAATCACAGGACTCTAGTGATCAGCGCCCTTGATTTTTTGTTTGTGGTCCCGAATCTCCTCCCCTTCTGCATACAAGGGCATGCCCTTGTTTACCTGGTAGAATGGCACGTCAATCGGGTCCAGTGGCCGCTTTCCTTGAATCAGATCAGCAGCCTTCTCTGCCATCATGATGACCGGCGCGTAAATGTTACCGTTCGTGATGATCGGCATGATCGACGCATCACACACATACAGCCCTTTCAGACCGTGGACCTGCATCGTTTCCGGATCCACCACGGCCATTTCGTCATCGGCCGACCCCATCTTGGCGGTACATGAGGGGTGAAGTGCCGTCTCGGCGTCGTTACGCACCCATTCGAGGATTTCCTCATCGGTTTGCACATCAGCCCCAGGGGAAATCTCACCATCGGTGTATTCCTTCATCGCTGGTGTGTCCAGCAGGCGGCGTGACACCTTCACTGCCTCGACCCATTCGCGACGATCCTGATCAGTAGCCAGATAGTTAAAGATAATCTCCGGCTTGTCCTTCGGGTTCGCAGAGGTGATCCGAACATGCCCGAGCGTATCGGAGTACATCGGCCCAACATGGAACTGGAAACCGTGCTCCCCCTCTGGCTGTGTACCGTCATAGCGGATCGCCATCGGCAGGAAGTGGAACATCAAGTTCGGGTATGCCTCATCATCGTTTGACCTGGCAAAACCACCCGCTTCGAAATGCGACGAAGCCACGGGACCACGCTTGGTCAGCAGCCATTGCAGCCCGATAAACGGGCGAATCCACATCTTGTAGTAAGGCTGCGACGACACCGGCTTGGTCACGTTGTACTGCACATACACCTCCAAGTGATCCTGAAGGTTCTCCCCCACACCAGGCAAGTGCTTGACCACATTAATGCCCAGCTTCTCCAAATGGTCCCTGTCCCCTACACCAGAAAGCTGGAGCAGCTGCGGCGTATTAATCGCCCCACCGCAGAGGATGACCTTGTCGGCATACACCCGACGTTTCGCCCCTTTCCACTCGTATTCCACCCCAGTTGCGGTTTCACCATCAAAAAGGATCCGGGTGGTAAAGGCGCGGGTACGCACATCAAGGTTCTTACGATCCAGCACTGGGTGTAGGTAGGCACGTGCTGCCGACAAGCGCTTGCCTTTGAAAATATTGCGGTCGAAGGGCGCAAACCCTTCCTGCCGGTACCCGTTAACATCGTTGGTGAGGTTGTATCCGGCCTGCTGCACCGATTCAAAAAACGCCTGGAATAGCGGACTTGTTGCTGGTCCACGCGTCAACACCAGGGGGCCGTTGTGCCCGCGGCGTGGATCGTTCGGTTCCGACCCCAACGCCGTCTCCATTTTGTTGAAGTAGGGCAACACATGCTTGAAGTCCCAGTTGGACATCCCTGGGAGCTTGCCCCATTTTTCATAATCCATCGGGTTTCCGCGCTGGAAATCATGCCATTGATGGAGCTGGAACCACCAAGAACCTTGCCGCGTGCGTGGTAGATGCGGCGGCCATTCATCTCTGGCTCCGGCTCGGACTCGTATTCCCAATCGTAAAGTTTGTTTCCAATCGGGAAGGAGAACGCGGCGGGCATGTGGATGAATAGGTCCCACAGAGAATCCATGCGCCCCGCCTCCAAGACCATTACTTCGGTTGACGGATCGTCGCTGAGTCGCCGCGCCAGCACTGAACCAGCGGAGCCGCCACCCACGATGACCACGTCACGCCGACGGTCTTCAACAATCTCACCCGACCGATCTACATGGTGGGCACCCATCAGGCGCGATAGGATTCGATTTTTGATGGACAACTTCTAACCCCTTTCAGGTGCAGCTCACAGCGCAAAAAGCTGTGATTCAACTACACATCACGACACACTTGACCTACCCCAGTGTGCCAGCGTGACGACGTCTCGGCCACCCCCAGCGCGCGCCGACACCGTGTATCCTCGGCTAAGGGCACGGTAGCAATCAGTCAGAAGAGAGGATTGTCTACATTGGCAAATTCAAAAAAATCACACGAAAAAGGGAACACAAGCACTGACGCGGAGGCAGATACACAGCCAACGTCAGACAGCTCACACTCCACAGATAGCCCTACACCTGAAAACAAATCAAAAGGAAAAAACACGACTGAAACAATCGTAGGATCATTCCGCGCCGCACCTGCGCCTGATGAGGCACCAGAGACTGGGATCCCACGCCCCACAACCAACTGGCCGGTTTTTATCATTTCGGCTCTGGGCATTCTCAGCGTAACCATATGGGCCGCAGTGGCCGGTGACAGCGCTGAACGCACGCTTGTTGGCGTTACCACCTGGATCGCTACCAACCTTGGGTGGTTCTACATCTTAACCGCCACGATAATCGTGGTATTCGTGTTATTCATCGGACTATCGCAATCGGGGAAAATTCGGCTAGGGCCAGACCATTCACGGCCACAATTCCGACTTTTTTCCTGGGCGGCGATGCTATTCGCAGCCGGCATTGGCGTGGATTTGATGTTCTTTGCCGTGGCGGAACCAGTCACGCAGTACTACACACCACCGGTGGGTCCGGGGAAACCCGCGAGGCAGCCGAGCAGGCAGTTGTGTGGGCACTGTTCCACTATGGCATCACCGGATGGGCAATGTATGCGCTGATGGGGTTGGCATTTGGGTATTACGCCTATCGCCTTAACATGCCACTTGCAATTCGTTCGGCACTGTATCCGCTCATTGGTAAACGCGCCCAAGGACCGGTGGGAGATGCCGTGGACGTGGCGGCGATGCTGGGCACCGTCTTCGGTATCGCGGCGTCGTTAGGCATTGGCGTGGTGCAGCTGAATTACGGCATGAAGGTGATGTTTGGCCTTGAAGAGGGGTTCGCGTCGCAGTGCGCACTTGTGGTGCTGTCGGTGGGCGTGGCCACTGTTTCCGCCGTGTCGGGCGTGGATCGCGGCATCAAAATGCTCAGCGAGTTTAACGTCCTCCTCGCCGTGGGACTCATGGTGTACGTGGTAATCACAGGACGGACCGCCTTCCTTCTAGACGGCCTGGTCATGAACATCGGCGATTATGTGTCCTCATTCCCCAGCATGACCATGGATACATATGCTTTCTCCGAAACCCCCGAGCAAACCCAAGCCTGGCTGGGATCCTGGACGTTGTTCTTCTGGGCCTGGTGGGTGGCCTGGGCTCCTTTTGTGGGGTTGTTCCTTGCCCGCATTTCCCGCGGCCGCACCCTGCGACAGTTTGTGATCGGTACCCTCAGTATCCCCTTCATTTTCGTTCTGCTGTGGATGAGCTTCTTTGGAAACTCTGCCCTTGACCTTGTCCGTCATGGTAACGACGCCTTCGGAAAAGCTGCCGTATCCACACCACAACAGGGCTTTTACGATCTGCTAGCCACCTATCCCGGCGCAACCTTCCTGACGGGTCTTGCCACGATGATCGGTTTGCTGCTGTACATCACCTCAGCTGACTCCGGTGCGTTGGTGATGAGTAACTTCACCTCCCGGACGAATCACAGCAGCCAAGACGGCCCCGTATGGTCGCGCATTTTCTGGTCAGTGGTGGTGGGTGTGCTCACCATTGTGCTGCTGCAGATTGATGGCGTAGTCACAGTGCAGTCCGCAACAGTGGTGATGGGTTTGCCGTTTACCGTGGTCATGTATTTGATCATGCTGAGTTTGGTGCGTTCCTTCAGACTTGAGCAAACGCAGGCGGAGGCTCGCGGCATTTCACTGCATTCAGCAATGTCGGGTCGTACTGAGCATTCAACAGCGGTGGGGCATCCCGTTGCGTGGCGACGTCGCTTGAGCCGCGCCAGCACCTGGCCCAACGCCGCCAAGACCGAGAAATACATGGAAATGTGGCGATTCCCGCAATGGAACAGGTGGCCACGGAACTGAAGAATCGCGGCATTGAGGCAACCTTGGTGTCCACGGACGTGTCCGATTCACCGATTCGTACACTTGACCTGACGGTGAACCTTGATGAGGAACAAAATTTCCGTTACCAGCTGTACCCACTGGAGTACGCTGTCCCCTCGTTCACCAGAGACACCGGCGAGAATGACGAGGTGTATTACCGCATTGAGGTATTCGATAACACGGGTTCGCTGGGGTATGACGTCTATGGGTACACGGTTGAGCAGCTCATTGACAATATCCTCGACCTGTACGAACGACACCTTGAGTTCCTGCACATGCAGCGCGACCTACCGGGAAGTTCCGATATGTCTGGTGGCGCCGAGCCAATCCGCGACTGGTCCGAAACTTCATAGAACCGATCCCATAGATTTTTAGGAGTGTAATTATGACACCTGTGTTCGCCCCGACCGAGTCCGCTCTGCTTAGCCACGTCTTTAGTGGTAAGGGTTCCCCTGAGGCACCGGCATCGCTGTTTATCGACGGCCAGTGGGTTCCGGCCGAAAGTGGCGCCACCCGCACCATCACCAACCCTGCGGATCGCAGTGTGGTGGGTGTGGTGTCAGAGGCATCCGATGTGGACACGGAAAAGGCCATCCGCGCGGCTCGTATTGCGTTTGATGCTGGCGATTGGTCCGCTACTCCAGCATCCGAGCGAGGAAAAATCCTGGTCAAGGTTGCCGAGGCCATTCGCACACACAAGGACGAGTTTGCCGCCGCCGAGTCAGCTGATACCGGGAAGCGACTCGTAGAGTCGAAGTACGACATGGACGATATTGCCAACGCCTTCGACTATTTTGGTGCCCTTATCCAGCAGGATTCGGGCCGCGTGGTGGGCGTAGGTGACCCCGCCGTGCGTTCCCGCATTGATAACGAGCCGGTAGGCGTGTGCGCCCTGATTACTCCCTGGAATTACCCGTTGCTGCAGGTGTCGTGGAAAGTCGCCCCGGCGTTGGCTGCGGGTAATACGTTTGTGCTGAAGCAGGCTGAGCTGACACCGCACACGGCGATGATGCTCATGACGGTTCTCGCCGAAGCCGGGGTCCCCGCAGGGGGTGGCCAACCTGATCACCGGCGCGGGTGCTAGCTGCGGCACGCCGCTATCCACCAGCCCACTGGTGGATATGGTGTCCTTCACGGGCGGGCTGGTCACCGGCAGGCTCATCGCCCGAAACGCGGCGGACACCATCAAACGCACTGCCCTAGAACTGGGTGGCAAGAACCCCAACGTCATTTTCGCCGATGCGGATTTCGATGCTGCGGTGGATAACGCCCTAAACGGCGCGTTTGTGCACTCCGGCCAGGTGTGTTCCGCAGGCGCGCGCATCGTGGTTGAGGAATCCCTGCACGATAAGTTCGTTGACGAACTAGTGCGACGCACTAAGAATATTAAGCTCGGCGGCCCCCTGGACCCGGACGCAGAGACTGGTCCGCTCATTTCTGCCGAGCACCTGGATAAGGTTGCTGCCTACGTGGACACTGCCCGCGCACAGGGTGCCACTGTTCTCACTGGTGGTCGGCGTGCCGACGCCTCGGATAACACCAGCAGCCACGGCACCGGCAACACCGATCTCAGCCAGGGCGAATTTTACCTGCCCACGGTAATTGACGGCTGCACCTCAGACATGGATTGCGTGCACGATGAGGCCTTTGGCCCCACCGTCACCATTGAAACGTTCACCACCGAGGATGAGGCCGTGGCCATTGCCAACGACACGGAATATGGGCTGGCCGGGGCCGTGTGGTCCAGCAACCCGGGAACCGCCGAACGTGTGGCGGCGCGGCTGCGGCACGGCACCATCTGGATCAACGACTTCCACCCCTACCTCCCCCAGGCCGAATGGGGCGGCATGAAGATGTCCGGCAACGGCCGTGAACTAGGCCCCACCGGGCTGGCCGAATACCAGGAGCACAAGCATGTGTACCACAACATTGCACCAGGTGTAACGGGCTGGTTTGCCCAGTAAACACCATCTAAGCACAGGAAAACCCCGAGTTCCCACCCACAGGAACTCGGGGTTATGTCATGCAGACCTAAGCCGACTTAGTAGGCACCATCCAACGGCACGGACGCGCCGGTGTAGTCGCCAAAGCCATCGTCACCGTAAATCGAATCGCCGTAGGTCGGGATCGAGTAGGCGGCGTTGCGAGCAGCCTCGGTGGGCTTGACGGAGATGTTGCGGTAGCGGGCGATGCCGGTACCAGCCGGGATGAGCTTACCGATGATCACGTTCTCCTTCAGGCCGATGAGCTTGTCGGAGCGCTTGTTGATCGCGGCGTCGGTAAGCACACGCGTGGTCTCCTGGAAGGACGCAGCGGATAGCCACGACTCGGTAGCCAGGGAGGCCTTCGTGATACCCATGATCTCACTGCGCAGCTCAGCGGGCTGACCGCCGCCTTGGATTGCCTCAGCGTTGGCGAGCTTCGCCTCGGAGAGGTCAACCAGGGTGCCGGGCAGGAATTCGGTGGAACCGGATTCGATGACCGTGCCGCGGCGCAGCATCTGGCGGATGATGATCTCGATGTGCTTGTCGTGAATGGCCACACCTTGGGCGCGGTACACGGCCTGAACCTCGTCGATGAGGTGCTGTTCCACGCCACGGCGACCCAGGATGTCAAGAACATCATGCGGGTCAGCCGGACCGCGCAGCAGGCGGTCGCCCACGTTCACGTGGTCACCTTCCTGGATGGTGCGTTCAATAAACGCACCTGGGTTGGTTTCCATGGGAACCTTGATCATGGCCAGGCCCTGGCGCTTAGACAGCTTCTCGTAGACCACGTCATCGGAACCATCGTCCGGGCTGATGGTCATGGTGTAGAAGTTGCCCTCGTCGGACAGGTGAACCGTGCCGGAGACAGAGGCAATCGGGGCTTTGTTCTTTGGCACGCGGGCCTCGAACAGCTCCTGCACACGCGGAAGACCACCGGTGATGTCACCACCGACACCACCCTGGTGGAAGGTACGCATGGTCAGCTGGGTGCCGGGCTCACCAATGGACTGCGCGGCCACGATGCCCACGGCCTCGCCAATGTCCACCTGCTTGCCGGATGCCATGGACTTGCCGTAGCACTTGGCACACACGCCGGTCGGAGTCTGGCAGGTCAGCACGGAACGGACCTTGACGCCGGGAATACCGGCATCCACCAGCGCATCGAGTTGCAGCTCACCAATGTCGGTTCCTGCCGGGAGGACGACGTTGCCGTCCGCGTCTGTTGCATCGGCGGCGAGCACACGGCCCAGTACCGAGGTCTCCACCAGGCTGTGACGGCTGTAACCCACGGTCTCGCCACTAGCATCCTTGACGGGCACGGACACGGGAACCTTGACACCCTGGCGCGTACCGCAGTCCTCTTCGCGCACAATCACGTCCTGCGCAACGTCCACCAGACGACGGGTCAGGTAACCCGAGTCGGCGGTGCGCAGAGCGGTATCGGCCAGGCCCTTGCGGGAGCCGTGAGAGTTGTTGAAGTACTCCAACACGGTCAGGCCCTCGCGGAAGGAGGTCTTGATCGGACGGGTGATGTAATCACCCTTGGAGTTCACAACCATGCCCTTCATGCCGGCCAGGGTCCAGATCTGGCGCATGTTACCGGCAGCACCGGACTTCACGATCATCGGAATCGGGTTGTCATCCGGGTACAGTTCCTCCACGAGCTTACCCACGTGGTCGGTGGCGCTCTTCCAGAGTTCCACCAGGCGGTCGTAGCGCTCGCGCGAGGTCAGGGCACCCTTGACCCAGTACTTGTTCTCAATGTCGCGGGCGTCGGCCTCGTAGCGGTCAAGGATCTTCTCCTTGTCCGGGAGCACCAGCACGTCGGACATGGAGATGGTCACACCGGAGCGGGTTGCCCAGTAGAAACCAGCGTCCTTCATCTTGTCCATGGTCTGGGCCACAGTGATCATCGGGTAGCGTGCGGAAAGATCCGTAATCACATCACCCAGCATGATCTTGTCGGAGCCGCCGCCCTTACGGACCATCACGCCCTCAAGGTACGGGTAGTTCCACGGCAGCAGCTCGTTGAACATGATGCGACCAAGGGTGGTGTCAGCCAACCAGGTGTCGCCCTTGTGCCAGCCGTCGGGGAAGTGCTCAGCCTCAATGTCCGCCGGGGGACGCAGGTGAGAAATCCGCACCTTGATTGGCGCCTGGAGGCCCAGTACACCACGGTCGAAGGCCATGATGGCCTCGGCAACAGACAGGTACACGCCCTGTGCAGGCTGCTCGTTGGTGGCGGGTTTGTAGGCACCCTGTCCACCGAACTCCTCCGGCCCCTTCTCCAAAGTGAGGAAGTACAGGCCGGTCACCATGTCCAGACGCGGCATGGCCAGCGGCTTACCGGATGCCGGGGACAGGATGTTGTTAGAGGCCAGCATCAGGATACGCGCCTCAGCCTGTGCTTCCGCTGACAGCGGAAGGTGCACGGCCATCTGGTCACCGTCGAAGTCGGCGTTGAACGCCTCACAGGCCAGCGGGTGCAGCTGGATAGCTTTACCCTCAACCAGCACCGGCTCGAACGCCTGAATACCCAGGCGGTGTAGCGTCGGCGCACGGTTCAGCATCACCGGGTGCTCCGCAATGGCTTCTTCCAGCACGTCCCATACCTCGGGGCGCTGGCGTTCCACCATGCGCTTGGCCGACTTGATGTTCTGTGCGTACTGGTTTTCCACCAGGCGCTTCATCACGAACGGCTTGAACAGTTCCAGCGCCATCAGCTTCGGTAGACCGCATTCGTGCAGGCGCAGCTGCGGACCGACGATAATCACGGAACGACCAGAGTAGTCCACGCGCTTACCCAGCAAGTTCTGGCGGAAACGGCCCTGCTTGCCCTTCAGCAGGTCAGACAGGGACTTCAGTGGGCGGTTGCCCGGGCCGGTGACGGGGCGGCCGCGACGGCCGTTGTCGAATAGCGCGTCCACGGATTCCTGCAGCATGCGCTTCTCGTTGTTCACGATGATCTCGGGCGCGCCGAGGTCGATCATGCGCTTGAGGCGGTTGTTGCGGTTGATCACGCGACGGTACAGGTCGTTCAGGTCGGAGGTGGCAAAACGGCCACCGTCAAGCTGAACCATGGGGCGCAGCTCAGGCGGGATCACCGGAATGCAGTCCAGAACCATGCCTGCCGGATCATTGCCGGAGCGCTGGAAAGCCGCAACGACTTTCAGGCGCTTGAGGGCACGCATCTTCTTCTGGCCTTTGCCTTCGTTGATGATGGTGCGCAGCTCCTCGGCCTCGGCGTCAAGGTCGAAGTTGCGGATCAGGGTCTGGATGGCCTCGGCACCCATGCCGCCGGTGAAGTAGTCTTCGTAGCGGTCCACCAGCTCGGAGTAGATGGTCTCATCGACAATCATCTGCTTCGGGGCAAGCTTGACAAAGGTGTTCCAGATTTCATCCAAGCGATCGATTTCGCGCTGGGCGCGCTCGCGGATGTGCTGCATCTCCTTGTCAGCTGCGTTTTGCACCTTGCGGCGGGCGTCGGCCTTCGCACCAGCTGCTTCCAGCTCGGCGAGGTCTTCTTCCAGCTTCTGGGCACGCTCGGCAAGCTCAGATTCGGAGTCAGCCTCCACGTCCTTCTTCTCCAGCAGCATTTCAGCTTCCAGAGTGGTCAGGTCGTTGTGGCGGGCTTCCTCATCGACGCTGGTGATGATGTTCGCAGCGAAGTAGATGATGCGTTCCAGGTCCTTCGGCGCCAGGTCCAGCAGGTAGCCCAGGCGGGAGGGCACACCCTTGAAGTACCAGATGTGGGTCACGGGTGCAGCGAGTTCAATGTGGCCCATGCGCTCACGGCGCACCTTGGACTTGGTGACTTCCACACCACAGCGCTCACAAATGATGCCCTTGTAACGGACGCGCTTGTATTTGCCACAAGCACATTCCCAGTCGCGGGTGGGGCCGAAAATACGCTCGCAGAAGAGGCCGTCCTTTTCGGGCTTCAGGGTTCGGTAGTTGATGGTCTCCGGCTTTTTAACCTCGCCCTTGGACCAGCGACGAATGTCGTCGGCGGTGGCGAGTCCGATGCGGAGCTCGTCGAAGAAGTTGACGTCTAGCACGTAACTCTCTTTCCTAAAAATAAGTTCTAGCGGCAATCATTCGCCTGCTTATCGACGCCCCCGGGGCACCTGGCCCATGGCTTCTCACCGTGGACCTGCACCCCGGTTGTGCGTACTTGTCAGCAGACCGAGGAAAGTAGTGCGGTTTAGGCGCTATCAGCGTCGGAACGCTCGTCGCGGGACAGGTTGATCCCCAGCGACGCGCCTGCCTGGTCAAATTCGTCATCGTCGGAGGTGCCCAGCTCCATCGGGGTACCGTCCGCTGAGAGGACCTCAACGTTCAAGCACAGGGACTGGAGCTCCTTCAACAACACCTTGAATGACTCGGGAATGCCCGGGTCAGGGATGTTTTCACCCTTGACGATTGCTTCGTAGACCTTGACGCGACCAACCACATCGTCTGACTTGATGGTCAACAATTCTTGCAGAGTGTAGGCAGCGCCATACGCCTGCATTGCCCACACTTCCATTTCACCGAAGCGCTGGCCACCGAACTGGGCCTTACCGCCGAGCGGCTGCTGGGTGATCATGGAGTATGGACCAGTGGAACGAGCGTGAATCTTCTCATCCACCAGGTGGTGTAACTTCAGGATGTACATGTAGCCCACAGAAACGGGGTACGGGAACGGTTCGCCGGAACGGCCGTCGATAAGCTGAGCCTTACCGTTTCCGTCCACCAGGATGTCGCCGTCGCGGTTGGGGCGCGAGTTGGCGAGCAGTCCAGCGAGCTCCTCGTTGGAGGCACCGTCGAACACAGGGGTTGCGGTGAGCGAACCGGCGGGAACGTCGTAAAGTTCCTCCGGCAGCATCTCCATCAGATCCTTGTTGTCCGGGTTGTTGGTATCGATACTCCACCCGGCGGCGGCGAGCCAGCCGAGGTGGACTTCCAGCACCTGGCCGATGTTCATACGACGCGGCACACCGTGGGTGTTCAAAATAATGTCCACCGGGGTGCCGTCCGGCAGGAACGGCATGTCTTCCTGCGGCAGGATCTTGCCCACAACGCCCTTGTTGCCGTGGCGGCCAGCCAGCTTATCGCCGTCCTGGATCTTGCGCTTCTGGGCAACGTACACGCGAATCATTTCGTTGACGCCGGGGGCCAGGTCATCGTCGTCATCCCGGGAGAATCGACGAACGCCAATAACCTTGCCTGTCTCACCGTGCGGCACCTTCATGGAGGTGTCGCGGACCTCGCGGGCCTTCTCGCCGAAGATGGCGCGCAGCAGGCGCTCCTCCGGGGTCAGCTCGGTCTCACCCTTCGGGGTGACCTTACCCACCAGGATGTCGCCGTCGCGGACGTCGGCACCGATGCGGACAATACCGCGGTCATCCAGGTCTTTCAGCACGTCCTCGGACACGTTGGGGATTTCACGGGTAATTTCCTCGGCACCGAGCTTGGTGTCGCGGGCGTCAATTTCGTGTTCCTCAATGTGGATCGAGGTGAGAATATCCTCCTCCACAAGGCGCTGATTCAGAATGATCGCGTCCTCGTAGTTGTGGCCTTCCCATGGCATGAACGCCACCAGCAGGTTACGGCCGAGTGCCATTTCACCGTTGTCGGTGCCGGGGCCGTCAGCAATAACCTGACCAGCTTCAACGCGGTCGCCAATGTCCACCAGTGGCTTCTGGTTGTAGCACGTACCCTGGTTGGTGCGCTGGAATTTGCGCAGGATGTAGGTGTCGCGGATGCCGTCGTCACCCATCACGGTGATAAAGTCCGCAGAGAGGTTCTCCACCACGCCGGATTTCTTGGAAATAACCAAGTCGCCTGCGTCGTAGGCGGCGCGCAGCTCCATGCCGGTACCCACGTAAGGGGCTTCCGAGCGGACCAGCGGCACGGCTTGACGTTGCATGTTCGCACCCATGAGGGCACGGTTAGCGTCGTCGTGCTCCAGGAAGGGAATCATGGCGGTAGCCACGGACACCATCTGACGTGGGGAAATATCCATGTAGTCGATGTCGGTGGCGTTGACCACCTCAATGTCCCCACCTTTCATGCGGACCACAACACGCTCTTCGGTGATGTTGCCGTCCTTATCAAAAGGCGTGTTCGCCTGGGCGACCACGTGGCGGTCTTCCTCGTCTGCGGTGAGGTAGTCAATCTGATCCGTCAGCTTGCCGTCCACAACCTTGCGGTAGGGGGTTTCAATGAAGCCGAACGGGTTGACCTGCGCGTAGGAGGACAGTGAACCAATGAGACCAATGTTGGGGCCTTCAGGGGTTTCAATCGGACACATGCGGCCGTAGTGCGAGGGGTGCACGTCGCGAACTTCAATGCCTGCACGCTCACGGGACAGACCACCCGGGCCAAGAGCAGACAAACGGCGCTTGTGGGTCAGACCAGACAGGGAGTTGTTCTGGTCCATGAACTGCGACAGCTGCGAGGTACCGAAAAACTCGCGGATCGCCGCAGACACGGGGCGCACGTTAATCAGCGAGGTGGGAGTGATGGACTCCGCATCCTGCGTGGTCATACGCTCACGCACCACACGCTCCATGCGGGAAAGGCCCACACGGACCTGGTTCTGGATCAGCTCGCCCACGGTGCGGAGACGACGGTTACCAAAGTGGTCGATATCGTCCACCTCAACCGGAATGACCGCGCCGGTTGGGGAGGTCATGGTGGTTTCACCTGCGTGCAGGCGCACCAGGTACTCCAGGGTGGTGGCAATATCTTCCTCGGTCAGCACCATGGTGCCATCATGGTCGCCGCCAAGACCCAGTTTGCGGTTGACCTTGTAGCGGCCAACCTTGGCAAGGTCGTAGCGCTTCGCCCGGAAGAAGCTGCTATCCAGCAGGGACTGTGCAAGGTCGCGCGTCGGCTGCTCGCCGGGGCGCTGCTTGCGGTAAATTTCCAGCAAGGCTTCGTCGGTGTTGGATACACCGTCGGATTCCAGCGTGGTCATCATGATCTCGGAGAAGCCGAAACGCTCCACGATTTGCTCGTGGGTCCAACCCAGGGCCTTCAGCAGGACGGTGACGGGCTGACGGCGCTTGCGGTCAATGCGCACACCAACGGTGTCGCGCTTATCCACGTCGAACTCTAGCCATGCGCCGCGGGAAGGGATCACCTTCACCGAGTGCAGGGCACGCTCTGTGGACTTGTCGATCGTCTGATCAAAATACACACCGGGGGAACGAACCAGCTGGGAGACAACAACACGTTCCGTGCCATTGACAATGAACGTTCCCTTGTCCGTCATCATCGGGAAGTCGCCGATGAATACGGTCTGCGATTTAATTTCACCAGTATCGTTGTTCACGAACTCCGCTGTCACATACAGCGGAGCCGAGTAGTTAATGTCTTTTTCTTTGCACTCATCAATGGAGTACTTCACGTCTTCGAAGCGGGGCTCCGACAGAGATAGAGACATGTTTCCTGAGTAGTCCTGAATTGGGGACAATTCTTCAAGAATGTCCTCAAGACCACTTGTTACACGGGTACCCTCGGAGACCTTTTCTTGCATGCGGGCACGCCACTCAGGCGTACCAATGAGCCATGCAAAAGACTCAAGCTGCAAGTCGAGGAGACCAGGAACCTCAATGGGTTCCGTGATCTTCGCAAAAGAGTATCGCTCCGGAGCACCGGGGATTTCGGCCATTGACTTGGTCTGGCGGGAGACTGCCAAGATGCGTCCTTCCAGCACCTCACGCGGTCGGCAACCTAAGGTGGGTGGGCTACCGGGCCGCTAGAATTTGAGAATACGGTCTGCTGTGGAAACGCCGCCCAGATAGCACTGAATGACCTTGTCAAATCGAGTTTTTTCAACCCGAGGCAACAAGGTCTCACATGCGATATGGAGGGAGGTTCCAGCGCAACGAAATAGCTTATACCAACAGCGCAAAAAGTAAAGGGATACTTTACATTATGACCGTGCGCCGCGCCGACTCCCGCGCCCACGCTGACTTCCACGCTCGCGTCGGCTTTCACGCTCACTCCTCCCACGCCCAAGGCTGAAAGCGCCAAAGACGCCAATCAATCCAACAAACGCGAGCGCGCCGCCTGCTCCCAATAGAACCGTGCTGGTGGTGTGCACCCAGTTCCCATTAGATACTGACGATGCCTGCGACATCAATGTCGAAGCACTGTCCGGCGTCACCTTACCATGGAAAAGAATGACCTGCTCACGTTTTTCCCCTTCCCGAGTGCCATAGAAATCATCAATATGCTCCTCCGCATCAATGATCAGGCCGCTGGCGCGGTCCACATACCAGTCGCGTACGGCGGAGTGGAATAAATATCCAGAGGTCATCGCACCATCGGGTTCGGCGAAGTTGGTGGTGTTCGCGGCGTCGGCAAACAGTGTGGCCACGTTGACGGGTTGAATATCCTGGCGGAAGTGCAGGATGGTGCGTCCTTCGCGCCGCTCCTCCCCCACGAAATGTGCGGGCCGGGACTGCCGGAGGGTGTCGTCAAAAACTTGGTAAGGGCCTTGACCTGCGTCCATGGGGAATTTCGTCCACACACCATCAACGGCCACGGTTTGCGTGGGTCCCCACAATCTGATCCGTCAACGTTGCATCCCCGACCGCTTCCCCCGTGATGCGGTCCATCCGGTAGCTCCAGATTTTCGCGTTCACCAAACGATTCAGATCGCTTTCCTTAATGTCTTTGCTCAGCGTCATGCCAATCCGGAGTGTCACCTCGGTGGCGTCCACGGGGTCCATCAACTCCGTATTCACCTGCTTGAGCAGCGCCCCCTTATATTCGCTTTCCCCGCTGCCCACCGTGCCATTGTTGTCACGCAGCACCATTGTGGTCTGTCCCAGCGACAGCGGTAGCCTGCTGTCGGCATGAACGTAGCGCGGAAGTAGCACACCAACGACCAGCAACGCAGCGCTCAGACCCAACAGCATCACACAAAAGACCCGCGACTTAGGAAGCATAGTTTCCGATGTTACAGTGAGGTTACAGTCAGGCGCTTATCGACGTCGCACCTATCACCGTTTCCCCTCCCCCACCAGGTTTGCATATCCACAACAGACAAACCCCCGACCGCCACGCGAACGCAGCAATCGGGGGAATCTTTCCTGAAAGAAAGATATTACTTGAGGGAGACCTTAGCGCCAGCTTCTTCCAGCTTGGTTTTGGCAGCCTCAGCGTCGTCCTTGGACACGCCTTCGAGCAGAGCCTTCGGAGCGCTCTCAACGAGTTCCTTGGCTTCCTTCAGGCCCAGGCCGGACACGATTTCGCGGACAACCTTGATCACGCCGATCTTCTTAGCGCCAGCGTCTTCGAGAACAACGTCAAACTCGTCCTTCTCTTCAGCAGCGGCAGCAGCGTCGCCACCAGCAGCACCAGGAGCAGCAACAGCAACCGGAGCAGCAGCGGTAACGTCGAAGGTCTCTTCGAACAGCTTGCGGAATTCGGAAGCCTCGATGAGGGTCATTTCCTTGAAAGCTTCAATGAGCTCTTCGGGGGTAAGTTTAGCCATGGTGGCAATCCTTTCAAGTTTATGGGGTAAAGCAATGTGTATGCGTGGCGCGTGATGCGCGCCGAGAACGACTTATGCGTTCTGCAGTTTTTCCTCGTACGCAGCGAAAAGACGTGCAAGCTGAGAAGCGTGAGCGTCAAACAGGGCTGCGGTACTTGCCAAGCCGCCGTTCATGGCACCAGCAATCTTCGCGAACGTGGTCTCGCGGTTGTCCATCTCAGCGATGGCTTCAACCTGAGCCGCGCTCAAGGCATTGCCGTCCATGTAGCCACCCTTGACCACGAATGCCTTGTTGTCCTTACCGAATTCCTTCAGCGCCTTAGCAGCATCAACGGCTTCGCCCTTGATGAATGCCACAGCGGTGGGACCGGAGAGGAGATCATCAAGACCTTCAACGCCAGCTTCACGAGCAGCCAGCTTGATCATGGTGTTCTTGGCGACGGAGTACTGGACATCAGCGCCAAGCTTACGACGCAGCTCAGTGGTCTGAGCAACAGTCAAGCCACGGTACTCGGTCAGCACAATAGCGTTGGTTTCCTCAAAACGCTTTTTCAGCTCGGCCACTGCAGCAGTGTTCTTAGCATTTGCCATTACTTCGCCTCCTTCCTCATTAACGTATGGTGTTCGATCCGCCGGGGTTTTTCGCTATAACAGCAAAAAGCCCCGTGCAAGAGCACGAGGCGCATCCATACGTTGATGAAATGGCTCCAAGTGTCTCCTGCGTAGGTTGGTCCAACTTCAGTCAGACTCCTTCGACCCCATCAGATTAGACGGGGTAACCGACGGTCTTCGGTGAAACTTGAGCTGTGCGAAAACGCACATCAAACTTCGATCGGCAACACTAGTCCACGCTGTTGGAACTAGTCAAATCAGTAGGGCCTAGGCCTTGTCGCGGAACTGCGCCAGGCCAAGGTCCACAAGGTACTGGCTCACAGCATCCTCGTTGCCGAGCATCCGGTAGGTCACCAGCGTGTTGCTGTTGACAAAGTCAAAAAAGACAGTGGATTCACCGACATGTTCCTGAGGCCCCGTGAACCCCAGTTTCAGCGTGTGACCTGGGGCGGATTCAATACTCTTCCATTCTTCAAAGTCACCATATCGGCGGACATCCGCAATGACAGTCCGGTCTGTCACAACACCTAGGTAGTTGGCGTACTCTGAGTTGCCGTCGGTGTTGAGCTGGCAGAGTTTCTCTGGGGTTACGTCGTCAAGGGAGAAGACGTCTTCTTCGCAGCTTTCTCCGATAACCAGGTTGGCAATATTAGCGGGGAGGACTGCCCGCACATCATCGGCAATAACGGTAGGCGGGGTGTCACCACGGGTTGGGGCGGTGGTTCGGCTGGGCATGGGCGTGGATGGCACCCGCATGTGCGGTGAGGTTGGCAGCACGCGGGACGAGGGGTAGGTGCGCTCGGTTGATGCGGTTGTGCCAGCGTCCACTAAGACAGAAAGAATCTTGAGCATGGCTAAAAGTCCGAGCACCACAACCAGAAGCACCACAACCACAATGGCACCGGCGTTTGATTTCTTGCGCGGCATTGGCTGCCCAGCCATGTGCCCGGCACCCGGTTGGTTTGGATAGCCTGCGCCGTAATCATTCTGTGGGTACTGGTAGTACTGCGGCCCACCGGGTTGGACTGGCGGCTGTTGGGGTTGCTGCCCCGGCTGAGGCGCGTATCCGCTGGGTGCTCCCGTGGGCTGCTGCAGCGGTTGAGTCGGCTGTGGAGGTACCTGTGGCGCTGGCGGCGGGGTTTGTTGGTTCAGGTAAGGGTTCGGCTGTGGCTGATTCTGGGGTACAGGACTCTGAGGTCGACTGGCTCTGCGGCACCTGCTCCTGTGGGACCTGCCCCTGTGGTGGCTGTTGGTTCTGCAGGTATGGGTTGTAATAAGGCCGAGGGCCGTCCATGTTTTGGCCGTACTCGTAGTTGTTTCCTTGCGCGTTGTCACCGCCCTGCGGACTATTGCCGCTGCCCTGCGGATTATTGTCACCGCCCTGGGGGTTGTTGCCACCCTGTTGGTTATCCATATGTTCAGCCCTTCACACCGATACTTTGGTTTTGTAACAGATAAATCTATCACCATTTTCAGCCCGGCAGGAGGGGTGCTGCGCTGCACAGACGTCACCGCGTTGATATGTCACGCACCCTGGGCAGCAGTACCACTACAGCAACAATGATGAGGAATCCCGTCAGGCTGGCAAGGGTCGGCATGCCCCAGTTGTGGACGATGGGCCCCGCCACCGCTCCGCCTGCGGCACCGACGATGTTCATGGTGAAGTCGCTGCGACCCTGAATGTGGGTGCGGCGGGTGGCAGGCACGGCGTCGATAAGCAGGGCGGAACAGGACACTAGCGCCGCTGACCAGCCCAAGCCCAGCAGCACCAGTGCGGCTACCACGGCCGCATCCTGCTGCCCATACGCAATCAGCAAGCCCAATGACGCGAGCTGCACTACAAAACCCAACGCAAGCGTCCATCGACGCCCAACGCGGTCCGCCAACAGGCCGAATAAGGGCGAACAGGCGTACATGCCCGCCACATGCGCGCTGATAGTGATTCCGATCAGCCGCAGCGACGCACCATGCCCGTGCAGATGCACTGGTGTCATCGCCATCACTGCGACCATCACCGCATGCGCCACCGCCAACGACGCAATAACAACAATGACCATGGGGTATGCGCGTATCGACGTCGCGTCGGTCGCAGTCTCCTCATCTGGCGCTGCGGGTGCCACTGGATCGGGGTGCAGCGCCATGGACAACACCAGCACCGCCACCGCCTGCGCTCCAATACAGATCAGGTAGGCACCCGAGAAACTACTAAAACCCAACAATTCACTGAGTCGCTGACCTGGCTCCATCAGGTTCGGACCCGCCACCGCCCCAATCGTCGTGGACCACACCACCAGGGACAGATCGCGGCCGCGGGTGGCAGTAGCTGCGACATCGCCCGCAACGAAGCGGCTTTGCAGATTCACTGCGGACGAGGCACCAATGAGAAGAAAACTAGCCAGGAGCAGCCATAATAGTCGCCATTCGGCGGCGAACATAGCCCCGGTTGCCCCAAGCGCGCCGAGAACCATCCCAGAGGTCAAGGACAATCGACGCCCATGGGCGGCCGCAATCCTGGCTAGGACGACAGAAAACAACGCCGCCCCGACAGTTGTCACTGTCGAGGCGGCACCACCCCACTCTGTGCCACCGATATCCGCAGCCAGCAGTGATCCTAAGGAAAACGCCACACCAGCCGAAATACCACCCATTACCTGGGCAATCATGAGGGCGGTGAGGACGCGTCGTCGATAAGCGGGGGTTATCATATATGACTATTCAGCGAGATGAAACTTCTTGAGAAATGCTTCGGCCTCGTTTTTGCCGCCCTCGATAAAGTAAACAATGGTGGCACCGTCGCTGGCGAAGTCCGTGATATAAACAAAGTTAGTACCCGGGGAGCTTAAGGAACTCACCAGTATGTCATGCCCCTGCGTGGGCTTCAGACTGATGTCCTGTTTCTTCATCATCAGCGGCTTCCTGGCACTCTCCGCCAATTTCTTATCGGTGGTGAATAGCACAGTGCCATGACCATACTCAGATTCCGCGTCCGCCATATTCACCCAAGTACACGAAGTCGACTGTGCACTCGGTAAACCAAACACAAACCCAAATGCTGCGGCAGCATGGCAGGAAACCACATTATCGCGAATCTCTTGAGGAACATGGCTGGCAATCTCAGGGGGAAGATTCTCATGAAGGGAATCCGGTAGCGATTCTTCGGGAGTGGTTGGGGCGGCGGATGGAGCCAGTTGAGGCACACTGACCGTCGGGGTGGTGATCGTCTGCGAGGAGTCCAACGCGGTGGTCTCACTTTTCTTAGTGCCAAACACTGTTGTCCACACCAGCACCATAATGGCGATCAGCGCCACAACCCCCAGCGCAATAAGGACCTGCACCAGCGGCGATAGCTTAATCTTCGGGTTGGTGTGCGTACCCAGGGGTGACTGACTAGCCATCATCGAATCGATATGGCGACCAATCGCCTCTGGACCTCGCTGCGGCGGGTTTGGCAATGAGTCAGATCCATGAATGGATTCCGGTGCCGGATCATACGACGACAGTTGATCCCTAGGGCCCATTCCGTTTCCCCTGCTGTTGGGTGAATTATCCACGTGCGTAGCCTTTTCTCGTCATCTCTGCTTCCCTTACCACCAGCGCTTATTGGCCACCATCCCGGCGAGGCGCTGATTTCCTTCCTCATCAGAAACATCCGGGTTTTCGTGGAGGAAACGTTGAACGTCAATCCATTCGTTATACATATCAGCAATGGAATTTTCAGGATCCGCATGAGCAGGACGAGCAGCATTCTGCGACACAATCCAATTAAACGCGTGGAAAATGCGACGAAGTCCCCTGTCCCCCAACCCGTAGACCGTCACATCCGCGTTATACACACGAACCAGCAGGGTCACTTCTGGCGCCCGAACAGCATCCACCCGAGTCACACTATCCACTGCAATTTCCTGCAGCTGACCAGGACCAACGCCGATGAGTATCCTGTAATTAGTTACCGCCAGTGCTGAGTGAAACCCCGGGGAGGTTGTATCAGCGAACTCCAACACAAACTCATTCGGACGCAACACATCGTGCACATCTTTTGCTACCATCATCACAAGTTCTGACGCCCCCGCCCGTTCGACAGCCATTTGCACTGACATATCGCTGAAAGTTTGCTCCATGAGGCTCTAATCTATCACCATATTCTGGGTATCTCAGCACATTTTGTTATGAAATATAGATAACTTTTCATCACGGCACCATGCACTGTGTATGGTTGTTTTCATGACCGTAACAGTCACCCCCATTAGCTTCAAACCCAACCAAAAATCCCCTTTTAAATGGTCAGGGCGTCCCCTCGACCCGGCCATGGTACGCGCCAACTCATTCGGTTTACCTTATCGTGAGCCACAGCCAGTGGACGCTCCCGGTGAACTGCTACCCAAAAAAATGCAAACCCAAATTCAGCAAGTCTTACAAGCTCAATGGGGTTTCAATGACTCAGACGACGTGCGCCAAACATGCGAAATACTCCTGGGCAACGGCATGCACTACCGCGCCTTTGATGCCATGCTGACCCCCTCAAATACGCTGGCCCAAATGTATAGAGAATCAGCATCGCCCCTGGATTTTCGCACCCAGACTGACCTTTTCACCAGCTTCCTTCGCGGCCTGTACTACTACAACAACTTTGACCCAGACCACGAGGCACAGCATTTCCACCATTGGGTCAACATGCTTGTTAACCAAGAGTTCCAGAACGTGTGCCCTGACCGGATGCCCCACACCACCCGCGCCTGGGATGTGGTTCGGGTAGAACTCACCGCAGGTCGCGCTGTTGGTTGCGGATTGCTGTCCCCCGAAGAGGGCCAGGATTACTCCCATCGTGCCGTCCAGGAGCTGCAGAAAAGCTTCGCCAACTGGTACCAGGTGGCGTTGAGTTTCTGGTGGGGCCGAGCCATGTGGATGGCCGACGAACCACTGGATATTGGCCTGCTTACCGTGTACGACGACCTGTTCAGCACCGCCCTAACCCACCCCGACTCCCCATGGGTGAAAGTGCCGCTACAGCCCTTAGTTACCCTAGCCCCGGCGCGCGAAAAACTACTCCCCAGGATGACGCATCATATGCGCACCTGGGGAGTAGTTATGTGTAGTGGTTATGCGTTACCGTTGCCGCATTACCGCTTCCGTCGAGCTACAACAACGCAGCCGACACCTGCGACAATGAGCAGCCCAGCACCCATGACGATGACCGGCCATTGCTTAGACAGTCCCGTTTTCGCAAGAGCACGATGCGGTTTTTCAGGAGCCTGGCCACCAGGTTGCTGTGGTTTCCCAGGCGGCATGACCACCGTCGTGCCCACAGCCGGAGTGACCGGTGTGGTGCTAGGCACCGGAACAGGCTTTGTCACGGTACCGCGTGGACGCCTCGGGGTCTCCGGCGGGGTTTCGCGGGGCGTTGTGGGCGGCACGGACGTCGTGGGCGGCGGAATGAGGCGCTTATAGGTGTTGGTTGCCTCAACCGTGATCACCTTCTTACTGATGGTCACGCTCACCGGCTGCGGTGTGATCGCCTCATAGCCGTGTTCCTTCGCGCTCGCAGCATCCTCCGCAATCGTGCAGGACGTTCCAACGGGCAGCTGCGGCGAGGACACAGCTTTTCCATCAGCACGGACGGTAAGTGTGCCAGATGGGTGGGCCGCACCGTCGTATGCGGGTTCGCACGTGTAGGTGAAGTCGAAGGTTTATCCTCTGGAATGTTGATGGACTCTCCCGTGGCGGGTTCAACCTTCTTGACAATCTCGAAGGAACCATTGTGGGCGGTGTACTCGTTGACGGCCGTGACCTGCACCGTTGCTGCATTAGCAACATCAATGGTCACGCTGCGGCCCGTCACCGGGGTTGCACCGTTCACGCTCAGTGAGGTGGTGTAATCCGCGTTGGCGACAGCGCGTCGGATTCAGTAATGGTACACGTACCCGTAGGAATATCCGTGACCTCTGTAACAGTCCCCGGCACCACCTTGACAGTATGTTCCTTCTCCCCCAACCCTGTGCAGGTATAGGTGAAGTCAAAGCTCTTACCCGCTAGTGTGGCGGCGTTACCCGTCACGCTCTTGGCCAGAGTAAATCCGCCCTTGTGGCGCTTATAGTTATTCGTCAGCGTCACAGCAGAGACCGAATCCTTCGCTCCGATAGTGAACGTGGGGTGGTCGAAGTTCCCGGCCACGCTGTAGCCATCACGCTGGGCTGACTTCTCGTCCTCGCTCAGCTGGCATTGCGTTCCTGTGGGCACTTTAGGCCCAGCTACCGCCGTGCCGTCGCCAGGAACCTGCAGGTCCCCGTTCTGCTCACCACACACGTAATGGACAATAAACGTTGTGGCGCGCGCGGCGTCGACATCATCACCCGTGAGCTTCTTCGCCACAGTGAAGCTGCCGAGATCACGGCTGTAGGTGTTGGTCACTATAACGGCGACAACAGAGTCTTTCTCACTAACAGTGAAGGTTGACTTATCAATCCGCATGGTGTGTGTGTACCCCTCGCGTTTGGCACTTTCTTTCTTCTCCGAAAGGAGGCATTCCGTCCCTGTAGGAACCTGCGGACCGGTAACAGTAGCACCAGACGCAACCGTCAGCGTTCCTGTGAGGTCGCCACACACGTAGTCAATGTCAAAACGCTTGTCACCGATGGTATCCGCGCCATCACCTTCAACTATATTCTGCACACTAAAGGTGCCATGATCGCGACTGTAGGTGTTGGTCACCTCCACGCGTGACGACGGCCGCGCAATCTCCACCTTTTCGCCCAGCTGAACATTCACCGAATACCCGGCGCGCTTGGCAGCTTTGTTGTCCTCGCCGGTGATCTCGCAGGTGGTGCCCACGGGGAAACGGCCGACCTTTGTGTCTTTACCTGCGGTCACAGTGATGGTTCCTGTTGCAGCAACGTCATCGTCACTGTCGATGGCTTGGCCCGCTGCCGAGCATGTGTAGTTGACAGGGAAGGTCTCATCGCCGGTGGAACCACCAGCCACAACGGTTTTAGACACGATGAATTCTCCACGAGGAACCGTGAAGGTGTTGGTGGCGGTGATAGTGAGCTGCGCGGGTTCGTCAACGGCACTGGCGGTGACCAGCGCGGCTTTGTCATAGCTGTCAAAGTCAATGTCAACGCTGTCGGCACCGCCGTTATCGGTTTCTGTGGCAAAGCAGCGTGCCCCCACGGGTAGTGTCGCGGGACCGCCATCGTCGCCGGGGACCGGAACGGCCGCTTCTCCAGTGACAGTCACGTTTTTCTTCAGCACGGTCAACGGTTCCGCACCACCCTGCCCTGGCAGTTGGCACGTGACGTCAAAGGTGAAGTGTTTCTGCTGCGCCGCAGCCACTGCAGCGGGTTCACCCACAATTTTCTTGGCAATGGTGACCACACCAGCGGAATAGCGGTTAGTGAGCACTGCGGTCATCTGCGCGCCCGTTCCACGTTGCGCGTCCAAGCCAATCTCCACTGTTGTGCTGGGTAGGTCACCCGTATTGGTGGGATCAGCCCCGCCTGCTTTTGTTTCAGTAACGGTACAGCTGGCCCCCACAGAATACCAGTAATGGGTGCACTGTTCAGCTGGGTTTTCCCGCGTTCTGCCGTGAGTTTCACGGTTTCTTCTTTTACGGTCTTGCCGTCCGCTGTACAGCGCACCTGGAATTCCAAGGTATTCCCATGCGCGAAGTTCGCACCAGGGCCTTCCAGCATTTTGGTGACCACGAGGCTGCCGTCGGCAATGACACCAGCATCAATGGTGGTGTTGCTGGTGTCTTTGGCCAGCACCACCGGATCGGCTGCCCCCGTTGCGGGGTCCGCATTCGAGTCGGTCGCCGGATCCTGGGCGTTGGTTCCCTTAGTCGTGAACGTCAGGGCGCGTGGGGTGTCTTTGTTGAACGTCACCACATACCCATCAGCATTAGAGGAACGCAGATGCGGGAAGGAATAAAGCCCTTGTGCATTCGTGTGTGTACTGACGGAGACCTTGTTGCCGAGGTCGTCAACACCCTCCAGCTGGACGGGAACATCAGCGGCCGCAGGTTCACCCGCGTCTTGCACACCGTTGCGGTTAATATCCCACCACGTGTAGTCGCCGACCGAGGATTCAATAGCGTGTTCAGCACGGGCAATAGGCCCAACAACAAACTGGAACCCATCGGCACGAGCAAGCACACGGTTGACGTAGGTATCGCCGCCAGCATTATCCACGCCCACCATCGTCAGCTCAACCTCAATCACCTCACCGGTGTTGTAGGCGCCAGGGCGCTGCACGCGCAAGGCCGTCACCTCACTCGGTGAAGCAGGGCAGGTACCACTACCACTAACAGCCGTGCCACCTTCAGCCTTATCACACCATGTGGTGGTGCCGTCCGCCTGGTTGGAGGCATCACGCGGATCCAGCTGAACCGCCGCGGCGTTGGTGTACAGGATACGAACCTCTTGGCCCGGCTTATTCCCGTTTTTCACCTCAGCAGAATCAAAAGTGAACGTGCCATTGAAGCTGGTGCCTGCGACGTTGTTCTGTGGCAGGACGTCGATAATATCCGGGTTGCTCACCAGGCTTGCCTGCGCTGGTGGCAGGGTGTTATACAACTGGATGCGCCACTTATTGCGTTCGTTGGCGGCCTGACCAGAGCGATTGACCTGCACCACCGGGGTGAGGGCTTCTTTTTGCAGTTTGATGCCCGCGATGTTGCTGATCTGCACCTGTGCGTCATTGGTACGTACAGCCGCTGGGGAGGCATCATCCTCGGCCCAGACCTGCACCACATTGTTGTACACACCTGAGGTCGCGCCGGGCGAAACCTCAGCAGTGAGGATAATAGGATCAATGGCCATGTTGACCTCGTGTTTCGGATACACCCACCGAATGTAGGTTTCGTCGGGTCCACACGCTGGGCGCTTCTTGTCGTCTGGGGTGGACCCCACCGACATCACGTCAGGCTCCGCGACGCTTTCACATACATCTGCGACGCAGGAAGACAATCCTCCACCCATACGTCCTTCAGGATGTTGCGTGTCGACGCCCCGGAAGTCAACGACGGCGCAATACGGTACTGCACGTTGTCCGCAGGGATGGGCGGCTGCGCGCCTGCGTCACCACCACTGAGCTGCGGCGGTATGTCCGAAAACTCGCCTGTTTCGCCTTTGCGAACCTGCTTATCCACGCGTGCCTGCGCCAGCGCAAGAATCAGGCGGTCACCAGGGGCACCCGTGTGTGAATCAGGGTTATAGTCCGAGATTCCCCACAAACCGGAATCGGCCAGCACACCTGCATATCGGTGTTCTTCTTCAGCACGTACTTGATCGACGCCCAGTTCGGCAGAATATCCCCGGTGTCGCGGCCGGAATCAACAACGCGGTGGTTGATGGACAGCGCCATACGTACGCCACCACCCACAGCGGGGTTGTTATCCACAGGCGGGGGCAGCACGGCATGAATGCGCACACGCGATACCGCGCTGTAGACGCCTTGGGCAAGAAGAGCCTGGTCATTGCCCGGCACTGCGGCGGGGTCGTCATACCATGGCCCCTTATCATCACCGCAGGTAGAGTCCGTGCCGGAACCACCCTTGACCGTGGAATACTGCACCTTCAGCGCCGGAGTTTCGCCACTGTTGGTGGCCCATCGGGATTTGCTGCCGTCGGCGGCATTGTTGTATCCGGACACCCATACCGGAGCACCGTTCGATGGGATACTCTGCAAGTCCGTGTCACGGACGGTGCTGGCGGGAACGTCCCGCGCATGCAGGTGCAGCCGGGAATTATCCCAGGCATCGCACAGCACCATGCTCACATCAGCTGGCAAATCCGGGGTTGAACCGGTCACCTCTATCTGCGACAACACGTCCTGCGTCGGCGCAACCGTAATGCCACCACTATGCAGGGTCGCACCGCCAGTTGGCCCTTCACCACGAGCTGCATAGCCTGGTGAAAACTCATCTGGCGACATGTTCCCCGCTTCGCCTGGAACCCCTGTAAACACTTTGTTCATGCGAGCACCCAAGGACACATCCGGCGTAGTGGTCCGGTAGTCATTGCTCTGATCTTGGCTCGCACTATCTTGATGATCCGAGGCGGTAAAACCATTGATACTGAGGTCTTTGTACCTGTTCACGGTCTTCAGCGTCCAGGTATTTCGCTTGGTTTTGCACACCAAAGTCAGTGAGCACATCGACAGGGGTGAATACGCTGAACGACTGCGCGACCGCATATGCTTTGTTCCCTGGAATCGCAGTACCTTGCGGCCTACTGACCTGCGTCGGATACGTCCGCAGTGTCATGTCCGCACCAGTGATGCGCATCGGAACCGGCTTACCCACGAGAGTGCTATCAAACGTCAAGGTTCCCGCGTCACGGACAGAATTCTTCTCCGTCAGGGCAACCCCGTTGACAGTGGTGCCGATCTTGTTTCCTGGGGCGTTATAGAAATAGCTTTCAGGGTAGATGCGGCTCCCGTACTTTTCCGGGGCCGCGTTCATTGCGGAGATCTGCTCTGGGGTGGCATCCGGGTACATCGATGCAAACGACAGGTCATCCACAAGGGTGATGTCCCCGATAGCAGGCATGGCGCCTTTGCCGCCGGCCGGAGCAGACATCAGCAGAGTGTAGCCCGTACGTTTACATACCTGCTTAGTGTCCCACGGACACGGCTCCGTGGCAGGGCCATAGCGGTAACCGGAATCCTCCGTAAGTGCCACACTGTTTTTGGATATATCCCACATGAGGCGTGCCGACGCCGTGACCTCGGGGAGTTTCGCCTGCGGCACCGACACCGGCGCTACCCCATCCGCGCTGATCTCCGCAGATACGGGTGCGAGTTTCTGCCCCTGGTGGACCAGGTTGGACACCCGTGCCGTCACGCTCACACTGTCAGTTGCATTTTCTCTTGAACCAAGGTTGCATTCCAGCGTCTGTTCGCTCAATTGGTTTACGGAATCGGCGCTGAGCGGCAAGGTTGGTTCACCGGCCGTGGGCGGAGTCAACGTGCTTCCGGCCTGGCAGAATCCCGGTACCGCCGTCATCTCCATGCCCTTGGGCAGGGTCATGCGGAATGTCGTGTTGGTACCAACAGTACCGTTGACCGAAAACTGGACACGGTAAGTCACGGTGTCGTTCACGCGGACGATGCCGTTATTGGCGCTTGAATCGTTACCTGCGGTGTCGTCACCATTGAAGTCGGGCGTGCCGTCGGATTCAATGGCAATCCGCAGGTCGAGGTTTGTTCCCACCCCTACACCTTGTAGCGGTACAGCCAGCGGCGCGCGAACGGCTGGTGTACTGGCCGTGGTTGGGGTGGGATCCGAAGTGGGCGTTGTTGTCTGTGTCTGCGCATCTTTCGACGCATCTGACGCAACTTGCGCCTGCGCCGCCACAGTTGTGGCAACGTCAGGCGTGCTCGCAAGGATAAGCCCCGCCGCAGCCAACACCGTCAGCGGCAGCCGCATGAGCCTACGCGTGTTTCTCACTCGTACGTCCTTTATAAGAATCTCGCTGGGTGCCTCAGGCGCCCTAATACGGGAAAGGGAAAGTGGTCATTCACGTCCTGTACGCACCACATGGATGCCGCACGACAGTAAAAGAGCCATCACCCTAGTTCCGCATATGTGAAAAATTTAAGCAAATCCATAATAAAAAGACATATAGCAAAGAATTTACTTAGTTTAAACATAATTTATGTTTATGCACTACACGTGATACCTAGCCGTAATGTGTTTTCTTCCCCATATGAAATAGCCACTCCCCCGCACTACCCCCGAGGCATCAGACGCATTCAACATAACGTTCCCACCGGTACATTCCCCTCCCGCACACTAAGCATTATGCAGAATGCACAAAGGGCATGTAACAAATACATGCAAAACCCGCCCTCCCAACAAGGAAAGGCGGGCTATGTATGAAGAAAAGAAAAACTACCCAGCGAAGTTCTTCACCACAGTGGCATCAACCGGGATGCCAGGGCCTGCGGTAGCAGCAAAGGTAACTTTCTTCAGGTAGGTGCCCTTGGAGGAAGACGGCTTCAGACGAAGCAGTTCCTCAATCAGGGCGCCGTAGTTTTCGGCAAGCTTCTCCGGCTCGAAGGACACCTTACCCAGCACTGCATGCAGGTTTGATGCCTTGTCCACGCGGAAGGTGATCTTACCGCCCTTGATGTCGGCCACGGCCTTGGCCACGTCGGTGGTCACAGTGCCGGTCTTCGGGTTAGGCATGAGGCCGCGGGGACCAAGCACGCGGGCCACGCGGCCAACCTTAGCCATCTGGTCCGGGGTGGCAATCGCGGCGTCGAAATCCGTCCAGCCGTCCTGGATGCGCTCGATCAGGTCGTCGGAGCCAACAAAGTCAGCGCCTGCGGCCTCAGCTTCGGTTGCCTTTTCGCCAACGGCAAAGACCACAACGCGAGCGGTCTTACCGGTGCCGTGGGGCAGGGAGACGGTGCCGCGCACAAGCTGGTCTGCTTTGCGGGGGTCCACGCCCAGGCGGATGGCAACATCCACGGTGGCATCGAAGTTCTTGGTGGTGGAGGTTTCCTTGACCAGCTTTGCTGCTTCAAGGGGGCTGTAGATGCGGCCGGCGTCAATTTTCTCGGCGGCGGCGCGGTAAGCCTTAGAACGCTTTCGCATGTGAATTCCTTATGTCAGAAGAATTGTGTGGTACGGGCCGAAAGTCGGGGACCCTTCCACGATGAGTGAAGTGGATTAGCCTTCAACCTCGATACCCATGGAACGCGCGGTACCGGCAATGATCTTGGCGGCGGCGTCGATATCGTTAGCGTTGAGGTCTTCCATCTTGGTCTGGGCGATTTCCCGGACCTGATCCATGGTCACCTTGCCCACTTTCTGGGTGTGGGGGACGCCGGATCCTTTCTGCAGGCCAGCGGCCTTCAGCAGCAGCTTGGCTGCCGGAGGCGTCTTCAGCTTGAAGGTGAAGGAGCGGTCTTCGTACACGGTGATTTCCACCGGGATGACATTGCCGCGCTGCTGTTCAGTAGCAGCGTTGTATGCCTTGCAGAATTCCATGATGTTCACACCATGGGCACCCAGGGCGGACCAACCGGCGGAGCCGGGTTAGCCTGACCAGCCTGGATTTGCAGTTTGATGAGGCCGGAGACCTTCTTCTTCGGGGGCATCGATATACCTGCTTCCTTGTTACCGGCGGCTGGCGGGTTCGATGTGCCCCAACCAGCGCCGTCCGGATGCCGGGCCCCACTATCTCACAACAATGAGGATGTTCGTGTAACCCGGCCACCGGGGATGATTGTCGTATCTGCGTGAAAACACGCGAGTGACAATCCTACACGAACACCCTCACGAATACCTAGTTGATTTTTTCCACCTGATCGAAGGTGAGCTCCACCGGCATTTCACGACCCATGAAGGAAATCATTCCGGTCAGTTTCCCGCCCTGGGCATCAATCTCGGAAATGGTGGCGGAAATGGACGCAAACGGCCCGGTGAGGATGGTCACCACTTCATCAACCTGGTAATCCACCTCAATGGTGTTCGCGGTGCTGGGTGTCGGGCTGGCCACAACCTTCTCCCCATCAGCAACAACAGCCTTCTCTGCCTCGCTGGTTTCCGCAGCAGTCTCTGGCGGCATAAGGAACTTGGCGACGTCGCGGTGCTTCACCGGCGTCGGATGCCCCTCGTTTCCCACAAAGGAAGTCACACCGGGGGTGTCACGCACCACAGACCAGGAGCGATCGTTGATGTCCATGCGCACCAACACGTACCCCGGGAGCAGTTTGCGCTTCACCAGTTTGCGCTTACCTTCGCGGATTTCCACAACCTCTTCAATGGGCACCACAACGTCGTAAATGGAGTCCTCCACCTCCAAGGTCTGGGCGCGCATATCCAGGTTGGTTTTCACTTTATTTTCGTAACCGGAGTAGCACTGGATGATGTACCAGTCGCCGGGGAGTTTTTTCAGCTCGCGAATGTAGGTACGCAGGCGGGTTTTGTATTCGGCTAGGGCCGCCTCTTCCTCGGACAGCTCCGTGTCACCCAACGCTGCGGCAGCTTCCTCAACGACGGCGGTTTCTTCAATAACTTCAGAACTGGTTTCTTCACTCATGTTTTCTACTCCATGTGACTATGTTGAGCCTGTTCACCACGCTATGTTCACCATGCTACCTGGTTTCACAAAACAACCCGCCGATTCCTGGGCGGATTCGGCGGGAAAGCGCGGACTTTAGTTTACTCAGCGCGTGAGCACCTTCTCAACTCCCATGCCTGCAAGGAAATCCACACCAGCAACAAGTGCGGTGGTGATAATCAAAAACGCAAACACGATACTGGTGTATACCACCATCTGGCGCGCAGTGGGCCAAATGACTTTACGCATCTCCTGCACAACTTCAGGGAAAAACGCGGCAACACCGCCGCCGTGCTGTTCATCAGAGGATTCCTTACCCCTGGCCTGCTTAGCCTTGTACGCCTCACTGTTTGTGGCGGCCCCCGTCACCTGGCGTTTACCGGTTGGGCGTGCAGTGGCTACTGCATTATCCGGTCTCTTGTGCTCGGTCACAGTGCTCCTTGAGATCACGTTGAAGGTTGTTTTGCAGGGGCGACAGGACTTGAACCTGCAACCTGCGGTTTTGGAGACCGCTGCTCTGCCAATTGAGCTACGCCCCTATGCGCATCGCGCCACATCCGGAAATACCGCCGGGCTGGCACAACACTGGACCATATTAGCAGAAAGTTATCAGATCCAACTTCCGTAACAGTTCTACCCAACCATGGCGTGAACCAGAGATTTCATCACAAATCTCAGTAGCGATGGCGAGAATTGAACTCGCGACACAACGATTATGAGTCGTTTGCTCTACCACTGAGCTACACCGCCAAATTATGCCGCTCCCCTCCGTACAACGGAGAAAAACAACAGAGCCCCCTGACAGAATCGAACTGTCGACCTTTTCCTTACCATGGAAACGCTCTGCCGACTGAGCTAAGGGGGCACAGCCTCGTCATTATCAGCACCTTCTATAAGGTCCTGCGCCGTTGAAGCCTCACAAAGATTAACCCGAAGCCACTACCTAACACAAATCAGCAGGTCAATGGTGTTTTTAACAAGAAAAAGACCCCGCCGGAAGCAGTGCCTCCGGCGGGGTCTTATATAAGAAACAAAAAGAGTGCCAGGTGATGGATTCGAACCAACGTAGCTTGCGCGACGGATTTACAATCCGCTCCCTTTGGCCGCTCGGGCAACCTGGCGTGCACCACACGTCATGGTGCGTTACACACTTTACTACGAACACCAATAACAAAGGCAAATCCGCAGCATAGGAACGTGATTAGCCCACGCGGCTAACCGTGAAACCGGACAAACTGCGTAGCGCCTGAGTCGCCTTACCGTCCGGGAGGAGATCCAGCTGCGCTTCGGCCTCGGCGAGGTAGTGATGGACATCGCCAAGCGCTTTCTGCTTGCCCGTGGACTGCGCGAGCAAATCCAGTGCCTGCTCCACCTCAGCATCCTCAGTGAGTGGTCCGGTCAGCAAGGCACGCAGCTGTTCGCCGACGGCACCGTCCTCGGCCAGCGCATACAAAACTGGGAGGGTAAACACACCTTCCCGCAGGTCAGTACCTGGGGTCTTCCCTGATTGCGTCGCGTCGGAGAAAATATCAATGATGTCATCGACGATTTGGAACACCATGCCGATGGCGTAACCATAGCGGCGCAACGCCTCCACAGTCGCGGCATCAGCACCGGCATGCAACGACCCTAAATACCCAGCAGAGGCGATAAGCACACCGGTTTTCTCACGAATAACGTTCATGTAGTGCTCTACCGGATCGCCGTCGCCAGCCCCCACAGTTTCCCGCATCTGACCCGTGACCAAGGTGCCAAAGGTATCCGCAAAATGCGACACTGTATCCGTACCCCAGCTCAGCCATGATCCGGGATGCCTGAGCAAGAAGAAAATCGCCAGCGAGAATCGCCATGGAATTATCCCAGCGGGCGTTGGCGCTGGGCACACCCCGGCGCTTGTCTGCCTCATCCATCACATCATCGTGGTACAGGGTAGCCAGGTGAATCATTTCCACCACCACAGCCGCCTGCACTACCTTATCGGACTGCCAATGTGGCCCGAATTGCGACGCAAGCAGGGCAAACATGGGGCGGAATCGTTTACCGCCCGCGACAGCCAAGTGCTGGACTTTATCGGTAATAAAGTCCTCGCCTCCAGACAGTTCAGCACGCAGCAGCTGCTCGACCTGGCTCAATCCGTCGTTGATTGTGGCGGTGAGCTGTGGGTCGCCTAGATCCACCTGGGGAGTCGGCGTGGTAGAAGTCTCGCCGTGGCTCATACGTCGTTTCTCTCAATTCATGGTTACAGTTGTTTTCCTCGCTAGGGTATTACCGTAGCCCACTTTTCACCTAGTCTGCGACACAATCGGTACCAATAGACAACAATGAACACTGTGACTCCTCCACCCGCAGCCCCATATACAGCCTGTGACGTCCTCATAGTCGGCGCTGGTCCCGCCGGTTCCGCCGCAGCGTTTCACGCCGCCAACCGTGGCTACGACGTCCTGCTTATCGACGCCGCCACTTTTCCCCGCGACAAAACCTGCGGCGATGGTCTCACTCCCCGTGCCATGCACGAACTTGCCGCTCTGGGTGTAGCCCACGACATCACCTCCCGCTACACGTCACGTGGGTTGAAACTCCACGGCTTCGGCGGCTCCGTCACCGCACCCTGGCCGACATCGCCGTTTGGCACTACTGGCTCAGCCATGCCACGTACCGAACTTGATGACCTGCTGCGTCGCCACGCAAACGCGCAGCCAGCCGTGACGATGTGGGACAACGCCACCGCGCTCACCCCCGAGACGCAGCACGGCAGAATCACTGAGGTGACGGTGCGGCACCAGGGCGTCGAGAAGCGAATAACCTGCCGCTTTGTGATCGTTGCCGACGGCGTGCGCTCACCGTTTGGCAAAAAACTGGGCCGCACCTGGAACAAAGGGGACGTGTACGGTATTGCGGCCCGCTCCTACTGCACCACCCCGTTGTCTCATGACCCCTGGATTCACTCCCACCTGGAGCTACGCGACAGCGACGGTGTTATCCAACCTGGTTACGGGTGGATCTTCCCTCTTGGCAACGGCAGCGTCAACCTCGGCTGCGGGGCACTATCCACCGACGCGCGACCGGCAAAAGTCAACACCAAAAACTCCTGGAACTCTACGCCTCGCAGCAACGCGCGGCCTGGTCGCTAGGGCAGACAACCTCCGTGGCCAGCGCCCTCCTGCCCATGGGAGGCGCCGTTAGCAACGTCGCCGGCCCCAACTGGGCGCTCATTGGCGATGCCGCCGCCTGCGTCAACCCCCTCAACGGTGAAGGCATTGACTATGGCCTGGAAACCGCGCGGATGGCCATCGGCATGCTTGATGAGGGCAAAGACCTCACACTGCTCTGGCCATACCTTCTCCGCAGCGCTTATGGCAACACATTCCTGCTCGCCCGCACGCTCGCGCGGGTACTCACCTACCCACGCTTTCTTGGCGTGGTCGGGCCGGTGGGTTTCCGGGGGCCGCAATCCCGCATACTCATGCCGCTCGCTGTGCGGCTGATGGGCAACCTGGTCACCGACTCCGACCGAGACCTAGTCGCCCGAACATGGCATGCGGCAGGGCGCGCGCGACGCGCCTTATCCCACCGCCCCCTGTGGGACAGCACCCTCTGAGTGCCTGCCCCTTGGCTACCGGGCCTTCACAGCTGAATGCAAGGCGGTAATACCCCCGGTCATGTTCTGCCAGCCGCAGTCGGCCCATCCCGACTCATTCACCGCGCGGGCCAACTCCTCCTGATTCGGCCACGCACGAATCGACTCCGCCAAGTACTCGTAGGCTTCTGGATTCGACGACACCAACCGCGCCACCAGCGGCAACGCGCGCATCAAATACTCCTTGTACACAACTCCAAACACGGGGAACGTGGGGGTGGAAAACTCCGCAATCGTCAACCGACCCCCCGGCTTGGTGACTCGCGCAAGCTCCCGCAATCCGGCGCGAAAATCATGGATATTGCGCAGCCCGAAGCTGATGGTCACAGCGTCGAAGCTGGCATCTGCAAAGGGCAAATGCATGCCATCGCCCACTACCTTTGACACGTCACGGTGGATACCGGCGGCAAGCATGCCTTGGGAGAAATCACAGGCAACCACCCACGCTCCCGACCTGCTGAGCTCCTCGGTGGATACTGCGGTTCCTGCCGCTAGGTCAAGAATGCGCTCACCGGGTTGGGGGTTGAGGCGCTGACGTGTGCGGCGGCGCCACGCGCGGTCCTGCCCGAAGGACAAAATAGTGTTGGTGATGTCGTATTTCTCGCCCACCCCGTCAAACATGCGGGCGACATCAAAAGGGTTTTTATCCAGGGATGCTTTTGCCACAGGATTGAGCGTACAACACGGAGTGGGCTTGGCGGGGTGCAGATGAGGTGCTGTGTGGTTTAAGCGCTCCGCGCGCCGAGTGCCTGGCCGCCCACAGGGGCAATTCCGGCATCGGTCCGAAGAAGGTGAGGGGAATGCGGTGGCTGCGGTCAATAACATCGTTGTAGTGGGTCATCAGCTGCCCACACAGGGCGTGCCAGGTTTTATGACGCACGCCCTCCCTGGCGGCGACACGCATCGCGCTGTGGCGTGAGGGTTCGGTGATCATCTCCACTGTCTCCACGAGTTCCTGCTCAAACGTCTCTACGTCCAGCAGGTGACCATCCACTCCACTGGTGATCAGGTCGATCGGACCACCCGCATGAGGCCCAATGGCGGGCACGCCCGAGGCAAGCGCCTCCTGAATGGCCTGGCAGAAGGTTTCATACTCCCCGGTGTGCACAAACACATCGAGGCTGGCGTAGGCGTGGGCGAGATCGTCGCCGTCCAGCGCCCCAGCGAACACAGCGTTGGGCATCAGTTCTTGCAGCTCGCTGCGCTGCGGCCCGTCCCCCACAATCACCACCTGGTAGCGCTCATCCTGGTCAAGCACCGCAAGCCTGCGCACCCCCTTTCTGCGGCAAGCCTCCCCACGTAGCCCACGATGCATTTCTGCCCGGTGGGGTCCCACTCCTCACGCAGCTCGGTGGAACGCTTATCTGGGGAGAAACGCTCCGAATCCACGCCTCTGCCCCAATGAAACACCTCGTTAATTCCATGCTTCGTCAGGTCTGCCATAGCAACTGACGACGGCGCGAGCGTGCGCTGACACATATTATGAATCGTCCGGGTCCATTCCCAGCTCGCCGCAGCTAGTGGGGCAAGGTGATACTTGTGCGCAAAACCCGCCACGTCAGTTTGATACACCGCAATAGCCGGAATACGCAGCTGCCTGGCAGCAAATGCCCCCGAACCGCCCAAAACAAAAGGCGAGGCCAAATGCACAATATCAGGCCGGAAGTTTCGAATAGCCTGCGTCACAGCCGGCATGGGAACACCAATGGGAAGCGAATTAATCAACGGCACCATGATGGTAGGCACCCGCACAATCTCAAATCCCAGATACTCCGCAACTTCTTCCTCAAAATCCCGCGCACCCGGTGCAATAACCAGCGCTTCATGCCCATTGTCGTGCAGATACTCCAGCACGCGCAGCACGGAATTGGTCACTCCATTGATGTTTGGAAGGAAGGACTCCGCCACGATCGCCACTCGCATAGCGTCCATCTTCCTCAAACCCCTCCCCCTACGCAACGTAGCTAACACTCTATGCCCTGTGTCTACGCACCGCTCTCCTAGAGAAAAACCCCACCAACCACCACAACACGACAGCCACGACGGTACTCACAGCCGCAACGCTCAGAGCAGGGACAATAGCCAAGGTCCACGAACGGTTCTCCACCTTCACCAAATCGGGATCCTCCGTGGAATACGTGACCCACACACGCTGCCCCTCCCCCAATCCAGTGGGGTAGAACACACCTGCTGCAGGAGAATGAAAGATCCCCTCCCCATCCTGATATTCCACCGCAGTACGCTTCGCCCCCACTGCCGTGACATGCGCCAACGCCCTCCCCGGGTGCTGAGCAATGCGGTAATCATTATAAAACGGCCCAGCAACCATGCTTATCGACGCCAACAACAACACCGCATACACCACCAGCACCACCTGGTGCAGCCTCCGCCGAACTCTCACATCGCCACCTTATCGGCAATACTCGCATGCAACGCACGCCGAGTACTACGAGTAGTCACAGCCTCAATCACCAACACCGACGGTGAGGGGCGCGCGGTGGTGTCCACCAGGGCGTCGATAAGCGCTGGAAGCGTATCCACCTGAAGGAAATCAGCACCATACCCGCGTGCTACATCCCCCAACTCCACCCCATGAGGCGTGCCGAATAGTCGCTCAAACTGAGGACGCATATCTGGTGCCCCCATCTCCAGAGCCTCAAAAATACCGCAGCCATTATCGTTGGCCACCACAATTGTCAGATTCTCAGGGCGAGCACTCCCCTCGCAGACAAGAAGCCCACCCGCATCATGAAGAAACGTCACATCCCCCATCAACGCGACCGTGCGAGGGGCGCGAGGTTCATCAGGGCAACGCGCCTGCGTAGCCAATGCCACCCCCACCGCCTGGGCCACCGTGCCATCAATACCCGCGGCCCCGCGAGGGGCATACGTATCCACACCATCAAACGGTAAACCCACAAACTCGCATCACGCACCGGATTCGACGCCCCCAGCACCAGCGAATCACCCACCGCCAACGTATCCGCCACCCCAGCCGCCACATGCAAACCCGTAAACCCGTGATCTTCCTCCAACGTGTCGCGCACCGCCTGCGCTGCCATGTCCGACGCCGCCTCACACAACCGCAACCACCGGTCACTACACTGACCACTCACCTTCACAGTGGCCCCCACCGCGTCAGCACGATGATACGGGTCCGTGACCTGGCTGCTCTGAGAAAGACACACCAGCCGAATGCTCGGATCCTTCATCAACGCAAAGACATCACGATGCAACGTCGGATGACCAACCACTACCACCTGCTTCGGTTTCGCATCCACAACATAGCCCTCAGCAGACAACTGCTCACGAGCAAACACCCCAGCCGCCAACGGGTGTACCGGGTGATACGGCGCAGGAGCCGTCGGCTCAGCGATGGTAGGAACATCCTCCAAGCCAGGAACCTCCCATGCCTCATCCCCAGCAATGACCAGCGTATTCTCGCTCAAATCCAGAACAACCTCGCCATGATCCACCCTTCTAGGCCGCACAAACTCTTTACTCACCGGCTCTGGATTCAGCGGAAGCTCCTTGCCCACCAACGGCGCTTCCAAGGCAACATTCAACTGGGCGACCCCCAGTTCTAGAGCCTTCAAAGTAGCCTGTTCTGCCTCCTCGTCACCGACACCAGCCGGAAGATGCACCGTGGGGGCAAACTCCCCGAAAATCCCCTGCTGATTAATAGTCTGGCTCGCACCCGTACCAACAAGACGCGCCGGGCGATCCGCAGACACGACCAGCATCGGCGTGTTCGAATGATGGGCCTCCACCACCGCAGGCAGACAATTAGCCACCGCAGTGCCCGACGTCATCACTACCGGCACCGCGCGGCGCTGCACCCGAGCCATACCCAAAGCCAAGAATGCGGCGCTGCGCTCATCAATACGCACGTGGATACGCAGATCCAGGCGGGCTGCCAGCGCCAACGACAACGGCGCATTCCGCGACCCCGGGCACACCACAACATCAGTCACATGTCGGGCCAGTTCTGCAGCGATCACCTGGGCAACACGGGGAGAGTCTTGGAGAGAGGTTTGGGAAGGGGTCATGGACACCACTTTAACTGCGGGGGCGTGGGTATCAAGGCCGCGGATGCCTGTTGCGCTTCTTGTGTTCTTGCAGCAGAAGAGAAACCGCGTCATCCAACTTATATCTCTGCACTAAAATATCGCAGCATTCCTCAACAGACATCGGGGGATGCTTACGTCGCTCATGGTAGCGAAGCTCCTTAAGGGTGATATCACTTCAGACCGGGCGGAATAGCCGCTCACTAGCCAACGATAACAGCAGGTCACGCTGCAAACTTGGGTAAAGAACACACGTATCAAGTGCAGCGATAAACACTACATACCGCTTTCTCTGGAACGTCTCCGCTTCGCAACTTCGGCGCGTATTTCTTTGTGCTCGTCATAGGAAACGTCTTCATCGTCGACAGAACTGGCAGTTGCGGCAATTGCGTTTATTTGACGCTCTTTTTCCTGCTCAATAAATGCCTGTAGATCGGTGAAGCGGATGCGCCGATGCCTACTCACCTTCGTGAAAGGAAGTTCACCACGCTCTACAATACGGACCACAGTGGAACGAGAAACACCAAGGTAGTCAGCAGCTTCTTGCGTAGTAAGAAAAGGATCATACTGCGTAATGACCACATGTTTTCCATCAAGAAGCGCATGCGCAGCCTGCTCCAAAATACCGAACAACTCGGGAGGCAATTCCACATGATCGTGTTTGTCCGGTCCAGCAAGGAGGCATCGGGGTTGCGGTCCGTAGGCCTTCAGACGCTCCAAAAAATCAACGACATCAGCGCTATCAGATGCCGACTTCGTTGTTTGTTCATGGATGGGGAGCGGGCTTGACATGGTGACTTCGTCCTCTCCGCAGTGTTGGTCGTTATGAGCATTTTGCACGTTTTGCTCGAGTTAACCACGATTTTAGACGTCATGTCAGTATTCAGCCACGTCGCTTGGTTGCTTGCACTACCTGAGCAGCTGAGGCTTGCCATCACCAACGCGCATAGCACCTTTCACCACCCCATATCGTCAACTGCTACCGCTTTCCTACGGAGAGGGTGGAACCAAATAGGATCACGCAACCTACACCATCGTTGTTCCAACCATAGCTGGCAATACCACCATGCCCCATTTCTTACCGATATATCCTCCAATGCTCCCCATCTAGCAAACCTGACACTCTTCACCAGACTTTTAGGTAGTATGATTTTCGTACGTTTGCATACCCGCACAGTCCACGCAACAGCGTGGGAACAAAAATTTGAGGGATACCATGATAACGCTGCTTGAACACAAGGAAGCCATTCGCGAGGTCATCGATCTTTTCTCCACTCTGGAGATTGATGCCGAAGCCCAAGCCAAACTCGTTACCCCTGATGTCCACTTTGAGGTTTATGCTCCTGATGGTTCCGTCATGGTGAAGCTTGATGGTAGAGACAAGCTCATTGAAGTATTCAAAGAGGCAATATCACCGATTAAAACTGCCTATCATCTCAATGGTCAGCAGCTCATTACAGTCAACGGTGATACCGCTACCAATATTCACTACGGCAAAGCTATCCTCGTTCAGGAGATTGACGGTACTGAGATGGTAATCGACCGCTCCTATCGCTATTCAGACACGCTTATCCTGGTGGATGGCACATGGTTGATTAAACGACGTGAGCAATATTTGGTTTTGAGCGAGACCCGACCACTCTGAATCTTCGAGAGAAGTACAACGCTTTCTCGTTTGTTCGCTTCACCAAAAGTTGCTTAGTTAAGGCAGATCTACAACTCGCTGCTACCAGCATCTACAAGAAAGCCCACACCCTTCGCACACGCTCCAACCACCAGTCCCGACGCCCGCTGGACGCAGCGAGCGCAGCCAAACGATCAGGCTCAGGCGCGACCAGCACTGTGGACATGCGCCCGTTCTGGATGACACGCGGCTCGGCAACGTCTTCAAGGAAAAACTCCTGCGTGGCGAGCCCTGCGGCCCGCTCCCCCACCAGTGCGGCCGCAGCCAACCCTGCGTTCATTCCCACAGCGGTGTCTAGGGCACTTGCCACGGTCAGTCCAAGTCCCCGTGCATGCATGAACTCGGCTAGCTCGCACACCCGCCGCACGCCGCCAAGTGGCGCCACTTTAATAACAGCCACATCCGCAGCACCCTCCCGAGCAACCCGATAGGGATCATCGGCACGTCTGATCGACTCATCCGCAGCAACGCACACACCAGCACGTCGCCGCACTTCAGCCAGTTCGGCCAGGGTTGCGCAGGTTGCTCCATATAGTCCAGCGGTCCCAGCACGCGGGAAGCTTCGATCGCTTGCTCCACATTCCACCCCCGGTTGGCATCCACCCGAATGAGGGCATCAGGGCGGGCAGCACGCACGGCGTCGATACGCGCGACGTCGTCACGCAGGCTCTGGCCGGGTTCAGCAACCTTCACCTTGACCACCCTGCACCCGGGGAAACGATCAAGGATTCCTGAGACATCGGCCGCAGACACAGCCGGAACGGTGGCATTGACCTCGACGACCTCGCGCGGCAGCGGTGGCACTCCCTCGTAGGCGGATTCCAGGGCGCTAGCCAGCCACGACGAAGCCTCGTCATCGCCATACTCCAGGAAGGGAGCGAACTCACCCCAGCCCGCAGGACCGTCGATAAGCAGTGCCTCACGCGTATCGACGCCCCGGAATCTCACCCGCATCGGCAGGGACACAACGTGAGCACGATCAAGGACATCATCCAAGCTAGGCATATTTATAGGATAGTGGTCATGACCTACAGCACAGACAACCCTTTTGACCCTACGCAATGGCGCACCGTTCCGGGTTTCGAAGACCTCACTGACATCACCTACCACCGTCACGTAGGCGAAGGCCGCCGCCACGGGATTGTGCGAATCGCGTTTGATCGGCCGGACGTGCGCAATGCTTTTCGCCCTCACACGGTGGACGAACTGTACCGAACACTGGATCACGCGCGTCGCACCCCCGACGTGGGGTGCGTGCTCATCACCGGAAACGGCCCCTCCACCAAAGATGGCGGCTGGGCGTTCTGCTCCGGCGGCGATCAAAGGATTCGCGGTCGCTCAGGCTACCGTTACGCCGACGGAGACACCGCAGACACCGTTGACGAGGCTCGGGAGAAGGTAGAAGGAGGCAGGCTCCACATCCTAGAGGTGCAGCGACTGATCCGTACCATGCCGAAAGTGGTGATTGCCGTGGTCAACGGGTGGGCCGCTGGGGGTGGCCACTCCCTGCATGTTGTGTGCGATCTCACGGTAGCGTCCCGCCAGGAGGCACGATTCAAGCAAACCGACGCAGATGTTGGCTCTTTCGACGCCGGCTACGGCTCGGCGTACTTGGCGAAAATGGTCGGACAGAAGTACGCGCGCGAGATCTTTTTCCTGGGACGAACCTACGACGCGGAGCGAATGCAGCAGATGGGGGCAGTAAATGTGGTGGCTGACCATGGAGAAGTGGAAAATGAAGCCATTCAGATGGCCATGGAGATTAATGGAAAATCCCCTACTGCGCAGCGCATGTTGAAGTTTGCATTCAACCTCACCGACGATGGTCTGATGGGTCAGCAGGTGTTTGCAGGCGAGGCAACACGATTGGCATACATGACCGATGAAGCTGTGGAAGGCAAGGAATCTTTCTTAGAAAAGCGCGAACCAGATTGGTCACCATTCCCTTACTACTACTAAATATAACCCCAGCTGGAGGCATCAATTCGGAATAGCAATTTTGCTACTACACGACACGCGGGCGACGGCTTAAAAATTATTCTTAAAAATGACACACTATGTGTTAAGGTAATTTTAAGTTGATGATGGATCACATACAGGCGCAGTGAATCGCGACGCCCGCACATATAGTGCATCGTCACACACTTCACCTGTGGAGATTCAGGTAATATACTTTGCAGTACCTGAGTTGGTTTGCAAAAACTAATTAAAGAAGCTCTAGCAATAACCTTAAGCAAACACTTAAGACGCGGCTGAGGCTTCACGAGGTTCCCTGCGGAACCTGGCGGCTCCCCGGAGCCTCTGGGACCACCGGAAGCCTCACCCTATCCCCCGAAGGAAACTGACGATGCCAATCGACCAAGCAATCACAAAGCTTGCAGATAAGGTTCGCGACCTCAAGCCGCTGATCGACAGTGAGGTTGGAACAAAAACAGCTTTTATCACCCCGTTCATTAACGACGTACTCGGCTACGATGTCAGCGACCCCCGCGAGGTCGTTCCTGAATACACCGCTGGCACAGGGGAACGAGTGGACTACGCCATCAAGTCAGGGGCCGATATCCGCATCCTCCTGCTCTGCACAAAAATCAACGAACCCCTCACCCGTGAAAAAACCGCAGAGCTGGCGCGCTGTTTCAACGCCAGCAACGCTAACTTTGGCATCCTCGCCAACGGGGAAAGCTACGAAATATACACTCGGCGCAGCGACAGCCAACTCATGGACGGCCGCCCCGTGCTCAATCTCAACCTTTCCGCGCTGGACTTCAGCACCTTCCCCAACGTGGAAAAACTGACAAAATTCCAATTCGATCCACGGTTCCACGGCTCTGCCAACATGGACCGCAAGTACATTGACAAGATCAAAGAGATCCTGGTCCAACAGTTCAACTACCCGGATCCCTCGTGGGTCAACTTCCTTGCGTCAAAAGTCGTTACCACAGAGATTGGTGGTACTACTCCCGCAAATTTCACCGAGCTGGTTCGTACCGCAACAACGGAATTTCTTCAGGAAAGGGTGTCTACCAAACCAGCTCCCCCCCGCACCCGCCGCCGCCATCGTCCCGGACCTTCCTCCCCAGTCTGCGCTGCTTGAAAACTGGACTAACCCCGTAGACCTGAACTCACCGGAGGACATGCCCTGGCCGTTGCCCGAGCATGAAGTACGCCCCGACGAGGTCTTCTTCTCCACCACAGACGCCCGTGGCGTCATCGAAGAAGCCAACGACGTGTTCATTCGCCTGTCACACTTCACCCGCGACGAGCTTATTGGTGCCCCGCACAACATCATCCGCCACAGCGGTATGCCGGGTGCTGTGTTCCGCACCATGTGGGATGCTCTACATAAAGGCATTCCCTTCGCCGGATACGTGCGTAACCGAGCCAAGGACGGTAGTTCCTACGACGTCTACGCCACCGTCACCCGCCTGGAAAATGGCGGATACTTGTCGGTGCGGATCACGCCGTCGATAAGCGAAAATTGGGCACTGGCCCAGGGCATTTATGACGAGCTCAGCGAACTCGAAACCGAGCTTGCCGATGCCGGGTTCAACCGTCGCACCGCCGCCGAACGCGGCTCGCAGCGACTCACCGAAATGCTCAACGAACTGGGCATCGCCGACTACGAACATCTGCAGTGGATGCAGCTGCCGGACGAAATCTCCGCACGCGAAGCCTACAGCGTGGGCATTCCCGAACGCCCCTATGCCTTCGGCCACCTCAACGAACTGCTCACCGTGACCCGGGAAACCTTCAACGAGCTGGACAGTTGGATGAGGGAGCAAGAAGACATCCTGCAACTGGCCCGCTCGCTGACCACCACCGGCGAACAGCTACGCCAGGAAATCCAAGCAACCGTCGGTGTAGCCACCAAAATGGACGAACTCGATGTTTCCGGCCCCGAACGGGAAGTGCTGCTCATTCCCCTCAAAATCTGGATGAACATGCACAGCCTGGCCAGCCAGTACCTTGAGGAACTGGTGGATTTGCTGCCGCAGCTTTCCGACGCCGGAGCAAAAACCCGTTTCCACATCGCCCTGGCGCGTCTACACACCACCATGGTGGGAACCTTCACCACTGAGCTCATCGATGGGAAACCTGATGCCGAAAAATCCGCACCCGCCATTCACCTCCTGTGTTCCGCGCTGCGTCAGACACTCCACGAAATGGACGACCAAGCGCTGACTTATCAGCGTGTGAAATCCCGCGTTAGCGCACGCATCCGCTCTGTGAAATCCATCATGGAAATTCCGCGCACGCTCATTGTGGATTGGACCGAGGACGTTCGGTACCGGAGCTTCACCCCCGCCACCTCCGCGTTGGTGGATACTGTCTCCTCCTCCATCAGTGGCGCTTCTACAGCCATTGCCGAGTTGGATTCACTGGTGGCCCGTCTGGAATCTGGCTCTGTCCACGACACCAGCACGCTGCGTAGCCTTGTGGAGCACATTGATGCCGAGGCCCATGCGTATCAGACGTCACTGTAGTGTTCTACTGTGACAAAAGTGGCGGACAGCACTAAGAATTAACCTAAAATTCACCTGCGTGGTTTCGATTTTTACTGTGGGAGGAGGCACGGTGAAAATCTAGGTGATTTTTGGGTACGCTGCGCGAATCAAAACCGAAAACCACTGGTGAATAAGTTGGTACCACACCATTAATTGATCACCCAAGTACACTACAAGGCCCCCATATGGGGGCCTTACTTCGTTAACTTTCCTGCATCCGCCACCAAAAGGGCGCTTTTCCAGTTCAACATTGCCGCACATTCGGGCATACTCCATAATTGTGACCGAATTGATCATTCTCCTCATCGTGATTGTCACCGCTCTGGCTTTTGACTACACCAACGGTTTTCACGACACCGGCAATGCAATGGCCACTTCCATCGCCACCGGCGCGCTGAAACCAAAGGTCGCAGTGGGCCTGTCCGCCACCCTGAACCTCATCGGCGCATTCCTGTCCATCGAAGTGGCAACCACCGTTGCCAAAGGCGTGGTAGACCTCCAACAGTTTGATCTGAACAACTCCTACGATGCGCACCGACTCTTGCTCGTCGTATTCGCCGGCCTTATTGGCGGCATCGTCTGGAACCTTCTCACCTGGTTGCTTGGCATCCCTTCCAGCTCTTCCCATGCCCTGTTCGGCGGCTCATTGGTGCAGCCCTCGCATCTCTTGGCATGGGCGGCGTTGTATGGACTGGCGTGTTAGCAAAGGTAGTTATCCCCGCACTCGCCTCTCCCATTGTGGCTGGGCTGGTGGCCACGGTGGGCACAGCACTGGTGTACTTCTTCACCAACCGTGTTGTCGAAGAACGCAAAAACCGGTACTTCCGCTGGGGCCAGATCGGTTCAGCCTCGCTGGTATCCCTGGCACACGGCACTAACGACGCCCAGAAAACCATGGGTGTCATCTTCCTAGCCATGGTGGCGACCGGCCACCTTCACCAAGACGCCACTATCCCCTTCTGGGTAAAAGCCGCCTGCGCCATCGCCATTGCCGTAGGCACCTGGATGGGCGGTTGGCGCGTCATCCGCACCCTGGGCAAAGGACTCGTGGAGATCGACTCCCCACAGGGCATGGCAGCTGAAATGTCGTCAGCGGCCATTATCCTCACGTCCTCACACTTCGGTATGGCACTGTCCACCACGCACGTGGCCACCGGCTCCATCATGGGTACCGGTTTGGGGCGTAAAGGGGCCGAAGTTCGCTGGGGCGTCGCTGGGCGCATGGCCGCAGCATGGTTGATCACCCTGCCCGCCGCCGCGCTGGTTGGTTGTTCCACATGGTGGCTCGCCCATGGCGTTGGCCTTTTCACCAACGACATGGTGGGCGTGCTCGCCGCATTCGCTGTGCTGCTGGGACTGTCCGGATACATCTACATGCAGTCCCGCAAAGCACCCGTACACTCTGGAAACGTCAATGCCGAATGGGATGAGGACGGCACCTCTACCCCTGACGTCACTGCTAGCACCCCACGCAAGGAGGCCTTATCCTCATGAATGCTGTAGAGATAGTGACTGACCTGCTGCAGGTTATCATCGGCGGTCTGGTACTGGGCGCTGGTCTTCCCGCACTCTTCGCTGTGGGTATCCGCTTGGCCTCTGGAAGCGGGACCGTCAACCCTGATGGCACTGTGACGCACACCAAAGATGCGAACCTTTTTCAAAAAACACTTGCAGGTTTGTGTTTTGGGGTTATTATTGTGGCCATCATTGCAGGCATTTTGTGGATCACTAAAGGCGTGATCTACGAGAGTTTCGCCTGGGACATCTTGGCACAGAGGGCTAATCCATATCGAGGATGATCACCATCCGGGCTGCCGGACCACCACTGGTACCTGTGGCCCGGTTTTCCATTCTTTACCGCGAGGGAGCACACAACCCATGCCTCACCAGCACACCGGCGACAACATTGTCACACGTGCCATCAACTGGCTGCGCCGGGGGTACCCCCAGGGCGTTCCGTCGCAGGACAATATTGCCGTGCTGTATGTGCTCAAGCGCCACCTCAGCAATGAAGATATTGAAGCGGTAATCAAGGAAATGATTGACGCATCACCACAAGACAGCCCTACTCGCCGTTTCACTGACAAGCAGATCCGCGACTACATCCGTCACAGCGCCCATCAGGTCCCAAACCCAGAGGACATTGAACGGGTCAAGACACGCCTCGCAGAGAGTGGCTTTCCGGTTGAGTAATGTGTAGACTGTAAAATCACTTGATGTTCACCAACTAATGCATTTTCCCACGGTAGTGAGACCTCAGTGGTTATGCACCCAAGATCATGCAACACAGAACAAGGAAAGGAGGCGTTTGATTGAAAGCATCAACGATGTCCAAGGTGATCAACTGGTTACGCACTGATCCAGGCGGAACATGCACCCCATTGGATGTGCTTCCTGTGCGGCGTCGCATGTTTGACGTTTTTAGCCGGGATGATCTCCTTACATGGTGGCTTATCGATTCTGGACTCACCCCAGCCCAACCCAGCGACGTAGAGCTGGCATATCTCATGGTCTGTGAGGAATCTGCCGACGTCAATGAAATTGAACGGTTCCGTTCACAACGTTTAGCTCCCCTGGGGTTGTGTGCTTAGCTAGGCTTTATAGCCATGAGCACACGTCTGCTAACGCCTCTTCCCGTGTCCCCCTCCCACCCGGAGGATATTCTTCCGAACCTGGAATTGGCCATAGCCGGACGTGAGACCTACCTTCCTGTCCCAGCTGAGGATATTCACCGCGCCGAACTGCTGCGGACTTCCCAGCGGGCGGGCGAACCCATTTCTGAGGATATTGCCTTAGTGGTCGCCACATCCGGATCCACAGGAACCCCCAAAGGCGCTATGCTCACCCCCCGCAACCTAGTGAGTTCAGCAGATGCCACCCACAAGGCTCTAGGCGGCGAGGGGCAGTGGCTCTTGGCACTTCCACCACATCACATCGCAGGCATTCAAGTACTGGTGCGCTCCGTGGTGGCGGGCTACGAACCACTATGCCTCGACGTGAGCCACGGGTTCAGCATTGGGGCCTTCGCCGCCGCAGCACACGAGCTGGCCGACGACGGTGGCTACACCTACACCTCGCTTGTCCCCCTGCAACTTCTGAAAGCCATGGACGAACTCCGTGGCATCGAAGCGCTACGCCGTTTCCACGCCATCCTCGTAGGCGGCGCGCCACTCGCCGATACAACCCGCCGGCAATGCCGCGAACTCGGCATTCATGTGGTGTGCACCTATGGCTCCTCGGAAACTGCGGGGGGCTGCGTCTACAACGGCCTGCCCATTCCCGGTGCACGCATTCATGTGACAGGTGAGCGTATTCACCTGGGCGGTCCGATGATCGCGCAGGGGTACCGCAACTCCTCCGACGATGAGGCGTTCGCGTACCCCATGTGGTTTTCCACCCAGGACACCGGTCAGATGGTTGATGGCCGTCTGCAGGTAACAGGTCGGATTGACACAGTAATTGATTCAGGTGGTTTGAAACTGCACCCGGAGGTGGTGGAAAGCGCCATGCTGGGTATTTCCGGGGTGAAGGCCGCGTGTGTGGTGGGGGTTCCACACCCGCGTCTGGGCCAGGCAGTGGTGGCGGTGTATGTGGGACCCGCATCACCGGGTCAGGTGATCGCCGGGTTGTCGGAGCTTCCGCGCTGGCAGCTACCCAAGGAACTGAAGCGTCTCGACGCCCTGCCACTCACCGGCCCCGGCAAGGTGGATCGCCGCGCGGTGCAGCGCCTGTTTTAGTCTTCGCGTTCGCTGGCGGCAACCAGTGCGGCGATGTCCTCATTGGTGTAGACCCGCCGTATTTGCTCATCGTTGCCCCCCATGAGGGTATTTCCTACAACGAGGGCACCGACTTGAGTGCTAGGCACCACGGCGAAGTGCCGGGGTTTGGCGTAAACCTGCCTGATCGGGTGCCCCGAGCGCAGCGCGCAGACATGCAGCCACACGTCGTCGGCGCGAGGGCACTGTTTTATGAACTCCGTGTCACCTTGGGCAACCACGTAGTCAATGAAACTGGTGGGATACAGTACGCCCGAGACTCCTGTGGCGAAGTGCAGCAGCGAGGCTTGGGATGTGTTCACCGCCGTCCATTTCACATAGGGCAGCATCCGCCCGTCGCGCAGTTCGATACGGTGGGCACGGTAGGCTATCACGGCATCGTTACGCAGGTCGCCGATGAACAGCAGGCGCTGGAGGAACCATTCGGGGTAGATCATGTCGTCGTCGATGGTGGCAACGCGGATGCCTGTGCCTGCAACGTCGCGGAATTGGTTCCAGTATTTGGTGTGGGGGCCGTAGTCGCCATCGGAACAGCGGATTTGTAGCCCGCGGTGGACCAGTCGTTGCAGGCTGACGGGCAGAGGGGCGTTGTAGTCGTGTTCGTCGAGCCACAGGACGATGGGGGCCTTGGTGTAGCCGCGCGCGATGGATTCAAGAGTGAAATGCACCTTGTTCAGGCGCTTACCGTGGGAGGTGAGCGAGATGACCACGTCTCCGTCTTGGGGAATGCGCGTTCTGCTCAATCGGTTGGCAATGGCTAAGGGCAGCATTCGAAGTAGCGTTAGGAAAAAGCTGGCCACCTGCCCCAACACGTAACCAACCCACATAGTTGTCCTTTCCACGCACCCTGATAAACCTCGTTGGCATCTCCACTCTAGTATCAGATGCATGCCTGAATCTTCACGAGCCTCCTTCCACGACTGGCTCCAGGGGGGCGCGCCCGCACACATGGGCTAACGCTTTTGCCCCCGTCGTTGCTGGCACTGGTGCTGCCGCATGGTCCGGGAATGCGAGTATTTACCGCGCCATGTTGGCCATGGTGGTGGCGTGGGCGTTGATTGTGGGGGTCAATTACGCCAACGATTACTCTGATGGGATTCGCGGCACAGATGACGACCGCCAGGGGCCGCAGCGGCTCACCGGCTCAGGGCTGGCCAAGCCGGAACACGTCAAGTACTCGGCTTTTGGGGCGTTTGCGCTGGCATCTGTGGCTGGGACGCTCCTAAGCGTCATGAGTTCGTGGTGGCTCATCGCTGTAGGTGCACTGTGCATCCTGGCAGCGTGGTTCTACACCGGCGGGAAACACCCCTATGGGTATGCCGGCTGGGGGGAATGCGCGGTGTTCGTGTTTTTCGGGCTAGTGGCCGTGTGCGGAACCGAATACACGCAGGCTGGCCGCGTCACCTGGGTCGGCGTGACATGCGCTGTGTCAATTGGGTGTTTTTCCGCCGCAGTAAACCTGGCAAACAATCTCCGCGACATTCCCTCAGACACCGATTCCGGCAAACGCACGTTGGCAGTGCGGCTAGGCGATCGCGGCACTCGTCGCCTGTGGTTAGGCTGGTCGCCGTACCCTACCTCTCCACACTGGTGCTGGCGACGCAGTGCGTGCCGACGCTCGCGGCACTCGCCGCCCTTCTTCTCACCCGGTTGGCCGCCAGCCCGGTCATGCGCGGGGCAACCGGCCCCGCGCTGATTCCCGTACTGGGACTCACTGGGCGTGCCATGCTGGCGTGGTCGGTACTGACTGCCGCCGCCTTAGCCTTCTCCGCCGGGGCTTAGCGCTCTGAGAGTTCCTTTTTCACCCACGCCTTGTGCGCCTTACGTTGCGCATCCCACGCTGCCATTTCCTGTGTCACGCGTACGCGCAGTTTTTTGAACACAAACATGGACAGAGGGAAGGCAACAAGCAGCGCCAGGAGTGCCGAAATGGCGAGGGGGACGGGGGCGTCGATAAGCACCGCCAGCCCTTGGATAACCACAGTGAGCACGAGGAACAACCCCAACCGCGCCGCACCATACAGGGCAAAGTCACGGGCGGCTCGTGCGCGCAAGCCTGGGTCAATCTGGGGGATCTCCGAGGAATTACTCACACTCGGTATCCTAGTCAACCATGGGACGTCTTTTGCTTTTACTCCTTCTCGTTGCCACTTTTGTGCTGTTGTGGAAAGCATTTGGGCCGGGCACATGGCGCAGGTCAGACAACGAAGTGGAACCACTGATTAAAGGCCCCGACGATGATGAGGAATTCCTGTGGCGGCTGGAACTTGAGCAGTTCAAAAAACGCAGGGCGTCCGAAGCCACAGCAGAGGCCGAGGAGGAACGCCGTCGCCGTGAACGACGCAACAAGAACAAGGGAGGCTAACCAAAGTTAGGTTATACTTATCTGCATGTCCCGAGTAACTTTGTCGGCCACACAACATTCGAAGGCCAGCAATCTTTTTAAAGCACTCGCCGACCCCACCCGCCTGCGCATTCTCTACATGATTGCCCGCCGAGGCGAGGACAACATCTGCGCCTGCGATTTATCGGAAGCCCTTAACGTCTCCGCCCCCACCATCACTCACCATATGAAACGCCTCTCCGCCGCCGGGCTGGTCGACCGCGAACAACGCGGAAAATGGGCGTACTACAGCGTCAACTCGGCGCAATTTGAACGTGTCGAAGCCATCATTGCAAGCATCGACTAATTATCTTTGCCCCGGGCAAGAATAGACGCCAAATACGCGCCGTAGCCCGACTTCTTCAAAGCGTCGGCACGCTCCCGAAGGTGCTGGTCATCCACAAAACCCATGCGCCACGCCACCTCCTCTGGACATCCAATCTTCAACCCTTGCCGCTGCTCAATCGTGCGCACAAAATCGCCTGCAGCCATGAGCAAATCCACTGTGCCCGTATCCAGCCACGCAGTGCCACGCGGAAGCTTCTGAACCTGCAACTTTCCCTGGTCCAAATACGCTTGATTAATGTCCGTAATCTCCAACTCGCCCCGGGCGCTAGGTTGAAGATTCTTCGCCATCTCAACCACGGAATTGTCATAAAAATACAACCCCGGCACTGCGTACTGTGACCGCGGCACATCCGGCTTTTCCACCAGCGACAACGCCCGACCGTCCCGGTCAAACTCCACCACACCATACGCCTCGGGCTCCGCCACCCAGTACGCAAAAATCGCCGCACCATCAGGATTTTTAAAGCGCCGCAGCTGCGTTCCCAGGCCCGTGCCGTAGAAAATATTGTCGCCCAAAATCAGGGCGACAGAATCATCACCGATGTGCTCCTCCCCCACAATAAACGCATCCGCCAACCCCCTCGGCGCGTCCTGGACCGCATAGGACAACGTAATGCCAAACTGCGACCCATCTCCCAAAAGCCGTTGAAACTGTGGCACATCCTGGGGAGTGGACACAATCAAATGTCCCGAATGTCTGCCAACATCAAGGTAGATAGCGGGTAGTACACCATTGGCTTATCAAACACCGGAACAAGCTGCTTACTCACACCGAGAGTAATCGGCCATAAGCGCGACCCCGTCCCACCGGCGAGGATAATTCCTTTCACTGCACTGCCTCCTCATTGGCCAGCACCCACGCGTCCCGCAGCATAGTCTCGTACTCCGTGCACGCCTCAAAGGTGGGCAGCACGCCGAGCGACTGGGCGTCGGCAAGCGAGACGGCGGCGACATCCTTTTCTGACATAATCGGCTCCGCCACACCCCACTCAATCGCAAGCGCAGGGTCACAAGGATTAAGCTCCCGTTCAATCTCTGGGTCATACTCGCTGGTGGTTACATACATCACCGTCGCGTCACTCAACGCGGCAAAACCGTGCGCAAACCCCACCGGAACAAACACCGCATGACGATTCTCCGCACTCAACTCCACCGCCACATGCTGACCAAACGTGGGCGAACCCAGGCGCACATCCACGACGACGTCCCGAATACTGCCCGCCACGCACGTCACATATTTCGCCTGCCCCGGCGGCACATCTGCATAATGCAACCCTCGCACCACACCCCGGCGCGACGTGCTCAGATTCCCCTGCTGCATATCAAGAGGAAACCCAGTAGCCTCCTCAAAAGTACTGGCCTTAAACCACTCCTGAAACGTCCCCCGCTCATCCGAATGAATGGTCGGTTTAGCTAGAAAAACACCAGGAAGAGAAAGTTCATGCAGCATGACCTCCAGTTTAAAGCTCGCGTTCGGCTGCTGCATAGATACGCTCGGACTCCGCGCGGCTCGCTCCCCACCATTCGGGGTGGTCACGGTACCAGGCGACGGTGTGGTGCAGCCCCTCCCGAAAATCCGTGAACTGCGGCCGCCACCCCAACTCCAGCGTGGATGTTGCGTCAATTGCGTATCGACGATCGTGCCCCGGACGGTCCGTCACATGCACCAGGAAGTCCTCGGGCCGGGCAAACTCCGCCAGCAGATCATGAACCACCTGTTTATTGCTGCGCTCCCCGTTCGCTCCAATGAGGTAGGTCTTCCCCACCTCACCGTGCTCAATGATGTGCCACACTGCATCGTTATGATCATCCACGTGAATCCAGTCCCGCACGTTGTCCCCTTGCCCGTATAGGCGAGGCTTCTCTCCGTGCAGCAGGTTGATGATCTGGCGTGGAATAAACTTCTCTGGATGCTGGCGTGGGCCATAGTTATTGGAACAATTACTGATGGTCGCTTGCAGACCATGGGACCTCACAAACGCCCGCACAAAATGATCGCTCGCGGCTTTCGATGCGCTGTACGGACTTGATGGGTTGTACGGCGTCTCAGGGGTGAACTTTTCTGTGCTATCCAGCGGAAGGTCACCGAAGACCTCGTCCGTTGAAATGTGATGAAACCGCGTGCCGTGCGTGGTCGCGGCCTGGATCATGGTGAGTGTCCCCTCCACGTTGGTTCGCTGGAACGCAAACGGATCCTTCAACGAGTTATCATTGTGGCTTTCCGCTGCAAAATGCACAACCACATCCGCCCGTTGAGTCAGAGTGTTGACCAACTGGCGGTCACACACGTCACCGCGAACCAATTCCACCCCCCTCAGGCAGGTTCGCCGGATTAGCCGCATACGTCATGCTATCCAGCACCGTCACCTCTGTTTCTGGTTTGGTGAGCAGCGTTCGGTGAACAAAGTTCGAACCAATAAAACCGGCACCGCCGGTGACGAGGATACGCATGCACCCATGGTAGCGGGGCGGCGCTACGCTAAAGATGTGAAACGCACCTACATGGTAGATGGAATCATCATGACGGAATACACCATCAACCTCAGTGCGGTCCGCACCGCACCAGGATTTCTCCAGCTCATGAGTAAAGAATTGTCGTTTCCTGGATACTTTGGTGGCACCTTCGATGCGTTCGAGGAGTGTTTCCGGGATCTGGCGTGGCTTTCTGACGAGCACATTGTGATTCACATTCGCGGCCTGGACAGTGTTGCCGCACGCAACCCCATGTTGGCAGCATCCATCAAGGAGTCCATCCTTTTCTGCGCTGACTATTGGCGTTCGACGAAACAGATAGAGCGGGATGTGCAGATTGAGTTAGTTACAGAAACTCAATAAAGTCCCCCTCGAGTCCATGTTGAGCGGTGTAACGGCACCACCACGCATCAAAATCCGCAGGTTCTGCCGAGTTATACCCGTTGTCTTCCCACCAGTAGCCTTCACCGTAGGCGAGGAGCATGGCTTGGTGATAGACACCATCATGCGAGTTTCCCACCGCATCGACCGATGTTGGTGGGATCTCATTGTCCATCCGTTCTGCAACGTGGCGCTCCGCCCGCTCAGGCGACCATCTCAGATAATGCGTGAGCACTCCAAACAGCAAGAACGCGTAGGTTCGTTGGTGATACACAAGTGACGTGCCATCACAGGCAGTGATCTGGATGTGATCCCGGCACTGTTCAAACATCACACTTTTTCGCTATAATGTTCGATATGGACACTCACATCACTCCAGGCATGATCACTGTTGACTGTACCGACGCACGGGCGTTGGCCCACTTCTGGTCCGAAGCCACCGGCGCTCCCATCATCATGGACTACGAAGGCTACTTTGTCATGGTAGGCACCACCCCCACCCTAGGTTTTCAACGCGTTGATGACCCCACCCCAGGCAAAAACCGCGTGCACATTGATTTTCGTTCCCACGACCGCGAAGCTGCAGTGCGGAGGCTTGAATCGATCGGTGCGGTAGCTCAGAGCGTCGAAACCCTGCCAGACGGCAGCTTCAGCTGGACCGTCATGACCGACCCCGAAGGGAATTTCTTCTGCGTGGGAGACGGCACCGAACACTAGATCACCAATTTTTCCAGTTATGGAACCTTCGTGGTTTTTCGTCGGTCTAAGGAATTGACACACTCATGAAGACCACGGAGGAGGGGGCATGTCCACACTGGAAAATGTGGCAGCACGCATTCATGCTGACTTCGCGGAACTACTCTCCATTGTTGGAAACGCCCCCCCTCCCCCGACCTCGTGGTAGGCAACCTCAACCACATCAAAACCATCGAGCAGGCATGCAATATCAAAGCCGCATTTGATTCACTTGTCGCCTACTCCGCCGACCAAGCCATCAATAAGCAACTGATCACCGCCGACACCGCCACGGACTTCCTCATGGACGAGCTGAACCTATCATTTCAGGAAGCCAACAATCGCCTCCGACGCGGCTACGTTGATCATGCGCCCCTGCCGCAGGACACCGTGGAACCAGAAGCCGCCGAAATGCAACGGGAGCAAGCACGACAAAAAGCCATTGACGCCCACATCAGCGCCAGCAAACTCAACACCATTAACCAGGCCCTCGACAATCTTAGAGATGGCACCACCCCTGCGCGACACGACCTTTATCTGCAGGCTGTGAACGAAGCCGAGCATCGCAACGACCGCGACCTCAAAACCTGGGTGACAAAAGCAGTCCGCCGCGCCAACAAAACCGTTGCGGCTGACCCGCAGGAAACCATGAAAAACGCAGGTTCACCATCTCCGGTCAAGACACCGATGGCAATCATCCTTTCTATGGCACCATGACCGCAGCCCAACAAGCCGTGATCACCGCAGCCATCACGCCTCTTTCCCACCGAGGAAGCCTAGTCAACGTCAGCGACAAAGAGGACACCCGGAGCCTCGCAGAACGCCGCATGGACGCCCTCGCCTACATCTGCGAACAACACCTCAAGGCAACATCCGCTAATAATTCCTATGGCATTGCGTCACTAGTCATCTCAACCACAGCCGACGAACTCGCACATCTCACCGCAGCCACGGAACTACCCACCAACACAGGAACTCTCCTGAACCCTATCGAAGCGGCAGCGCTTCTAGGATCGCCCTACGACTTCCTGGCCATCCACGACCTGGATAACCCCGGTAACCTCAACCTCCAACGCACCCGACGCAACGCGACAGCCTGGCAAAAACTCGCGTTATTCGTTCAGGAACTCGTGTGCTCGCACCCGGGTTGCGACGCCCCCGCCATCACGTGCGACCAACACCATATTGACGCGTGGAGCTTCGGCGGCACCACCGACCTGATTAACCTCACGCTACAGTGCCGACACCATCACAGATTCAACGACGACACAAAAACCAACGCACAACGCGGATACGCCACCCGGCTTACCGACGGCGATAAACGCGTAGGGTACGCTGACCCCGAGCACCCAGACACCGTGCTGCTGAACACAACATCAGCACATGACGAGTGCGCCGCCGAAAAACTACGATGTCAGCGAAGGCAGCACTAAACACCCCTCCCAGCAACTCTGAGAGGGGTACCAGTGCTGCATTTTTCAGCGTCCAGCTTTCTAGTTCAAGCCCGCGTAGGAATGCAGGCCCGACACCACAATATTGATGAAAAACAGATTGAACACCATCGTCGCAAACGCAAACACGTTGATCCACGCAGCACGCTGATCCCGCCACCCCGATGTAGCACGAGCATGCAGATACGCCGCGTACAACATCCACGTGATAAATGACACCGTTTCTTTGGGGTCCCATCCCCAGAACCTGCCCCACGCGGCCTCAGCCCACAACGCGCCCAAAACAACACCCAAGCCGAAAATCGGCAGCGCCCAAATCGCCGCACGATACGCGATCGCATCCAAGGTTTTAGCACTGGGCAAAGGCTTAGCAATAGCGCCAAAGAAACCCTTCTCCTGCCCCACAGGCTGCCATGACCGCAGTACATACATCAACGATGCCAACCCCGAAATCAAACCAATACCACCGCCAATGGACACAGTGGACACGTGGAACGGGAACCAGAAAGACTGCAGCGCAGGAACCACAGGGCCTGATTGGGCATATAACTTCGTCCCGCCATAAAACAGCAGTGCCAGCACCGGGGTAAGCACCCACGGCCACACAATCCGGTACTCACGTCGCTGGAACACCACCGCAGCAATAGCCAACGCAACGAAAGTGGTGACCGACACATATTCATAGAGGTTGCCCCACGGGAATCTTCCTGCTGACAACCCGCGCAGCACCACCGATGTGCCATGAATAATAATGCCCAACCACACGAGGCTCTGCGCCATACCACCAAACTTGTCAGCAGCGTCCGCGCGTGCCTCAAAAATGTCCTGCGGCTCCGACGCTCCAGTAATCTCATCCCCACCAGCCCCCACAAGAACCTTGGACTCACGGCGGGCGTCGATAAGCATCTGCTGCTTGACGTAATACACCAGTGACATGACTAACGCGACAATATAAATCGCGAAAGCTGCCTTGAATGCCAAATCAGAATAGTTGGCAAAAGTCTGGTTTACAGGCATGGTGATGACCTCTTTTGGCATGGTTATGAACTAGTACAAGACACTACCCGATCAGTCGTTATCCTCCTCGTCGTCCTCTTCTGACTCCTCCGATGACTCCTCCGGCAGCCGCAGAATCGCCCGCTGAATACGCTCAAACTCCGCCCCCAACCGGCGCGATCCGTCCGTGCCAGCCCGCCGATGGACACCACTGTGCCTCCCGCAGGATCAGGCTGCATCCGCACCCACACGCGACGCCGCTTCACAGACACTGACCCCACCAAACCAATCAGGGTGACAACGGCGGCAACGAGCACCCACACTTGGGCTGGGTCGTGACTCACCTGAAGATTAGCAAACTCGTTGGCCCCATCGAACCGCACCACCGTACCATCGTCCAAGGTGACGCTTTCCCCCTCCATGAGATTGACGCGCTCGATTTTCTGCAGTTCACCAGAATGCGCGAGTCGTGGGTCCAAGCTGTAGATCGACTGCCCACGCCCTTCATCTAAACCGGCATTGCCACGGTACACATCAATGGCCACCCCTGGGTTGCGCATCGCAGGGAATGACGAACTCATAATATCCCCCTCGCCACCGCTGAACTCGGCGGTAGGAGCAAACAATCCCTGAATAGCCAGCTGTTTTTGACGGCGTTCAAACAAGTCCGAATACATTCCAGCCGGAGGATCAAAACGCAGCACACCTGATGACAAGAAAAACGTCGGATCGTCGGGGCGGAACTGCACCATCTGGGTGCGCGATTCACCGTTAGGCCAGGTCACTGTAAAACGCGGGGCATAACCATGGCCCTGCAGGTACACGCGATCTCCGGCTATACGCAGCGGGTGGTTAACCCGCAACCGATACTGCTCCCATTCATCTGCATCAGTAAAAACCTGATCCCCCTCAGCCCACCGCACATCAGAGGTAAACATTTTCGCCTGGCCATTTGGCAGATAATCAGCGGAAAAGTCCTCCACCTTCACGCAGAACGGTTTCAGTTTCCCACCATCAAACAACGCACCAAACCGGAACGAATCATAGTTAGCCACCGCAGTGTTGCAGAACTGTGAATTCTCCGTCCCCGCAACCACAACCACTTGTCCCTCGTAGTAGAGCATGCGACCCAAGCCAACAGCCACCAAAATACCCACCAAGCCGAGGTGAAACACCAAGTTGAAAAACTCCCTGATATACCCCTTCTCCGCTGACAGTGACGTCGCCCCGGCGCGGTCCTCTTCCGGTGTGTAGTGAGCAACCCGCCAGCCTTTGAGCATGCCGGGTTGCACCACCTCATCAACAGCGCAGTCCACGACCCCCGAGGCGTGCAACGGTAAGCGCGCCATATTTTTGGGGGCACGCACCGGAGGGGTTTCATGGCGCGATAATGCTCCCAACTACGGGGAAGGATGCACCCAATAAGGGACACAAACAACAGCACGTAAATCGCGGTGAACCACACCGAAGAGAAGACATCATAGAGCTGGAGTTTGTCGTAGATTTCACCCACGCGACCGTTGTTGGCAATGTACTCATCCACTTTGTCAGCGTTGAGTGAACGCTGCGGCAGCAGGGCACCCGGTATCGCCCCCAGCGCAAGAAGAAACAGCAACACCAGCGCCGTACGCATACTGGTCAGCCAACGCCACAGCCACCGAGGACCCGAAAGGGCACGGCGAAGCCAGGGGTTTTGTGCGGACATGTAACCTCCGTGTTATCTCACTACATCAGTGTGCTAAATCAGCGTGGTGCCATAGTCCACGGTCCATTGGCGCACCCAGGTGATGAAGTGCGCCCACTGCCCACTCACCAGTGCTATTCCTACAAGGATAAGCGCAACACCACCGGCGATTTGAATGGCGCGCGAGTGTTTCCGCAACCAGCCTACGCCACGCATGGCATGCGCTGACCCCAGAGCCACCACAAGGAAAGGCAACCCCAGCCCCAGGCAGTATGCGACAATCAGTACGATGCCACGGACAGCCGTCATCCCCTCTGTACCTGCGGAAATGGAAATAATAGCCGCCAAGGTGGGGCCAAGGCAGGGGGTCCATCCGAGGGCAAAGACCGCCCCCAACAGGGGCGCCCCCACCCACGTGGACCAGCGCCGAGGGTGGAAACGATGCTCGTTTTGCAGGGCGGGAATCATTCCCATGAATGCAAGGCCCATGACAATGGTGACCACTCCCCCCAGCCGCTGCAGCAGCTCAGCTTGCAGGGTAAGCGCACTAATGGCCCCAAATACGGTGGCCGTTGCCAGCACAAATACCACGGTGAAACCCGCGATGAACATCAACGCCGCACCGGCAACCCGCCAGCGGTACTGTTGCCCACCCACGATCCCCGCGAGATAGGACATGTACCCGGGAACAAGCGGCACCACGCAGGGGCTGGCAAAACTGACGAAACCTGCGGCAGCGGCGGCCAGTATTCCTAGCAGCAGCGGCCCCGATGCCACGACGTCGGCAAACTGCGCACCAGTGCCACTCATTGCCCGTCCAGAGGTTCATCCAACAGGGGCTGTACGGTCTCCATAAGCTCTTTGGCGGTAATTTCCCTCACAAACACAGCTGCTGGGCGGTGCTGCCGGTCAAGCACGATGGTGGTGGGAACAACCGACGCGGGGACCCCGCCCAAAGCAGCCGCAGTTTTAAACGGTGGATCGTAGATGCTGGGGTAGCTAATTCCGTTGTCTGTGACAAAGTCGCGCGCAGCCTCAGCCGAATGGTCCCGCACGTTAATGCCTAGCACTGTGCCACCTTTGCTGGAGATGGTCTCCTGAACTTCCTGCAGGTCATCCGACTCACTGCGGCATGGGGCACACCATTGGCCCCACGCATTGAGCACCACGATCTGGCCCTTATAATCGTCAAGGCTGATTGTCTTCTCAGGATCCATGAGCGACTCACCACTGAAGTTCTTCACTGGCTTGCGTTCATTTTGCGGGTAGGTGACTTTGGTTTGTCCACCAGGAGCGTAGAACGTGAAAGTCCCGCCCACCGCCACAGCATCCTGTCCAGCAGTGTTATCTTCGCCGCAGGCGGCGAGCAGCAAACTGGCCGCCGCCAAGGTTGCGATCACGGTGTTACGCATGTCGTTTCTCCCGCGCGGGCTCGGTGTAGTAAATGTCTGTGATCACCTCATCATGAAAGACCAAAGACGTGACACTGGCAAGGTCGCATTGCCTGCTACCAGGATTGTGTGCGAGGGGCAGCTCCATGACCGCGCGTTGCACACACACAATCGGTAGCTGGTGGCTGACCAACACGGCTTCATGGCCCTCCGCCTCCAGTCGGGCACGCTCTACGGAATCCATCATGCGCTCAGCAATGTCAGTGTAATGTTCACCCCAGCTTGGCAAAGACGGATCACGCAGCATCGGCCAGCGCACCGGGTTCCACAATTGTGAACGCCAGCCCCGCACACGCAGCCCCTCCAGCTGATTTCCAGCTTCAATCAGCCCCTCATCCACAACGATCCCCAGGTTGAAGGTTTGCGCACAGGGCTGCGCCGTTTCCTGGGCCCGCTGCAGTGGCGACGCCGCGAGATACACGACGTCATGCCCACGCAGGGACGCAGCCGTGCGAGCGGCTTGGTTCCGGCCTCGCGTGGACAAGCGATAGCCGGGTAGACGCCCGTAGAGGATTTTTTCCGGGTTATGGACTTCCCCATGCCGGATGAGGTGAACAATGGTGGTGCTCATGTGCTCTTTCGCTATGCGTTCGTGTCGTGTGCGGCCGCCGCAGCCTTCGCTGCAGGAACCAATGCTTTTTCAATCTTGTCAAAATCATTGTCGGTGAGGGCACTGGACACAAACCAGGTCTCAAACCGAGGGCGACACAAACACACCGTTGTCCAGCAGCGCATGGAAGAACGCTGGGAACCGGAAGGTGTCAGCCGCTTTCATGTCCGCAAAATTGTGTCCCTCGCCGTCCGCAAACCGCACCGACAGCATGTTGGACGCCCGCTGGATATGGTGCGCAACCCCTTCTTTATTCAACGCCGTGCTGACAAGGTTGCTCAGCAGGTCCGCATGCTTATCGACGGCGCGGTACACCTCGGGCGTCGCCAAGCGCAGCGATGCCATACCCGCAGCAACGGCAACCGGGTTACCAGACAATGTGCCCGCCTGATACACCGGGCCTTGCGGCGCAAGGTGATTCATGATGTCGCGGCGACCGCCGAACGCGGCGGCGGGCAGCCCACCCGAGATGACCTTGCCGAAGGTGGTGATGTCCCCGGCCACCCCATCAACGCCGAACCAACCACTGTAGGACGTGCGGAACCCCGTCATCACCTCATCCATGATCAGCAACGCACCGTACTCGTGGGCAATGTCACGAAGCGACTCATTAAAACCCGGCAATGGTGCGACCGTCCCCATGTTCCCAGCCGCCGCCTCAGTAATGACGCACGCAATGCTATCGGGATTCTCGGCAAACACCTGGCGTACCGCCTCACTATCGTTGTAGGGAACCACAATCGTGTCCCCGGCAGTAGCACCCGTCACACCTGGCGAGTCTGGCAGTGAGAGGGTTGCCACTCCCGAACCCGCAGACACCAACAACGAATCCACATGTCCGTGGTAGCAGCCCTCAAACTTCACGACCTTTGACCGACCAGTAAAACCGCGGGCCAGGCGCACCGCCGACATGGTGGCCTCCGTTCCAGAGTTCACCAGCCGGACTTCCTCCACGCTCGTGCGATCCACCACCATCGCAGCCAACTCCACCTCAGCGGTAGTAGGCGCACCAAACGACAATCCCTTCTCGGCGGCTTTGGTCACTGCCTCAACCACCTCAGGATGCGCATTTCCCATCAGCATGGGCCCCCACGAGCAGAACAGATCAACATACTCGTTGCCGTCCACATCAACGAGCGTGGACCCCGCAGCGCTGGCGATAAAGCGGGCTTGTCCCCCCACCGAGCCAAACGCCCGCACCGGGGAATTAACCCCACCGGGGGTGAGAGTGCGGGCGCGGTCAAACCATTCGGCAGAAAGGGAGGTGTTAGTCATGGCGACCATTCTAACCTCCCCACCTCCAGTGCTACCCCAGCAGTTCGTGCGCTGCCTTCCGTGCCCCCACGATCACGTTGGGAACACCCACGCCATCGGCCCATGCCCCAGCTACCCCGATCTGGGGAACGTTGGACAGAAGGGAACGCACCGTAGCAACACGAGCAAGGTGGTCGTGATCGTAGCGCGGCAGACCACCATACCAATGCTGCACAAATATTTCGGATGGTTCTCCCCTGTACCCGGTAACTCGGGTGAGGTCCTCCAACGCACGATCCACAAGGTCGGCCTCGGTGGTGTTGAGCAGAATGTTTTCCCCAAACCGCCCAAACGATGCTCGCACCAACGCCCCGCCACGTTCCCGCAGGTGTGGCCACTTATTGGAGGAGAACGTGAACGCCTTCACCTGCACGTCAGGTTCGTCGGTGGCAACAAGAATGCCGGAATTATCAGGTAGCCCCTCAGTGTTGTCGAATTTCAGCCCCACCACGGCGGAACTGGCCAACTCTACTTTTTTCAATTCAGCACTGGCTTCCGGGGCGATAGTCCGGAGCAATATTGCCGTAGTCGGTGCCGGGGTGGCCAACAGGATGCGATCGTATTTCTCCAGCATCTGCGGTGTTAATTCCGAAATAAACGAGTCGATATGAATGCTGGCCCCAGATTTTTCGGCCAAGGTCTCGTACAGTTCGGCATACCCACCACTAAACGTGGCAAACACCGGCCCCTTCCGCGGGCCGCGGCGGGCAAGAAGCTTCTCGACGGCCCCGCTGACCGTGATCTTTTCCCCTGCCTCGGCCATCTCATCAAACATGGCGGCAAGCTGGGGAATGGTTGCCCGCACCCCCAGGGCGTCAGCACCACTGGAATACACGCCACCAAGCAGCGCAGAAACAACGTGATCAACAATGCCGTCACCATAGCGCTGGCGGAGCATGATACCAAGGCAGCGGTCTTCACCTACCTGCCAATCCAGCGATTCGCGGTTACGCTCGGCATCAATGTGCACCGCCTCCTCGGTGCTGATCAGTCCCTCAACGGCATCAGAGGTTGCAGGAATCCCCATGACTGTCTCGGTGGGCATGGCGTGCAGCTCACCACCGGCGTAAATCGCCGGGCGCGCGTCCGAGGGGTAGACCACATGATCCCCGAGGCCAAGGGACTCGAAAAAGTCGGTGGCATCGGTGCGGACCGCAAGGTAAGCTTCGGCCCCCATGTCCACCGGGCCGTCGTTAAACGCAACGGTACGCAGCTTCCCGCCAATACGGTCGTCGGCTTCAAACACGTCGACCTCATGGTCGCGGAGTTCGTAAGCGGCCGTAAGCCCGGCAAGGCCCGCACCAATGATCGCGATCTTCATGGTTTAGTTCTCCTCGTGGATAATCGACACGGCCTCGGTGATAACACCAGGGTCTGTGGTGGGCAGCACGCCATGCCCTAGGTTGAAAATATGCTGACGTGCATGCCCCTCCTGGATGGCGACGCGGGCTTGGTGCTTAATCACAGCCACTTCCCGCGCGATGGCATCCCGACCAGCAAAAAGCATGGCCGGATCCAAGTTTCCCTGCAGCACCTTCGGTTCCACCATGCGCTGAGCAGCCTGGTCAAGAGGAACCCGCCAGTCCACGCCCATCACTTCCGACCCGGCTTCCGACATCACGCCCAGTAGTTCCCCCGTGCCAACACCAAAGTGAATCCTTGGCACGCGGGCGACCTCAGCGAAAATCTCCGTGGAGTACGGGAGCACATGAGCGCGATAGTCACGTTCAGTGAGGAACCCCGCCCACGAATCAAACAACTGCAAGGCATCAATCCCGGCGTTGATTTGAGTGGTGAGGAACCTCACAATCGTGGGAACCAACCGCCGCATCAGCGTATGCCAGGCATCCGGGTCAGAATGCATCATAGCCTTCGTTACATCATGGTTTGCTGGGACCACCTTCCACCAGGTAACTCGCCAAGGTAAACGGGGCGCCAGCGAAACCGATAAGAGCTTGTGCTGGGGTGAGTTCTTCCGTGATCAGCCCAATGCCAGTAGCGACCTCATCCACATCATTCTCCAAAATGGGCAAGGCTGCTGCGTCACGGAGCGAGCGGATCGGCTGCGCAACCACTGGCCCCCGGCCGGGCACGATATCCACGTCCACGCCTGCGGCTTTCAGTGGCACCACAATGTCTGAAAACAAGATGGCGGCATCAACATCGTGCCGGCGCACTGGCTGCATGGTGATCTCGGCCAGCAGTTCCGGCATGAAGCATGAATCCAGCATGGGAATGCCTTCCCTCACCTCGCGGTATTCAGGCAAAGAACGGCCAGCCTGACGCATGAACCATACGGGGGTGCGGGTTGGGGTGCGCCCTTGCGCGGCATCAATAAGTGGGGCGTTAGTGAGGGTGCGTGACATAAGGCCCATTATGGTGTTTTCTGCGCCAGCCACAAAGTTAGTGAAGCCTCAAAAACGTCGAACTCGATTGGACAATGTTTCAATCACCAAGGACGAGCCGATCATCATGATTGTCGCGGCCATTGGGTGCACCACACCCATGACCGACAGCGACATGGCCACCACGTTGTACACCCAGGCAAACATGATGTTGCGGTCAGCAACCGCCGTGACCCGGCGCGCCAGGCCGAAAAGCTCGGGAATGGATGAGACGTCGTCGCGCAGCACCACCACGTCCGCCTCGGCGAACCCCAGCGATTCTGGGTTGCCCATGAGGATCCCGACATCGGCGACGCGCATACAGTCCAGCACTGAGGTTTCACCCACCAACGCCACATTCGCGCCACGGGCGTGAACGCTGCGCACGGCGATTTCTTTTTTGCCGAGGGCAATGCCTGCCAGGACTTTAGAAATACCAAGGTTATCGGCGAATCGACGGGCCACTGGGTAGGTATCGCGGGAAAGCATGACTGTTTCCACACCCATTTTTTCCAGGTCAGCCACGGCGTTGGCGGCGTCGTCTTTGACACTGTCGTACAGGGTGATGACGCCGCGGGGTTTGTGCTTCCAACTCACAACCAGGGGCGTACCACCACTGGTGGCGGCTGTGGCGAGTTTGCCTTCCAGGGAGGATAGGTCACGGGGACGCCACAGTGTCGCATCGACTTGCCGCATTTCAATGTCCCCGTCCCCGTTTTTAAGGGGAATTTCAATGAGGCCGGTGTAGCTCCCGTCCTTGGTGATGTGGGCGTGGGAAACATCTATCCAGTGGGGGACTTCTTCGCCACCCGTTCCGGCATCACGCGCCTCCCTGGATGCGCGGACGAGGGCTCGGGACACCGGGTGACGGCTTTCCATGGCCAGGGCACCGGCTACACGCAGTACCAGTTCGGGGTTTTCTCCGCGTGCCGCCGTCACGGTTTCTACGGTCATGTCACCTTGGGAGAGGGTACCCACGCGATTGAAAATGATGGCGTTGACGTCCACCAATTCCCGCATGGTGTCACCGTTTCGGACCAGCACCCCGCGTCGGGCGCTTTTTTTCAATGCCGAACCGCATGGCCAGCGACGTGGACAATGCCAGCGCCACCGGGGCCACACAAGACAGTATTGCCAGTGCAGTGGAGAAGGCTTTGTTGATGTCACCGCTGATAAACCACCAGAGCAGAAAATCAATGGCAGCAAGCCCTAATGCCGCAGGAACCAGCATGGAGGCGCTACGAGTGGCCAGCTGTGCGGTGCGGTTTTCGTGGTGTGCGGCTTTTTCCACCCAGCGTTTCATTGCCGCCAGCCGGGTGCGGGAACCGGTGCGTTGGACGCGGATTTTCAGCGGTCCTCCACGGTTGATTCCACCGGCGTACACCTGCGAATTCACTTTGACCGCAATTTCGTCGCGGCCGCCACCAATCAATCCAGGTTCAACAGTGGCGGCACCACCGATGACGTGACCGTCAACCGGGATGACGGTGTTGGTGGGCACGATGATATCGTCTCCCATGCGGATTTCTTGAATAGGGATGGTGTATTTGACAGGTTTGGCGCTGTGTGGGTCTTTGCGCACCACCACGACTTCTTTGAGTAACCCCTCTGTGGGAAGAGCTGACTGTAGAAGGCTAGTCCGGCCCTTGCCTGATAGGAAACGCCCAATCAGCAGCAGCACCGTCACGCCGCAAGCAACATCCAAACAACGATCTGTGTTCGTGTGTCATGGGGATAATCAGCATCACTGTGGACCACACATAGGCCGCAATGATGGCCACCGAGCTAGCTGCGTCCAAGGCAGGCAGTCCGCGCCGCAGCCCAGCCAACGCGGCCCGATGAAATGGCCACGCCCCCCACAACACCACAGGAGTAGCCAGGATAAGGCAGGCCCACTGCCAGTCGGGGAAGCGATTGAGCACCAGAACGGGGATGGAGAGCAGGATGCTCAGGACCAATCGTTCCGGGGTGACCAACGTTCGTGGGGTAAACAGCACGTCGGTGGATTGTTGGAGGCGTTCCCCGCGTGTACGTGTGTGCTGCGGGTTGTCGGGTTTCTTTCGCAGTGGTGTCGTCTTAGCGGCGGACTTCCGGTGAGCAAGGAGTCGGTTCCTGCGGTTTTGAATTTCCAACCGCTCTGCGCGGCGCTGTAGGGAGCTGCGTGTGAGTTCCGCTGACACCCCCAGATCAGCCAATACCATCATGATGTCTTCTGGCGAGACATCATCGGGTGCGGTGATCCACGCCATGCTGGTGGGATAAATGACGGATGCACTCACTCCATCAATGGCGCACAGGGAATCTTCCAGTTCGCGAACCTGTGCTGCACCTTTTATGCCGTGAAGGTGCAGTGAGAAGGTCGTCAAACCGCCTCCAGAACGGCGGGCAAGCCTCAACTGGGGGCTTTCCTCAGAAAGGGTTTCTGTACTCAGCCCGGCTTTATGGGCTGCCGCTTTTGCCTCAGCAATAGCCTGTTCAACGTGGCGTTCAGAGGTCTTCAAGCCAGTATCTAAGCCGTCGTGCACTGCCACACAACTCCCCTACTTTGACATCCATTCAATTGAATCTTTACGCGCTCCGAAGATAATTGCAAGCACGGCAAACACTGCTACCACAATCTGCACGGCACCATCAATAAGGAACAACCAGCCCTGCTGCTCTTCAAAGAAAACAAGGCCGCCACGCAACGCCACATACGTGCCGAAGAAGACAAGAAGCCGCAGCCGCCACGATACAGCCAACCACACCACAATCCCCAAAAGGGACAGGGCGAAAACCAGCGCGATCACACTTGACACGGAGATAAAAAGTCCAGTGTGTCTTGGGGCATGCTCGGATAATATTGCCGCATCTCGGAGCGAATATCACTGGGATCAACGAAAGCACGCACAACCCCCAGTAGTTGGTGCACAGCCTCCATAGCGACGGCCGCTAGCCACATGCGCCTGGCCAGCCACAGCGATTCTGGGCGTTCAGAGCGCGTTTCGTGCATGTTGTTCATCGCCGAAAACTTCCTCCACGGTAGCCCGAAGTTCTTTACAGATGGCCAGTGCCAAGTACACCGAGGGAGAATAGCTTCCCTTCTCCACATTCACAATGGTTTGCCGAGACACACCAACACGCTGCGCCAACTCGGCCTGTGACAATTCATGCCAGCGGCGCAGTTTGCGCACCATGTTTGTTTTTGATGGTGATTCCACGGTGACCCCAAGGCTGGCAATCTAGAGTTTCTGCGCCACCTCAGTGGCAAAGTAGGTGAGAATCTGGTTGGCACCAGCACGTTTAATGGACAGCAGCGACTCCATCATCAACGCCTCACGGTTACCCCAGTGTACCGCCGACTGGATCATGGCATATTCCCCAGAGACCTGGTACGCGGCAACAGGAACGGTGGATATGTCGGCCACGGCCCGGAGCACATCGAGGTACGGAAGCGCCGGTTTGACCATGACAAAATCCGCGCCCTGCTCAATGTCAAGCTCCACTTCCAGCAGTGATTCCCGCGCATTGGCGGGGTCTTGCTGATAGGTTGTGCGGTCGCCGTGCAGGGACGACCCCACTGCGTCACGGAACGGACCGTAGAAGGCTGAGGCGTATTTCGCGGAGTAGGCCATGATGGCCACATCGATGTATCCGGCATCATCAAGCGCATGTCTGATGGCCCCGACTTGGCCATCCATCATGCCCGAGGGGCTCACAATGTGTGCACCAGCCTCCGCCTGAGCGACCGCCATTTTTTGGTAGAGCGGTAGGGTGGCATCGTTGTCCACCACGCCGTCCTCGGTAACCACTCCGCAGTGGCCATGGCTGGTGAATTCGTCAAGGCAGGTGTCCGCCATGACCATGATGTCGTTGCCGAATTCCTCCCGCAAGGCACGCACCCCGCGGTTGAGAATGCCCTCTGGGTCCCAGGCCCCTGACCCGATGTCATCCTTGTTGGTGGGAACACCAAACACATCCACACACCGCACTCCCGCGTCCAATGCGTCATGCACGGCCCGCAGCATAGAGTCCCTGTCATGTTGGAACACCCCGGGCATGGAGGGGATTTCCCTGTTCACGTCCGCGTAGAACAGGGGCAGGATGAGGTCTGAGGCACCGAGGCTGGTTTCGGCAACCAACTCCCGCATGGCTGGGTGCTGGCGGAGGCGGCGGGGGCGACGAATCACTGGGTTTTTGCCTTTCGTGAGCGGCGTTTTTTCCTAGGTGGCGGAAGTTGGCCTGCGGCGCGCAAACCGGCAACATGCTCCGCCAGGGCGTCGACAAGCTCGTCCACCCCGGCGACCTCTGGCTGCACGTCCACGCGTAACCCTAGTTCGCGGGCAGTGGCGGCGGCCATGGGGCCGATACAGGCAATGATGGTGCGTTGGTGTGGTTTACCTGCGATTCCCACGAGATTGCGCACGGTGGATGAAGAGGTGAAGCACACGGCGTCGAACCCCCCCGGACTTGATCATGTCGCGGATTTCGGCGCTGGGCGGCGCAGCACGAACGGTGCGGTAGGCCACAATGTCTTCAACCTCCCAACCGAGGTTGGCCAGCCCGTCTACCAGCACGTCGGTGGCGATGTCGGCGCGGGGCAGCAGCACGCGGCCCACAGGATCTAGGTCTTCGTCGTATTCGGGGAACACCTCCACCAACCCGGCGGCGTTTTGCTGAGTGGGGGACGGCAGCAACTCGGGAGTGATACCGAGTTCCCGGATGGCCGCAGCCGTTTTGGTACCCACGGCGGCGATCCGCACCCCAGCGAAACTGCGGGCATCCAGGCCAAATTCGGTGATTTTTTCCCACAGGGCACTGACCGCGTTGACACTGGTGAGCACCACCCATAGGTAACGTCCCTCAACAATGCCTTTGACGGCGCGTTCCATTTGCTGCGGGTTGCGGGGCGGCTCCACGGAAATGGTGGGGACTTCCTGCGGAATGGCACCATGCCCGGCGAGCCGGGTGCTCATTGGCCCAGCCTGCTCCTTGGCACGGGGGACCAGCACCCGCCAGCCGTACAACGCACGGTTTTCCCACCACGAGTATTTCGAGCGGTCGTCGACACCCTTGCCGAGGGTGACCACCAGCGAACCCTGCAGGTCGGCATCCAATTTGCCGAGGGTACCCAGGGTGGCGTCGTGGGTGCGTTGCAGGCGCGTGGTGCCGTTGACCGTCACCGACACGGGTGTGGTGGCGGAGATGCCACGGTCACTGAGTTCCACGGAGATTTTCGGCAGGTCCAGGGCCGTGGCCTGCAGCACCAGGGGCTGCGGGGCTTGGCCAGCTGGTCCCAGTCGACGTTTCCGCTGGTGATGTCCGTTTCGGTGTAGGTTGAACCCAACGCAATACCCGCAAACACCGGCACGGTGGATGGCACCGACATGCCCGGCACCACCTGAAACTCCACACCAGCGTTGGCTACGGCCTGGATTTCAGCAAGCACAGCCTCGTTGTTGAGGGGATTGCCCGCAACCAGCCGGATCACATCATGCCCCACCGCCACTTCGTCCGCGAGCTGCTGGGCAATCTTCTCTGGCGCACCAGAGACTTCACGAATGTCCGCCGCTGTGGGCGCGGGCGGCCGCGGAGGACGACGCCGCGCACCGTTCGCTTTTGCTTCCGCACACAAACGTTCGTACGCGTCGTCGGCAGCCTTGAGCACGTCTTCCGGCACCGCCAGTTCACTACCGACGACCGCGCGTACACCGTCCAGCACCTGCGGATCGGTGAGCGCCACTGCGGTGCGGCCCAGCACCTCCCGGGCCCTGACCGTCAAAAGGTCAGGATTACCTGGGCCTGCGCCGACGAAAATGACATTTCCCGGCGCAGGTGAAGAGGCAGTGTCGTTACTCATGTAGTTCTTTTCTTGTCGGCTTTGTCCGTAAACATGACACAACACCCCACCAGAACACGATTAGCGGGACCGTATCACTCATGGGGCGTACACATGTGGTATGTCAACGATAAAGCATCACAACCAAGTATGCGAATGCGCAGTTAAACAGCGTCACGCCGCAACAGCACTGCACAGGCAAAAATATTTCTCAAAGTAATATTTTAGACTGGAGGCATGCGCTACGTTGTCCTAGGACTCCTCATCTTCGCCCCGCGAACCATCTACCAGCTGAATAAACAATTCCAGGTGCTGCTGTTTACCAGGCCAGCCTGGGCAGCATCCGCACAGCGCTGCAAGCCCTAGTGCGCGACGGCAACGCCACCGTCACGGAAACCATTGAGAACGGTCGACTGAAAAAAATCTACTCCCCCACCGAGCGCGGCATCGCAACCTTTCAGGAGTGGATGCACAGCCCTATCAGCGGCTCCAACCTGGATACCGCCATGCTGTCGCGCCTCTATTTCCTGGGGCTTATCGATGCCCCGTCCGACCGCCACGCCATTCTCACCATGATGCTCACACGCGCCCAGAAAGAGCTCGCAGACCTAGAATCACTGGACCGCGAACTCCCGACGCTCCCCCACGAGCACCGCTTCCAGCGGGCCACCCTGGACTACGGCATCGCCACTACGGCATTCTGCGTGAAGTTTCTTCAGGATCTCATCACATCGGAAGCGCCCTGAGCCAGTAGTTCCCTGGCCACCCGTTCCCCCAATTCCGCCGCCTCCGAAACGTCGCTCATAGCGCTGTGAATGAGCTGGCGGCTACCGTCGAGAGCAAAGACCCCGGCGCGCAGTCCCAATCGCCCTGCACGGATGTCAGCAAAGGCGGCGACGGGGGCGGTGCACCCAGCTTCGAGGCAACTCAGCAGGGTGCGTTCCGCGGTGGCACGGACGGTGGTATCTGGGTCGGCAAGGAAATCAATGGCGGCGACGGCACGGGCGTCGTCACTGCGGCATTCTACGGCGAGCGCACCTTGGGCGGGGGCTGGCATGATGATGTGCGGGTCGAAACACTGGGTGGCACGGTTCAGCATGCCGACGCGTTCCAGCCCGGCGCAAGCCAGGATGACGGCGTCGAGATCCTGTCCGACGCGGCCCATCCGGGTGTCAATGTTGCCGCGCAGGGGCTGAATGTCCAGGTCGGGACGAAGCGCCAGGAGCTGGGAGATGCGCCGGGGCGCGGAGGTTCCCACGCGGGCCCCGTGCGGCAGGGTGTCCAGGGTATGGTTGTCGCGGGCGATGAGGGCTTCGCGGGCGTCGGCACGCGGGGGCACCACGAGATGGAAGCGGGGGTCGGGGCTAGTGGGCAGGTCTTTGAAGGAGTGCACGGCAATGTCGCAGTCGCCGTCGTGCAGGGCTTCGCGCAGGGCCTGGGTGAACACCCCAACACCGATGCGCTCGACGGGCGCTTGTGAGCGGTCGCCGGGGGTTGAGATGATGGTGAGTTCGGCGGGATAGCCTGCGGCGATGAGGGCGTCGCGTACGTGCCCGGCCTGGGTGGTGGCGAGCATGCTGCCCCGAGTGCCGATGGTCAGGGTCACAGTTGTTCCTCCAGGCCGAACAGCTCCTGCAGCGCCGAATCATAGGACACGGTGCCGGAGCGCGCCGCGAGTTCCTTGGCACGCACGGTGGGCTGGTGCAGAAGCTTGTCGACGACCCGTCGCACGGCGCGCCCAACTTCCTCACGGTCCGACTCGTCCATGGTGGGGGTGCGCTGCCCGAGGCGTTGCAGCTCGGTGTCCACCAGTTCGGAGGCCATCTTCCGCAGCGCCGCCACGGCGGGTACCACGTCCCGAACGCGTTGAGCGGAGGAGTATGCCTCCAGTTCCTCGGCGACGATGGCCAGCGCCTGGGATTGCTGTTCGTCGGGGTTGCGTTGCTGGGTCTGATGTAGGCTTTCGATGTTCACCAGTGAAACTCCATCCTGGTCGGTGACGGTATCGTCAATGTCCCTGGGCAGCGACAAATCGATCAGCATGACGGGGTGCGTGACGTTTGCCACGTCGTCTGCGGTGATGGTGAAGGAATCCGCGCCGGTGGCGGACACCACGAGATCCACCCGCGCTAGCGCTGCGGCACGGTCGGTGAAGTCCACAACCTCAGCAGGCACGCCTGCCTCCCGCGCATGCTCTGCGAGAATTTCCGCGCGGCTGCGGGTGCGATTGGCCACAATCAACTTATCGACGCCCAGTTTGCCCAGGTGCGTCGCAGCCAGCGAGGCCATCACGCCCGCACCGAGCACCAACGCGGTTTTCCCCTCCAGGGTGTTGTTTTCAGTGTTGTTGTCACCACCGAGTCCCATGCGCCTCATCGCTTCGGCGCAGGCAAACGACACCATGGAGGCCCCTGCGTCATCAATGTCGGTTTCCGAATGGACCCGCTTGCCCGTGTGCAGGGCGCTTTGCGCCAATGCGTGCAGGGTTCTACCCACCGTGTTGTTGGAATTGGCCTGCTGGTAGGCACTACGCACCTGCCCAATGATCTGCTGCTCCCCCACCACCATGGAATCCAACCCGGAGGCCACCACGAGCATGTGCTCAGCTGCAGCATCGGCGTGATGCACGTAGAGGTGGCGACGCAGCACCTCGGTGGGCAGCCCGCTTTCCTGATGCAGCACCTCAACCACATCGTTCACCCCAGTGTGGAAGCTGGAGGTGACAGCGTACACCTCCACCCTGTTACAGGTGGATACAATCATGGCTTCCGTAAGGGAGGGTCGGTCTAGGAGGGCACGTGTGGTCGCACTACAGGCCTCATCAGTCATGCTGACCTGCTCCAACACAGACACGGGTGCCGAACGATGCGACATGCCCACCACAAGCACGCTCACCCTCACTCCTTTTCATCAACCTTATGGACTACCCCGTCGGTTGCCCTCAAGATCACAAACAACGGTAGTCGGGGGCGCTAATTACCACAACAAAGCCTCAGCTAACTCCTCAGAATCAACCTCCCAACAGGCAAATTCCTCCCCATCCACTACTACCACCGGCACCCTGTCCCCGAATTCCATGGCTAATGATGCGTCCGTGTCTACATCCACCACGGTCAGGTGAGCGTCAGCTGACGCCACGACCGGGGTGATCTGCTCCCGCACGCGCTCACACGAACCGCAGGTCCGCCGCACCATTAACTCAACCACATGCATCGCTGTACCCTCATTGCTTTACGATGAAACAAGATCATGCTTACTGGAAGGTACCACCGCGAGTGAACACGCCCAACGAGAACATTGCGATCCCCGGCACCCCGGAGGACTTTCTCGCATCCCTGGCGTCGTCCGCGTCCCGTGGCAACCTCCGACGTTTCCTGGAAGAAACAGTACTACCACCCGTGGGCGACCGCGAACAAAAAGCGGCAGGCGAAGCAGCCGCAGCGGCGGCGGTGGCACAAACCTACGGCCTAGAACTCGGCGACTTCACCTCCGGCATAGAATCCGTGTCCGGAGCTTTTGAAGCCGCCGGGGGCGGGCACGTGAGTTCCCCCAACCCCGACATCCCCCAAGACCACGGTGCTGCCGCGTTTTTCGACGTCGACAACACCCTCATTCAAGGCGCCTCCCTCATCGTGTTCGCCACGGGACTCGCCCGCAAACGCTACTTCAACCTCCGGGAAATCCTGCCCGTGGTGTGGAAGCAAATAAAATTCCGCATCACCGGATCTGAAAACGCCGACGATGTGGCTGAGGGGCGACAACAAGCCCTGGAATTCATCAAAGGGCGGTCCGTGGACGAACTTGTGAGCCTGTGTGAGGAAATCGTGGACACTCACATGAGTGAAAAAATTTGGCCCGGCACCCGGGAACTCGCCGAAAAACACCTCGCCGCCGGGCAGCAAGTGTGGTTGGTCAGCGCCACGCCCGTGCAGTTGGCACAGATCCTGGCACGCAAACTGGGTTTTACCGGGGCATTGGGAACCGTCGCCGAGGTCAGAGACGGAAAATTCACCGGTCGCCTGGTGGGTGACATCCTGCACGGCGCTGGAAAGCAGCACGCGGTGGCGGCACTCGCGGCCGTCGAAAAGCTGGACCTCCTGCGGTGCGCCGCCTACTCGGACTCGATCAACGACATTCACATGCTGTCCATGGTGGGCACTCCTGTGGCCATCAACCCAGATTCCGCCCTACGCAAGGAAGCTATCCGGCGGGGCTGGGACATTCGGGACTACCGCAGCATCAGGAAGGCCATCCGAACCTTTGGGCTACCAGCCCTGTTTACTGCCGCATTCGGCTGGCGGTTTCTACGCAAAGGCACCCTAAACGGGCCCATAAAAAGCATGTAAGGGCGACACCACGCGCAATTACTACACGCGGCGTCGCCCTTACTGCGAGGCCAGAAGCCGCCGAAGCGGCCCGCACAACCCTACTTGCCGAGTTTCCTACGCTGAACGCGGGTGCGACGGAGCAGTTTGCGGTGCTTCTTCTTGGACATACGCTTGCGGCGCTTCTTAATGACTGAACCCATGGGGTTTCCTCGCTTTTTAATGTTGATACGTACAAATACCTGTCGGCCTCAAAAAAATCGACACGAATGTGTCCCTATCATAGGCCGCCACACGCTGGGAGACAAAAAGTCTAGCCCACGTTGTAGTACGAGGAATCCAGGTACTCGTTCACTGCCTTCTCATGCACCCGGAAGGAGCGTCCCACGCGGACGGCAGGCAACTCTCCCGAATGCACCAGGCGGTACACCGTCATCTTGGACACGCGCATGATCTCGGCGACCTCTGCGACAGTCAAAAAAACGTTCCGTTATCTTCATTAGTCATTTTCTCTATACCCTTCATGCAGAGCGCGCTGCAGGCTTCCCCTCCTGCAGAACAGACACGCACGTGCTTAAAAACAGCCTACCGTGATTTCTGTGACTATTGCGACAAGAGTGGCAAAAGCGCACTTCACATCGCCCCTGAAGCCTCAAGTAGTACTCGAGACATTTTGCTAAAAGCACATGTTAACCCTACAAAATAAAAAAATAGCGTTGGGGGTAAAAATCCCAACGCCACGACACGCCGATTTGGCCGATGTCAGCTCCGCTACCCTTGCCCCAGCTCCCTGGAACGTCGTGCGGAAGCCTCCGTGGCGCGATACATCGCTGCGCGGATACCGCCCTCTTCCAGAGCGCGGATCGCGGCAATCGTCGTGCCCCCGGGAGACGCCACATGGGAACGCAACTCGTATGGCTCCGCATCCGGCTGCGACAGCATCGCACCCGCACCCGACACCGCACCCACCGTCAAACGCTTCGCCAAATCTCGGCTGAGGCCCAAACTGACGCCCGCGTCAACCATTGCCTCTGCCACCAAGAAAATGTAGGCAGGTGCCGAACCAGACAGGGCTGTGACGGCATCCATGTGGGTCTCCTCAGTAACCACCACATCGCCCACCATGCCCAGCAACTCCACAATGGAATCCAACTGCTCTTCAGACACAAACCGCCCGGGAACAACCACGTTCATGCCCTCACCCACCAGCATCGGGGTGTTCGGCATGACACGCACCACCGGGGTGCCCGCCGATACGGCGTCCTCCAGCTGCTTGAGGGTAACGCCGGCAGCCATGGAAATCACGGCCGTGTCGCTCTCATTGTTGTCAATAAAATCCGCGAGGTCGGTCAGCACAGGCACCGTGTCCTTGGGTTTCACGCACAGAAAGACCACATCCGTACCGTCCGTGGCCTGTTGGTGATCCACAAAATCGATGATGCCGTACGCCTCAACGAGTTCCTTGCCGCGCTCGGGGCGTCGATTAGCCACGTGAATATCTTTCGGCGGCACACCACCGGCGATGAGCCCGGCGATGAGCGCCTCGCCGATCTTGCCGCCGCCGATGACAGCGATCTTAGGCATCTAGAACCCCACGATCGCCAGTGGTCCGAAGGTCACTGCAAGACCGGCAGCACCAGCCAGCACCATACTCAGGCCGTCACGCTCGGTGCGCAAGGCATGCACGATACCGACAATGGCGCCGGTGGCGGCCACAGCCAACAGGGCAGTGATGATCTTGGACATGTTCGCCCATAGCATCTCAAAACCCTTGAACAGACCCACACCCACAGCAATGGCGATGATCACCATCAGGACGACACTCAACACCGACACTTTCTGGTTGTCGTTCGCGTCAACCTCGTCGAGTTCGTCGTCTTCGTCGAAGGCGTCCTCATCATTAAAGTCGGGATCGAAGGTGTCGTCTTCCTCGTCGAATTCGGAGTCAGACTCCACGTCCTCCTGGGCGGGAACGGCCCTGAAGGTGGCACTGTCGGCTGCGCGAACGTCTGCACTCGCGTCGTCGTCGACATCAGCCTCAGCGTCATCACTTACCTCGGGGAACTGACCAGTGCGTGTCTTCTCAAAGGTGCCGGTGGCAAAACCGACGCGCGATCCCGCAAAGGCTGTGTCGTCCACCCGGTCAAGTTCTTCGGAGTCGTAGCGGTCCGGGAGAGCATCTTCCACCGGTGCGATGGAATCGATGGACTCGTCAGCGAAGTCTTCATCGGCATAATCTTCGTCAGCATAGTCATCGGAAGCATCGTAGCCTTCTGGACCCGAGATGTTATCGCCTGCGAAACGACTTTCGTGACAATTTCTTCATCTTCCGCGCCGCTACCCTCATTATCGGTTAGCGCATCGTCGTCAACGCTGCGCTGGGGGCTGTAGGAGACACCCGAATTGCTGTCGGTAGCGCCGTACTGCGCAGACCCATCATTCTCGTCATCACCGAGGAGTTCCGCCGTCAACGCCGGGAACGATCCCGTGGTGAGCCGCACCGGGTCATCCTCGGTGACCACGCTCAGCACCATTGTTTCCTCATCAGTGAGGGAATCATCCAGGTCATCTAGATCATCCACGTCGGAGGCATCGGCCACGTCGGTGTCCTGCACCGATGGGACTTCGGGTTCAACCATCACCGGTTGCGGAGCTTGGGGTGCGGGACGAGCCGGCGGTTCGCGATGGGCTTCACGCATGCCGCCGGAAGCCCCGGCGGCGGCCCCCACCATAGTGTCGGACGTGTCGGACGTTGCCGAATCAACCGAGGCAGCGACCTTTTCTTGAACCCTTTCCTGCGGGGCGTCCAGCGGCACACTGGAGTGCTTGGATTCCGCAGGTTTTTTGTTCACACGGGGGATGGATCCGGTTAGTTCCGCGACGGAGACTCCACCCTCATCCAGGCTCCGGCGGCGGCGCGGGCGGGACTCCCGTGGGGAGTTTCCCTCCTGCGCAGCGCGCGCCATAAGTTCCGCGACGGTGAGTTGTTTGTCACTCATTTTCGCGTCCTTTCTCGTCCAATCCCTTGTCAATACGCCGCAAGATAACTCCTTCACGCAGCGCCCATGGGCAAATTTGCAGCTGTCCTAAGCCAAGCGCACGCATGCTAGCTTCTGCAACTAGCGCACCTGCAACACTGTGCTCTAAGCCCGAACGCACATCCGCTAGGGGCGGCGTGGTATCGGCGAGTCGGGCGAGGGTGCGGGAGGTTGTGGATGTGCCAGCAGCGCGGCGCATGTATCCGCTTGCGCGGAGGGCACGCACTGATTCTGCCGTGACTGCCGTCTCGCGCAGAATATTTATTTTTTCGCGTGTTGGCGAGGCTGTGTCACACCGTTGGTGGGTGTTCCGCGCCGCACCATAGGTGAGGGGAAACACGGCGTCTGGTTGTTCGTCCGCTTCTTCTGTGGACAATTCCAAAGATCGCCCCCTAGTGTCAAGGCTGCCATCAAGAATGCGAAGGTTGGTCACACGTTCCGCTACCCAACCGTACCATCGTCGTACCAAAGAGCAGGCGGGACGCAGGTGAGCACGGTGTATCGCACCCACCGCTACCAGCGGATTGGCAGCTTTTTCCTCATCCGTAACACCTAATCGCACACTACAAGGGTAGACGGTCTACCGTTACGAAGTGTGTATTGCCCGCAAACGCCGCCCGTGTTCCTTGGTTTTCCGGCCGACTCGCCGGCCGCCGCATCTATCCGTTCTGGCGCGGAACTTCCACCGGATTTTCCCCGTGATTGGTTTGAATTTACCCACCCGGAGGACCCGCTTCATGTGTTCAGTTGCGACCTCACGTGGCTGGAATCCCACTGGGGTTGTGGGTTCGGCACACCGGCGTGTCGCGGCATTGATAGCGCCTCCCCGTCGGTGGGGATGTTGCAACCACGGCGCGTTTATGTGCGACGAGGAGGATCGGGAACAGCTTCTCGACGCCGTGCGCCGCATGCCGGCACGGTACTGGCAGCTGCGCCCGACGGGCGTCGATACGCACCTGGAGCACCTGGAACCGGAAGAGTTAGAGCCGTGGCTGGAATGGGACGAGCTGGATGATGAACCCGCACTGCGCACAAAAGTGGTGGATGGGGCATGTATTTTTGCCAACCGGGACGGCAGCGGGTGCGCGCTGCACCAGTGGGGTGTGGACAACGGCGAGGATTTGACGGTGGTGAAGCCGGAGGTGTGCTGGCAGTTACCGCTGCGTCGACTGGAGGATTACGAAGAGCGCACGGACGGGGAGGAGATTCTGCGCACCACCATCACCGAATATGATCGGCGTGGCTGGGGCAACGGTGGGGAGGATTTTGACTGGTACTGCACCACAGCGCCTGCATGTCACCAGTCACAGGATCCAATGTGGGTGAGCCACGAGCATGAGCTGCGGATACTTATGGGCGATGGCCCATACGAGGTCCTGGCGGAGCATTGCAGGGCCAGGCAAGCGGCGGCGAAAGCTCTATCGGAACAGCTCACAGCTGACGAAGCCGCCACCGCGTTTAATACCCATCCCGCTACCCGGTTACGATATGACAATAAAATGTAAATAAAAAACATAATTTGTCTGGAGTTCCCATTTCCGCCCGCCATCGCCTACCGAAACCCGCTCCACCACCAATGCGGAGAATCACCCTGCGCACAGCAGCTGCAAATAAGATAAGAATGCTGCTCACGGTTCTTTCGGTTGCTTTGGGTACTGCTTATATATCTGGATCGTTGATTCTTACGCAATCCTTGGAGGAATCTTTCGCTTCTATCGTGGACTCGGGAGTAGACGGCATTGACGTAGGGCTTGTGGGCAGCGCCAACTCCCCTCACGGCGTGCCGCTGTCTGTGGTGTCGGAGCTGGCCGCCCGCCCCGACGTTCGGGCGGTTAACGTCACTGGTGACGGTCCGGGCACCCCCCTCTGGAACTCGGCGATCCGGGCAAAGTTCGCTGGTCATCACAGGTTCCGACGGCCGGCCCCTCCAGGCAGGCTCCTCAGGGGCACACCCACTCGCCGCCTACTCTTTTGATGCCTACGTGGGGCGGCCGCCCATCGTTGTGGAAGGCACAGAGCCCAGCGAAGCACATGAAATTATGCTGAACTCCTCCGCAGCGAAACGGGGAAAATTACATGTTGGTGATTCAGTAACGGTCATCACCAGTTCGGAACGCCTCGACGTCACCATCAGCGGCATCTACGACATCCCCCGCGACACCGCCGGGTGGATTGGCGTCATGTTCACGCCCGAACGCTACCTCGAACTCTTCACCGACGGTCGGTACGCCTCCCAGGTGATCATTTCCGCCGCCGACGGCGTCTCCCCCATGGACCTGCGCAACAGCCTCGGCCAACAGTACCCCACGCTGACGCCACTACTGCCCGAACAAATCGCAGAACGACAATCCGGCGACTACGTCCGCCAGCTCGGCTTCATGACCTACATGCTCGCCGCCTTCGGCGTCATCGCCTTGTTCGTCGGGTCGTTCATCATCACCAACACCTTCGCCATGATCCTCGGCCAGCGCACCCGAGAATTCGCCCTCCTGCGCAGCATCGGGGTATCCGCGCTCCAGGTACGCACTTCCGTATTCGCCGAAGCCGCCATTGCTGGGGTTATTGGCTGCATCACCGGCATCGCCGTCGGCATATCGCTGGTTGTGATGGTGATTAATGTGCTCAACCAGGTTGGCGACGGGCTCTCCGCCATCTCTCTTACGTTCACCCCCAAGGCCATCATCGTCCCCTTCACTGTTGGCATGATCATCACCATCATCGCCGCCGCCGAACCCGCACGCCGGGCTGGATCACTCCCGCCTATCGACGCCCTCCGCCCCGCCGACGACCGCTCCGACCACTCCCTCCGACTCCGCACTGTCTTCGGTGTTCTGGCGGCAGTCCTGGGCGTGGGGTTTGGCATCGCGGGGGCGCATTTCCCCACCATCGGTGGTTTTGATATGGACCTCTACCAGCGCTTATCCGCCGTGGCGGTGGGGGCATTGTTCTTGCTTGCCGGGTTGTGGCTAAGTGGCCCCGCCCTGGCCAGCATCTCCCCTGGGCTGCCCATCGGCCCCATCGGGCGGCTTGCCTCCCGCAACAGCTCCCGCAATCCTAGGCGCACGGCCGCCACGGCTTTCGCCCTGGCGTTGGGGGTCGGGATTAGTGGCCTGCGTTGGCGTGATCGGCGCCACCGCGCAGGCCAGCGTGTTCGGTTTAGTGGAGTCAAAAGTCAAGGCACCATTCGTACTGGACAGCCCCAACGGTGGACACAGTAGCGGCCTCGCCGGTTCCCCTACTGGTGGCGGGGGCCTGTCCATCCCGGAAGAAGCCATTACCACGGTAGAAAATCTTGATGGGGTTGGCTCGGTGGGAGTGCTCATGTCCGCCCCACTGCAGGCCGACCATTGGGATAACCCCACCACCACGGTGGTCAGCGGCGACATATCCCCTTTCGTGGACATTGGTGTGGTACGCGGTACCTCGGAGTTTGGCGACCAACCCGGCGCGATGATCTCCACCACCTACGCCAAGCAATCCGGCTTGGGACCAGGGCGACACGTTTACCCTGCGCCCCTACCTGGGCGGCGAGGGCACCGATAGCAGCGTGGTGACCATTCGCGGTGTCTATGAGGAGACGGGCTTGTTGGGCCACATGGTCATTAACCTGGCTGGTGCGCTGCGTGTACTACCGGACCTGGAGGCGTATAACAGGAAAACTGCGTTTGTGACCAGCGACGGCAGGTTTTCTGACTCGATGCTGCGCCGTGAGTTGGAGGATGCGGTGGCCCAGTATTTGGTGGTGCAGGTGAAGGCGAAGGAGGAATATAAGGGAGCGCTGGGGACTCAGGTGAACCAGATGGTGTCTCTAATTTATGGGTTGTTGGCGTTGGCGGTAGTAATTGCGGTGATGGGCATTATTAATACGCTGGCGCTGAGCGTATCGGAACGCACCCGTGAGCTGGGGACGCTGCGGGCAATTGGGGTGAGTAGGAGCCAGATCAGGAGAATGATCCAGCTGGAGGCAGTTCAGATGTCTGTATTTGGCGCACTGTGTGGTGTGGTTGTGGGCGTGTTTGCGGGGTGGTGTGTGGTGACTGTACTGCAGGATAAGGGCATGTCATCGCCGCATGTGCCGTGGAGCCAGGTGGCACTCATGGTTGCTGGAAGCGTTGTGGTGGGTTTGCTGGCCGCATTGGTTCCGGCGCAGAAGGCTGCGGCGACACCGCCGTTGGAGGCAATTGCGGAGTGATGCACCACTGTATACGCCTGTAGGATTTGTGAGGAGCACCACCGAACAGACATATCAATATGAAAGGATATGTGATGCGATACTGGGTCGGCGTAGTGTCCGAAGAGCATGTTCTCCTCGCTGTGGATGGCGGATTCTGCCAGGTATGTCACGGAAAGCAAGCGCCACTCAAGCGCATGGAAGAGGGTGACTGGCTTCTTTACTACAGTCCAAGAACAAAGATGAAAACAGGCGAAAAGCTCCAAGCTTTCACAGCCGCAGGCCAAGTGATTGACGACCAGGTATACCAATACCAGATGTCCGAAAACTTCTTCCCGTTCAGAAGAAATATCATGTTCCAGGACATCACCCAAAATTGCCCGCTTTCAGTTGCTAGGAAGCATCCTGAGTGGGGAAAATACTCTACGCAGCTGCGATATGGGCATTTCGAAGTTTCGCAAGGTTTTTTCGATTATATCTACGATTACATGCAGCAAGAGACACCCGAGCAAGACAGCCTGGCGCTCTTTTAACCAGTCTTCACTCATACCCCTAGGCGTCGAATTTGTAGCCCACACCCCGCACGGTGACAAGGTGGGTGGGACGTTTGGGTTCTTCTTCGATTTTGGAGCGGATGCGTTTGATGTGCACGTCGAGGGTTTTGGTGTCGCCGACGTAGTCTTCGCCCCACACGTGGTCGATGAGTTGCCCGCGGGTGAGTACTCTCCCTGGGTTGCGGAGCAGGTATTCCAGCAGGTCGTATTCTTTGAGGGGCATGGGGGTGTCCACGCCGTCGACGGTGACGGTGTGGCGTTCGAGGTCCATGCGCACGCGGCCGTCGCCAAGCACACTGGGGTTGGGTTCGGGTTCGTGGTCGGCATCGCCGCCGCGGCGGAGGACGGCGCGGATGCGGGCGATAAGTTCCCGGGATGAGTAGGGTTTGGTGACGTAGTCGTCGGCACCGAGTTCCAGGCCCACCACTTTGTCCACCTCGGAGTCGCGGGCGGTGACCATGATGACAGGAACGGTGGAGGTTTGCGGAGTTGTCGGCACACGTCAGTGCCGGACATGCCGGGGAGCATGAGGTCGAGGAGCACGATGTCGACGTCATTGTTGGCGAATTCGTCGAGGGCGGTGGGGCCGTCGCCGGAGATGAGCACGGTGAAGCCTTCTTTGCCTAGGAGGAACGCCAACGGTTCGGCGAGGGATTCTTCGTCTTCGACGATAAGGACGGTGGTCATGGTTACGTTGTCCTTTCGTTGGTGGTGCCGCCTGGCGGGTCCGGCAGTTCCGGCAGTTCCAGGGTGAAGGTGGAGCCGACACCGAGTCTTGACCACACTGTAATCGCCCCACCGTGGTTTGCTGCAACATGCTTAACAATGGCAAGACCCAGTCCGGTACCGCCGGTGGCGCGGGAACGGGCTTTGTCGACGCGGAAGAATCGTTCGAAGACGCGTTGTTGGTCTTCAGGAGCGATGCCGATGCCGCGGTCAGTGACGCTGATGTGCACGTTGCCGCCCACGCGGCGTTGGCTGATGCTGACGGAGGTGTTCGCGGGGGAATAGTTGATGGCGTTGCTCAGCAAGTTGGCCATGGCGGTGACCAGGAGCGTTTTGTCCCCCATGACAAACGCACTGGAGGCTGGGCCGCGGTCGATGGTGATGTTGGCGTTGTCGGCGGCGAGTTGGGTGCGTTGCAGGGCGTCGTCAATGAACCTCGTCCACGGAGACGGGTTCCATGTTGGGTAGCGGCTCGGCCCCTTGGAGCTTCTGATAGTGCGATGAGTTCGTTGATGAGGTTGGCCATCCGCTGGGCTTCTTTATTTAGTTTGATGCCGAAGTGTTCTACGGTGTCGGGGTCATCGCGGGATTCGATGAGCGCTTCCGACAGCAATGCCATGCCCCCCACGGGTGTTTTCAGTTCGTGTGACACGTTGGCCACGAAATCCCGGCGCGCGGCTTCCAGCCGCATGTTTTCCGACTCGTCGGTGCAGTAGATGATCACGAAGTCCCCGTCGGCAAGGGTGAGTGGTTTGATCACGGCTTTCACAGCGCTGACGCGGCTTCCCGTGCGCTGCTGCCCCGCCGGAAGGTCCAGGGTTTGGGGTTGCTGATGGGTGAATACGTTGTGCGCTTGGTGCCACACGTCGGGGCGCACGGCGTGGTCCGATATGATGCCCAGCGCGTGGGCTTGAGTGTTGGAAAGCACCACGTCCCCCTTATGCGTCACCACCGCCACCCCTGCTGGCGAGCCCTGCACCGCAAGGTGCAGCAACTGGCTTATCGACGCCCCGGGGGTGGCGGTGGTGCGGCGGTGGCGGGTGATCAGCAACGCCATGACCGTGATCACCATCCCGATCACGATGCCAATGAGGCACCCGATAATCACCGCCGACAAGGAGAACCGGTTACTTCCCGCCCTGCGCGGCGACGGCAGCGGCACCCGCGGCGGCGGCCTCCGGGTCAAGGTACGTGCCACCGGGGTTGGTGACGTTACCCTTCTCATCCAGTTCGTACACCAGCGGAATACCGGTGGGGATATTCAGCTCGGCGATGTCGGCATCGGAAATGCCGTCGAGGTACTTAACCAAGGCACGCAGGGAGTTGCCGTGCGCGGCAATGAGCACGTTTTCGCCCTTGAGTACGCGCGGCAGAATTTCTTCCTTGAAGTAGGGGACAAAGCGAGTGACCACGTCAAGCAGGCATTCGGTGTCCGGCACCTTGTCAAGGTCCGCGTAGCGGGGGTCGTTTGCCTGGCTGTATTCGGAGCTTTCCTCCAGTGGTGGCGGCGGGGTGTCGTAGGAGCGTCGCCATGCCATGAACTGGTCGTTACCGTATTTTTCTTTTGTTTCTGCCTTATTCAGCCCCTGGAGTGCACCGTAGTGACGCTCATTCAGGCGCCAATCGCGCACAACGGGAATCCACAAACGGTCAGCCGCATCCAATGCCAAATTCGCAGTGTTAATAGCGCGGCGTTGCAGGGAGGTGTATACGACATCGGGAAGAATATTGGCCTCGCGCAGCAATTCGCCGCCGTGGCGCGCTTCTTCTTCGCCTTTCTGTCAAAGCCACATCGACCCAACCAGTGAACTGATTGGACGCATTCCATTGACTTTGACCATGCCTCAAAAGAATCAACTTTCCAGTAGTCATGGCACCGATTCTGCCACTTTGCGACGCATTGTGCCGTACTTTGGCAGGAAGTCACAGAATAAGCGCGCCGTTATGCGCCGGGAGCCTGTCGTGAATAACAGTAGGAATGCGTGCGGGAAAGGACATCGGTGTAGACAGATGCCAGCGTCGATGCTGTCGCCGACCAGGAGAAATTAGCCGCATGCAGCACCGCATCCTGGCCCATACGTATGCGGGTGTCATCATCATCCAGCAGCTGGGCCAGCGCATCTGCCCATTCAACGGGATCGTGGCTATCCACCAGCAGGCCCGTCTCCCCTTCCGCGACGGCTATCGGCAGACCACCAACGCGCGCCGCTACCACCGGGGTGCCCGATGCCTGCGCCTCCATGGCCACCAGCCCAAAGGACTCGTTGTAGCTGGGGACCGCCACAACGTCGGCGGCGCGGTAAATGGTGACCAGTTCTGCGGGTGGACGTGGGGAAAGGAACCGAATGTGCTTCTCAATTCCCAGCTCACGAGCCATATCCTGGTAGGTTTCTGGGGTAGCATGCGCACCCGACGGTCCCCCGCAAATGAGCACCCGCAGGTTACGATGCGGATCCCTGCGCAGCAGCTCCGCCACCGCATGGATCAGCACCTGTGGGCCCTTGAACGCCTGCAGCCTACCCACAAACGCAATAACCTTTGTGTGCAGCGGAATACCCAACTGGCGGCGGCTGCGCTCCGTGGCGCGATCATTGCCTGGGTGGAACAAGGCCACCGCCGCACCCGGCGCGACCACGGCTATTTTTTCTGGGCTGGCGTCGTAATGGCGCTGCACGTCCAACGCCTCCTCCGCTGTGTTCACCACTAGGCAATCCGCGTTGTCCACCAACTGCTGCTCGCACATGCGCCGGGCCTCAGACTCAGGGGTGTCTATCTCTGAGCGGTGGGCGTTTTTTACCGCCGCCAGCGTGTGGGCGGTATGCACTAGGGGAACCTGCCAGACGTCGCGCAGCAGCCACCCCACTTGACCACTGAGCCAATAATGCGAATGAATGAGGTCATAGTTCAAGTTGTTGCACCGTGCATACACCAACACCCCGCCCGTAAACGCCGCCAGCTGTGTCGGCAGTTCTTCCTTATCAATGCCCTCATAGGGACCCGCCACGATGTTGATGACCCTTAAATTTGGTTCAACCTCCACGACTTCACCTTGGCTGGGACGGGTAGCTCGGGTGTAAATATCCACCTTGGTGCCCTGTCTGGCCAGTTCCGTGGCGGTGGAGAGCACGTAGACGTTCATGCCGCCCGCATCCCCCGAACCCGGTTGCTGCAGGGGCGAGGTGTGCATGGAAATCATGGCAATGCGCATAAACCGCATTTTAACGATTACTTTTCGGGAGGCGGTGAGGTGGATGCCCGAAGCGGTGCAGGAGCGAAGAAACGTGTGGGAAGGACGGGCGTCGTTACGCGATAGTCACAAATATGTAACGTACAGCTAGCGGTAAGTAAGCACATGTACTGCAGGTATACTTGATGCAACATACAAACTTACGCTGTGGTAACCCCTCCCAGCGCGCACCTGATGAAGGGACGTTAATGTCGGCTACTGAATCCTCGGCTTTTGAATCCAAAGCCTGGCTGAAGCACTACGCCGAGTGGACCCCAACCACCATCGAATATGGTGACACCACGCTGCTCGACTTCTACGACAACAACCTGGCCATCAACAGCGACAAGCCGGCCATCTACTTCTTCGGGCGCACCCAAACCTACGGTGAGTTTGACAAGCACGTCCGCCACGCCGCCGCCGGACTCCGCGCGCTGGGGGTTCGCGCCGGGGATCGCGTGGCCATACTGTTGCCCAACTGCCCGCAACACCTGGCAGCCTTCTACGCCGTACTGAAACTCGGTGCGACGGTGGTGGAACACAACCCCCTCTACACCGCCCACGAACTCGAACACCCCTTCAATGACCACGGTGCACGCGTGGCCATCTGCTGGGACAAAGCCGCCCCCACGCTGGAGAAACTACGCGGGCGCACTCCGCTGGAGACCATCGTTTCCGTCAACATGACCGAGGCGATGCCGCTACTGCAGAAAATCGCGCTCCGACTGCCCATTCCGTCGCTGCGCAAAGCCCGGGCACAGCTCACCGCCGACGCCCCCAACACCATTCCCTGGGAGTCCTTAATCAATCCCGCAATCGGTGGCGACGGCTCCGACGTTGAAAGCCCCACCGACGTCACCCGCGACACCACGGCACTCATTCTGTACACCTCCGGCACCACCGGCGCCCCCAAAGGCGCGCAGCTCAGCCACGGCAACCTCGTGGCCAACGTCCTGCAAGGCAAAGCCTGGGTGCCGGGACTCGGCGAGCAGGAAGAACGCTTGCTTGCGGCGCTGCCCATGTTCCACGCCTACGGACTCACCATGGTAGCCACCCTCGGGGTATTCATCGGCGGGGAAATCATCCTCCTGCCCGCGCCCGACCTGAAACTCATCATGCAGGTGATGAAGCGCCACACCCCCACCTGGCTGCCCGGCGTGCCCACCCTCTACGAAAAAATTGTCGACGCTGCCGAAGCAACCGGCGTGAATATCAAAGGTATCCGCAACGCCTTCTCCGGGGCCTCCACCCTGCCGGTTCGCACCGTTGATCGTTGGGAGCACTACACAAACGGCACCCTCGTTGAAGGCTACGGCCTCACCGAAACCTCCCCCATCATTGTGGGCAACCCCATGAACGGCAAACGACGTCCCGGCTACGTGGGAATCCCCTTCCCCGACACCGACGTGCGTATCGCTGACCCCGACAACCTGGACAAAACCCAACCCGACGGGTTCGAAGGCGAAGTGCTTGTCCGGGGGCCGCAAGTCTTCCAGGGTTACCTCAACCAGCCCGACGCCACCGAACATTCCTTCCACAACGGCTGGTACCGCACCGGTGACGTCGGCGTCATGGAACCTGACGGCTTCATCCGACTGGTAGCGCGCATCAAGGAAGTCATTATCACCGGTGGATTCAACGTCTACCCCGCCGAAGTCGAGGAAGTTCTCTGCAGCCACCCCGATGTTGCCGACGCCGCCGTGGTGGGCATCCCCCGCGAAGATGGCTCAGAAAACGTCGCCGCCGCCATCACCCTCACCGAAGGCGCAGCACTGGATCCCGACGGCCTGAAAAACTACTGCCGCGAACAACTCACTCGCTACAAAGTACCCCGCAATTTCTACCACTTCGAAGACCTGCCCCGCGACCAGATGGGCAAAGTACGACGCCGCGACGTGCAACAACAACTCGTCGAACGATACGGGGTGCGGCCCGGGGAGTGAGCTGGTGACGGGATTGATGCGCTGACACCGCACTATCACATGCCCCCCAACCCCTACTCGAACCGCTTACGCTTCAAGGAAAGTCAGGTTGCCGCAGAACTGTAGTCTGGGGTAATGCGTTCTTCTCCCACGATTGTTTGGTTCCGTGATGACCTACGCCTAGCCGATAACAGAGCCCTCCATTGGGCGGCGGAACGCGGACCCGTGGTGGGCTTATTTATCCATGAAACGGTGGGGCGCCCGCTGGGAGCAGCCGCTGCGTGGTGGCAGCGCCGCAGCCTCAACGAACTGCGCGAACGTCTTCCGGCTCCCCTCATCGAAAGGCGCGGCGATCCTCGCGTCATCGTGCCCCAGCTCGCACATGAACTTGGGCTGCGGTGACGTGGAATCGTCGCTACCACCTCACCGAGGTTGATGCGGAGATCAAAAGCGCCGTCGGTGCCACCACCCATCCTGGGTACCTCCTCACCGAACCATGGAAGATCACGACGAAAAGCGGCTCACCGTACAAGGTATTCAGCCCGTTTTACCGCGCAGCACATGCATTTCTTGTCGACGATCCCCCGTCCCCTCTCCCCGTGCCTGAGGTGACTGCAGCGAACGTGGAGCCGGAAACGCTGCCCGCTCCTGATGAGCCGGAGTGGGCGAGCACGCTGGGGCGTTATAACTGCCCGGGGGAGATTGGGGGCGTCGATAAGCTTCATTTTTTCGATGTTGACCATTATGACAACAACAATCTCGGAGTCCCCTCCACGTCGGGTCTCTCTCCATACCTGCGGTTCGGAGAGGTGAGCCCCGCGACCGCATGGGCGGAAGTGAGCAACTCAACCGAAAACGCCGAGCCGTTTCTGCGCCAATTGATCTGGCGTGATTTCGCCTGGCACCGTTTCTATCATCTACCGAACATGGCAACCGTGAATGTGCGCGAAGCTTTCAATCGCTTCCCGTGGGAATGGACACCGCGGGCAAAGCCGACATCGACTCCGCGCGCCTTTGCCCACGTCGAGATGGATGCGGAGGCTCAGCACATCGGTGAGCTGGCCGCGTGGCAATCAGGTCGCACCGGTGTCCCCCTCGTCGACGCCGGGATGCGCGAGCTGTGGGCGACCGGATCCATGCACAATCGCGCCCGGATGGTGGTTGGGTCCTGGCTGACAAAAAACCTGGGTATCCATTGGCGTCACGGGGAAGAGTGGTTTTGGGACACGCTTGTCGATGCCGACCCGGCCTCCAACGCTTTCAATTGGCAGTGGGTCGCTGGCTCTGGGGATGACGCCGCACCCTATTTTCGCGTCTTCAACCCGCTGACGCAGCAGAAAAAATTCGACGCAAGCGGCACTTACATTGCGCGCTGGGTGCCGGAAGCGCTGACCCCGCTCTATCCGGAACCCATGGTAGATATCGCGGAGTCGCGAAAAACCGCGCTGGCGGCCTACAAGGATATCAGCGGTTGAGCTGTACGATGTGCCCAGTGAGAGCCCATTAAGGATGGTGGCAAACGCCGACCACCCTGCGTTCAGGACAAGGTCGATGACAACGCGACCACCTACAAATACTTGGCAACCGTCACCCTGGACCATACCCGCATCCACAGGCGCGACATCATGGGTTCAACAAGTTTAAAGCCCACTACCATGACGGCCGCAATCAGCGGCAATTTCCAATTCAACATCGTCTATTGGCATCAGCCTGATTCTTGGCCCCGGGATCATCAGACGGTGCGACAAGAAGACCCGGTCGCTGAGTTCCAGAGAAAAATCCTCACCGCGACCGCACACAACATTCAACGAAAAAATGCGCGAAGCCAGCTCAATGCCACTTGGATCGATTTTGGTTGTCGCATTTTTCGGCCCTGGCTGGCTGTTGCTCTTTGGGGATAACGACAAACAGCAAACGACTAACCGTTGACATCTCAACCACTGCTATATTCGTGGCATGAACACAGAGTTTTACGATGCCATCATTATCGGTTTCGGCAAGGCGGGGAAAACGCTTGCGGTAGCGCTCGCGAATGCTGGACAGCGGGTCGCAATGGTTGAACGATCACCCAAGATGTACGGCGGCACCTGCATTAACATCGCCTGTATCCCCACGAAAGCACTGGTCAGTGCCGCAGCGCACAATGAGTCTTTCGACCAGGCCATGGCACACAAACAGGCGGTTGTGTCGCTCCTGCACGATCGCAACTACCATATGCTGGCCGATAACCCCCATGTGACGGTGATTGACGGCGAGGGATCTTTCGTTGATTCGCATACGGTGTCGGTTCGCGCGGGCGACGAACGCCTCCTCATCAACGCCCCTCGAATTTTCATCAACACTGGCGCGGAGCCGATCATACCGCCCATCACGGGCATTGAGGATTCCCGGCACGTCTACACCAGCACCGAGCTGCTGGATCACACCCACCAGCCACAGCGTTTGGCGGTAATCGGCGGGGGTTATGTTGGGTTGGAGTTTGCGTCCACGTACGCCAAGCTGGGCAGCAAGGTCACTGTTTCAGCGTAGCGACGCCCTGTTCACCGACGAAGATCCGCAGGTTGCGGCGGCAGCCACCCAGGCGCTCATTGATCAGGGAATCCAGATTGTACTCAATGCAAACATCACCCACATCGAAGACACTGACAGCGGAGTGTTGGTGAATGGTGACGAGTTTGATGCCGTGCTGCTGGCCACGGGGCGTCGGCCTGTCACCACAGGGCTCAACCTAGAGGCCGCCGGTGTTGAACTCACTGAGCGGGGCGCAATTGCTGTGAATGACCTGCTGCAAACAAGCGTTCCACATATCTGGGCGTTGGGTGACGTGAACGGTGGCCCACAGTTCACGTATGCGTCGCTGGATGATTACCGGATTGTGAAAAGCCAGTTGCTGGGCGATGGCAGCTATACCCGTGCCCAACGCAAACCCATGGCGTATTCCGTGTTCATGCAAACGCCCCTTGCCCGCATCGGTATGAATGAGGCCGAGGCACGTGACACAGGACAGCCCGTAGCGGTGAAGGAACTACCAGCCTCGGCCGTGCCCCGCCTGCATGTGGATGGAAACACGACCGGTCTGCTGCGCGCGATAGTAAATCCTGACACGAAGGAGATTCTTGGTACGACTCTGCTGTGCGAGGGCGCGCCGGAGGTGATCAACCTGATTAAAACCGCAATGGACGCAGGCCTGCCGTACACCACGCTGCGGGATCAGGTGTTCACCCACCCAAGCGTGACTGAAGCCCTGAACGACCTGTTTAACATGTAGTAATGCTGACCCAGCGCCGCATCCCTGTCCGGGAACCCTACGATGCACCTGGGATTTTCACGTTTCTCGCCGACCGTGTGATCGACGGAGTGGAGCACGCCGACCTGGATCAGCTGCGCTATGCCCGAACCATACATCTGCCCCACGGCCCCGGCGCGATAGAGGTGACCTATACGCAAAGGGGCGCTGGAGACCACGTTGGAGCTCGCAGACGCTGCGGATGCTCCTGCGGTGGTGGAGCGCGTCCAGCGGTTGTTTGATGCGCACCGGGATCCGGGGGACGTCGATAAGCACCTGGAGTCGGATCCCTTGCTTGCACCGAGTGTGCGTGCGACGCCGGGGATTCGGGTTCCTGGGGCTGCGAACTACGAGGAAATGTTGGTTCGTGCGTTGGTGGGGCAACAGATTTCGGTGGCGGCAGCGCGCAAGCATTTGTCCCGGTTGGCTGAGGCGGCGGGCGCGCCGTATGAGTCGGAAATTGTAGGGTTAAACAGGTGCTTTCCCACGCCTGAGCAGATCATTTCTGCAGTGGGCGACCCGGAATCCCTGGAGCCGACGCGTCCTTTGCGGCTGCCACGACAATCCGTCAAGGCGGTGGTAGCATCCATGCGGGCGCTGCTGGACGGAGAGCTGAATGTTCATGCAGACGCGGACCCCGAGGAGTTGTTTACGCAGCTGGTGGCCCGCCCGCGAATCGGGGTATGGACAGCGAATTATGTGCTGATGCGTTTGTTGGGGCATCCCGATGTGTGGCCGGAGGGCGACGTGGCCTTGGTTGCGGGCGCGCGAAAACTTGGCATAGTGGAGGGCAAGCAACATAAAATTTTGGCTCGCAAAGCCATGGACTGGGCACCGTGGCGTTCGTACGCTGCCATGCATATTTGGAGGAACGCATCATGACCACTGCTTTCTACGCTCACACCGACACCCCCGACGGCCCGTTCACCGTGATCGTGTCGGACGGCGCGGTGCTGGGCTCCGGCTGGACCAGCGACCCGAGGACCTGCTCCCCCGCATTCACCAGTCGTTGCTGCCGTCGGCTTTGGAGGAATCGGACACCGAAGCGGAGTTTGCACTGGATGCTGTGCGCAAATACTACGACGGGGATTTCGCCGCCGTGTTGCGAACCCCGGTTCGGCAGGTTTCTGGAGAGTTCCGCAGCCACGCCTGGGACGTGCTACGCGGCATCGGTCCTGGCCAGTGCATTACGTACAGTGATTTCGCAGCGTTGGCGGGAAGCCCTCAGGCCGTGCGGGCGGCGGCGAGTGCGTGTTCGCAGAACGCCGCAGCGTTGTTTGTGCCCTGCCACCGGGTCTTGAGCAAGGACGGCAGTTTGGGCGGTTTTCTCTACGGCACTGACGTGAAGAAGCGCCTTCTTGAGATGGAAGAGGATGATTTGGGGAATGAACAAGGCTGACCAGCAGGCGCTTAACGACGTCGCGTGGGCCGAGGTTACACACGCGTACGGCCCCGCCGTGGATGCGCCAGATATGTTGCGGCAACTCATGGAAGGTGGGGACGACCTTGAAGAAGCAACCGAGTTCCTATTTGGTGCGCTGACGCACCAAGGCACTCTGTACAGCGCTACCCTGCCCGTCCTGCGTTTTTGTGTTCGCGTGCTGGACCAGCTGAGCGTTGAGGCAACTGAGCAGGTGGTGGCGTGGATACAGTTTGTTGGAAGCCTTACCAGAGCGTCTCCCGAGGCCCCCTATGCGGCGGAATTGCGCGCCGAGGCTGTGGCCGTGGTAGAAGCCTTGCTTGCACTTGATGCCAGGAAAGGCGGCGAGTACTACACGCGAGCGCTAGGGGCGTGGCGTTGTGACGCAGAGAATGGGCTAGCTGATCGTGTTCGTACACGGCTGCAGGAATGCCCGGTTGATGGTGGAACACTTGCCGCGTTGGGTACATGGGGCGGGAATCTCAGTACCTACCTCACCTCTGATGACCTGGGGATACGAGCAGCCGCCGCCTTTCATGACCGCAGCAATGCCGGGACGGCTGCGCTGATAGAGGTGCTGGGCGACCCCGACATTGAGGATGTCTGGCTGGAGATTGAGCCAGAAGGTTGGCTTGACGATGTGGCGAACGAACTGCTTACCCGCGACCTTGGCGCAATCCCCGAAGCGGATCTTGCACGACTGGAATCCCTAGCCGTGCTCTATGCGTCCACCAACTTCATGCCGTGGGAACACTTTCTCCAGCTCATCGACGCAGGACACGGAAACGGGGTGCTTGATGCGGATGCGACCAGGCGGTTCCTGCGTGCCGTGGTGGACAATGACTTCCTGTGGCAAACCCCGTATGCAGCCGCCGCTCTGGAAAAAGCAGGGTTACCGGGTGATAGGGAGGAATTGCGGGAGATGGTGGGAGGGGCGGGCTTGTAACGTTGGTTGGCCTGCGGGTATCGCATTCAGCTCATTGCCGAAAAGATGTACATCCACCAAGTTGGCAGCACGTTTTACCTGGGTGCGCCAGTTACGGGGCGTCGTTAAGCGCGTTGCAACATCTGCTCAACATGTCGCTGGGCATCTCTCACAACTGAAGTATCACCGTTAATCCCCACCGTTGTCATGCACCCTTCCGCCAGGAGAAAAATCGTGGTCGCGACGTCTTCGCTCAGCCCAGAGTTCTTTGTGGTGTCTCTCATGAAGTCCAGGAAGCGCTTTTTATGGCGTTGAGCCTCATTAAGAATCGGTGAGCTAATAGCCCCCATTTCGCCTGCAGCATTGATCCATGCGCAACCACGGTGCCCAGTCCCCGATAGCCAGTCGTAGAGCCAGTCAAAAATCGCCACAAGATGCCGATCTTCACTGGCCTTGTCTACATAAGCCTTCAAGTCCGCGTGCCATTTGTCATCGCGCCGCCGCAGCATAGACACAGCCAACTGCTCTTTGTTTCCAACCAGGGCATAGATGCGTTTCAGTGACAGTCCAGAGGTGGAGCGAATCTCATCCATACCCACGGCCTGGTAACCACGCTCATAAAAAAGATACTCGGCGGTATCGAGAAGCTTTTCCAGTTCAGCAGTACTCATAAGACTCTCCCTCCAACCTTGACTCTTGCATGGAGAACGGTCGTTCTCTAGGCTAACACATATCGCGCGAACGATCGTTCGCGATGTTTCATAGGAGCACAGAATGCCAACCCCGTGGTTCACCCTGAGAAAAAGCGATGCCCCTCCACGGCCTCCATGGAGACAGATCGCTGCCGTGACGGTCATGTCAATAATGGCGCTCATAGTGTTGGCTTTCATCGGAGAAATTACGGGATTCGCGTTACTAACCCCACCCCTTGCAGCCAGCATGGCACTCATTGCGGGATGCCCCAACCTCCCACTTTCTCAGCCACGAAACGTTATCGGTGGGCAATTACTTTCCGCCATTGTTGGTTGTGCAGTGGGTGCTGTCAGCCATTCAATATGGGCGTTGGCCATCGCAGGCGGCCTCGCGCTTGGGGTAATGCTGGCGGCACGTGCGGCGCACTCCCCCGCCGCAGCAACCGCCATCCTGGGGGCTGTTATACCTTCTGGGCAACTGACTTTTATCCTATGCGCAGGTATAGCTGCTGCAATCCTGGTTCTTATTGGGGCAATAAGCGCAAAAATATCAACAACAAAGTACCCAATCTACTGGTGGTAAGGAGACTTCTCACGTGTCCATAGCGGAAATCCATTCAGCGGCGACCCTGACCCCATCAAAAGATGAAATGTGCGCCCAATTTTCCGACATTGCACAACGACTTGGCTCATATCGAGCCGTGGACCCAGCAGGTGAGGTTGGAATTGAAGTCATTGATAGCGATTTTTACAATAAACACCTGCACCAACCTACGACGACATACATCACACTAAACTAAAGCTAGACAATAACGTTATCGTATTACCGAGGCATGGATCGCACGGAAGTTGTTAAGCGACCTCGGCTTCGGATGCTTTCCAGTCGCCGATCAGCGCCATCATAATCAGGACAACCATAACGACAAAGACAGCTGAGAACGCAGCGGAGATCAGTCCCGCACACCTAGCAGCGAAAGCAATAACACTAAGGGTGTGACAAGCTCAAAAATACAAAACTACAAGAAAATAGAGAGGATTGCGAAAATGGCGGAAGAGACTGAGTTCAACCACTAGCGTGAAGCGCCAACAAACTCCCCAATAAAAAAACACTCCAAATTTTTGCCAGCAACAATAAAACTAAGCTACATTAGTGGTTGCAATCATCCTCACAGCGACATCGTTTATCAGGTTGGTGAGTCTTCTTACCCAACAAAGATAACCCTGCTATAAACTCAGAAAAAACGCCCGAATCAACTTGATACCATACCCACGTTCCACGCCTTTCCCCTACAATAAGATTTGCGTCGCGCAAAATCCTAAGATGATGACTGACTGTGGCCTGAGATTTTTGCACATAATCTACAATGTCACATACACACACTTCCGGAGTAGATGATGCGCTTATGTACTCAAAAATCTTTAACCGTGTAGCATCACCCAACGCTTTTGCCTGCGCAGCTAGCCTATCTACGCTCCCCGAATTTGCTTGAAAATTTACGGTAGAACTTGTATGTGCTCCTTCTCCCATACCTACAGTATGCACGAGAGAAGGAGCACACACAAGCCACAAAGAGCACCTGCACACTTCCTAATCTGCATAAAATATGTAATAAAACAAATCATCAGATATTGAGCACTCTCATTTTGATTACGGACAAGGCTCACACTTAGGTCTGCAAGTGTGTATGCAAATTCAAACTTGACATAGTCATATTTTAGCTTAATCGAACGTACACCAAAAAATCCTAGAAAACAGCAAAGAAACTTCGATACTAGCATCATCTAGGCTGACATAAATTCTGTTACTACCGCGAAAAGCTATAGCCTGAACCACAGCCAATGACAGATCACTGCTTTGATTCAGATTAACATGATAAATACATTCTTTACCAAACGCAGGATATCCTAAAACACAAAGCAAATGAACATCCTTCTCTCGACGAGCATAGACAAAGATCCACGTTACATCTCTTCACTTAACAGCAGTCCGTATTTGCATTTTGCACATCACCGAACGCGATATTCATTTTGGCATTCACCGTATCTCCGCGTAGAATTTCTAGGGCATCCAGCAGGTTTGGCATTACACCAATTGCAACAATCTTTCCGTTCACGCACAATATCGGAAGTTGTTTACTATTAGCAATATGGCTTACAACATATCCCGGTACAATAACTTCGGAAATGGCGGAGTCATTGAGATCATAAAATTCAACATTGTCCGATTCGCTAGCTTTACTTGCCAAAAAATCTGCCAACTTTTTCGCATCGCTAGGGCGACAACACACGCGATCGTATATTTGTATATGCATCACACGCTCCAATCAAACAAGTAGTTTTGATATATCCGAAATAGCATTAAGAGTCTTGTCGACCTCCTCAACCGTATTGTAAACATAAAAACTGGCTCGAACATTTCCAGGAGAACCACTGTGGCCGTTAACTTCATTAAAGTAATTAACAGCGCAGTGTTGACCCGTACGAACTCCAATTTTGTAGCGTTCATTAAGAATGCGGCCGACGTCGTCTGGATGAAGATTGCCAATATTGAATGACACAATCGCCATTCGTTCGTCGGCATCCATAGGTCCGTATACATCCACAGACGGTATTTCCTTCAAACCGGAAACAAACGCGTTGTAAGATCTCGATCATGCTCAGATATGTTATGAATACCCAGAGAGGTTAGATAGTCAATTGCTGCATGGAGACCAAATGCTTCCGCGATTGGCGGAGTTCCAGCCTGCCATTTATCAGGTAGTTCACTGTAAGAGCAATACTCTAGGCTACATTCTTCAAGCGATGGGCAGTCACACGCGGAGGTATCTAATGTACCGCCACCAACCATCCCCGGTCCCAGGCTTCTAGCAAGTTCTTCACGCAGATAGAGCACACCAATACCCGTAGGACCAAGCATCTTATGGCCCGAAAAAGCCAAAAAGTCGCACTGTATCTTTTTAACGTCGATGCTGATATGCGGCACAGCCTGAGCGGCGTCAAGAAGAAATAGCACACCTCGATCTCTACATTCTGCACCAATTTCTTCGAAGGGAGTTATGGTACCAAGAACATTTGAGACCGCCGTCATCGTGACGAGTTTAGTTTTAGGTCCAATGAGGTCGATCAGCTCGCTGGCATTAACAATCCCCAAACGTCCCGCATTATACCATCGCAGTTCCAGCCCCTTTTCGTCGGCTAGCCGTACCCATGGGGCCATATTTGACGTATGCTCAAGGCTCGTCAGCACAATTTCGTCACCGGGTTCAAATTGTAAAGTACGAGCAAGTAAATTAATTGCATGAGTCGTATTCTGTGTGAACGCTATTTCACTTGGGCACGCACCAATAAATCTTGCCACAGAAGCTACAGCATCATCATAACGTTGTGATGCCCTCATTGACAGGTCATAGGTTCCTCGATGAATATTAGCTCGATATTTTGTGTAATATTCGGTCATAGCCTCTATTACCGGCGTAGGGGTAAGTGATGAGGCAACCGAGTCGAGGTAGATATCATTTTTCCCAATAGTGGGAAAGTCTTGACGAATTTGATCAAGATCAAGCATTCTTTACTCCTTTTTGGCCTCTGAACTGCTTGTATCGACAACTATCAATATAGTAAATCAGCAAGGCTTCGCGTGCTATGCTCCACCCTAATTAGGGGGTGATTTTATGTAGCATAAACGTTACGACGCACGAGTTTTACAAAAAAATTGTCGTGGATACAACTATGCCTTGAGCAGCGGAAAAAGACAGCACAGATGATGGAGATACTCCCGTAAACGTGTCTGAAAAATACTCTGGCTATAGCGGCTGCCGGATTTGCGAAGCCAGTAAACGATGTCACCCTAACACGCTGCCGTAATATATGCCCCCCACCTCGGATGCAACTAGCTTGTCCTTTTGTATTTTTGAAGGTCAAATATTGTTATCGATATCCCTATCGGATATAATATTAGCTGTCGCGACGTTTATAATTGCTCCAATAATTTTCGCAATAGTATCTATTATGCTATTTTCGGCCTTAACTGTCCCTTGCGCCAAGGAAAGCAGCATCACAACTGGATTAAAGTGAGCTCCAAAGATTGCACCAAACTTCAATATTAGCATCGCCTATCCCAACCCAGTAGCGATCTAGTGGCGATAGAGTTTGCCGACAGTCGCATCTCATCATCGGCTGTTAATTCTTGCGCCTGCATTCCGGTACCGATGACAATCATAAGCAGAAATACAGTGCCAATAAACTCAGTTAAAGACAACTACAGAGATGATAATATAGGCCGCGTTGATTTTTTCACTTTACATCCTATACCCTGACACACGGGAATCCAGGATTAAAAATATTCCCGGAAATTTTTCTGTATCGGAATATTCGCTCACATCCACAGCAATAACGGATCTATCAATAGCCTCCCTAAGAGTCTCCGTCGATATTGCATACAATCAACAATGGCAACATCGTCAATGACTTATGTTGGCATCTGGCAGTCAGAGATCCCATCAGACACCCCAACATTCCTGCCGAGTTGGTTGCGGAGCATCGTTAAGTAGCCTCAGTTTCGCATGCGTTCCACACGCTAACCAGCACCATAACGAGCAGCGCTACCGCAACAATGATGACGACGGCAGTAACAGTGAAGGTCAGGCTGGTGTGCTCGGCGGCGAAACCGATCAACTACGATCCCGCAAGGTGCGCGGCGCAGCAAGTGATACTGAGAGTAGCCGCGAACGCGGGGCATGGAAGTCGAGACGCAGCAATGCGAGTTAGTCCACCAAGAGCTGACTGAGAATAGGCGATAGTGGTCGCGCTGTTAGCTGCATGACCATTCGAAAAGCACCTGGCTGAAATCGCGAGCGGCCAGCTGCTCGGGCGTGATCAGCCAGTTGGCTGTACCCATATCACCCCACATAATCTCAATGTTGCGTGAGTCTTCTCCTCTCCGCGGATCATGAACATCCCCAGAGACGATAGTCAGCAGATCAACGGTGTAGTTTTTAAGATTGTCCTCGAAATCACGCGGGTCATTCTGCACAAATTGGCTTGCCACCGATTTTATGGAACTCTGCGAAATCGTCGAAGAAATCTGTGACGAGTTCATCACTCAAATCATCGAGTTCATCCAATTCCTCGATGGTTTGATCGGGGTACAGGCTATTCCACTGCTCCACAAACGTATCGAAAAATTCCTCGGACAAGATCACGTCCCCCTGCTGAATAACCTCAAAGCCGAGGGCCAATTCCACATCCTCCGGGCAGATGGGCCAGCCCACATCGTCCCAATCAACCCGCGGAAGAGTCGCGTTGGCATTAGGCGTGCCAAGTTCCGGGTAATAAGTCACGCGGGTGTTGTTCTGAGCAATAGGGTTCTCAAAATCCATGCCCCACTGGTCATCCTTGAGGTTTAGCCAGAACTGCACGATTCCAGTTTTTGGATATACGTCATTATCCGGCAGTTCAGCGCAGTTAATCTGCGCAATCATACCCAGCGGGTCACCATCGGCATTGGTGGGCGCATCCACACCTTCCGGAAGGTAGGGCACTCCCCCAAACTTTGAGACCGTCACCGGAATCGGCTCCGGCGACACCGTGGCCGTAATGCGAACCATCTGACTCTGATCACGCTCATTCAGCAGCGACATCACCGCGCGCACCTGGTCAAGGATCTTTCCCACCATCAACTCCCTTGAGTTATCACACATGCTTTCTATCTACTATGCCATAGGCTGCTACTCGACGCCGCGAACTGGAAATTTCCAAGACCGGTTACTGGAGGCTGGTTCACCCTAGCCGCATGACCATTCGAAAAGCACCTGGCTGAAATCGCGAGCGGCCAGCTGTTCGGGCGTGATCAGCCAGTTGGCTGTACCCAGATCTCCCCACAGAATCTCGGCGAGGTGCGGGTAGGAACGCGGCCCCGCCTGCGGATCACGAAAGACTTCAGAAACCATAGTCAGCAAGTTGGCGGTGTAGTTTTTAAGATTGTCCCTGACATCACGCGGATCACCTTGAACAAAAATTGGCTTCCCGCCAATTTTATGGAACTCTGCAAAATCGTCGAAGAAATCCGTGACGGGCTCATCGCTTAGATCATCAAGATCCCACAAGCTCTTAATGGTTTGATCGGGGTACAGACTATTCCACTGATTCACAAACGCATCGAAAAAGCCCTCGGATAGAACCGCCTCGCCTTGCTCAATAGCCTCGAAGCTGAGAGCAAACTCCATATCCGATGGCGAAATAGGCCAATAGGCAGGAAATTCACCCTTCTCCTGATCAACTTGGGCAAGTCCCACACTGGAGTTGGGCGCACCAATTTCCGGGTAATACATCACGCGATTATTGTCCTGCGCGATGGGATTATCATAATTCGCACCATACAGATCATCCGTCGGGTCCAGCCAGAACTGCAGGATCCCAGTTTTCGGATAAATATCATTGTCCGGCAGTTCCGCGCAGTTAATCTGCGCAATCATCCCCAGCGGATCACCATCGGCGTTGGTGGGCACGTCCACACCTTCCGGAAGGTAGGGCACTCCCCCAAACTTCGAAGAAGTCACCGGCAGCGCCCCCGACGCAATCATAGGAGTGATACGAATCACCCGCCTGCGATCACGCTCGTTCAGCAGCGACATCACCCTACGTGTCTGATCAAGAATCTTTCCCACCGTACAACTCCTCCGGCTATCACACATACTTCCTGACCACTATGCCACAGATCTGCTTTTCGACGCCGCTACCTGGAGGTTTCCGAAAAAATGATTACCGAAAGCTGTTGGCATCTAATCTTACCGCCTATATAACTAAAATCCTCCTAGATATTTCTGTAGAAATAATATTGCCCATAACAAAACAGTAACAAAATGCTCAGCCATCCCAAAAAGTTACACACAACGACAATTCTGATAATAAGATCACAACACCCACACATTCTTCACCGTCAAAAACATGCTCTGGCCTGCACATATGTAACTTAACATCACAAATGCATCACAAATTCATATCGATACAAAGTTGCACCTTCGACACAAATACAATTAAGCTCTTCCACCAAGAAGTCAGTTACTGTACGATATTTTTATCTGTAAATCTAGTTTCATCATGAGGAGCAGGCTTATGAATACCCGACGTTCCACAGCGCGCCCATTGTCGGTGTGCGCCCTCTAGCAATGGGGGCAATTTCACTGGCTGCGTGCGGTAACCAGAGCGGCAACGATGTTGATAACAGTTCACAAGCACAGTCATCAACATCCGCTGCAGCGTCCTCATCAGAGACAACATCAAAGAAAAAAGAAGCAGATTTGTCGGTGGATCAGAGCATGGGTGGGGGCGCTGCGGTGTGGCAGTTCCCGGTCGTCTTTTCTGGATGGAAAATTGGTCAGTTAGATCAACCTGGCGCCATGCAGCTGACCAATGACAAGGGTGGGCAGTACACAGCAACGCAAAGTGCATATCCTTCCCCGCCAGCCCCTGGGGATCGCGCCGCAACCCAAGAGCAGACGGATAAGTGGATTCAGGATATTCAGGCAAAAACAACAGGCATGCAGCACAAAACCGCCGATTCGACGGAGATTACCGCGTCGGGTCAACCGGTGCAGATGATGCGCACCGATGCCGAGTATGTTGGCGCAGATGGCCAGAATTATCGTGCGGTTGTGTGGATTCGTGCGTTTACCCAAGGCACAAAACCTGGCTTTGTATCGTTAACGTATGCAACCCCAACGTCGTCGTTTTCCGAGGAAGAGTTAAAGGGTATGCTGGAGCAGACAAAATTGATGAACATCGAAAGTTCGCAATTGAACATGTAGGATTCTGCCCATGACACACACGCATCAGGACGTACAACAGAAACTTCCCGTTGCGGAAATCCTGTTCACCGGTTTCACCATCATCATCACGGATGGTGTGAACATCACAAGTCGACCCTTGTCCGGTACTGATATGTTTCTTTTATGCGGCTATGCTGCGGAAACCGCGCTGTGCGTGTGGTTTGCATTCCGCCATTCCCAGCGCACCACCCATCCGAACAACTTCGTTCGCGCACTCATCTTCATGGCTATTGTGGCGGTATCGTGTTGGGCCATTCCCAACAACATAACCCGCCTTTTAGCCATTATTGCCACACTCGTGTATATCGCATATGTCCTGCGTTATGGAAAGTAGCACTCAGCTAGTCCAAGGATTCCCCCACGCCTGATTCAGCCAGTTTAATAATGGCCTCACGCCGCGCTTTGAGCTTTTTCGCTTGGCGGCTAATGTCCCGCAATGATGCCCGTACTTCCCGCGCAACATCGGGGCACATTCCCACCCGAACGCTACCTTCGTCGTCAAGTTCAAAGCAAGGCAGAATAATGGCTGCGGCGCGGAGGGAAAACCCGGCGTCGAGAAGCATAGTAATGCGGGTGACAGTGTTAATAGTGGTTGGGCTGAAACATCGGTATCCGTTGCTCATTCGGGTGGAGGTAATAAGCCCACATTTTTCGTAGTGCCGCAGTGATCGCACGGATACCCCGGTGGCGCTGGCCAACTGGCCGATCAGAAGTTCCTGGTTATCCATAACTTGACCCTAACATCAGTGTCAGGGTTTAGCATCCACACCATGATCCACTTCAATCGACACAACACGCGCCCCATTGCGTTGGCGCACGGCGCGGGCGGCGCCATAGACGATAATTTCGCAGACATTGCGCATGCCCTGCGGGACGAGTTTCATCTCTTCGGGCATAACTACCCAGGAAGCGGCGACACACCCGCCGATAATGCACCCCTGAGCATCGAAGAACAGGCCGATAAGCTCATCAACTCCGCACTCGAACTCGGTTATTTCAGGTTTCCCGTTTTTGGATATTCCCTGGGCACAACCGTCGCCATCACTGCCGCTTATCGACGCCCCGATGCTGTCACCGCCCTCATCCTTCTCGCTGGTTTTCCCCGTGCGGATGCCCAGGCCACGCTATTTAGCAGCCTCTACGCATCGTTGGCGCAGGAAGGCCGCTACAAGGATCTGGCGCACCTGCTGATGTTGGCGCAGTCCCCGGCGGTGCTGGGACGAAACCACTGAACCGAACACGCAGGTAGAACAGCTCACTGCGCAACTCAATCCCGCAGCTCAGGGAGCATGTGCCGCAGATGGAGGCCGTGGCCACGGCAGATGTCACTCAGCTCCTCCCCCACATCACAGTCCCAGTGCTGGTGATTGTTGCTGGCCAGGACCGTATTGTATTGCCGGAATCGACGCGTGAGCTGGCACGCCTACTCCCGAACAGCCAACTCGTGGAACTCCCCGAGGCCGGTCATGTACCCACGCCCGAAGAATCTCGCCGCATTGCTAAGGGCGTGCAGGGTTTTCTAGCATCTGTGGATGCTCAACGTTAGCCAGAGTGGTGGCCTCAATGAGTTCTTGCAGGTCAACTGGCGAATATGATGCCGATGGGCATGCATAGTTGAGGGTCACCACCACCGGCGTGCGCTCATTGGCAAAATACCCTCAGCCACGCGCTTGAGCGGTGGGTAGCACCGTCGGGAGTGGCGTAGTCAGTGTTCACACGCAGCATATCCACTGGATCGCCGGGAACACCCTGCGCACCAACAGGCGGGTTGGATTCACCCGGAAGACCGCTGAAGCGCCGAATATCCGTGGCGGGTTCTGTGTTGGAGATAGGGTTGACGGTATTTTTCTTAAACGTTTTGATCCACAGGTTGGCCTGCACCTGGGTTTCCTGCTGGTCGGTGGCCTGCATGGTTGCTTTGAAGAGGTGCTGGGTGGCGGTGAATCGGCAGCCGTGTGCGTTGGCTAGTTGGAGCACGCCCGGCTCGTTGATGTCAGTTGTTTGCCAGCCGAGTGCTTGCCAGGGGAATTCCCAGGCCACGGCCCCGTGGTTCAGTGCGGGGTTGACGGGAGCGCCCGCCGAAGCGGGGGCCGCGCTGGAGCTGGGTGCTGAGGTGGGGCGCTTTCAGGCGAGGCGTTCTGCGATGCGGCCGCAGCGGCGCCGCGCACCGAGTCTCCGCTTTCGAGGGTGTTGGTGCCGTCTGCACAGGAGCTGAGTGCGAATAACCCCGCCGTGACCAGCGCGCATACCGCCACCAACCGGTTGGTCGTGTATTGAGTTGTCATCACCACACCCCTCAGAAGCGCCAATAGTAGTTTGCCCAGCAAATTTTTATCCACAAGCAGCATACATGACACATGTCACCTGTGAGGGCAAGATCTCATCTTTAGCTACCTCAATCACAGTGCGCTTCCACCCCTGCCAACCTCGGCTCCACGGCGCCCCACCCCTCACCGCGCCATAACAGACAATGGTGCGGGAGGAGGGGCGTCGATAAGCACTACGTGCTATGCATCTTGATGAATTTCGGGGAAACAGCCACCACAATGGCGGTGATAACCGCAGCACACAACAGTAAGGGACCTGCGGTTTCCAGGCCGCTGCCGTCGCCGATGGAGACGGATCCGATGCTGAGCGTGCGGGTAACAATACCTTGAGGCATCACATACCCGATGATGCCGATGGGCATCGGAGCCATTGCCCCGATGGTCCCAACAACGCACCCGAGGAAGCAGATCACCACCGGCATGGCAAAGGATCTGAGTAGTCCGGAGAGCAGGGATTGCAGAGCAACCAGTGGAACGGCCACCAAGACAGCCAAAAGGCCCGCAACCAAGTACATTACTGGCGGTTGCCCCGCATCGGCCGTGCCGTTATCCACGATGAACAGCCCCACTATCCACGTTCCGGCCAGCAGAATAATCTGCATAAACGCCACGGGAATAATGATCACCACGATTTTGCACAAGATGAGCGATAATGCATTACTCGTGTTAGTACGTAGGAGATTCCAGTTTGTGCCCTGGTGTTCCATTCTCCAGGCGGCTGCCGCAAGCAGCCCCACCCCCATGGATAAATAAAACATTCCATAGAAGAGGAATACTTGACCAAAGAGGGATGCCCACGCTTGGTCAAGCACTTCCCTGTTGCCCCAATAGTTCAGACTGCCGGTAGTTACCGCCAGTAGCGGCAGGATCACAGCTATAACCCACAGGCTTGAGCGCTTGAGTTTAATAAGTTCTGCACGCAGCATTGCCTTAGTTACCTTTCCATGCGATTCAGTTTATAAACACCTATTCCAAACACCGCCATAGATACAACACAGAATCCGATGATCCAGAAGTAATTCGGCATAATGTATTCCGGCCCGGTTGGGGTAAAGGTTGCATGCATGCTCACGGCATAATAACCCCAGGGAATAAACCTGACAACAACACCGGGCAACAGTAACGAAACACCGCCACAAACGCCCCCAGTACGCCGACACCCAGATTGACCAGCTGATTATCCACATATGCGGCAAGAATGACATGGAGGAGTCCCAAAGAAACATTGACCACCATCAGGCACACGGCATAGCCCAGCCAATATGTCGCTTCAAAATCCACAGACCCGAGCCGAAGGAATCCAATACCAATAATGGCCGCGAATTCTATCGCAACAATCACTGTTGTGATAATGCCAGTCAGTATGGCTTTGGTGGCGCAGAGTTTTCCGCGCGGAATTCCCGCTGTTCCTGCAACCTGCCATCCGTTTCCCTCATGCTCTATTTCCACCAGTCTCGTGGCAACAAGGCTCACAAAAATCGGGGATAGCAGCGCCTGCACCATGCCCACCATGGTCAAGAGTTCAACGAAACCTATGCCCGATGCTTTTCCCAGAATTTGCGCCACACTCATCAGGATCACCGCCGCCATAATCGCGAAGATCAGCAAACCCATGCGCATTCTGCGCAGCTTTCACTTCCAGCAGTATCATTACAAACTCCCCTGCACTGTGAGGTCCATAAAGACTTCTTCCAGGGATTGTTGGGCGCGCCGCGCCTCAAAGATCGGCACATTGAGCGCAGCCATTTGCCCCAACAGCCAGGCAACATTCTCCCTGCTCAGATTAGGAACGGCCACGGTAGTGTCGGTGAGTTGCCGGGCGTTCGGCAGGGTCAGCAGCTCTGGAATCCTCTCCACCTCAGTCTCTAGGATGAGGTCGGGAATGCTCTGCCCCAGCAGTTCTTCACGGCTTCCCTGGAAAATCAGCCGACCACGGTCAATAATGCCCAGCATCGTCGCGGTTTTATCCACCTCGTCCAGCAGGTGACTGGACACCATTACGGTGATACCTTGGGCTGCTAACTCAATCAGCAGTTCGCGCACCTCCTCGATGCCCGCCGGGTCAAGGCCGTTCGCTGGCTCATCCAGGATCAGCAGCTTCGGATTCCGGGCCAGCGCCATGGCGATTCCCAGCCGTTGCTTCATGCCCAAGGAATAGTTTTTAACCAGCTTGTCTTTGTGCGCCGTCAGGTGCACCGTCTCCAGCGCCTGCTCAATGTTGCGCCGCTCCAGGCCCAGCATCGACTCCACAACGCACATGTTCTCCCAGCCAGTCAGATGCCCATATCCGGGAGGTGCCTCAATCATCGACCCGATGGTGCGCAGCAATCGCGCACGGTTCGAATGGTTCAGACGCTGCCCGAACAGGTACACCTCACCCGCCGTCGGCTCCATCAACCCCAGCAGCATTTTCATGGTGGTGGACTTGCCGGACCCATTCGGTCCTAAAAAGCCGTACACGACCCCGCTCGGAACCTGCAGCTCCAGCGAATCCACCACCGTCTCCTTACCGAACCGCTTAGTCAGCCCCAGCGTTCGGATTACATTCATCTCATGCGTGCTCATGTCCTTCATCATCGCTGGTAACACCCCTGTCGCTCATCACCCTGGAGACTGAAACCCCAGGTCATACCCCAGGCTGATGAATCCATTCACCGCTTGTCGACGCCCACCCCAACAGCACTCGCGCTACACTTCAGGCAGCAGCAACACCAGAAAGGACACTCCCGTGGGCGGATTCTTCACACTCAGCACCCCTGAACTGCGACGCCGATGCCAGGCCATCGCGGTGCTGGACGCTATCGCATCGCCTGAGTGGGAGGGGCGTCGATACTCATGGAACCCCAGCTGGGATGACGGCGAACAAGTATTGGAAGGACGCGATGGACAGGGTGACTCCCTACTTATCCTCTTCCGGGATGAGAGCATGGCCATCAACCTGTTCAGCATGGAGGGCCAGCTTGTTGATGTCATTCCAGGTGCTTTTGAGAAATTCTTCCTTGGAGAACCCTGTAGCAACCCTCGGGACCACCTCATACTGGTGGCGCGAAAGGAACGATGGTGATTGGTATGGGAGCCCCACCACCGACGCGCCCGACTGGCTCCGACTCATCGCTGACGGACGGGATAGCTATCTTAACGACGCCGAAGACTACTTTGATGACAGCCTCAACTACACACGCGCAGCCTCGGCGGTCGTCTCACTGATCTACGACTTCACACCCCTCACTCGCGACATGGTGCTCGCCCTCTCCCCAGACTTCGACGACTGGGACCAACTCGCCGCCGATCTGGAAGAGATTGGGTATCCGGCGGTTGGGATTGGAGAAGTTAGGAACACTGCCAATAGCCAGCAGTGACCTCGCCGCTCTCCGGCTTCCAGTACAAATACAATGCCCCATAGAAAAACGGGTATGTTGTTGCAAGATCGTCTGGGTAGCCTGCCTCATCGATTTGCATGAGAAATTCCCAGCCGTCGCGATCAAGAGCGTCTGTGTAATACTCTTCCTCCTGGATCATCTCGGGTTGGCCCACAATGATCAACCCCTCTTCATCGCCTGATTCAATGGAAGTGAGGTTCAGATAGTCGCAGGTGAAGCGCGTATCAGAGCCTTCTGCAGACGGTTCATGGGTGAACACTCGTACGGCACAATCTGGGTAGATTCTGCGTTGCAGCAGTTCGTCGGGATCGCCGTTGAAGAATACCAACACGTGTGTTTCTAGCTGATAGGGGTGCTGAAAGCTGCCATAAAACAACAAACCTTCCAGCTCATTACCCATATGTTCACACCATTGCGGCGCATTGCCGCCGATACGACATCTCACAAAACCAACCTCTCAGGTATGTATATCTCCAGGCGGAAAAACCGACTTTTTTGAACCTGGGGATATACATACTTTTCCATTAGCGCTGTTCAACCATTTTTAACCGGCCACAGCCTGCAAAAACACCAGAACGTGAACATTTGATAGAGCGCCACAACCAGATAGCTACTCATGATCTACCAAACCGCCAAAAATTCCTGCAAAAACGGCAGTTTGGTGGAGCGCCACAACCCAAAAACCCCTGAACAGCGTTAGTGCAAACATTTGCATGAAGAAAGGTCTACCGCCAGGTCCGAAAACACCCCTTTTCCGAGCCCAGCGATGGACCTACCTGACACACCAACCCAAAACCTACAACTCCACCCCCACCCACACGGGTTCCGGCACGAGCTCGACACCAAACATCAAGGACCCCATCGCGGACTTCGCGCGCCAACGCTACAAGGTCGGCGGTGGTGGCGTTGCCGCGGTTCGTTAACGCCAAAGTATGTTTGGTGGACAGCCGAGCAGCGGCACCCTCACCAGGGTGCCCTTTGGTGAACCCGGCGCGGTCAATAAGCCAGGCTGCGGAGAGTTTGCGCTGGTCGTCACCTACGTCGAAGCAGGGCATGCGTTCGGCATCATCGGCCCCACGCAGCTCGGCGGCCACGGCGCGGACTTTTTCAGCCAACGCCGCAGAAACAATCGGGTTGGTAAAGAAGGACCCAGCTGACCAGGTGTCGTGGTCGGACGGGTCGTAGACCATGCCTTTTCCTCGGCGTAGTTCTAGTACCGCTTCGCGCACCTCCCCCACCGGTCGCCGCGCCCCAGAACCCTCAGAACCCGAAACCCCTAATGTCCGCGCAAGCTCCCCGAATCGCAGAGGCGCAGATAGCCCGTCCACGCTTAAAGCGAGTTCGATCTCCAACACAACCGCCCTTGAGGTGTGTTTGAGGTTGGAGTGTCGGTAGCTCAAATCCAGCTCAGAAGCGGGCACCCACACATCCTCCCCTGCCGAACGATCCCACAGTCGAACACGAGTGAGCACGTCGGAGATTTCCGCCCCGTAGGCACCAACGTTTTGCACGGGCGTGGCGCCCGCAGAGCCGGGAATGCCGGAGAGGCATTCGATGCCGCCGAGCCCCGCGTCCACAGCAGCAGCGACCACGGAATCCCAGACGGCACCGGCTTCTGTGCGCAAATCCCGCTGTCGGGGTCGATGTGAATGTTGTCGCATTCTAGGACGACGGCAACCACGTCAACGGGACCATCAGCAATAACGAGGTTGGACCCGCCGCCGATAATGAGCAGCGACACCTGGTGGGCGTCGAGAAGCGATACGACGTCTATGACTGCCTGCGTGGATGCACACCGCACGACGGCGCGTGGCTGCCCCCCAAGGTGCAGGGTGGTGAGGTCGGCGAACTGGGTAGTGGTGTCGATGGTGGCACCGGGGATGCTGGAGAGTTTTTGGGTTACTAATAGGTCGGACACACCTTTAACGGTAGTCTGTACACATGGCAACGCGTACCGAAACTTCTGTAACTATCAATTTTCCGCCTGCAAAGGTGCATGAGGCCCTGACGAATGCTGACTACTGGGCTTACAATGTGGCGAATCTGAGCACGGAACCTGGCGAGGTTCATGAGATCACCAGCACTGACGGCGGCGCTGAGGTTGTGCTGTACGAGATCATGCCGATGGAGCTGCTTCCCGAGGCTGTGCGTGCGATGATCAGCCAGTCGTTGAAGATTAAGCGCGTGTACACCATTGGCGCGCTAGCCGACGGCGCTGCAAAGGCGTCCTACACCGCAGATGTGAAGGGTGCCCCGGTGGATTTCAAGGGCGATATTGAGCTGTCCGGCGACGATGCGTCCACCACCCTCTCCTACGCCAACGAAGTGAACGTGACCATTCCGTTCATGGGCCCCGCGATTGAGCCGAAGGTTGCCGAGGCCCTCAGCGAGCTGGTGGCCAACGAGGCCGCTCTGACCGAGAAGTGGATTTCGGAAACCTCTAACACACGTTTGTGGCTGATCACGCCCATAATCTGCGTGCCACGTTCGGAGACCACCAACACACTCGCCGGCAGGCTACCCGAAGCACCCGCCCCGTGGGTGTGATCACACGCGGCACAACGAATGTGAATCGATTGCGCCGCTGCGACCGTTGGATGGTTCATCACCCCACGGTGCAGCGGTGCCTTTCGCATGACTCCATCCACGACGTTCCCCTGGCCATTGATGTGGGGTACGGTGCCTCTCACACCACCACCTGCGAGTGGGCCACCTGGCTGCGCCGCCTGCGTGCCGACGTCTCCGTGCTCGGCCTGGAGATTGATCCCGCCCGTGTGCTGCCACCCCGCGACGGCGTGCACTTTGCCGTGGGCGGGTTTGAGCTGGCGGGCCACCGCCCGAATCTGGTGCGGGCGTTTAATGTACTGCGTCAGTACGACGTCTCCCAGGTTCACGACGCCTGGCAGCTGGTGTGTTCCCGACTCGCCCCCGGCGGGCTGTTTGTGGAGGGCACCTGCGACGAGCTGGGCCGCCGCTGTTCCTGGGTGTTGTTGGACGCGGACGGCCCGCAGTCCCTCACCCTGGCCTGGGATCCGCATCATACCGCCCGCCCCTCTGACCTGGCCGAACGGCTCCCTAAGGCCCTTATTCACCGAAACGTCCCCGGCGAACCCATCCACAACCTGCTGCGCATGGCCGACACCGCTTGGGACCGCGCCGCCGCCTGGGCCACCTACGGTCCGCGCGTCCGCTGGCGGGAGGCGCGCCGCCTGCTTATCGACGCCTCGGTGCCCCTCACCCCGATTCGCCGCCGCGTCCGCGACAACCTCCTCACCGTACCGTGGTCTTTTGTGAGTGGCGATCAGGTGTAGTGCGAGTAGCGCGTTGCTGAAGATTCAGGAAAACTAGATTGGGTGAAAAAGTTACTTGTTGGTCTTGTTGTTGCTTTCCTCCTCATCGCTGGTATTGCCGAGGGCGGTACCCGGTGGTATGTGTCCCAGCAATTGAAAGCCGATTCGGGTGAGGGGGCCAGCGTCAGCTTCGGGGCCTACCCGGTCGTGGCCACGCTGGTCACGGGGAATGTGAAGCATGTGGACATGGACCTGCCGTCCACCTTGAAGATCGACTACCCCGACGGCACCAACAGTGCCCCCCAGGTAACAGGCAGCCCCGCGTCCACGGTGAAGATCCGCAATCTTTCCCTGAAGGATCGCAACAATCCCGTCGCCGGGTCCATGCTGTTGGATACCCGGCTGACCGACGAGTTCATGCTCGCACAGGTGCAATCCGCAATAGCGGAACAAGCAGCAGGCAACACCAACAATGGCTACGCGGGCGCGCTGATCCAAAGCCTGGTACGCGTCACCGGCATCACCTCGCACCCGAATGACGGCACTGTGAGCGTCGAATTCACCGATGGCGCCGCCACGCTGACGCTGCGCCCCAGTGCCGCGGACGGACAGCTGCAGTTCCAGGCGGAACGTGCCGCTTTGTTTGGGGTGGAGCTCCCCAAGGAGATGTCGGACGCCATTACTAATAGTCTGCGAGAGAGCGCCAGCAAGATGGCCGGGGGGGCTGAACGTGGAGAGCGTGTCGGTGGAAGATAAGGCCGTTGCCCTACGTCTGACCGGCACAAACGTCAATTTCAGCGAGATTAGCGATAACTCACAGCAGAAGTAGCCCCAGCCTTCAACTTGCCCAGTTTGCCCCTACCCTAATACGCAGATAAGATACACATTAATAAATCGTTATCTTTTTCTTACATGCGCCAAAGGGGCTGAGCTGTGTGAGATCTTTTTCATTCCACTACCTGATCCCAGAAATAGTATTACTAGCTGCGGGTATCGGCATGTACTGGGTGGGCATCGCGGGAACAAGGCCCGACGGACAGTCCCATGTTCTGTACCCGCTGCTGTCAACCTGGGGCAGCGGCATTACGGTGCTCGTGGTGCCCATCGCGCTTGTATCCACGCTGTTTCGGGCCACGCAGCAGGAAAGCCAACCTGATTCTCATGTATTGCGGCATGGTGCTGTTTGTGGTGAGCCAGTGGGTCATGATGGCCGACAGCACCCAACCCATCACCGCACACCCGGGTTTCTTCTTAAGCGGCTGCGGCTTTGGAATGCTGTATTCCTCGGGCACATCCCTGATGTTGCACTGGTTTAATCAGGAGCGCCATCAAGAACCTTTGCTGCTGCTGACACTCCAAGACGGGTCGCACCGGCAGCTACCAACGCTTGCGCATCATCCCAGGTACGTATTCCACCAGAAGCCTTGATGCCCATCTGCCCGCCCACGGCATCATTCATCACGCGCACTGCCTCCACTGAAGCCCCGCCCGCAGGGTGGAACCCAGTGGAGGTTTTCACGTAGTCGGCACCGGCGGCAAGTGCAGCGCGGCAGGCGGTAGCCAGGGCGTCGTTACTGAGCACCGCCGATTCCAGAATGACCTTCAGCACCACAGGGTGCGGCACAGCCTCGCGCACGGTAGCGATTTCAGAGATGAGGGCGTTGCTGTCCCCCGCCTGAGCTGCGGCAATATCCACCACCATATCAATTTCCGACGCCCCGAACTGCACTGCCAGCCGGGCTTCCGCCGCCTTCACCAGCACATGATGCTTGCCGGATGGGAACCCACACACAGTGGCCACCGTCAGGCCGGCCTGGGCGGCTTTCTCCGTGGCATGCAGCAAAGACGGGGACACGCAGACGGCACCCACCCCGAGAGAGATGGCGCTATCGATCAGGTGCCCCACATCGGCAGCGGTGGCTTCGGGAGAGAGCAGGGTGTAGTCCATGATGCGGGCGAGTTGTTCGCGGCTGGGTTGTGTGGTTCGGTCCAGATCCATAAGGCTCAAGAATAGCCGCCTTTTTCTGGCACAATGGCACTCGTACAGTATCCAGGGTGCAGCACAATACGGGAAGCGGTGGGCCAATGAGGGAGCGTTCAGAAACACAACAACGCCTAGTGGAAGCCGCCCGCATTGTGATGATTAACTCCGGCATTGAGGGCTGTACACAACAGCGCATCTGCAAAGAAGCCGGACTGACCAGGGGTGCCTTCTATTCCAACTACGCCACCAAAGAGGAACTTTTCACCCACGTGGCGCGGGACGCTTACGCCCGGATTATTGAACGCCTCGACGAAATCGTGGAACGCTGGGCAGCACAGCCCTCAACACAGCCCGGCGGCCAGCCGGAAGTGAAGGTCGCCGAGTTCCTGGGCAGCGCACAGGTGGAACTAGGTCTGAACAGGGAGTTTTTCATCCTGCACAATGAGCTGCTGTCGCGGGCGGCGCGGGAACCGGAGTGGGCACTGCAGTTCCGGGAAATCAACCGTGATTTGTGTTGCGTGTCGCTCAGGTTTTGGAGCTTATTGTGAACGAGGTCGGCCGCACCTTAGATCGCCGCCCAGAGGCGGTGGCGCAGGCGGTTATTGGCATTGCATTGCGGGTTACGGGAGTTTCCGCCTGGAAAACAGAACTTATTAATGATAATGACACTTTTGAACCGCGCGGCACAATGCTTGAAGCCGACGATATTGTGGACATGATCCTTACTTTATTATTTGCATGTTCCAAGCCAATGGTGTAATGCTGCGGGGGCTGCAACATCGGGGACGTGGGGGCGTCGTTAAGCGCACACGCAGGGACGATGGAAAATAACGACCACCAACCCCGCACCAAGCACCACCTGCACACATGAGTTTTTATTAACCAAGCAGGGACGATACATTTATGTATTCGACGCTGAAAGTAAGCCTTGTTAGCATTCGGGAAAACACGTTTGTCACACATGAGGAGTTTGCGTGAACTTGCCGTCTTTGCTTCCTTTGCATGCCTTTGAAAGCCCCGCGTTGTTGTTCGCGGGGCAAGCGTCTCCCTGGCAGGAGGCTCTCCGGGGTGCTGAGGATCCTCGACTGTTGTCGCTACTGAATGCCGCTGAGCGTCGCGTCGCCGCCTACGCACGGGAGCGCGCCAGCGCCGTGCCCGGCGCGGATGCCCGGTTGAAGGATTTGATCACCAACCCGGATGCCTCCCTGTCAGTCGATGTGGATATGCTTCCTGCGGTGAGTGTGCCTGGGATTGTGTTGTCGCAGGTTGCGGCTGTGTTGCATCTTCAGGATGCTGGTTTGGATGTTTCAAAGGCCGCACTCATCGGGCATTCCCAGGGCAGCCTGGGCGTGGCCGCAGCGGAGGCCATCGCGGCGGACACCAGCGGTAAGGCCGTGGAGGAGAACACTGCGCTGGTGGATGTGGTGGCGTTTGCCCTGCTGATGGGCACTGCTGCCACCCTGCGCGCGCAGGAATTGGGCACGCACGCGGGGGATTCCTGGATGTTGAGTGTCCGTAATGTGCCGCGCGAGGCTGTTGAGGGCGCCATTGCGCATGTTAAGGACACGGAATTGGCGCTGCGTAATGGCCACACGCATTTTGTGATTGCGGGTGCGCCTGCGGCATTGCGCCAGGTGGAGAGCTTGATTGAGCAGGCTGCGGAGAAGCATAACGCGGAGCTGGATGATAAGCGTTCGGGCGGTACTCGGGTGGAGCCGCTGTTCAACGAACTCAAGGTTTCCGCGCCGTTCCACTTCACGGCAATGCAGCCCGGTGCGGACCGCGCCGCCGAGTGGGCCTCCGCGCTTGGTTTGACGGTATCCGCCCAGGCCCTTGCCGAAGACATTCTGGTCAAGCACCACGATTGGCCCGCAGAGTTGTCGGCGCTGACCACCAGCACCGAGATCACCCATGTGCTAAACACCGAGCCGGGTCACGGCCTGGGCCGCATCACCGCCAAACTTCTCGACGGCCGCGGCATCACCCTCGTTGCCGCTGGTACCGCTGCGGATCGCGACAAGCTGGTCACTCCCGGTACCACCATCCCGCAGGAGGACACCTGGGAGCGGTTCGCCCCGAAGCTGGTGGAGTTGCCGGACGGCAGCGTGAAAGTTGTCACCGCGTTTAGCCGCCTGACCGGCTACTCCCCAATCCTGCTGGCGGGCATGACCCCCACCACGGTGGACCCGGATATCGTCGCAGCAGCCGCTAACGCTGGTTTCTGGGCCGAGTTGGCCGGTGGTGGCCAGTATTCGGAGGAAGTGTTCACCAAGAATCGTGACGGCTTGGTGGCCCAGCTGCAACCGGGCCGCGCAGCGCAGTTCAACTCCATGTTCTTCGACCGCTACATGTGGAACCTGCAGTTTGGCGCGCAGCGTATTGTTTCACGCGCACGCGCCGCAGGCACCTCCATCAACGGCGTGACCGTGTCCGCCGGTATCCCCGAGTTGGAGGAAGCTAAGGAGCTGATCCAGAGCCTGCACGAGGATGGCTTCCCCTACATCAGTTTCAAGCCGGGCACCGTGGAGCAGATTCGTTCCGTCTTGGAGATCGCCAAGGACAATCCGGATGCCATGATCATCATGCAGGTGGAGGACGGCCACGCTGGCGGCCACCATTCCTGGGTGAACCTGGATGACCTGTTGCTGGCCACCTACGGCGAAATCCGCCGCCAGCCGAACGTGGTGCTGTGTGTGGGCGGTGGCATTGGCACCCCGGAGAAGGCCGCGGAATACCTAACGGGTTCCTGGGCTACCCAGTACCACGCCCCCGCCATGCCCGTGGACGGCATTTTGGTGGGCACCGCAGCCATGACCACCAAGGAGGCAAAGACGTCTCCGCAGGTCAAGAAGCTGCTCAAGGACACCCCTGGTGTGGATCCCAACGATCGCGGCGGCTGGGTCGGCCGTGGCGAGTCCCGTGGCGGCGTGACCTCCGGCCTATCGCACCTGCACGCGGACATGTACGAGGTGGATAACGCCTCCGCCGCGTGTTCCCGCCTGATTTCCTCCATTGAGCCCAGCGACGAGGCCGTGGCTGCCCGGCGCGATGAGATTATTGCCGCGCTGAATAAGACGGCGAAGCCGTATTTCGGTGATCTGGAGGAGATGACCTACGCCGAGTGGCTGCAGCGTTTTGTGGATTTGGCGTACCCCCTGGACGGACCCGACCTGGCCGGATCGCTTCTTTGATTTGCTGCACCGTGTGGAGGCCCGCCTGTCGGATGTGGATCACGGCCCGGTGGTCACGTTGTTCCCCACCCTGGAGGATGCGGAGGATGGTCCGGCGGCCGTCGAGAAGCTGCTGTCGGAGTACCCGCAGGCCCGCGAGCTGAAGGTGGGTGCCCGCGACGCTGCGTGGTTTATTGGCCTGTGCCGCAAGCACCACAAGCCGATGCCGTGGGTGCCCGCCATTGATGCGGACCTGGCACGGTGGTGGGGCTTGGATACCCTGTGGCAGTCTCAGGACGAGCGCTACTCCGCCGATGCTGTGCGCGTGATCCCGGGCCCGGTGTCGGTGGCAGGTATTGATCGTATCGACGAGCCGGTGGCTGACCTGCTGGGTCGTTTTGAACAGGCATGCACAGACACCCTCAGTGCCAACAGCACACCCGCGAAGGTGTTTGCCCGCCTGGGCGAGGTCGCCGACGGCGAGGAGCTGCTGCGCACCGCCCCGCATATCGTGTGGCACGGCCATTTGATTGATAACCCAGCTCATGCGCTGGCACCGGAGGCCGTGGACATCATTGCCCCCACCGATCCCACCAGCGACGTATGGACCATTCGCGTGCTGGCCGATTCCGTGTGGGACGACCTGGACCCCGGCGCGAAGAAGCCCTATGTGGTCACCCAGGTGGACATTCCGGTGGCGTTGTCCGAGGCCACGGCCACGGGCGCATCCCCGGTGGTGGATCACGATGCCCTGCCGGACGCCGTGTATGGCCTGCTGGCCGCCGTCGCGGGCGTGGGTTCCACCTCCGCTGCGGGCGACAGCATTGATTCCCTGCCCACGGTGGAGCCGAAGGAAGGCACCACGTTTGGCGTGGTGCGGGATTCCTTCACCCTGCCCGCAACCCTGCTCACTCAGCACACCGCCGTGTCGGGCGCGGGCATTCCGTTGGGCGACCTGGATGGGGAGGCACTGAACGCAGGCACCGCCGATGCGCTGGTGGGGCCCTGCTGGCCCGCCATCTACGCCGCCCTGGGTTCTGCGTACCTGCCCGACGGCTATCCGGTGATTGAGGGCCTGCTCAACGCCGTGCACCTGGATCACTGCGTGGAGCTGCTGGTTCCGCTGGAGGAGCTGGCCAATTCCCGCACCATCCAGGTGGAGGCCCAAACCTCCCCGTTGGAGGAATCCGCATCGGGACGCATTGTCACCGTCAACCTGACGCTCACCTCCGAGGGTGAGGTTGTCGCCCGGCTTGTGGAGCGTTTTGCCATCCGCGGCCGCGTGACCAGCACTCAGGCACCGTCGCTGGCCCCCAACTGGGGTGGAGCCGACGTAGAGATTGTGGACACCCCGCGCCACTTCTTGCGCCGCACCGTGGTCACCGCGCCCGCCGACATGACCCCCTTCGCCATGGTGTCCGGCGACTACAACCCGATCCATACCTCCACCAACGCCGCCCGTCTCGTGGGCCTGGAGGCTCCCCTGGTGCACGGCATGTGGCTGTCGGCCACCGCGCAGCACCTGGCTACCGCTGGTAAGCGCCCCGCCCGTCTCATCGGCTGGACCTACTCCATGTTCGGCATGGTGCAGCTTAACGATGCCGTGGACATCACCGTTGAACGCGTCGGCCGCTCCGCCCGCGGCGCCATCTCTGCCGTGGAGGTTACTGCCGCGTGGACGGCAACGTGGTGTCCCGCGGCCAGGCGCTGCTTGCACCGCCCACCACCGCCTACGTGTACCCGGGCCAGGGCATCCAAAGCCCCGGCATGGCTTCGGGCGACCGTTCTGCCTCCGCTGCGGCCCGCGCCGTGTGGGAGCGCGCCGATTCCCACACCCGCAACGAACTCGGATTCTCCATCGTGCAGATCGTGGACGAGAACCCGACCGTCCTGCGCGTGGGCGAAACCGTGTTCCGCCACCCCAAGGGCGTGCTGTACCTGACGCAGTTCACTCAGGTGGCTCTGGCAGTGGTGGCCTACGGTCAGACCGAACGCCTCCGCGAAGCAGGCACCATTGTGCCCGGCTCCCTCTACGCGGGACACTCGCTGGGCGAGTACACGGCACTGGCCTCCCTGGCCAACATCTTCGACCTGGAAGCCGTGATCGACATTGTGTTCTCCCGCGGCTCCGCCATGCACTCCCTGGTTGAGCGCGACGCCGCTGGACGCTCCAACTACCGCCTGGGTGCGCTGCGCCCCAATATGTTCGGGCTGAGCGACGCGGAAGTCGTGGACTACGTTGCCGATATCGCTGAACGCACCGGGGAGTTCCTGGAGATTGTGAACTTCAACGTGGCTGGCCAGCAGTATGCGGTGGCCGGCACGGTCGCCGGCCTGAAGGCACTGGCTGCGGATGCCCAGGAGCGCGGTGGAAAGCGCGCCTACGTGGAAATCCCCGGCATTGACGTGCCCTTCCACTCCCGTGTTCTGCGCCCCGGGGTCCCGGCGTTTGCCGCCAAGCTGGATTCGCTGCTGCCAGAAGAACTGGATGTGGACGCCCTGGTCGATCGCTACGTGCCGAACCTGGTGGCTCGCCCCTTCGAGCTGACCCGCGACTTCGCCGAGGCAATTCTGGATGTTGTTCCCTCCGAACCGCTGAAGAAACTGCTGGATAGCGGCGAGTTTGAGCGCCAGGCCACCGACTCCCCCGCCAAGCTTGCCCGCGTGCTCATGATTGAGCTGCTGAGCTGGCAGTTCGCCTCCCCGGTCCGCTGGATTGAGACGCAGGATCTACTGATCAACGAGGCGAAGGTGGAGCACATTGTGGAGGTTGGTTTGGCCTCTGCACCCACGCTGGCCAACCTGGCCGCCCGCACCCTGGATCTTGCGGAGAACGCTGGCGCATCGGTGCGCGTGTTCAACGTCGAGCGCGACGCGGATGCCGTGAACCTGGCCGATCCGAAGTCCGCTCCGGTGGTGGAGGAAGCCGCCCCCGAGGCCGAGGAAACACCTGCTGAGGCGGCTCCCGCCGAGGCACCCGCTGAGCCTGCACCCGCCGCTGAGGCCGCTCCGGCACCGGCCCCCGCCGCCCCGACGGGTGGCTCTCCCGCTGGTGAGCTGCCGTTTACCGCTGCGGATGCGATCATGTTCCTGTTTGCGGTGCAGAACAAGGTGCGCCTGGACCAGATCGCGGGTAGCGACACCACAGAAACCCTCACCAATGGCGTATCCTCCCGCCGTAACCAGCTGCTCATGGACATGTCCACCGAGCTGGGTGTGCCCACCATTGACGGTGCGGCAGAGGCGGACGTCGATACGCTGAAGGCCCGCGTGGCCACCGCTGCCCCCGGCTACCGTGCGTTCGGCCCGGTGCTGTCGGAGGTTGTGCGTGGTCGTCTGCGTACCCTGACGGGCCAGGCGTCGCAAAAGCCCGCCTACATTCGTGACCGCGTGACCGGTGCTTGGGGCCTGCCCGAGTCGTGGGCGGTGCACGTGGAGGCCGAGCTGGTGCTGGGCACCCGCGACGGCGAGTCCGTGCGTGGTGGCGATGCCGGTACCCTGCCCTCCGACAATCCCTCCTCCAAGGCCGCCCTGGATGCGCTTATCGACGCCGCAGTGACCAACGTCGCTGCCACGCATGGCGTGTCCGTCTCCCTGGGGAGCGGTGATGCTGCCGGTGGCGGCGGCGTGGTTGATTCTGCTGCTCTGGATGCCTACGCCGATACCGTCACCGGTCCGGAAGGTGTGCTCGCTGCTACGGCACGCACCATCCTGGACCAGCTGGGGCACCTCACCCCCGAACCCGCGGAACCCGAAACCTCCGACACCGCCCTCATCGACGCGGTGGAGGCCGAGCTGGATCCGCAGTGGTTCAAGATGGTTACTCCCACCTTCGACGAACAGCGCGCCGTGCTTTTCGACGACCGCTGGGCCAGCGCCCGCGAAGACCTCGCCCGCCTAGCAAACGGCGCCGACATTGCTGTGCAGCGTTTCGCCGGAACCGGTGAGGTTGTAGCACAACAGGCCGCATGGTGGGCTGGACAGACCTCCGACAAGAAACTGGCTCAGACCCTTACCTCGGTGTCCGAGATTGCCACCCAAGAACCCACCGAGCCGTGGGTCGAGGATGTTGCCCTGGTCACCGGCGCAGCCCCCGGCTCCATCGCCGGTGCGTTGGTGGAGAAACTGCTGGCAGGCGGCGCAACTGTCATCATGACGGCCTCCAACGTCAACGATGCCCGCAAGGAATACGCCCGCACCCTCTACGCCAACAACGCTTCCGCCCACGCGAAGCTGTGGCTGGTGCCCGCCAACATGTCCTCCTTCCGTGACGTGGACTCCCTGGTCGAGTGGATTGGCACCGAGCAGAAAGTCACCGTGGGTAAAGACGTGAAGGTCACCAAGCCTGCGTTGACCCCCACCCTGGTATTCCCCTTCGCCGCACCCCGCGTGTCCGGCAGCCTGGCCGATGCCGGCCCCGCTGCAGAAACCAGGCACGCCTGCTGCTGTGGAGCGTGGAGCGCACCATCGCCGGTGTTGCAGATCTTGCCTCCCGAGGTTTTGGTTCCCGCGTGCACGTGGTGCTGCCCGGTTCCCCGAACCGCGGCACCTTCGGTGGCGACGGCGCTTACGGCGAAGTCAAGGCAGCCTTCGATGCCATCCTGGCGAAATGGACCGCTGAAAGCGTCTGGCCGGACTACGTGTCCCTCGCCCAGGCCCGCATCGGCTGGGTGGCTGGTACCAACCTGATGGGCGGCAACGACCCGCTGGTACCGCTGGTGCAGAAGCACGGCATCCACGTGTACACGCCCGACGAAATCTCCGAGGAACTCCTGGGACTGTGCACGCCGTCGGCACGCGCCGAGGCAACCAAAGCACCCCTGGACGCGGACTTCACTGGTGGGCTCGCTGACGCCAACGTGTCCCTGCCGGAACTGGCCGCATCGCTGGACCTGACTTCAGATAGTGCAGAGACTGAAGAGAAGCCCGTCACCATCAACGCGCTGCCCTCTCCCGCCGCACCGAAGCAGGCAGGCGGCATTGACCTGGGTAAAGTCACCACGCCGCTGGAAGACATGGTGGTTATTGTCGGCCTGGGCGAAGTCTCCTCCTGGGGCTCCGGCCGCACCCGCACCCTCGCGGAATACGGCATCCAACGCGACGGCGACGTTGACCTCACCGCCGCCGGTGTGCTGGAACTCGCCTGGATGACCGGCCTGGTCAACTGGTCCGACGACCCCACACCCGGCTGGTACGACGCCTCCGGCGAAGCCGTCGCCGAGGAAGACATCTACGACCGCTTCCGCGACGAAGTAGTTGCCCGCGCCGGTATCCGCCGCTTCGTGGACGACTACACCCTGGTTGACGAAGGCTCCATTGACGTAGCCACCGTCTACCTTGACCGCGACATCTCCTTCACCGTGGCCACCGAGGAAGAAGCCCAGGACTACGTGGACGCCGACCCGGCAACCACCAGCATCAGCCCCACCGAAGACGGCGAATGGTTGGTGCACAAGAAGCGTGGCGCCCAGGCTCGCATCCCGCGCAAAGCCACACTCAGCCGCGTTGTTGGTGGTCAGCTGCCCACCGACTTCAACCCCGCCAACTGGGGCATCCCCGGCACCATGATCGAAGGTCTCGACCGCATCGCCGTGTGGAACCTTGTCACCGCCGTTGATGCGTTCCTCAGCGCAGGCTTCACCCCCGCCGAACTGCTCCGCATCGTCCACCCGGCCGATGTCGCCTCCACCCAGGGCACCGGTATTGCTGGCATGGAATCCCTGCACAAGGTCTTCGTCACCCGATTCCTCGGCGAAGAACGACCGAGCGACATCCTGCAGGAAGCCCTGCCCAACGTGGTGGCCGCACACGTCATGCAGTCCCTCGTCGGCGGCTACGGATCCATGATCCACCCCGTCGGTGCCTGCGCCACCGCAGCCGTGTCCCTGGAAGAAGGCGTGGACAAGATCAAGCTCGGCAAAGCCGACTTCGTGGTCACCGGCGGTATTGACGACATCAGCGTCGAATCCCTCACCGGATTCGGCGACATGAACGCCACCGCCGAATCCGCAGCACTCGCGGCCAAGGGCATCAACGAGCGTTTCTACTCACGCGCCAACGACCGTCGCCGTGCAGGCTTCGTCGAAGCCGAAGGCGGAGGCACCGTCCTCCTCGCGCGTGGTGACGTCGCCGCCAAGCTCGGACTGCCTGTCTACGCCGTGGTTGCCCACGCACAGTCCTACGCCGACGGCATCCACACCTCCATCCCGGCTCCGGGACTCGGTGCACTTGCCGCCGGACGAGGAGGAACCAGCTCCGCGTTGGCCCGCTCGTTGAACGGTCTTGGTCTCACCCCCGACGACGTGCGCGTAGTGAGCAAGCACGACACGTCCACCAACGCCAACGACCCCAACGAGTCCGAACTCCACAGCCTGCTGTGGAATGCCCTGGGACGCGACGCCGGAAACCCGCTGTTCGTGGTCTCCCAGAAGACCCTCACCGGACACGCCAAGGGTGGCGCTGCGCTTTTCCAAACCGCAGGACTCTGCCACATCCTGGCCACCGGCGACCTGCCGCAAAACGCATCCCTCGACTGCGTTGACCCAGCCATCGAGCCCCTGGCCAAGCCCCTAGTCTGGCTGCGCGCTCCCCTCTCTCTGGGTGCCGGTGCAGTGAAGGCAGGCGTACTCACCTCGCTGGGCTTCGGCCACGTGTCCGCCGTGGTAGTGCTCGCACACCCCGGTGTGTTCGAGGCGGCACTCGACGCCGCTGGATACTCCGTGGACGAATGGCGCACATCCGCCAATGCACGGTTGGCCGCCGGTGCCCGACGTCTCGAAGAAGGCATGGTCGGACACGTTGAACTCTTCAGCGTGATCGACGGACGCCGCTTCCCCGCCGTCGGAGCACACGAAGCAGAAATCGCCCTGCTTCTCGACCCCGACGCCCGCCTCGGCGAAGACGGAATCTACCCGTCGGCGTAGATTCTGGCCGGGCTGGTTTCACCGATTCCGGCCGGGCTGGCTGCTAGTTTCCAGTTGCTAGTCGCCTGAAAAGCCCTGGTCACACGTTGTGTGGCCGGGGCTTTCTTTGCGGCGGGTGCGATGGGTTCTTGTCTGCTTTGCTGTCGCGCTGGGTCTTTGCTACGGGTCTTTGCGCCAGGTCTTTGCGCCAGCTACCCCTCTACATCCCCCGCCTTGTTGGGCTGAACTGCAGTTTGTCCCACAATCCACCATTTTCCGGTTAGTTGATGGTTTTTGGGACACCAGCCCCCTGTTTTTGTCCCAGGATCCACCAAATTCTTAAAAATGGTGGATCCTGGGACATTTTCGCTTTCCTCGATCAGACCAGGTACGAGCACCGCCAGTCCCAGCGCTCACATTGACTCCCGCTCTCGCATTTCCTTGTACCGCCGCAGCACATCCCTGTAGGCAAACCCAGAGAACACGTCCTTGGCGGAGTACGCCCAGATGGTGTATCCCGCAGTGACCAAACGATCATAACGATTGGTAGCACGTTCCACGTTAAACTGTTGCTCTTCGGCAGTCTCCCCGTATTTACCCAGGCCAGATATTTCAATCACAATCCGTGTCCGCCTGATCTGAAAGTCTGGCCGCCGCGTAGCCAGACGAGAATCAGCCACTGTGACCTGCGGCTGCACATCGATCACCCCATCTTTGCGCACTTGCGCCAGGAAGTACGCCTCGGCGGCTGATTCAACATAGGGGTCAACAAGATCAAGCACCCGCGTAAGGGTTTCATCGCTAAGAGCCGCTTCCCGCAATTCGGCGAGCGGGCATGCGTCGTGCGCCACCACCCAGCTCGTTGCCATGAAGCAGTCTTCAAAGCTGTGGTACCTGGCCAGATCCAAGAGCACATGTGGGATGGTAGCTACTTTGGCTATTTTCCCATCCACATAGCTGCTTTCCCCGAGCAACGCCCTAAGCCGCCGACCGCCCCCAACGTCTTTGCTTCCCCTGTTCATAGCGTATTCCACCGGATCATCTCGCCCAACCCTCACCCACATCCCCCACAGCAACGCGGCCGAGACACCAGCAATGACTCGCGTCCCGCTAGCCCCAAGGGCAAGTGCTCGTAGCCGGTGTTGTTCCCACGGCGGCAGCTCATTAAAGCCGTCCCGTTCCACATAGACTCCCACGGCCAAACGCAGGTGCGTCCCAGAAAGCACCCCTCGGCTGAGCGCACGACGCCCCGCGTCATCACAGTCGCGCGAAAATACAAGCTTCATACATCCCCTTCCCCTCGGATCACCCTACCAAGCTTTCCTAGTACAATGCACAGAATGACCATTCCAGCTGCGCATACCACCACCGACGAACGCCAGTATGTCCTTACGTTGAGCTGCCCCGACACAACGGGGATTGTGGCTAAATTGTCGTCTTTCATTGCCGATATTGGCGGCTGGATCACAGAGGCAGGTTTTTTCACTGACCCGGAGAGCGGCTGGTTTTTTACCCGCCAGGCTGTGCGCGCGGCGTCGATTAGCATGGGCTTTGACGAGCTGAGCCAGCGTTTTGCGGAGGTCGCGTCCGAAATGGGCACGGATGTCCGGTGGCGTTTGTGGGATACCGCGAAGCCGAAGAAGGCTGTGATTTTGGTGTCCAAGGAGGGGCATTGTCTGCATGATTTGTTGGGGCGGGTTGCGCAAAATGATTACCCGATGGATGTGGCTGCGGTGATCGGTAATCACGAGGATTTGCGGCCAATTGCACAGTCCCACGGCATACCTTTCCATTATGTTCCTTTTCCGAAAGATGCGGTGGGTAAACGCAAGGCTTTCGACCAGGTTGCTGACCTTGTGAATGCGGAAAGTCCCGACGCCATTGTTCTTGCGCGTTTCATGCAGATTCTGCCGCCGGATTTGTGCGAAATGTGGTCGGGTAAGGCAATTAATATTCACCACAGTTTCTTGCCGTCGTTTATGGGCGCGCGCCCTTATCACCAGGCTTATCGACGCGGCGTGAAACTCATCGGCGCAACCTGCCATTACGCCACCGAAGACCTCGACGACGGCCCGATCATCGAACAGGACGTCATTCGCATTTCCCACAAAGACACCCCCTCCGATATGCAACGACTCGGCCGCGACGCCGAGAAAATCGTCCTCGCCCGCGGCCTACGATTCCACCTCGAAGATCGCGTTCAGGTCTACGGAAACCGAACCGTCATTTTCGACTAAAACCCCACCGCTTATCGACGCCGCGACACCCACTCGCCGCGTCGATTTT